>CEUM01030614.1_pt1 | contig 100181 bp, 79 predicted proteins | sample 356421 | NCBI WGS metagenome assembly CEUM01 (sample SAMEA2622716, study PRJEB7988) | marine metagenome | biome: marine biome (ENVO:00000447); feature: surface water layer (ENVO:00002042); material: "saline water (ENVO:00002010), including plankton (ENVO:xxxxxxxx)" | depth 5 m
TTCTTCTTTGCTACCTTTTTACGCTTAGGAGCTGCTTTCTTTTTGGCCACGTTTATGTCCTCCGAAAATGTTCTACAGGTTGCTCGATTCGCAAGTGGTTGAAGTCTTATTCTGTATCAACATTATGCAAACAACCCCAAAGTCATTCACTCTTGTGTTACGACTCAGTAAAGAATCGCTTAACAATTTAAATATCAACAATAGTATTTGTAAGCATCATCGGAATTAATGCAATGGTTTTTTAACATTATTTCCATTGTGCTAAATTTCTAACTTCTTTTGTTGAGCAGTTATTAGACGGTACAACAGGTCACCGACGCAATGCTAGTTTCTTAAAAGTAACGGCCGACCATTCTTTGCAGTGTTTGATAAGACGAGTAAGCCAACATCAAAAACATAATTGCAATGAACATCATTTGCATTTGCAGGCCGATCAATCCAGAGATCACCCCACAAACAATCGATACTTTTAGTGACTTGATCACAGCATTCGGTGTACCACTAAGTACGAATAATTCCCGAGTGATCTGGCCACCATCGAGTGGGTAAACAGGAATTAAATTCATGACTGCCCAAAACAATCCCACCTGCACGAAGCCGAAAACAAACACCCGAAGAAATTCATTTTCAATCTCAACAGAAGCCTGATGTCGGAGCCGTACGCTCGACCACAGAATCAGTTTCCCCTCACCATCATCTGCTCGTAATAAAGCTTCTTGTGCCGCTCCGGTAAAGTGCTCTACCATGTCCCTGGGAACATATCTGCGTATCGGCTCCAATACCTCCGGTAAAGGCTCAAGAGACTCCCATGCCGGAACTGCTAATGGCTCAGACGCATCAATTCGGCTTTCGTAGTCGCTGAGTTCCTGCTGCGTAATCAGGCCATCTTGGTTTGTATCGACCAAACGTAAACGAGCCTGATAGACTGTAGCAAATTCAGGTATCGCTCGAAAAGGAAGCAAACTCCCTTCCACCTGTTCGATCTCATTCAGAACACCCATGGGATCTGCGGTCCAATGGGCTGGCACTCCAATAAATCGAGTAACGAATCCGTCGGTCTTGCCTAATCCCCGAAGAAGGATGACCAGAAGAATCGCTGACAATAGCTGTACACCCGGTCCCATTGCAGTGACAAAGATCTTAGATCGTGACGAATAATCCTTTCCAAATCCGACGTAATTGGAAATCGAATCCGGTGCTGCTAATCCTCCAAAATGATAGAGAACAATATGAGACCGGATACCGCACTTTCGAAATGCTAGAGCGTGACCTAATTCGTGAATCAGGATGGAAAGAAAAATTGCACTAGCAAAACCTAATACGGGCAACGGTTCGCGTCCAACCGGCAAACTAAGTAACGCAGCAATAGCCCAAAACCCTGGGTGGATCCGAACAGGAATTCCAAGACATAGGAAATTCAAATCAAAATCGGTTTGCTTTGGTTCACCTAATAACACACTCGCACCACTTTTCACTTATAAACCGACAAAGACATCAGCACATCTGGAACATGTCTGGTGACATGTTCTATCTCATTATGCCGCAGTTTTGCTTGTTCGTCGTGATTGTCCGGTCAGAGATTCCAGAATGAATGTAGCGGCACGCTGAGACGCTCCCGGATGACCGTACATTTCTGACAAAGTCGCTAACTGAGATACCGTTTCCTGGTACTGTTGCTCGTCGGTCAGCCAGTCAACGATGTGTTGAGCCACTTCGTCTGACTTATCGGTGCATGTAGGATACTCCGGCATAGGAATATCTTCGCAATCCGGGTCATCCGGACGCCAGGCTTCCTTCAATGGTTCGAAGGGTTTCGAAGAAGCAATCAGATTAACTAACGTGATATAGCGTACGTTTACCATGAGCCGAGCATAACGATGCATCAGTTTACTCATGTGATACAGAATCACGGTCGGCTTCCCGTGATACATCAACTCAAGCGATACACTCCCGGAGCAAGCCATACAACAAGTTGCAGCCTGCATCAATTCAGGAGTCCTGCCTGTATAAACTTCGATATCCAATGACAATGGTTGGGTCAGGGTCCGAGCAAACTCTGCCTGTGACTCTTTAAACGCCGCGATCGCAAATCGCACGTCAGGTACCTGCTTTTGAATCTGAGCGGCAGCACTAAGGAACCAGGGTAATTGAGATTCCACTTCCTGGGTTCTCGAACCAGGGAGAATCGTAACAAGAGGACGCGGATCTGAGCGTAGCTTCGTCAGGAAATTCTGATCTGCCTGATGAGTGACAAGTTCATCAAAAAACGGATGGCCGACATACTTAGCATCGCAACCGCGATCCCGATACCACTTCTCTTCAAACGGGAGCTTGCACAATGCATGCGAGACATTACGTCGCATTTTCCGAATTCGCCAAGGCGCCCAGGCCCAAAGCTGAGGCACACCATAGTAGTAAACCGGAATGCCATGACGACGCGCTCGTTTAGCAATCGCCCAGTTGAAACCCGGGTAGTCTATCAAAACCACCGCATCGATCTCGTTCTCTTTAAAGTATCTCTCCGCCTGACGAGCAAATCCGATGAAGCGATGTAAATTCAAGAGAACGCGGACGAAAAACATTACTGCGAATTGTGTCAAATCAAACAGTAATTTGCAGCCTGCTTTTTGCATGAGCGGGCCGCCGAACCCAACACATTCAATTTCGGGATCGTATTGTTTCAATTCCTGAATCAGATTGGAACCGTGCAAATCTCCACTCGGCTCACCAACTGAAAAGAATATCTTCATGACAATTACTATTCCTATCCAAAAAGTGATTCTGCATCACCCTGACAACAATGGAGGAATTATCAACAATCCACCCTTCTGGCGGTAGAGCAGATTTAGTATTCACCATGGGTTGGGAGTACCCTCAGCCCGGACTTCAATGCGGTGATGCTCATGGCAACATTTTGAGGCGTTTTTGGCAGGCGTTAGGGCTGCAGCTCATTAGCTTACCGCTTTTGAAGATGCACGAAGTCACCACTCAACTCTTCATCTTTGCAGAATTTTTGGTAACCATCCTGAATATATTCCTGTAAGTGCTCTTCTTCGCGTTGTGTCAACTGAACTAATCAGACTGATGCGTAACAAATGAATATCCCCTCCAAAACGGGATTGCTCTTGTCTCGAAGTATTTGGTGTAATTGCAAATCCACTCGCTAAAACTCTAATGCAAGAAGGACCACTTTATGCATCTCCCTCAAAGAAAACGAAACGGACTGGCATTCGGTATTGATCCAACGCGAAAAGAGTTTTTTAGTCTCCGGCAAGCTCGTTACGATGCGTTAGCAGATAATATCGCTCAATTATCTCGTAACGCAAGAAAAGAAGGCCAACGCCTTCAGTTGCTTGATATAGGGCCGTTTAAGGGCACTACTTATATGCACTTGCAAGGCCGGGATGGAGTTGAAAATATTGATCTTTCGATCGCAGAACTCCGAATGAATGATGACCTTTATGGAAAAGAGAAAGTGAAATCATTCTTCATCGGTGACTTAACGAAAGGGTATCCAGAAATTGCTTCCGATTCCTATGACGTTGTCGTGTGTGAGCAGGTCCTAGAACATTTGTCCGAACTAAACATTGCCATGAAAACAATTGAACGAGTACTTAAGCCGGGAGGCACGGCAATTGTTGGCGTGCCAATTTTTCCACCGGGGATTCACCCTATTCGACGATACGGTCAGCCTATCTGGGATAAAATCGTGCCCTTCGCGAAAAAACATCGCGGTCATATTCAAACATTCTCTAAACGCGGCTTTATTGAAATTTTTGAATCAAACACTGCTCTAAAGGCCACCCATTGCCGAGGCTTCCGAATCATCTCTGGAGGTATCTTGAGATTTTTGGAGAACTACCAATGGTACTGGAAGATGTGTCGTGCAATTGGTCGATTGCTACCGAGTTTTTGCATCGAGATACAGGTCTTATTCGAGAAACCCAGTGCCCCCGCTTCTGTTAAAAAAATGGCTGCTTAATCTAACTTTCCTCGTCTGCATACCTATGTTCGTTTAGCATCAGAATTAGCTTTTCAGCGTTGGGCTTTCCACAATAGAACAACGATAAGAGGAAGCTATGGTGAAAAATTCACCCAGCTAGTCTGAATGAAATATCTCTAGGCGACGGCTGTTGGAATACTGGAACGGCCTGTTCCAAATTAAATATTCTCTCGTAGCTACCGACGAGAGAATATTTAATTCCAAAAAGCGAGAATATCCGCACTGTATAGTTGGGCGATTTTTGATTTTAAGGACTCTGTTAATTCCGACTTAGTGCCATTACCTGAGCTTGAAGGATTTAAGATTGGCAATTGTTCGAAATCTTTTGTGCAAATCCCACGTTCTTCCATTATGCCGAGTAACTTCTGATAGTCGGCGCCAAGAGTTCTTAAACGTAGCAAACAATCATATTTAACGACATCCGGTCGCAGCAGTTGCGTTAGCGACATGTAGTGGGGGTCCCAGTCTATACCATTGACCGTCAATCCTTCGATAAATTCAGCGAAGCTAATGTATTTCCCAATGTTAGACGAGAGACGATTCATGTCACTCCAAGATTTAGGCTGCGATAAGAATTGACGAAATTTACCGCGCAAATAGGCTGCATATTTAAACCGACGAGCGTAGCGATTTAATTTATTACGATAGGTAGATTGTATTCGTGAAACAGGATGGCGGATTGTGGAAAACCAGATGTAATCTCTATGACGGTCATAATATGACTCCAGATTCTCCGATTTCACGTTTTCTTCAATTAAGCCTGTTTTTGCAATCTCCCTGCGGTTGTGCCGTAAGTATACACGTGGTGGACCGCTGGGTTTGAATCCATGCCAATTAAGAATCGCTTGATAAAACGAAGTTGTGCCGCATTTTTCAGTTACCCGATAGATAGTTTGAAAACGATCGGATTTTAGAATCATGATTTAGTTTTCCAGATTTGTTTCCCAGAATAGCCAGATACTAAGTGGGCCAATAATAGTTGAGGAGAAAGATAGCGGTCAACCGGGATTGTTGCGTAGACGATATTGTATGGGTTCGTCAGTAGACACCTGATCTGATTTGAATTTAGAGTGACCGTCAGTAAATGAACATTCTCAGGATGCCCCTTAAGGGAAGACGAACAATTTTGACTCTGAATATTAGCAAGCGAAGATTTGTTGTTAGTCTCACTAAAGTCTGAATCGCTAGCATAGTAAGGTTTTGCAGGTGAGATGTTGTACTCGTTACTGTAATACTCCTTCACTACTTTCTTCGTGCTGATGTATTTCTCTTTTGTTTGATTGCTCTTCTAGAGGCTCCCCATCGCTAAACACGAATGCCTCCAACAAGAACTACTCCTACGCAGCAATACCACTCTGGAACCATGCACTTTCTTTCTCCTCAGTGCGTAGGCTCAACCACCTGTAACTCTTTCCGGATTGGAGGCGATGAATAAGATTTTGAGATAAGTTCTCTAGTTTTTTCGCCCACTTCCAAATTGATTCATCACTTTGCAGAATCTCTTTTCAGATGTTTCTATATTGCTTCTTCTAATTCAGATTCAGAAGTAAACAATCGAAAGAATTCGTATGCCATCCTTATGCCCTTTTCTTCTCGTTACGCCTCGTCTGATTGGTTTAGGTAGTACAGCGATTGTCCCTCCTGAAGCTCAAGAGCGTATTGAAACTTGGATTCAATATGAAACTGGAGTGTCAGCCGAACAGCTTGGGATGTTAAGATGTCTGTTTGCTAAGAATCCTTCGAATTGATCTGCTCGGACTATGACCAAACTCATTCAAAGATATCTATTGGTTTGGTTGTCTTTACTATCACTTGCCGCTTACTACTGGCCGCAAACGGGGATTTCCTTTGATCCGTGGGTTCATACATCCCAGTTGCCATACCTCATCATCGTTACGATGTTTGGCGTTGGCTGGATGCTGCCGATTGACGAGATCAAGAAAGTTGCGTCTCGATGGCCAACGATTATCGGGGGCACACTTACTCAATTTTTAGTCATGCCGATGTTGGCACTCGGCATAGGAATCGCTTTTGGCCTTCAGGGAGATATGCTCGTCGGCGTCATTCTGGTTGGATGTGTCCCCGGCGCCATGGCTTCGAATGTTCTCACAATCGTCTCTAGAGGCAATGCAAGTTACAGCGTTAGTTTAACTTCACTCGCCACCCTGCTCTCTCCAATTGCCGTGCCCACGATGCTGGCGATCTCAGCTAGTTTTGTTGACGCCAGTACTTTGGAAGTACTGGAAGGTGCTAATGATGATTCGGGCAGTGTCTACCTGACATCTGGCATTAAGTTACTTAAATGGGTCGTCATCCCAGTGATCGCTGGATTTCTGATGGGGCGTTTGCTTCCGCAGTATGAACAACAAGCCAAAGTCATTGGGTCTAATGTCGCGAATCTGGCCATCCTGCTGATTATTGCGACTGTGGTCGGAGCATCCCGGGAGAAGCTCGCAACCTTACCGCTGCTGGTTTTCATCTGTCTGCTACTAATTAATATTTTTGGCTATCTTGGCGGATTCACTGGTGGGACATTGATGAAACTGCCTCATCCGATGAAACGAGCGTTAACACTGGAGGTGGGAATGCAAAATGCAGGATTGGGTGCCACACTCGCCACGGAATTATTCACCAGTCCGGATTCTCTGGTCTCCATTGCCCCCGCTTTTTATACATTTTTTTGTATGTTTACCGGCACCATCCTGGCTTGGTACTGGAGCTCGAAACACGTGCAGGAATCATCAGATGAATCCGTGGACGAGGCTCAGCCTGCATGAGCACTTCCGCAAGCCAGCAAGTAGAAATCCACGATATTCCTGAAGCCGCTGCTGAACCTCAGGTACAACGTCACAATTTTTTGATCATGGCGCTTTACCAAATCTCTCTGCGTTGCGGATGGATCTTTAAGACCGAGAGTATCGTCATGCCGGCCTTTCTCGACGCACTTGGGGTTTCCGCCTGGGTGCGAGGTTTTTTGCCTTTATTCAATCGATTTGGCCAGAGTGTTCCACCGATGCTATTAGCTTCCACTGTTGCTGGTACAAAACAAAAGAAGTCAATCGTCATGTCCACCATGCTATTGTTTTCTGTCTCCTTTTTCGCGATCGGATTCCTCTGGAATCTGTACGCTCAGGAAAGCTGGATGCCAGCCTTGTTCCTGTTGATCTATGCATTGTTCTTTATGGTCGTAGGTGTTCATAATCTGGCCGCCCGATCGGTTCAGGGAAAGCTCATCCGCGCTAATCGCAGAGGTCGTCTGATGCTGGCGGGTAATGTTGGTGGAGCCATTACCTCGGTAGCACTGGCCTACTTTCTTTTCCCGAAGTGGTTACCTGCTGATGGGCCTCATGACTTCTTTGGAATGTTTGCCTTTGCCGCCGTGATGTTCATGGTCTCCGCGTTTATCGCTCTGTTAGTCATTGAGCCGGCCGACCCACGCACAAAACCGACTCAGAGAATTTCGAAAGCGATTCGGGACGCGAAACTGACATTTCAGCAAGATGCTCGATTTCGCCGTATCGCTTTGGTCGGAGCCTTAACAAATACTTCCATTATGCTTTTCCCTCATTACCAACCCATCGCCAAAGAATACCTTCACCTATCTCTTGATAATCTCATGCCGTGGGTCATCGCTCAGAATCTCGGTATGGCCGCCTTTAGTTTGGTGTTAGGCCCCATTGCTGATCTGAAGGGAAACCGAGCCGTCATTCGGTTATTACTCATCGTTATGATCGCGACGCCTTTACTAGCTTTATTTCTGATTCATCAGCCCTGGGGAGGTAAAGTCTACTGGATCGTATTTGTCCTAGTTGGCATGACACCTTTTTCGATCGGCATTCTATTCAATTACACCCTCGAACTGACAGAAGCTTCGAATCACCCTCGATATCTTGCAACGCTGGGACTGGTCGTTGCCATTCCCGCGGCACTATCTCCCTTCGTCAGCTACTCCATGGACTTTTTTGGCTCCCCGACGCCTCTGTTCTCAGCGGTCGCGATTCTTTTAGTCATCGCCTGGCTTTTAACTTTTCGCTTACCTGAGCCACGGTATGGAGAGACATTACCGCAAAAGTAAATCCAGATAGCCCACCGTAATTCCATCGCCAAGACTAAGCGACTCGGAAAGACGGACGAGCAAGTCGGTGGCAGCTTTTAACTCTTCTTCACCCGTGACAATTTCAAACTCGATGAATAGGCCAAGCCCTTCTACTTCGTCTAAAGCCACCTCCACCGTTTGATTTTGAAATACCAGCTTGCCTTTTCGGCGTTGCTTAACAACGCTGTGAACATAGATAAAGCCAAGTGTTTGCAGGAATTGCTTCATTGACTCTCCGGAGTCACCGGGATTTGCTACCTGCAGCTCCAATTCCTGCCGGGTCTTCGTCACAGAATCAACGCGAGGCCCCTTATACGTAAACATTGCCTGATCACCATCAAGCCTGACACGTAATGCTTCATCCGTTTTAGCAAAATCCCGATCCTGAGAAGGATGGTTGAAATAGGCATCTTCCTGGCGAACGGTTTCCCCCCAGCAGATATCCAACGCCTCTAATCGCGTATGCAATGACTGAGCATCAGACACAGAGAACTTTTGTTCAACTTCATATTGCATTGCTAGCTTGTACCTTGTTGTGAGTCACTGACGGCCAACGTCTCCCTTAGTGCCCGAATGACCGCCGCATGATCCTGATTGACCCGCAGACACCCCGAAACGGCCACACGGCCAACCCCCGCTTCGGCTACCTGAGCCACGTTACTCTCAGATATCCCGCCGATGGCAAACGCGGGTATCCCACAATGCTTTGATACCCAGTCTAAAAACTCCAGTCCCGGATATTCCTCAAACGCTTTGGTCGTTGAAGGAAATGTCGGCCCACAACCAATGTAATCAGCACCTTCCGACACTGCTCGCTCTACCTGCTCAGGTGTATGCGTCGAAACTCCGACGATGCGTTGAGTCCCCAAAATCGTCCGCGCATCACGCACACTCAATTCCGATTGCCCAACATGAACACCGTCCGCATGAGAAAGCCGGGCAAGGTCTGGGCGATCATTGATGATCAGCAACACCTCGGTTTCCGAATCGATGACGAATTCATCAATAAGTCTTCGCAGTTGCTTCGCTCGGCCAAGCAGCTGCTGGTCGTTTAGTTGCTTGTCACGCAGTTGAATGGCATCGACCCCTGCAGCGAGTAAAGACCTAATGTGAGACTCAAAAGCAGCTTCATCGTCAGCGCCATCAACCAGGGCATAGATTGAAGCGAGTTTAAGTCGTTGGCAGGACGAATCCTGAATAACAAGCCGTTTCTCCAGCGTATAAACTTCGTAGCGAATTTTCTCGAACTCTACTGCCACAGCCACTTCGATGAGCTTACTATATTCCTCAAGCACTCTCAGTGACTGCTTAAGCCGTTCCAGGCCTGCCTGTAGGACATCCCTGGCTGTGTGACGCGCATATTCAGACTGTGTTGATACATCTCCTCCGACGTCGCCTGTAACGTCTCTGGCCATCACACGCTCCTCAAGAGGAATTTGTTCGGCAAGCTGCTGGATTCGATGGCGTAACGATTTCGTGGCGGTAGTTAATAGAGTGTCATCCATCATAAAACGCACGTATTCTTCAACCGAACGTAACGCTTCCATGGAGCGATTCAAGTTTGCGTCGAGGATCCTCAATACCTGAAATTGTTGGTCGTGCATGAAAGTCGAATTTCTAACCGTACTGAACGTTGCTGACGTACTTGCTTTCTAAACCTGCCCGTGTTCCAGCGATGTTTGGAACACCATTTGCTTGTAGTTAACCCTGGTAGTTCTAGTCTAGTGACGAAACAACCTTTTGACCATTCTGCCAGCGTTTTTCAACTGGTTTGCCTTTTAGCAAGTCCTGCCAGTTTGGCAAATTCTGTCAAACTTGGTCGGGAACGGTGGTGAACTGCCAATTTGTCAGAGAGATCAACCGTTCTACATACGTAGTAACACCAGATATGTAGTAACACCAGTAAGCAGAAGCCGAGATGTAAATTGGGTAAGTGATAACTGTGCTTGTCCAAATCGTTGGAAAACCCTTAAAATCCAGCGGTATTCTCTTAATCGATTTACCAGGAAGGTTCACCAAAGGCTGATGAAAAAGATGCAGTGGATCACATGTGGTTGGCCAGGATTATCCCGGCTTTGGCTCCAGGGCCAATGGGCTGGATTAGCGGTCGCCGCAGGGTTCGGAGTTATTTTTAACTTGGCCGTTGTGATGCAGTTAAAACTTTCCGGTCAGGTACCTGAAACCGTTCAGCAGTCTGTTTGGTTACTAGCAGCAATATTTTGGGTTGGAGGGTGTTTTGAAGGTATCCTGACAACCCGTGATTTTCGCCGACAGCAACAACTGCAATTGAAACGCAATAGTTCCGTCGTCGATACAACAACCATCGATTCGCTAGAACAACCTGCCTTGGAAGAAATTAACGATCGGCCAAAGGATGATGATTCTACCGTCTCGGGGCAAGAAATTTGTCGGGAGTCGGAACAATCGGTCGGAGATGACTTGTTCATACAGGCTCGAAACCAATACTTAAAGGGCAGCTGGATTGAGTGTGAATCACTAATTGACAGTGCTTTGGAGGAATATCCCGGAGATTTAGAAACTCGGTTATTGCAGATATCCCTACTTCGAATGACGAAACGATTTGAGGAAGCCTTAGTGGAAATAACTCAATTCCAACGTTGGGATGGTGCAGAAAAATGGAGTTTTGAAATTACTCGGGAAGTTGAACTGCTGGAACGAATCTTATCCAATCGGGAAGACTCGGAAATTACCTATGCAGCTTGATGTAGAAAAGTAGTAAATCAATGCCCCCCTGTGAGGTGGTGTGGTATCCCTGAAACTGGGAAATAGGGTTATCCTTAGAGAAAGATAAAAACTGCTGGCGAGTGAATAATTAAATAGTAAATGATTCACGTTAGCCGTAAGGAAGAGTTTAGGAGTCACCAATGTACGAACGCTTTACTGATCGCGCACGCAAGGTCATGCAATTGGCCAACCAGGAAGCTCAGCGTTTCAATCACGAGTACATCGGAACGGAGCATGTTCTACTGGGATTAGTCAAAGAAGGCAGTGGCGTTGCGGCCAATGTTCTTAAGAATCTGGATGTTGATCTTCGAAAGATCCGTCTGGAGGTTGAGAAATTAGTTCAAAGCGGCCCGGAAATGGTAACCATGGGCAAGCTACCTCAGACCCCTCGTGCAAAAAAAGTGATCGAATATTCGATGGAAGAGGCTCGCAATCTCAATCACAATTACGTCGGTACTGAGCACATCTTGCTGGGGCTTCTACGTGAACAGGAAGGAGTCGCGGCTCAGGTATTGATGAATCTGGGGCTCAAGCTCGAGGAAGTTCGTGAAGAGGTTTTAAACCTTCTGGGGCATGGCCTCGATAGCGAGGAGGGTGAAGAAAGGTCACGCAGTGAGTCAGGCTCTTCGGAATCCGGAGGTAAAGGCTCCAAATCAAAGACGCCAGCATTAGACAGTTTTGGGCGAGATCTGACTGCGTTAGCCAAGAATAAAAAACTGGATCCTGTTATCGGTCGCGCTAAGGAAATTGAGCGAGCGATCCAGGTGTTGTGTCGTCGTACGAAAAACAACCCTGTCCTTCTGGGTGAAGCAGGTGTCGGTAAGACCGCCATCATTGAAGGCTTTGCTCAACGTGTCATTGACGGCGATGTACCTGATCTGTTGACCGACAAGAGGATTGTCGTATTGGACTTGGCCATGATGGTCGCCGGTACGAAATATCGAGGGCAATTCGAAGAACGTATCAAAGCAGTAATGAACGAAGTACGTCGTGCGAAGAACACCATCCTGTTCATTGATGAATTGCATACGTTAGTTGGGGCAGGAGGTGCTGAAGGCGCCATTGATGCCGCCAATGTCCTCAAACCCGCTCTGGCTCGTGGTGAAATCCAATGCATCGGAGCTACCACACTCGATGAATACCGTAAGTACATTGAGAAGGATAATGCACTTGCTCGTCGATTTCAGGAAATCATCGTCAATCCGACCAATAAAGAAGAAACGATTGAAATTCTGAAGGGCTTACGGGAGCGGTATGAAGAACACCACCGAGTCAAGATTACCGATGAAGCGCTTAAAGCCGCTGTGGAAATGTCTGAGCGCTATATCACAGCCCGATGCTTACCAGACAAAGCCATTGACGTCATTGATGAGGCTGGAGCCCGTATCCGTCTGAAGACAATGACACGACCGCCTAATCTGAAAGAAATCGATGAGCAGGTCGAAGAATTAAATAACGAGAAAGAAGAAGCGGTTGCTAATCAGGACTTCGAAAAGGCAGCCTCTTTGCGCGACAAAGCTGACAAACTCCGCAAAAAGAAAGAATCAATTACGCAGGAATGGCGTGAGAAGTCAGAGGAAACTCTGGGAGTCGTCGATGAAGATGTCATCGCAGAAGTTGTGTCTAAAATGACCGGCATTCCACTTACGCGTGTTTCCACTGAAGATGGCGAACGACTGATGCAAATGGAAGACGAATTGCATGAACGCGTCGTCAGTCAGGATGCGGCGGTTACAGCCATTTCCAAAGCCGTCCGAAGAAGTCGAAGTGGTTTGAAAGACCCCCGCCGGCCAACAGGGTGTTTTATCTTTGCTGGTCCCACCGGCGTAGGAAAAACATTACTAGCCAAGGCACTCGCTGAGTATATGTTTGGCGACTCCGATGCGTTAATTCACATTGACATGAGTGAGTACATGGAAAAGCATAACGTCAGCCGACTCATCGGTGCCCCTCCGGGGTATGTTGGCTTTGAAGAAGGTGGACAACTGACCGAGAAAATTCGTCGGCGTCCCTATGCAGTCGTGCTGCTGGATGAAATTGAAAAAGCCCATCCGGACGTCTTCAATATGCTCCTGCAGGTCATGGAAGAAGGTCGATTGACTGACAGTTTTGGACGGAATGTTGATTTCCGTAATGTGATTTTAATCCTCACCACCAATGCTGGTGCCGAAGCGATTAAGAATGAATCTTCATTCGGTTTTCAGGCTCCCGACAATGATGCTTCCTACGAAGCGATGAAGTCACGGGTGATGGAGCAGATTGAACGAGTCTTCCGCCCCGAATTCCTCAACCGTCTCGATGACACAATCATCTTCCGACATCTGGATGTCAACGACTTGAAAGAAATTGTTGATCTCGAACTTGCCAAAGTCCGAGAACGTCTGGCTGATATGGAAATGGTTCTAGAACTCACGGATGACGCACGGGAATTTATCGTCAATGCCGGTTCCAACACTGACTACGGAGCCCGGCCTTTACGTCGTGCCATCGAAAGTCTGGTGGAAGATCCACTTTCAGAAGAGTTACTTAAGGGCGAATTCTCCGGAAAGAATAAAATCGTGGTCGATGCCAAATGGGACAGTGACCATGAACGGATTGAACGTCTGGATTTTCAAGGTGAATTCTGTAAGAAAGTAGCCAAGGAACGGGAAAAAGCAATTGAGGCTGCCCTCGCAGGGTCGACTGATCCGGAGAGTTAACTGGATAATTGTTAAAATCCGTATTCTTCTCTTAAGTTCTCCAGCTTAACGTCCCGAAATCATTAACAGGTTCCGTGTCCAATGCTGCGCACTTGGCGTAGCAACAGTCCGCTCCTGTGAGATGATTCCATGGCATTCATTCCGGATAATTCTGAAAAGATGATTAGCTCGACTCTGCCTAGGCAGGAATCGATGCTTTCGGTGCTATGGACCAAAATAGATCAGGCCACCTATGTGGTCGGTGACCTTAGCCTATTTGTGATACGGATATTCTCCTGGATGTTCAGCCGCCGTCTCTGCCGAGGGACGCTCATTAAATCCGCCTATCAGATCGGCGTCCTGAGCGTTCCCGTAGTCGGCCTGACAGGTATGTTTATTGGTATGGTCTTGGCAGTACAGAGTTTCTTCCAATTCAGTCAGATCGGCATGGAAAGCCGTATGGGAGCTGTGATCAACTTGACGCTGGTACGAGAGCTAGGTCCTGTGCTGGCCGCTACCATGTTGGCCGGCCGAGTTGGAAGTTCTATGGCCGCAGAATTGGGGACGATGCGAGTCACCGAACAAATCGATGCCTTAAAAAGTATGGGAGTCAATCCAATACACTTCCTGGTCGTTCCACGTGTATTGGCCGCTTTACTATTGATTCCCGTGCTCACTCTGATGGCAGACTTTATGGGCATTCTGGGAGGGTTTGCGTATAGCCACTACCTACTGCAAATTGATCCTCATCAATACTTCGAATTCTCCAGCCAGTACGTAACCGGTTATGACTTGTTAACTGGGATTATCAAAAGCTTGTTTTTTGGAGCTTGCATCGGCATCGTCAGCTGCTATTTCGGGTTTCATAGTCAGGCCGGAGCACAGGGCGTTGGTAATGCTGCCACCGCAGCTTTCGTTACTAGCTTTGTACTAATTCTGGCATTGGACCTAATGATCGGCATTGGCTTGGATAAAATCTACTTCCACTTCAATCCGGCGGGAGCGTCATTGTTTTGAATCCATCTGCCACCTCATCTGCCAAAACGTCATCCCAACAGTTTTCACCTTATCTAGTGGAAACCCATGCGTTGAATATTCAGTTTGGAGCCCAAGAAGTCATTCGCGACGTCACCTTGCAAATTCGGCATGGCCAAACGGTCGCGATCATCGGAGAAAGCGGTTGTGGGAAAACCGTCCTACTGAAATCGTTAGTTGGGTTACTCCAACCGACATCGGGTTTTGTCTTGTTTGACCAACAGGATCTGGGAGCCTTACGTGAAAAGGAGCTAGCACAACTTAGAACGCGGACCGGTTTTGTCTTCCAGCAAGCCGCTCTGTTCGACAGCCTCACGGTCGGAGAAAACATCGCCTTCCCAGTCATACACACAGCTTCTCATCGTCAAACCGCCTTCCCCGTTGAGGAGGAAAGACAGCAACTTGTATTACACGCGTTAAGAGAAGTCGGACTCTCAGATTCCACGATGCATCAGTATCCTGCCGACCTATCTGGAGGTATGAGAAAACGGGTCGGTTTAGCCCGTGCCCTCATCCTTCAACCAGAACTCATGCTTTATGACGAACCAACTACAGGTTTAGATCCGATCGTCAGCGACATTATCAATGAGTTGATTATGCGCAGTCGACTCAAGCATCGTGTAACTAGTATTTTGGTCACGCATGACATGAAGACTGCCAGAAAAGTTGCCGACCGTGTGCTCATGCTCCATCCACTTGAACGCCTGTCTCCAACCGAATCTCAAGTTATTTTCGATGGTCCACCGAGTGAACTGGAGCATTGCCCGGACACTCGCGTTCAACAATTCATTCAAGGAGAAGCAGGCAATCGAATGCATGAACTTAACCTTCTTTAAGATTCAGCTCGTCTTGCCACTATTAATACTCATGAATGATCGCACGTTAAAAACCCGACTCGGCAGTGTTGTCGTACTGGCCGGCGTGATCGCTGTCTCATTGCTGATCATGTTTGAAGCCTTTCCAAATCTCCGAGCCAATGGTTATGAAATCATGATTCAATTTCCAACGGCCCCCGGAGTACGTGAAAGTACGACGGTGAGAAAAAGCGGTATTGAAATTGGGCGTGTCACTGATGTGGAACTCAAATCAGACGGGGGCGTGGTCCTTACGATCGCCGTTGACGATGAAGTGATAATCCGTAATCACGAATCCTGCCGTATTAAGATGGGCTCTTTGCTCACTGGAGCTGCCATTCTGGAATTTACTCCCAAACCACCGGAATTTCTCTTCGCCGAATTTGATGCTAATCAGGATGGAGTACTGGATGACGAAGAACTCGCCCAAAGTCAGGCTCCGGTGACTCCTGGTTCACTGATCAGCAATGGATTGGTCGTCGATGATCCTCTGACATTATTGGTCAATATGCAGCAAAACATGTCCGAGACTTTTAATTCTATTCAGGGAGCCGGTGGCGGGGTCACGGAAGCGTCTGTGGAATTTAAGACTTTGTTCGAAAACATCAATCGAACCTTTGCGGACAACGAAGCTGATTTGAAGCAGGCAGTTCAACAGACCAATATTGCCATGCAACGATTTGAACAGGCCATGGACTCGCTTGATACGATCGTGGGCGATGAGGAAACCCAAATCAAGTTGAAAGCCTCGGTAAATGAGATTCCCAAAGTACTCCGTCAGGCCACCTTAACGCTGGCTTCGGCCCAACAGACGATGCAGTATTTCGAAAAAGTCGGCGAAAAAGCAGAAACCAATTTAAACAACCTCGAAAAGTTCACTCGGCCTCTCGGTGAACGCGGAGAGATGTTGGTCGAATCAATCACTTCCAGTGTTGAAAACTTCGACAGCACGGTTTCAGAGATGAGCGAGTTGGTAACGACATTGAATAACGCCGAAGGCAGCTTACATAAAATCGTTCATGATGATGAACTCTATTACAGTCTCAAAAGAACGACTACAAATATTGAGGAAGCGACGAAAAGGATGCGGCCGATCTTAAATGACCTGAGAGTGTTCTCGGATAAAATCGCTACCGATCCTCGACAGTTAGGAGTCAGTGGGATGTTAGATCGGAGGCCGGTGGGTGTCGGTGTCAAATCACCGTTGTGGTAATCGTCTCACCGGCTGCGCCGGCAGTCGACGCCCATTGAGATTAGCTGCAGGATTTGCGGGGACAGCCGGGTAATTTTGTCGTAGGGAACGAGGCTGAACGCCAGTAGGTGCCACGACCCCTTGTCTGGCTCGTTGTTTTAATTCCAATCCACGCTGAATTAATTCATTGGTAGTGCGAATCTTAAGAGGAACAAGTTTAAATTGGATGAGCCGTTCATCTCGGAATTCACGTCGAATCAGGTTTTCCGTTACAAAATCAATGCCTGGGATCTGATACCACGGTGGCTTGATCTCGCGTAATACCGTTACTGTTTCATACCCGTCTTTGACAATCTGTATTTTCCGTGTCCCATAATAGGTAAACGATGTCGACACAGGGGTCACGCCGATTTCCTGATCATCGATATAGACGAGAGCGCCTGGAGGATCTGTTTTTATGGTAATTCGCCGTCGAACAGCAGCATCCGTGGTGTCATAGAGCAACACCAACATCGAACTAGCAATCATGACTGATAAGATACTACGTAACATAACTTTCTAATCCCTGTGAGAATTTGGTGGGGAAAGTGTAACGGTTACAGAATCTGTAGTCACTACCAAAACAAACCGATCGGCTTTTTCAAATCTTCCTCGTACGCTTAGACAGAAAAACGTAGTATAGTTTATTATCAACAAACCGCGATTCACACCAGATACAAACTAATCCTCCATGGTTAAACACGAGCATAAGTGGAACGATTCACTCACAGTAATCGAAGTAACCGATAAAGGTATGCGCCGTGCCACGAATCAAGATAGTTCGGTAGTCGTTCTCCAATCGGATGAAGAAAGCTATCAGCAACGGGGGCATTTATTTGTCGTTTGCGATGGAATGGGAGCTCACGCTGCCGGTGAATTAGCCAGTGGCGATGCCGTCGATCATATTCCTCATCATTATCTGGTTTATCAAAATCTTTCTCCGCCCGAAGCCTTGGAAAAGGCGATCATTAAAACCAACTCTGAAATCCATCGCAAGGGTCAAGAGAACCCGGATTTCCATAATATGGGGACCACCTGCAGCTCCATCCTCTTAATACCGCAAGGAATCATTTGTGGTCATGTTGGAGATAGCCGAGTGTATCGTCAGCGTGGTAATGTCATCGAGCAACTGACATTCGACCATAGCCTCCAGTGGGAATTAAAAGCGAAGGGTGGTGATATTGAAAATGTTCCATCCAACGTAATTACGCGTTCACTGGGACCTAATGAAGAAGTCAAAGTAGACTTAGAAGGTCCTTTTCCGGTCGAATCGGCGGACAGCTACCTCATTTGTAGTGATGGGCTCAGTGGCGAAGTCAGTGATAGTGAAATCGGCGCCGCGATGGCGACGTTACCTCCTGAGCAAGCGGCGCGGTTCCTTCTGGATCTGGCGAATCTGCGAGGTGGTCCGGACAACATCACCATCATCATCGTCAGAATTCAGGGGCCAGAGTTTACGACGGATGTTCAGCAAATGGAACCGCTTGTCGTTGGAAAGACGGTAACTCCCGTCAAGCCTCTGCACCCTGTTGTCCTTGGAGCCAGTATCGTATTGGTGTTGCTCGGCCTGCTATTACTGGCGATCGACCCGAAGTGGATTGGGATTGGCGTATCCGCCGCGGGACTCGTCATCGCCTTAGTAGGTTTCGCACTAGGGCGAGCAGGCATAGAATCCGGAGAAACACTTGCTCGTGAGCATCGTTTTGGATCCGGTCCTTATACGAGAAGTAATTGCCATCCCAATGAACCGATTCTGAAAGAACTTCTGTCGACTGCCAATGAAATTCGCCATCTGGCTAAGGAGCATCCTAATAAATTCAATTGGGCTCCCTTTGACGAAGCATTTGTGGAAAGCAACGAACAAACTCAGGCTCAAGACTTCACCAATGCCTTCCAGAACATCGCTAAAGCAATTACGTTCATCATGAGCGAATTCCGTAAATAGACCATCTAACCCAACTGTCTAAATGCGACCTTAGCTTCGGCCATCCGGGCTACGCCAATTTCTTATGAGCCTTTGATCCGACTTCGTCCTCCTTTGTCGGACTACGACCGACAAGCTCCCTGATTCTATAGCGGACCGTGAAAGTGGGTCGGACAAGCTCAATTACTCTGCAATTCAGGCTGGCTAACTGTCCAACTGGCTAAATGGAAAAACTTCGCTTCTCTTAGATTCTAAAAACTGGTACATTTCCGATGCGATTTTGTAAGTTTTACAATCCATCGGAGTCTTGACCGTTGAGACTAGTATCTCGATACATCGGGTGGGAGCTGATTAAAGCATTTGTGTTAGCTCTGTTTGGGCTAACACTATTTCTGCTGATAATCCTCCTTACCCAACGAGCGATTCAAGAAGGATTGGGCCCGGTTCCCGTGCTGCGCCTGATTCCCTACTTGCTACCTGATGTACTTCGTATGGCCATCCCTTTAACGATGCTAATGGCTACCTGTCTCGTTTACGGCCGTATGTCTGGTACGAACGAGCTTGTCGCCCTCAAAGCCAATGGAACTTCTCCGATGGTAGCAATCTGGCCTGTCATTTTTCTGGCCTTCATCGTTTCTCTAGTTTCTGTTTGGCTCAATGATGTCGCCGTGACCTGGGGACGTCGCGGTGTGGATCGAGTCGTCTTACAGAGCTTTGAAGATATCGCCTATGGGATGTTACGAACGCAACGATCATTTTCCACTTCCTCGTTGTCCATTCATGTCAAAGACGTTCAGGGTGATACACTCGTTCGACCTACGATCTCGATACACACCAAAGAGAATTCATCACCCATCACGCTGGTGGCACAAAAGGCGCATCTAAACCTAAATACGGAAACCAATCAACTCAAAATCGTCTTACAGGATACACAGTTTGATGTGGGCTCTAACTTCTATGGTGAGTGGCCTGATAAATTCGAATATGAGATTCCGTTGACATCTTTGGCAGGTCCCAGGCACGCAACGAATCGCCCATCGGACACTGCCTTGAGGGAAATCGAATCACGCATTACTTCTCAGCAAAGTACTATTTTAGATCTCAAACAAAACCTAGCTGCTCAGGCTGGATTCCAACTCTTAACCGGCGACTTAATGGAGATGACCGGAAAGGCATGGCAAACTAATAATGAAGAATTACGGGTGGCTCACTTCAATCTCAATCGTTACGAAGCTGAACCTTACCGGCGTTGGGCAAACGGATTCTGCTGTCTAGCATTTGTACTAATTGGAGCCACCTATTCTATCCGCAAACGTGTGGCCGACTTTTGGAACTGCTTTGCAACCGTCTTTCTCCCTGTCGTTGTCGCATACTATCCGATCTTTCAATTCGGAGTCAATCAAGCGAAGGCTGGTAACCTGCCCCCCTACAGTGTCTGGATGGGTAATATTTTCTTTTTCGCTCTTGGGCTATGGCTAGTCCAGCGATTGATCAGAAAGTAACCAGGAGCTACTCATGAAATGGACAATCCGAAATAAGGTCATCGTCTGTCTCGGTCTACTCATGACGATTATCGGTACTCTGGCCTTCAGTGGGTTTCAGGGTGTTTACTCGTACCGTCGATTAGCTCGAAGTATCAGTCAACGGGCGGAAGAAATCCCGATCACTGAAGATCTGATTCGTCAAACCAAACAACTCAACGACTCTTTCGTTCAGTATCAAACAGAATCCTCAATGGAGGCTGCCGTAGAGGCTTCCAAGTTTTCTGACTATACGAGACTGATTAGGAATACGATTGAACGCTACGAAGCAGTGTTGCCCAATGCAGAAGATAGTGATTTGGCCATTAATGATACCCATCGTGAGCGTGAAGTAGTCCGGGATATTCGTTCGGAACTGACGAAGGTCGACGCATTATTAGATACAGGTCAAGGACCGTTAACACCGCAAAGCGTCGAGTCACTAGAGACTTCGATCATCAGTTTGGCGGGAAAGACCAACCTGATTCCACAAATCCTTCAGCAACGGATGGGCTCGTTCGTCGATGAAGTTCGACTGGAGTACCGTACATGGATTGTAATCACTTGGATTACCACGATCACAGCAACGGCCTTATTGATTCAGCTCATTCGACTGGGACATGCTTGGATTCTAAAGCCATTCAATAAATTGATTTCAGGAAGTCGTCGTGTAGCTCATGGGGATTTAGAGTTTCAAATCACCACAGACACTGATGATGACATGGCTGAACTCGCTGATGCCATGAATAATATGACTCGGAATTTCCGCCTGATACGCAATGATTTGGACGAGCAGGTTCAGGTACGTACTAAGGAAGCCATTCGCAGTGAGCAGTTAGCTAGTGTTGGATTTCTAGCAGCCGGAGTCTCTCATGAAATTAACAACCCTCTAGCTTCGATCGCTATGTGTGCCGAATCACTGGAATCACGCATGACTGAAATCGTTAACTCGACCGGTGTCGATCAAGATGAGGAAGTCTCCGAGAATCTAGAGGTCATTCGGAAATATCTTCAACGCATCCAGAAGGAGGCTTTTCGATGTAAAGGAATTACCGAGCGGTTGCTGGACTTCTCGCGAGTCGGTGAATCCCAAAGGCAATCCACGCCAGTGCAGCCCATTATTGAAGACACTTTAGAACTCATCAAACATGTCGGCAAATACAAAGACAAGATGATCCAGTTTCAATCTAACGGCGGTGAAATCCGAGCGGTAATTCACGCTCAGGAAATAAAGCAGGTTATGCTTAACCTACTTACTAATGCACTCGACAGTCTCGAACAAAGTGGAATCGTCACAGTACAGCTTGACGGAAATGACCGAGAATGCCAAATCACGATTACAGATGATGGCTGTGGCATGTCCTCCGAGGTTTTACAGCAACTATTTCAGCCTTTCTTTACACGTCGTCGGGATGGACGTGGAACAGGCTTGGGGCTTTCTATCACCTACCGGATCGTCAGCGAACATGGCGGTACCATAACCGCATCGAGTGATGGCCCGGGCCAAGGCTCCCAATTCATTGTTACCCTACCCGTTCAGGAACAAATTCAGGAAAGCGATCTTCATGACAGAAAACAAAACCAAGTTGCCTAAAGGGTTGCACGTACTATTCGCGGACGACGAAGAATCGTTACAGGAACTAATACGTTTTGAACTTCCCCGTATGGGACATACTGTCACGGTTTGTCCTAACGGGGAAACGGCACTGGCTGCGTTGCAACAGGATCACTACGACTGCCTGATAACGGATCTGGATATGCCTGGCATGTCCGGCATCGATCTTCTGGGCCAGGCGCGGGAATTATCCGATGAAATTGAATGTGTCATCTTAACGGGAAAAAGTACGGTTGAATCCGCCATCGCGGCATTACGATACGGTGCTTTTGATTACCTGACAAAGCCATGTAAGCTGATCGAACTTGAATCTCTGTTGCAACGTGTTCAAAGCCAACAGCAGTTAACCCGGAAAATAAAAGCGGTTAGCCATCAGCTTCAACGTGTCGAAGGGCATAACCAGCTCGTGGGTAACCATCCGCTTATGCTGCAGGTTCAGGCATTGATCCAACGCGTGGCGCCAACTACGTCTACCGTGTTGGTTCGCGGGGAAACAGGCACAGGAAAAGAACTGGTGGCGAGAGAGATTCACAATCTAAGTGAGCGATCTGACCAGCCATTCGTAGCAGTTAACTGCGGTGCCCTGCCGGAAAACCTAATCGAAAGTGAGTTATTCGGCCATTGTAAAGGCGCCTTCACGGGCGCCGACTCACAACGTACCGGTCTGTTCGAGATGGCTAATCATGGCACCATTATGCTGGACGAGATCGGGGAGCTTCCCAAAAACGTTCAGGCGATTCTGTTACGAGTTCTGGAGAGTGGTGAGATCCGCCGAGTGGGAGACAATCAGACATTTCATGTTGATGTCCGAGTCATTTGTGCCACCCATCGCGATCTGGAATCAATGGTGCAACACGGTGAATTCAGAGAAGACTTGCTGTTTAGAATCAATCCTTTTGAAATCGGGATACCACCATTACGAGACCGTATCGCTGACATTTCGCTACTCGCCACCCATCTCTATAATCGGAAACAGCCTGTCGCCAAAGGTGATGGAGATGTGTTCACAGCAGCTGCCCTCGCCACTTTGGAATCTGCATCGTGGAAAGGTAACGTACGGGAATTGGCCAATGTCATTGAGCATGCATCCATACTCTGTGACCAGCTCCCCATTGATGTTCATCACCTTCCTCAGCGACTTGCGGAGACTGACAGCCAGACACTGGCTCCTTCAGTCGGGGCAACGGACTTCTCTGGCAAGACACTGAGCGAATTAGAAATGTGGGCCATTAATCAGGCATTAGAGCGTCATGAAGGGAATAAACCGGAAGCGGCAAAAGAGCTGGGAGTGTCTTTGAAAACACTCTACAACAAACTTAATAATCAACTCGACAAATCAGCGTAAACGTCGTCACATCTGACGGATCACACCCACGACAATTCCCAAGACATTGGCATGCTTGACGTAGATCGGATCCATCGATGAGTTTGCCGGCTGAAGTCGAATTCGGTTTTTCTCCGGATGCCAAAATTTAAGTGTAGCCTCACCTTCGTCTGTCTGGGCCACCACCATCTCTCCTTCACTCGCACTTGTTTGTTTTTTGACCACAACAAAATCTCCATCGGAGATATGAGCGTCGATCATCGACTCTCCGCTAACCTGCAGTACGAATTGTTCTGAACCACTAAATAAGTCACTAAAATCAATCCGTTCATTTTGTTCAAAAGCAAGGTGCGTTGGACCCGCGGCAACAACTCCTGCCAGTGGTAGCCCTCGCTGCTCTTCCAAAGCCTCCGGTGTCAACTCGATAGCCCGGGACTTATTCTTGTCTCGAATAATAAGCCCTTTCTTCTCTAAGGCTCTGAGGTGCCCCATCACACCATTCGGTGACTTGATTCCGAATGCATCGGCAATCTCACGAACCGTGGGACCATAGCCACGCAGAGTAATCTTATCCCGAATGAATTTATAAACCGACAACTGCCGTTGCGTGAGTGTGTCTGTCGGAGCCATAGTGAAAAGCACTCCTTGCCCATATTGGTTGGATCAAAGTCGTTTCAGTAGTTTCGATTCTGTCGCGAACAGGCCTGTCACTACCAATGTTATAGATATCGGAATTATAGTGCACGCTTGTACACTAACAAAAGGCGAAATCGGGAAATCCTAATCCAAAACAAAAAAAGCCGAGCATCAACATAGTTTGATGCCCGGCCTAAACTCGATGTAAATCCTGTGCTTATAGGTTAGTTCGTTAAGCTTGTTTAGTTCTCTACACTGAACGCATGTACCGTAACATGGTGATACTTTTTCCCTGGTTGCAAAATCGTTGAAGGGAAAGATTTGATATTCGGTGAATTTGGATAGTGTTGAGTCTCCAGACAAAACAGCGTCTGGTACTCATTGCCGCCACTACTCTCATCCCCGGTCAGAAAGTTTCCAGAGTAAAACTGAAGACCGATTTGATCGGTGAAAATCTGCATGACGCGTCCTGATTTCTCTTCTTTCACTGTGGCGGCCAAGGCCATTTTCCCGGACTGATTTCGCAGGGCGAAACAGTGGTCATAACCATTGGGATCGAGATTGTTTTCTTCGATTCTCTCACCGATCTTATGAAAGGCTCGGAAATCCAATGGCGTTCCTTTGACATCGTTGAGTTTACCAGTGGGGATCAATCCTTCATCCACATCCAAAGCTTGATCTGCTTCAACCTTCAGGTGATGGTCATGGATAGACCCACTGCCAACACCACCAAGATTCCAGTAATTGTGGTTGGTCAGATTGACTGGTGTGGCTTTGTCAGTTTCAGCCTGCAGATCAACAATCAACTCATCATTATTGGAAAGCCAGTAAGTCGCTTTGATCGCTAGATTGCCTGGATAACCTTCTTCACCATCGGCACTGAGATAACTAAATTCAACGCCACGTGCCCCCGCTCGCTTCACTGGCGTACCGGTCCAAACAACTTTGTCATAGCCTTTCTCACCACCATGAAGGTGGTGGTCTCCATTATTCGTTGCCAGTGTATATTCCTGTTTATCGATAGAGAATTTCCCTAAAGCAATTCGGTTGCAGAATCTCCCTACAGTGGAACCAAAATAAGGATGTCCGGCCAAATAGCTTTCAAGATTATCAAAACCTGCTGTGATGTTTGTTAGTTTGCCATTACGATCTGGAGTTTCCAATGATACGACAATCGCACCGTAGTTGGTCATTTTGGCACGCAGACCATTTTTATTACTAAATGAATACAGATAAACTTCCTGCCCATCCGGAGTCTTGCCCCAGGACTCGACTTGAACGCCTGTCTTATCTGCCGCCTGAAGCAAACTGGTCATAGTTAAACAAAACAGAGTGGTCAGCATAAACCAAAATGAATTTCGTCGCATTTATAAAATCCTTAAAACTAATGGTCGCACCCAAGAGGCAATTAGAAAAACATCTACTGCTACCTGCCTTCAAAACCTTCGGAGCAATTAATAGATCTATTATCGGTACGCCGGTGCGCAGAATCAATCCTCCAGTATTGGAGGATTGTGGATAGTTCGATGGAGTCTCAAGTTAGAAGTGTCGAAGACCTATAGCAGGCTTTCTAGCAAGAGCCTCATTTTTCGCATCTCTGCGAAGTGTTCTGTGTCTGGGGTTTCCGCAACATCCACGCACAAGGCACGACGATAACCTGTTGCCATAAGCTCAGACAGAACTCGACCGTAATCAACTTCTCCCTGCCCCACTTTCACTTGGAATTCCGATGGGCTGGTATCACGTAAATAGACATGCCCTACGTAAGGCTGAACTTTATCGGTATCTTTACCTGCATCCGGTCCACAAATGTAAATACTGGGATCATATGCCAACCCGAGATTATCGACATTATCACAGAGGACTTTAATCGTGTCTGGATCCGAGGCTTGCCGACCACTTTGGTTACGAATGCAAACTTTGGCTCCATAATCGTCTGCAATTTGAACAAGACGACGCAGGTGTTCAACTTCTTCGTTAAAGGGAGTTCCCAGTTCCGCGGAAGGCACATTTAAGGTGACGACTTTTGAGATTCGGGCAAGCTCACAGATGTCTTCAAATTGCTTATAGTGTTCCTCGCCCGTCGCCTGAATTCCCAATTCAAAGCTGGTAACTTCCAATCGATGAGACTTGCGCAGGATTGCATGGGCGTCATTACGGTCCCTGCTTACATCCGCCGGGGTAATGTGGTTACTATCATCAGTAATGGCAATTTCCACGGCCGTATATTCCAGGTCCGCTATTCGCTGTAATGCATCGCTCAGAGATAGATTTGGAAAACTTGCTGTAGTCGCGGCTACGATCAAAATATCGCTCCTTCTCCCTGAATTCATTTCATTGGGAGTTGTTTAAATTCGATTAATATTCTGCTATAGAATACGGATTAGGGGCCTCCTGAGACAACACCGAAGCCCGCTAACAAAGCAAATTTACGACTGTTTTCGGTTGGTTTTAAGTCAAGAAACTCCAACGCCGGAGATTCACTCCTAAGAGGGTTTTTGAGGACCGAGCATCCTGCGAATCATCTCAGGCATTCGATATTGAAAATAAAACCTGCGTAGCATAGGTAGCCACTGGGTTGGAGATTGTCGATCGAGAATCTCCCGATGATCCTGAGTCAATTCAGAGTTATAGAATTCAAGCAGTCGGTCCTCTGACACGTCCGGCATGCTTTGTGCCACAAAAGAGTAATACCCCCAACGTAGTACAAGTCTTAGCCGTTGTTGGGCATTTTCAGCCGAGGCATAGAGAATCTGAGCTGTTTCCGACATGGAACCAATCAGGCCTGTTACGTCTGATTCCCAGTCCTCAAACCAGTCCTGCCACAATGAATCGCCGTATTTTCTCAGTAAAGCAACCACAATGATCGTATTTCGGTGCTTCTTATTCTCCATATTGGCCATCAACGTCTTAGTTACCGGTTCGTCAATCTGTTTCCCCAGCTCTTCAATAACGGGAGATTTTTTCACTAACCAGCGGTCATACCATGCTCCAAATGCCGTCAAATCCTCTCCACTCAAATTGGTATCAAGTAGTTCTTTGAATCGTCGCTCCTTTTCCTGCTTCACCAGCTTAATCACTTCCGCAACCCGCTGATCAACAGGCAAGTCCAAGATTCTTTGACGTTCGTCAGATTCCAAATCCAATAACCACTGAGTGTACGACAGCATCACTTTTCGTAATTGCTGAGAATTCTCGGCTGAATTCAGCCGAGAGTTGAATGACCGATGAGCGTGTTGTTGTTCTTCGGTTAATTGTTCAAACCGCACTTTCTTCTGCCGGAGTTCATTGCGTTGTTCCGGAGCTAGTTGATCAAGTTCCTGGAAGGTGCGAGGAAGCGGTGATTGTCCCACCAGCGAGGAAGCCATCGGACCAATCAGAGTTGCAAACAAGCCGAGCAATGTGAGAGGCTTAATCTTCATCAGATTCTCCTTCTGTATAAAAGACACCTGATGCCTCCAACTTCTGCAAAAAATCAAAATCATCGGTCAGGCGATACTGATCGAATTCTGAGATAACCTCGATATCTTCAAGCAGCTGACGATGTTGTTTACCAAAATACCAATCTCCTAAATACCAGCCGAGCAAAGTTACAGCGACCAATGCCAGCACTCGCCAAATCACGGATTTTGTGGAGCTGGCCTGTGACCATTGTTTGGTCTCTGCCAGGTGCTGCCGGGCATTTAAGGCCACAAATTCAACGGTACTGCGAGTAAAGTCTTCGTCGCGATTTGCCTGGGGGAGCTCGTCCAGTAAATCCCAGGCCTGTTGCAATTGCTGGAGGCGAAGGCGGAATTCAGGGTCATCGCTCAGTCGTCGCTCTATGTCCTGACTCTGGACGTCATCAAGTTCGCCGTCAAGATAAGCCACTAACTGTTGGTTATCCTGATTAAATTCTTCTGTTTCCACATTGGCGTCTGCCGATGCCAGATCATCTTGGTTTGACACTATCGTTCTCCTCCTTCCTGCTTAGGCCCTTCTTGCGTGTTATGCTCTAAGACCTCGCCAACCGACTCAGGCAATACTCCCTCCTGAAAATAAGGAGCTAGTATATCTTTCAAATTACCGCGTGCCCGCGACAGTAAACTCTTAATGGCCGATACGCTTAGCTCCATCGAATTCGCAATTTCCTCATAGCTCATGCCTTCAAACTTTGAAAGCAACAATGCCATGCGTTGCCGTTCATTGAGAGACTCCATGGCGGCTCGTACGATCTTCGCTCGTTCCAATTGATCTACTTGCCTGGTTGGCATCAGTCCGCTGACTTCCTGAACCATATGCGTTAAGGGTTGAGCCGATAATTCTCCGTTCGACTGAGCCACTACATTAACTTCTTTGCGGCGTGCCAGACTGCGTCGAGCGTTACTGGCTACGTTATGGGCAATTCGGTAAAGCCAGGTGGAAAAGCGAGAACCAGCAACATAACGTTTGCGAGCTCGGTAAATTCTAAGAAACACTTCCTGCGCTAAATCTTCTGCCATACTACGGCGGCCCACCATATTCTCGAATACAGTAACCAGCCTCGCTTGATAACGTGAGACCAATTCTTCAAAAGCAGCTGCGTTATCCTCGCGCACCTGAAGCATTAACCGGACATCCGGATCCAATTCAGCGTAATCGATGGTGGAAGCTTCGGGTTTTTTCAAATTCTATGGCCGGATCTAAACTAAGAAGGTTGAATCCGGAGTTCAGTTTACTTGAACAGCAATGGCAAAACAAAAACGGCATCTTACCTTTTGATACCGTATTAAACCATCCGGAGGATTAAGGGTTTCGCTGTTGCTTCTTCTCATCCATATATTTTTTACGTAAGGATGAGTATTCCTCTCTAGAAGGCAAGGCATTCACTGAATCCACTGCCTCATTACTCGAATCCGCTTGTTCAAACAAACGCTGTAAAAAGGGGCGGCACCATCCACATCCTGTCCCTGCTCCAAAACATTCACTAATCTGTGATGCACGTTGAGGCTTCTCTACGCGAATGTAATTGGTAACCTTACGTTTGGTAATGTGAAAACACAAACACAATTCATCGTCTGGTTGCATCACTCTATCCCTCAGCCCCTAAGGCGATCGCCAATCCAATATCACAGGCCGTCAAGTATTCCTTTAGATTCAACGTCTCTGTCACCATATGGGCATTTAACTGCCCACATCCCATGGAAACCGTAGGAATGCCATGTTTGGTAATCCAGTTCGCATCTAAACCACCATTGGCGATAGCAAACACTGGCTCTTGATTAAGCGATTCAATGACACCCTTGGCAATACGAACACAAGGTTCCCGGGAACTCAATTTAAAGGAGTCATAATCCAGGAATCCTTCGAAACTGACACTTCCACATTCTCCTTGAACATTCTTCACTTTCTTAGAGGCACGGATGAATGCCCTTTCAATTTCCCGTACGATACGCTTTCTAAAGTTTGCATTATGACTGCGTGCTTCGGCACGCACATAGACGTGGTCTGTGACCACATTGGTGGCATCCCCACCCTGCACAATGCCAACATTGGATGTCCCCGATTGTTTCCCTTTAGAGATCGCTCCATGCCAACCATGGCTCTGCAAATCTGCAATAGCCAAGGAGGCAATAGCAATCGCACTGACGCCCCGTTCAGGACAAACACCTGCATGTGCAGCAATACCCGTGACGTTGATGGTCATACGATAACCGCCAGTGGCCCCAACCGTCATTTTGACCGGAGAGCCTCCATCCCAATTAAACGCCAGTTTCGGGTCTCCAAACAGACTCGTGGTTGCATATCGCGAACCTTGCAACCCAACCTCTTCCTGTATAAACCAGGTAAACGTCAGGGGCGGATGAGGCAGACCTCGTCGCAAGATTTCCAAAGCCGTCGAAAGAACCACACCGCAGCCTGCACGATTATCAGCACCCAATCCGGTATGACTATCGATCGAAATCACTTTCATCCCTCGACGCTGAGGGCGACAACCTTCACAAATTGGAACAGTATCCAAATGAGCACTTAACATCCGCCGAGGCGCTTTGATTGTGCCTGGCAGCTTAAACACCAAATTACCGACCTGACCTTTAATTCGAGTACGCCGATGAGCAGAGTCTGTTCGAATAGACTTTTCCGAGGCTCCCGCCGCCAGTAGTTGCTCGCGAATATAATTGGCAATGTCCAGTTCTTCACCGCTCTTGCCAGGGATCGCCATCATCTCCAAGACTTGAGCAATGAGTTGCTCTTTTTCCTGCTTGGTTCGTTTTGGAATCTGCGCGTCAGCCACGATTTCATACCTTTTGAATATTAGTTGGGTCGATTACAAAGATGTACTGCTATTCCATTTTACGAACAAAAACACAAGGCTGCTTTGAGCTACGAATCAATGAGATTTTTTATTGCCGGAATAATGCAAGGTTCTTTAATCGATCCGAAACTGCATACGCAAAATTATCGTTCTCTGTTACACCAATGGATCACCTCTGATATCGAGGATGCTGAGGTATATGATCCACTAGCAGGACATAATGACTCCATCGAATACGATGACCAAACCGGAAAACGCACGTTTTACCATCACAATCAGATGTGTGGAAAGGAAATCGATGTCCTTGTCGCTTATGCTCCTGAAGCATCCATGGGGACAGCCATTGAAATGTGGGAAGCCTACAGAAATCGAAAAATAGTCATCACCATCAGTCCCATGGCGCACAATTGGGTAATCAAATTTTGTAGTCACCTTGTCCTAGAGTCTCTGGATACATTTCAGGCTGCCCTCAAGGACGGCACAATCTTAAATCTACTCGACCAACACGATCCTTCCGAAAATCCTTTAGAGGTATAAGTCACCGTGAAGCATATCCTCGAATCAGACCATCACGTTGGTGATTGGCTCACGCAGCATCAGTTTCCTGCCTACCGCAGAAAACAGATTCAGCGTTGGCTCTTTCAAGGACGTGCCGAGGGGTTTGATGATATGAGTGATCTTCCTAAGGCCTTAAGAGACCAGGTCAGCGAGAATTTTCAGATCTGGACGACAAAGGTCGTTGAGCATCAGAAGTCGGCTGACGGCACCGAAAAGCTATTGTTGGAACTTCAGGATGGAGGCCGTATCGAATGTGTCTTATTACGTGAAGAAAATCGCAGAACCATCTGCATCAGCTCTCAGGTCGGTTGTGCGATGGGGTGTGTCTTCTGTGCCAGCGGACTCGACGGTGTCGATCGCAACCTAACTACGGGGGAAATCGTCGAACAAATGCTGCGCCTACAGCGTTTACTGCCTGAACAGGAGCGACTCAGCCATATCGTAGTTATGGGGATGGGAGAACCGCTGGCCAATCTGGACCGTCTACTGCCTGCTCTCGACCAGGCCAGCTCACCTGATGGCTTAGGTATCAGTGCACGCAGGATTACGATTTCAACGGTTGGTTTGCCTCCAGCGATCACTCGACTCGCCAAGCTAAACAGTCGCTATCACCTGGCTGTATCTTTACATGCTCCGAATGATGAATTGCGTAACGAAATCGTCCCTGTAAATTCAAATATTGGTATCCAGACAATCCTCGATGCGGCTGATCACTATTTCGAAGTCAGCAGTCGACGCCTAACATTTGAATATGTGTTACTGGCTGATGTTAACGACCGACCCGAACATGCGCACCAATTAGCTAGTCTACTCAAAGCACGAAATGTGCTATTGAACGTCATCCCCTACAATCCGGTGGCTGGCTTGCCTTATCGCACGCCATCATCTAAAGCCATTGGTAACTTCCGAGCGATCCTCCTTAAAGCCAATATCAATATCCAATTTCGCCAGCGTAAGGGGGATGACATTGATGCGGCCTGTGGTCAATTACGTCGTAAAACCGTGAAAACAACGGAATTAGTCGATATTGAACCTCTCAATTGACTAATTGCTCAAAGAACGGCCTATCTGGCTTTGATTTTTTTTATACTAATTCGCTATCATAAGAGTTGTTAATGGCAGCGTAAGAGGCGTATATTCCACTTCTGCCGTATGGTTCGTTGAACTACGGATCCTCGATGCTTTAATCCCAAAGTGACCAATGGCTAAGAAAAAAGCTGTGAAAAAGAAAGCAGCTCCCAAGAAAGCAGCTCCCAAGAAGAAGGTAGCTACGAAAAAAACAGTTAAGAAGAAAGCTGCTCCGAAGAAGAAGGCTAAAAAGAAGGCCGTCAAGAAGAAAGCTGCCCCTAAGAAGCCGGTTAAGAAAAAGAAGGCCGCCAAGAAAAAAACTGTAAAGAAGACAGTTGCTGCTGTTGCGACAGCGGCTCCGAAAAAGAGAACACGTCGACGACGAAAGCAAACGATCAAGAAGGTTTTTTGGATCGTTTACAGTTCCACCATGAAACCGGTCGCGAAATTCGAGTTTCATGAGCGTAAAGAAGCTTTGGCCAAAGCAGAACAGCTCAGCAAAAAATCACCTCACTTTCTGCAGAAGAAGAAAGAGGAATTCGAAGTCGAAGATTCATAAACATCCAACGGATCTTCGTATGAAGAGTTCGCTATACCATTGTTTATGAGTTCAATGCAAAACGAGGCTTGGTAATCCGCTCTGATTACCAAGCCTCGTTTTTTCAGTTTATGAGGTGGCGCTATTACTCAGCTCCTGCCTCGGCTTCTTCTGTCGTTGCAATCGCAAAGATATGCGTCTTATTGGCAATGAACAGAGTTCCGTTTGCCACAATAGGAGTCGAGTAAACTGAATTTCCCATATTGATTTCCTCAATCGGGTCTTTCGCATCTTTACTCAATTCGAAGATTGCAATATCGCCATCTTCGTCACCGATATAAACATGACCATCAACGATCAGAGGGGATCCCCAGGCAGCGGCGAACATGTCATAGGTAAAGTGAACTTCTCCTGATTTCGCATCCAGGCAATGGAATAAACCGCTGAAGTCAGAAATGTAAAGCAAGTCATCTTTAATACAAACCGTTCCACAACTTCGGTGCATAGTTTCTTCGAAGTTGTATTCTCCGTCACCATCTACATCATTCACACTGTAGTGCCAGACGACAGCTGAATTTGGGTTATCTCTTGCGACCTGCCCGTCTTCTTCAATGACTGCCTGTAAACGTTGATGAGCAATTTCTTCACCGGTCGCTACGTTAATAGCAAGTTCAGGGCCCACGTTTCCTCGCTTAGTTGGATCAATGCACCATAAGTGCCCTTCTCCTTCACCGTGCTCTGGGTCCTGTCCCACAGCGACGTAGACGTAACCATCATAGATGACAGGTGTCGCGATAATGTTATTGCGCGTACCACGACCGCCCAGGATCCATTTACTGACTTTAGGATTGGCATCAAACTTCCAAAGTAATTCAGGAGCCCCATCGGTTCCTTTATCTGCTTTGAAGCTGTATACCCAACCGTCGCCTCCAGCAAAGATTGCCTGAGGAACACCTCCGAGTAAACCAACCGCTGGCGAAGACCATTGTCCGTGCAGGATATTATCGATCGGAGATTTATCTGTCCAATACACTTCACCAGTATTCTTATCCATCGCGATAAAGCTTGGAGCATCCGGTGACGGCAAGTTGACATGAGATTCATCCAGGCCATTGGAAGTGTTAATAAACAACAGGTCGCCCATCGCCGTAATCGAGCACGAGCACATATTGTGTTGTGAAACTTCCAAGGATTCCATCATATCATATTCCCACAAAGTATCAGCTTCCTGGGTATCACTAGCGGTGACCACTTTAAAGACGCTTAGTTTGGGACCTATGATCTGAGCAATCACTGTGCGGTCTTCATTATTGATCTTCGCAGCGATTGTCCATTTCTTACCATTGTCGTCTGCTGTTACCGTCACTTCCTCTGGCAATTCAAATCCAGCCTTAGCCGCAGCAGCCCGTAGTGTGTCATTGACTGTCCCTTCGTTCAAAGCGGCGGTTGCCGGTGCAACTTGATCCGCTGCGGGATCTTCATTCACTCGAATATCAAACAAACGAGCTCGTTCATTGCTGATGTCACCGTCGTCGGATCCATCATGGTAGCCATCGGCATCCACACAAACCACTTTACCCTGACTCGAAACAAACCAGATTCGATCACCCTCTACATAGGGAGCACTACAAATACCTTGCAGAGGCCAATCATGAACTCGACCCGTTGGCAGTTTCTCGCTGGAGTGCTGCCAGAGAAATTCGCCAGTTTGCTCGTCAAAGCAGAGCAGCACGCCTAAGTCGACATTGGAAGGATAACGAGCGAGATAGCCACCGCTATTATTGGTGCCTACAAGCACCTTGCCACTGGCCACCACGGGATTTCCGTAAGTCTGACTACCTACAGCGGAAACCCATTTAATGTTTTCCTGACCGGACCATTCGCCTGTTTCACGATCACGACGACCAACATTCCAGTTCGTTGGAATGCCTGTCGCTACCGGAGTGTTATTCCGATAAGAAGTTCCACCCCATTGTCCCCAATCGCCAGGCTGAATCACAGGATTGCCTTTTTCGTCGAGTTTAAAGCTGAACAAGTCGGCTGGCTCTTCGGCTGGCTCTTCAGCTGGCTCTTCGGCTGGCTCTTCAGCTGGTTCTTCAGCTGGTTCCTCTACAGGACTTTCAAATTCTACTGGATCTTCTTTTTTGTCCGAGCAGCCTGAAATCGTAGCCACGGTAAACAAACCCAGCAAAAAGCAGAGGGTTAATAATCCGATAACTCTTACATTTTTCATTATCTTATCTCCGGTCCGTTTTCTTACCCGAGCTGAACGGGACCTCAATCTAATCAACTCGTCACAATCTACTTTGTATTATCTAGGTTTGTTTTAGTCGTTTGCGGTAACAGTAATATTGTCGAGGTAAATCTCAGCATCCTTGGCGTTACCGTACAATCCAGGGCTACCTTGAGTCACGGGGACATCATCGATTGCTTCGAGTAACCACTCGGCTGGCTCTTCGCTTCCCTTTTCCCAAACCTTGGCTCGCAAAACAGCTTTGCCATCCTCAACAGCAACTCGGAATTTCAGCGTGTACCACTGGTCTTCTTTCCAGGCAAAAGCCACAGACTTTGCCATCCGTTCCTGTGGAACCCAGGTACGAATCTGAAGACGCTGGCTTTCACCCTGCATATCCAGACAGTACCCCTGGCCTGTCAGACCTATATCAGGCAATTTGTCATTCGAGCGAGCGCCTTTGACATCCGCTTGAATTGTGTAATTGGACAAGTCTGAATGTCCCATCCAGGACCGGCTTCGAGTCCCTTTTGGAATGGTCGTGATCTTAACCATGGCATTACTACCGTCGATCTCTCGAACCACATGGCGATAACGGGCACCAACCCAGGTCACTGGAGGAGCTGTGAGATCATCAAAATCAAAGCTCCAGGGAAGATCCGGCACAATACGCACTCGGGCTCGCCCAGACAATTCACCAGCGGTGGCAGTAACATAAGCGGCCACGTGAGCAGCATCGGCTGACGAATTAAATGTATTACCTTCGATAGCTCCATAACCATCTACCGATAATTCTGCCCCTTCAGCTGGCCCAATTAATTGACCGGCAGCGTTATACAGCAAAACTTTGTACTCCTGCGATTGGCCGGGGCGAAGCAATGCATCCGCTGGTACCACTTGGAGATGAGCAGCCACCTGATCATCGGAAGCTGCTTCTTCCGGTTGTAGAATCTGTTCCTCAACTGCTGACGTCTTTTCCGGATCTTCGATACAGTACAATCCACCACTGGTTTCGAGATAAAGGCGTCCATGAGAGACGATCGGGGATGCATTCATTGTTTCACTATTTGGTAGTCGTCCGCTCGACAGCTTCACTAGCCCCTGCTCCTCATCAGGTTGGAAAATAGCCCAGTTACCTGAATTCCCAACTGCGTAAATTTTTCCATCCGCATACAGAGGGCTTCCACGCATGACTCGACCTAATGCCAGCTTACGGCCGATTTGCTCGCCCGTTTCTAAATCATAGATATACACCTTGGCACGGTCATCAAAGCAATAAACACGGTTTCCAACGGCAATCGGGGATGATTTACCCATCATCACTTCTTCGTATTTCCAAAGTTCATGACTTTGAGTGACGTCACCTTGCCCACTTCCGTCAATCAAAGCTACCGCACCCATAGATGTTCCGACAATATTTTCTTCGCTATGACCGCTCAGTACTTTATCCCCAATAACCAACGGTGAAACATTGAGTCCACGGCGAGAGAATTTGTACTGCCAGATGTGGCTCCCTGTACGAGGCTGGATAGCCCATACGGCACCGTCACCGGAACCGAAGACGAGTGATTTTTGCCCTGATAAAGCAGTAACTGTTGGCGAACTGTAAGTTGTGTCATAGGGCAATGGACGAGTTCCATTAAACCAGATAACTTCGCCTGTCGCTTTATCGAACGAAATGAAGCGGTGCGCTGGCTTAGCCATTTCTCCCCAACCAATCACGATCGAGCTGATGATCACCTGATTATCAACGATCACTGGCGTATTGGTTCGTCCACCATAAGTGCTCAGCAATCCAAATCGTTCGTGGAGAGGCACTGACCAAATGGTTTCACCGGTTTCACCGTTGATGCATTGGAAGAATCCACAGACACCAAGTGCATAAATATTTCCAGTTTCCGGATCTGCCGTAACATTACTCCAACCAACACGAGTATCCGGGACATCGGATAGCCAAACATTAAATACGTTGGTCCAGATCGTCTCACCAGTTGCGGCATTCAAACAAACAACCTGTTCTCGTTCGCGGGATGATTCACGTTCTGCTCGACAGAGCATATACAGACGCCCGTTCATCACCACTGGAGTACTACGGCCTCCAAGGTCTGAACGCTTCCAACTCACATTACTTCCGGGACCACCATTTGGATCCCAGTCATCGACCAAACCTGATTCTGGTGAGATCCCGTTGGAACCGGGGCCTCGCCAAAACGTCCAGTCGATTCCATCACGTTCGACAGGTTCTCCCTGCAATGTCATAGGAATAGAGCTTGTTGACTCCTCTGCTGGCTCCTCTGCTGGCTCCTCTGCTGCGGGAAGCCATGGCTCTTCAGTGGGTTCTTCAGTGGGTTCTTCCGCATCTGGATCCGTGTTATCGGTTTCTGCAGATGTCTCCGGCTGTCCGGGCGGCGTGCTGTTGTTCGATGAATCATCAGAACATCCGCTGAACCCTAAAAACAGAACAACAAGTAGAATGGTCGCGACAGATGTACTCACCCGAGACCACTTACTTTGAATCTGTTGCGTTCGCATAGTCATTTCCTAAATCAAAGAAGCCAATTGCTTTAAGGGGAATGGGACGTCTTATTACTAAAAAACAGTTCATCCCTAAGCATTTAGGATAAATCTGTGACCGCTGATTAGCAAGGCTACGAAGCGTCCGTAGCGTGGAAATCCAATGTTACCCGCATACCTAATCGTCATGATTCTTAAACTCAAGAGGCCGTCGGATACCTTCAGTGGCAAAGCTATAATCCAAACCGAAAACGTGACACTCAGCCAGACCGAATTGTCAGGCTACCTAATTGTTTACCCACTGCATCCTGCTACGATAGAGAACAGACAAACAAATTAACACTGAACGCGTGACTAGGTTGCATTGGCATGTCAGAAACACTCTACGACCAACTCGAAACCAGTATGGAAAATGGCGGAATCGATGCCGTTTTGGAAAAGTTGATTACCAGCCTTCAGGCTGAAAAGAAGTACCATGAGCTTTTCGAAGCCTTAAAAATGCAGGTACGACACCGAATCGGCCTCCCTTTGCTTTACGGTGAATCCGGTGATGAACTGGAAGATTCTCAACGAATAGCACTTGAAGACGGACTGATCGACGCCTGTCGTCAGGTAGGTATGGGACTGCTGGCAGAAGGCCGAATCTCCGAAGGTTATATGTACATGCGGCCTGTCGGTGATCGCCAGGCTGTCAAAGATCAACTCGACCAGATCGAAGTCGGTGACAATAACATTGATGAACTCGTGGAAGTCCTACTTCAGGAAGGGGTCGACGTCGAACGCGGATTTAAGATTGTGCTCGACAGCTATGGCACCTGTAACTCCATCACAACCTATGAAACAGTCGTTGCCCACAAATCTAAACCGGAACAACGTAAAGTCGCCAAGTTGTTGCTAGATCATGTCCATGCGGAACTGTTCAATAACGTGAAGTCTGATATTGAACATCGAAGTGAATCGACCCCAGAAGAAACTACTCTGGAAGGTTTGGTCACCAACCGTGAGTGGTTATTTGGCGAGCATGCTTATCACATTGACACGACCCACCTTGCCTCCACCACTCGCTTTAGCCGCATCCTGGAAGATGAAGACAGTATTCGCAAGGCATTGGATTTAACTCACTACGGGCGATTACTCAACACACAATTCCAGTATGAAGGCGATGAACCGTTCACCGATATCTATCTCGATCACGCCTTATACTTCCAGGCTCTGCTCGGACAAAACACGGAACAGGCATTAGATCACTTTAAGCAAAAAGCCGACGAAGTCCCGCGAAACCAATGGGGCACGCTGGCGGTCGAAGTTTATATTGATCTTCTCAACCGGATAGGTCAGATTGATCAGGCCATTGCAGCGACTGCTGAGTTAATTCAACCAGGCGAAAGAACTAGTGGACTAGCCCCCTCGCTTCTGGAGTTATGCGAGTCCAAAGGAGACTACTCTCAACTGGTCACCTCGTGTCGTGATGCTCAGGACGTGCTTGGGTTTGCCACTGGGCTTATGAAAGCCACCACTTCATAAGGGCGTATCATCAGCTCTAACTATTGTTGATTAATAAAGTTAATCAGCTGGCGTAAACGCCCGTGGTTTCTGCGATTGAAGTGAGAGACCAATCTGGTTAAATCGTTGGTGGCCGGGTCGTCCTGCTCGTCATCCAACCTGCCGGTTTGAGTAAACGTACCGCTATTGAGAATATCTGCAAAGTCAGTATTTACCTGCTCCAGGGCTGATTCCGATAAAGGGTGTTTGAACCTCAACACAAGATCGCGTCCGACATAACGCATACTGTGATAATTTTTATAAAACTGCAGAATCTCATCTGCGGCTTCCTGATAATCTTCGGTTACCGAATACAAATGCAGGTCTTCAGGTGAGATCATTCCACCACCCAGTAATTCCTCGCGAACGAAGTTATCCAACATTTTCCAGTAATTCCCACCGGGAGCATCAGCCAGAATGATGGGGACGACATCCCGCTTACCGGTTTGTACAAGCGTCAGCACTTCCATTGCTTCATCCATGGTCCCAAAGCCACCTGGGTAACAAACCACAGCATCACATTCTTTGACAAACATGAGTTTACGAGTGAAGAAGTACTTCATGTTGACGAGCTTATGATCGCCATCGATTACCGCATTCGCCGACTGTTCGAAGGGCAACATAATATTAAGTCCCATCGACATTTCTCGGCCGGCTCCTACATGCCCAGCTTCCATGATCCCGTGTGCTGCGCCGGTAATCACCATCCAATCCCGTTCGGCCATTTCTCGTCCAAAATCTACACAAGCCTGATAAGTTGGTTCTGAAGCCGGCGTACGAGCCGAACCGAATACTGTCACTTTGCGATGTTTTCGATAGGGAGCAAATACTTTGAAGGCATACCGCAACTCTCTTAAGGTGCGGCTGAGAATCTTCATATCACCGCGCGCGGGGTGATCTTCGGCAAGCCGTTGAGCTGAATCTCGAATACGACGAATCAGATCATCAATTCGTTCCTGACGTTGCTGCTGTTCACTCATCACACATTTCCCGATTTAGTTACATTTCTAGTTTTTGACGTTCTCTTTCTATTGTTTCAATTTACCGGCTATCCGACAAATCAACTCATCTACAAAAAAAAGGCCTCCGGATGGTCGCTCCCCGCAGAGCAAATTCCGAAGACCAGGATTGCCGGCTAACTTAAGTGACAATTACGCCACGTTACGTACTTGCTGATACGCTTGAATGACTTCCAGTAAATCTTTACTGAGTTCAATTTGATCGTCCTGAAAGTCCTGTACCCAGACACGCTGGCTATGCAAAGCATCTGCCAGAGCGGGGAGAACATCACCGAGCTTCACTTTGACGTGAGTTTCCTGCTTCAAATGGTCCCAAACAGGTGTTTGTCCAGATATCGATCTGTGAGCGATATCGAAATCTAAAATACGACGAACCATTGAATCTATTCCCTACCTGAGTTCCAGCGATAGCCAGCGGCTTGAGACAAACATCCTTGTTCGTCTCTTATCAAAACCTGGCACCACAGCATCCCTGCTGTGTGAATAGTGAATCGTCTGGTTCGGCATTTCCCTTAGATGAAATTCAGTAATTCCTGATCTTTTCTTCCTCTTTTTCTACTTTCTGAAAAACCACTTAGGTCGTCGCCTCAAACACCCTCTCAATTTGCTCAGTGTGAGTTATATTGAAAACATCATGAATCAATCTCAACCAGAACCAGATTTCGGCGGAATGCAGGTGGCTTCTTTTGAAAGTCGGCGTGCAGATGATATTCGTCGACTCATTGAACGCTATCAGGGACAACCTCATGTCAGCCCCTCCATGCGAGAAGTGGCTCTGGAAGAAAATCGGCCGAGTATTGATTTAGCAAACCGCATCATGACCGGCGAGATCGACGTGTTTATCGTCATGACCGGCGTTGGATTTAAGCATCTGATCAAAGCGGTCGAACACCATATCGATCTTGACCGCTTCATCAACTGCCTCCGGGATATGACCACTGTAACACGTGGCCCTAAACCCGTTGCGGCAATGAAGGAATTCGGGATTACGCCAACCATTAAAGTTCCCTCGCCAAATACATGGAGGGAAATACTGTCAACTCTGGACACGGAATGCCCGGTCAATCATTTGACCATTGCGATCCAGGAATATGGGAAACCAAATCCAAGTCTGGTGGCAGGGCTGGAAGCCCGTGGAGCTCATATCCAAACCGTAAAGGTTTATCGATGGGAGTTGCCCGAAGATATCGGTCCACTGGAAAACAATATTCGAACCATCGTGGCAGGTGAGATGGATGTGTTGATGTTCACATCCGCTCATCAGGTTACCAATCTCTTTAGTCTCGCTAAGCAAATGGGGCTGGAAGAGCAATTAACATCGCAGTTTGACGAATGTGTCGTGGTCTCGATTGGGCCCACCACCACAGAATGGATGAAACATCTGTCTCTTCCGGTTGACCTGGAACCAGACAGCCCGAAAATGGGACCTATGGTGATCGCTGCCGCGCGATCAAGCCAAGACCTGAAACAAAGAAAGAAAAGGATTCGGCATATGCTATCCGGCCCGAGCTCTGATGTACTAGATCCCAATGCGCCGTGGTTTGACAGCCCGTTTATGAAAGCCTGCCGCGGTGAAAAGACTGATGTCACACCCGTCTGGCTCATGCGTCAGGCAGGTCGGTACATGAAAGAGTATCGAGACATCCGTAATAAAACCACGTTTTTGGAACTCTGTAAGCGTCCGGATCTCTGCGCCGAAATTATGGTAACAGCCGTCACCAAACTCGGTGTCGATGCTGCCATTATCTTCTCTGACCTACTCCCTATTCTCGAACCCATGGGGCTCGATTTGGAATTTGCCAAGGGGGAAGGCCCAGTTATTCACAATCCAATTCGTGAAATCAAAGATATCGAACGAATCATGGAACTCGAAAGTGTCGAGTCACTTGATTTCGTAATGGAAACGGTCAAACAGACAAGACTGGAATTACCGGCGGATATGCCGTTGATTGGATTTTCCGGAGCTCCGTTTACTTTGGCGAGCTATGCCATCGAAGGTGGGTCCAGTCGTAACTATCTAAATACAAAAACGATTATGTATCGAGACGAAGGAGCTTGGAAAGAATTAATGCTCCGCTTCGTCCGCGCAATTACCAGATACCTAAATGCTCAGATTGCTGCCGGAGCACAATGCGTCCAGCTCTTCGATTCCTGGGCAGGTTGCTTAGGCACGGACGATTACCGTCGGTATGTCCTACCTTACATTCAGGAGATCATCGCGGGGCTAACGCCAGGTGTTCCAGTGATTAATTTCGCCACAGGAAATCCGGCACTGCTACCACTCTTAGCCGAAGCAGGAACACGCGTTGTCGGTGTGGACTGGCGTGTGCGTCTGGATGACGCATGGGAAACCGTCGGACACGATCGTTCGGTTCAGGGTAATCTTGACCCACTTGTTCTTTTGGCGGATCGCGATACAATTCGCCGTCGTGCTCAGGAAGTATTAGATCAGGCTGCAGGCCGCCCCGGACACATCTTTAATCTGGGGCACGGTGTGCTTCAGCAAACTCCGGTAGATAATGCAATCGCCTTAGTGGATGCCGTCCACGAATTGAGCTCAAGTTGATTGCAAAATATCAGCAGGTTCCAGCAAGGGGCTGATCACTCTTCGTCTTAAATCTCTTTGTCGGAAATGCCAAATCGGAATTTCGCAGGACTGACGATTGGAGCTGGCTTCTTACGTTTGCCAGACAGCAGTTTTGTCGCTGATTCTTGCTCTTTGGATTTCGTTGTGGAACTCTTGGAGGTTTTCAACAACGGAGGAAGTGGATTGAAGACCTTGCTGGACTCAAGTAGCTTTGGGGACGCTACGTCGAGATCCTTGAGTATCAATTCCAAGGCTTCTTGCAATGCGTTAGGACGTAAGGCTGGCCCTTGTGCGGGTAGCAGCTCTTTTGCTTTCAATTGCACCGTAAAGAAACAAAGAATTAGCAGTGCAATGGTGGTCTTAGTGATACGCATGAGTCATTCCCGCCCTGATTTCGCCTATTCAAAACTCAAGTCTTAGGAATGTTATCGGGAACTGATTATTCAGAGTATTGTTCTTCTACGGATATTATCGAATTCTGATAAGATGTAACGATTACAAAAGAAATATACAGGTAACATATCAACCTCCCCCCATATGAAACACTGTTTTTTTAATTGTTTTTAGACTCATCAAAATTTTTCGTGCCGGGATCAAGACTTTACGATACCCCAGTTCACAAGCCCCAAGGCAACGTTACAGACGATGACCGATCAAATCAAACCTCCGTATGAACTGGCTGACTTCTCAAAGATTGAAGGGACGCCCTGCCCTTGTGGGATTGCTCGCCGAGCTTTCACTGAGGTCGAGGATTTTCCTGGGACTGTTCATGTCACCGAAATCTCGGCAGATGCCAAAACTCACTATCACAAAAGGCTCACTGAGACTTACTTCTTTTTAGAGTGTGACTGTGATGCCAAAATGCAACTCAATGACGAGATTATTGATGTTCGTCCTGGCATGTCGATTATGATCCGCCCTGGCACTCGGCATCGAGCGATTGGTAAGATGAAGGTACTGATTATGGTGCTGCCCAAATTTGACCCGGCAGATGAGTGGATCGACGAGTAGCCCAGCCAATTGTCCAACTGGCTAAATGACTAACCGTCTACTCTTCCCATGGGTTCTTCCAGTCACCCCAGTTTTCCAGATACTGTTGATAGATCGGAAATTCTTCACTACTATCTTCCAGCCATTGCCGAGTGTGACGCACTAATTCCTGCTCACGCTCCAAACTAATCGCTCCGGTTAAGACACTGGCACGCAAAAAGACAAAATAGGTGTCCAGCACATCACAACGGCAATAGTCGTGGATCCGTTGTAGATTTCCTTCGTTGTACAGTTGATGAACCATGTCTCCAGCAACATCCATCTTACCCGGCTTGCCAATGAGATTGGCCATAAGATTCAACCCACCAATCATTCGAGAGGCACCGTAGTTGGTGAGCACCTCCTGTAAATCAAAGTGATCGTTCACATTAAAGCGATTACGTGGCTGGTTGAAACTCTTGCTGCCGATCGCGAACCATTTTTTTAATGAAACACCATATCGGAAGGCAGCCAATTCCATGACAGGGAGATCAAACCCACGCCCATTGAATGTCACCAATGTCGCGTTGTACTTTTCCCACCCTTTCCAAAAGTGTTGGGTAATAATGTGAGGTCGGGATTCCTGCTCATCCAACGCCACTAAGTCAACCAATTCGAAATTTGTATTCACCTTGGCAATAACCACTGACACCGGCAGATGATAGGTATGCGGAATAAAATCAGAGCCTTTCGTCTCTAACAATTCCTGCTGGTACTTTTCAATCGCCCCCTGAGGTTCCAACTCCTCATCGGGATACCGAATTCTGGAGATTAAATCTCCATCAGGAATGGTCTCAATATCAAAAACCAGATAACGAATATCATCCATGAAACTATCTTTCCCAGCGAATTAAGCTCGCCCCCAGACAATGGCCGTTTGAAGGAGAACCTGCCCCTGTTGAATCATCTCATCCAGACATGCCCATTCCAACGGCGAGTGTTGTGTGTGTTGACCACTGGACAGATTGGGAGTGGGCAATCCCTTCTCAGTAAGCATGGATCCATCAGTCCCTCCCCGAATCGAACTCAGACGATACTCCAGCCCGAGTTCATCATGCGCCTGTTTGGCAAACTCAACAGCCCGAGGTTCTTTGGGTAAGCCATCAGCCATATTTCGATATTGCTTTTGGTGTTCGACAACGATTTCGATTCCTGCATGTTCCTGTTCTACTTCGGAAGCGATTGCCTTCACTAAGTCAGCCTTGACCTGCAGTTCGGAAGTATCAAAATCTCTCAGAAGAATCTTGATATTCACTTGGGCGACTCCACCTTCGAGGACGTAGGGGTGAATAAACCCTACTCGATCTTCGGTCGCCTCCGGAGCCTGCTCTCGAGGCAAGCGATCCAAAAAGGTACCGGCAGCTCGCAAGGCGTTCACCATACGGTCTTTCGCTATGGAAGGATGGATATTTACACCTTTGACCTGAACATGAAGTCCATCGGCTGAGAACGTTTCAATATCGATATCACCGGCACCTCCGCCATCGAGCGTATAGGCAGCCACTGCCCCCACCTTATCGATATCCACATGATTTACTCCTCGACCGATTTCCTCATCGCATGTGAACAGTATACGGATGGGGCCATGAGGTATTTCCGGGTGTTCAATCAGGTAGCTGGCCGCCTCCATAATAATGGCAATACCAGCTTTATCATCTCCACCAAGTAAGGTCGTACCATCGGTGGTAATCAAGGTTTTACCAACCAAGTTATTCAATTCCGGACACTCGGCCACAGTAATGACTTTCGACGAGTCACCTGGTAAAGCAATATCTCCGCCGGCATACTGTTCGATCACTTGCGGCTTTACATTTTCACCGGTTGTTTCAGGCGATGTATCCAAATGGGAATTCCAGGCGATCGTGGGAGCATTTTCAACATTACCGGGAAGCATGGCCCAGACGAGTCCGAATTCATCCACGTGGGCATCCTCAGCTCCCAGTACATTCAATTCGTCCAGTAATATTTTCCCCAACTCCCATTGCCCTTCACTACTGGGGTAGTCATCGGTTTCTGCATTCGCGGTCGTGTTCACCTGCACGTAACGCAAGAATCTCTCCAGTAATCGATTTCGATTCAGTGCTGCTAATTCTGCCATCAATTCTCTTTCTGCCTCTTATTTATTCGCTTCTCTTACCAAATGTCTTAATTCGGGAAGAATGATCTTCTCCATCGCCAATTGTACGGCCGCCGGTGAGCCTGGCATGGTGAGAACGACTAATTGATTTATCAAGCCTGCGGTGGTTCTGGATAAAATGGTGGCTGAACCGATTTCTGCAAAGCTTAAAAAACGAAATAACTCTCCATAGCCAGGAATCTCACGGGTAAACAAACCTTTCACGGTTTCAAAAGTCTGGTCACGTGGTGAGATTCCTGTCCCTCCGGTCATCAATACGGCCTGTATTTTCTCATCCCGCTCGCAAATGCTCAGGATCTCGGTAATCGCTTGTGGCTCATCCTGAATAATTTTCCGCCGTATCACCTGATGGTCACTTTGTTCGACTAACTCCACCACGAGGGCACCTCCACGATCCGTTTCCAACGTTCGTGTATCGCTAATGGTGACCACACAGACACCAAGTTGTTCGGCAGGTCCGGACTTACATTGCTCTACTACCTGACTCATAAATTAGCTCCTTTACCTGCAGAAGTCTCCCGGCTTAGCATCACTCGGTCCTCCAGATTGGGCCGGAACATGATTAGTACAATCAATGGCAGTGACCAGCCAAGAAAGAGTCCACCACCTTCTCCATTCCAAAACCGCGTGGCCAAAAGCAAGGCAGCCGTACAGCTAATCAGGCTTCCAAGGTTCTTTTGTGCCGGCCACATCGAAAAGGTAATACTCATCATGATAAAAGACGTAATCAAAGGAATTCGATAAACAGGAGCCCAACCAAACCCCCACAATCCCTGTAGATGTTCCCGATCCATCTGAGGCATTAGGAAGCCATGCATACGCTTGATTTGAGTCAGTAAATCCCCTGCTTCTTCCCGTTGCGTTAAGATCAATCCCAGTACCAGCAAAGCCCAACCAAAAACGACGCCGAGGCTGAATTTTGCCACACCACGCTGCCAATAAAAGCTCAACCACAGCGGTATCAGGAATAGTGGATAGTAGATACAGAAGGTTAACGCCAGCAGACACCCCGCGATAAACGGCTTGCGATAAAACAACAACGCCCACACTAATAATGCCCCTGGAAGAACATGATCGACATGCCCTCCCATTTCACCGGTATAGGGAATAAGCAAATAAAAGACTGCTGCTGCCAACCCCATTCGCACATTTTCAAAATGAACGGAGCCAACAAGAATCAATCCTATGACCACAAAAAAGTGAGCGGCGATTACGATGCCCAACGACAAAGCCTGATTCATTTCGAACGGGTATTCTCCTGGGCGGCCACCCTGCTGATTCAATTCAAAGGGGGATTCCCAGAAAGCAACTGGGACAGGGGGTAAATCTTCCAAAATCCGGTAACCGGGCATACGTAGGGAAGTGGGATCGATACGAATCTCATCTTCATTCTGGATATACCCGACAGAAACATTACTCACTAGTAATACAAACAGTGAGAACACCAAAAACGACAAGCCACCAGCCGACATATTAGGTTCCAGTAAAGGGCGTCGCACCATCGTGCAATCATAGAACATTCGCAGAATAAATATGCCGCCCATGCCCCATAAAGTGACATAACCCAAGCGTTCAATTTCCGGAAATCCGTTCGTCGCCCCATAGGACACCAACATAAAGCAAGGAGAAAACAGAGAGAGGAGAATAATGTCCAGATTCCGCATGCTAAACAAACGACCAAATTTGAAAAACACGGCAATCGATAGCAAGGTCGTCAGGTACAACCATGTTGTTGATTCAACATGCTCGTAACTAAAGAAGATCTCGTTGAGCTGTTCGTATAATTGTTGATTTTCAAACATGATTCTTACTTTGGCTGAACCTACCATTGTAGCTCAGCAGCGTCTTCGGAAACCAATTGATTTAGCGCAATCGGTCACGAGCCTGTTGCGCCCAGGGGCTGTCTGGAGCCAGCACCAGGAAGGCTCGCCAATGATCTACGGCTTCTTCATGACGACCAAGTTCATCTAAAGTCCGAGCAAGATGGTAATGCGCATCCGGATAGTCTGGGTGGTATTTCAAGGCTCCAAGCAGTGCTGCGATGGCCAGATCTAATTCACCTGTATCAATTAACACACAGCCTAGATTAGCTCGGGCTTCTACATAATTCTCATCTAATTCGATCGCCATGTAATAGCGTTCACGAGCAGCAGTGTAATCGTTAGTTCGATAAAGCAATTCGGCTAACTGAAAGCAAACCTGAGCTCGCAATCCATACGCCGCCAAAAAACTTCGGTAAAGTTCAATAGCTACTTCTAATTCCCCAGCCTCCTCATGTTCACTCGCCTGCGCTAGAATCTCTTCCGGATTCTGAGGAAGCACAGCACGGTCAACCAGATTATCAAAGGGTAGGATTTTTGGTTCCGCCGCTTCAGCATCGTGCCGATCGAACACTCGAACGACATCTTCACGCGTGACTTCGATCACTTGCTGCTCTTGTGCATTGGCTTCCAACGACTCAAAGTCCATACGCAATTGACCACCGGGTTCCACCAATCCCTCGCCCTGGCGAAGTAATATGTGCCGTCCCTCAACAATAACTGAGAGTTGTGCCAATGGACGCTCCACGTCGGGAACGTAACGAGCTAGCTCTTCCAGCCGGCGTTCGATCTCTGCCGGCGACGCCCCAGCTTCAAGCAATTCCGCCAAATGCCTGGCCGTTGCAACTTCCTGAAAATCAAAGTACGGAAGCCGATGAATTTCGCGCACCGGGATAATCAAGCCACGTCGATGCCACCGACGAATGACCGCCACTGAAATCTCCAGCAATTCCGCCAGCATGGCCGGCGTATAAAGCCGACGTACTGCCTGGTCTTCAGTTAGTAAACCAAGTCGTTCCCAAAATTGTGTCTCTGTAATGATTTCACAATGTTCTTCTTTAACAGCTGAGAGCACTGAGTTTGGAAGTAATTCCTCCGGAGAAGTTGGTGGCCACTGTTCCGCACCGATAATGACGATATCAACATTGGCGTCTTCCAGATCGTCCTGATTCATGACAAAACCACCTTCATCGACGATCAGCGAATGAGCCTGCCGGCGATTCACACCGCCGAGCTTGCCGACGAACGCTACACGTTTGCCTTGAAATGGTGGAGGGGCTTCAGTCACAACAATAATTCTGGATACTAAGTCGCCGGTGATAATTAATTCGTAGCGAGATCAGGCTGGCTTCTAACCTCACCTCTAGTGATAACCCAGACCTGTTGTCAGGTCATCAAAAAAATCATTCCTGAGGATTTTGAAGATTAAGGAGCAGTTCCTGGGCTATCACTTTAGGTTGATTCCCAAAGGCATCTGATTGAGAAACGCTTTCAACCGCTGACAGCAAATCAGCCAACGCCTCTTTGTCATGATGCGTGCTTAATGCTGCCACGGCACCAAGAGCCGCTGTCGCCACCACTCCCCGTTTGAATAGGTGAGTACCTTCATGCTCACCACTTACAACCCCTTCGCTTGTCGCATCCAGCATTTCAAGCAACACTTCCTGACAGGCCAAGTCTCCATGACGAGCTAATCCAGCAGCTGCATTAAATCTGGCATTTGGGAAGGAGTCACCGAGCATACCCTGAAGTCGACTGAAAGCCTGTTCCCCTCCCAGGACGCCTAATGCAAAACCAACTGTACTACGTAACTGATCCACTTTGGGTTGGAGTTCCGAATTCTGAGTTTGAACATTGGATGTTTGAAGCAAGGCATCCACTAAGGCTTGGTTATTTTGTTGTTCCGCTGGTCCTAAAGTTTGGATCAGAATCGATAAGGACTCCACCGCTGTACGCCCGATTTCAATATCGAATTCCGAATCGGTCCTTTGCATCGCAGCAATCAAAGAATCCATTCCATCGGGAATCTCAAATTCGCCAAGACAACGGCAAACGAAGACTCGTAGCTTAACCTGATTCTGATCGGCCTCCTCGACATCAAATTCGGACTCCAGAATTGCTACTAATTCCGCCGCTAACTCCGGATCTGTCTTCAGCTTTTTTGAATCGGGTGTGCGAAGTAGATTCGATAGCGTATAAGCCTTTTGCCAGCTCGAGCTATCCATCTTTTTTAATCCACGTACCAATTCTGTGGGAGACTCACTTTGTGATATGACATTGAATAACAACCACACACAGATAATGGCTGCCACGATCACCATTGGAATAAGAAATAGCTGCACCAGAAAACCAGCTTGGGGTGGCTGGACGTCAGGTAATGGCTGAATCGAGTTACCTTCCTGAGATTCAGACAAGTTCGATGCTTCCGCATCCGCTTGGGTGGTTTCCGTTTCGGGGTGATCTGTCAAAGATCTGGCTCCAGTTATACGAATCTACTTATCACTGGCACTTTCAGTCTTTGCACCAGCAAGTATGATTTTAGTGTAGATTGACCTAAGGAAGCGTCAAGGTGATACAGCGTATTGCCTGTGTTTACTCATCGCCAAGATCATACGTCCCAATTCCGTGCCCATGCAATTACTCGATTTCACCTATGACTCGGTCGTTGAGAATATCGCTCTAGATGAAGCACTCTTGTTACACAGCGAGAAAACAGGATGTCAATTTCTTCGATTTTGGCAACCTAAGAAATACGCTGTAGTCATGGGACGTTCCGGCAAATTGGAACAGGAGGCAATGGCCGAGTATTGCCAACTGAAACAGATTCCCGTTTACCGCAGGCCAAGTGGAGGCGGAGCCATCCTGACAGGCCCTGGTTGCCTGATGTATGCGACTATTCTCAGCAGCCACCTCAACCCATCATTACAGACGATTCAGGGGTGCCATGACTATGTTCTGGGGCAAATGAGTGAGGCTCTTCGTGTTGACGGAATCCAATGTGAGATTCGGGGATTTAGTGATTTAGTCATAGGCGATCTAAAATTCTCGGGAAACAGCTTACGGCTTAAAAAGGACTCAGTCCTTTACCACGGCACCTTGCTCTGTGACTTCGATCTTGAGTCCATTTCCTCGGCCTTACGGCCGCCTCCCAAACAACCTGATTATCGTCAAAACAGAGAGCATCGGATGTTTGTCACCAATCTGGGACGGCGGGTTGAGGCGATACAACAAACGATTGAAAATCACTGGAATCCGGGATCACGGTTGGATTCAGTGCCTGCCGAAGTAGAGCAACTCATGCAGGAATTATTAGCCAATCGCTATCAGGATGACCATTGGTCCGTCCTGAACCCCGAAAGCACTTGATCGACTTTTTAGACCATACCCCATTTTTTTCTAAGCATCCAGTCGACCGAAAAGAGCCCACTAAGTATCAGCAATAGCAGCCAAGCACTACTAGGGGTCGCTCCTAACTGCCAGCTCATTTCGATTTCCACTTCCTGCTCGCTTGCCTTTTCGATCACATTCAGCAGGACTTTATCTAATTCATCCGGGGCAACCACTCTGCCTCCAGAGTCAGCGGTCATGTCGGCCAAACGATTAAACTGTTGGAAGTCCGCCAAGGGATTACTTCGCTCAGGTTGTTCATCAATGATCTGAAAGTTAACCATGGCTTTGCCTACCGATTGACCCTCGTTGGTTACTTCAGCTAGAAGTTGATATTCACCTGGTTTGGGCAAAACGGGCAACATTCCTTCCCACACACCACCACGCATTGCTACCGAAATCTGCTGGGATTCGTTTTCTTTGTTAGTCAGAGCAATATTCCATTTCAGTTTTTCTAGCTCGAGTAACTCTCCACCGAGCACATCGACACCTGCCTGAAATTCTATTTCTGCTTCTGGTACAAACCGGCGCTGATCCAATTGCAGCCAAACATCACGTTGTTGCAGATTTTCACGGCGAGCCAACCAAAGAATATTCTGTCGCCAAAACCTTCGTAACGGGTCGGCAAAACCCAGACGAGCCCAACGCCATGTGGAGTCGCCAGCAAAAGCCACTACTCGACCTAAGCCATGCTGAGAGGTCACCATCAATGGCTCATTTTGCTCAGATGCCAGGATCACCTCACCGGATGCTTTGACTCCCTGAAAGAGATTGGCTCCTTGTAACGCAGGGAGTTGATTCCAAATCTGACCGGAAGATTCTAACTGATTTAACGGATGAGGTTTTGTCACCTGCATACGAATCTCACGATCGAGGTGGAAGATTCGACGTACAGGCAAATCGGCCCCGACCTCCTGCCTTTCAAATAACTCCATCTCAATGGGCAATACTGGCTCCAATGGAGAATCAAGATAAGCTCCCGGACCAAAACTGTAGAACCCACCTACCATCATGATCCCTTTACCATCGGCGACCGCCTCAGCCACGGCTGCAAGATTTTCCTCCCCGATGGCATCCGCATGGACATCTTCTAAGATCAGTACATCATATTCCTGATCAATCAATACATTCGCACGTGGATCGGGCCAGTCATCTGCAGACAGATGACGAATGTAACTCTCCGTTAACTCAATGTCCTGCGAAGAAGCTAAACTACGCCTCATCTCGAGTTGTTCCCCAAGTCGATTCCCGTAGAGATAAAGAACACGTAAGCCACCTTCCAGTACGGTTAGATAGGCTGTCTGGCGGTTGTTCGCAAGCAACAATTCCCCCTCGGCCGTTTCGGCAGACACTTCCAGCAAATAAGTTCCTGGGGAATCCGCTGTGAACGTAAATTGGACAGGTTGGATATCATCTGCTTCCGTTGCCGTTACCTCGAGTGTTTGAATTACCTGAGTTGGCCCATCCGATGGTGTTAATTTCAGCTGCACCTGTTTCGGTTGTCCCAGCAGGCCACGTAATTTCGCAATGGCATTGATTTCAATTTCGTTACCTGAAAACACACGAAATTGTTGAGGGAGCTGTTCTATCGCGACGTCCTTGGAGTCCAAGGCGTCGCCCTCTCGTCCGAATGGAACCCCAATCAACGGAATACCACGTCGTCGTAACTCGTCCATTGCCTGACGGATATCCACCTCACCACGATAGGCTGTCTGCCGCCCGTCCCCCATCAAAACGACAGCGTGAATTTGTTGCCCAGGTTCACTCGAAACTGCCTGATGGATAGCCGTTCCTAGATCGGTAAACTTACCCTTGGGTTGCTGAAGATCCCCTTCGCTCTCGGCTTGCCCCCAACGTTGTTGCGAAAGCCGATCTGTATATCCAAACCATCTTGGAGATACCTGTTCACTTTGATTGCGGAGAAACACTGAGGTCCGTTGCCAGGTTTGTTGTTGGTGCTCCCAGCGACTGAGGTCATCCTGGGCAGAAGGTTGTAACATGCTTTCAGTCTCATCCGTGAGCACAATCACCGTTGCCTGACGAGTTTGCACTTCGGTCACAGTGCGTCCCGGCCGGAGCATGACAATTCCAAGGATTACGATCGCCAGAGCTCGCAGGCCGACTAACCAACGTCGTCGTGCTGAGGTCAGCGTTCGATAAGGTCGAATCAGGCTAATCAAGCCGAGTAACGCGACGCCGATCCCTACCACGAGAAGGGGGCTTTCAAAGATTGGGGCAAACGACCAGTTTTGCATTAGCTAGCCCCTTCCCCGGAAAGTTCCGTCGAATCCTGAGCGTAGAAACGGCTCGCCATGAGATGCTCCAGGACAAACAAGACGATAACGAGGAGGATGAGTATGGAGAAAAACTCTTGTCCAATCCGACGCTGACGCACGCCAAACGATATGTCCTCCCGATTGCGGGCTAACTGATAAGCGTCTTGCCCTAGCTTGCTATCGAGTTGGGTTTGTTCCAATCGCTGTAAGTCACTGAACGCTTCCAAACTGTTGACTGCAAACCCCTTCAGCACCGGGCCATCCTGTTGACCCTTGAGGCGATATGCTCCTGGAGTAGGAATAAATGAAACCTGCAAACGATTCTCCACCGTCTGCACTTGTTGCAAATCAGCGGTAGGGGTAAAGAGCTGATATTCGGCGGGAAACTGTGCCTCATCATTTCGCAATGTTACAACATCTCCAACCTGATAATTCAGTTTTGACTCGCGATTGGCAACCAGTATGTCGGCAATCGAATTAATCAGTAAAAAATAAGGCCAATTGTCATTCCCGCTGGCGAGTTGATTCCAGGGAGTTCTATTTTTCAGCCGCAACGGTTCAGAAATCGGAGTTAACATGGTCATCACCGTTCCCTCACCATGACGGTTTTCCAGTAATGCCGGGTGACTGGATTCCCGACTAAAGTGCATTATCGTCTGTGCTCCCTCTCCAAGCTTCTCCATCTGCCAGTATCGTAAGACGGGGAATTGAGCCCAGGGAACGGAGCCTTGTAATTGAGAAAAGTCCACAAGAACGGGGTGATCTGCTGCCGATGGTTCGAGAAAATTTCGCTCGTCACTACGCCAAAGCCGTTGAACTGTACCGCCTAACAGTGTCGGAATAGCCTCAGTTTGTGAAAGGTTTTCTAACGTCATATTCGGCCCCAGAAAGACTCCCAGTGAGCCACCTTGCTCAACGTATTCGGCTAGATGTTGCCACGCCTCGGTAGGCAGTGGCAAAGGGTCGATTAAAACCACCGTCGCGAATCGTTCCAATTCCCGTTCTGTTATATTTCCATTGCGAATCGTCGTGAATTCAAAGCGTGCCCGGCCTGTCTGGCGATCTGTTTGCGGAGCGATAGCCTGAGTGAAATACCGTGTTGGCACGTCGTTGGCTGTTATAACGAGAATCTCCGATGGCCTGCCCACCGAAATAGTGAAGTACTTAACATCATCAATTCCCAAACCGTCCCCACCGAGCAGACGAATCTGGCCATGATGTATTCCCGGTGGTAAGTCACTCACCGCGAAACGTAAGGTCTGTCGTGTCATTGATTCCGAAGCATCGAAAGTGATATCCTGCTGAGCAAGTCGCTTGAGCGCCGGTGTTTGCAATACACCGTCGGTCAGCACAGGCAGTGTGAGGTCAACCTCCTCTACCACAAATTCCACGGTCCTAGTCGTAGCGAGTCCAATATGGCTAACGTCTAAGTGGATCTCTGTACCACTTGATCCCACGATAAACTCATCCTGAATTTCGGGAGTCGACAAAGCAACATTGGCCGGTTGCTCTGCCCCAACATCGATTACAAACAACTCAATTTGCTGAGTTTCTAAAGTCTCGCGGAGTTCATGTCCTACCGATTCCCATGCAGTCCGCGAAAGATCTGTGAAGAGGTAGATCTCTCGCTGAGTCCACTCTGAAGTCTGAAGAACGGATATCGCAGATCGCAGACTGGCATCTAGGGAGACAGGAGTGTGTTCAATTTGTAATTGCTCGATGGCATTCATCGTCGAATTCAGGTCAGCACTAAACACCGCCTGTCTGGCACTTCGATCCACGACAGATATTTCACTGGATTCGGGAAGCTGGCTTGCCAGCCAGGATCCGATATCAGCAGCCTCGGCAAGGCGTGATTTGCCTGCCTGTTGATAGGACATCCGAGGTGAGTTATCAAACACCAAAGCGGCTCCAACGGCAGCATCCACATCTCCAATCAGATTGGTCTCCTGATCTCCGGCAATCTTGATAATGAAGAATATGTCTGTGATCAGACCCAGCAAAACCATCACTGCCAGAGAAATCACAATGTGCTTTGAGACTTCGGATAAGGCTGCCGCCAGACAGACGATTGCTGCAAGCAGGACGGCCAGGGAAACAACACCAACGACCATCCAGTTCCCGGCTACTGCCTGATCAGCCGAAGGTCCACTCAAGGCTAATGCCAATCCCGCGAGCAACAAGCAGCGAAGCAGCAATAACAACCACTGCTTCATACGCACTGTGCGTTGATTGCTGACTTGTTTTTGTTGAACAAAACGCAAAGCTGGGAAGAGTTGAGGAACGGGTTTGCGGCGCATCGCCATGTGGATTATTAACGGCAGGGCTATGAGCAAACCGCCAAACATCAGCGATGAATTCAAAAACGCCACTAGTTTGCTACCCCTTCCAAAATTAGTAGCGGCTACGCCGACTCAGTAGATATTCCATCAATGCCCGGTCAAACTGCATGCTCGTATCCAGCGGAACATAATCGACACCAATCGTCTGGCATTCTGATTTATATTCCTCACGAAAGGCACTAACCTGTTCGGCATAACCCTGTCGAAAGCCATCCGCCTCTACGACCAAAGTGTCTTCTGACTCCGGGTCCTGGAGTTCCACGACTCCATCAAATGGAAATGTCACTTCGGATTCATCAAGGACATGGAATAAGATCACATCGTGACCACCATGTCGCAGTCGTCGCAATGACTCAAAGACCGGTGGGCTGTCTGTCAAAAAATCAGAGAACACCATGATTAGGCTCCGCTGTTTTAGCATCGCGGCAAGCTGCCCTAAGCTTTGAGCAATATCTGTCTGGCCATCAGGCCTCAACTGAGACAGATGCGATAACATATTTGATAATTGAGATCGGCGGGATTTAGGAGGCAGGCAATGACGTATTTTCTCATCGAAAGTAACCAGCCCGACAGGGTCCTGTTGATGAATCATCAGGTAACACAAAGCGGCTGCCAAGCAAATCGAGTAATCAAATTTGGTTAATTCCTGTCGATAGGTAAATCCCATCGACTTACTCAAATCCATCGCAATGTACCCGATGATATTCGTCTCAGCCTCAAACTTCTTGACGTAATATTTATCGGTCTTGGCGTAAACCAACCAATCAATGTCAGCTGGATCATCACCGTACGAATATCGACGATGCTCAGAAAACTCGACTGAGAATCCCTGAAAAGGGCTGGCATGCAGGCCCTGTAAAAATCCTTTGACGACGAACTGTGCGCGGAGATCCAAACGCTTGATTTGCGTGATGACTTCCGGTTTTAGGTAGGACTCTACAGCTGACATCGAAATTTAATTTATTCGTACTTTTCCGCATTCGGCGGGGGAACTTCCTCTAATAACTTCTGCACTATGGACTCGGTGTCCATGCCTTCTGCCTGGGCCTGAAAATTAGCACTTACGCGATGACGCAAAACGGGAACAGCGATGCGCTGCAAATCTGAGATGGCGACACTAAAACGTCCATCCATCGCGGCAATCGCCTTGCCTCCCTGAATTAAAAACTGCCCGGCTCGAGGTCCTGCTCCCCAATTCACCAGTTCTTTAATAAAGGCCGGAGCTGCTTCATCTCCCGGACGGGTTGCGCGAACAAGCCGTGCCGCGTATTTCACAATTTGCTCACTCACAGCGATGCTATTAACCAGTTTCTGTAAATTAACAATTGCCTTGGCAGATAGAATCTTTTTGACTTCCGGTTTTTCGTTTCGAGTGGTTGCCGTAAGAATCTGCTCTTCTTCGGAAGCGGTCGGATAGCCGACCTTGATGTTGAACATGAAGCGATCTAACTGTGCTTCCGGAAGTGGATATGTTCCTTCCTGCTCAATTGGGTTTTGTGTGGCGATCGTAAAGAACGGTTGTGAGAGATCATAGGTCTTGCCCGAAACCGTCACTTCACGCTCTTGCATGGCCTGTAATAAAGCAGCCTGCGTTTTAGGAGGTGTTCGATTGATCTCGTCTGCCAATAAGATGTTGGTAAAGATGGGGCCCTGAACAAACCTGAAGGCTCGTTTACCCCGATCATCTTCATCCAGCACATTGGTGCCTGTTATATCGCTGGGCATTAAATCCGGAGTGAATTGAATTCGGTTAAACGAAACATCCAGAATTCGAGCTAGCGTACTGACCATCAGCGTTTTGGCCAATCCGGGAACACCTTCGAGCAGGCAGTGCCCCCGAGTGAAGATTGCTGCAAACAACTGTTCGATCACATCATGTTGCCCAATGATGACTTTTTGCAACTCCTGTTGCATCACCTTTCGGTGCTGTGCAAATTCCTGCAGGATATCTCCCAGGCTCTTCTGATTGTTCGACACGATCCATCTATTCCTGTAAACAAAGTATTTTCCAGCAGCGTATCATTGAATAACTATCGCCTCTTGTCCATAACAATTCCCATCCGCTCTGCTTCTGGCCAATCATATTTATAGATTCGCGTTGCCTCGTTTATCATTCATCCCTAAATTAATACTCGAATCACCTCGATTCTTACGTAATCCGCGTCAATGCACTGCTAAATTTGACCACTAGGCTATGATCCATTCCTCCTCCCTTTTAACGGGACACCTATGACTCATAACGCTTTAACCCATTCGCTATCTGCATTGCTATTGTTTGTGCTGAGCATGACAATACTGCCAAGCGAGCAGGTAGCTCGAGCTGATATCACAGCCGAACAGGTCAATACGGCGATCGAACGGGGTGTAAAGTTTTTACGGGAACAACAAAAGGCCGACGGCTCGTATCCTGATTTTGCTGCACCCAATGGTACCGTTCTCTTTCCAAATGGAATTACTAGTCTGGCAACTCTGGCTATCCTCAACTGCGGCTATGATTCAGAAGACCCCACTATTTCCCGTTCTCTCAAGTACATGCGGACGGCTCCAGCCTCAGGCACAACCTATGTTGTTTCTTTACAACTCATGGTCTTCTGTCAGGCTGATCCGAAACGCGACAAACTTCACATCAAACGCCTGGCCGAGTGGCTGGTCAATACACAATCAGAAAGTGGAGGATGGGGTTATCTTGAACGCAGCGTCTCCTCGGATCCATCCAACAGCCAATTTGCATTGCTTGCATTACATGAAGCCGAACGACAGGGGATTCTCATACCTCAAACAACCTGGTCTCAGGCAGAGGCATACTGGGCTTCCCGACAGGTGCCCAGCGGTGGCTGGAATTATGATTCCACCTTTGGCCCCAAGCCCACCATCAGTATGACCTGCGCCGGCATCGCTTCGCTGGTTGTCACGAGAGGCAAAGCTAGTCAGACTGAGCAACGGATCTCCAATGGACAGGTCGATTGCTGTAGCGTCACGCCGCAGCAGGGAGAAATTGAGCGAGGCATGCGTTGGCTAGCCAGAAACATCAAAGTCGGTGCGCAGGCATCAAGTTCCGCCTATTTCTACCAGATGTACTGCATCGAACGAGTTGGAAGACTCATGGGCACTCGATTTATTGGTACCACTGATTGGTATCGAATGGGTTGCGAACACATCGTTGGTTTACAAGACAAACTCCGTGGTACATGGAAAGGAAGCTTGTCTCACGGAGAAAGTAACCCGCTAATCGCATCCTCGTTTGCCCTGTTGTTTTTAGGCAAAGGCCGTCGCCCGCTGGCCGTGTCCAAACTAGCCTACGGAGAAACCGCACAATGGAATCAGCATCCACAGGATTTACAAAACCTAGTGATGCAAACCGAAAAGCGGTGGGACATGTATTTGACATGGCAAACCATGGAAATCGAATTGGTCAATGTCGGCGATTTACTGGAGTCTCCCGTCCTGTTTATTAGTGGTAAGGGCTCAATGCAACTCACGACGAAACAGAAGACTGTCTTGCAACAGTACGTCAATCAGGGTGGCTTTCTGTTTGTTGAAAATGCGTGCGGTGACGCACAGTTTGATCAGGAATTCCGTCTGCTAATGAAAGAACTGTTTCCTGACAGCCCATTGGCACCACTGGCACCGGACCACGCCCTATGGTTTGCCGACCAGAATATTCCCTCGGAATTTGTCGGTCAGATCCATGGGCTTCAAACGTGCTGCCGCACAAGTATTGTCTATGTCACTACAGATTTGGGATGTTTTTGGGAGCTGTATAACCCTCGCCCGGACTCCGGTATCCCTGACAATGTGAATCAACAAATTCAGGACCGGCTGGCAATCGGAACCAACGTACTTACCTACGCCACCAATCGACGACTCAAAGAGAAGCTCGATCGCCCGCAATTATCCATTGATACAAGCGAGACTGCCTCTGTGTTACGAAAGACCTTAAAAATTCCAAAGGTCAATCATAGCGGGGGTGCCAATGAAGCACCCAATGCGTTGAATAATCTTTTGGGCAGCTTGCAGCAGGAAGCCGGCATTAGAGTTTCCGTTGGCACCCACATGGTTTCTCTTACCGATTCCATCGAGCAATACCCGATCTTGTTTGTGCACGGCAGGAGAACGTTTCAATGGACGGCTGCGGAGCGACAGGCATTACGGAAATATGTCGAAAGTGGAGGGCTGCTATTTGCTGATTCCATATGTGCCAGTTCTCAATTTGCCGAGTCTTTTCGGCGTGAAATGAGGCTTACATTTCCTGAACAGGTTCTACGTCGACTCCCGACTGAGCATGAGCTATTTACAAGCGATTTTGGAGGATTTGACGTGCGGCAGGTAACGCTTCGTTCACCCGCAAGCCAGCAAGACTCCAGTCCTTCCCGGATAAACGAATTAAAAGTGACACCTCACATAGAAGGAATTCAGTTGGATGGACGACTAGCTGTCGCATTCTCACCCTATGACTTGAGCTGTGCTCTGGAAAATCAAGTCTCACTCGAATGCCGTGGATACATTCAAAAAGACGCTGCCCGTGTAGGCTCGAATATCGTGATCTACGCACTACAGCAGTAAGGTAATGATGGACCGTACGAATCGTAAAAAACTGCTTTGGCTGCTGTTTGCCACATGCATCGTACGTATCTCATTTTTCATGATGCTCGGTGATAACCTGGACGAGAGCCTACAAGCTGATGTAGATAACTATCTCCATCTCGGACATAGTCTGGCTGACAATTCGGTCTATGAACTTCATGGACAACCCACTGCCTTCCGCCCGGTTTTATATCCAGCATTGCTCGCTCTGGGACTCAAGCTGCAGTTAACTGCCAAAGTCTGGGTTGTGATCCTCCACGTACTGCTAGCCATTCTCACGGTGTGGATCACTGTCTTGCTAGGGTGCCATCTAAAAGATGCTCAAACCGGACTGCTTGCCGGTGGCTTCGTTATCATCGATCCGATTCTGCTCAATCAATCCGTCTTGGTCATGACCGAAACGGCTGCCACATTTTTCGCCGTTTTATGTATGTGGCGAGTTGCTAAATTGATGGACCGGCCAGGACCACTCAACATCCTGCTAACGGGAATCGCCTTTGGGCTGGCCGGATACTGTCGCCCAACGTTTTACGTTTTTGCCTTGATCTTGCTGATTCTTTTACTGTTTGTTTTACAGACCAGTTTTGTCCGCAGGTTAGCAATCACATTTTCTATTGGATGTGTTGTTTTAATCATCCTGAGCCCTTGGGTTTATCGTAATTATCAGCTCTTCGATAAACCGGTTTTCGCCACAACCCATGGTGGTTACACTCTGCTCTTAGGTAACAACCCACTGTATTACCAGCAATTAGACCATACCGAATTTACTTATTCAGCAACAGAATTTGATGAAGGTGTACGCCGATTTAAAGTCTCCGCAGAACCCAATTTCGATTTTTGGTCCGCCGAAGCTTCTCTAAAAAATCCGGTCATTACTCGGAATGAAGTTGAGCGGGATGCTTTTACTTACGAAGTTGCTTTGCATCACATTCGTAAGAACCCAATCGGATTTGCCAAAGGGTGTCTCGCTAGGCTTAAAGCATTTTGGACGCCATTACCGGCTGATGTCCAAGAAGCAAGAAGTGATACCCAGCGGTATGCCGTGGGGATTTGGTACGTTTTAATCTATCTCTTGATTGCTCATTTCACTCTATTTCACACTCGCAATTGGGCTCACTCAGGCCTCTTTGCCGGTCTGGCATTGGTCGTGGCATTCTCACTAGTCCATGCTTTCTTCTGGTCGAATATGCGTATGCGGGCCCCTTTAATCCCTATGCTAAGTCTGGTCGCTGCAATCTCCTTTTGCAGCCCGAAATCAGGTTCTTCCTGACCGTTGATTCGCATTGTGACAAAATGCGTAAATCCCTATAATTGCCGGACTTATAAGCACCCTTGTGTCCTCATTCCTAGTGTTTGAGGGTCTCGAGACATGTGCCCATCCAACTACCTGTTTTGTGGCAAGGATGCCGCGTAAAAACCGTGTTGCAACTGGCTCATCCATATCATGAACCCTGTCGGCCTCGCCTTGTCGCGTGGCTGTGGGCCGTTGCCTCGCCAGTGATTCTTCTGGGCACCTCAGTCTTTACTCTATTACTCAATACGAACGGGCTGCACGCACAACAGATCGAGTTTGCCGATCAGGACATCCAAACCCCCGTATTAATCACGGGACAGCGAGGGCACTTTTGGAATCAGGGACACTATGAAATCTGGGAAATTGAGCAATGTGTTATCCGTCATGGCTTATTTTCAGCGACAGGATCCCGAGCGGTCCTATGGGTGGACAGGGCAAATGCTTCTTCACGGGCCCCCCACAAGGTTATTGCTTACTTCGAAGGTCCGGATGTTAAAATTCAGCGTAAGACAGTCACCGGTCTAGATACTCAAAATCGCCCCGTCGGTAAGGACAGTGTCGTTCAGGATAAGCAATGGCTCGGACGTCTTTTCACCTTTACCAACGTATCGATCCATGTTCAGCATCGGACCCAGACCACTCGAGCTCCATCAAACTTATTCCTCCGAGCCAGTCAGGCCAGACGCGACGTGTCCCAACAGGCACAGCAGGCAGCGGCCCAGAGTACTCAGCGGACTAACGCCGGCTCCGTCCGGTTAGCTAATTTTCAACCACCAGCCAATGGTGGGAATAATGAATCTAGCCGTGACAACGAAGTTGCACTTGGCACGCATCGCTTAAGGGTCCAGGGGCGTAGCAACGTCGATTGGAGTCTCCATATTGAAAAATCCCCTGACGGGACCGGAACGATCGCCATCGCTAAGTCAGGCATCCGCGCAACGGTTGAAGGCTTTCAAGCTCCTGCTAGTGGCGAGTCAGGAGCCTTGACCATCGAAACCGACAACATGGTGGTCTGGGGGCCTGCCGTGACTCAACTTCAAGGAGGTGAAGTAACCGACTCAGAAGCACCCTTAGAGCTCTACCTCGAAGGAAACATCATCTTCCGTCAGGGCGATAGGGTCATTTATGCGGACCGGATGTATTACAACGTGACTGAGGAATATGGAATGATCCTCACCGCAGAAATACTCACGCCTGTGGCACAATATGAAGGGTTGTTACGAGTCAAAGCGGACGTGTTACAACAGGTCAATAAACAAAAATTCCTGGCTTATGGAGCGGCGATCACTTCCAGTCGCATGGGGATTCCGACGTATTGGTTCCAGTCCGACGAAATCGAAATCACAGATACACTGGAACGGCAAGTCGATCCGCTCACCGGACAACAACGTCGCGACCCAAAAACCAATGAGCTGGTGTTTGATCACAACATCACAGCCGAAAGCCAAAACAATTTCCTATTCGTCGGCGGTGTACCTATTTTCTATTGGCCGGTGATGGCCACTCGGCTAGATTCACCCGCCTTCTATCTGGATCGTATTCGCTTTAAGAGTGACCGAGTCTACGGACAGCAACTGCTGATCGACTGGAATGCCTTTCAATTATTTAATATCGAAAATCCACCAAAGAATTCAAAGTGGTCACTCTCAGCTGACTTTATGAGTGAACGAGGTGTTGGAATTGGAACACTATATGACTACCAGCGCGACGACATGTTCAATCTTCCAGGCCTGGCCAAAGGACAATTCGATGCCTGGGGGCTCGAAGACAGCGGACAGGATAACCTAGGTAAAGGCCGCCGTAGTCTGGACCCAGAAAAAGATTTTCGTGGCCGTATTTTTTGGAACCACCGTCAGTTACTCGGAGACGGTTATCAACTGACTGGCGAAGTCGGTGTCATATCCGATCGCAACTTCCAGGAACAGTTTTACGAACGGGAATGGGATGAAGACAAAGACCAAATCACGGGGCTAGAGCTCAAACGCATAAATGAAAACATGGCGTGGGCAATTGATACGAACATCCGGACCAACGATTTTCACGCTCAGACCGACTGGCTTCCGCGTTTCACTCATGACTGGCTCGGGAAATCTCTGTTTTCCGATCGGCTCACGTGGTATGAACATTCTCACGTTGGCTACGCGCGGTTGAAATCTGCCAGTACCCCAGTGGATCCGAGTGAGCTTGCCAAATTCGACCGCTTGGCCGGAATGGAACAAAAGTACGACGGACTGCGTGCCGCGTCCCGACAGGAAATTGACATGCCTATGCAATGGGGAAAGGTCAAAGTCGTCCCCTATTTACTCGGGGAATTCGCCTATTGGGGTGAAGACATCAATCACCAATCAGCGACTCGAACGTTTGGTCAGGTGGGCGTGCGCGCCAATTTGCCGATGTCGCGCACCGACACCGAAATCCAAAGCACACTGTTCAACGTCAATGGCGTGTCTCATAAAGTCAATTGGACGGTCGATGCTTACTGGGCTGACGCCAGTGAGGAACTGACACTCTTTCCTCGTTATGACGCGTTGGATGATGATGCCCAGGAACACTTTCGACGGCGATTCTTTTTTGACACCTTTGGAGGACTCGCAGGGCAAAATATTGGCGCCAAGTGGGATGAACGGATATTTGCCTACCGTACGAATATGCAGGGTCAGGTTACTGCGCCTGTGACAGAAATTGCCGATGACACTATGACGTTCCGGCTCGCTACCGAACAACGCTGGCAAACCAAGCGAGGGCTTCCCGGCAAAGAACACATTGTGGACTGGATGGTTCTCCATGCTCAGGTTTTGTTGTTCCCGGATAGGGAAGACAATCATGGCCAGCATGCAGGACTATTTGATTATGACTACCGCTGGCATCTGGGAGATCGATTCACTGTTCTCTCGGATGGGTACTTTGACTTCTTCAGTGAAGGCCTGCGAACTGCAAGCATTGGTGGCGTCCTCAGTCGCCCGGATACCGGACGATTCTACCTTGGTTACCGCATGATTGACGGTCCGATTTCCAGTCATATAGTGAATGCCGCATTGAGTTATAAGATGAGTCAGAAATGGATCGGGATTCTGGGTTCATCCTTCGATCTAGGAGACTCCGGAAACATCGGGCAAAGTCTGTCCCTGGTTCGGATTGGTGAGTCATTGCTAATCCGCATGGGTGTCAACTATGATGAAAGCCGCGACAATTTTGGTGTTAATTTATCTATCGAACCCCGCTTTCTCGCTAATAGCCGTATCGCCCGTCGGACGGGGGTCGATATCCGACCTTCGGGTGCTTACGGATTTGAATAATCTAAGCCTCTGCAAATATCTGGTGTATTTATTATGAACAGGAAAGCTTCTTCCCAGCCTTTCTCTGCGATCACACTCACTCTGATAGCTCTCGTGATCTCTTCGTTCGCGTTGCCATCTGACGCGGCACCCAGACGCCCGAAGTATAGCCGCCCGAAGCCGACCCGCAACCAAGAACCACGGGTGGTCGAAGCTACACCCAAGAAGCATTCTGGCCCACGCAAAACGGTGGCAGTCTGGCCTAAGTATGAACCAGGATTCAAATTTCCCGGAGTGGACGAATTGGTGGTAGATGAATTAGTGAATTCGAATGCGTTCACAGTGGTGGAACGTTTGAATATTCAGGCGTTGGAAACCGAAGCGAATATGTTTGAAAACGTTCGCCATATCGGAGCCCAGCTTATTTTCGAAGTAGTCGTGACCGATGTTGATCAACGTAGTAGTCAGGGATTGCAGTTTGGGCTCGGAGAGTTAGGGCTTGGTGGAGACGGTTTTGATGTGGTGGTCGGCACTAGTCGGACGACGGCGAAGGCAACTGTGATCGTCCGAGTCATTGAAACGAATTCAGGAAAGATCATTTCTTCCCATCGAGCCGACGGCACAGCTACCGGCTCCGGTCTTAATCTCGGTTTTGCCTATCAGGATGCTAAACCGACGAAATTAGAAGGATTTGATGTCAGCTTTGGAAAAATTGAAGACACTAGTGTCGGTAAAGCCGTCGCTCGGGCGGTGAAACTGGCCGTTACAAAAGCATCACACAAAGTCAATTCTCATCCCTGGGAAGCCCGCGTAGCCGATTTTGATGAGCAGTTCGTCTATCTAAATGCAGGTACCAATGCCGGATTAAAAATTGGGGCTCAACTGAGTGTCAATAAAATTGGAAAGACCATTTCCGACCCACAGACCGGCGAGGTGCTGGACGTCGTAACGCTCCCGGTTTGTCGGCTCGAAGTTGTTAGCGTGAAGGAAAGGATCGCCGTCTGTAAAATCGCTAATAGTACTGCCGGAGTGGCTATTGAAAAGAATATGATCGTACAGCTCATTTCACCTAACTAACTTGCTACAGGACCTATTGGTATTATGACCGCATTAAGAGTAACTGGACTCATGGCTCAGGAACACAACCTGACGCTTCAGGAATTTCAAAACGTCGACCCTACGTATCAAGTGGCTGATATCTCGACATTAATGGCTGGCCGCGATGGCCAGGCAATTACACTCCAAGGCTTACTGGAAATCTGCAAGCCACTGCCGGAAGCTCAGTATTTAGGCTTGCATGGAACACTGGACGATTTCCATGCAAGTATTCCCTTGGCCGCCGTGGTAGATCGAGGTCTAATTCAATACGCCAAACAGGGACTGGCATTAGATGTGGGAGCGGGAGGCCCATATCGGTTCCTCATTCCGGACCACGCGGCATGCAACACGGATGACATTGACGAATGTGCAAACGTGAAGTTTCTGGACCATATCGAGTTCACTGCAGAACGTGGATTTGACAATCGCCCCGAAAATGAGGATGAGCATGCGGCTTTACACGAACGTGAGAACCACACCCACCACTAACTGGCTGACTCTCCGGCTTCGGCCATCCGGCCTTTGCGACTTCATCCTTCTCCATGAGAACGGAGTTTATTCACTGAAGCCTGAAAGGCGAAGGTTGAACGGACAAACTCAATTACGCTGTAACTCAGGCTTGGCAATTGTTTAACTGGCTAACTGAGTAAATGCAAAAAGCACTTCGCCGGCTTATAGCTAGCGAAGTGCTTTTTGCTTGTACGATTGGTTTCGGGCTTAGCCGGAAATCTTTGATACGCGAATACGAGTATAGCGTTGGCGGTGACCTGTACGGCGTTTTGAGTCTTTACGTCGGCGGAATTTCTGAACGTAGATTTTTTCGCCTTTGACTTCGGCTAAGACTTCAGCCGTGACTGTTGCGCCCTCGACTACTGGCTGGCCTACCTGAACTCCATCGTCACCTGATACGGCTAACACCTGATCAAATGTGATTTCGTCTCCGGATGCTGCGTCTCGCAGATCGATATCCAGTTCCTGACCTTCTTCAACTTTGTATTGACGTCCACCGTCGGCAATGATTGCGTACATGGTATTTATCTGTTTTAGAAAAACGGTTAACAGTTGTTATTGTTCGAAATAATAAAGCTTCGGCTTTAGTATTTACTGTGACTTTCCCATCAATTCTAACTCGCCATGTAAAGGCTCACCTTCTATAGGCGAGGAATTAGAGTTACTTGGGAACTATTAAAAATATCTCAAAATCGAGACTTCGTCGAGGGGCTAACTTTGGAAACCGTTCAAGTTTCCAAGAACTTGGCGAAGCTGGAAAGAGCCTAGAAAAATCCGCCAGTCAATCACCGGAAACCTGGGCCTTTTCTCTCCAAACGCCAAGAAAATCAGACTCGAACGGTCTTTCCATCCGAGTTTCTGTAGTCCATTTCCAGGTGTTCCGGATATAGTCCTTCATTGCTGAGGACTTTAACGACCATGCCGCCTTCTTCCTCAAGCTTTTTGATCTGATCACGTTTCTTATTATTCAGATACGCAGCCACACTCTCATGGACTCGTACCGATACTTTCGCAATCTGTTTTTTCCGGGTAGCCAACATAAGTTTGCGTACAACCTCGATCGCTATACTTTCAGCTGTCTTGACCAATCCACGGCCACCACAGCAGGGACAGTCGTCGTAAACGCTTCGTTTCAGACTTGGCCGAATTCGTTGACGCGTCATTTCGATTAGGCCAAACGGGCTGGTACGCAGTATTTTTGTACGAGCTCGGTCTCGCGCCATCGCATCACGTAAGGCTCTTTCAACACCACGACGATGCTTTTCTCTACGCATATCAATGAAGTCATTGACAATTACACCGCCTAGGTCACGAAGCCGCAATTGGCGAGCGATTTCTTTAGCGGCCTGTAAATTCATCTGATAAGCGGTTTCTTCAGCATCTGCATCCGTCTTACGGAAATTCCCGCTGTTGACGTCGATAGCCACCAACGCTTCGGTGGGGTCAATCACGATCGAACCGCCTTCTTTCAAGGGCACTTCACGCTTATAAATCCTTGCGATTTCATCTTCCAATTTATACTTGTGAAAAATTGGCTGCGTCTTGTCGTAATACTGAAGTCGGTCAGCAAATTTCGGCATGACCATTTCGAGGAAATCTTTGGCTCGTTTAAACGCATCTTCCTCGTCAATATAAATGGCATCCACATCTCCACCGACGGTGTCCCGAATCGTTCGGATGATGATGTCATTTTCTTCGTAGATGTCAGTCGGTGCTTTGGTTTTCTTCAACCGACGGACGATCGCTTTCCAGAGTCGGATCAAATAGGCCATATCTCGGGAAAGTTCTTTTTTCGTCCGCCCCATACCAGCCGTACGGACAATGAATCCGAGACCTTCCGGAGGATCTATTTCCACAAGGATATCTCTCAGCACACGGCGCGCTTTATCATCTTCAATCTTTCGTGAGACGCCGATCCGTCCAAGTGACGGCATCAGTACGAGATACCGGCCCGGAATACTAAGGTAAGTCGAGAGCGTTGGACCTTTGGTACCAATTCCCTCTTTAATCACCTGCACAACGACTTCGTCTCCCTTTTTGAAGATCTCCTGAATCGGAGGTTTCACCCGGGGGCGTCCACCATTCCAGTGACGTTTTTTACCACGACCACGATGAGGGCGACGTTGTGCAGCTAATTCTTTGTTCTGTTCTTCCACAGGTACATCGGGGTCATATCCACCCTGACGGTAATACTGTGGTTCCACATCACTGATATGTAGAAAACCGTTTCGGCCAACGCCAAAGTCCACAAAAGCTGCCTGAATCCCGGGCTCGAGATTAACAACCTTGCCTTTGTAGATATTGCCTACATAATTGTCCTGGCTGGCACGCTCGACATGCAGCTCTTCTAACTGGCCATCTTCAATGACCGCGACCCGACATTCTTCGGGCTGAGCTACGTTAATTACCATCTCTTTTTTCATCGATATTCTTTCATTGATTTGTAGGCAAGATCATTCCCCGCAGAGAGTCACTTAAATAGCAAGCTCCGGGAAAATTTGCCTTAGTTGATCGGTGAGATAGGCATCCACTTCCAATGCGCTTTCCAGCTCCATTACTCGCTGAGCAATTGCTTCGCATTGTTCAATACTGACACTTCGACATACCTGTTTGATTTCAGGTACTGAGCTAGGCGGAACACTCATCGAGCGTAAGCCAAGTCCCAGCAGCAGTGGCACATATTTCGGTGAAGTACTCATTTCTCCACACAAATTAACGGGCACACCGGCTTCATTCGACTGGCGAATGGTAGTTTCGATCAGTCGCAGTACAGCAGGATCGCTGGCACGATATAGGTTTGCTACATCTTTGTTGCTACGATCCACGGCCAAACAGTATTGAATGAGGTCATTCGTACCGATGCTTATGAAGTCCACTTCTTTGAGGAACTTATCAAGCATTAGTACAGCGGATGGCACCTCCACCATGATTCCAATTTCGAGCTTCTCCTTGAGCTCGTATCCGTCCTCGACCAAGTCTTCCATTGTGTCGATCAGCAGCATCTTTGCCTGACGAAGTTCCTGTAACGTCGAGATCATTGGGAACATGACTCGCACTGGCCCTAAGGCGCTAGCTCGAGTTAAGGCTCTCAATTGCACTCGAAATAAATCAAGATTTCGCAAGGACAATCGGATACTACGGACACCTAAGAACGGATTATTCTCTTCTTCGTGACGTGGTAACTGACCAAGTTTGTCAGCCCCCAGGTCCAATGTCCGGAACACCACCTGTCGATCACCCATGGATTGAATCACATGAGCATAGGCACGGTAATGATCCTCTTCAGTTGGCTCTTCATCCGTACCCAAGTAAAGAAACTCAGTACGATAGAGCCCAATTCCGTCAGCACCACGTTCACGACATGCGTTCACTTCGTGCGGAAATTCAATATTTGCACCTAACTGAATTCGCGTGCCGTCGATGGTTTCTGCCGGTAAGTCTCTTAGAACGGAAAGCTCAGCTGCTAAACTTCGATGATGCTCCAACTCTTCCTGATAACGGTGAAGAGTTTTGTCATCTGGATTGAGGATAACCTGACCATGATCGCCATCAACGATCACGACATCTCCACCGGATACATCTGTGAGAAAATGACCAGTTCCAACTACCGCCGGGATTTCCAGACCTTTAGCGACAATCGCCGTATGTGAACTGGGACCTCCGACTTCAGTTGCAAAACCCAGTACAAACCGGGGATCCAGTTTCGCTGTTTCACTGGGTGTCAAATTATGAGCCAACACAATTGCCGGCGTTGAGATTTTACTCAATGACTCTCGTCTTCGCCCCAACAGTTTACCCAGCAGATTCTTTTCCAAATCGAAAAAGTCATGAGCTCGCTCGGCCATGTAATGATCATCCAACTCCTGGAAGATTTTTGCATAACGTCGCAGTGTTTTAGAAACAGCGTATTCCGCAGAGTGATGCTGTTCGGAAATCATACCGGTCACTTCATTGACCAACGTGGGATCTTTGAGCATTTGCAGGTGAGCAGCAAAGATGGCGCCGTATTGAACGCCTAGCTGATCAGATATTCGTTCGTGATTACGTGAGATTTCTGCGGCCACACTATCGAAAGCATGTTGCATGCGCAGCACTTCTTCGTCCACGGCATCGCGAGTGACGAAGCGCGTGGGAATCCGAAATCCCTCGTTATCAATGACCACAACTTCTCCAATGGCTACGCCTGGAGAAACTGCGATACCCTCGAGTAACTGCATTACATGCCTTTTACCAACGCCTTGTCGGCTGAAGGCTTTACCTTCCCGCCGGAGCGTTCTTTCCGGGACGCAATTCGGCGACCGGACGCTGGTGACTGTAAACTCGCAAAGGCGAGTACAGCGAAAATGTACGTTTAGTCCTATTAAGCCAGTACGATCCATCGACGGCTTAACGGCAGAGGTTTGATTGGCATTTTCGACGAATCAGGAAAGGGAGCCGGAGCACTGAATATACAGTCCGACAATCTCTTCTCGATATCTATACATCAAATCCTGATTCAACCAACTGACTAAGCTGTTGCACAGCCTGATCAGCATCCAACCCTTCTGCCCGGATAATTAACTGGACACCTTGTGTTGCCCCTAGCGTGAGAATCGAAAGGATGCTTTTTCCATCCACTGATTCTTCACCACGGGTAACCGAAATCTGAGAATGAAATTGATTTGCCAAGTGCGCAAACAGACTCGCCGGCCGGGCGTGTAAGCCCTCCTCATTGGTTATAATGACCGAGTTTGACTGGATGTCAGCTGACATATTCAACGACTCTAAATTCCTGATGTCCTAGTTGAAGTTTTGATTATTCTCTCTTTGTTATGGCTGTTCCACCTAGATTGCTCTATCGATTCGGGTATTCCACAATCGTGGCACCCTGACGATCTAGAGAGCCTTATTCCGCGTAGATCATATTCAAGTACGACCTAACGAATGCTAAGGGAGCAATCGGGTCAACAGCTAGGAAGCAAACTGGTTATTGTCTGCTTCTTCCAACAGCTGAGCGATATCCTGTGCCGTCTTGCTCTGTTTGAGGAAACGGCAAAAGGTGTCGTCTCTTAGTTGACGAGAGATATTCTCCAGTGCTCGCAGGTGATCACCAGGGCGATCAGGATGCGATACCAGTAAAAACAGCAACTGGACTGGCTCTCCGTCTAAGCTGTCAAATTCAACACCTTCAGCACTTACGCCAACGGTTCCAATCAAGCTTTCCACGCTTGAGTGTTTCGTGTGAGGCACTGCTACTCCGCGCCCGATGCCAGTACTCCCCAATTCTTCACGTTTCATGATTGCTTCCACAATCGAGTCATGGTCTTCTTCTTTGACCTGACCTGCTGAAACCAAAGAACCGACAAGTTCCTGAATGACACCGACTTTGTCGGTGGCCTTTATATCCACGCAAATAGCGGATTCACACATGAAGTCTGCAAATTTCATTGCGATTGATTCCTTAGATAATCTGACCGAATCGATCAAACCTGAAACCTACAGATTTGCCAGGCAGGAATAATGCAAACACTCAAGAGACTAGTGGCCACGATGGTCTCACAACCTACTTACTGTGGCACCTTGAGTCGTCAAAACGAGCACGATGCTGTAGCCTCATTTCGTAACAAATAGAAAATGAAGCCGCATTGATGATGAATGACGTCTGAACACACTTCTGGTCGGTTGACTCCTCGAAAGGAGTTCCCCGGAGTGCATTAAGCCTTTGTTATCTCTGGCACAAACGGTCATTCAATGTTGGTTTGCTATCCTACATTCTGACCCACCCACTTTCCGGGAAGATCGAATCGGTTAGTTCACCTCAGGTCTAAAATCGTGCACCGCCGATCGCTTGCCATGAGGCGAACGATGTTTGTGTTTTTTCTTGTCCTTGTAACGTCTTATTTGCTGTTCCAATTTCCGTTCAGCGCCCATGACGGCAGCAACTATACTTGGTGCCGTATAGGTCGCTACAAAATCGTCGTGGCGTTCAAGAGTAGCCCGGATTTCAGCAACAGGACTCTCTCGATGCTCTAAATCGACCGTCACTTCGATAGACGTCAAACGGTTATAAAATCGAAGTAGTTTACCGATCTTTCCTTGAATCCGCTCTTGCGTGCGGTGACCAATATGACCGTGTCTTGCAGAGATACCAATTAGCATGCTCACCCTCCTTTTGAATAGAGTAACCAATTAGGTGTACCAGTCGGAGAAGAAAAAGCCGTCGTGGCTTTTGGCCCTCAGTCCTGAGACAGGACCTAAGCCGTTCGGCATTGCTTCTAGGTTGTGCAATTTTGGCCAAATCACCAGAGAACGGACCGTTGATTCGGAAATCACCGGTTGTCAAAACTCTGACAGTTCGACCAATGTAGTTTACCCCCATACACTAGCGGAGGAAAGGGTTGGATTTCCCCCCTTTTTGGGATTCCGCTTAAACTCCGTGCCACTGGCCGTAATTCATACACATTCAACGCTAATACCCAGTACCAAGTCTATTTAGGACTCTTGGTATTTGGAGAAGATGCTAGCGAATCACTGTTTTTATAGACTCAAACAGTGCCAATGGCATACGAATTGATGAAAAGTCAACGGTAACTACTTGGGTATTAAAGTACTTACCAATGACTCCGTATGATTGGTGACTCTGTTTTCTGATAACAACTCACGCCACTGGCGGATCGGCAATGTCTGTCGTTGTGGACTAACTTCCGGCTTATATAGTAGGGTTTTCCCGGTGATTTGTTGCAGACAATTGAAGGCAATAACTCGCTCAACCGTAATCTGTGAATCCAAATGACCGATCATGTCGTTTGCTACTCCATTTAAAAGCTGATCATCGCTAAACTGTCCGAGAAATGAAATCAACTGGCCTACATTATCACTTGAGTAGTCCTGCAAAGCAGTTTCAATTTGTTGCTGATTCACAGGCTCACGATGGATAAAGGACTTCATGAGCCGAATGTCGTCATCCCAAAGTGCCCGATAGTCACCGTCATCCAATAAACCTACAAAGGCACTGGCATCACCAAGTTCCAGCAAGCTGTAGGCCGCCAGCCGGCGTACGTTGATCAATCGATGCCCTTCGTAGAGTTGCTGTAGTTGCGTCACCAAATTATCGCTGCCTGCCAACTCCTGAATATAGGCCTGCCTGGCTTCCTGCATAATTGAGTCGGTATTGGATGCGCTGCCCCATGTAGGCAGAGCATCAAGTTTGGTCACCTCGGTATTCCCTGCATAGACGGTATAGGCCGTCACCTTCTCAGGGGACAAATCCGATGCTGCCGCGTTCTGATTGAGTTCTTCCAAACCGCTAACCGTTACATTCTGGTTGAAGACCAATCTAACCATGCGGCCAACTGCGCCAACTGCGTCTCGATAAGGAACGCATTCCAATGCGGCAATTGCGCGAGGGCCATCCAGCCTCAGGTCTAACTCAATATCTCCAGCCTGCAATCGAAATTGGTAGGCTGGCGTATCACCACTTTTAAGAACCAGTTTTCCGTACTCCATCTGAATACCAAGCATCTGCTCATGAACCACATAGGTCGAGAATCGAGTAGCATCAGACAGCGACAGCTTACTTCCGTCCATTAACAAAAATTCAGGTCTGAATTCCTGAAAGCTAAAAAGTGTTTCCCCAATACCCAACTGATCGCCTGTCACTAATCGCTGGAATGAATCACCTGCTACCTGCATGACAGGGTGACTGTCAGACAGGTATTCAGCATAAGCCGAGCCATCTATCAGCGGGCTGGGAACCGGCGTTGACGTTACTACGTCCACCTCAGCTAACTCGGTGCCAACGACATTCACGTTCTCAGACGCAGCGACAGTTTGAAATGGTTGAACGGACTGGTTTTGCGATTGGTCCGCCGCATCAACACTCTCCTGCTCGACCGGATCCACGATCGCCTCCGATTGCCCCTGCTCAGCACTGCCGCTCACGAGCGTCCCAATCCAGGGATGACTGGCGTCGAATGGCCCAACGGCACGCAGGACAATAATTGCCATCAAGCAAACGAAAGTAAGCGTCACCGTCGCACGCCACAGTGGATGTGCTTTCGTACGAATGTAATCTGGCGCACCTGCAGGTTTCGGTTGAATTAAATTTTCCAGGCCTGTCGAACGGATTGATTTCTGAGTTTCGAGTTCTTCCGTTTTTGTAATGGAGTCCTGCACCAGACCCAGAACTCTATCCCTCATATTGTTTTCGATGGTAACAGCCTCATCCATGCAAATGGATAACACACTATGGCAACAGGCAACTTCGCTCAGATACATATCCGACTCGAGACATACTTTTTCAAAGCCGGGAATACGTTCTTCCGGCAAAGTATTGTCGAGATACTCGGCAACAGTATTTGGATCCGCTCCAATTCCTGTTCCATCCAACGCCGGAGCGTTGAGATTGGCTTTACGAGTGGAACTCAGCGTGCGATACACTAAGTCACTGGCAAATTCGCTTTCGCTAATTTTCGCACCCAGTGCTTCGGCATCTTCCTGTTCCAGAATGTTATCCAGATAGGCCAACATCGTCCGTAATGTTAATCGCATCGCTGTGCCTGACTTTCTAATTTACCTAAATTATCGGTTTGCCCTTCAAACATCCATTTCCAAAAGGCTCTACTGTATTAGTGGCAAGAACGGCGTAAATCCGTACAATTTTCTGCAAAGATTACTTAGTTTTCCCGTTATCCGTTTCTAAACATCGTAGGTACCTGTGGATTCACTATTTGAAGCGTCTGAACAATCGAATTTAGAGCGAGCCAAGCCATTGGCTGCCCGTATGCGTCCCACGAATCTAACTGAATTCGCAGGTCAGCAGCATTTTCTCGGGGAAGGAAAACTACTGCGACGCTTACTGCAGGCAGATCGTCTGGGCTCTGTGATTTTCTACGGCCCTCCGGGATGTGGAAAAACCACTCTCGCTCAGTTGCTTGCAACAGAAACGAAAAGCACATTCAGGCAACTTAGTGCTGTTACCAGCGGAGTCAAAGATCTACGTGAAGTTTTAGAAGCCGCTCAAAACGAATTGCGGGGAGGCGGTGACCGGACACTTCTGTTTATTGACGAAATCCATCGCTTCAATAAAGCACAACAGGATGCACTCCTGCCAGACGTTGAAAATGGTGTCATCACGCTAGTGGGAGCGACTACCTCGAACCCCTTTTTCGCCGTCAACAATGCTCTTACCAGCCGCAGTACGATTTTTCAGTTTGAACCGCTATCGGTTGAAGATATTGAACAGTTACTCGACAGAGCCCTGCATGACCAATTCAAAGGACTCGGGCGCTACGATGTAACGCTTACAGACGAAGCCAGGGCTTTTATTGCAGAGGTCTCCGATGGCGACGCTCGTCGAGCTCTTTCCATTCTCGAGATTGGAGTACTGTCGAGTCAGTCATTTCCACTTGAGTTTAATCGCCATTTGGCGGAAGAGTCGATTCAACGTAAAGCCATGCAATACGATGCCGGCGGCGATGAACACTATGACGTCGCCAGTGCATTGATTAAAAGTATCCGGGGAAGTGATGTGGATGCTGGGATTTACTGGTTGGCACGAATGCTTGAAGGAGGCGAGGACATTCGCTTCATCTGTCGTCGCCTAGTGATCCTAGCAAGTGAAGACATTGGCAATGCTGATCCTCATGCCTTGAGTGTGGCGGTGGCATGCATGCAAGCATGTGAATACATTGGACTTCCCGAATGCCAGCTCACGCTTTGCCAAACAGTAGCGTATCTAGCGTGTGCTCCTAAATCCAATGCTTCCACCATCGCCATCAATGAAGCTCGAAGTGATGTGCGATCCGGCCGCACCATCCCTGTCCCCCGAGCTCTGCGGGATAAGCACTACTCCGGCGCCAAACAATTCGGGCATGGGGAGGGCTACAAGTACGCTCACAATCACGAAGACGGCGTGGCAGCTTTCGACTATTTGGGAGTCGAGAAAAACTACTACAATCCGGTAGACCGAGGATTCGAATCTGAATTACTCCGACGCCTGGAGATAATCCGAGCGAAACTTAGGCAGAGCGACCAATAACCCTAAATCGGTTATTGCCCTGCTCCTCTTAAATTCGGCGCCGCTGATCCTGGACTGGCTAACACGCCGCGTGATTACCGAACTAGCACTTGGCTTCCTGCGCTAAGGATATGATAGACATCCCGAGCATCCACTGGATTTAGTTTGACGCTTCCCAGTCCGGATTGGCGTGTTGCCGGATCCTGTGGCTGAGTATGAATACTGAGGCTTCCACCCAGATCCATCCAGTATTTTCCGTACGGATTATTTAACGCCCCACCCTGAATAATCGAACCGTCGGCAGCGTAATAGCTGCGATCTTCCTGTTTATCCAAAATGGAATACTGGCGAGGTTGCGAATTGAACTCGTTACCCAATTCCACTTGAAAACGTCCTGCATACAGATTTCCAGTGAACAATGTCAGTTCTTTATTTGTGACACTAATTTCACCTCGGAACGGCCCTTGGACAATTTTCAATTCGTCACCGGCTTGCAAAGTTGTGGTATCCTGGATGCCATTGATGTTAGCCAAGAGCTGTTTGGGAACTCGTAATTGGAATGCAATCGATGCCAACGAGTCATTCGGCCCAACCGTATAGGCTTCAAAGAGGTAATGTTTTCGTGAGTAAATCACTTCCCCTGCCAGATAATCCAACACCGGAACCAGTTGCTTGTGCTGTTGACCACTTAGTTCCTGACTACCGTAGTAAACCGATAAGGCCTGCAAGGCTTCACGAAGATGGCCCGTCTCGACTTGCTGCTGAGCGGCAGCCCAAGCAGTCGCAAAGGCCGATGAGGCAGGAGCAGGGTTTTGTTCAGCAACGTTATTCGCCGGAGAGACATTGCCGTCATTAAACACCGGAGCTTCCAGTTGGCTGTTATCAGCATTATTGTCAGGATCAAAGCCACTGTCGTTCGTGTCAGTGCCCGCCAGCGGAAAAGCGTCTTCGCTACCTGCAGCCGCAGGAAACGTGTCATCTGTACCAGCACCAGTAGATGCGTCGGCGGGTTGGAAATCGCCTCCGCTGGAATCGACCAAGGGGAAATCCTCCGTCGAAATATTAGGTTCCAGCACAAACTGAGGATCGTCTGTCGATGTCGCGTCTTCTTGCGTGACAGGTTCTGGGGAGATTGAAGGGGCAACGTTTTCCGCTACTTCCACGGGCTCTTCATTCAGAGGCGTCTCGACAGCCGATTCCATGGGTAATTCTGAATTGGAAGCAACTTCAAGTTCGAGCTGTCCTGCTGCAGGAGATTCAAACGTCCCATCGTCAGCTGCAGTCGCTACGGAAGCTTCTTCCACTAGCGGAGAATCATTGTTTAAATCGGCCAATAACTGTTCTGCTGAAACTTCAGTTCCCAGGTCGAGCTCGAGAGGTCCGGCTCCACCTTCAGCCACTGCGTCAATCACTTCCTGAGGTGGAGGGGATGCTTCCCGATACAACACGTGATAAGCGCCGTATAAAATGACTACCATGAAGGTAAAGATGAATAGTGTTTTTACCCTTTGCATTTTCGTCCTCCCTGACGAAATACAGACTTCGTTAGAATAAATATAAGTTTGGCTTTCCCAAGCCGATTAATAATCTGTTGTTTTTATTACAGCTAGTCCCCACCGCCATGTCTTACGACGATGAAATCGATGACTACTATGTCGAGGAATGGTCAGAACCCGATATTTGGGATGACGATCCAACGGACATGCTGTCGTGTCCTGAATGCGGTGAAGAAGTCTACGAATTCGCGGACCTATGTCCTCATTGTGGTATGTTTATCACACCATCTGCAGCGGCGTATAATCCCTGGCAAGGCCGTCCTTTGTGGTGGTTGGCTCTGGCCGTGATCGGAATCATGGGGTTCCTATTGTCTCTGGAGTTACTGTTCTAGCCCGACGGAATTCCGACGAAACTAATCCAGTACAGCAATGGCAAAATCTACGTCTTCACATACATTCACTCGGAATACTAAGCCAAAACCCGATTGTGAGGAAAGAGGAGTTTTTAGATTTAACGATTTAACTAGTTGGCCAACTGGCTAAATGGTTAAATGTCAAAGTCTTCGATCGTCAGCAAGGTATGCAGTTCATAGCCTTTGGCAGCAAAAGCTTCGCGGCCACCTGAGAGACGATCAATGATTGCAATGACCTTTTCGACCTTGAGGCCGGCCGCTTCGACATGCTCGATCGCCTTGAGACTGCTACCGCCGGTGGTAACAACGTCTTCGACGATAATGACCCGGTCACCCGCTCCCACCGGACCTTCTACCTGATTTCCCTTACCATGCTCTTTGGCCTCTTTACGGACGATAAAACCCCGCAGTGATTTTCCCTGATTGTCGGCCTCTGTAAGAATCGCGGCCGTAATGGGATCCGCGCCGATGGCCATACCACCAACCGCATCCGGTAATTCGTCGCCGATGAGTTCCAGAATTCCCTGAGCGACGAGCCGAGTGCCATGCGAGTCGAGAGTGACTTTACGGCAATCGAGATAGAAGCTGGCTTTTTTACCCGAGGCCAGTGTGAAGTCTCCGAACTCGAGGGCCTTTTCGCGGACGACTTCCTTCAACGCTTCTTTGGAATACATAACCTGACAACCTCCGTGCATTAGGCGAACATTTACTTACTGTACCTTTCCTACAGTGTAATGCGTGCGCGCCACAGCGGGTAGCAGACTAAATCAGAATCACCTGAATGCGTCTTACGAGGCGTTGGCTTTAGCCCGAGCTTCACGTAATCCACGGCTGAGAATATCACGCAACATCGGTGAATAGTCCTCGAAGCAAGCTTCATCCGGAGCTCCAGCAGCGAATTGATAAATCGCATCACGGGGCTTAAGCCCCAATGACAGTAAGCTGGAACTCACCGTACCACGGTCATTACTTCGAAGTACCATACTTGGTCGCAGCGGCGAAACCGGGCTACGCGCGAATACTTTACTAGCAACGGCTAAGAATTTCACCGACGAATCAAGCGTCTGCAGAGTCAGCAGACGACTCGCCAATTGACAGCGTTCATCCCGTGGGTCATTCAGATTGCGATTGCCGATGACATTGAGCCCCTCTTTGAGTGGCACCACTTCCGGTTCGTCTGTTCCATGCACAGCCCAACCTGTTTCACCGTCAGCAATGACGTAATTCACCCCTTCGTAGCGTTTGGTCAACAGCTCATCCATGGCCAAGCCCACGGCTTCCTGAGCACTCGTACTACGAAGTAATTCACGACAAAGCACGCCGCGAGAACGAGGAACCACTGGCGGGATCAACTTGCGGCGATTGCATGCCGCGACAAATAACCCATGCTGGTTAACGCCCAACCAGGTTCCCCCCGCTTGCTGATCGACTCCGCTTAAAATGCGCGGTTTTCCTGATTGAATCGAAGGTGTCGTGCTGGGGCGATCATAAAATTCATCTCGGTTGGCAGCAACCAAAATGGGCGCCTCCGGCACCGACTTATATTGAATGGCAAGAATGCACATATATATGATTTTAAGTTTTAGCAGCTTAATAGGACGAGTGACCTGCTGTCTTCCTCACAAGCGATCACAATCGCACTCGGTTAAAGAACTCAATCTAATTCCACCCCTTCAAGTCAAACACCCTATTTCGGGGGGTGTGTTTCAAATTAATTACTGCTGAGCCTTCAAATACTACCCTCAAGGGTGTTTTGATGATGTTGGCGACGCATTAAACTGCTTATTACGCCTGGACAAATACAGGCTTAAGCAGCCATAAGCAGGCAATAGCCTTCATGCTGAAATAACGTCCTCATCTTTGCTGAAATTCCTACTACCTATTGAACGAGAATTGTTGTTATGCCGTCGAATTCCCACCCAATTCGCATCGCTATTATTGGAGCCGGTGCTGTAAGTGATTATCACCATGTGCCGGGCATCAATATCGACCCTCGCGCCGAACTCGTCGCGGCCTGCGATATGAGTGAAACCTTGCTTGAGCAGCGCAAAAGCGACTGGGGCATCGACAAAGTCACCACCGACTTTCAGCAGATTTGTGACGACCCTGATATCGACGCAGTGATCATCGCTACGCCGAACTTTACTCACCACGAACAGGCCATTGCAGCTGCCAAGGGTGGCAAGCACATCATGTGCGAAAAACCTCTTGCCCTGAATGCTCAGCAGGTTCGCGAAATGCGCGATGCGGCTGTGGAAGCTGGCGTTGTTCATATGACAGCTTTTACCTACCGTTTTGCTCCCTCCATGCGATATATTCGGCATCTCGTGCAATCCGGAGCGATTGGTCAGCCTCGCCACTTCCGAAGCCAGCGGTTCTTAGACTGGCCAGAGACCAGTTGGGGATGGCGACAGTACAAAAAGACAGCCGGTGCTGGCGACCTATTTGATATGACCATTCACCGCATCGACTTTGCAATGGACTTAATGGGGAAAATTGATAAGCTCTGCGGTGGCGTTGCACAATTTTGTCCTCGGGATGTTACCACCGATGGAGAGTCCTGCCCGCCATCCGACGTGGATGACTGGTCGGCACTGATCGGCGTATTCGAAAATGGAGGCGTTGGCGTCTGGGAAGGGACAACTGTTGCCAAAGGATATGGCTTCAATGGCTTTGGTCATGAGCTGGCTGAAATCAATGGTTCCGAAGCAACTGTCCGTTACCGTCTGCACGAACCTAATAAAATCTGGCTCGGAAAAACCGGAGAAGACGTTGCCCCGGTTGATGTGCCTGAGGAATTTCTCAAGCCTGCCGACAGTCCACGTGATCCACACGAAGGCAAACCTGCTGACGTCTTTCGTTACGATCTGGTCTGGGAATTCTGCTCTGCCATCACCGAAGGACGGGATGCCATGCCAAGCTTTGATCATGGACTAAATGCTCAGATCATCGCTGACGCTGTACTTGAATCCAATGAAAGTGCTGCCTGGGTCGACGTCGCCGATCGTCTGGTTTAGTTCAGCTCAACCAGGACGCTACCTCCCCCGACGCACCTATTACGTACTGTATAGCCAAATCTTAATTTCTATCGATCTGTATGAGTAACTCCTCTAATCAATCTAATCCTGAATCCGGTAGCCCAGACCGTATAGTCGTGGCCTCCCAAAGCCGTCAGGTAAATGAAATGATGGGTGTACAGATTTTGGCTTCCGGCTGTTACGCGCCTGAAAACGTCATACACAACGAATCATTGGCAGCTCTGGGGTATGACGCGGACTGGATCATTCAACGGACTGGAATTAAGTCCCGCTGTCGAGCCTCGGAAGAACAGGCCTGTAGCGATGTCGCCTACGAAGCCGCACGGCGGTGCCTTGATCAGGGCGGCATCGACGCCAGTGAAATCGATCTAATTCTGTTGGCAACCATAACGCCCGACCAACCAACACCATCGACCGCCTGTCATGTCCAGCGGATGCTTGGTTCCAACGCACCAGCCATGGACTTAGGTGCAGCGTGTTCTGGGTTCATGTACGCTTTAGTGACAGGCATGCAATTCATTAAGACGGGGACTTACAAGCGAGTCCTGATCATCGGCGCCGACCTGATGAGCCGCACGGTCAACCCTGCGGATAAGAAGACGTTTCCGTTATTTGGAGATGGCGCAGGTGCCGTCGTCATTGGTCCCGGCTCCGATCAACAGGGCTTTGTTTCCTATACATTGGGAGCCGATGGCCATGGTGCCGAACTGCTCGAGCAACCAGCCGGAGGCACACGTTGCCCGGCCACCCCTGAAACACTGCAGCAGAACCTCCAATACCTGCAAATGGACGGACGAAGTGTCTTTAAATGGGCCATACGAACGCTCTCCGATTCCGTGAACCAAGTGCTCAAGGCGGCCAATCTATCTGCAACTGATATCGACCTCACACTTTTCCACCAGGCGAACATTCGAATCATCGATGCAGCCGCTTCCGATCTCGGACTTAACTCCGGGCAGGTCTTTGTTAATTTAGATAAATACGGAAATACATCTGCGGCTAGTATCCCTCTTGCACTGGCAGAAGCTCAGCAAGAGGGAAGGATTCAGCCGGGGAAAAATATCCTCATCAGTGGATTCGGGGCTGGGTTGGCCTGGGGCGCTGGCGTCTGGCGTTGGTAACAAGCGTCGGCAAGATACAGTTCATTCACACACCATTTAGGGTTAACGAACGTTATGAGCGAAGCTACCGTTAAAACACTACCTCCTCGCAAGTCCGTCAACGAAACGGATACCTGGGACCTTTCGAGCCTGTATGCAACGACCCAAGACTGGGAAACGGATTATACTCTGGCTGAAGAAAAGCTCGAGGCTTATGCAGCATTTCAAGGGCGGCTCGGGGAGAGTGCAGAAACTCTTGCCGAACTACTGGCTTTCGATAGTGAAATGGATTTACTGCTAGAGCGTCTGGGCTACTATGCATTCCTACGCCTCACAGAAGATCAGGCCAATAGTGACAGTCAGGCTTTGGAAGCCCGTATGCAAAACCTTGGGGCTCGCGCCGCACAGGCAGGCAGCTGGATTCGCCCTGAGCTTTTGGCAATCGACTCCGCATCGATGGATGCCTTTCTGGATACGGAATGTCTACAGCACTATCAACTGAAGCTTCAACGCATTTTGCGTTACCGGCCTCATACTCTGGGAGAAAAGGAAGAGCAGTTGCTTGCTATGCAGGCAGAAATGGCTCAGGCTTCCTCAAAGACTTTCCGCCAACTCCATGACGCTGATCTGAAATTTGGTGAGGTTGAGAACGACAAGGGAGAGTTGGTGGAGCTTGGCAACGCCACGTTTAGTCAATTTCTTATTTCGCCCGATCGTAACGTTCGCAAGACCGCATTTCATCAGTACTACGATCAGTTTCAAGCTCATGAAAACACGCTCGCAGCAACACTCGGCGGCTCGATTCAAAAAGATGTTTACTACGCTCGGGCACGTCAACACGACAGTGCTCTAGCCGGGGCACTCTTCCCGGACAATGTACCGAAGAGTGTCTATGACAATTTGATCGCATCGGTTCGTAATAATTTTGAACCACTCTATAAATACTACGAACTCCGTCGTCGCCTGATGGATATCGATGAAATCCATCACTACGACACCTATGTTCCGATCATCAGTGACCTGCAGGTGAATCGCACCTGGGATCAAGCGACCGATCTGGTCATGGAATCTTTAACACCGCTGGGAAGCGAATACTGTGAGATTCTTGAAGCTGGTCTGCGAGGACGTTGGTGTGATCGCTATCCCAACGCCGGCAAACAAAGCGGTGCGTTTAGTGCGGGCAGCTATATTGGCGATCCCTACATTCTGATGAATTACAAACCCGAAGTGCTCAACGACGTCTTTACGCTCACCCATGAAGCTGGTCACTCTATGCACTCGTACTACAGCTCTAAAACACAGAGCTTCGAGTATTACAACTACACGATCTTTGTTGCCGAAGTAGCCAGTACGTTCAATGAACAGTTGCTGAGTAGCTACATGATGGAACATGCACAGGATGATCGTGAACGGGCCTACCTTATCAACCGAGATATCGATGCCATTCGTGGCACAATCATCCGGCAAACCATGTTCGCCGAATTTGAGAAGATCACTCATGAAATGGCGGAACAAGGGCAGCCACTCACGGTGCAATCTTTCCGGGACGTTTACGGTCAGCTACTCAAGGATTACTTGGGTCCTGACTTCGTAGTCGATGACTGCCTGTCCTTGGAGTGTTTCCGCATTCCTCATTTTTACCGGGCCTTCTACGTCTACAAATATGCCACCGGACTATCTGCAGCTATTGCGTTAAGTAAAAGAGTACTCAACGGAGGGCAGCAAGAATTATCTGACTACCTCGCCTTCCTGCAAGGTGGATGCAGTAAAGACCCGTTGGATCTTCTCCGGGATGCCGGCGTCGACATGGAACAACCTGAACCGGTGGATACGGCATTACAACAGTTTGCTACCTTAGTGGATCAACTCGAGACGCTTTTGGGGTAATCGCTACAGTTTACCAACGTGCAATTCGGGACTTGTAAGTCTGCGTTTACACCATCAAAATAACTAACATAGCAATCACGTTATGTGCACTACAACGTTATGTGCACTACAAATAGATCAAATCATTCATAATACCTAAGGAGTACACCATGGCACGTCCGGTAACACTTTTCACCGGCCAATGGGCAGACCTCCCCGCAGAAACCATGTGTCAGAAAACCAAAGAGTTTGGTTATGACGGCATTGAGCTTGCCTGCTGGGGTGACCACTTTAACGTTGTAGAAGCGTTGGAAAATGACAACTATTGTGCTGAAAAGCACGAGCAGCTTGAACGGCATGGCCTGATCTGTAAAGCCATTAGTGCTCACTTAGCCGGACAAGCCGTATTGGATAATATCGATGAACGCCATCAGGCGATCCTGCCCGAACACGTCTGGGGCGACGGCGATCCTGCCGGGGTCAATGAACGTGCCATAGAAGAAATGAAGAATACCGCTCGAGCGGCTCAAAAATTCGGCGTGGATACCGTCAACGGTTTTACCGGTTCAAGTATCTGGCACCTGCTGTACTCATTTCCACCTGTACCCGAATCCATGATTCAGGCTGGATTCGATTTGTTCGCAGAACGTTGGAATCCTATCTTCGATGTCTTTGGTGAATGCGGTGTACGGTTTGCACTGGAAGTTCATCCAACAGAAATCGCCTTTGATATCTACACGGCCGAACGGGCATTGGAAGCAGTCGACCACCGGGAGGAATTTGGTTTCAACTTCGATCCCAGTCATCTGATCTGGCAGGGCGTTGATCCTGTTGAATTCATCCGTGCGTTTCCTGACCGCATCTATCACGTGCACATCAAAGATGCTATCCGCACGCTTAACGGACGCACAGGCATCAACTGCAGTCACCTCAACTTCGGTGATCCACGTCGTGGATGGGACTTCCGTAGTCCCGGCCGAGGAGAGGTAAACTTCGAAGAAATCGTTCGTGAACTAAATCACATCGGTTACACCGGTCCTCTTTCTATTGAATGGGAAGACTGTGGAATGCAGCGAGATCAGGGAGCTACCGAAGCTTGTGCCTTCACGAAGAACGTGGATATCTCACCATCAGATGTCCAATTTGATGACGCCTTTGACAACTAAAAAAGCGTCAACCAAAACAAAAGGCAGGTGTGATCAAGCACCTGCCTTTTTTTTGCGCTAACCGTCCCGACTTAAAACGGAAACGATTCGTCTAGCGGTGACTTGGCCAGTTCGACCAGAAACCCCCCCAGCCGTTCCACCAAAACATCCATGATCTTCTCACCCTTTTCTGCCGACGCCTGATGCGGATTCCCCGACCCACTGTTGGTGGTCAGCAAATCCCATTGCCTCGTGAGACCAACCCAGCCTTGATTGACTGCATCAAATCTGGTTGGTTGTGTCGCTCCATCATCCGCCATCAACGTCCCGTCCTCATTCTTGGCTACTAGATGGTTGCGATAAGCCAAAATCAAGGAAGTCTCCATCTCCCCGGCATGGTCTTCCTGATGTTCAAAAATGTCGTGATAAACATCTTCAAGCATGCGGAACCAGTTGGTCAAAAATAGATGTGCCTCGGTCTGCCCAGACAATTCACGCAGTAACGGTTTGAATTCATTCCCACCATGGCTATTGAGAATCACGACTTTCCTAATTCCGCTACGCACCAAAGATTCCACCAGATCTTCAATCACTTTAAAGAGCGTGGTTGGGTATAGATTCATCGCCAGCGGGAAATGACGCATATTGGTTTCTGTCCCATACGGTACCGTTGGCAATAAAACGACTTTCGCGCCCTGATTAAAAGCGGCTTCACACACTCTTGACCCAATATCTTCTGCCTCGTAATGATCAGTTCCATAAGGCAAATGAAGATTATGCGGCTCGGTGGCTCCCATTGGCAGCACTGCCACTTCATAAGGGTTTTCTTTGATGTAACCGTAGTTGGCTTCGGATAAGATCCAGGGACGCATGCTCAAATCACCAAGTTAAAGGAAGCTATTGTTGTAGTTTCGGTAGATTGGATTTTACTCGGTCTACCATCGAGTCGCTCATCCGTGTCCCAGTTAATTCAAGAATGATGAGATTGACCATTGTCTCCAAATCACCCGCCGCCTGATCAGAAATCCCTGTACCTGTTAGGTACAAAACCTCGAGTGTCGATTTCCCGGCAAGCAGACTGAGCGCCTTGTCAGTTACCTTGGTGTGGGCTAAATCAAGTGTTTCCAGCCTAGGCAGAGCCGCGAGGGCCTCCACGGTAGGGTCAGATATATCGGTGGAATCCAGTGTGACTTCTTCCAAATTTCGAAGGACCGAAAACACTGGGACGCTTTGATCTGAAACCGGACATCCTGTTAGATCGAGCCAGGTCAGCGTCTGCTGATCCTTCAATGAAGCAAGTCCCTTATCCGTAACTTTGCCATGGGCAGCGCTAAAGACCTTTAGCTGAGTCCCCGGCCTGAGTAATTTCAAATTTTCGTCTGAGACGATCAAAAACTCTCGATACTCTGACTCAATCTGCGATAACGGAACTCCAGCTATCTGCCCAAAACTCCCTTCGGTATCTGTTTTGGTATAGATCTTCTTCAGAAGTTCAAAGATTGCCTGCCGGTATTTGCCCTCGGCTCCATTCATTAAAAAGTGAGTGAGGCCACTGAACTGGGCATACATTGGAACAATATTTGGGTGACGTGCCAGTTGTGTGCGATCCAACAAGACTAACTGTTCGATTGGAACATAGAACTGATTCACAAAGAAATGATAACGAGCGTACTGTAATCGCTGAGACTCAAAGCCACCCACCGTCACAAAGCGACCAAAATCCTGCATGGACTCCATGTAGTTGGCCACACCCTCAATCGCCCAGATATTCTGCTGTTCCCCTACATTCTTTAAACTCGGTCCTAACTCACTGAATAACTGATGAACCACTTCGTGAACCCAGGGATTTGACTGAGGACGATCCAGCTGCAAAAAGGCTATTCCACTCGAAGGATAATAGAATCCCGTAGAATTCGAATTGACGATTGCTCGCTGCTGAAAGAATTGCTGATACTGCCGCTGCTCTGCAAACAAAACAACTTGATGGATGCGGCGATTATATAGTGGAGCATTTTCTCCATGGATCCGCTTTTTCAATGCATTGGTGTCACACCAGAATTCGACAAACATTTGTTGCCAAACAGAGTATAACTGTTCCAATTCCCGTGCCAGTCTGGCACCATCCGCCGCAGTCGCGTTGGTGGAAATCTCGAAATGAGCTGTCTTAATTGTGTAGTACTGACCACTCTGCCACCCAGTCAATGGCATCGTCTTTTTAGCTCGGATCGGCTTAGGGCGTAATTGCACGACCGTCGAGTCAGAATAGCCAAGGATTTTACGAGCTTGGACGTGACGGTGGTTTTCATGAAGTACCTGGTGCAGCAATCGATAGGCTGCGGGAGGATCATGAGCGGTCTCTAATGCCTGCTTAAATAAACGTTCTGCTTCCTGCTCGCGAATCTCAGCGAAGCGGTCATACCAGAATTTCTCAAGCTGAGGGGCATTGGCAGGCGGTCGCTCATGATCGACATTTTGAAACGGATAGAACACCTGTTGATCCGTTCGCAAGGGCACAATCCAGTCTCGAGTTACCTTTGCCTGATGGTCAAGCCCCAACTCGTCACACTTAATAGCCAGCTGTTCAAGTTGTTCTGCAAAGGTCGACTGACGATCGGCGGTAGTATCACCGTCTTGCGCAATCACTGCCCTACTGGTCACAGCCAGCAAGGTCAGCACCAAACAGAGAGAATGAGTGTTCTTCGATATCAATCTTCTAATCATGCTCTTATTTTAGCCCACACCCATCAAAACTTCTGCTCCCTCTCGTTCACTACGCTGACAATCCGAGATTCTTACTTGTCTTTGAGGTTCTGGGCACAGTAGAATTCGTCAGCAAGCCCGCCTGGCTCGCTATTCTCAATCATCTGATTTTCAAGAAGTATCGTCGTGCCTAAGAAATCCACTCTGCTCGTGCTGTGTACCCTTCTCTGCCTACAGGCATCCATGAATGCCCCCCTACAGGCCGCCCCTGTGGTTGATCTGGAGTTAGCGATGGATGGAGTGCCGGATTTTGCCGTTGTACGTAAATGGGTCGATCTACTGCAAAAAGCCGGATTCAAAAATGTCCGAGCCCGCAGTATTAAGCCGACCGACAAGCCGGAAGTCAAACCGGTGGGCAAAGGGGACAACCAACTCTATATCGTGACTGGCATTCTTTCAGGAACTAAGATCATTCTTCCCAATGGTTCGATCCGATATGGAGATCTCGAAGGAGCCAAGGACTGGCTGGCTAAGCTTAGTGGCGATGGCGTCGAAAATTTGACCGCCGAGAAAGGCGCATACGGACTCACCAAAGAACAAATCGTGAAGATCTATGACGAACTGTCCAAGCCAGTCACACTCTCGACTAAAGACCGAGCCACGAAAGATGTGATTCGGGGAATCTCCCAAGTGTGGAAAGTGCGAGTCGGAGTAGACACCAATGCACGCCAGTCTCTTTTTAGCGATCAGCCGTATGCCGGTGAATTAAAGGGCCTGACCAGTGGCTCGGCAATGGCCATGGTCCTTAAGTCTGTGGGACTCGTTATGTATCCCAAGAAGCCGGTCGGCGGAGAGGTCCAAATAATGATCTCACAACACAAAAAGGATCAGGAATTCTGGCCAACAGGTTGGGCGTTGGAAACTAATCCCGGTAAAGCCGCTCCGGAACTATTTAATGAACTCGACGTGGAAATCAAAGCGACTGAAATCTCTAAAACACTGGGAGCCATTGCAGGTCGGTTAAAAACTCCAATTCTGATGGATTATGGAGAAATTCAACGTCGCGGTTTAAGTCTGGAAAAACGGGTTAACATCCCACCGGGAAAGACCTTCTATAAAAAGATCATCGACCGAGCTCTTTCTCAGGGAGGTCTCCGTAGTGAATTTCGGACCGACGAAGCTGGCAAAGTCTTTCTTTGGGTCACCTACTAGGCCAACAGTTATTCAATACTGCTGACAAATAAAAAAGCACGCTAGCTTCCACTAGCGTGCTTTTTTAATAGGGTGGCTAAGGGGATTCGAACCCCCGACCCCTGGAACCACAATCCAGTGCTCTAACCAACTGAGCTACAGCCACCACTGAGGAATTTAATTTAATTAGCAACTTCCAGATCGACAAGTGGACAAGTCGCTTTGTATTCGATTATCCAGTCTTGAATTGGTCTCACGGCTAGCTAGCGATGATATCGTGATTGACATTGCCAAACACATCGGTCAGGCGGAAATCACGACCGCTATAGCGGAAGGTCAGTTCTTCATGATTGATCCCGAGCAAATGGAGAATCGTCGCATGCAGGTCATGAACATCCATCCGACCCTCAACAGCATTGACCCCCAATTCATCTGTTGCTCCGTGGATATACCCACCTTTCACACCTCCACCACACAACCAGGTAGTAAACCCAGTATTGTGATGATTCCGTCCGGTTTTCCCCTGAGCGGTCGGTGTGCGTCCAAATTCACCGCCCCAAATAATCAGCGTATCATCCAGCAAACCACGCTGTTTCAGATCCTGAATCAAGGCTGCGATCGGTTGATCACTCTTACCTGCATCGCGCTTATGGTCCATGATATTCCCATGGGCGTCCCACGGTTGTCCAGAACCGTAATAGATCTGCACCATACGTACTCCACGCTCCACCAGTCGGCGAGCCACTAAACAACCATTGGCAAACTGTCCCTCACCATAGGCATCAAGTGTTTCCTGCGATTCACGGGTAATGTCAAATGCCTGTTGAGCTTCAAATTGCATCCCGTAAGCGACTTCCAGAGACTGAATTCTAGCCTCCAAATTCAGATCCGCTGTTCGCTTTTCGAGGTGTTTTCGATTGCTTTGCTGAAGCAGGTCTAACAATCTACGCTGCGCATCGGGGGTCAGATTTTTGTTATTGATGTGGCCGATCACATTCTTCGGATCCACCTTGGAGTTGTTGATATGAGTCCCTTGATAAATCCCAGGCAGGAAACTATTTCCCCATAACGCCGGTCCGACAACTGGCTTACCCGGACACAAGACCACGAACCCTGGCAGATTTTGATTTTCCGTTCCCAATCCGTATGTGACCCAGGATCCCAGGCAGGGACGAATGGGCTGTTGATTGCCACTGTTCATCATCAGCAACCCTGGCTCATGATTCGGAGTGGTTGTATGCATGCCGCGCAAGATACATAACTCGTCTGCGACTTTACCCAGATTCGGGTAAAGCTCACTCATGTCGATTCCGGCTTCCCCGTACTTACCGAAGCTAAACGGGGACGGCATATACTTTCCGCCTTTGCCCGTTTTACCTTCCTGTACTTTCAATTCCGGCTTCGGATCAAAAGTATCAACATGAGATGGACCTCCATTCATAAACAGGAAGATCACGTGCTTCGCGCGGGGTGTATGATGCGTCTGTTTGGGAATAAGAGGGCTCGTTGACTTCACCGCAGCATCCAATTGCTGCTCCTGTGCCAACAAGGCCGAAAGGCCCAGCATACCAAAGCCAACGCCACTCGATTTCAGTAGCTGCCGGCGGGATACTAGGTTGTTCTTTAGTAACGGGTTGTTAACGATTTGAGGGTCGTACATATTTTAATTTCTTCGGATTGGTTTTAGGGGGCCTAAGCGGAAATCCCACCTCTTAATCAACAAACATAAACTCATTAGCACTCAACAGGGCCAATGCGTATTGATCCCAGGCACTTTTCATATCTGACTCCGAGCCTACGGTCTCCAGGAATTCTTTCCCTAAAGCAACATCGGCATCATCAGCACTACGGCCATAAAGTAGTTCGAACACCTTTTGAATCTTTTCTTCAAGCGTGCCAACCATTTCACTTTCGACGCGTGAACTCAGTGCTCGGGCTCGGTTCATCATGAAGTCACTATTAAGGACAAACAACTGCTGCAAAGGAACGGTGGTGACTGGACGGGCAGCCGCAGTAATATTCGGGTCTGGGAAGTCAAACAACCTCAAGAGCTCATTTAATCGATGACGGCTTACAAATCCATACAAGGTTCGACGCTTATTGTTTGCATCATCCAGATTCGTGGACGGACCACCCATATCTAGTTGTAACTCACCTGAGACAGCCAATAGGCCGTCCCGCCAAGGCTCCACTTCCAATCGACGACGATTCATACGCCAAATCAACTTATTGTCGGGATCTGCTTCAAACTTTTGAGCATTGAATTGACTACTCTGCTGATACGTCGCTGAGTTCATCACCAAACGGTGAATATGTTTCATTGACCAGCTATTTTGCATAAACTCCAAAGCCAGAAAATCCAGTAAAGCAGGATGACTTGGACGGTCCCCTAGTGTCCCGAAGTTACTCAGTGTTCCCACCAATCCTTTACCAAAGTGCCCGGACCAAATCCGATTGACCATCACCCGAGCCGTGAGAGGATTGTCTTCTGAAGCGATCGAGTTGGCAAATTCCAATCGTCCGCTACCTGCGGATTCATACGGAACCTTTTCGCCTTGTGTAAAGATTGCCAGATTCGCTCGCTCGGCAATATCTCCTTTCTTCCCGGGGTCACCGGCAAGATAAACGGGGAGATCTTGAGCCTTGCCTTCGGTCAGAGAATGAGCGCGGAGGATTTCAATCGCTTCTGCCTCTTTCTTCAGCTGTTCATGTGAGTTTCGCAACTCCACAATCTGAGCCTTCGTATCACCTTCCAGACGAGCTTCTGCTTCGTTGGGAGGTAACGCCAGCAAGCCCTCTTCATAAAGCATGCTTGACAATAAGATGGCATCCTGGCGAAGGGCTTCATCATTTAAATCTTGCTCATTTAATTCAGCCTCTGCCACGGCCTCCTGCGGTAGGGGATCCAATTCCAATCTCACACCTGACCAGACTGCGTGATCTGAACTGATGGAATTTTCATCAGGACCTCCAGCTCCGGTGGTCACCAACGTTACATATTTAGCTGCCGACGCAACTTCAACCTCTAATTCAAAGAATTGGCCATCTGCTTTCATGGGAGGCGGAATGACACCCGTGAAGTAATACGTAAAGTCGCTGTATGTGATCTGCATTTTCTTGCCGTTGACATAACCGCCAAGAATCGCATCCATGACTTTTCGATCTTTATGCGGTTTGGAAATAATAACGGCAAAGTGAGCACTCGCTCCTGAGTTCTTAACGTCATCGTTCAGGCCTGCGCGATCGACTTTGAATCGAAACTTTTGATCCTGCGGCATCAGGCCCGCTTTACGAATTTCATCCAGATCAAAGGTGACCAGAGCATTCGCATGCATTCCAATACCTTGCTCCTGTCGCTTACCAGCAGCCTGATAGCCTTGCCCGGTGGTGGAGATACCATCCTTGCCTAGCCAGGAGTCATTCGAGACTTTGCCATAAGCTCGGTCGTCGGCTCCAAGGTGAACAAAATCAAAGTCAATTTCTGGACCGATATGAATGCGTTCACCCCAACCGAAAGCGGTTTTCAAGACTCCCAGATCGCTCGGCTCAGCCGTTGCCCCAAACGCATCCGAAGAAAGAGCTCCATCTAAAGGTACAGTCTTTCCATCATCAAACAAATTACCCAGAGGTAACACACCAGGTTTTACCTTGGCCACATCTTCACTTTTCACGAAGGCAACATTTTCACCAAATAACTCAAACAGCTTTTCGCGTGATGCTAATTTGGCTTCCACCTGCTGCTGTAGTGCCACACCTACTTCCTTAGCCTTGGCTAAAATCAATTCGTCTTGTGACTGATCTTTGTCAGCAGGAAGCGAATCTCGCCATTCGAACCACTCAGCCAAATACGGACGCGTCTGTTGCTGACTCTTGTTTTTCATCTGTAGCAACGCGACCCATCGCTTGAGAAGCGTCTCACTTAACCCACTGTCCTTAAGCACTTCCTGATAGATCTTCTTTTGATCGTTTTCAACCTTATTACGTTCCAGCCATTGGAATGCGGTCATAACATAATTCGGAATTTCCTGCGTAAGGGATGGTCGCAGTTGCTTGCCGGCCGTCACTAAGAAGCGATTGATTTCCAGTTCTTTATCCTTAACGGCCTGATCTGCACTCGCACGCTGTTGTACAACCGAAGGCGAAACGACCGGCCGTTCCTGATAATTCGTACTGGCAAATAAACCTGCGAGCCCATAATAGTCACTTGTCGAAATCGGGTCATATTTGTGATCGTGACAACGAGCACAGGAAACCGTTAGCCCCAATACTCCGCGACTGATGGTATCAATCCGGTCATCCCATTCATCTGCCGCCGCTTTTGCCTTCTCAACATTTTCCGCATAGTAAACTGGGCCTAATGCGAACAGCCCCAAGGCTGCTAAACGTTCGTGTTGGTTAGGAGCATCAATCAGATCGCCAGCGACTTGGTATTTGACGAATGTGTTGTAGGGCATGTCGTCATTAAAAGACTGGACAACCCAATCCCGGTACAAATAGCCCCGTGGGTATTTTCTCGCCTTAAATGTATGGGCCTGATCTTCGCCGTATCGAGCAACATCCAGCCAATACCGCCCCCAACGCTCACCGTAATGCTTGGAAGCCAGCAATGACTCAACCACTTCAGAAAATGCTTCAGCACTGTCGTCATTGAGGAATGACTCAATCTGCAGCGGTGTAGGTGGCAGACCTATCAGATCATAATACGCACGACGAATGAGCGTTCGTTTATCTGCCCGTGGCCCCGGCTCCATATGATTCTCTTCCAGGCTGGCAAGAATGTAGTTATCAACTTCGTTCTTGACCCAATCCGACTGACGAACTTGAGGGAGATCTGTCGCAGCAGGTTTCTTAAACGACCAGAAATCCGCAGCCTTGGCATAGTCGATGGAGCTACGAGTGACGACTTGCCCGCCTTCCCGGGGATCAACAGCTCCGTTCTTAATCCACAACTCGAAATCTTTTAAAACACTTTCCGGCAACTTGCCCTTAGGCGGCATCTCAAAAGACTCATACTTCATAGCACTCAATAAGAGGCTCTCATCCGGTTTACCCGGAACAATTCCAGCTCCTGAATCGCCGCCCTGACGAATTCCCTTGCGGCTATCGAGCAGGTAACCACCCTTAACTGAATCACTCTCAAGGCTGTGGCAGGAATAACAATGCTGCACTAAGACCGGGCGAATCTTCGTTTCAAAGAATTCAACTTGGACAGGATCGAGTTTATCTTCAGCTCTTAGCGAGTGACTAAAGACGATGACGCATAACAATGACAGTGCGGAATAGGTTCGCAACATAGGGCCGTCAATAATAGGAGGTGGGATAGTTTGGGTAACTCTATTCATTATCTCATAAGGGCACGTTGTAATGAAGACTGATGGAAAGAATTCGAAATCCATAATATCCCCAACCACCTCGAATCTCCTATAACTAATGAATACCTAAACCAATTCCCCAAAAAACTTCTCCGTCTGGGAGTCTCAAATGCGCATTGTCCCCAAAATCGCCGCTCTGTTACTCATGCTGGTTATCGCGCCGTGCGCATCCGCTCAAATCGTCATTAAACCGGGACTCCCCAATCCAGGGAAATTCACCAGCAAACTCACTTTAGATATAGCCCAAACTTTAAATTTGGCCGGACAAGAATTAACCACTGGTCAGAAGCGAGAGTTAATAACCAATAATCAGGTGAGCCAGCCTGCTGCGGACGGAAGCATCACCGTGGTGGAGACGTTTCAGTCACTCAAAGACACAACCACGCTTCCCGGCGGAGCCACCTTGAAGTTTGATTCGGCTGAAGGTCCTAAGCCCCAAGGAACGGCTGCCGACTTTTTGGTCGACGTAATGGCTGTGATGGCCAAAACCAAAACCACCATTGTTTTTGATAAGAGTGGAAAAGCGATTCGAGTGAATGCAACAGCCGATGGACTGGATGAATTAGACGAGCCCGGCAAGTCGCTTTTGCAGGCAGACCTCGATCCACAACGACTCAAAGACATCGCCAATGCAAAACGTGATGAGTATCATGCTGAACCAGTCAAGCCAGGCGATCAGTGGAAAAAGGAAACGTCGACCGATCTAGGGCAAGGAGCCAAATTCACGCACACGGCCGCAACAAAATACGTCGGAGTGGAAAACCGCAATGGTGTCAATCTTCACAAGGTCACAACCAGTTACTCGGACATTAACTTTGAGCAGAATGCACCAGCGCCGGGAGCTCCTTCAATTGCTGGCACGGAAATGGAGCTTATCGATGGGGGCAGCACCTATTTCTTTGACGCGGAAAAACAACAGGTGGTCGATTCCAACTTCAAGTTACACGTGAAGGGTAAAATCACACTCTCGGTACAAGGCATGGAAATCCCAGCTGAAATCGAAATCTCCATTTCACGTTTCGTCAAAATCGATTAGCTCGCGCTGGATGTAAACAGCAGTCTCGATTGGTGCACCTTTACACAGCTTGTAAGTGGCAGGTATAAGAACAGCATGAAGTCATTCTTCTACTTACTGCCTGTCCTGCTCTGCCTTGGTTGTTCCACTCGGGAAGCGCCGATCGTCGAGCGTCCCGAGTCGGAGAACAGTGCGCGAGCTTCCCTTGATCTGTTTAACGATATCACATCCGAATCGGGCCTCAGTTTCACCCACTACAACGGGATGACCGGCGAATTGTATTTGCCGGAGTTAATGGGAAGTGGTACTGTTCTATTCGACTTTGATAACGATGGAGATCTGGATATCTACCTCTTACAGGGCGCTCTGCTCGGCGAAAAGACGACACTCGAAGATTCGATTTACCCACCGGACCAAATTCCACGGGACCAGCTCTTTCGTAATGATTTGACTACTGATGAGGAGGGAAATGCTCACGTCTCCTTCGTCAATGTGACTGAGTCATCCGGCATTGATGCTCGGGGGTATGGCATGGGAGCCGCGGTGAGCGATTTTAACCACGATGGCTGGCTCGATCTCTATATCACCAACTGGGGTAAAAACCAAATGTGGCAGAATAACGGTGACAATACGTTTACCGATGTTACTGCTGATGCCGCCGTCCAATCCTCTCAATGGGGCACCAGCGCCGCTTTTCTGGATATTAATAACGACGGCTGGGATGACTTGATTGTCACGAATTACATTACTTTTGGATACGACACCCATCGCCCCTGCTTCCTCAGCAACGGCGCGCTCGGTTACTGTGGTCCCAAAAGTGGAGTGCCCGAGCCGGATCGATTATTTCTTAACAAGCAGGACGGGACTTTCCAAGATATTTCCGCGATCTCTGGAATCGCCACAAAACCGGAAGCCGGACTGGGCGTTCTGGTTCGTGACTTCAATCGGGATGGGTGGATAGATATTTATGTGGCCAATGACGCTGGACACAATCAACTGTGGATCAACCAGCAGGATAATACTTTTGTCGATGAAGCGTTAATTCGTGGATGTGCTTGTAATATCGATGGATTTGCCGAAGGCAGTATGGGTGTCGACGCTGCAGATATTGACGGAGATGGCGACGAAGACCTGGTCATGGGGCATTGGGCTGAGGAAACCAATACTGTGTATCTCAATCTGGGAGACGGTTTCTTTGAGGATGCGACAGATCAATTCAAACTCGGCGGCCCCAGTCTTGGGTACACGGCCTTTGGAACAGCTTGGTTTGACTACGACAATGATGGTTGGCTTGATTTATTTATGGCAAACGGAGCCACTAATTTTGTAGAGACTCGACAACGTGTCGGCGAAACCTACCCTTTGCAGGAACGAAATCAGCTATTCCGCAATATTGACGGTACGACATTCGATGATCTAACCGAAGTAGCAGGTGAGTTATGTCATTCTCTGGAAATCACTCGCGGTGCCTCCTTTGGCGATATCGACAATGATGGCGATACCGATATTCTTATTGGAAACAACTCCGGACCTGCTCGACTCTACACCAACGAATCCGGTTCACATCAACACTGGATTGGTGTCCTGCTACAAAACCAGTCGTCTAATACGCCTCAAGTTCAATGCCAAGTCAACCTCGAGCTGGCCGACGGACGTAAGCTTACTCGGACACCGCGAACCGATGGTAGCTATCTATCCGTCAATGATCCACGGGTGCTGTTCGGGTTGGGGGCCTCTGCCGAACCCATCACTCTGACTGTCCATTGGCATGACGGTACCCGCGAGTCTTTTATAGAAATCATTCCTAATCAGTACGTCACCTTAAAACAAGGAAACGGAAAAGCTTTGTCTGCCGGGGAGACAAAGGAGCCTACCGAATGAGATTAATCTTCTTCTTTATCCTCCTCATCGCGTCGCTCACCGGTTGCAATCAAGGCACCATTGAGATCCCTGCTGGTGTCCGCCCTATCACCCAACCGGAATTGAGTAAGCTTGATCCAGAAGCACAAGGGAAAATTAAATTCGCTTGTACCTCCTTGATTCAAATTCAATCCGGCACACAAGAACTTCCCGAACTCCGTAAACTTGCTGCACAATATGGCCAAGCCGGAATGCTGCTGCATGCCTATGGGATCATCGATCAGTCTACGATTTGCTACCAAAATGCGATCTTGCTTGATCCTAATGAGAGCCTTCGGTGGCATTATCTACTTGCCCATACGCTGCGTGAAGCCAATCAAATGTCGGAAGCGATAGAGCACTTCAACGAAGCTGAAAAGACTTATACCAAACTCGGCAACCAGCAACCTGCATTACTTCAGGCGATCTATTACTACTTGGGAGACACACACTTATCTCTCCAGCAACTCGATCAGGCAGAGTCTGCATTCCGAAAAGCTCTGGAGGTCGATGAATCAGCCATCGCGCATTGGGGGATAGGAAAAGTTAAACTCGCCAACAGTCCTGCCGATGCCATCGCTCCGTTCCAATCGGCACTCAAGTTGGCTCCCGGAACACGAACCGTTCATTACAGCTTAATGATGGCCTACAACAAACTGGGGAATCGCAGACAGGCTCAATTTCATCAGCAGGAGTTTCATAAGGTTGGATTTGAGTTGTTCTTATCCGATCCAATATTGGATTCTGTGGAAGATTTGAAAACGACTACCGCTGCACTCAGATCACGCGGTGATACGGCGTTGTTCACCTATGGAGATTTCCCCACAGCGATCAGACATTACACCTCGGCATTAGAAAAATCTCCTAAAGATACCTCATTACATCTCAATCTCGGACTGGCAAAACTGCGCATGAATCGACTGGAAGAAGCATCCGAGCATTTTCACGATACTTTAGATATCAATCCGATGAGTTCCAGAGCATTAACCAATCTGGGGCTAATTGCAGCAGCGCGAAATGATTTAGCTCAGGCATTATCTTTACTTCAAAACGCGGTGGCAGCGGAACCAAGCAACCATGAAATCCGGCAGCAACTTGCACGGTTTTTAGTATCCGATGGACAATCCGCGGAAGCGATTCAACACTTACAGAAGATTATTGAGCGTTCACCGGCAAATCAACCAGCCTTAACGATGTTGATCTTTTGTCTGTTAGCAAATGATCAATTTGCTGAGTCACAAGTGCATCTTGATACGGCCTTGGCAATCTTTCCTTCTGATCAGGAACTGGCGTTCTACGGAGTCTTTGGCTTTGCCACAGCCAAGGAAGAAAGCCACCGGGACATAACACGAGCGAAACAGCTGTTTACCCAACTGGACCGACCACAACGTACCGTAGCCGAAGGTTTTTTATTCGCGGGTCAGGGTTTATTTGAGGAAGCAGTAAAGACTGAGAGTCAACTCGATGAAAGTGAAAACTTACAGCGATATGAGAAACAACAGCTTCCTGTTCTAATGCACTATTCAGAATTCTAGTTCACCTATTCTCCGAAACCATGCCATGTCACCAACCATCCATCCCTTACGCACGATCGCCATCTTATGCAGTGTGCTATTCCTATCAACCACACTCGTTACGACAGTCTGTGCACAAACGACTCCAAATATCATATTTATCATGGCGGATGACATGGGTTATGGAGACATCGGGGCTTACAACAGCGAATCTCAGATTGAAACTCCCAATTTGAATCAACTTGCCAAACAAGGTATGCGTTTCACCGATGCACATGCTCCGGCCGGACTCTGTATTCAAACAAGGTACGGGTTGTTAACCGGACAATATCCATTTCGAACAACTCTTAAAGAAAAGACTGATCCCTGTATCTCCGAGGACCAACTCACTCTTCCTGGCATGTTGCAAGATGCTGGCTATTACACCGCGATGCTTGGGAAGTGGCATTTGGGATTCGAGGGAGGAAAGGATAAAGAAGACTACTCAGGTGGTCTACATGGAGGGCCAAAGGACCGTGGATTCGACTACTATTTCGGGATACCTGCCTCACTTGATATTCCGCCTTACTATTGGATCCAAAATCGGAAACCGCTACTGCCTCCCACTGAGCTTATCGAAGATAACTTTAGTGATGGCTGGACTAAGATTCAGGGAGCCTTCTGGCGTAAAGGCCGCATCGCTTCGGGTTTTGTGCATGCTGAAGTATTACCAACGTTGACTCGACGTGCCAATTTCTTTCTGGATACTCAGGGGCAACTTCCCTCTGAATCGCGGAAGCCGTTTTTTCTTTACCTACCTTTACCCGCACCTCATACTCCATGGCTCCCCAATCGTAAATTTTCGGGTAAGAGTAATGCCAGTATGTATGGCGACTTCGTCATGATGGTCGACGATATGGTCGGCCAAATTATGCGACGGCTTGAGCAGCATCGACTTGCCGAAAACACTATCCTCATATTCACCAGTGACAATGGTCCTGTTTGGTATCCGGCCGATACTGAGCGATTAGGACATAGCAGCACCGGACCTCTGCGTGGGATGAAAGCGGATTCGTATGAAGGGGGTCATCGTGTGCCATTTATTGTTCGCTGGCCAGCTAAGACGCCAGCCAATTCTGTCAATAATCACCTAATCTGTCACACAGATATGCTGGCCACGTTTGCCAAGTTAACCGGGCAATCTATTCCTGACGGGCAGGCATCGGACAGTATTAATCAATCTGTGTTACTGCATTCGGCGCAATTAAGTGAATCTCCTCGTCAGACCTTAATCACCAGTAACGGCCGTCAGTATTTTGGAGTTCGACACGGCAACTGGAAACTGATCACTGGGCTGGGCAGCGGCGGCTTCACTCAACCCCGAGACGTTAAACCCAAGCCCAACGGACCGTCTGGTCAGCTTTTCAATCTTCAAGATGATCTGGGGGAAAGAAATAATCTCTGGGAAGAACACCCTGAAGTTGTCCAGCGATTGCAGGATATTCTTAAACAAAGTCAGGACCGTGGGGTTACGATAAGGTGACGAGCGAAACATCAGACACTTCTAATTCGGAGACCGATCCGAACGTTCGAACACGACTTAATCTTAGAGTGGGATTGCAAGTCGTGATAATTCTCTCAATCGTCGGTGTAACCTTTTTCGTGCTTCTGGAAAAAGCTAGACAGAACCAGCGGCGACAATCACTAAAT
>CEUM01011468.1_pt1 | contig 99266 bp, 101 predicted proteins | sample 356421 | NCBI WGS metagenome assembly CEUM01 (sample SAMEA2622716, study PRJEB7988) | marine metagenome | biome: marine biome (ENVO:00000447); feature: surface water layer (ENVO:00002042); material: "saline water (ENVO:00002010), including plankton (ENVO:xxxxxxxx)" | depth 5 m
GAGTCTTTTTTTAGTGCATCATTATAAAGAGCTGTCGCTTCATCAGCTACAAATTCGATCAAACCTCTTTGTATTTTTAGTGCCCCTGAAATGCTTCCTGTTTTAGCTATATCAGAGCTATCTCTTACGTCTATAAAAATGGCAGGACTACTCTTATGTTTTTCGATAGCTACATTTACATCAATTTTTTTAACAACTTTATTTGCTTCATCAAGATAATCTTTAGCTGTTTTCATTTTTTTTTTTCTCCATTTAGTTTTAATTTCTATTTTTAAAATTTTTAATAGTCAATTTTAATACAAAATTGATTTTATAATTTTTACTATTTCTATTCTATATAAGGACAAAATACTCTCCAATAAATTAAAGTTATAAATTCATTTATTTAATAGCATAAATAAATTAAACTTTTATTGTACAAATAATTATAAATTCACTTTTTAATTAGTAGTAAATTTATTTTTATTTACCCAAAATCTATCTAGAAGATAATACCAAAATCCATTAAGTATTGGTTCTACTATAGCATCTGTTAAAGCTAAATAAAAGCTAGCACCTGTAAAATACATAACACATGACGCTGCAATAAAAAAATGTCCAATTGTATATATAACAGTTCTAATTAAAGAGTCAGACTGATTTTTATAGACAGATTTAATTTTGGATAAGAAAGGCTTTATTGACATATTTTAATCGTACTTACTACTCTTATATTTAATTTTTAAATGCAAGGATTTATTAATGAGAATGATAATCATTCTCATTAATAAATGTATAGCATTTATTTTTTATATGTAAAATTAAGATATATCTTAATATTATGCAATAGTAATAAAAGTATATTTTTAATTAATATTTCAATAATTTTAAATTTTTGTTATAGAATAATTATGTTTGTATATTTTTATAAGACCATTTTTACTTATTTTATAATAATTTTAATCTATATAAATTTTTCAGTATCTCAAGACTTAACTAGACAAGACCCTATTGAAAAAACTTTATATTTTAAAGGTGTATCTGGTGAGTCCCATTATTATGAACCCAGAGAATTAGTTTTTGAGGTTGGTAAATTATATAAACTTAAATTAATAAATAATAGTGACTCTAAACATTATTTTTCATCAAGTTCTTTTTCTAAATCTATTTTTACCAGGAAAATACAAGTAAATTTCAAGAGTAAAAAATTAGCTGAGGTTAAAGGCATTATTAATGAGGTTGAAGTTTGGCCAAATCATGAAATTGAATGGTGGTTTGTTCCGATTAAAACAGGAAGGTTTGAGGACTTATACTGTAGGGTTGAAGATATGAAAAATGGATTAAAGCACAGTGAAATGGGTATGCAAGGAGTTATTATTATAAAGTAAATTTTATAATTGGCTAAATTCTAAAAATTTATTTTAGTGTTAAAATTTATACTATTATTCAAATATTTGTTATCATTTTTCATTACAGTGTTATCTATATTTAAATTCCAGTTATTTGTAATTTTATATGAAAAATTAAGTTTAATACTAGATAAATCTTTTCCATTTAAATTAATAGTACCATTATAGTTGCCACTAATAGTTACTCTTCTTGATTGTCCTTTTGAGCGAAAGGTTACATCACCTTTTCCTTTATTATCAAAATAAACTTTAGTTTTATTATTGGGAATAGTTTTGCCACCTTTACCCCCAGACCTATCTGACCAGTTTGCTCTATCATCCCAGTAATGGGTATTACCGTTATCTTTGGCCACCCAGTAACGGTTAGCATGAGATTCAAATGAGAATAAAATAAATATTAAAGTAAGAAATATTTTAATAGTTATATTCACTTGAGCCTCTAATTATAGGTAATAAAAAATAATTATAATTTATAAATATATTACATAAAAAGAGATCTTATAGAATAAATTATATGGAATATTTTTACTATTTAGAGATGAAATTTAAAAGCTCATCAAAGAAGAGTCGATTGATTTTTCTTTTGGCGGAGCAAATTTAGTTAAATCAATTCCTTTAACTGCATTTTTATATTCTTCGATAGTAGGAGTTCTTCCTAAAATTGCTGATAGAACCACAACGGGAGTTGAAGCTAAAAGAGATTCTCCTTTTTTTTCTTCAGAATCTTCCACAACTCTTCCTTTGAAGAGTCTTGTTGAGGTAGCCATTACTGTATCCCCTTTAGATGCTTTTTCTTGGTTTCCCATACAAAGATTACAGCCAGGTCTCTCTAAATATAATATATTTTCATATTCTGTCCTTGCAGATTTTTTAGGATTAACGTCGTCGAATTCAAAACCTGAATATTTTTGTAAAATACTCCAATCACCTTCTGATTTAAGTTCATTTATTATATTATATGTGGGAGCAGCAACCACTAAAGGAGCATTAAACTTAACACTACCTGATTGTTCTTCCAAATTCTTTAGCATTTGCGCAACAATTTTTACATCGCCTTTATGAACCATACAGGAACCTACAAAGCCAAGGTCTACAGTTTTTTCTGCACTATAATAGGATATAGGTCTGATTGTATCGTGAGTATAACGTTTGGATACGTCTATATTATTTACATCAGGGTCAGCAATCATAGGTTCATCAATTTGATCTAATTCAACTAATACTTCAGCGTAATATTTTGCATTTTCATCTGGCTTTAGTGCAGGTTTAGTCCCAGATTTAATTTCAGAAATACGTTTATTTGCAATCTCTACTAATCTCTGTAACATAGCTGCATCGTTTTCCATGCCATTATCTATCATTATCTGTATGCGATCTCTTGCTATATTGAGTGACTCAATTAAAGTACTATCATTTGAAATACATATTGAAGCTTTTGCTTTCATTTCAGCAGTCCAATCGGTAAATGTAAAAGCCTGGTCTGCTAAAAGAGTACCAGTATGAACTTCTATCACTCTGCCTTGAAAAACATTATCACCAAATTGCTTTAACATCTGTGATTGTGTGGCATGAACTACATCACGGAAATCAAGATGTTCTGACATTTTACCTTTAAAGGTAACTTTAACGGATTCAGGTATCGGCATAGTAACCTCACCTGTTGCAAGAGCTAATGCAACGGTTCCGGAATCAGCTCCGAAAGCTACACCTTTAGACATACGTGTATGTGAGTCTCCTCCAATTATTATGGCCCAATCATCTACTGTAATATCATTTAATACTTTATGAATTACATCTGTCATTGCATGATAAACACCTTTTGGGTCTCTTCCAGTGATTAAACCAAAATCATGCATAAATTTCATTAATTTTGGAGTATTTGTTTGAGCTTTTGAATCCCAAACTGAAGCTGTATGACATCCAGATTGATATGCTCCATCAACAGTTGGAGATATAGTTGTTGCTGCCATAGACTCAAGTTCTTGTGCAGTCATCAATCCAGTAGTATCTTGAGATCCAACTATATTTACTTTTGCTCTAACATCTGAACCTGCATGAAGAATAGAATTTGGTGCAACTCCTACAGCATTAGCATTAAATATTTTTTCAACGGCAGTAAGACCTTGGTTCTTATGAGATACTTCTTTTGATGGCGCATAAGCTGATTGTAAATTTATATCTAGTGTTTCACATGCAAAACTTTGTAATTTTTTTCCGAATACGATTGCATATGACCCACCTGCTTTCATAAATTCTTGTTTTTGTGGATTAAAAGATGATGAGACATCAACAAGTTCTTCTTTACCGTTTTCATCATATAGTTTTTTATTTTTGGTATTAATATTAAGAACAGTTCCTGTCTCTACAGAATATTTTTGCTCAAGAACCGGATTTCCATCATTATTTATAATAGGGTTTCCATCTGGATCTAATTTTTTTACCCAATTCTTTAAGTCAATTCCTATTCCGCCAGTTACGCCGACAGTGGTTAAAAATATAGGAGAAATACCATTAGTTCCTGCAACGATTGGTGCATTATTGACAAAAGGTACATAGGGACTCGTTTTCTTTCCAGTAAGAAGAGCTACATTATTTACACCTGACATTCGCGATGAGCCTACACCCATAGTTCCTTTCTCCGCAATAAGCATAACACTTTTGTCTGGGTTTTCTTTTTGTAATTTTTTAATTTCAGCTTGAGCTTTTTCTGAAATCATACATTTACCATGAAGTTCTCTATCCGATCGAGAATGTGCCTGATTTCCAGGAGATAATAGGTCTGTTGAAATATCACCTTCTCCTGCCACATAAGTGACTACTTTTATTTCTTCATTTATATCAGGTAAATTTGTATAAAATTCTGCTTTTGAATAGCTTTTAAGAATTTCTAGAGCTATTAAGTTGCCGTCCTGATAAGCTTTTTTAAGACGGTTAGTGTCAGCTTCATATAAAAATACTTGTGTTTTAAGAATTTCTGCAGCATCTTTTGCAATACTTTGATCATCACTTAATGCTAAATCGAGAAGGACCTCTACGGATGGACCTCCTTTCATATGAGATAAAAGTTCTAAGGCAAATGACTTTGATATTTCATTGATTGTTATCTTACCTAAAATTATTTTTTTTAAAAACTTTGACTTTTCACTAGCAGCGCTTGTTGTTCCTGGTAAAGTATTATAAATGAAAAAATTGAGAGAGTCTTTTCGATAAATATTTTTTTCATCTTCAATATTTAATATAATCTCTTTAATAAGTTCGCCATCATCAATAGGTTTAGGCTGCAAATCTTGTTTTTTTCTCTCATTGATTTCATTTAAATAATCATTATACAAATTCATGTTTGTATCCTATAAAATATGCAAATTTTAGCGAAAATAGTATTAACTTCTTTATATATTTATTACAATTTAAGTCAAGGTAAAGCAGGTGCTACTAACATATTTAGAATATATTAAAAACAATTTAAAAAAAATAAATCATAGTTATCTTTATAATTAATCATTGAATTCTAATATCAAATCATCAATTAAGGGAATATCTGCTTCAAGCCAATTTACAGATTTTAGTTCATCTATTTTTAAAAGTTTATATTCAGAATGTTCGTATAATTTCCCATGAAAATTGTCAGTTGAACAGATATAGCTATGTAGTTTAATACTAAAATCCGGGTAATCATGAATTATTGTCTTAAACTTATTTTTAATTATTATATCTATATTTAGTTCTTCTTTAATTTCTCTTTTTAAAGCACTGACATTAGACTCATTATTTTTAATTTTTCCACCAGGAAATTCATATTTAAAAGAAATATAGTTGTATTTACTATATCCTCTTTTTAGACATAGTATTTTGTTTTCAAAGATAATTATTGCTGCCACTACTTCTATCAAAATAAACCCTATAATTTTAAAGTATTTTAAACTAATAAAAAATAATGATCTATTTAAATTTTTTTCAACGTATTTAAATTATTATTTTTTAAGGATATTTTTTTATGAAGTATAAAGATGAAATTATTGAAATGGCTTGGTGTGATAAAACTAGCTTTAATGACATTAGTTCTTTTTATAATTTAAATGAGAGTGAAGTTATAAAAGTTATGAGAAAAAATTTAAAACCATCAAGCTTTAAAATGTGGCGAAAAAGAGTATACGGAAGAAAAAGTAAACATAAAAATTATAATAAAATCTAGTTAATTATTTTAGTATTTCCATATTGGAACATCCTTCTATACTTTTTTTTCCATCAGGCATTATAGAGTTGCAAAAATTTGTAGATCTTATAAAAGCGCTGCTTAAGTTTGCACCTTCTAAGTTAGAATAAGATAAATCAGTTCCAATTAGTATTGATCCTTTAAGAGATGAACCTTGTAAATTTGCACCTTTCAAATTCATGCCTCCAAGGTCTGCATTAGACAAATCACAGTTTATGCAAATTTTAGTATCATTTAATTTTGCTAAATCAATTTCATCGTAAGCTTTTAATTCAAATGAAATTAAAAAAATTACTAAATATTTTAACATTTCAAATTAATCTATAATATAATGCCTATACACATTATTATATAGGTTGGGTGAATAAATGGATCATTTAAAAAAAATTTGTGTTGTAGGTGCAAGTGGCTTAGTAGGTTCGAGTATAGTTCGTTGCGCTCTAGAGAAAGGGTATAATGTAAATGGAACTTTAAGAGATGTAAATATTACCGACAAAACTAAATATTTATATAATTTGGTTAATGGAAATAAACTAAAACTTTACTCGGCCCATATGGAAAATGAATTAGATTTTTTAGACCCTTTCGAGGGAGTGGATGCGGTTTTTATAGCTTGCCTTATTCCTGTTTACAAAGGGCAAGATGGCACCTTAGCAAAAGAACTGTCATATGATAGAGGTTATAAAGAAATTATAATGCCAACTGTTGAAGGGTGTTTAAATATTCTTAAAGTAGCTAAGAATAAAGGAATAAAAAATATTGTAATATGTTCCTCTACTTCTAGCACTAATCCACTGCAACCTGTAAAATTTAAAAATGAAGTTGATCATTGGTCAGATGAAGAAATTCAATGTAGAGAAAAGAAATATACCTCCGCGACGAAGACTGTTATGGAAAAAGCTGCTATTAAATTTTGTACAGAAAATAAAATTAGATTATCTATTATATTGCCTACAGGTATATACGGTGATGCAGTTTTACCTGAGCATTTGAATCATAACCCTTTCGCCTGGTTGAAACAAGCAATAGATGGAGGATATCCTCGTCATAGTGAAACTCCAAATGATTCCGCTTCAATGATACATGTAAGAGATTTAGCTAATATGTTTTTGACTGTATATGAAAATCGAAATTGTAGTGGAAGATATTATGGTGTTTATAAAAGTATTCATTGGCAAGATATATATGCTGAGTGCAAAAGATTAATACCGCAAATGAAAATTCCAAAACCGATTAAAGGAGATGCTATAGCTCCTACTGGGTTTGATTTTTCTCGTCGTGATAGTTTAGGTATAAAAATTAGAAATTTTAGTACAATATTAAAAGAAACAATAGATTGGATTTCATCAGAACCATTTGGTTCCAATTAGAAATATTTAGCAGAAATTTCATATTTATACTTTTTTATGTTAGAAATAATTTAGGAGCTGGAAGAGCAAGTAGTAATTCAAATGGTATAGTTGCAGGCGAATGTTTTTATTGGGTAGAAGACCCTTCCCCGACTATCACTATTAAATAATTATATATACAAGTATAATATTTATTAATTATTTTAAAAATATTATTAAATGGAGTTAAGTTGATTGTTTGAAAATTTTCATAAAGTTTCTAGTAGTTATGATCCTGAAAAGGTAGAATGGAGAAATTATAAAGACTTAAATAATAAAGACTTTAAAATTGATTTTGATTACTGTCTTTTAGGGTATGATATTCAAAATGGAAGATTAGATATGCTTCTTAGGTATCCAGAAGGCAAGAGCCATTGTAGAAGGCATCGGCATATAGCCTCTACATTAACTTTAGTTTTACAAGGAGAGCAATTCTTAACAGAGGTTAATGAGGATGGTTCTAAAACTTTAATACATAGGAAACAAGGAGATTATGCATTAGCAAAATCAGATGCTTCTCCTCACCTAGAGCACGGTGGTGAAAAAGGAGGAACAGTATTTCTGTCTATGCAAGCAAAAGAAGGTATCTTATTTGAATATTTTGATGAGAATATGTCTAATAGTTGGACAGTGTCGGTAGAAGAGTTTGTTAAAAGTTGGCAAGAAGGTGCTACCTATGGTGATAAATAATATTGAATTATTAAATGGATAGTTATTCTATTATTAGTAATGATAGGTCTATTTTAGGAGAGTCCCCTGTATGGGATGAGAAGCTGCAAAGAATATATTGGGTTGATATAGAGGGAAAGTGCTTACATTCATGGTCCTATATAGAAAATAAAAAATTAATTTGGAATTTTGATCATAGACTTTGTGCGATTTCATTAACAAATCAAAATAATATACTTTTATGTGCTTTTGATACTTTTTTTTCTTTATTTGATATTAGTAATCAAATTATTAAAAAATTAGATAAGCAGGTTATTCTTCCCTCAAAGGTTCGTTTTAATGATGGAAAAACAGATGGATATGGAAGATTTTGGTGTGGGACTATGAGTGAGTCTAACCCTTCTAAGCCAGATGGTGCTCTATATATGATAGATAATAAATTAGAAATTCATGAAATAGTTAGAGGTATACATATTAGTAATTCTATAACTTCATCACTTGATAATAGCTTTTTATACTATGCAGATACTTACAAGAAATTAATTTTTAAAGCAGATTTAAATGAAAAAAAACCATATTTGGATAAATCTAGGATTATTATTGATAATAAAAATTTAAAAGGTTTTCCTGATGGTTCTACAATTGATAAAGATGGTTCTTTATGGAATGCGGAATGGAATGGAGGACAAGTGGTTCAATATGATGAGGTTGGAAAAATAATAAATACAATTAAGACTCCCATGAAAAAGCCTACATGTGTTGCTTTTGGAGGTTTAAATATGGATAAGTTATTCATCACTTCTGCGAAGGATAACAACAATGATCAAGACGACATTTCAGGAAAGACTATCTGCATAGATGCTAAGGTAAAAGGCTTATATTCTAATAGGTTTTATATTTAGTTCAATAAGTAAATATTAATTTAATTAAATTATATTTACTAAATAAATTCCATGAATGACTAATTATGATTATGAAAGTTATAACAAAAATTATAAAAAATGCCATTCCAGGAATAGCTAAAGGTTTTATTTTAAGTTTATTTTTCATTATTTAATTATTTATTACAAAAATGAATAAATTATATTTCTATTATGAAGATTATATTGATTTAGTAATATAATTATTAAACCTTAAAACAGTTAAAATAATAAATTATTTCCCAAAAAAGACTATGAACATTATATTCCTAGTATGATAGAATTGATGCGTTATAAATCCTATTTTTTTATTATTTATATCTTTTGTTTAGTTTTTTATAATAATAGAATTAATGCTGAAGAAATTAATCTAAACTATGAGGATAATATAACTACTATTGGTTTTGGCTCTTGTAATGACCAAACATTATCACAAAAATTTTGGCAGAATATAAATTCATACAATCCAGATATTTTTCTACAAATTGGAGATAATGTTTATGGTAGTGGCGATGGAATATATGATTTAGCAGAGGCTTATAGATCGCTTAAAAATAATATTTATTATCGTGATCTTTCATCAAATACAAAGATATTAGGTATATGGGATGATCATGATTATGGTGTGAATGATGGAGGGAATAATTATAAGTATAAACATGAATCTAAAGAACTATTTTTAAAATTTTTTAATATTAAGAAAAATGATGAACGTAATTATAGAGATGGTTTATATAAAGAATACACTCTGAATTACAAAGATAAACACATACAGATAATAATTTTAGATACACGTTTTTTTAAATCAGACTTCAAACTTACAGATCAAAGAAATGTTAAGGGTAAAGAGAGGTATATTGTAGATTATAGCAAAAATAAAACTATTCTTGGCCATAAGCAATGGATATGGTTAGAAGAAAAGTTAAGTCAAAAGTTTGATATAAGAATTATTGTTTCTTCTTTTCAGGTTTTGCCTCTAGACCATGGTTGGGAAAAATGGGGTAATTTTCCTCTGGAACAAGAAAGGTTATATTCATTAGTTAAAAATACTTCTTCTCATACTTTTATCATCTCAGGAGATAGACATTTTGGTGCTATATATAAAAAACAATTTAATAAAAGTACAAGTATTTATGAGTTAACATCTAGCTCTTTAAATAAACCCTTGAAATTTTCAATAAAAGAACAAGATAGTATGCAGTTAGGAGAATCAATTTCTGAAGCAAATTTTGGTTTGATATCAATTGATTGGGCTAAAAATAAGATCTCTTTGGAGTTAAAATCTCCAAATAAAAAAGGGAGTAACTCCTTGTTAAGACACGAAGTGTCCTTTTAATTATTGGTGATTAGGAATATATTTTTGAAAAATTTAAAGAAAAAAAATAAAATTACTGATTTTGAATTAATATTAAATAAAAATCTATCCAGAAGAAACTTTATAAAGAATGGGGTTTCTTTTGGTTTATCTAGTTTTGTGCTTGCTGCATCTTTGAATAATTCTTTAGCAAATAATAAAACATCTAGTTTTGATTTTCAGCAAGTAAAAGCAAATACATTAGATACAGTTACGATACCTGATAATTTTACATGGCAGACTGTTATAAGATGGGGTGACCCTATGTGGACTGAGGGAGAGGACTTTAATCAATCTTCAAGAGGAGATGCTATTTCTCAAAAACTATCCTTTGGAGATAATAATGATGGTATGCATTTATTTAAAAAAGATAATCATAATATTTTGGTAGTAAATAATGAATATACTAACCAAAAAGTTATTTATGGTAATAGAAATCGTCAAAGTGCAGAAAATATAGATGATATTAATAAAGCTAAAGCCGCCCATGGAATAAGCATAGTTGAGTTATCTTTTAGTGATAAATGGGAATTTATAAAAGATTCTAAATTTAATAGAAGAATAACGGCAGACACACCAATGGAGATATCGGGATATGCTAAAGGCCATAAATTATTAAAAACATCTTATGATAAGATGGGTACAAAATGTTTGGGAACATTAAATAATTGTGGAAATGGAAAGACTCCATGGGGAACTTATCTAACCTGCGAAGAAAATTTTAATGGATATTTTTCTTGCAAAAATAAAAATATGCAACTTTCTGAAGAATTTATAAGGTATGGCATAGGTTTAAAAGATTGGGGATATAATTGGGCTAATTATGATGAGCGTTTTGATATTTCTATTCACCCTAATGAGACTAATAAATTTGGATACATTGTAGAGATAGACCCTAGCAATCCAGGAAGTGTTCCTAGAAAATTGACAAGCTTAGGACGTTTCAAACATGAAAATGCAGAGTTAGTAATAAATAAAGATAATAGAGTGATCATATACATGGGCGATGATGAGAGGGGTGAGTTTTTATATAAATTTATCTCAAATAAAAAATATTCTATGAATTCAAATAATAAAGATTTATTAAATAGTGGAAAATTATATGTAGCTAAATTTAATGAGGATAATACTGGAGAATGGATTGAATTAAATCCAAAAACAACTGGTTTTAAATCTCAAGCAGAAATTTGTATTTATACAAGAATAGCTGCATCTAAAGTTGGAGCAACTTCAATGGACCGGCCTGAATGGGTTGCTGCTAACCCTAATAAAGCAGAAGTTTATTGTTCTTTAACAAATAATAAAAATAGAGGTATTAAACCAAATAAAGGTGGAGACCCTTCTCCTATAGCAGGTCCAAATAATAGAAAAAATAATATTTATGGTCAAATAGTAAGATGGAGTCCTAAAAATAATGACCATAGTTCTAATTTTTTTGAATGGGATTTATTTGCTATGGCGGGTAATCCTAAAATTTATGATAATATTTATGCTGGATCAGAGAATATAAATATAGAAAATATGTTTAATTCTCCAGATGGATTAAGTTTTAACAAAGAGGGTGTTTTATTTATTCAAACGGATGGTAGATATACTAATGAAGGGGAATATATAGGAATGGGTAATAATCAGATGCTATGTGGAAACCCAATCACTGGAGAAATAAAAAGATTTTTAGTAGGGCCAAAGGAATGTGAAGTTACTGGTATTACTTGGAGTCAAGATTGTAAGACAATATTTGTAGGTATTCAGCATCCAGGTGAGAAAGGAAATAGTAATTTTCCAGATGGAGGAAATTCTGTGCCTAGATCATCTGTAATAGCAATTAGGAAGAAAGACGGTTCTGAAATAAAATTCATATCTTGATATTATATTTTCATTAGTTATTTTTATTATTTAAATATTCTTATTAAGGAATGATATGTTTAGATTTATTATAATTTTATATTTATTTTTTATAAAACAAAGTATCGGAGAAGAAGTTTTGTTTGAAAACTTTGTTAATAACCCACAAGAAAAATGGGAATTTATAAGTGATCAAGTTATGGGTGGTGTATCTGATGGTAAGGTAGAATATTTTAAGGAGAATGATATAAGTTACGCTCGTATGACAGGAATAGTGAGTTTAGAAAATAATGGAGGCTTTATTCAAATAAGGAAAAAGATGGATTTTTCCTTATCGAAGGAAGTTAAATCTATAAAAATACAAGTAAGAGGTAACAATCAAGAATATTATATTCATATTAGAACTAGTGGTACTATCTTACCTTGGCAATATTATCAGGCCCCATTTATAGCTACCGATAAATGGAAGACACAAGATATAAAACTTTTAGAATTCAAAAGATCAGGAATTATGCTAGCAAAGAAAATCAATCCTAAAAATATTAAATCAATAGCTATAGTTGCTTACGGAAAAGAACATGAAGCTTTTGTAGATGTTAATAATATAATTATTTATTAATTACTTCTAAAAAACTAGTACCATATTTTTTAAGCTTACTTGGTCCTACACCATTTATTTTTATCATTTCTTGTAAATTTTGTGGTTTTATTTTTGCCATCTCTATCAGGCTTGAATCTGGAAAAATAACAAATGCAGGGATAGATTTTTCTCTTGCAATATTTAATCTTAGCTCTTTAAGAGAGGTTAAAATTTCTAAGTCATTATTATCTATATTTAAAACTTTTTTTGTATTTTTATTTTTTTTTGTAGTTTTAGCTGCTTTGAATACTATTTCCTTATAATTAAAATATTTATCGTCTTTTAGAATTTCAAGACCAGATTTTGTAATCTGCAAGCATCCAAATTTTTTAATATTAATTATTAAATGTCCAGAGGAAATTAGTTGCCTGATAAATCCTTGCCAAAAATCTTTTTTATAATTATTTCCTATTCCAAATGTTTTAATTTTATCATGTTTTTTTTCAATAATTTTGTCAGTTTTATTTCCTAATAAAATATTTATTATGTGAACTGTTCCAAAAATTTGACCAGACCTATATATTGCAGATAAAACCATTTGAGCTAATTTTGTGCCATCAACCATTTTAGGTGGATTAAAACAATTATCACAGTTATGACAATCTTCTACATGTTCATCAAAATATGATAATAATGCTTTTTTTCTACATATAGGTGTCTCACAATAAGCTAAAAGACTATCAAGTCTTTTATTTTCTCTGAGCTTATGTTGATAATCATCTCCATCACTTTCAATAAAACGGCGTCTTTGAAACAAGTCATTCAACCCATATAGCAATAAAGTTTCTGCAGGATTACCATCTCGACCTGCTCTTCCTATTTCTTGATAATAGGATTCTATACTGGAAGGTAAGCTGAGGTGGGCTACAAACCTTATATTTGATTTATCTATACCCATACCAAATGCAATTGTTGCAACCATAATTATACCATTTTCATTCATAAATATTTCTTGATTATTTTTGCGGATATTACTTTCTTGTCCTGCATGATAAGGAATTGATCTATAATTATTTTTATTTAAAAATTCTGAAACATCTTCAGTTTGTTTTCTAGACAAGCAATATATAATTCCAGATTCATTGATTTTATTTTCTAGAAAAATAAGTATTTGCTTTTTCCAATCATCTTTTTGCTCAACAGCTAAACTTAAGTTAGGCCTGTCAAAACCTTGAACAAATATTTTTGAGTTATAATTACTAAGTTTATGAATAATATCCTCTCTAGTATCTTTATCCGCTGTCGCAGTGAATCCAGCAATGACTGAGTCTGGGTATATTTTTGATAATCTAGATAGTTCTTCATACTGTGGTCTAAAACTAACACCCCATTTTGAAATACAGTGAGCTTCATCGATTGCAAACATAGCAATATCAATGTTATTAAGCTCATTTAGTGTTTTTTCACTCATCAAATTTTCTGGGGATAAATATAGTATTTTTATTTTTCCTGTTTTAAAATTATTTAAAGTTTCTTTATTTAGTTCTTCTGATCTATGAGAATGAATTCTATCTGCAGCTATACCATTTTCTTTTAGAGCTAAAATTTGATCATCCATTAAAGCTACTAAAGGGGAAACTACAATTGTACCTCTAGAAAATATTAAGGCAGGAATTTGATAACATAGCGATTTACCTGCTCCAGTTGGCATTACAGCAAGTATATTTTTTTTATCAAGTATAGAGTTAATAATTTCTTCTTGTCCAGAGCGGAAAGAGTTGTATCCAAATACATCATTAAGTATTTGTAGAGCTTGCATTATATATCCATATTATTAAATAATTTATTCTTATTATAATTTTAGTTTTTAATCATTACAAATATAATCATCTTTATTTAAATACCTTGCTATTAGATTATGCATATGATATCGCCCCTTATATTTATTTTGATTTAATTTCATTTATCTTATTAAGTTCAAAATAGACGTTTTATAGCTTATTTGAACTCTTAAAACAGAAAGTATAATTCTATGGATTTTAATGAGCTAGGTTTAACAGGCCCTATTCTTAAAGGAATAGCATCTGAGAATTATGATAAACCAACTCCTATACAAAATGCTGTCATTCCGAAATTTCTAAATAATCATGATATAGTAGGCATAGCTCAAACTGGTACTGGAAAAACAGCTGCATTTGTATTGCCTATATTAGAAAGATTAATTAAAAAGAGTAAAAAGAATTCACCTAAATCATTCCCTGTTCTTATATTAGTGCCTACTCGAGAGCTAGCAATGCAAATTATTGATAAAATTAGAAGCTATGGAAAAATTATTAGGCCTAAAGCTGTTTTAATAGTAGGAGGTGCCAAACCAGGCCCACAGATAAAATCATTAAAGGATGGAGCTGATATAGTAGTTGCAACTCCTGGAAGATTATTAGACCATGTTAAATCTAAGGCTGCATATTTAAATAGTACAAATACAGTGATATTAGATGAAGCAGATCAAATGCTAGATTTAGGCTTTATGCCTAGCATAAAGTTAATTATGTCTAATATTTCTAAAACGAAGCAAGCGGTACTTTTATCAGCTACTATGCCTAAAGCAGTTAGAAGTTTAGCCAATGAATTTTTAAATAGCCCAGAGGAAGTAAACGTTTCACCTAGTGCAAAACCTATAGAGTTAATAGATCAAAGAGTTTTTATAGTTAAAAGGGAGGTAAAACTTAAATTTCTTCAAGATATATTTAATAATCATAATATTGATAGGTCTATCGTATTCGTAAAAACTAAGATAGGAGCAAATAAATTAGCTTCTAAATTAAAAAAATCAGGTATTGATGTGGATGCAATTCATGGAGACAAAAGTCAGAGCCAAAGAACGAGAACGCTAAAAAACTTTAGAATTGGTAAAGTAAATATTTTAATTGCTACAGATTTAGCTGCTAGAGGAATAGATGTAGATAATATTTCTCATATTATAAATTATGACATGCCAAATCAATCTGAATTATACATACACCGAATAGGAAGAACAGCTAGAGCTGGAAAGAAAGGCATAGCAATATCTTTGTGTGATGTATCTGAAAAAAGAAAACTTAAATCTATTGAAAAATTAATTGGTTATTCTTTGTATGCAAACGTATTAAATTCATCGGAAACTTTGTTAATTAGTAATGTTAAAAAAAATATTAATAAATTAGATAAAATTAATATAAAAAATAAGTTAAATGCTAATGAAGAAATTAAAAAAACAAAAAAAAGAAATTTAGCCAAACTTTTTAGTAAGAAAGCAAAAAAAAGGTTTGCACCAAAAAGATTAAAACTAACACAACAAGATAAACATCAATCTCTAGAACGATTAGTGAGAAAATCAAATAAGAGGAGAGATGGAAAATCAAAAGATAATGATTTACAAAATAATAACAAAAAAAATAGAAATTTATTTTTAAAAAAAAGAAAGCCAAATAAAAGAAAGGCTTTACTTAATTTAGATGATTCTTTTCATGGAACAAATAATTAAGTGATGAATATTATATTATTTTAATATAAATCCTTCATAATCATTTTTGGAAACTTCATTACATTTTTCAACATATTTCGAGTATCCTCCCACATAAGGCATAAAGTTTTTAGCTTTTCCTTTAATGTTAGCTCCAATATACCAGGAGCTACAGGATGACCGAACATGATCGATAGAAACTTCTTGATTATGTTTAAACCAGTCATCTTCGGCATTTAAAGATGCTTCTATAAAACTTTTATCATTATTTTGCATATATTTGATGCAATCAAATATCCAATTAACATGCTGTTCAATAGAAACAATCATATTGGTTAAAACTGAAGGACTTCCTGGACCGGAAACAGTAAATAGATTTGGAAATCCTGAAGATGCTAACCCTAAATAATTTTTAGGTCCATTAGACCATTTATCTTTTAGTTTAATATTATCTTTACCTTCTATATCAATATTAAATAATGTCCCTGTCATGGCATCAAAGCCTGTAGCTAAAATAACTAAATCGAGTTCAAAACATTTTTTGGAAGTAGATATTCCGTCTTTAGAAAATTCTTTGATAGGGTCAGTTTTCAGGTCTATAAGTGAAATATTAGACCTGTTATAAGTTTCATAGTAATTACTATCTACAGCTAGTCTTTTGCATCCTATAGGATAATTAGGAGTAAGCAATTTAGCTACATTACTATCCTTTACTAAAGATTTTATTTTATTTCTTACAAATTTTGCAGCAGTTTCATTAGCTTCTCTATTAAAGTTTAAATCTTCAAAAGCTGCTATAAATGGAACTCCACCTTTATTCCATCTGTCTTCGAAAACATGTTGTCGTCTATCTTCAGAAACTTCCAAAGCTGATTGATTATTTATTGGTAAGGCCATAGCAGCAACTGAATTTTGTGCTTTTAATCTAAAGCTTGAATAATTATATTTAACTTCTTCAACAAATAAATCATTATCGTATCCTATAGGCTCTCTCATATTGCTTATATTTTTGCCTTTTAAATATTTAAGTGGGGCATTTCTTGCTGGAACAGTATAATGAGGAGTTCTTTGAAAAACATATAGTTGTTTAACGTCTTTTATAATCTCGGGAATGCACTGAATTGCAGACGAACCAGTTCCAATTATTCCTACAATTTTATTCTTTAAGTTTACTTTGTGATGAGGCCAACTACCTGTATGGTATATTTCTCCTTTAAAACTTTCTATATTTTTAAAATTGGGCTTATTCAATGTTGAAAGGCAACCTGTCGCCATTATACAAAATCTTGTTTTAATTAATTCTTTTTTATGATTAGTAAGTACCCAGTAATTTTTATCTGTAATAAATTTTGCCGATTTAATTTCGGTATTAAAATTAATATTTTTTCTTAGATTGAAGCGATCAGCAACGTGATTTGCATATTTTAATATTTCTGGTTGAGTTGCATACTTTTCAGTCCACTCCCATTCTTCTTGAAGTTCACTTGAAAACTGGTAGGAATATTGCATACTTTCAACATCACATCTTGCCCCAGGATATCTATTCCAATACCAAGTTCCTCCTACATTAGATGCACGTTCTATAGTAATAACATTTAAATTTGCTAATTTTGCTTTATAAAGGCTATATAAACCAGCAAAACCTGCTCCAATTATAACTAAATCATAAATATTTTTATCTTTAATCATTTAATTTCCAAATCACTTTTAAAAAATATATTATATTTTTTTTTTATTCTCTATAATTTTTTAATTAAATAAATGATCTATAATATAAATAACTCCGTATCAATATAAAAAAAAAGGAGTTTAAAATGATTAAAGAATCTTATGCTGTTGTAATGAGTCCAAATTCTAATCCACTAAAAAGTCTTCCTAAAATGGTAAGATTTCAAATTATGACTACATTAGCGTTTATGTGGTCTTTTATATTTACAATGTGGATAGGGTCAATGCAGTTCTTCGGGCCATCAGCTTTAATGCATACTATAGTTTTAATAGGTGTATTTTTTACTGCAGAAATTTTTAAAAAAGCTAATAATTAAATTATAATTATAATTTAATATTTTCTTACTTATGTTAAAAATATTATTATCTATAATTTTTTTGGTGCCCCACATTTCTTTTGCTGACACTTCTATTGGTGAATCCCTTTTTAATAGAAATTGCGCTACATGTCACAAGAGAACGGCACCAAATATTATAGGTACTAAGTTAAAACCAGCTACATTCTTAATGATTGTTAAGAATGGTAGAGCAGGTACCATGATGGGTTCTTTTAAAAGTAAATTTTCTGATGATGAGATTTTAAGTATCTATAATTTTTTATCTACCAATTAATTACTTCTTCCATAATGCATTTATAAAACCTTTATCATTATTTTTATAATGTTTTTCAATAGTATATTTGGATTTTTTAGCTAGATTCTCTATATCTTCAATAGTATATTTAAAAGAATACTCTAAATGAATAGTTTCATTTGCTTCAAAAGAGTAAACTTTCTTAATTTTTTTTATATTTACTTGTTGTTTTTCTTTAGAAATTAAGAAACTTTCCATAGCTCCTAATAATGGATTATAAATTCCATAATGAATAAATTTTTTTAAATTAAAGTTTGCTTGCAAATCATTATTAATTCTACTTAATAAATTTAAATTAAATTTTTTTGTTAAGTTGCTTGAATCATTATAAGCTTTATTAAGTTTTCTTGGGTCTTTTTTTAAGTCAAAACCAATAAAAATATAGCTATCTTTTTTAATATTATTATTAATACTTTTCATAAATTTTACTGATTGAGATCTTTCAAAATTACCTATATTAGATCCTAAAAATAAAATTAATTGCTTGTTTTTAGATAAATTTTTTACGTAGCTTAGTCCTACAATATATTCGCTAACAATCCCATTAATATTTAATCTATTATTTTCTTTAATATTTCGTTTTATGAGTTTGAGTGCTTTTTTAGATATATCAATTGGATAATAGTTAACAATATAATTTTTTTTTAAAAAACCTTCTATTATAACTTTACTTTTACTACCATCACCCGGACCTAGTTCTATTATATCTATTTCTTTTAGTTTAAGTATACTTGGTAATTTAAGTTTAACTTTATTTAATATTTCTATTTCATTATTTGTTAGATAATAATCAGGGTGTTTTGTAATTCTTTGAAATATTTTTGATCCTCTGTCATCATAAAAATATTTTGAAGATATGGCTTTATTTTTTAAACTTAACCCTTTGTCAATATCATCAGCAAAGGAATTAATTCTTTTAGTATTTTTAGATTTATTTTGTATTTTGCTCAAATCAATTATTTTCATTATATATCTCTTACTAATCTAATTCCAGAAAACATCCATCTTTGATGTGGTTCGTAAAAATTTCTATAAGTATTTCTAATATGTCCAGATGATGTATTTATGCATCCTCCTTTTAATATAAATTGTCCGCACATAAATTTTTCATTATATTCTTCGATATTTTCATGAAAAGCTCTAAATCCAGGATAGGATGAATAGTGGCTCTTAGTCCACCACCAGAGATTATTTACACATAAGTTAATGTCACTTGCATGAAATATATTTTTAGTTTTACTATGATTTATTTGATTAGTATTAAGATTATTTAAAAATATTTCTGACTCTTCTTCTGTAGGTAATCGAGAATTTGCCCATTTTGCATATGCTGAAGCTTCATAATAACTTATATGGCATACTGGAGCTTCTAGATTAAGTGAAACTAGTCCATGTAAAGTGTATTCTTTTATATTATTTTTATTAATAAACTGCCAATATTTTGGACCTTTTATATTATTCAAATTAATCCAATCCCATCCTTTACTCAACCAGTACTCAGGTTTTTGATATCCTTTATCTTCTATAAAATTTTTATAATCCTTATTTGTAATAAATTGCTCATTGATTTTAAAAGAATGAATATATACTTTATGCTTTGGTTTTTCATTATCGTATGCAAATTCATTATTTTCCGCACCAATCTCATATAATCCTTCATTAAAAGTTTTCCATTTTTTTATTTTAGGCTTTATTTTGGGAATATTTGTTTTTGCATATTTTATCTTATTTAAATTGATATTTAAAATATATTTAATATCCATAAACATTAATTCTTGATGTTGCTCTTCGTGATTTATACCTAATTCTAGCAAAAAATTTAATTCTTTATTATTTTTATTAGAAGAAAAAATTTTATTAATTTCTTCATTAATATAATTTCTATATTTTATTATTTCTTTAACTGTTGGTCGAGATAATTGACCTCTTTGAGACTGTTTCCAATGATTGCCTAAAGATTTATAATAGGAATTAAAAATAGTATTATAAGTTTCATCAAACCTATTTTTATTTTTTCGAAATTTTAATATGATAATTTCTTCAAAAAACCACGATGTGTGACCTAGATGCCACTTAATAGGACTTACTTCTTGGTTAGGTTGTACAACATAATCTTCTATCTCAAGGGGGGTACATATAGAAATAGTTTTTTTTCTTACTTGATTAAATTTTTTTAATAAATCAATCTTTTTCATTATAGTTTCAATTTTAATAATTTAAAAATAAATAATATAAGGTATTATAATTAATAAAGTACTATTTTATTATATATATGGAAAATAATTATATGAATATAGATTTTGATAATAGCTATGCTCGTTTACCTGAAAAATTTTATTCAAATGTTAAGCCTACTCCTGTTAAAAGTCCTAATATTATAAAATTAAATAATATCTTAGCTGATGAACTAGGAATAAAATTTGATAATATGCAACCTGAAATTTTTTTTTCAGGCAATTCTTTATTCTCTGGTTCTCAGCCCATAGCAATGGCATATGCTGGACATCAATTTGGGAATTGGGTTCCACAATTAGGAGATGGTAGGGCTATTCTTTTAGGAGAAATATTAGATAAAAAAGGTTTGAGGAGAGATATTCAGTTAAAAGGGTGTGGTCCTACTCCATTTTCTAGAATGGGTGATGGAAGAGCATGGTTAGGCCCTATTTTACGAGAGTATATTTTAAGTGAAGCTATGGAAAATCTTGGTATTCCAACAACACGCGCTCTTACTGCAATATCTACAGGAGAAAAAGTTTATAGAGAAAAAGAGTTTCCAGGTGCAATATTAACGAGGGTTGCTTTTAGTCACATAAGGGTAGGAACTTTTCAGTATTTTGCATCCAGAAAAGATCTAGATGGATTAAAAACCCTAGCTGATTATGTAATAAATAGGCATTATAAAAATTGTATTAAAGATAATAACCCTTATTTAAGATTATTAAAAAAAGTTATTAAACGTCAGGCTAATTTGGTTTCTAAATGGATGGGAGTAGGTTTTATTCATGGAGTATTAAATACTGATAATACTTCTATTTTTGGAGAGACTATAGATTATGGTCCTTGTGCATTTATGGATGAGTATCAATTTAATAAAGTATTTAGTTCTATTGATCAAACTGGTCGTTACGCATACAAAAATCAACCAGCTATAATTAAATGGAATTTAGCATGTTTAGCTTCTTGTTTATTACCTTTAATTAGTGAAAATGAGAAAAAAGCAATAAATTTAGCACAAAGTGCTGTTGATGAATTTGATGATATATATAATTCTTTATGGCTTAAAATTTTTAGAAATAAACTAGGATTCAGAAAAATAAATGAAGATGATGAAAAATTGATTAAGAATTTATTAGATTTAATGGATAAGAATAAGACTGATTTTACTCTAACTTTTAGAAGTATTAGTTCTTTAATTAATAATGATGATGATAATTTTAAAAAATATTTTATGAGCCATAATAATGAATGGATTGATAAATGGAGGAATAGAATATCAAAAGAAGATAATGATAAAAAAGATATATTTAAATTTATAAATACTATTAATCCAGCTTTTATACCAAGAAATCATAGAATTGAAGAAATTATAAGTAAAGCATTAGAAGGAGATTATTCTTATTTTGAAATATTAAATAAAGTTTTACTGAAACCTTATGATGACCAGGATGAATATAAAGAGTACCAAAAACCTCCGCAAGAAAATCAAATAGTTATTGAAACATTTTGTGGAACATAGTTTTGTTTCATGATAAAATAATGGTTCTAAAATTTATACGGGGGGAATGATGAAAAAAAATGGTATTAAAGATGCATGGAATGAAGGTAAATCAATAGTAAATGGTTGGTCTTCAATGGCAAATACTTTTAGTGCTGAAATTATGGCAGCTTCTGGATTTGATAGTATCACATTAGATATGCAACATGGACTTTTAGGATATCAAAAAGTTGTCGAGATGTTACAGGCTATTTCGGGATATGACATAACCCCGATGGTAAGAGTGCCTTGGAATGAGCCTAGTATGGTAATGAAATGCTTAGATGCAGGTGCATATGGCATAATTTGTCCTATGGTAAATACAAAAGAAGAATGTGAAAGATTTGTTTCTGCATGTAAATATGCACCTAGAGGAAATAGAAGCTTTGGACCTGTAAGAGCTAGAATTTATGGAGGTGATGATTATTTTCTTCATGCAAATGATACTTTATTAAATTTTGCTATGATTGAAACATCTGAAGCAGTAGATAATTTAGATAAAATCTTGTCTGTAGAAGAATTAGATGCCGTTTATGTTGGACCAAGTGATTTAGCAGTTACTATGGGCTATATACCATATACTTATGAGAAAGAAGTAGAGGATTGTATAAAACATATAGTAGAAACATGTAAAAAATATAATATTAAAGCTGGTATACACTGCCCAGACGGTAAGACAGTCAAGGAGCGATTTGATATGGGCTATGATTTAGGAACAATTTCTGCAGATGCTGCCCTTTTAACACAAGCATCTAAAAGAGAAATTGCAAATGCTAAAAAGTAATTATTTATCATTAATATTTTAAATGAAAAAAAGTGAACTTCCAGAAAAAATATGTATTGTTTGCAATAGACCATTTAAGTGGAGAAAAAAATGGAAATTAAATTGGAAACAAGTAAAATATTGCTCAAAAAAATGTTCAAATTTAGCAAAAATAATTAAAGGTTAATATAGAAAATGGCATCTGAAACAGAAATGAATGGCGCAGAAAGCTTAGTTAGAACACTCGTACATAATGAAGTCGATGTTTGTTTTGCTAATCCTGGAACATCCGAAATGCATTTTGTAGGTGCATTAGATAAGGTGCCTGGAATTAGATGTGTATTAGGATTATTTGAGGGTGTTCTTACAGGAGCTGCTGATGGATACTATAGAATGAAAGGGAGTCCAGCTTCAACTTTATTACATTTAGGGCCAGGATTAGCTAATGCTATGGCGAGTATTCATAATGCTAAAAAAGCCCATTCTGGAATGGTCAACATTATTGGTCAGCACACTTTACAACATCTAGAACTTGAGTCTCCATTAACTGCTGATGTAGAAGCAATAGCGAGACCTGTTTCCCATTGGATTAAAACGTCTAAAAGATCTCAAGAGTTATCAAAAGACGGAGCGGAAGCAATAGAAAATGCCAAAAAGGCACCTGGCCATATTTCTTCTCTTATTTTACCGGCTGACACGGCTTGGGGCAAAGGAGGAAATATTATTAAAGCTAAAGATATATTGGGTAGAACTAAAGTTGATCAAGAAATTATAAAAAATGTTGCTAAATTTTTGAGTAATGGAAAGAATTCTACTCTTCTTTTAGGAGGGGGCGCTTTGACGGAAGAGGCGACTTTATTAGCTGGTAAAATTTCAAAAAAGACTGGATGTGGTATAATTACAGAAGCAGCTAATGCTCGTCTATCAAGAGGAGCAGGCAGATTAGCTATGCTTAGAATACCTGGTGCTGGTGTGGTAGATAGAGCAATTTCCATGTTAGAGAAAGCAGGGCAATTAGTATTAGTAGGTTCAAAACCTCCTGTAGCATTTTTTGGATACCCGGATAAGCCAAGTTTACTTTACAATGAAAATGTACCTATTATGAATCTTGTAAATGTAGATGAGGATATACTTTCAGCACTCACTGATTTAGCTAACGAATTAGGGGCTATAAATGAATCTCCTAAATTTCTTGCAGAATATAATAGGCCAGAACTTCCAAAAGGTAATATTACTAAAGAAAAATTAGCATTAGTATTAGGTAATAAACTTCCAGAGAATGCAATAGTTGTAGATGAATCAGTAACTACAGGTAGAGATTTTTTTCCAGCAACTGCTGGAGCTCCTCCACACGATTGGTTGAATAATAGAGGAGGTGCTATAGGATATGGAATGCCTGTTTCAATTGGAGCTGCAGTAGCATGTCCAGATAGAAAAGTTATTTTATTAGAAGGTGATGGTAGTGGTATGTATACAGTTCAATCTTTATGGACTATGGCTAGAGAAAATTTAGATGTAACTATATTAGTTTTTGCTAATCGTACCTATGAAATATTGAAAGGTGAGCTTACTAACGTAGGAGTTCAAAATCCGGGCCCTAGAGCAGTAGATATGTTAAATTTAGATAGACCATATTTAGATTGGGTAAATATAGCAAAAGGTATGGGTGTTGAGGCTGTAAAAGTTGATGATTGTAATAAACTAACCAAAGCTTTAGATATAGGTATAAAAAAGGATGGACCCTTTTTAATTGAAGTTATTTTTTAATTCTGAAATTATTACTTTTTAGAAATTTATAAAATCTAGGAACAAATTTTTTACATATTTGTTGATCATTATTTATTATTTCTGACCCTTCAATATAATCACCATTAGATGCTAAATTTTTTTTCATTAGACTTAAATATTTATTCTTCATAAATAAGATTTGCGCATCTATTTCTTCTTTAATTTTTCTTTGCTCTGTTTTTTTAAGCATGATTTTAGTTATTAGAGCTCCTTCTTGAAGATTTACTGATGCAAGCATTATATTATTATTTGGTGTTAATTCGTTAATAGCTTTAAATAAACTGCCACATTGTAAAGAAAAATTAGCAAGATATTTTAATTTACCTATTTCTGATTTTAAATTTTGTTGTTTTATTAAATCTTTAAGAGGTATTAATTCTTCATCTGCTTTGATATTATCTATATTAAAAAAAAATATACATAAAAATAACATTTGTAAAAATTTAATAATATTCATTTTTTATTTTCTATTATTGTTCAATATTTCTTTAATTATTTAATAGAAATACATCTTAGTATCAAATTAGTCTATTTTTCTAAAATATTATTTGTAAATTTTTCTAAAATATTATTAAACTTAATAACTTAATTTGTAAAAATATCAAATTAAACTTATTTACGAGGGGGGGAATTGAATTGAAGAAAAGATATTTGAATAGAAGGAAATTTGTAAAGGGCCTTAGTGCTGCTAGCGGATATGCAATAGCCGCCCCATATGTAAAAACATCTCACTCAGCAGGAAAATTATTATTAGGGATTTGGTCACACTGGATTCCTGGAGCAGACGATAATCTCAGAAATATTCTTGTGGAATGGGGAGAAAATAATGGTGTAGAAGTTAAAGTGGATTTTATTACTTCGATTGGTAATAAGTTGCTTTTAACTGCACAAGCAGAGTCGAGAGCAAAAACAGGACATGATGTTTTTTCTCTTCCTACTTGGTATTCTACTATGTTTAAGCATAGTTTGGACCCTATTGACGACGTTGTTGAAGATATAATAAATAAACATGGTCCATTATTAGATTCAGCTAGATTTTATGCACATCTAGACGGTCATTGGAGAGGGTCACCAGCACCAACTGGATCATTTTTTGATTCTTTTGTATCAAGATACGATTTATTTAAGGAACATGCTGGTATTGATTTAAAAAATATATTTCCAGCCCATGATAATAGAAATGAAGAATTAATAAATAACTGGACTTATGATACCTTTCTAATTGCTGCAGAAAAATTATATAATGCAGGCAAGCCGTTTGGCGCTACAATCGGGGCTACACCAGATAGCAGATGGTTAAGTGCATTATTTACTGCATATGGCGCAGAATTAGTAAATAAAGATGGTGAAATATCTGTAGATTCAGATGAAGTTAGAGAAGTGTTAGAATACCTTAAAAGATTAACACAATTTATGCCAAAAAGTGTTTATGCCTGGGATGATTCTAGTAATAATCGTTGGATTATTTCCGGTGAAGGTTCTGTAATTTCAAACCCTGCTAGTGCATGGGCAGTAGCAAAAAGAGATAATCCGGAAGTATCTAAAAAATTATGGCATCATGATGCTCCAAGAGGACCGAAAGGTAGATTTAGACCAGATAACTCACAATATTGGGGTATTTGGAGTTTTGCACAAAATAAATCTGCTGCAAAAGACTTACTTAGATATGTAGCGGAAAAAACTGTAGTTGATTCTTGTGTTGCAGCATCTAAAGGTTATGATATTCCATTGATAATTTCGCATTTTAATAACAATAAAACCTGGACTGATGCTTCCCCTCCTGATGGTGTTCTCTATAATTATCCAATGAGAGGTGATGAAGTTCCAGTAGCTCCAGGTTATCCTGCTCCCCCTGAAATTGCGTCACAAATTACTACTCAATATATAATTGCTAATTTAGTAGCTAGAATTACTGCAAAAGGACAATCAATCAAAAAGGGAATTAGATGGGCGGAGAATGAATTGGAAGGTATAATGAGAGGCTAATGAAAATAAATAATGTATTTATTTGGTTGAAGCAGAAACCTCGTATCGCATTTTTCATGTGTTTACCTTTAATTTTAATGGTTGCTTGTTTAATTATATATCCATTTTTTTATTCTATATTTTTAGCTACATTGAATAAAGCTGAAACAAAATTTGTAGGGTTAGCTAATTTTCTATTTTTATTTAAAAGAGAAACATTTTGGTTAGTTGTTCAACAATCAATATTTTTTGCCTTAGTAGCAGTTTTTTTTAAGGCTTTAATAGGGTTTATTGCTGCACATTCAATAAACGAATTACCCTCGAAGGGGCAAAGAAAATGGAGAGGAATGTTACTAATTCCTTGGGTGATTCCGCCAGCTTTATCTACCTTAGGTTGGTGGTGGCTATTTGAACCTACTTATAGTGCATTAAATTGGGTACTTGAAAAATTATCGGTTGATGCAATACCATGGTTAAGTGAAACATTTTGGGCAAGGTTTTCAATTATTTTAGTAAATATATGGGTTGGTGCTCCATTTTTTCTTATTATGTATTTAGCAGCTTTGAAATCTATTCCAGAAGATTTATATGAAGCGGCTTCTATCGATGGAGCTAATTATTGGCAAAAATTATTTTTTATTACACTGCCAATGATGAAAAATATTATTTCAATTACGATACTTTTTTCTATAATTGTTACTTTTGCTAATTTTGATATTGTAAGAGTTCTGACTAGAGGAGGTCCAATAGATACTACTCACCTTTTCGCAACATATGCTTTTAGAGTTGGAATAGAATCTGGAGATATTCCTCTTGGTGCAGCAGTTTCTCTATTTATGTTTCCTGTTTTAGCAGTTTTATCATTTATTATTTTAAGAAATGTTAGAAAAAGAACTAATGAGGTTTAAATGAAAATACTTTCTTATAGAAATAGTATAAATAAAAATAGAAAATGGGCATTATTTGCAGCTTATGGCTGTTTAATATTATTTGTTATTTTCTTCTTATTTCCTCCATACTATATGTTAATTACTTCGTTAAAAACTAATAAAGAGATAGCAGAACTATCATCTAATCCTTGGTTAATTAAACAAGGTTTAACTTTTGATCATTATATATATTTATTTACAGAAACTCCTTTTTTAACATTTTTTAAGAACACCATAATAGTAACTATATCCGTTGTAATTATATCTATGGTCATTAGTGTCTTGGCAGCTTATTCATTGTCTAGATTAAGGTTTTGGGGTTCTGGAGTTCTTGCCACAGGAATATTTTTAACATATCTAGTACCGGATACACTTTTATTTATACCTCTCTTTAAAATAGTTGGATGGTTAGGACTCCTTAATAGTTATTGGGTGCTTGTTTTAGTCTACCCAACATTAAGTGTACCATTTTGTACTTGGTTGATGATTGGATATTTTTCATCAATACCAAAAGAAATAGATGAAGCAGCTTTAATAGATGGAGCAAATCACATGCAAATGTTATTAAAAGTTTTTATACCAGTGGCTATGCCAGGTTTAATAGCAGCAACTATATTTGCATTTACAGTTTCTTGGGCTGGATTTTTATATCCTCTGGCATTTATTTATAGCGAGTCTGAGATGGTCCTCACTGTAGGAACTGTTACAACTTTGATAAAAGGAGATGTTTTTCATTGGGGAGGTTTAATGGCTGGGGCTTTGTTAGCAGCAGCTCCGCCAGTAATTGTATATGCATTTTTAATGGATTATTATATAGCAGGTTTAACATCAGGAGCTACAAAAGGATAAGAATATGGCAGACGTAGATATAAAAAATTTACATAAAATTTTTGATAGGACTGAAGCAGTAAGAGGAATAGACCTTAATATTAAAGATAACGAATTTGTTATTTTAGTCGGTCCTTCTGGCTGCGGAAAGAGCACAGTATTAAGAATGATAGCAGGATTAGAAGAAGTAACTAGAGGTGAAATCTACATTGGAGAAAATTTAGTTAATGATGTTCCTCCTAAAGATAGAGATATTGCAATGGTCTTTCAAAGTTATGCATTGTATCCTCATATGACTGTTTATGAAAACATGTCTTTTGGGTTGAGATTAAGAAAATTTTCTAAGGAAGATATTAAAAAGAGAGTAGAGGAAGCTGGGAAAGTTTTAGGTATCTCTGAATTATTAGGAAGAAGACCAAGGCAGCTGTCAGGTGGACAAAGGCAAAGGGTTGCGATGGGACGAGCCATAGTTAGAAACCCAAAAGTATTTTTATTTGATGAGCCACTAAGTAATTTAGATGCTAAAATGCGTGGCCAGATGAGAATAGAAATTAAAAGAGTTCATCAACACTTAAAAACTACAACTATATACGTAACTCACGATCAAGTAGAAGCTATGACATTAGCAGATAGAGTAGTGGTTATGAAAGATGGCAAAATTGAACAAATTGGAACTCCTGATGAGATTTATAATTTTCCTAAAACTGGATTTGTGGCAGGATTTATTGGCTCTCCAGCTATGAATTTTATTCCAAGTAAGATAATAAAAAATGGAGAAAATTTTTCGGTATATGTGAATGAAAATGTTTCATTTTCAATTGATAAAGATAAGCAAAAAGATATTAGGGCTTATGAAGGTAAAGATGTATTATTAGGGATTAGACCTGAACATATAAGTGAAAATAAATCAGAAGATTCTATTGAGTTTGATACCAAAATTGATTTGCTTGAGCCTCTTGGAATGGAAACTATGGTTTATTTTACTATAAATAAAGTTCAATTATGTGGAAAGGTATCACCAGAAAATAATCTAGTTAGTAACAATACTATTTCTCTTAATTTTGATAAAAACAAGTTTCATATAATCGATCCACAAACAGATAAAGTTTTATAAAGGAAGAAATAAATTGGAAAGTAAAGTAATTCAAATTGATCAGGTTGGTGGTCCAGAAAATATGAAATATAGAAGTGTAAATTTACCTGAACCAGGTAAAGGACAAGTTATATTAAAACACGAAAACATCGGTTTAAATTATATAGATATAATGCAAAGAAGTGGAAAACACCCAATATCTTTTAAAAATTTTCCTGCGACTTTAGGAATGGAAGGAGCTGGAACTATCGAAGTAATTGGAGAAGATGTAGAAGGGCTAAATGTAGGAGATAAAGTCTCTCATTGCATGAATATTGGAGCTTATTCAGAACGTATGTTAATAGATGCAAATAAATTAATTTTGTTAGATAAAAATACACCTTTAGAAATAGCAGCTGCATGTACGCTTCAGGGCCTTACAGCGCAATATTTGTTGCATGAATCATGGAAATTAGAACCTGGTCAAACAGTGCTAGTGCATGCTGCAGCAGGAGGAGTTGGGTTAATATTAAGTCAATGGGCAAAACATATAGGTGCAACAGTAATTGGTACTGTTGGTACAGAAGAAAAATCTGAATATGCTAAAAAGAACGGTTGCGATTATACTATATTGTATTCAAAACAAGATTTTTCAAACAAGGTAAAAGAGTTCACAGAAGGACGAGGAGTTAATGTAATATACGATGCTATAGGTAAGGATACTTTTAATAAGGGTCTTACTTGTTTAGCTGAAAGAGGAAGAATAGTTTGTTATGGTTTTGCTTCAGGTCCAATAGAACCAGTTGATATTTCTCAGATAAGGTCTTTTTCTGGTTCAATTGCAACTGGAGCATTATTAACCTATACAAAGAATCATCTTGAACGACAGAAAAATGCAGACCAGCTTTTTAATTTAATAAATAAAGCAGTATTAAAAATAAATATTAATCAAAAGTATTCTCTTGAGGATGCTGAAGTTGCCCATAGAGAACTTGCTGGAAGAAAAACTATTGGTTCTTCTATTTTAATACCTTAATTTTATTATCTTAATTAGATGGATAATGATGAGAAATATTTATATTCTTTTTTTCCATAATTTTCCTAATATTTTATGTAAATTTATTTAGTGCTTTTTTTTCTTTCTTTAGAATCTAAAAACCTTTTTCTTAACCTGAGATTTAAAGGTGTTACTTCCAATAGTTCATCCTCATTAATATAAGCCATCATTTCTTCTAATGACATAAGTTTTGGAGGTACAAGTATTACCGCTTCATCTGAACCTGATGCTCTCATATTAGTTAATTGTTTTCCTTTGAGGACATTAATTTCTAGGTCATTATCTCTTGAATGTTCTCCCACAATCATACCTTTATATACAACTGTATTATGACCAATAAACATTTGTCCTCTATCTTGCAGTTTCCAAATTGCAAAAGCTACAGCTTTTCCAGTATCTGTAGATATTAAAGCACCGTTTCTTCTACTAGGTACATCTCCTTTATAGGGTGCGTAAGAATGAAATAGTCTATTAAGAACTCCAGTTCCTCTAGTATCTGTTAAAAACTTACTTTGATAACCTATTAAACCTCTTGAAGGAGCATAAAAAGTTAGGCGAGTTTTACCAGCACCAGATGATCTCATATCTTGCATTTCTGATTTTCTTTTATTCATAGAGTCTACAACCGAGCTAACATATTCTTCATCTACATCTATAATTACTTCTTCTAAAGGCTCAATAAGTTTATTATTTTTATCTTTTTTTAATAATACTTTAGGTCTAGAAACGGTGAGCTCGAACCCTTCTCTTCTCATAGTTTCAATTAATACTCCAAGTTGTAATTCTCCTCTACCGCCAATTTCAAATGAGTCTTTGTTAGAACTTTCAGAAAAAGTTATTGCTACATTTGTTTCTGCTTCTGCTAGTAATCTTTCTCTAATTAAAGTGGAAGTAACTTTTTTTCCTTCAGTACCCGCAAAAGGAGAGTCATTAACTGTAATAGTTACAGCCATAGTAGGGGGGTCAATGGGTGTTGACTTCATAGCAGTTTCTAGAGATAAGTCACAAATAGTATCCGCTACTGACGTTTTAGCCAGTCCGGCTACGCATATTATATCTCCTGGAAAAACTTCATTAACTGGAACTCTATTAAGGCCTTCAAATTTAAGAAGTTTTGTCAATCTTCCATTCTCAATTTTATCGCCATTTAGATTAATAGATTTTACTGTATCATTTACTTTTGCAGAACCTTGTTCCACTCTTCCTACTAGGCACCTTCCTAAATATGGATCAGAGTCTAGTAAAGTTACTAACATAGCAAATGGTAACTCTTGGTTTACTTGAGGTGGTTTGACATGTTTTATTATCAAATTTAATAATGGATGTAAGTTTTCGTGAGGTTCATTTAATTCATTTACACACCATCCATCTCTGCCCGATGCATATAGTGTCGGAAAATCTAATTGTTCTTCATTTGCATCTAGAGAAATAAATAAATCAAATACTTCTTCTAAAACTTCATCGGGTCTACCATCAGACCTGTCAGCTTTATTAATTATTACAATTGGCTTTAAGCCTTGTGCTAATGCTTTTCCTAAAACAAATTTAGTTTGTGGCATAGGACCTTCTGCGGCATCAATTAGAAGGATTACGCCATCTGTCATACCTAGAACTCTCTCTACTTCTCCTCCAAAGTCAGCATGACCAGGAGTGTCAATTATATTTATTGTAATACTTTCCCAATTAATAGAGGTTGGTTTTGCTAAAATAGTTATGCCTCGTTCTTTTTCTAAGTCACCAGAGTCCATTAAGCGTTCACTTACATATTCATTCTCTCTAAACATTCCACTTTGTTTCATAATAGAGTCAATCAAAGTAGTTTTGCCATGATCTACATGTGCAATAATAGCAATATTACGTAATTCATCGGACATATTATTATTCCTAATATGATTTAATATAATGTGAGCTGGTTACTTTATTAAAGTTAACTAGATACAGGTGCAAGATGTCATAAAATATATTCTAGTCAAGTAATAGTAGATATTTAATTTAAATATTTTAAACTATATATATAAGATATATTTTTTTGGATAGAATTTATGAGATTATTTTTTATTTTATTTTTAAACTTACTTTTTATTCCTTTATTTTTAATAAACGAGAGCATAGCTCATTCTTTGGTAAATAATAATTCTGGCTTTGCAACTGGATTTAGTCATCCCATTTTAGGCTTAGATCACTTTTTAGTGATGTTAGGAGTTGGTCTCTGGGGCGCACAGATGCAAGGAAGGCGCATGTGGTCGCTTCCTATAACTTTTCCTATTATAATGAGCCTAGGAGCTATGATATCTATAGCTAATATTTTTGAATTATATTATGTAGAACATATAATTGTACTTTCTGTAATTATCTTAGGCTTATTTATATTACTGAAATGGTTACCAGGAGAAATGATCGCAATTATATTAATATCGTTATTTGCTATTTTTCATGGGTATGCTCATGGCAATGAAATACCAAAGGCAATTAATCCGTCAAACTTTATATTAGGGTTTGTTATTTCTACAGGTTTAATACATTTATTAGGTATATTATTAGGTTATGTTCTTGAAAAATTTTATAATGGATTAGTTTCTAGAGTGCTAGGAATGGTTATTTCTTTATCTGGAATAATTATTGCTTCAAGAATACTTTTCTGATGCTTAAAAAAAATATTAACTTGCTTCTGCTAATTTTCTTTATTGCAATAGTTTCTATATCTATTTTAAAAATTGTAATTACAGCTGGTAAAGATTATGGATTGTTTTTATCGGGTATGTTTAATATTTTAAGTAATTATATATTTTTATTGAGTATATTAGGTTTTTCTCTATTGCTATACCAACTTAAAAATAAATATTATATTTTTATTTTATTTATGTTTCTTATAGTCTTTATTCTAACTCAATTACTATTTAACAGAATTTTGGAATTAATATTTTATGCTAAATTAGATTTAATTTTTGGTTTTGATGAATTTCCATTAACTATTTTATATTTATTAAATATTTTTATTGGGTTTTTCTTATGGTTAAATCCACTTAAAAATATAATAAAATATATAATTACTGTAATTTTTTCTTTTATAACTTCTTTGCATATTGGTTTAAATGATATTGAATTTTTTTCATTAAAAAGTCTTATGAATTATCCTGGTGGCAATTTATTTATTGTAAGTATGCTAATAGGTTTATTTGTTTATTCACTCAAATTTTTAAATGTAAAAATGATTAATGTTGCTTCCAAAATATTTGGAAGCTGGATGATAGTAATATCATTAATATCTTGCTTTTTTTCTATTATTTATTAATCGGGAACAGGGTCGTCACCTGATTTACCCCAAGGATGACATTTTAATATTCGTTTAAATGATAAATATAATGCTTTAATTAAATTATGCTTTTTAATTGACTCAATTGCATAATTTGAGCATGTGGGATTAAACCTGCAATGGGATCCTAATATTGGAGAAATTAAATATTGGTATAATTTTATAAATCTAATAAATATATTTTTTATCATAATAATTTTTATGGTGTATTAGATTCTATTTTTAAATCATTTAATACAGTTTTAAAGCTACTCGTCTTTGTATCATTAGAGCCTAATCTTCTTATGGATAGCTCTTTTTTTTCAGCTTCTTGTTTACCAATAATAATTAAAACAGGAATTTTAGAAGTGCTATGTTCTCTTATTTTATAACCTATTTTTTCATTTCTTATATCTATTTCTGCTCTTAGGTTATTTTCTTTAAATGTTCTTAAAACTTCTTCAGCATAATGATTAGCATCGGAAGTAATAGTTGCAATAACTATTTGCACAGGAGATAGCCAAAGAGGTAAACGGCCAGAATAATTTTCTATAAGAATTCCAATAAAGCGTTCAATTGAACCAAATAATGCTCTATGTAGCATCACAGGTGCGTGTTTTTGTCCATCTTCGGCAATGTAATTGGCAGAAAGTCTACTAGGTAAGTTTAGATCAACTTGAAGAGTTCCGCATTGCCAATCTCGTCCTATTGCATCTCTTAGGACAAATTCTATTTTGGGGCCATAAAAAGCCCCTTCTCCAGGGTTATATGAATATGATAACCCTGTGGCTTCAATTGCTATTTTGAGAGCTTCTTCTGATTTATCCCATATGTCATCACTTCCAACTCTTTTTTCGGGTCTATCAGAAAATTTTATATGTATATCCTCAAAACCAAAATCTTTATAGATACTGATTATTAAATCACATACAATTTTACATTCATCTGTAATTTGATCTTCTGTACAAAATATATGAGCATCATCTTGAGTAAAACCTCTTACTCTCATTAACCCATGAAGAGCTCCTGAAGGTTCATACCTATGGACCTTTCCAAACTCAGATATTCTTAGTGGCAGATCTCTATAACTTTTAATTCCTTGTTTATATACTTGAACAGCACCTGGACAATTCATAGGTTTAAGAGCATAAATTCTATTTTCTTTCTCTTGAGTTGTGAACATATTTTCTCCAAATTTTTCCCAGTGTCCAGATTTTTCCCATAGAGACCGGTCCATAATATCAGGAGTATTAATTTCTTCATATCCAGCAGCGTCTTGTCTTTTCTTCATATAATTTATTAAAGTTTGGAAAAGTAACCATCCTTTTGTATGCCAAAAAACCGCGCCAGGAGATTCTTCTTGGAAATGGAATAAGTTCATTTCTCTACCAAGTTTCCTATGATCACGTTTTTCAGCTTCTTTCAGCATATCAAGATGTATATCTAAATCATTTTTATTCTTCCATGCAGTACCATAAATTCTTTGAAGCATCTCATTATTGGAATCACCTTTCCAATAGGCACCAGCAAGTTTAGTTAATTTAAATGCTCCAATATGCCTTAAATTTGGTAAGTGAGGGCCATAACATAAATCGATAAAACCTGATTTTTCTTGCGCATATATTTGAAAATTAGCATCTTGATCAGAATTATTAATTATATCAATTTTGTATGTTTCATTTCTTTCTTCAAATAATTTAATTGCATCTTTCTTTGAGCAGATTTTTTTATTAATTATTTCACCATTAGATATAATTTTATTCATTTCTTTTTCAATTTTAGGCAAATCTTCAGAAGAAATTGGTTTTTCAAATAATACATCATAATAAAAGCCATGCTCTATAGTTGGGCCTATAGCTAATTTAGCTTCTGGGTATAAATTTTTAACTGCTTTAGCTAAAACTTGAGCAGTTAACGTATGTCTCATAATATCTAAACCTTCATCAGTGTTTATGGTTATAATAGATATTGATGAATCAGAATTTATTTGATCACATAAATCTTTTTGAATACCGTCAATATTAATTGCAATAGCTTCTTTAGCTAACGATTTTGCAATACTTTCAGCAATTTGATAGCCAGTTATACCCTTTTCAAACTCTCGTTTATTTCCATCAGGAAATGTAATATTTATATTATCTTTAATGCCCATTTTATTTCTTACTTCACTTATATTAATTTTTACTTCGCCAAACTGTTTTGTCTTTTGTGTCTTCTATCTCTATTCCCATATTATTTAATTCTAATCTAATATTATCAGCTTCGCTAAAATTTTTATCCTTTCTAGCTTGTTTTCTTTTTTCTATCAATTCTTCAATTATATTACTATCAATATTATTGATATTAGTCCCATACTTTAGCCAAGAACTAGGAGAGTCTTGTAATATTCCAAGTATATTTCCAGAAGCAATTAATTCTGATTTTAACTTTTGTTTTTGTGATGGATCACATTTAGAAAGTTTGTCAGCTAATAAATTTATCTCGTATAGTGCCTTAGACGAATTTAAATCATCACATAAAGCTTCAATTATAATCTCTGATGCGGGCATATTCTTATCAATAATAATATTTTCGTTATCTTTTAAAACTCTATATATACGATCGAGGTTTTTTTGCGCTTGTTCTATTATTTTTGAATTCCAGTTTAACGGTTGTCTGTAGTGAGATGAAATTAAGGCAAGTCTCAAAGTTTCACCAGGATATTTTTTAAGTAAATCATTAACTAAAAATATATTACCCAGAGATTTAGACATTTTTTCTCCATCCATTGTCACAAAGCCATTATGTATCCAATATTTTGCATATTCTTTAGGGTTGTCGAATTTATGGGCTGCACAGCTTTGGGCAATTTCATTTTCATGATGAGGAAAAGTTAAATCTAATCCACCTCCATGAATATCAAAGGGTAAAGAAAGAGTTTTTTCGGACATTGCTGAACATTCTATATGCCAACCGGGTCGTCCTCTACCCCAAGGAGAATCCCAACCAGGTTGATTTTCATCACTAGGTTTCCATAAAACAAAATCACCAGAATTATTTTTATAATTAGCAACTTCTACTCTACTTCCTGCAATTTGATCTTCCTTATTTCTTCCAGATAGTAGGCCATAATTTTCATAAGAAGACACATTAAAAAGTACATGATTATCTGACACGTAGGCATTATTTTGCTTAATCAATTTATCTATTAATACAATCATTTCTTTAATATGGTCAGTAGCTCTAGGTTGAATATCTGGACCTAATACTCCTAATTCCCCCATATTTTCATTATATATTTTTTCGTATTTAGTGGTTAACTCTTCTATTGGTGTATTAGTTTCAATAGAAGCATTTATTATCTTATCATCTATATCTGTAATATTAGAAACATATGTAACTTTTGTATAAATAGACCTCATAAATCTTACCAATAAGTCACATACTACGGCCATTCTAGCGTTACCAATATGTGCATAATTATATACAGTTGGCCCACAAGCATATATCCTAATATGATTTTTATCTATAGGAACAAAATCTTCTTTTTTATTTCCTAATGTATTGTGAATTCTAAAAATAGTCATTTATAAACCTATAAATTTTTTATTGAATAAATTTTATTTTCTCTAAATTGTTTTAAAAGAGCAATTAGTGGAAGACCTTGAATTGTTTCATTATTTCCAGTTACTTTTGAAAATAGATGAATTCCAAAAGACTCATATCTATATGAGCCACAGCTATTGAATGGCTTATCCCTTTCTAAATATTTTATGATTTCATTTTCTTCAAGTTCATTCATCGTAAGTTCTGCTTCCTCTACATATGACCAAATTATTTTACCATTAAAACATAAACTTATTCCACTAGTTTGTTTATGAGTTTTTCCAGATAATTCCTTTAGTTGTTCAATGGCATTATTTATATTTTTAGGTTTACTGAATATTTTATCATTTAAATTACAAATTTGATCCGCGCCTATTACGTAACTATTTTTATTAGTAATACTTACATTTAAAGCTTTTTCTGAGGCCAGTATAGAAGCTTTTTCTTTGATGCTTTTATTAACTATCTTTTTTTTTAATTTTTCTTCATCCAGATCTGAAATAATTACAGAAAATTCTAAACCTGCTTTTCTTAAAATTTCATATCTAATTTTTGATGCTGATGCTAAAATTATTGGAATTGAAGGTGTAATAATTATATTACCCATGAATTTTTCCGTGGTTTCAAGTTACAAAATTAACTATTTATTAAATTCATGAATTCAGACCTTGTTCTGTAGTCACTTCTAAAAACTCCCAGCATTTGACTGGTTATAGTAGTTGCATTTGTTTTATGAATTCCTCTTGTAGTCATACACTGATGTCCTGCATCAACAACTACAGCTACTCCTTTTGGTTGAAGAACTCTATTAATACTTTCAGCTATTTGTGCTGTCATAGTTTCCTGAGTTTGTAATCTTTTGCCATATACATCTACAACTCTAGCTAATTTACTTATTCCTACTACGCGATTATTTGGTATATAGGCTAAGTGAGCTTTACCTAATATTGGAACCATATGATGTTCACAGTGGGATTCTAAACGGATGTCTTTTATTATTATCATTTCATCATAACCGGCAACTTCTTCAAAAGTTTTATTTAAAATTTCATCAGGGTCCATTTCATAACCTGCAAAAAATTCTTCATAAGCTTTTATAACTCTTTTGGGTGTTTCTAATAATCCTTCTCTACTAGGATCATCACCAGCCCATGCAATCATGGTTCTTACCGCATCCATAGCTTCTTCTCTTGAAGGTTTAGATATAGGTTTATTTATAGTTTTATGCTTAGTCATTATTGCTCCATAATCTAATGAAATAATATAATTCACTATTTTATACTAACATATATACTTAGTAATAGTAATTTTCAAAGATTATTTCTTTTAATTTCTTTAATTTTTATGTAAGTATCAGGAAGTTAAAATAGTTAATATAACAATGTAGGGCTTAGAAAATGAACTTTAAAAAAAGAATTTCTATAGAACAAGTTGAAGAAGGAGTAGAATTAGCTCCAAAATTTGATAGTAAGGGTGTTATTCCCTGTATTACAGTTCATGCCCACACAAAGGAAGTTCTTATGTTTGCATATATGAATGAAGAGGCTATGCAATTAACTATGTCTACAGGACTAGCCCATTATTGGTCTAGGTCTAGGAAGCGTTTATGGAAAAAGGGTGAAACTTCGGGTATGGTTCAGAATATTCAAAGAATGTTAATAGATGATGATCAAGATAGTTTAGTTATTGAAGTTACACTAACTGAACCTAATCTTGGAGGAGATGAAGCATCGTGTCATGTTGGATATAGAAGCTGTTTTTATAGAGAAGTACCAATTGGGCAAGAAAATACAGATAAACCTCTTAAATTTATTGAGGATGAGAAATCATTTGATCCTGAGAAAATTTATAAAAATATACCTAATCCTACCAAGTTATAATTACATTATATGTAAAAAGGACCAAGCTGATAAAGTAAGGCCTGCTCAATACGAAATAAATTTTAATCTTTTATTTGAATAAAGGTATAAAAGTAGTGCGCATAAAAACCCATAAATAATGGTTTTAAGGTTTATAATTAAAAATTCTGTCATTTTATTTATCTTTCAAGGGTTTTAGAGGGAAACGCCATAACTAAAAGTTATGGCGTTTTGGGAGTTTAACATATCTCCCCTTGGGAGGAGAGTATATATGTCACGTGGAGTTAAAAGAATATAAACTTATTCGGTGTAATAGATTTTAAATATGAAAGCTCAGTTGGCTTCTTTTTTGTATGATTAACTTCTAGAACTTTATTAGAATTTACCATTTTTTTAATAAGTTTGAGAGCTGCAATATCTTTTTCTACTTTCTTAATATAATAATTGTGAACTATTAATTGCTGATCTTTATTTAAAAAGCTGTATATTACTTCTCTATTTTTAATAGCATTAATATTACCATCTTTTGATAGTTCTACAGCTATTAGATAACTGTTGACTAATGGATCAAATACTTTTTCTCCAGTTGGGCCAGCAGAAGAGCTAAATGTGTAGAATGATGTAAGTAAAAATGTAATTAAGTATAGTTTTTTCATGTGAACCTCCATAAAATTGTTAAATAAACAGATTAGCCTGTTTACTTTAATTTCATGCTAAGTAATGAGGGTATACTTTTGGTTGGCGCGTTCCTTCGGTATTAACCTACTTCCGACCTATTTCTAGGTTGAACGAATTCGCTGTCCTTCAGTTCTCTCGCTATTAATTAAAAGAAATTAATAGTAACTTTTGCATGCGTTCCTTCGACTTTTTAAGGTCTACTTCCGTCTCTAAAACTAAGAGATGAACGATGATTAACTTATAAGTGATTACTTTTTAATCGTCAACAAATTTATTATGCCTATTAATTAATCATAATATGAGAAAAATATAAGGGTCTGCTACAATGTTTTGATAGGTTAGTGCTAATTATTTAAGCATTATATGCCTAAAATATAATTTTCAATATATTTTTAAGTGATTCGAATTTATGTAATAATTTTATAAATTAATAATACTTTATCAGATGTTATGGGAGGCAGAAATCTACCTCCCACTTAATAAATTTATTTAGAAATATGACCTTCAATAGTTTTTGAAGCAGTATCTAAAAACTTTTTAAAAGCATTTCCTGTTTTAATTTCTATATTTTTTGGTTTAAGTTCTTCAGGAAGTTTACGTTCTAAATGTACTTGAAGTATCCCGTTTTGCATACCAGCACCAATTACCTCAACATATTCCGCAAGTCGGAATGTTCTTCTAAATGGTCGATTTGCTATTCCACGATGAACATATTGAGAACTTTCATCATCTTTATTTCCTGTTATAGTTAGAAGCCCATTCTCTAAACTAATGGAAAGATTCTTTTCATCGAAACCTGCTACAGCTAGTTCAATAGTATAATTATCTTTACCGTTTGAATGTATGTTATATGGTGGATAGTTATCTGTTACTTCATTCATTTTTATCATACTATCAAAAATATTTTCTAGATGATCAAATCCAATAGAATGACGGTAAAAAGGTGTTAAATCAAAAGTATTCATTTTTTTGCCCTCCTTTGAGCGACTATATTTGAAAGCCCATTTATTGGCACTTTCTATTAATAAATATCTAGGACAACTAGATAGCTAAAGATGACCCATTTGGCATCACCATACCTAATATGTGGGGATTGGACCTAGTTTTTACAAGAGTAAAAGATATTATTTATGTTTTTGATTCATATCTCTTTTAATATCTTCGTGATCTCCAGTAACAATATGATGTTTACTTTTTGTAATCCACCTTTCTAAAAATGGAATTGATATTAGAGGTAGAATACCCCCTAAAGCAATACCTAAAACTGCTGATCTAAGATGAGGGTCAACTAAAGAAGCTATAATATCTGCAATAATATGAGACAATGCTGCACCAATAATACCCGCAATATAACCGTTTGAAATTATTTTAAAAAATCTATTTATACTCCAACCTGTATAATATCCAATAAGCATAATAGAAGAATGAACAAATCCAAATGCAAGTCCTTTTAAATGCGCATTCTCTTTATAAAGCCAAACTTCTAATAAATGTTCCAAATTAATTTACCTTATAATTTATAGATATAGTATAATATTGAAATTAAATATTTTAGAGTATGGTATAGATATGAAAGAAGCATTACAAGGACTTAAATTAATAGACCTAACTAGGGTGAGATCTGGCCCTTCGGCTGTGAGGCAATTTGCGGATTGGGGAGCAGATGTTATAAAAGTTGAAACACCAGAAAGTGTTGAGGGAAGTGAAGACTTAGGAGGAAGAAGAGATGGTTCGGATTTTCAAAATTTACATAGAAATAAAAGAAGTATTACACTTAATTTAAAAAATAAAGATGGACTAAACATATTTAAAAAATTGATTAAGAATGCTGATGTATTAATTGAAAACTTTAGGCCAAATGTAAAGAAAAGACTAGGTATCGACTATGAAACTCTTAAAAAAATAAACACTCGTCTTGTCTATGCTAGTATTTCTGGTTTTGGACAGAGTGGCCCATATGCTAACCTTCCAGGATTTGACCAAGTAGCACAGGGAATGGGAGGACTTATGTCAGTTACAGGCTATGATGGAAAAGGGCCTTTAAGAGTAGGTATTCCTGTCGCCGACTTGAGTGCAGGTTTGCATTGTGCTTTAGGGGTATTAACTGCTCTTTATGAAAGAGAAAAATCTGGAAAAGGCCAATGTGTTAGTGCTTCTTTATTAGAATCACAAATAGCAATGTTAGATTTTCAAGCTTCGAGATTTTTGGTTTCAAATGAAATTGCAGGTCAAACAGGCAATGATCATCCAACTATGTCTCCGATGGGGACATATAAAACTTCTAATGGGCATATCAATATTGCTTCAACTGGTGAAGCCATGTGGAGAAGATTATGTAAAACATTAAATATTACCGATGCTCTTGATGATAAAGATTTTGAGGATGATTCTGCCAGAACTAAAAATAGAATTAAATTAAATATTATTATTAATAAAGCACTATCTAAAAATACTAAAGAAATATGGATTAAGAAGTTAAATGAAGCAAGTATACCTTGTGGCCCAATTAATAATATAAAAGAGGTTTTTAACGACCCTCAAGTCATACACTCTAAAATAGCTGAAACTGTTGATCATCCAAAATTAGGAAAAATAAAATTAGTCGGGCAAGCTGTGAAATTAAGTAGAACGCCAAGTAAATTAAAATCAGCAGCACCTCAAAAAGGTCAACATACTAAGGATATTTTAACTGAACTTGGTTATAGTGAAGATGAAATAAATAATTTAAAAATGGAGAATGCTATATGAATGATAAAGTCATAGTAGGCGATATAAATTCTTATATAGAAGATAATATTGGATATATCATTTTAGATAATCCTAATAGATTAAATGCAATATCTTTATCTATGTGGGAAAAAATAGGATTTTCTCTTGATAAATTTATGGAGGATAAAAATTTAAGATGTATAGTCTTGAGAGGTAAAGGAAATAAATCTTTCTCTGCAGGAGCAGATATTTCTGAATTTAAAGATAACAGGTCGCAAGAAAAAGCGGTATTACAATATGATAATGTATCAAAAAATACACTTAATAGGATTCAAAATTTTCCTAAACCCACAATAGCTATTATAGATGGTTATTGTATAGGTGGAGGCCTAGCTACCGCTTTATCTTGTGATGTAAGACTTGCTTCAGATAAAAGTACTTTTGCAATTCCTGCTGCAAAATTAGGGCTAGCTTATGATTATTTAGGTATTAAGAGATTGAGAGAAATTGTTGGCCCTGCAAACGCAAAATACATATTTTATACTGCAAGGCAATTTTCCTCTAATGAAGCACTACGAATTGGAATTATAGAAGAAGTATTTCAAAATGACAGTTTTAATAAAGATGTTATGTCGGTTTTGAATACAATTAATAGCAATGCTCCATTAACTATTTCTTCTGCTAAATTAGCTATAGATGCAGACCCATTTGATGATGAAATGTATAAAAAATGTAAAGAGCTAGAGCGTATTTGTTTTTCTAGTAAAGATTATGAAGAAGGTCGCTTAGCTTTTTCTGAAAAAAGAAAACCTGTATTTAAAGGCCATTAATGATATAGAGGTATATAAATGCCATATGTAAAATCAAATAAAATAAAATTGTATTATGAAGAAACTGGTAAAGGTTATCCAATAATATTTGTACATGAATTTGGTTCAGATCTAAGAGAATGGGAACAGCAAGTTCGTCATTTTTCTCGAGAATATAAATGTATAACTTTTAATGCACGTGGTTATCCTCCATCTGAAGTACCGGAGGATGCTAAACAATATGGCTACAAGCATTCAGTGGACGATATAGCCAATTTAATGAAGGAATTAAAAATAAATAATGCTCATATTATTGGGTTAAGCATGGGCGCTTATGCTGCTCTGCTATTTGGATTAAAATATAAAAAAATGGCTAAATCATTGGTAATTGCTGGAGTTGGATCAGGGGCAATGCCTCAACATAGAAAAGGTTTTTTTTCTATGGCTAATGAATTAGCGGAAGAATTTATAAAGAAAGGCTCAAAGAAAGCAGCAAGTATTATAAGTAATTCAGGCTCTAGGATTCAGCTAAAAAACAAAGACCTAAGAGGATGGCTTGAATTTAAAAAACACTTAGAAGAGCATTCTAATATAGGGAGTGCTTTAACTATGCAACAATATCAAGCTTTAAGGCCGTCATTAATGGATTTTGAAAATGAATTTAAGAGAATGAATATTCCAGTATTGTTAGCAGTTGGCGATGAAGATGAATTATGTTTGGAGATAAATATATATTTAAAAAGACAAATAAAAACTTCGGGGTTATGGATATGTTCTAGGACAGGGCATGCTATAAATTTAGAAGAGCCAGCAGCATTTAATAGAGAAATTCAAAATTTTCTTTCTACTGTTGAAAGAGGTAATTGGTTTAAAAGGGATAAGGAAAGTATAAAAGATATAAATATATAATAGTTAAATAGGTCAGTTTTTTAATATATAATAATTGGAAAGAGATATGAGTGAATTAATTTTAGTGCGTCATGGACAAAGTATATGGAATCTTCAAAACCGTTTTACTGGATGGTATGATGTAGAATTATCAGATAATGGTTTATCTGAGGCTAAAAAAGCAGGTCAATTATTGGTAAAAAAAAATATTAGAATTGATTTTGCTTATACCTCTTATTTAAAAAGAGCTAACAGTACTTTAAAAATTATTTTAGAAAATATGAAATTAGAAAATATAGGCTTTACCAAGTCTTGGGAGTTTAATGAAAGACATTATGGTAGTTTAACAGGTCTGAATAAATCTGAAATGAAAGAGCAGTTAGGTGAAGAAAAGATTAAAATTTATAGAAGGTCATGGGACATTGCTCCACCAGAATTAAGTGAAGATAGTGAGTTTAATCCAAGAAATGATATAATATATAAAGATATAAATGAGGATGCTATCCCAAATACTGAGTCGTTGAAAGATACATATGATAGAGTTATTCCTTATTTTAATATTAATATTAGGCCAAAAATATTAGCAGGTAAAAATGTCATTATAGCTGCACATGGAAATTCATTAAGGGCATTATGTAAATTACTATTTAATATATCGAGTGAAAATATTAATAAATTAGAGATCCCAACTGGAAACCCTCTATTAGTAAAATTAGATTCTGATTTAAAATTTATTAGTGCATATTATTTAGATGAAAAAAGAGCACAAACTATTATACAAAATAAATAAGATTGTCAGCTGTTGACATCTACTATTATTCTACCGTGAGTTTTTCCAGATAACATTTTTTGAGTTGTTTCCTCTACTTCAGATAATGAAATAATATTAATCATACTATTGAGATGATCCATATTTAAATCTGTAGCTAATCTTTCCCAAGCTTTAATTCTATCTTTTAATGGACAATAAACACTATCAACTCCTGCAAGAGTAACTCCTCGAAGTATAAAAGGCATAACTGTAGAGGGAAAATCAAAACCTTGTGCTAAACCACAGGCTGCAACTGTTCCTCCATATTTCATTGATGCACATATATTTGCAAGAGTATGGCTACCTACGGAATCTATTGCACCTGCCCATCGTTCTTTGTTTAATGGTCGTCCTTTTTCTGATAGCTCATTTCTATCAATAATATTATCTGCTCCTAGTGATTTCAGGTATTCTGCATGTTCATTTCTTCCTGAGGATGCGCATACTGTATATCCAAGTTTTGATAATAAAGAAATTGCTACACTTCCTACACCTCCTGAAGCACCAGTTACTAATATTTCGCCACTATTTGGTGAAATACCATTATTCTCTAAGGCAAGAACGCAAAGCATAGACGTATACCCTGCAGTTCCGATAGCCATAGCTTGCTTAGAAGTAAATTCTTTTGGCATATGTACTAACCAATCTCCATTGACTCGAGCTTTCTGAGATAAGCCACCCCAATGTTTCTCTCCAACACCAAAACCATTTAGTATTACTTTATCTCCAACTTTAAAATTACTATTTGAACTATCTTCAACCGTTCCTGCAAAATCAATACCAGGCACCATAGGATAACTCTTAATTATGGGTGAAGCAGATGTAATTGCTAAAGAATCTTTATAATTTATGGTTGAATAATCTACATTTACTAGAACATCTCCTTCTGGAAGCATAGAAATATCTAATTCTTTTATTTCATTTGTAGCTTTCTGATCTTCTTCTTTATTTAAAACTAAAGCATTAAACATTTGAATTCCTTCACAGTAATTAATTTATTGAATTATTTTATATTTATTAAATAGAATCACAAGGAATAAAAAAATTACTCCTTGCGATATTAGGGGAAAAAATAATTAGCATTACTGCTAATTTAAACTGTTAAAATTGATCTGTTTCAGTTGAATCATCCATTGCAGTAGTAGCCGATTGACCTTTGGTAACTGCATTAGATACTGCATCAAAATAAGAAACACCGACTTCTCTTTGGTGTTTTGTTGCTGAATAACCATCTTTTTCAGCACCAAATTCTTTCTGTTGAAGTTCAGAATACGCAGCCATACCATTTTCTTTATAAGCTTCAGCTAATTTAAATGTTGAATAGTTTAAATTATGAAAACCTGCTAACGTAATAAATTGGAATTTATATCCCATTGCAGCTATTTCTTTTTGGAAAACTTTCATTTGAGATTCATCTAGGTGTTTTTTCCAATTAAAAGATGGAGAACAATTATACGCTAGCATTTGATCAGGGTGTTCTTTTTTAAGAGCTTCTGCAAATTTTCTTGCTTCAGATAAATCTGGAGTAGCAGTCTCACACCATACTAAATCAGCATAAGGAGCAAAGGCTATGCCTCTTGCGATTGCACAATCTATTCCACCAGTCATTCTATAGAAACCCTCAGTAGTTCTTTCACCAGTTAAGAATTTATGATCTCTCTCATCAATATCACTAGTAATTAATCTTGCTGCTTCAGCATCAGTTCTAGCCATTATTAATGTTGGAACGCCCATTACATCTGCAGCTAGTCTAGCAGAATTAAGAGTTCTCTCAAAAGTTGCTGTTGGCACTAAAACTTTTCCTCCTAAGTGTCCACATTTTTTTTCTGAAGCTAATTGGTCTTCAAAATGCACTGCAGCTGCTCCAGCTTCAATCATTGATTTCATTAATTCAAAACAGTTTAGAGGTCCACCAAAGCCAGCTTCAGCATCTGCTATAATAGGAAGGAAAAAATCAATATCTGTGGTTTCAATATTTTCAAGTTTTTCCATATGCTGAACTTGATCTGCTCTTTGAAAGGCCAAATTAATTCTTTTTACAATATCTGGAACACTATTAACTGGGTATAGACTTTGATCAGGATACATTTGTCCTGAACTATTTGCGTCAGCAGCTACTTGCCATCCCGATAAATATATAGCTTTTAATCCTGCTCTAGCTTGTTGGACAGCCATATTGCCTGTATAAGTTCCTAATGTAGCTACATAATCTTCTTTATGAAGTAATTCCCATAATTTCTTGGAACCATTTTCTGCTAAAGTATGTTTAATTTTGACAGAACCTTGAAGTTTTTTTACATCTTCCACAGTATAGTCTCTTTTTATGGTTGCCCAACGATCGTGAGCCCAAGAAGGGACTTCCCATTCATTATTATCACTTGTCTTAGCAGTGATATTTTCATTGTTATGGGGGTCATATGTTGTATTTGTACTTGGAGATAAACCTTCTAAAATTGTGTCATCCATTAATTTAATCCACTTAATTTATAGTTAATGTTATAATTTGTAAATTATTTACTAAAAAAAATAGCATAAATCCAACATTTTTATTGATATTGTTTGTAAATATGTTATTAAAATTATGTAAATTTTAATAATTTTGTAAATATTTACAAATTATAGGTGTTTAATGAAAAATAATACTCAAGATATAAGATTAGGCGCAACAATTAGAAGGCTAAGACGAGAAAGGCAGTTAAGTCAGCAAGTATTAGCTAATATGCTTGGTATTTCTACTCCTTATTTAAATTTGATAGAAAATAATAGAAGAAATGTTACTGGAAAAATATTACTTACCTTGGCAAAAGAATTTAATATTGAGTTATCAGAAATAGGTAATGAAAATGATTCAGGTTTATTATCAAATTTAATGGAGGTTTTCAGCGATACTGTCTTTGATGATAATTATTTAAAAAATCATGATATACAAGATCTAGTATCCAGTCAGCCAGAAATTGCTAGAGCAGTTATTCGTCTTTATGACATTCATAAAACTAGTCAAATCAGATTAAGAGATATTTCCGATTTAGAAGGAGATCAATATACTGGTGAAGGTATGACAAATAATATTTCTGCTGAAATAATATCAGATTTAATCCAAAAAAAATCTAATTATTTTCCGAGCTTAGAAGAAGCGGCTAATAAAATTCTTGCTAAGCTAAATAAACCTAAAAATATAAACTTATTTGTTCCTTTATCTGAATACCTCTCATCTGAACATAATATAAGAGTAGCAACTATTCCTCCTGAAATAAAACATGATACAATTAGGTATTATGACCCTGTCGCAAAGACACTTGTTATAAGTGATAGACTTCCTCAAGCAAGTAGAACATTTTTGGTAGCGCAGCAGATGGGCCTTTTATTAGCTGATAAAGAAATAAATGAAATTTTAGATGATAATAGTATTGAAGACGGAGAAGTTCGTAAACTAGGAAGACTAGCTTTATCTAATTATTTTGCGGGTGCAATAATATTACCTTATGATAATTTTTTTGAACAAGCACAATTTACTAAATATGATATAGAAGTTTTAGAAAATAGATTTCAAGTAAGCTTTGAGCAAGTATGTCATAGACTCACAACACTAAATAAACCTGGTTCGAGAGCTATTCCTTTTCATATGATGAGGGTAGATATAGCAGGAAATATATCGAAACGTTTTTCAGCATCCGGTATATCTATTTCAAGGTATAGTGGTGCGTGTCCAAGGTTAAATATATATTCTGCTTTCACAACACCAGATCGAATTAAAGTTCAAGTATCTATGATGCCTAACGGCGATAAATATTTTTGTATTGCAAGAGCTTTTCAAAAAAGAAGTGGTGGCTTTGATTCTCCTGAAAGTTTTTATTCAATAGGTTTAGGTTGTAAATTAAATGATGCAAGTAAAATGATTTATGGAGAGAGAGTTTTATTAGATTCTTCTGAAAATATTGTACCAGTTGGAGTTTCATGTAGAAGTTGTCCAAGAATTGATTGTAGACAAAGAGCATTTCCTCCAAGTAGTAGACAGTTATCATATAATGAAAATGTTAAGGGTTTATCAGCTTACGTAACACCAAATTAATTATTTAATATTTACAAATATTATTTTTCTTTCCTTATAATAAATAATGGAAATAACATCATAAACATAATTATTGAATATATACTTAAGGCAATATTAAAATTATTATATAAATCATATATCAGACCCATAAAGAATGGTCCTAATACACCTCCAATTTGTATTATTGAAAAAAATATGCCACCTGCGATACCTAAATTATTAAAGGATATATTCTTGCTTTCTGACATATGGTTTAAAATAATCACAATGAGTGTTCCTGTAGATAACCCAAGAAACAAAAGTCCTATAATAATAATTGATAAGTTAGAAGATTGAATAAAAAATAATGATAATCCTGCATTCACAAATAAAATAGTCAGTATATTAATACGTGTATCCTTATTAGCAAATCTAGTAATAGTTAAAGCGGATAATATACCTATTATTATTGGAATAGTAGCTAATGCACTCGATAAACTTAAATCAATTCCTTTTGCATGAATAATTTTAGGTAGCCAGCCTGAAATGCTGTGAACTAAAAACATACCTCCAGTTCCTAGAATTAAGATATTAATAAATCGTTTTTTTAAAATTATTAATTTAAAAAAAGAAATACTATTTGAGATATTTAATAAAGAGGATTCTTTTTTATTTAATACTACTTTATTTTTTGTAATAAATAGCCATATCAGTCCAGATAAAAATGGTGCTAAGCCATATAAGAAATAAACTAATTTCCAATTATTATTTAGAAGAGGCATTATTAAAGAATTCATAGTCAGTAATGAAAATATTCCTCCACACATTGGGCCTGTAAATAAAATACCCATAGATATTGCTCTATTTTTTTCACTTTTCCATAAAATGGATGCTTTTGGAACACCTACAGATATTAAAGGACCTCCTATTCCAAATAAAGCTACCGCTAACCACATATGATAAAAATTTTCAGAGAGTCCTCTTAGAATTAGAGATAAAGTGATAATTATTGCTGCTGTAAAAATTGATATTTTTAATCCATATTTATCTAAAATATATCCTGCAGGTAATGCAAATAACATATATGTAAATTGCCATGCACCAAGTATTAAGCCCATTTGTTTGTAGGATATATTTAAATCATGTGTAATATATGGAACTATAGGCGCTATTGATGAAACAGAATAACCAAAACAGAAATATACTAGCCATAGTCCAAATATAATAGACCAGCTTTGATTTTCATTATTTAGATTTTTTGGTTGCATAAAATTTATTTCTATTAATAAAGCAAAAGTTTAATATATACTTTTAAGAACTATAAGTTGCAAATTGATATTATAAAAAGAAGGTAAATATGTATTACTATTGTGAAAGAACTTCAGCTGATATTTTTTCAGAGCCCTTTAATAGTTTAACTAATTTGGCTTTCATATTTATTTCTTATTTGATTTTCAAAAAATATAAAAATTATAAAAATGGCTTAATTTTTTCAGGTTTAATATTTTGTATTGGCTTGGGTAGTTTTCTATTACATACTATTCCTTCCAAAATTACTGCATTAATAGATGTAATATTTATTTTATTTTTTATTATATTCTTTTTGTATATTCTTTATAAAAATGTACTGAAAACTAAAATAATTTATGCTTTATTTCTATCTTTTGTTTCACCTGTAGTATATTTTTATTTAGGTAGCTCATTGAAGGAAAATTTTCCATTATTTGGAGACTCAAGTTTTTATATAGTTATTTTATTAAATTTAATTTTAATATACTTTTACCTTTTAATTAAAAATACAAATTTTAGTAATTATATTCTAATTGCGAGTATTATTTTTTTAATATCTATATTTTTTAGAATTATTGATCAGGTTTATTGTGATATAAATTTTTATGGAACTCATTTTTTATGGCATATTTTAAATAGTTTGGTATTGTTTTATTTAGTTAGATTTAGCATTAGTAATTTATACTTCCGCCCCAAAAATACCAACCAAGTCCTATAAAGAAAAGTGTATTACCATATAGCCCATGTTCTATTGATACTAATAATAATGATCTATGCTTATTGTAAGTATTTGCAAATAGTAAGCCGCCAATAAAGCTCAAAATAGGAGCTATAAAATTTAAAAATAATATATGTGTTATAGCAAAAAATAGAGCACTAGAAATAACTAAATTATTATCACTTATAAATATACTTTTATATCTATAAAAGAAAAATTTACAAAATATAAATTCCTGAGGTAATGCTGAAAAAATAGGATAAAAAAACATTATCTTCCATAAAATTTCTGGTTTATTATTTTGAATTATGAAAAATTTTTCGTTAAAGAAATAAAAGGTTATAATTAATAATATTAAGCTGGCAAATATCCAACGTATTATTATTCTAATCAATATATTTATATTTATATTAAATATTTTCTTAAATTCTGAGGAAAAATTCTTATTTTCTATGCAGTAAATTATAATACAATAAATACATACTAAAAGAAGAACAGGTATTATTAGGTTAAATAATTTTAGAACTAAAACAATATAAGGAATTATAGAACTAAGTAATATCAGTTCAATAATTTTATATATATTATGAGTTAATATATTATAAAAAATATTCATATTATTTTTCTTTTAATTATATTAAAGTATTTAATGTTTAAAATTATTTAGTGCTTTTGTATATATTTAAAAGGGATATAAAAATGAAAATTGCTCAATTCTCCTCTTTCGGAAAACCAGACGAAGTTATAGATTGTATTGATGTGAACGATTTAGCAGACCCTAAAGGTAACGAAGTATTAATTGATGTACTAGCATGTCCTATAAACCCAGCGGATCTTTTAAATATAGAATCTAAGTATGGAGTTAAAGCTAAACTGCCGGCTAGATTAGGAGCGGAAAGCGTTGGAAAAGTTAAAAAAGTTGGAAGTTCAGTAAAAGACTTTAAAGAGGGTGATATTGTTTTACCTTTAGATGGAGAAAATTGGGTACAACAAAAATTAGTAGATGAAAAAAACCTTATATTACTTCCTGATAATATAGACCCAATTCAATTATCTATGTTGAAAGTAAATCCTGCAACAGCTTATTTGATGTTAAAGAAATATGTGAAATTGAATGAAGGTGATTGGATAATACAGGATGCAGCAAATTCTGGTGTAGGACAGTGTTTAATTAGGTTGGCAAAGATGGATGGTATTAAAACTATAAATATAGTTAGAAGAAAAGAATTAGAAAAAGAACTATTAGAAATAGGAGCTGATATTGTTATTGAAGATTCTGAAAATATGCCGTTAGATATAAAAAAATTAACTGATGATGCCGATATAAAATTAGCGATTGATGCAGTAGGAGGTGATATTGTTCTCCGGTTAGGAGATTGCTTGGCTGAACAAGCTACTATATTAAATTATGGCCTATTGTCTGGGAAAAATATTGAAATGACATCATATCAAACTGTATTTAAAAGATTAATTTTAACTGGTTTCTGGTTAATGCCTTGGCGACAAAGTATGAAAAAAGAAGAACTTGTTGATATGTATAATTATCTTGCAAGTCTTATAGCTTCTAAAAAGTTATATGTACCAATAGAAAAAACCTATTCTTTAGATGAAATAAAAGTAGCCGTAAAACACTCTGCAGCTTATAACCGTTCAGGGAAAATAATCATATTGCCAAATGGATAATATTTAATATCCTTTATCAACCATCACATTAATTAGATATGGCTTTTTATATTTAAAGGCTTTTTTGAATATGTTATTTAAATTTTTTGGATTATTAATAGTTTCAGATTTAATGCCCAGTGAATTAGAAAGTTTCACAAAATCAATTTTTGGCTTATTAAAATCCATTCCTACAAAATTTGTATTTTTATGAAAAGCTTCTAGTCTTTCTTTAATTATTCTATAACTTTGATTATTAGCTATGATATAAACGATAGGAAGTTTGTAATGAGCTGCAGACCATAATGATTGTATTCCATACATAGAACTTCCGTCTCCAATAATTGCTACAATAGTTTTACTTGGGTTAGCCAACGAGACACCTATTGCTCCTGAAACTGCCCATCCAATACCACCGCTAGCTAAGCCATAAAAGTCTCTATTATTTTTATAAGGTAAATAATTTAGAAGTGTTCTTGTAGAAACAAGGCCTTCTTCTACTACAATATTATTCTTTGTAATATTATTAGCTATATTCATCATTAACCAATTAGGAGTAATAGGCTTCTTTAATTTATCATGCATAGTTTTAGCGGTAAGGCTTTTCTTTTTTATGTTCCAATTATTTTTTGCTATAAGCTCTAATCTTTTTTTTGCTTTTATAGTTTCCTCTGGTGTTAATGTATTTTTTAAATATTGGTTAATGTCATTAAGAGTATTTTTCACATTTCCTATTATAGCTAATTCTGTCGAATAATTTTTGCCAATTTCCCATTCATTTATTCCTATATGAATTATTGGCATTTTTGAAGGAAGTGGTTCAGTATCACTCCAAACTGACATTCTAAGTCCGTCGCATCCTAAACAAATAAGTAAATCATAGTTCTCTAATATATTTTTTGTAGGTTTTTGTAATCTTGGAAGCGTACCCATAAAAGCCATATGTTCAGAGGGATAGTGTGAGCCATGGGGTACTGTTTGTTGGTATACAGCAGAGCCTGTATATTCTGCAAACATAGTTATCTCTCTAAATGCGTCGGAAGTCGCTACCTCGTGTCCTGCTATAATAACTGGTTTCTTATATTTAGATAATTTTTTTGCAATCAATTCTATTGAATTATCACTTGGTCTATATGTATCTATAACTCGAGTAGACTTTCCTAAATCTATTTTTGCCTCTTTATTTAGAATATCTCCTGGTAAAGATATAAAAACAGGTCCAGTCGGAGGAGATAGAGCTATTTTAGCAGCTCTTCTCATAATTCTAGGTAAATCCTCTAATCTGTTAACTTCCGTTGCCCATTTTACTAATGGTTCAGCCATTCGGACTAATGGCCCATATAACATAGGTTCCATCAGACCATGACCTTGCTCTTGTTGGCCTGCGGTAATAATTATAGGGCTGCCTACAAATTTTGCATTATAAATTGCGCCCATTGCGTTACCTAAGCCAGGAGCTACATGAACATTGCACGCAGATAATTTGCCGGAAGCTCTTGAATAGCCGTCTGCCATTGCTACTACTATTGCTTCTTGTAAACCCAATATATATTTTATATCCGGATATTCTTTCAAAGCATGCATTATTGGAAGTTCAGTTGTTCCTGGGTTACCAAAAAGGTGGGTTACTCCTTCACTTTGAAGAATGGATAAAAAAGCTGAACGTCCAGTTATTTTTTTCATTTATATCTCCATTTTACTTCTATTTATTATTTATATGTTTTATATTATTTGCAATTATTATTTTAATTTAGGTGTAGAATGTTCATTTCAAAAATAATTGGAAAAACTATAATTTCATCAGTTTTATTAGGTGGAACATATGTTTTATATAAAAGAATAAAAAAGAAAAAAACAATGATTAGTAAAGATAAGATTGATAAATAGAAATTTTATTCAAACAATAAGGAATATAATTAATTTTTTCATTAAGATATAAATTACCTGTTTTCATTGCTGCTTGGCTATTCATTATAGCTGCATGGACTATTTTTATTAAATTTGTCTTTCCTATTATTTATGCACTTAATTATGGTGAAAGTTTTTATTCTTTTATAATGTGGGATTTTTGGTGGGTAGCCCATATATGGTTAGGTTGGAGTTTATTAAATATATCTAATAAGACTTATTATTTAGGTTTATTAATATGTTTTTCAGAATTAATAATTATTATTTATAAATTATATAATTTTTTTGTATCTCCTAGTTGGAGTATTTGGGACACTAACTGGATGATTAATAAAGTTTTTGTATTAATTTTATTTCTATTAATTACAATAATATTGATTAATAATAAAGATTATATATTAAAATCAAATTCGAAATAATATGAGGTATATTTTATGTTGTTAAATCGTAGGTCATTAATATTAAGTTCATTAATATCAGGATTTGCAGGTAAATTAAAATTTGCAAATGCTGAAAAAAAATTTTCAGACCCAGAATTGGTAAGGTTAGGAAATACAGATTTAATTATTCCAAATATTGGATATGGATCATCTAGTACATCTGATGAAAGAATTGTTAAACATGCTTTTAATAATGGAATCAGATATTTTGATACTGCAGAATCTTATCATGGTGGTGATTCTGAGATTTCTATTGGAAATGCATTAAAGAATGTTAGGCATGAAGTTGTTATTGGTTCTAAAACTAAAGCGCGTACTTATGATAATAAAAAGGACTTTATGAAATCTCTTGAAGATTCTTTAAAGAGGCTTAGAACTGATTATATAGATATATATTTTAATCACGCAGTAAACTCTGTTTCTAGATTAGAAAATACGGATTGGTGGGAATTTATTGAAAAAGCTAAATTAGATGGAAAGATAAGATATAGTGGAGTTTCTGGTCATGGAAGTAACTTGGCCGATTGCTTAGAGTTTTGTATTGATAGAAATTTAGTTGATATAATATTATCTGCTTTTAGTTTTGCTCAAGATCCAAAATTTTTAGAGAAGTTAAGACATACATTTCATTTTGTAGCTATTAATCCTAGATTGCCTGAAGTTTTATTAAAAGCTAAAAATAAGGGTGTTGGAATTATAGCTATGAAAACGCTTGCAGGATCAAGGCTAAATGATATGAGGTCATATGAAGATAAAGATTATACTTATGCACAAGCTGCTATTAAATGGGCTTTGAATACAGAATATGCAGATGCAGCTATTATTTCTATGACATCGAATTCTATTATTGATGAATTAACAAGTATACCAAATATTAAATATACAGATAGTAAATCTTTTTCCCTCTTAGAGCAGTATTACTCAATAAACCATGAAAGCATTTGTCCACCGGGATGTGGCTCTTGTAAAAATTCCTGCCCGAACGATGTTCAGATTTCGGACGTAATGAGATCTAAGATGTATGCTTTAGATTATAAAAATCCAAATAAAGCATTATTATCATATACAGCAATTGAAAATAACGCCTCAGCTTGTTTATCTTGTTCAGGAGAGCCTTGTTCAAATAGCTGTGATTACAATTTAGATATTAAAAAATTGAATACTTTATCCCATCAATTACTTTCATAGTTTGTTACAATATATTTGTAATAATAAATGGTTGATTTCTAGTTAGATTCATGTTTCTAATTAATTTTTATTGCTAATAGGGGAAGTTTCAATTCATGATAGTTAATAATTTATTTTTAAAACAATGGGTAGACGAAATTGAAAAACTTTGTAAGCCTAAGAATGTCTATTGGTGTGATGGGTCTCAAGAAGAATATGATAGACTATGTGAAGAAATGGTTGAAGCTGGAACTTTCATAAGGCTAAATAAAGAAAAAAGACCTAACTGCTTTTTAGCACGTTCTCATCCAAGTGATGTTGCTAGAGTAGAAGATAGAACATTCATTTGTACTTCGCAGCAAGAAGATGTAGGACCGACAAATAATTGGTCCGATATTAATACAATGAAAAATAAACTAGATTCGTTATTTGAAGGATGTATGTCTGGTAGAACTATGTATATAATACCATTTTCAATGGGTCCTTTAAATTCTCCTATTTCCCATATTGGAATTCAAATTTCTGATAGCCCTTATGTAGTTGTAAATCAAAGAATAATGACAAGAATGGGAAAAGAAGTTTTAGATATATTAGGAGAAAAAAACAATTTTATAAAATGTATGCATTCAGTTGGTATGCCTTTAGAGAACAATCAAGCCGATATAAGCTGGCCATGTGCTCCAAACCCTGAAGACAAGTATATAGTTCATTTCCCTGAAGAAAGATCTATATGGTCTTATGGTTCTGGATATGGAGGTAATGCACTTCTAGGTAAAAAATGCTTTGCTTTAAGAATTGCATCTAAAATGGCAAATGAAGAGGGATGGCTAGCAGAGCATATGTTGATTTTAGGTCTAGAAGATCCTAATGGCGAAACTACTTATGTTGGTGCTGCATTTCCTAGTGCCTGTGGAAAAACAAATTTAGCTATGATGATGCCTCCTGAAGGTTTTGAAGGATGGAAGGTCAAAACTGTAGGAGATGATATTGCTTGGATAAAACCTAATGAAGATGGGAAATTTAGGGCAATTAATCCTGAGGCAGGTTTTTTTGGAGTAGCTCCTGGAACATCATATAATACAAACCCTAATGCAATGGAAATGTTAAAACATAACTGTATTTTTACAAATGTTGCTTTAACAGACGATGGAGATGTATGGTGGGAAGGTATGGATGGTGATCCACCTAATCATGCTATTGATTGGCAAGGAAATGATTGGACTCCTGATAGTGATAATAAAGCTGCTCATCCTAATGCACGTTTTACAGTTCCTTCTTCACAATGTCCTTCATTAGATAAAGACTGGGAAAACCCTGAAGGGGTAGCAATTGAAGCATTTATATTTGGTGGACGTTTATCTAAAACTTTCCCTTTAGTATATGAATCTTTTAATTGGGATCATGGCGTGTTTATGGCTTCTACAATGGGTTCAGAAGCGACAGCTGCAGCTATTAACCAAGCTTCAATAAGAAGAGATCCTTTTGCAATGTTACCTTTCTGTGGATATAATATGGCTCAGCATTGGAGGCATTGGTTAGATTTAGGTCATAAATATACCCAAAGTTCTCCAAAAATATATAGAGTAAATTGGTTTAGAAAAGATAGTAATGGTAATTTTATTTGGCCAGGCTTTGGTGAAAATATGAGAATATTAAAATGGATTGTAGATAGAGTTAAGGGTAAAGTAGAAGCAAAAAGTAATAGTTTTGGTTTAGTGCCGTATTTTGAAGATATTGTTTGGAATGGTTTAGAATTTGATAATGAAAAATTTTCATCTTTAATAGAGGTTCCAAAAACTGAAGGACTACAAGAAATTAATGAAGTAAAAGAACATTTTGATAGATTTGGTGACTTTATTCCTAATGAATTAGAGTCTCAAAGAATAGAATTAGAACAAAGATTAAATAAAGAATTATAAATAACGATTATTTAATAACAACCTTGATTTTTTTTGCTGCTTTTTTAGCTTCATCAAGTGAAGAAGATAAAACAACTGCCATCCTTCTATGCTTTCTAGTAGTTGTTTTTCCAAATATTCGTATATCTATATCATCATTTGATAAAGCTTCATTTATTCCTTCATATGAATCAACATTTCCTTCTTTCTCTGCTAATACTACATGACTAGCCCCAGAAGAAAAATCAGAATCTATCATATTCTGCGTAATAGGTAATTCTAGAAAAGCTCTAACATGTAAATCAAATTCACTTAATCGCTGAGTCTTCATCGTCACCATTCCAGTATCATGAGGACGAGGACTGAGCTCACTAAAAATAACATTATTATTTTTAATGAAAAACTCTACACCAAAAATTCCCATACCACCTAATTCATCTGTAATTTTTTTTGCTATATTTTGTGCCTGTGTAATAGCGTCTTCACTCATCTCTTGAGGTTGCCAACTATATTGATAATCTCCTCTTTCTTGATAATGACCAATAGGTGGACAAAATACAGTCGGCCCATTTTTCTGTTTTACAGTTAATAATGTAATTTCATAATCAAAACTGATAAATTCTTCTACTATTACTCTTATTCTATCTCCCCTTGCACCTTCAATTGCATAATTCCATGCATTTTCAATATCTGAAGTAGAATTTACAGTACTTTGTCCTTTTCCTGAGCTACTCATTACGGGTTTAACAACACATGGAATTCCAATTTCTTCAACAGCTTTAGTAAAATCATTAATATTTTCAGCGTATTGATATTGTGCTGTAGGTAATCCAATAGATTTTGCTAGATCTCTAATTCTATCTCTATTCATAGTCAGGTTTGCCGCCCTTGCCGTAGGAATAACAGTTTGCCCTTCTTTTTCAATTTCTAATAAGACTTCAGTTCGAATTGCTTCTATTTCGGGAACAATTAAGTCTGGTTTATGTTTTTTAATACATTTTTTTAGTTCTTGCTCGTCAAGCATATTAATTACTTCATATTTGTCAGCGACTTGCATACCCGGAGCATTATCATATCTATCTACTGCAATAACCTCACAACCTAATCTTTGTGCACTTATTATAACCTCTTTACCGAGTTCGCCAGACCCTAATAACATAATTTTTTTCATATAAAATTTACCGTATCGTTTAAATAATATTTTTTATAATTCACTTATTTGATATATACACAGTTAAAATATATTATAATAAAATATTTTATGCTATAATGTTTTTTTATTTTTAAATTTTTAGGAAGATTAATATGGGTTTAAATCGAAGAAAATTTATTAAATATTCTATTATTTCATCATTAGCTACCCATTCGGTGGGTTTTATTTCAAGTGCATATGCAGATAATAAGGTATCCTTAAGCAAGGTAAATGCAGGTTCAGATAGTGATATTTTACTTATTATAGATGTGCAAAATGATTTTTGTCCGGGAGGAAGCTTAGGAGTAAAGGATGGTGATAAGATTATAAAAAATATAAATTTAATACAAGAAAGTTTTAGTAATATTGCTTTAACTCAAGATTGGCATCCTATAAATCATAGTTCGTTTGTAACTGAATACTCTGATAAAGATGTTTTTTCTTCAATTGATATGCCTTATGGCAAACAAACTTTATGGCCAGCTCACTGTGTACAAGGAACAAAAGGTGCAGATTTTCATAAGGATTTAAATACTTTAAAAGCTAATACTATTATTAGAAAAGGTTTTAGAAAAGAGATAGACTCTTATTCAGCTTTTTGGGAAAATGATAGAGTAACCCCTACTGGATTAGAAGGAGCTCTTAAGACTATGGGTGTTAAAAGGGTGTTTGTTTGTGGGCTTGCATTAGACTTCTGTGTTGCATATAGCGCTGTAGATGCATCAATTGCTGGCTTTGATACATACGTAATTATGAATGCAACAAAACCAGTAGATCTTCCAGGATCAGTTGAGGCAACATATGAAGCTTTTAACAAACATAATATAACTAAAGTTGAGCTATAATGACTTATAAAATAGAAAATTTTTTTGCGGAAGGTTTACCAAATGCATCTGGAGCTTACAATGGTTTCCCTGAGTATAATTTTGTTGGAGGGCATAACTCAGAAAAAAATATTCCTGTAAAGGAATTAGTAAAGTCAGCAGAAAGTGTAATTTTAAGAGAAGGAAAAAACTTAGCACTATATGGTCATAATAGCGGACCACAGGGCAACATAGCTCTTAGAGATTTTTTAGTTACTTATTTAAAAGATTATATAGGGATGAGGATTGAGAGTAGTAATATTTTATTAACTTCTGGTTCACTTCAAGCTCTGGATTTAGTAAATACATTACTTTTGCAAAAAGGTGATACCGTTTTAGTAGAAGAAGCTACATATGGAGGAGCAATTTCAAGGTTAGAAAGTTTGGGAGTAAAACATGAAGGAGTCAAACTTGATAACGAAGGAATATGTACTGATCATTTAGTGCAAACCTTAGAGAGATTAAATGCAAAAGGTATTTTTCCAAAATATTTATATACAATTCCTACTGTTCAAAACCCAACTGCCACAATTATGCCTGAAGCAAGAAGACATAAAATACTTGAAATAGCACAAAAATATAATTTTCTTATTTTTGAAGATGATTGTTATGCAGATTTAACATGGGATAGAACAAGACCTAAATCTATTTACTCTTTATGTAATGATGAAAGAGTTATTTATTGTGGTTCATTTTCTAAGTCTATAGCACCTGCTTTAAGAGTAGGTTATATAATTGCTTCATGGAAAGTAATAAGTAAAATTCTGGCATATAAAAATGATGGCGGATCCGGTGCTATTGAACAAATGATTTTAGCAGATTTTTGTAAAAGTAATTATAAAAAACATACAGAGGAACTTGTAAAAGAGCTAGAAAGAAAATGTAATTTAATGATGGAATGTCTTGATATGGAGTTTGGTTCCATTGCTGAATTTAGCAAACCTAAAGGAGGAATTTTTATTTGGATTACTTTTCCAGATATTATAAATACCAATCAACTATACAAAGTGGCATCTGAAAAAGGAGTGGCACTTAACCCTGGTTCAGAATGGGTTAGTAAATCAGAAGATGGAATAAATAAAATACGTTTATGTTTTGCTAATCCTACAGACAAAATTATTACAGATGGAATAAGCCAATTAGCACAAATATGTTATGAAGAGTTTGGTATTCCAAATACACGAGCTAATAGTAAAAGATAATTAGTCACTATGCTCTTTAACTTTTAGAAATTTTATATCAGGCCATTCTTCTATTGTATGCTCAAGGTGCCAATTATTTCTAGCTAAAAAAACTGGATTTTCTTTATGGTCATCACAAGTAGCATCTGTATTTTTTTTAAGAAATTGATTTAATGTATTATTACTATCACAGCTAATCCATCTTGCTGTTACTAAATTACTATTTTCAAATATTACAGGGACTTCATATTCTGTTCTTATTCTATCAGCTAAAACTTCAAATTGTAATTGTCCTATTACTCCTACAATCCAATCTCCTCCTAAATGCCTTTTAAAAGTAGATACTGCTCCTTCTTCAGCTAGTTGTTGAAGAGCCTTTGCCAAGTGTTTTGTAAGCATAGGGTCTTCTGGTCTGACTTTTTGAAGAAATTCAGGAGCAAAACTAGGCAATCCAGTAAAATTTAAATTTTCTCCTTCGGTAATAGAGTCTCCAATATGTAAATTGCCATGATTAGGAAGACCAATTATATCTCCTGCATAAGCTTCTTCAGCTAATTCCCTATCTTGAGCTAAAAAAAGGATAGCATTATGAAGGGTTAAACTTTTTTCAGTTCTAATTTGTTTTAGCTTCATACCTCGTTTAAAGTGTCCAGAACATAGCCGCATGAAAGCAATTCTGTCTCTATGCTTAGGGTCCATATTTGCTTGAATTTTAAATATAAAACCAGATACTTTATTTTCCTCTGGAATTACATTTCTTTCTATAGAAGGTTGCATTCTAGGGGACGGCGTAATATCTGCAAGTCCATTTAATAATTCTTGAACGCCGAAAGTATTTATAGCACTTCCAAAATAAATAGGAGTTAAATTACCTTCTAAATAAGCTTGTTTGTTAAAAGGTTTGCATAAACCTCTTACCATTTCTATCTGTTCACGAAGCTCTTTAAGCGCTTCTAATGGGATTTTCTTTTCTAGTTCTGGATCATCTAGACCTTTTAAAGTATCTATAATTTCAGGCTTTTTATTTTTATCGACTTTATTAATTAAAATTAGTTGGTCTTTAATTAGATCATAACAACCTAAAAACCTATTACCCATTCCTATTGGCCAACTAACTGGACATACATCTATTTGCAATGTTTGCTCGATTTCATCGATTAAATCAAACGGGTCTTTAGATTCTCTATCCATTTTATTTATAAAGGTTGCAATGGGCATATCTCTTAATCTACATACTTCAAATAACTTTTTTGTTTGGGTTTCAATTCCCTGAGCGCCATCTAAAACCATTACTGCAGAATCAACGGCAGTTAAAACTCTATAGGTATCTTCAGAAAAGTCCTGGTGACCTGGAGTGTCAAGTAAATTAAAGATTTTTTCCTTATATGAAAAAGTCATAACTGATGAAGAAACTGATATACCTCTTTCTCTTTCAACTTTCATCCAGTCGGAGGTAGCTCTTCTTTGGTTACCTCTTGCCTTTACTGCTCCAGCAAGTTGAATAGCTCCTCCAAATAGTAATAATTTTTCTGTTAGTGTTGTTTTACCAGCGTCTGGATGGGCAATTATGGCAAAGGTTCTTCTTTTATGTATATTTTCTTTTAATTGATTCATGAGCAATATTTCTAATAATAATATTGTTACGTCAAGTTAAATTCAATACTATATTATTACTTTAAATTTATTTTAATATAATAAGGTGATAAATGGTAATTGAAAAATGGCATAAATACGTTCGCACTAAAGATATAGGTATTCTTGATAATTTAATATCAGAGAATGCAATTTTTTATTCTCCAGTAGTACATACACCTCAAAAAGGAGCAAAAATTACTAAAATTTATCTAAAAGCAGCTTCTGAGGTACTTTTTGATAATTCTTTTAAATATATAAACGAAATCCAAGATAACTATCAGGCAATATGTGAATTTGAATGCAAATTAGATGATATATATGTCAATGGCATAGATATTATTTCATGGAAAAATAATAAAATTACTAATTTTAAAGTTATGGTAAGGCCCTTAAAAGGTATTTTATTATTAAAAGATAAAATGGCTAGAATATTAGAGAAATATTAATTTAATTTTTATGCAAATTATTAAATATTAAAGATGTCTCTTCTACCAATAATTCCACTAATTCAGTTGCAGAAATATTTCTATTCATAGAAGCGGATTGACCTGCCCAAAGAGATAGAAAGTCATCATTACCATTATTTGCAGCTTTATTTGCAAGTGGTTTAATAATAGATCCTACAGTTGGAAAATCAGGAATAATATCATTTTTATATTCCATATCCTTGATTAAACGATTTACTATTCCTCTCGCAGGACGGCCTGTAAATGCAGATGTTATTCTTGTTTCTCTAGTTGATGCATTATTTAAAGCATCTTTCCATAGTGGATGAATAGAAGCTTCAGGACAAGATAAAAAGGCGGTACCAAGCTGAACACCTTTTGCGCCTAAAATTATTGCAGCTGCTATTCCTTTCCCATCTGCTATTCCGCCTGCAGCAATAATAGGAACAGATGTTGCATTAACAACTTGCGGTAATAAAGAAAATAATCCAATTTCTCCTGCTTTATAAGTTGAAGAAAATGTTCCTCTATGTCCTCCAGCTTCATAGCCTTGAGCAATAATTGCATCAGCGCCAGAATTTTCTAATATTTTTGCTTCTTCTACAGTAGTTGCTGAACTAAGAATATATATATTTTGATTTTTAATAAGTTTAATATATTCATCATTTGGTAACCCAAAATGAAAACTAACTATTTTAGGATTCATTTTAAGTATAAGTTCAAGATGTTCTTCATTAAATGTTTCAGTTGTATTTACTAAGTTAGGAATTTTAGGAATGTTATATTCAACATAATATTTTTTAACTTCGTTCATATATTTCTGTGCTTTTATATCATTTTTTCTTGGTTCTTTATGAGTCATAAAATTTAGATTTATACTACGGTTAGTTTTGTTTATTAGTGCATTATAGTCAGGTAAGATATCTTCTATTTTATGGTAACTTAATCCCAATGAACCTAATCCCCCTGCATTTGAAACTGCTGCGGCCAACTCTATACTTGCTGCACTAGCCATAGGTGCTTGAATAATAGGAAATTTAATATCTAATGCTTTAGTGAGATTATTTTGAAACCATGTCATCTAGCTTCCAGTAAATTGAGGTTTTCTTTTTTCTACAAACGCTCTTATGCCTTCTTTATGGTCATTTGACTTAGAAGCTTTAATTAACTCAACAGCTTCTTTATTTAATGATTCCTCTAAACTTAGGTTATATGAGCTTTGAATATTATCTTTCATTGCTTTGAGAGCAATTGGTGAAAAGTTACTCAAAACATTGGCATATTCTATACAAGATTTTAATAAATTATTTCCTTTAATTACTTTATCAAATAATCCTAAAGATAAAGCTTCTTTAGACAAAACTCTAGAATTACTTAGCATCATGTCTTTGGCTTTAGAAACACCTACTATTCTTGGTAAAAGCCATGACATTCCATAATCTCCAGTTAAAGCTATTTTTCCGTAACCAGCGATTGCAAAAGCATTTTCAGTAGCATATCTAAAATCACATGCTAGAGCTATAGATAATCCAGCTCCTGCAGCCGCTCCAGGTAGAGCAGCAATTGTAGGTTTAGAAAAATTATAAAGATTGTGCGTTAAAGTCATTTGTTTTTCTTGCAAATTTTCTATAACTTTTTTTTCAGATGTACTTTTACTCCACCCACCTTCTTTTGAATTAGAGGAATTCATAGACTTTACATCTCCTCCTGCACAAAAAGCATCACCGGCCCCTATAAGAATAAGAACATTAACTCTATCATCTATATTAAAGTTTGAAATTTGCTTTCTTAAGGCGGGTGTTAGCTCATCTGACAATGCATTTTTAGATTCGGGTCTATTTAATGTTATTATACCAACATTTCCATGTATATGAGATAATAATTGTCTAGTTCCAGTTTCCAATTCTATTATATTTTTCATAATACTTATTTTACCTTTTTACTTATGGATATATATGATCATTCTTTCTAATATATTATGCAAGAATAAATTTAAATTATATTTTTTTATGTTATAGTTGGTTTTACTTATATATTTATAAAATGGGAGAGCAGTATGTTTGATAATTTACAAATAAATATTCCAGGTGGGTTAGATTTTGATATACCAAAAATGATCAAAGTAAAACAAAATTTTGAGGATCATAAAATAGAAGATGTGGCCTTAGCTGTTAAAAATGAAATTTTAAAACCTGAAATTACTCAAACTATAAAAGCTGGTGCATCAATAGCTATAGGAGTAGGTAGTAGAGGTGTTGCAAACATAGATATTGCTGTTAAATCATTAGTAACTTCACTTAAAGAGTTAGGAGCTATTCCATTTATTTTCCCAGCAATGGGAAGCCATGGTGGTGGCACAGTAGAAAATCAAACAGCTCTTTTAGCTGGATATGGTGTTACTGAAGATAAAGTTGGAGCAGAGGTAAGAGCTACAATGGAAACAGTTGTTCCAGTTGTATTAGATGATGGCACAAAGGTTCATATGGACAAATTTGCATATGAAGCTGATGGAGTTATTTTAATAAATAGAGTTAAACCTCATACAAATTTTAGAGGATCTATTGAAAGTGGTATAGTGAAAATGATGACTATTGGAATGGGTAAAATTAATGGTGCTAGTGAGCTCCATGGATCTTATCCAATGAGTAATTTTGGAACTGCCTTACCAAATGCAGCAAAACATTTATTAGAAAAAATTAATTTTTTATTTGGCGTAGGTTTAGTGGAAGACGCATATGATCATACTGCAATTGTTGAAGCAATTCCTGCTAATCAATTATTTGACAAAGAAGCTAATTTACAATCTATGGCTAAAAAATTAATGGGTAAAATATGTTTTGATCAAATTGATGTTTTAGTGATAGATGAAATCGGAAAAGAAATTAGTGGAGGTGGTTGTGATCCTAATATAACTGGTAATAAAAATGAGCCAGGTTTTGAAAAACCTAATGTTTCAAAAATTGTTTTATTAGATTTAACTGATAAAACTAAAGGAAATGCAACAGGTTTTGCAGCAGCGGATGTTATAACAAAAAAATTATTTGATAAAATTGATTTTCCTACAACTTATGCAAATGTTGTAGCAAGTTCTAAATTGGAAGGTGGTAAAATTCCTATTCCCATGAAAGATGGAGATCAAGCAGTTAGGTTAGCGCTTAAAACATTAAATGGGATAGATCCTATAAAAGCCCGTGTTGTTAGAATTAAAAATACTTTAAAATTAGCGGAGATATATGTTTCAGAATCTATGCTTAAAGATGTTGATGAAAATTCTATGTTAGAAGCTATTACTGTTCCATCTGAGATGTCTTTTAATTCATCACAATTTTAATTATAAAGACTAGAAATGAGTAGAGAGCAATTTAATTTTTATTATTCCTTTAGAATACGTTACTCTGAAGTAGATGCACAAGGTATAGTTTTTAATGCTCATTATTTGACTTTTTTTGATACAGCTATGACTGAGTATTTACGTCACATAAATTATGATTATGTTAATGAAGTTAAAGAAAAAAATGAAGATTTTCATACTGTAAAAACATTAGTAGAATATAAAGCTCCAATTTATTTTGATCAAATTATAGATGTATGCTTAAAAGTAAAAAAAATAGGTAATTCTAGTTTAACATTTTATATAGAAATTCATCCAGAGGGCGAAGATAATTGTTTGGCATCTGGAGAAGTAATTTGGGTAAACTCTGATCAAGATAGCCACAAATCTTGTCCTTTATCAGACAGCATAAAAGATAAAATTAATTTACTTGAAAAAATATATTAGTTTTTAAAATTTTTTATTGTTTCTCTTGCAATTATCAATTGTTGTATTTGACTAGTTCCTTCATAAATTCTAAATAATCTAGCGTCACGATATAAGCGTTCTACAGCATATTCTGACATATAACCCGCTCCCCCATGTATTTGCACAGCTCTGTCTGCTATTTTCCCTAAAATTTCTGAGCAAAATAATTTTGCGCAAGAAGATTCTAAAGTCACATTTTTTCCTTCATCTCTCATTTTTGCTGCATTAATTATTAGTCCCTTAGCAGCTAAAATTTCAGATTTGCTGTCTGCAATCATAGCTTGAATTAATTGGAAATTAGATATTTCTTCACCAAACTGCTTTCTATTAGTAGCAAATTTTAAAGCTTCAAATAACAATCTTTCTGATAAACCTACGCATATACCTGATATATGAAGTCTACCTTTATCTAAAACTTTCATTGCGGTTGTAAAACCTATTCCTTCTTTTGCTCCTAATAAGGCATATTTATTAACTTTACAATTATCGAATATTACATCTGCAGTTAATGCACCACTTTGACCCATTTTTCTATCTGGTTTACCTATTGTAATTCCAGGTAATTTAGCGTCCACTAAAAAACAAGAAATAGAAGAAGAAGATTTTTCTTCTTTAGTTCTAGCCATTACTGAAAAAACTCCTGCTATTGGAGCATTAGTAATATACCTTTTGGTGCCATTAATAAGATATTCATTACCTACTTTTTTAGCAGAGGTTTTAATAGACATAGCATCAGATCCGGAATCTGGTTCTGTAAGAGCAAATGAGCCTATTATTTCTCCTGTAGAAAATTTTGGAAGGTATCTTTGCTTTTGTTCATCCGTACCTGACATTACAATAGTTTGTGATCCTATTCCTATATTAGTCCCAGCCATAGATCTAAACGCTGGAGAAGCTCTTCCTAACTCAAATGTTAATTGTACTTCTTGCTCCATAGAAAGATTTGATCCGCCATATTCTGTTGGTATAGAAATTCCAAATAGACCTATATTTTTCATTTCTTCAACTATATCTTCAGGTATACTATTAGTTTCAGCTACCTCTTCTTCTCTTGGAATAAGTTTGTTATCAACAAACTTTTTTATAGTATCTAAAAATATAGAAAATGAATTATCATCAAGTGACATTAATTTTTCCTTTAGCTAGATATTATCTAAAAAATTAAATACTTCTTTATGAGAAGTAAATTTTAATCTTGGAGAATGTTTTCTAGCTCTTTTTATTTCTTCTTTATCAATTTTTAACCATTCGTTCTTAGAAATATATCTTTTATTTTTTAAACTTAAAATATTTTTTAAACCTTTCCTTCCAGAACTATTTTTACTTTTAACTTGGTTTTCTATGTGATTTGCCACTTTAGAGCCATCATGTTTGTTAGTTCCAATAACCCCACTTGGACCTCTAGAAATCCATCCAGCTGTATATAATCTATCTTTGATAATATTATCATGGTGAATTAACATACCAGATTTATCTGATTTTACTCCTGATATTTTATCACCAAGATATCCAATAGCGCTAATAACCAAACCTGCATTAATAATTGTCGGGTTTTCATTAGTAACTAGGTTATTCTTGAATTTTAAGCCACTTATTTTATTTTGTCCTATAAATTCTATAGGACTTAGATGAAATTTAAATTGCACAGTTTTAGATTTATCAGAATCTTTAGGCTTATTTTCGCTAAATGATGTTAATATTCTATATTGCTTAGACATATCATCATTCATTAACTTTTCATCTATATTCTTTATTGTACCAGGAGATAATATTGAATCACAATCTAATAATTCTCCCATTTCTCTAATTTCTACCGTAGTGAATTTAGCATCTAATGGCCCACGTCTTCCAATTATGTATACATTCTTTATAAAAGAATTTTTTAGTGCACTTAATGCTTCTTTTGTTATATCAGTATCTTGTAATTCTTTTATTGTCTTCACTAAAATCCTTGCACAGTCAATAGCTACATTTCCATTTCCTATAATTATAGCTGAACTAGTATTTAGATTTGGATTTAAGTGTTGGTATTCAGGATGCCCATTATACCAATTTACAAATTCTGTTGCTCCAAAATATCCAGTCTTATTTTTTTCATTTATATTTAATTCTCTGTCCTTAGCCATGCCAGTGGCTATAACTACTGCATCATAAATTTCCAAAATTTCGTTAACTGTTAGAGATTCATTTATTTCAATTCCACCAAAAAATTCTACTTTTGGATCATTTAATACTCTTTCAAAAACTCTTGAAACATTTTTTGTAGTTTGATGATCAGGTGCTACTCCAAACCTTATTAGACCATAAGGACAAAATAATTTTTCAATTATATCTATTTCACAATCTATATTTTTCTTAATTAGCGACTGAGCAGTATAAAATGCTGAAGGTCCCGAACCAATTATTGCAATTTTTAAATTCATATAATACTCTTAATTTTTAAATAGAGTATATTCAAGGTAAATAATTAAAAAAACTATTTTTATATATTTTTTTACGATAAAGGGCAGTAATTATGCATGGATTAATATCAGATAGACCTCTTTTGATTTCTTCACTATTAGAGCACGCAGCTAGATATCATGGAAAAACAGAAATTATTAGTGCTGAAAGTAAAGATAAAATTACTAGGTCTAATTATGAAAATGTAAATATTAGATCAAAAAAATTAGCGCAGGCTTTAATTAAATTAGGAGCTAAAAAAGGTGATACCATAGCTACTATGGCGTGGAGTAATTTAAGGCATTATGAGTTATATTTTGGAGTATCAGGTATAGGGTCCATTTGTCATACTATTAATCCTCGATTATTTCCAGAACAACTCGTTTTTATAATTAATGATGCTAATGATAAGTTTTTATTTATTGATATAGATTTTATACCTTTAATAGAAAAGCTAATGGATAAAATATCGACAATAGAAAAAATCATTGTGCTATGTGATAAAGAAAATATGCCAGAATCTGAAATTATTAAAAATTTAATAAGCTACGAAGAATTAATTAATAATGAAAATGGAGATTTTGATTGGCCTATATTTGACGAGAAGACTGCTTCATCATTATGTTATACCTCTGGAACTACAGGAAACCCAAAAGGTGTTTTGTATGCCCATAGGTCAACTGTTATACATGCATTTGCGGCTGCAGCTCCTGATGCCATGAATCTGTCAGCTAGAGATGTAATAATGCCAATTGCACCAATGTTTCATGCTAATGCTTGGGCTATTCCTTATGTTACTACTATGATAGGTGCAAAATTAGTTTTACCAGGAAGACACCTTGACGGTGAAAGTGTACAAAGCCTTATTGAAAATGAAAAGGTTACGTTTACGGCTGCTGTTCCTACAATTTGGTTAATGCTTTTTGAATATTTAGAACAATCTGGTAAAAAACTAGAATCTTTAAAAAGCTGTGTTGTAGGAGGTTCAGCTTGCCCAAGATTTATGATGGAGAAGTTTTATGAAAAATATGGTGTAGAAGTATTACACTGTTGGGGTATGACTGAGACTTCACCTATTGGAACTATAAATAGACCTTTATCAAAACATGCTGGACAGAGTTTTTCAGAAAGATTAGATGTTGCAGTAAAACAAGGTAGGCCGGTATATGGTGTAGAAATAAAAATAACAGACGAAAGTGGTATTACTCTTCCAAATAATGGGAAAGATTTTGGTAATCTTTGGATTAGAGGGCCATGGATTTGTTCTGGATATCTAAATATTGAGAATAGTGAAACTCATGGAGAAGATGATTGGTTCATGACCGGTGATGTAGCTACTATTGATGAAGATGGTTTTATGCAAATAACTGATAGAACTAAAGATGTTATAAAATCTGGAGGAGAATGGATTAGCTCAATTGAGATAGAAAATTTTGCTGTGGGACATCCGTCAGTTTTGGAAGCAGGGGTAATTGGTGTTTTTCATCCAAAGTGGGATGAAAGACCTTTATTAATAATTGTAAAAAATGAAAATGCAGAAGTGTCTAAAGAAGAAATATTAGAATTTTTAAAAGATAAAATTGTGTCTTGGTGGATGCCTGATGATGTAGTTTTTGTTGACTCTTTACCTCATACAGCAACGGGAAAAATCCAAAAATTAGCTTTAAGGGAACAGTTTAAAGATTATAAATTTTAGATTTATGATTTAAAAAATACTTCAACAATCGTTGGGAGGGATTGTAGATGAAATTTGTCATAAATTTATTAATATTATTTGTGTTAATAATTAATGCATCATATGCGGATAATGAGCTTATTACTCTAGAAGAGTTGCGATCACTTGATTCTAAAATTGATAATATAGAAGTATCAGAAAATTATAAGGATATTTTAGAGGTTTATTCTTTAAATAATTTAGAGGGCTATGCTTTTTTGACATCAAGTTTTTCTGATGCTTTAGGTTTTTCTTCTGCAGAATTTAATATTTTAATTTATTTGTCTAAAAATGGCGAAATTTTGGCAGCTAAATTACTTTCTCATTCAGAGCCTTTATTTTTATATGATAAAGGTGAAGTTAGATATGAAGGCAAAGGTATTAATGAAAGCGTTCTATATAAATTTATTTTGCAATATAAGAATAAAAGTATTTCAAATTTAAGTATTAATTCAAAAAATAAAGATCATAATATTGATGGAGTTTCTTCAGCTACTATTACTTCCATATTAATGCATCAATCTATAATTGTATCAGTAAACAAAATTTTAAATATTATTGGTTTAAATAATAATCAGTCAGCTACTTTAGATCATAATAGTTTTACGCCTTTAAAATGGAATGAAATGCTAAAAGATGGCTCCATATCTAATAATAAAAGTTATTATTCAGAGCAAAATGGAACTATAAATTACAATTCTAATAACAAATTATTTTTAGATGTGTATTTTGCTTATGCTAATCCTGTGGGGATAGGCCAAAATATATTTGGAAAGACTGAATATTTAAAAAAATTTTTTAGAAGTGGACAAGATATAAACGACAAAGGTTTTTTTATTGCAACTAATGGAGAATTTTCGCTATTAGTGCCTAGAAAATGTTTAAAATATAAAACATCAATTAATATAAAAAATTGTGAGAAAAAAGGTTTAGCTAAAACTTATTTTGATAGATTTTATTTACAGCAAGGTACAAATAAATTTTATTTTAGAACTAGTGATAGAAAAAACTTTATGTTTACTAGAAATATAGAAGATTCTACGCCCAGGTTTTTTAATGAAATTTCTTTACTGTTTATAAATAATCCAGATAAATTTGACCCAGCTGAAGATAGCACGTTAGTTTTAAATTTTAATGCTCCTGAAAATAAAACACATGACTTAATTTTTATGCCTTACACTCCACCAAGTAGATTAATAATAGAACCTACTAATGTAAATTTAGAGAATGTTTCAGGTATCAATTGGTTAGATGTATGGAAACCACAAATACTTAATATTATCATTTTGATGATATTTATTTTAATTTGTAGTCTAGTTTTATATTATAAGGATATTCTAACAAGAAAACGCAAAATATTTTCATTTATAAGAATTACATGTTTATTATTTTGTTTGATATGGGTTGGATTTATTACAGGGGCTCAGCTGACTATAGTAAATATTTTTAATTATTTACAACTTATATTTGTGTCAAATTTTAATTATTCGGTTATTGTATTTGATCCATTGATTGTTGTTATATCAATGACTACAGCTCTATCATTTATAATTTTAGGCCGAGGTTTTTTTTGTGGATGGTTATGTCCATTTGGAGCCTTACAGGAAATTATTAATATTTTATTCCGTAGTTTAGGCATAATTCAATTTAAGATTAAAGAAGCATTTCATAGAAAGTTAATTTATATAAAATATATAATTTTATTTATAATAACTTTATTTCTATTTATAGATTTAGATACTGCATTATTAATGACTGAAGTTGAGCCCTTTAAGACTTCAATAACTTTGAAATTTCTCAGAGAATTTCATTATGTTCTTTACGCTATTACTTTATTATTTATATCTATTTTTATAAGTAGATTTTATTGCAGATATATCTGTCCATTAGGTGCAGCACTTACATTAGGCGGAAAATTAAGATTATTTAGTATTTTATTAAGGAGAAAGGAGTGCGGTAATCCTTGTCATTTATGTGAAAAATCATGTCCTACTCAAGCTATTAAAAATAATGGAAAAATAGATATGAATGAGTGCTTTTATTGTTTAGATTGTCAGGAAGAGTATTATGATATTCATAGATGTCCACCATTGGTGGTAAAGCAAAAGAAATTAGTTAGGTAATTATATGATAGTAAACGCCCTACAAAAATTAAAATCTTTTGGGTTTGAACCTAAAAATATTCTTGATATCGGAGCTAATAAAGGTAAATGGACCTTAGAAATTAAGAAAAAAGTATTTTCTAAAGCAGAGTTTACATTAATTGAAGCAATAGATTATGAAGAGCTAGAAAAATTAAGCCTAAAACACGATAATATTAATTATAAAAATATATTATTAGATGAAATTGAGCATCTTGTTACTTGGTATGAAAAAAGAAATACAGGAGACTCACTTTTTAGAGAAAACACAGGATATTTTGATGATTGTAAAGAAATTAAACGAACTACCACTACTTTAGATAAAGTATTTCAAAAAAATGAAGTTTTTGAATTAATAAAAATAGATTGTCAAGGTGCTGAAATTCCAATTTTAAAGGGAGGTAATATTTTAGTCCAAAAATCTTCAGTAATTATATTGGAAGTTCCCTTTATGGGAGAGTACAATATAGGTGCTCCTAATTTTTATGAACATATAAATTATATGGAAAATATTGGATATAGAGTTTTTGATATTGTAGAGCTTCATAGAGTAGATAATATTTTAATTCAAATTGATATAATTTTCATTAAAAAAGGACATGAATTTGAAAAAAAAGTAGATTTAATTATAAAAAAATTAGGAAGATAATTATTTATCGAAGGAATCAAATATGAAAAAAGAATTAGTTTTAATGACCATGGAAGACAAATTAGCAATTTTAATGTTAAATAACACCCCAAATAATTTATTAAATGATGAATTTTTAGATTCCTTAGAAAATAAAATTGCATTATGTAAGAAGAAATCTGCAAGAGCAATATTGATTTCTACAAAATTAAAACATTTTTCAGCAGGTGCAGATCCTAAATTTTTGTCCAAACCTAAATCAAATAGTGACCCTATGAGATTAATTAAAATCATAGAAAAAATAGAAGTACCGAGTGTATCAGCAATAAAAGGTGGAGCTTTAGGCGGAGGATTTGAACTTGCTTTAGGCTGTGATTTTATCATAGCATCAGATACTGCTAGAATAGGTTTAGTTGAAGCTTCTGTAGGGCTAATGCCATTATCTGGTGGAGTTCAACGATTAGTAAATAGAGTAGGAATTGCTAGAGCTAAAGAGATGACTATGTTTGGAAGAAGGTACGATGCAAAAACTCTAGAAAAATGGGGGGCAATAAATATGGTGGTGCCAGAATTAAAACTTTTAGATTCCGCAATATCTTTTTCTAAGCAACTTTCTACAGGACCTACTACATCATTTAAAGAAATTAAAAAAATTGCAAATATTACAGCTTTAAGTGGAATTAATGCAGCTGATAAACATATGAAAAAATCTAATAATAAAGTTTTAACTTCCGAAGATGCGAAAAAAGGAGTTTCTTTTTTAGCTGGAAAGTTAAATGCTATAAACTTTAAGGGAAAATAAAAATGTCTGGACCTTTAAAAGGTATAAAAGTAATTGATTTTACTAGAGTATTAGCAGGACCGCACTTTACAAAAATGCTTTCTGATATGGGAGCAGAAGTTATAAAAATAGAGCATCCAGAAACTGGAGATTTAGCTAGATTGGGTACTCCTATAAGTGGTAATTTCTCCCATTATTTTGTTCAGCAAAATATAGGAAAAAAATGTATTTCTTTAGACTTAAATAAGGCTGAAGGAAGAGAGATAGTCCGAAAATTATGTGTTGATGCAGATATAATTGCAGAAAATTTTAGACCCGGAACTTTAAGTGCTTTTGGCTTAGATTATGAGAGTATTAAATTATTAAACAAAAAAGCCGTATATGTTTCAATTAGTGGATATGGGCAAAATGGTCCACTAAGAGGAAGAGCCGCATTTGCACCTACAGTACATGCAGAGTGTGGAACTGCCCATACTAAATTTAAACATGTTGGTACGGCCTTAGATGATTTTTCTAGTATGCAAAGTGATTTTTCTCATGCAGATGTTTATACGGGATTAGAAGCCGCAGTGTCTTGTCTTGCTGCATTACATAATGCTGAAAAGACTGGAATAGGGCAACATATAGATGTTTCTTTAGCTGCAACAATGATAGCTGTTAATGAAAGAGCACATGCTGAATTAGCTGGTATGGATGATAGAGATGATGAACCATTTGCTTTATCTGCTCCTGACTCTCCTTACATAAAACTTTCAAATGGAGATATAGCAGTTATTGCAGCTAGTCCAATTTTAGGAGTTGTATTTACACGTTATGCACGAATGATGAGACGCTTAGATTTATTAGAAAATCCTCTATTTATCACAGCCAAATTACGTCGTAAGAATTTTAAAAAATTGATGAAAGAGGTAAATGATTGGGCGTCTACTTTTAGAACCATTGAAGATTTAGAAGCTCAAGTAGGAGAAGTAGGTTTGGCAGTAGGTAAATTAAACAGTATGAAAGATTTTGCTGAAGGAGATTGGGGGAGTTACTGGGGAGCAATCAGAGATATTGAAGATGGAGATGGAGGAATAATTAAAATACCAGGTTTACCTTGGAAGTTTTCTAAAACTAACTGTAATCCAGGCAATCATATAGCAACTAGAGGTATGGATAATAAAAGTATTTTAAAAAATCTTGGATATTCAGATAAAGAAATAAAAGGTTTTTATAATAAAGAAGTTATAGCGGAAGGAAAATTTTAATTATGTTCGATTTAAATTTAAAAGATAAAGTTGTTCTTATTACTGGAGGTAGTGATGGCTTAGGGTTTGCTTCTGCCAAGTTATTATCAGAACAAGGTGCTAAAGTTGTAATATGTGGCAGAAGGTTAGATTATCTTAAAGAAAAAGCTAATATAATTAGGGAAACAACAAATAACGAAATTTTAGATATTCAATGTGATGTCACTAATCCAGATCAATGTAAAAATTTAGTTCAACAAACTATTAAAAATTTTAATAACATTGATGTTTTAGTCAATAATGCAGGTTCTTCAGCAGCTTTTAGTTTTGAAGGTGTCTCAGATGAAGATTGGGAAGAGGATATTAATTTAAAGTTGATGGCAGCTATTAGAATGTGCCGATTAGTATTACCTAATATGAAATCTAGAAATTCTGGCTCAATAATTAATGCTGCAATTGGAGGAGGAAAAGCACCAAATGCTTCACAACTTCCGACATCCGTAACAAGAGCTGCAGGAATAAACTTAACAAAGTCTTTATCTAACGAGTATGCCCCATATAATATAAGAGTAAATGCTATTTGTATTGGATTGATTAAAAGTGCCCAATGGGAGAGAAAAGCTCACAATTCAAACGTAGAAACTTTATATAAAGAATTAGCAAAAAAAGTACCAATGGGTAAAGTTGGGGAAGAAATTGATTTTGCTAACTTAGTAGCCTTTTTATCATCGAATAGAAGCTCATTTATTACTGGTGCAGCAATAAATCTTGATGGAGGAATGTGTCCGGTAGTTTGAATAAAATTTTTATTTATTAAAGCTTGTAAGGTTATGTTAATTTAGTCAGTAAATATTAATAATGAATTTTAACTAAAGTATTATTTTTTTTACTTCCATTTATTAGCCAAATTGGTCTTTTAGAGTAATTTACACTATGTCCATCTTTTTGATCATGGTTTTTAACTTTTCGGTTAAAATTACTATGAGATGACATATATCTATATACAATTCCAGCTCTTCTATAAGGAGAATTATTTTGATAAGAACCATGAATTAAATTAGCATGATGTAGGGATACCTGACCTGGTTCTAATATTATATAATCTTTTGGTTTATTTTTTAAATATTGATCCTCGATCCCAGAATCTAGAGCTGTTTTATCATTATTAACGACATGTTTTAATGTTTCCCTTTTATGTGAGCCTGCAATTACAGTTAAGCAACCATTAATTTTTGTAGCTTTATCTGCAGCTATCCAAACAGAGCAAGTAGACATAGGCTGTATTGGCCAATAATGGGCATCTTGATGCATTGGAACCTTCATTCCATCATAAGCTGGCTTACAAAATATTTGACTACCCCATAATAATATATCGTCGCCTAGAATTAATTTAATTATATTTATTAATTCTTTAGTATGAGCTAATTTTAAAAAATAATTATGATTAATATTATTTAATTCTCCTTTAGTTCCTCCTTTAATATGTGGACAAACTATTTGTTCTGGACGTATATTTGGGTTTTTTAAAAGTATTTGATCAATATTTTTTTTAAGAAGTTGGACTTGTTTTGAAGAAAATTTCCAAGAAGGAGTTATATAGCCATTATCATGATATTTTTTTAATTCTTTATCAGTAATAGTCATTTTTATAAATAATCTCTATTCGAATTAAATTTAATATTTTTGTCTAACACACCTTCTCCAGGAACATAGTTAACTTCTAATCTAATCCCATCTGGATCTTCGAATAATATATAATAATAACCAGGAGCCCAATTACCTTCCATTGGGCCGCGAATAATTACTGCCTTCATCTCTTTAAGTTTATTACCTAATAAATCTATATCTTTTCTTTCTCTGGCTCTAAAACAAAAATGATGAAGTCCTATATTATTTTGGTTAAAGTTAACACTATCTAAATTTTCATCGATTTGTTGAATCATTATTCCTGTTCTTGCGCCTACATGATAAATTGATTTATCGCCCTCATGTACTCGGGTTAAACCAAGAAAAGGTAAAAGCGTATTGTAAAAAACTTTTGATTTAGATATATTTTTTACCGATAAAGCTATGTGAGCTATTCCATTGATATTTAACACAGTTTTTTTTCCTAATTAATATTATACATTTAAACATTTTATGCTTTAATTACTTTATAGTTATAACATAAGGAATTTATTATGAAAGTATCTAGTATAGACACACTAAGAATAGAAGAATTCCCAAATCTACTTCTTGTAGAAGTAAAAACTGATAGTGGTCTTATTGGATTAGGAGAAACCTTTTATGGTCCAGCTTCTGCAGAAGCGCATATACATGAAATAATTGCGCCATATCTTCTAGGAAAAGATCCATTGAATATTGAATTACATCAAAAAAATTTAATAGGTTATACTGGTTTTATTGGAGCATCTGCAGAAAGAAGAGGTTCTTCAGCTATCGATATAGCTTTATGGGATTTATGGGGACAAGAAACCTCTCAACCAATTTGTAATCTTTTAGGAGGAAAGGTTAGAGATAAAATTAGAGTCTATAATACATGTGCTGGTTCACATTATATTAGAAAGCTACCTACACAAGGTACAAGTAATTTTGGTCTAGATAGTAAAGAAAAATTTGAAGATTTAGATGCTTTTTTGAATAGTCCTGTTGATTTAGCTTATTCTCTTCTAGATTCTGGAATAGATGCTATGAAAATTTGGCCCTTTGACTTTGCTGCTGAGAAATCAAGAGGACAATATATTTCAGCTGAAGATATGAAAATTGCCCTTTCACCATTTAATAAAATTAGAAAGGAGCTAGGAGATAAAATAGATATAATGGCTGAATTGCACTCTATGTGGAATAAACCCCAAGCAATTAATATCTGCAAAGAATTAGAAAATTATAATCTTTTATGGATAGAGGATCCGGTTTTTATGGATCATTTATCAAGCTTAAGGGAAGTTTGTAATAATACTTCGGCTCCTATTGCTGTTGGGGAAACAAGAGGAGGAAGAGCAGATTATAGATCTTTATTAGAGCTTAATAGCCTTTCTCAAATAATAATGGATATTTCTTGGGGAGGAGGATTTTCAGAAGCTAATAAAGTGTCTTCAATGGCTGAGATATGGCACTTACCAATAGCATTTCATGATTGTACAGGACCAGTTACTTTGACTGCTAGTACTCATCTAGCATTAGCAAATACTAATTGCTACATACAGGAAATGGTTAGAGCTTTCTATTATGGTTGGTATGATAATTTGGTTACTGCTTTACCACCTGTAAAAAATGGTTTTATTACAGTTCCAGACGGAAATGGATTAGGACTATCATTAAATGAAGATGTTTATAAAAGAAAAGATATTCATATAAAATCAAGTAAGAACTAGCTCATTAAAATTTTATGGTGTACTTCTGAAATAACTTTATGATTTGCTATTGCATCTTGATCCAAATCAAATTTAGGAGGAGTTTCATGTATAAAATTTTTATATTTATCTTTTCCTCTAACTAAAAGAGCAGAATCCTTAGTATTAATTGCTTTAGTTTGTCTTACTTTAGGAGTTGTATATCTAATAGCAATTCCAATTCGCCTATCTTGAGTAGTATTAATCTTTGATGAATGTGCCAGTTTTACATGATGTAATGAAATTTCTCCTGCATTTAAAGGCATAGCAACTGATTCATACTTTGATAAATCCATATCTATTTCTTGACCACGACTTAACAAATTATTTTTATTAAAAGTTTCAATATGCCCTAAGTCTTTCCATTTATGGCTTTTGGGTATAACTTCCATAGGTCCTGTTTTTAAGTTTGCATTAGACAATGCAAGCCAAGCTGTAACTATATCATCCGGTTCAAGACCCCAATATCCTGAGTCTTGATGCCATGATACAAAAGTATTATCATTTGCCTCTTTAATAAAAAAATTAGAACTCCAACATAATATATCTGGACCTAATATATCTTCAATAACATCTAAAATTTTTTCATCATTAACAATATCGTTAACCCATTTGAACAATAAATGAGATTTATGTCTATCATTACCAGAAATTGTTCTTCCTTTAGATTTTTCAAATTCTTCTAAATTTTTTCTGTATAATAAAGCTTTTTTTTCAGTCATTATTTTAATTGGAAACAAGTAACCATTTTCGTTAAAAAACTCTTTTTGATTTTTTTTTAAAATTTTTGCCATAGTTTTATTTTATCCAATTTTTTTTAAAAAGTCCTCTATTAAACCCTCAGGAGTAGATATTATATGCTCTTTTTTGGGGAATTCTCCTGATTGAACTTCTTTTATAAATTGCCTAAAGCCATCAATTCTTTCTAATTGCATTTTTTGTTTTAGTTCATAAAAGTTTTTGTACTGTTTTGAATGTCTTACATATGGAGGACCATTATTACCTAAGATATCATCGGCAAATAAAAATTGGATATCTCCACCTTTTCCTGCACCAATAGATGAAGTTAATAGAGAAGTCTTTTTACTAATTTCTATTAATAGATCTTCAGGAATTACTTCAACTTCTACAGCATAAGCACCTGCACTCTCAAAAGTTTTAATTTGATTATAAATCCAAATAGCTTCATCTAATGTTTTTCCTACAGCTTTTAAACCTCCAGTCCAAGTACTTCTTCTAGGAACTAAGCCTGCATGCCCTTGAACAGGAATACCAGCTTTTGTTGCAGACTCAATAAATTCTGGACTCCATTGCGTCATAACTGCATCTGCACCGATTTCCATGGCTCTATAACCTAGTCTTACTGCCTCGTCTTTTGTTGCAGCCGCTATTAATGGGCACGAAAAAGCCATAAATGTATTAGGAGCTGCATTTCTTATAGCTATTGCTAATTCCGGGTTTTTAGGGTCAAACCTTACTTTCATTGTGTCTATACCTGCTTCCTCAGCAGCAGCCGCCTCTTCAACTGAAAAGGGAACAGTTTCCGTTAAGGTCTTTTTTCCTTTTTGATCTCTTAAGTCTTTAACAGTATAATTTCGAGTTCCGTAAACTCCACCAACAGTCATAATTCTTTTTAGACCATTTTTACTTGCTTCTCTTGAAGGTATATTCCCATCACCGGTTGCATGACTAGCCATATTTTTCCCCTTATCTATTATTCTGAAATAACTTCTTTAACACCATCAACTGTTTCTTTAGCCGTCTCTTTTGTCCATTCATACGCATCACTTGCATTCTGTTTTATGGCATCATAAGTAGAGCAAGAAGTAATAAATAATAAACTGAGCGATATAATTAAAATTTTCATTTTTTATTTCCTTATTATTATTTTTTTTATTTAAATATATTAAGGATAAATTTTTGTCATGTATAGGATTTAAATTTAATTATTAAAAAATTAAAAACTATCTTATACTTAAAGTCATTAATAGAGGGATATTTATGCAAACATTTAGAAGAATAATTTTAGATAATAAAATTAAAACGGTATATGGAAATGATGGTATATATTCAGAAATTAATAATTCATCTCAGAAATATAAATTATTAGCACCTGTTGAACCTAATGTAATAGTTTGTGTTCATTTAAATTATAGAAGTAGACTAAATGAACTTAGAAGAGTTCAGCCAGATGCTCCTACATATTTTCTTAAGCCAACTTCATGTATTAATAGTCATTTAGGTGAAGTAATTCGACCTTTAGGTTGTAAATTTTTAAATTATGAAGGAGAAATAGCTTTAGTAGTTGGGAAGACAGCTAAAAATATAGATTTAAAAAACGCAACTGATTATATTTTAGGTTATACGATTGCAAATGATTTTGGTTTACATGACTTTAGAGATACAGATGAAAATAGTATGGTAAGAGTGAAGGGAACGGATACTTTAGGCGCTGTAGGTCCAGATGTGGCAGTAAATTGGGATTATAAAGATAAGAATATTACTACTTATGTAAATGATAAAATAGTTCAAAAATCAAACACTAATGATATGCTATGGTCTCCAGAATATTTATTAGCAGATTTATCAAAATCTATTACTTTTAATAAAGGCGATTTAATCCTTACAGGAACTCCTGCAAATTCTAGACCAGTAGAGCCAGGATCAATAGTTAAAGTAGAAGTAGAAGGTTTAGGAGTATTAAAAAATAAAATAGTAGAAGGAGAAACATCTTTAACTAAAGGGGTTGGCGCTATGCCAAAAGATTCTAACCATATTCGTTCTATTTCACTGGGCTCAGATAATAAATAATTAAATATAAGGAGGTTAGCGTGTTAGAAATAGATTCAGGTAATTACTTAAAAGCATGGAATAATAGATCAATTCATAAAAATATTGATAGTTTATTAATCCCAAAGGACAAAAATGAGGCATATAAAATTCAAGAGAGCTATGAAACAGTAAGTAATAGTACTCTTTTTGGATGGAAAATTGCTGCGACAAGTATTGATGGGCAAAAACATATTGGAGTAGATGGACCATTAGCAGGAAGGTTGTTGAAAGAAAGGTATAATCAATCAGGGGCCTCGCTATCATTAAATAAAAATATAATGAAAAAAATAGAAGCTGAGTTTGCGTTTAAACTGTTAAATGATATTCATCCTAGGTCTAATGAATATACTATTGATGAAATTTTAGATAGTATAGATAGTGTGGTACCAGCTATTGAAATTCCTGATTCAAGGTTTTTGAATTTTGATAAAGTTGGAGGTAATCTAGCAATTGCTGATAATGCTTATGCTGGTGATTTTATATTAAGTGATAATTTCAATTCTGATTTTAAAAATATAGATTTTAAAAATTTTAAAGTTAATTGTTACAAAAATAAGGAGTTAGCTGAAATTGGAATTGGTAGTAATGTTTTAGGAAACCCCCTTAAAGCACTTACGTGGATTATAAATGAACTAAGTTCCTTAAATATTAATTGTAAGAAAAACCAAATAATTTTGACAGGAACCTGTATTAAACCATTAACTGTCGAGTCTGGCGATCATGTGATTATGGATTTTTTTGAACTTGGTAAAGTAGATTGTCATTTTACTTAAACAATAACCAATCCTCTATTAATTGTTTTACTGTATAATTAATTTTAAAATTAATATCTTTTTTTAAACTTTGCCAATTCATAATTGGATATGTAGCACCAATTCCATTGATGTTAATTTCTAGATTATTATTTTTATAACTTTTATTAAATTCTTTTACTAATTTTAAAGCACTAGTTCTTAAAGATGGACAATTATATATATTCTTCAATTTACTATTAGTTTTAATCATTTTAATAACTATATCTGCAGCATCTTTTATATATATTACATCGAGAGGTGTTGATGGCATTTCTATTACTGTTTTTGTATTTCTTTGCATTGTAGCTAAAGCCATATCAGATATGCCTGCAGCAACTCCTCTATAATTTAATCCCGGTCCTATTATAATTGGATACCTTATGCCAGTAATATTCATTCTATAATTTTGTATGTAATAATCAGCCACTTGTTCGGCTATTAACTTAGTTAAACCATAATTAGTGGAAGGTTTTAAATTTGAATTCTCTTTTATCGTTTTTCCTGAATAAAGACTTTCTTCTCCAAATACAACAGTAGAGCTAGCCCATATTATTTTAGTATTGTTATATTTTAAGTTGTCTAACAAATTTGCAAAACCTGTGACATTTATATTTATTGCTTGATCAAAGTCTTCATTAGCAGCTTTTAAGAGACCGTTACCAGTGCCTCCATATGCTGCTAAATGAATAATATAATCCCACTCTTCAGCTTTTAGAGCTCTAGACAATGCCTTTTTGTCTAAAGTGCTAAATTTAAATAAATGTTTAGTTTTATAATTTTTTAAAGGTTTTTTATTTAAGGATGGATCTAAAATAGAGATGCTATATTTTTTTAAATCAAATTTATTTAGTATTGCTTGTCCTAAGAATCCATTTCCGCCAATTATTAATATGAATTTTTTTTTTACCATTTTTCAAAATAAACCATTTATTTATATAATTTATATCTTATATGTTATTATTACGTAAAATGTGTATAATTCATATATTATTTCAATTATTATTTAGTAATATTATTTGGAGGCATTAATGGAGTTAGATGATATTAAACCAGATGAAAAATTAATAAAATTTAGAAAGTCTTATAGAGAACAGATTGATGGTTGGTATAATGGCTCTTTGCATGTAGCGATTATATATTCAATTGGTGGTTTATTATTATACTATTATATAACTGGCTTAAATAGTATAGTTGCTTTGGAACTTATTATAATTCCTATTACTTTTATAGTATGTAATATTTTTGAATGGGCTTTACATAAATATGTAATGCATAAGCCTCAGAACTTTCCTGGAGCTCGAGCTATTTATTCTAGGCATACTCAGCAACATCATCAATTTTTTAGCAAAGATGAAATGCGTTTTGCAGGAGCTCATGATTGGAGAGTAACATTTTTTCCTCCTTATGCATTAATAGTTTTTACATTAATGTCAATACCTGGATTACTCATACTATCTTGGCTATTTTCTCCTAATACTGGGTGGTTATTTATTATAACTACAACAGCAATGTATCTAATTTATGAATCGATGCATTTTTGTTGTCATATAGGTGATAATTTTTTATTGAGAAATTTGCCGTTTGTAAATACTTTAAGACGTCATCATGCAGCGCATCATGACCAAGGCGTAATGACAAAAGTAAATATGAACTTAACTTTTCCTATAGCTGATTGGTTATTTAAAACCTCTGATCTTGATAGAAGTCTTTTAGGACATCTTTTTAACGGTTATAGTGAAAAATATAAAAGGTAAAAACATGCCAACTAAATATAAAGTTATTTTGACAGCTCTGGTTATAATTGTTGGTTTTGTAGCTATTATTATTGAAAACCCAGATTTATCAAGAGTTGCCTTTTTATATGATTATTATCTTTTACAAACTTCTTTATTATTAAAAAAATATGCAAGCGTATTAATTATACTTATTATTCAATTTTTAATGGTGATAGGTTTATGGATATTTCCTGAGGCAAAAGGTAAAATATCAATTAAGGATATAAAAAGTGAATAATATTAATGTATCTAAGGAATTATCAGAAGACGGAATACTATCAGTAATTATAAGAAATCATAATAAACGCAATGCATTATCTGATGGTATTAAATTAGAATTAGAAAAAATTGCTCTTGAATTAAGAGATATGACAGATGTAAAAGCTGTTATTCTTTCTGGTGAAAAAGGTAATTTTTGTTCTGGAAATGATATAAAAGAGAAAAATGCCTTTGGTGATGGATTAGATTTAGAAAAGGCTAGGCAGAAAAATAGGGTAGGTTTAAGAATGTGTGATGCTTGGACAAATATTCCTCAGATTACTGTAGCTTCTATAAATGGAGCATGTATAGGTGGAGGAGTATCACTAGCATTATCATGTGATTTTAGGTTTTGTGCTCCATCTTCATATTTTTATGTTCCTGAGATTGAGTTAGGTTTTACATATGCTTGGGGAACAATTCCTAAATTGGTATCTATAATTGGTCCTTCAAAAGCAAAATTATTAACTATTGCGTGTAAAAAAATAAACACAGATACATTATTAGAATGGGGTTTATGTGAAGAGGTTTCAGATAACCCATTAAGTACTTCTATAGACTTTTTAAAAAAAATTATTGTAAAACCATTAGTAGCTCAACAAATGGTCAAAGAATCAATAAACAGGCAATTTAGTATGAATCAAATATCTATTTTAGAGCAAGATCAAGTATTATTGACACGAAAATTTAAAAGTAGTTAAAACAATTATTTAGTATTAATTTGCCAGGATTGTAATATTAATGTATGTTTTTACAGCGGATTTTTAGTAGGTCAACTGGGGGACCAAGCCGCGCTGTATTAATACAGTTTTTTGAAGAAAACTACAATATGTAGTTATTTATGGAGTTTATTACCAGTCGAATGTATGAATTTACAATTTTGATCTCCTAAATTATAAGATAAGGAAAAAGATATGCCTGTAGGTATTGTTAAGTGGTTTAACCCTAAAAAAGGTTATGGTTTCATTAGTCCAGAGGATGGCGATAAAGATGCATTTGTTCATATTACAGCTGTTCAAGGCGCAGGACTAGATACTCTTAATGAGGGAGATAAAGTAGAATATGAATTAGTAGAAGGCCAAAATGGTAAAGCTTCTGCTGATAATTTAAAAATTGTTACTTAATAATTAATTTATTCTATTTAAATTTCAGGATTATAATTTTATATAATCCTGAAATTATTTTTTTATTATATCTTTTTTTACAAAGAAAATTGTTCCAAAAATAATTAGACAACTACCTATTATTATATTGTTAGTCATAATTTCGCCATAATAATACCAACCTACTAATGCAATCAATGGAAGTCTTATGTAATCTATTGGTAAAATAATCGATGCATCTGATTTTTTTAGGGCATTTGTTAGCGATAGGTGGGCAAGTAAGGAAGTAATTGTAAGAAATATTATTATTGGCAATTCATTTACTATATTAAAATTTATTTTTCCAAATATTAAAGAGCCTATAATTGATAGCGGAAGTTGAATTAGTGACATAAAAAAAAGTATTGATAAAATACTATCTGTCTCAGTTAGTTTTTTAGTAAAGTTATGTGCGAATGCATAGGCAATTGCAGAAAATAATACTATTATATTATATATATTAACCTGATTGCTATCAGGCAATAATATAGTAAATGTTCCAATTATTCCTATTATTAGAAATAATACTTTATTAAAAGTTATTTTTTCTTTTAAAAACAGTATAGCAATAATAGAAGCCCATACTGGCATAGTAAATTCTAGTGAAAATACAAGCGCTAATGGTAGTATAGTTAATCCCCAAGTCCAGCAAGACTGTCCAATAAAGTGGAAAATATTTCTTATAAAATTAATACCTAGTTGGTCGCTATTTAACTTAGAGTTTTTATTTATAAAAAATATAATTACTAAAATTATTATACTAAATAAATTTCTAAAATTTTGAATTTCAAATGAACCATATTTATAGCTTAATTCTCTAATGCATAAAGCCATAATAGTTATATTTATGATGAAGCCAAACATCCATAATATACCAATGATATTATTATTTTTTATAATTTTTTGCATAATTAATTTTAATATAATAATTATTATTAATCTAAAATTATTTTTAATTGTTATTTTTTTTAATAAGATTAGTCTTAATTATATATTTGGATAATTTAATGATTAATTTAAGATTAAATAAATATGAAAATAATAAAAATTTCTTTTTAAAATCTGCTATTGTAGTAAGCTTTATAACACTTTTTTTACTTCTACTTGCTGTATGTGGGTATAGGTATAATTATTTTACCGTAGGGTATTCTTTATTATTTTTAACAAAGTATGCAGTGTATTGCTCTGTTATTGCATTAGCTTTATCTTTAATTTCTATTGGTTACTCATTTAAGCTTTATAAGAAGTTTCTAAATTTAGTAGTAGGCATTTTTATTTTAGCTCTTAATTTAACAATTATTTCTTTTTTTTATTATCAAATTTTGAACCTAAGAAGTAACCCCATGATTAATGATATTAGTACTGATTTTAATGATTTATTAGAATTTAAGGTGTATAAAGGTCATAATTTACCCAAAGATGAACAATATCTTATTCAAAAGTATGGTGGTTTTAAACTTCCTAATTATGATATAACACCACTATTATTAAGTAATGTTTCAAAGGAATTGATATTTAATAAGTCCTTATTAATACTTAAAAATATGGGGTTAGAAATTACTTATGAAAATTTAGAAGAAGGCATTATTGAAGCTGTAGAAAAAAGTTTTTGGTACGGCTTTAAGGATGACCTAATTATACGTATTGAAGAATTAATATCGAGTAATATACTGATAAATGCAAGATCAGCTTCTAGAGTTGGTAGAAGTGATTTTGGAAAAAATAGTAAGAGAATAAAAAGTTATTTTTTATTGCTGAAATCAGAATTATAAATTAATCACATGTAATGCATTTATATTCTATTATATCGTCCTCATCAGCATCGAATTTTAGGCCTGTCCATCTTCCTTTATCATCATAATTAATATAATATTTTACTTTCCCATCTATATACCAAGTATTACTATCAGTTTGCTCAACATCAATCTCTAAAACTTCACCATTTAATGTATTAAGAAGGTACTTACTCCTTATCTCATAAGGATGCCAGTGATCAGAAGGAAATATATTATTTCCTTCATGAATATAAACCTCATTCTCTTCATTGGTAATTTCAATTTTATTTTCGTCAATTCTTTTAACTAAAATAGAATAATCATTTCCATCATCATCAATATTTATAATATTTTCTTGTAACTGATTATTTTTCCAGATAGAAGTAGACGAGTATTCAAATATATAATCTAAGAATAAAAGATACCTAGCCTTAATATAAGCGCTAGAGATAACATTAAAACCATCGCTAGTTTTCTGAAATTCTACTTTATGCCATCCTACTTCTTTTTCATTTCTTATAATTATAAATTCTTGCTTATAATTATCATAAAGACAAAATGGAAAATTATTAGACTTTATACAGTCATCATCAAAGCTATGTACTTTAAAGCTTATAATTATTATCAGTAATGTGTATAATAAAATTCTCATATTAATAGTATACTTATCAATTATTATTATATTAACTTAGATCTTATTATTGATTACCATGAATAGAAATTAAACGGAATAATTATTTTTATGTTTAAAAATTATTTAATATTAATTAGATGGCATCATTGGGTAAAAAATTTATTAATATTTTTTCCTTTATTATTAAGTTTTAATGAATATACAAATTTAAGTATTATTAATTCAATATATGTTTTTATTGCTTTTTGTCTCGTTGCTAGCGGTATTTACATTTTTAATGATATTAAAGATATAAACTTAGATAAAAATAATACAAGAACTAAAAATAGACCAATTGCTAGTGGAGCAATATCCTATAAAATCGGATACATATTATCTATATTATTAATAGTTTTATCATTATCATTAATAATATTATTTGTACCTAAATGTCTCATTTATATAATTTTATATATATTAATTAATATTCTTTATACTATGTATTTAAAATATTTAGTATTTTTTGATATAATTTCAGTTAGTTCAGGGTTTTTAATTAGAATTTTAGCAGGAGGAATTGCTTCGGATATATCTCAGTCAATATGGACATTATTGATAGTTGGTTTTGCTTCTTTGAGTTTGGCGACAGGAAAAAGATTAGGACAGTTAGTAATAAATCCTAATTATTTATCAGCAAATTGGAATCTTATGTTGTTAAAAGTTATATTACTAATTTCAATATTATTAACTTTGTTGTTTTATGGACTTTTTTCATTTGATTCTAATGTAGCTTTAAGGCATGAAAGTGATATTATATGGATATCATTTCCAATTATAATAACAATTTTTATGAGGTATTTATATATAGCCTGGAATGGTATATATCTTGGAGACCCAACTGATTCAATTTTGCGAGATAAAATATTACAATTATTAGCTTTTATTTGGATTATTATAATATTTTATGTCTTTATAATTTAATACTATTATTTTATATATTTGTTATAATTGAAATAGGGCGATTAACTCAGGGGTAGAGTGTCTCGGTGACATCGAGGAAGCCATTGGTTCAAATCCAATATCGCCCACCATATGTAAAGGTAAATTATGAATTGCACATTATTTATTTGTATTAGTTTCGTTTTATTTATTAATGTTAATTTTGCTTATTCTTACGATGATGAAGATGTAAAATATTTTTTAAAAAATAGTGAATGTAATGAATGTGATTTAAGTAATTATAATTTTGAAAATAGTTATCTAGATCAAGCTATTATTAATAACTCTAATTTAACTAATACAAATTTTAATAATGCTAAAATGGCTAATTCTCAAATAAAGAATTCAGATTTTACAAATTCAACATTTATTAAAACAGATATGCCTACTACAAAAATAGAAAATAGTATTTTTACGAATGTTAATTTTGAGGAAGTAAACTTAACTTCTTCAACAATTAGTGATTCAAATTTTGTAAAAGCTAATTTTAATCTTGGTAAAATGTTTGGCGTTATTATAAATTCATCTATCTTAGACGAAGCAATTATTACAAATGCCAATATGCAAAAAGCTACTTTATCTTTATCTTCCTTTATTAAAGTAAATTTTAATAAGTCATTATTATCATTATCTTTAATGGATTCGACAAATTTATCTTCTTCTAATTTAGCTCAAAGTAAAGCTAGGGGAGTAAATTTTTCTAACTCTAATTTAGAGTCTGCAGATTTATCATATGCTTCATTTAGAAGGTCTGTCTTCATTAAAAGTAATATGAAAAATGTTAAATATAAGGGAGCTAATTTTTATAAATCAGTTTTTACTGGCGCTGATATGAGTACAATTATGTCTGAGAATATTCATTTCAAAAAGTCAATTTTGTGTAAAACTAAGATGAAAGATGTAATAATTAACCGAGACTGTAGAAATTAATCTATACTTGAAGTAACTTTTTCTTGCAGTAAGTTTTTAATCTCATGATCTTTATAATCAATTTCTTTTAATATTTCTATGCTGTTTTGACCTAAAAGTGGTGCTAATTGTTTACCGTTTATAGGGCTATCAGAATAAATAGGAGCTGGTCTTGGAGATCTAATATTTCCAAAGAATTTACTATCATGAAACTCTATTATATTGTTTTCAATAATTTGTTCATTTTCCAAAAGTTCTGTTCTACTTAAAATAGGGGCACTAGGAACTTCATTTTCATGTAATTTTGTTAATATATCTATAGAATTATGCTTTTTTATTTCTTCAGCAATTAATAGTCTTCGCTCAGTTTTATTATCAAATCTAGCTCTTGGAGTATTAAATCTTGGATCACTTAGTAAGTCTTTTCTATCGAATGCATTACACATGCCTAACCATTCTTTATCCGTCACTGCACCAGCAGTGATATATTTATTATCTTTTGTTTTGAATACAAGATCTAAGCCCATTTGGCCTTTAGATGGGTCTCCTTCCTCTCCTACAAATGATAATGATGCGCTCCCTTCAGGCCATAAATAAGCAACCATTACATCAAGCATAGCAAGTTTTATATGTTGGCCAGTTCCATATCTTTCTTTATAAAATAGGGCAGAGCTTATGGCTTGTGCTGCTGCCATTCCTGTTGTTTTATCAGGAATAATAGTTCTAACCATTTTTGGAAAATTTGTTTTTTGATCTCTTTGAATATCTGCAAGCCCAGATAGAGCTTGAATAACTGGGTCATAAACTCTTTGATTTGAATATGGTCCTTTTTCCCCAAATCCACTAATAGAAGTATAAATAATTTCTTTATTTAATTTCTTCACTTCTCCGTAACTGAGACCCATCCTTTTCATAGCTCCCGGTCTAAAATTTTGAACTAAAACATCAGCTTTTGTAATAAGTTTTTTAAGAACAGTGATGCCTTTAGGGTCTTTTAAATTAAGTGTAAGAGATCTTTTACTTCTATTTGCGCATAAAAAAGATGTAGTCATTCCATTTTTTGATGCACCAACTTTTCTGGTCAATTCACCTGTTAACGGTTCAATTTTAATCACATCTGCGCCTTGGTCACCTAGCATCATTGTGCAAACTGGGCCAGAGATCATTGCAGTTAAATCTATAACTGTAATACCTGATAATGGACCATTATTTTTCATCTTATACTCTTTTTTATTTTTTTTGATTTTCTAATATATACTTTTCTAATGTTGGCTGTCCATAGCTTTCTATCATAGCTTTTATATATTGGGTTCTTTTCACTGCACGTTCAAAATAATTATTTATTTTATCACTTTTAATTTCTATTTTATAGAGTTTGACAACTTGTAGACAGCTCATAAACATTATATCAGCGCAACTAGGACTATTTCCAAGCAACCAATTATTATTTGGAACATCTCTATCACAGGCTAGTAACATCCTATTTACATGTTCCTTAGCCGTTTTAACGGCATTAGGAGCTTCTCCATATAAATTTGATAATCCTCCATTTTCTACTGATTGATGTCTTCTCATAATATAAACACCAAGTGAGTCTAATTCCATAGCACACATATATGACCATTCATCAATTTTAGCTATGTCTTTTGCTGAAGTAGGTACGTAAAAGTCTGAAGGTTTTTTAAAATTGTATACAACATAATTCATCGCTGCAACACTTTCACTTATACCTATATCATTATGTCTAAAAAAAGGAATTTTACCTTTTGGATTCATGTCTAAATATTCATTTGTCTGCGTTTCACCTGTTCTAGAACCTATTTTATAGCTCTTATACTTTAAATTAAATTCTTCAAGTGCCCAATAGATTCTAAAAGGTCTAAATGTTTTGAAACCCCATACTTCTATTAGATCACTTTTCATTTTAGCCCCTCTTAAAATGCATATTTGTAGTTAAAAATTAACAATTGTTATTACAATTAGATTATAGGATATATTACATCAAAAAAATTTAAAATATTTTTATTTATTATTAAGGAACATTTTTGTCTGATTTAAATTATAAAAATTTAGGTATGTTTTTAATCATTTTATTTGGTTTTGTTTTAAATGTAGTTAGCATGCAAATAGTGGGTTCTTCGCTAAGGCATCTGCAGGGTGCACTTAACGTTGGTTTAGACCAAGTATCATATGTTATGTCTGCATATTTAATTGCTGAAGTTGTAATAATACCATTTGCAGGATGGTTATCAAGATTATTATCTATTAGAGTCTTATTTTTTATCGCTTTATCGGGCTTTTTAATTGCTTGTCTAGGTTGTGGCTTAACAAATAATTTTTATTTATTAGTAACGTTTAGAATAATGCAAGGATTTTTTGGTGGAGCCTTAATGCCTCTAATGTTTTCGTGCATTTACATTTTATTCACACCTAAGCAATTACCATTTGCATTAGCTTTAACAGCTACTATAGGTTGGTCTTCAATTGCATTTGGTCCTGTAATTGGTGGTTTTATGACTGAAATGATAAGTTGGAGGTGGATGTTCTTATTTAATTTACCTATTGGTATAATAATTTTAATTTTTGCTTATTTTTTTGTAGACTTAAATGATAAAGAGCCGGAATTAGCTAAAAGAATAGACTATTATGGAATCGCATTATTAGCTGTTGCATTATTATCATTATTAATAATGTTACAAGAAGGTTCAAGATTAGATTGGTTATTCGCAACCGAAATTAGAATTGCCACTATTATTTCAATAACGTGCTTTATTCTTTTTATAATTAGAGAACTAACGACAAAGCACCCAATAATTGATTTAAAAATATTCGGTGATAAAAATTTTGTAATAGGATGTGTAAATGTAATAGTTTTTGGAATAATTATATATGCTCCTATTTTTCTTTTACCAGTTTATTTAGGAGAAGTTCGAAGGATTGGTCCTTGGGAAATAGGAATGATGGTTTCAGTAATGGGAATGGCTTCTATGTTAATAGGACCATTTGTTGGAATTTTACTTAATTTTTTTGGTCCTAAGTTATTAATTATTAGTGGATGTCTTTTTGCTATAGTTGGAACTTGGCAACTATCTTTTTTGACATCTGAATTTGGGTTTGAGGAACTTTTTATTCCTCAAGTTTTAAGAGGAATTGGCTCACAATTATTATGGATTGGAAATCAATATTTGGCAATGCAGTTTGTATTACAGTCTGGAGTTCAAAATGCTGCTTCAGTATTTAATCTAGTTTTAAGAGGTGGTGGCGCAGTATCAATTGCAGTAGCAAATATATTTTTAGAGAAGTTAAGCAAAATATCATATGGTGATATATCTAATATAATCTCTGATGGAACTCAAATTATATCAGGTATAACACAAAAAGTGGAAGGAATATTTAGCAGTTTGCCTATGATTTCTAACTTGGATCCAAATTATAAAACTATTATTGCAACTGAAATGCTAGGCCAAAGAGAAGCTTTTATAATAGCTGTTAATAATATTATGTTCATTATAGTTTGGATTGCATTTATTCCAATAATATTAATTCCCTTATGTAAAAAAGGGGTAAATAATAATTAGCCTCTTCTTTCCATATAGCCTTGTTCGGCATAGGGAGCTCTCACTCTTACGTCCTCTTTAAATTTAATCCATGAATTATAAATTTTTTTATTTATTGCACCATCATTAGCCGTTTCTGCAACAACCTCTTCGCTTATTTTAAACATAGTATCATAAACTTCTTTTGGAAAATTATTCATGATAACTCCATGTGTATCTACTAATTTTCTTTGTGCTGCACTATTGCCGTATGTAAATTCTGCTAACATTTTATTATTTTCTGAAACAGATGCATGCTCAACAATTTTTTGTAAATGCTTAGGTAGTTTATCATATTCTTCCTTATTTACCATACATTCGGCTTGAGTTCCTGGTTCATGGAAACCAGGTCCATAATAATATTTTGCTACTTGGTAGAATCCAAAAGCCAAATCATTGTAAGGGCCAACCCATTCAGTAGCATCTATAGCGCCTGATTCAAGTGATGGCATAATTTCTCCTCCTGGCATTGAAACAGCTGTGGCACCCATTCTGTTAATTACTTCAGCACCTAGCCCTGGCATTCTCATTTTTAAACCTTTAAAATCATCAAGTGATTTTATTTCATTTCTAAACCAGCCTCCCATTTGCACTCCAGAATTTCCTCCTAAAAATGCTTTTAAATTAAAATTAGAATAAAGTTCGTCCCATAATTCTTGTCCGCCACCATAATGTATCCAAGCATCTTGTTCTTGTGCCGTTAAACCTCCAGGTACTGTCGCAAAAAAAGGTGTTGAACGATTTTTATTAATCCAATAATAACTTACACCATGGCTCATTTGAGCTGTCCCTTGACTTACTGCATCAAAGCATTCAAATGGGGGAACTAATTCACCTCCTGCATAAAGTTTAACTACTAATTGTCCCTCAGACATTTCTCCAATTGAATCAGCTATTCTTTGAGCTCCAGTTCCTAAAGCAGGAAAATTTTTTGGCCACGTAGTAACCATCTTCCACTCTATGATACTCCTAGATATTGTGGCTGATTTTTTGGGATTATCTGGAGTTCCGCCATCTACTTTTTCTTTACATCCTGCTAATAAAGTTGCCGATGTTAAAGCTGTTGCTCCTATTAATATTTGTCTTCTTTTAAATAATTTCTTTATATTTTTCATTATTTTATCCTATATTTTTTCGTAAGCTTCGGCTCTATCTCTCATATAACCAAAATCACTATATTTTTGATATCTCATTGATTGATATAAAAAATCACTCCAACTTTTATAAATTCTAGCATGTAATTCACCAAGAGATGCAGTTTCTTCAACCACTTCTTTAGATATTGCGAACATTTTATTCATGACATCTTTTGGAAAAGGTCTGACATCAACGTTATGTTTTTCAAGCAAAATATCAAGAGATAATCCACTGCTTGCAAAATATTCTGCAGGCGACTCTAAAGCTCCTGCAAGACATGCATGTTTCACTATAGCTTTTAAATCTAAAGGTAAAGAATCGTAACTTTCTTTATTCATTATTAACTCATTAGCAGTTCCACCTTCATGAAAGCCTGGGCCATAATAATATTGGGCAACTTTATAAAAACCTAAAGCTAAATCATTCCAAGGACCTACCCATTCTGCAGCATCTATTACTCCTGATTGAAGTGCTGGCATAATTTCCCCTGCTGGCATATTAACGGCAGTTCCACCCATTCTATTCACCACTTCCGCGCCTAATCCAGGCATTCTCATTTTAATTCCTTGAAAATCTTCAAGCGAATTGATTTCTTTTTGAAACCATCCTCCCATTTGTACGCCAGTATTACCACATAAAAAACTTTTTACTCCAAATTCTGCGTATAATTCATCCCATAATTTTTGTCCGCCACCATAAATTATCCACGCTGCTTTTTCAGATGCTGTCATCCCGCCAGGCACAGTACAAAAGAAGGGAATTGCCTTATGTTTAGAAATCCAATAATAAGGAGCTGCATGACCACATTCAGCAGTTCCTTCTCTTACGGCATCAAATACTTCAAATGCTGGCACTAATTCACCTGCAGCAAAATTTTTTATTTCTAACCTTCCATCAGAGGCATCAGTAATTCTTTGTGCTAACTTTTGCGAATGTGTTCCTCCTCCTGGAAAGTCTCGTGGCCAGCATGTAATCATTTTCCATTGAATTATATTTTTAGATATAGCCGCTGATTTTCCTGGGTTATCTGGTGTGCCACCATTTACATTATCTTTACATGCTGTCAGAACCCCGGCTGCTGTTAAAGCTGATGCACCAATAAGAATATCTCTTCTTTTATATATTGGTTTCTTTATATTTTTTTTCATCATAATCCTCCCAATTAATTAATTTATAAAGTCTTTCCATTTATTATTTGTCAGCATTTCTAATCCTTTAAATTTACTTTTATAGGACATCTTAGAAGATTCTTTTATCCAATACCCGAGATAAACATATTTAAGCTTTAATCTTATAGTTTCTTCGATGTGCCAGTCTATTATCCATGAACCTAAGCTTTGTTTAGATCTATCAGGAGTAAAAAATTTGTAGATTCCACTTAATCCATCTTTTACTTTATCCGTTAAACTTGCTGCTACTAAAGTACTATTCATATCTCTAAATTCATAAACGCACGTATCTACAGGTGTATCCTCAACCATGGACCTATATTCATTAAAATTCATTTCTGCCATATCACTATCTAAGTGCCTATACTTTTGATATTCATAAAATAACTCGTACTGTTCTCTAGTGGCAATAGGAGGTCTTTCAAAACATTCAATATCTGTTGCTGCTTTTTTTGCTCTTTTCATTGATCTATTAGGATTATATTTTGACACATTAATTCTTACTGGAATACATGCATTACAGTCATTACAAGCGGGCCTGTAGGCTGTTCTATGAGAGCGTCTAAAACCTGCATTTGTAAGTTTAAAATTTAATTCGTTGGAATTAATTCCCGAAATTTCAGTAATGATCTTTTTTTCATTCTTTTCTGGCAAATATGGACAAACTTGAGGAGAAGTTCCATAGAAAATTTGTAAAGGTTTTTTAATATTAATTGTCATATATTTATTTTACTATAATTTTTAAAATTAATATAGGTTATAATACCAAGGAGCAAATAAAGTAAAAGCTAGCCAACATATAATTGTTAAAGGAATTCCTCCCTTTATAAAATGTTTAAATTTATAATCACCTGCGGCCATTACTAATAAATTAGTTTGATAACCATATGGAGTAGCAAAAGAACAATTAGCAGCTAATATTATTGTTATAACAAATGGAACTATATCAACATTTAAGCTTGTAGCTAATGAAATACCTAGTGGCATAAAAAGTGCAGCACTAGCATTATTAGTTAAGAAATTTGTCATAATTGAAACTGTTAAAAATAATATAGAAAGAATAAGAGCAGGGTTAGATTCTGGAATATTATTTAACATGCTAAATGCTCCATATTCAGCAAGGCCTGTAGCTTCAATAGCATGACTTAAAGCAAGCATAGAAACTATTGTTAAAAAAACATGTCTATTTAAAGAGTTTATTGCTCTTTCTGCGCTCAACACCCTTGAAGCTAGCATTGCTGATGCACCTATCATTGCTGCTGCAACACTAGGAATAATTCCTGTAGCAATAGTTATTACAGTAAATAAAAATATTGCTAAAGATCTTCTAGCAAATTTTTTTCTAGGTAAAATTGTTGATGTATGATCAAGTAATAAAACTTCAGGATAGTCTTTTAAATTTCTTATCGAATTTTTTGATCCTTGAATAAGTAAAACATCTCCAGCTTCTAATACTATATCAGTAATTTGTTCTCTATAAATTCTTGAACTTCTTTTAATACCTAAAACTATGCAATTTGTAAGTTTTCTAAATCTAGATTCTTCTAAATCTCTACCAGCCATTCTTGAATCTGGTGATACTAGTACTTCGGCTAATATTTGTTCTCCAGTATTTATATTTTTGTCTTGTTCTCCGAAATTAAAAGGATCGGTATCTGATAGGGTAGGGTGTAATTGCTCTCCGTACTTTATTAATGCTACCTCTATTATCTTTCTATCTGCTGATACAACAATTATATCATCTTTTTGAATTTTTGTGGATTGATAAGCTGATATAGAATGCTCTCCTCTTTGAATTTGTAGTATTTGCATTTCAGGAAGTGCTTCAATTTTTCCACTTATTGACTGCTGCCCTATTAAGTCACTTTCCGCATCAATTTCAATTTGGGCGATAAACTTATTTTGGTCACTTGATAATGAAGTGGAAGTTTTATTTCTTTTAGGCATAAGTTTAGGCAAAATAAAAATTACAAAAATTATACCAGGTATAGCTATAGCTAATCCAGGGATAGTTACGCTAAAGAAATTTATACCATTTACCCCTAATTCTTTTGCAACTTCTGCACCAATGATATTAGTACTTGAACCAACTAGTGTTGTCATTCCACCTAATATTCCAGCGTAACTAAGAGGAATTAAAGCTTTACTAATAGATAAATTCATTTTTTCTGCAATTATTGATACTAAAGGTATAAATATTATAATAATTGGTGTGTTATTCATTACACTTGAGAATAATGCGACAATCAATAATAATAAAATTAACATTGTGCTTTTGCTAGTTTTAAGATCACGGTTTAAATGCATTATATTATCAACAAATGTATTCAGTATTCCGGTTGAGTAAACTCCCTGAGCCACTACAAGTAATGCCATAACTGTCAGTAAACCGTGATTAGAGAATCCTGCAATAAAATCGTCAAAACTTATTCCATCTACAGGATAAATTTCAAAAATTAGAAAAAGTAATCCTAAAACAGAAATAGAAACAGCATCAATCGGAAACTTTCTCGTTGAATAACCAATAATAGCAAATATCATTAAAGATAAAGTTAATAGCATTTCGAATGTAAAAGCCATATTATTCCTTTATGTTAAATTCTTTCAAAAGTTTTGACCTGTGTTCATCTAGTTTAGGAACTTTTTGTCTAGATTTTGGATCATTATGTAAACTCATTTTAATAGGATTGCCTGCAACATAGAAATT
>CEUM01000690.1_pt1 | contig 95235 bp, 63 predicted proteins | sample 356421 | NCBI WGS metagenome assembly CEUM01 (sample SAMEA2622716, study PRJEB7988) | marine metagenome | biome: marine biome (ENVO:00000447); feature: surface water layer (ENVO:00002042); material: "saline water (ENVO:00002010), including plankton (ENVO:xxxxxxxx)" | depth 5 m
ACCGAGGCTCGTGGACATCGATTGGCGCGTCGGCGTCACCGCGAGCACGAGCGAGACGAACGCGAGCGGCGCGTCGCGGGTGAGCGTGCGGTTGACGCTCGAGGAGGACGCCGACGACGATGAAGACGACGGCGACGACGACGCCGCCGGCGTCGAGACGTCGGGGGTGATCGCGCCTCCTCGCCCTCGCCGACGCCCTCGCCGACGCCGGTTCGAACGCGTGGAGATGTCGGTGACGCAATTTTACGCCCTCGCGCGCGAGCTCGACAAGGCGCGCGCGGCGCTCGACGCGCACGCGGGCGCGCGCCGTGGATAGTAGGGTTTAGGTGGCGGCACCATGTATCATAGAGGAGCACGAATGTACCCCAACGAAATACACGAAATAACACAAATAAAACGCGCCCACTCGACCGGAACCGCCGCCGCCGCCGCGATGCGATGTCGACGCGCGCGCGAGAGAGACGCGCGCGCGTCGACGCTCGAACGTCGTCGAGCGCGCGCGCGCGACCGTGATGTCGTCGCCCCGCGTCTCGGACGCCGATGGACTCGACGCGAGCGCGAGAGGCGCGCTCGCGCGACTGCGCGCGGCGCACGGTGGACGCGCGAGCGCGTCCTCGTCTCGCGTCGTGCGCGTGTGTGACGCCATCGAATCCGCGATCGAGGGCGCGGGGGCGCGAGTGACGTCCACGAGCGTGTTCGCGGCCGCGTTCGGGGCGCTGGAGCGGGCGATCGAGGCGGCGGAGACGGGAGGGGAGGATGCGCTGGAAGCGCTGGAGGCGGTGAGCGCGGCGGCGGCGGAGGCGGCGACGGATGCGGATGATCGAGTGGTGCGAGCGAAGATGGAGCGCACGTGCGAGGTGATCATGGCGTGTGGACGGGTGGTGAGCGCGCGGGCGCCGAAATCGATGCGAAACGTGGCGAAATTGTTGGCGAGGTGCGCGTCGAGCGCCGACGCGAGCGGAGGGTCGGAAAAATTTGGAAAGAGGGCGTTCCAGGCGACGCTGAATTTGACCGTGGACGGTCGACCGAAAGTGCGAAAAGCGGCGGTGTACGCGCTGTCGGACGTCATGCGTAGGATGCAGGAGCGCACGGGCGACGCTCGAGGATTGGGTGAGACGTACGGGGAGATGACGGCGGCATTCGCGAGAAAAATCGGAGAGGCGCCGGAAGGCGCCGCCGCGGAAATGGAAAAGGCACGAGGCGCGGCGGGTGCGAAGGATGCTCGCGCGCGTGCGACTGCGGCAGCCACGGAGGCGTTGTACATGCTCGGCGCGATGAAGGCGTTGTTGCCCACGCTCGACGAACCCGCGTGCGGCGCGTGCGTGGACGCGTGCGTCAGCTTGTTGGATTTAGACGAGCCCTTGCTCACCCAACACGCGACAGAGGCGCTTCTGGCGCTCGTGAATTCTCCCACGAGCGATAATAGCGGAGAGGGCGTGAGCGCAGACACCATCATGGGAATGATGCAGCCGGTGGCGGCGGTGGCGAGCGCAAACTTGAACACGGCGCCGACGCAGGTGATTTCCATGGCGCGCTTGTTGGCGCGCGCGCAGTGTAAGCTGCACGCCGTCGACGCCGCGTCTTCCGAGAAGACACTGCCGACAACGTCTCATTCGCTCGTGAAGCTTTTCGCCACACCGCACGAAGGCGTGGCTACGGAGATTGCCGAAGCGCTCATCTCGCTCATGCGCTCGTGCATCGATTCCGGCATGGTTCAAGACAGCATCAAGGCTATCGCGTCGGCGCGAGCCTCGGGTAAAGCAGCTCCATCGAAACCTACACCGCTCATGTCGGTCGCTTCGAGCGTGGAAGCCGCGATTGGATTCCGCTACCGTGGTGCGTGGTCGGTGTCAATTCCTGTCGTGACGTGCGCCTTTATTCGTCTCGGGCCGGCTTCCGGACCAATCTTGTCCGGCGCTTTGAACGCGCTCGGTGAGATGGGTGAACACGCGAGCGAATTGATGTGCAAACAACAATTACAAGACTGCATCACGGCGGCTATTCAAGCCATGGGTCCCGAACAGGTGCTTCAGGCGCTTCCGTTGAAGCTCGAGGAAGCAATCGATGCCGAGCTCTCGAACCGCGACGACGAAGACGGAATGGATATGGATGAACACGACATCATGAACGCGGCGAGTCGTGAGACCGGACGTCTCTGGCTCATTCCCTTGTTACGTTCTGGTTTAATCGGGGCGAGCATGTCGTTCTTCGCGGACGCCATTCTTCCGCAGGCGCGCGCTCTCGGTACTCGGGCCGAGCAGGCGAGAAACAAGCAGAGCGCATTCGAGGCGCAGCGATGCAGCGCGGCTGAGCACGCGCTGTGGAGCTTGTTCCCGGCGTTTGCGAATTGGCCCAACGACGCCGCGGAGGCGTTCCCGATGATGGCGAAGGATTTAGGTAACGCACTGAGCTCGAGAATCGATTTACAGGGTCCCATTTGCGAGGGATTGAAACGCTTGATTCGCCAGGGACGCATCGGAGCGGGCGTGTACGAGGTCGACGACGATGATGAAGCCGGCGACGGCGCGTCGACGATCGCTGCGGGCGACGCAAACGACGATGATATGCCCGCATTGTTCACCGTCGATGTCGCCGAGGCGCAGCTCGTAGCTGTCGGAAAGTACGCGCGGAACTTTTTGCCCATCTTGTTCAATCTCTTCATCGCGTCGCCGACGTCCCGCCGCGGAGAGTTATTGCACACCATCGGCGCTTTCGCAAAGGTGACGGATCAACAACAGCTCGGTGGCTTTTTTAGAACCGTTTTGCGAAAGCTGGTCAAGGTCACGGCCGACGATCCCGGCGCTCCGGACGCCCTCGTCGAGGGCGGCGACGACAAGACGGCGAGACGGTGCACCTTTATGGATCTCGTCTTCGCCCTCGTCTCGGGACTCGACGATCAAGGACTCGAGATGGTGTATAAAATCGCGAAACCCGCCTGCCTGGAGAAGGAGAGCGTCATCCAAAAGCGCGCGTACAAGTTGCTCAACGAACTGTGCGAAGCGCTGGATGGGAAATGGCTCGAGGCGCACGCAGACGAGGTGGAAGAACTCCTCGTCTCCGGCGTCGATTCGTGTCTCCCGTCGGCGCGACGCTACCGATTGAAAGTCATCGGAAGAATTCTACCCGCTTTACAAGAGCGAGACTCCGAGGCGGACGCCGAACAAGGCGGCGACGGTACCGAAAACATGGCCGGCGCGGGATCTCTCACCGTGCTCCTCTCCGAGCTCATCCTCGCCACCAAGGAGGCTAACGCGCGAACGCGCACTCTCGCGTACCAACTCTTGATCTCCATTCCTCGTTCCATCGAGCGTAAAAACGCCGAGAAGGCTCGCGGTGGGAGTCGTTCCGGAAGCGCCGGCGTCGCGGCGTGGCTCGGCACGGGAGACGACCAGGAGGACGCGCACATGGACACCGAACAGATGGGCGCGGGCGTGCGACGATTCTTCTTGACCGTCCTCGCGGGCATCGTCGGCTCATCGCCCACGATGCAATCGGCGACCATCATGGCTCTCGCCAGATTACTCTACGAATTTTCTTCCGCGCTCGTCTCCACGGTGCCAGAGTTACTTCCGGCGGTGTGCGCGTTGCTCGAGGGAAAATCTCGTGAAGTCGTCAAATCGTGTCTGGGTTTCGTCAAGGTTGTGGCCGTTCGTCTTCCGCAACAAGAGCTCGCGGCGGAACTCCCGAGGCTCATCCCGGCGTTATTGCACTGGTCCGAAGATTCGAAGAATCGATTCAAGCTCAAAGTCCGCGTCGTGTTGGAGCGCATGTGCAAACGCTGCGGCTACGACGTCGTCGAGGCTAGCGTGCCGAGAGAACACTCGGCGCTCATCGCGCACATTAAGCGCGAAGAGACTCGCTTGGAGAAGAAGAAAAAATCATCCATCGCCGGCAGCGAACACGGAGCGAAATCGACGCGCACGGCGCGACGATCGGAGTGGAGAGACGGTGACATTTTCAGCGACGATGAATTGGACGATAGCGACGGCCGAACGCGTCGAAGCGGTCGAGGCGGTCGCGATGGTGGGTCGTTCGCGCCCGCTTCGCGTCGCGGCGGCGGAGAAGGCCCGCGATCCGCGGCAGAGGCGGCGGCGAAGCGCGCGACTGGCGGCGCACGACTTCCAGCGGCTGGCGATACGCCGCTCGATCTCTTGGACGACAGCGCCATGCGTCGCTCCATGTTGCCTCAGGGCGAGCGTCGTCGCGTAAGGTTTGAAGACGAGGACGACGACGGTGCGTATAAGACCGGCGCCGACGGGAAGCTCATGATTTTCGAAGAGAGCGAAGGCGCGAAGCGACGACGCGAAGAGGCGGAGGAGGACGGTTCGGAGGGTGGACGATCCAGGTACACTTCGAGAACGGGCAAGTCGAGCGGCGGCGCCACCGCGCGCACGAACGCGTCCGGTAAATCTGCGCGAACATCCGGTACGCACAACTCCAGAGGCGTCAAGAGACAGCGCACGACGCACGAGCGTCACAGTGCGGATCTCTACAAGGCCAAGGGTAAGACGACGGGCGATGTCTACTCGAAGAAGACGAAGCTCGAGCCGTACGCGTACTGGCCGCTCGATCCCAAGCTCTTGAACCGCCGCAACAGCAAGAAGGTGGCGGCGCGCGCTCAGCTCGGCGGCGTCGTCAAGTCGGCGAAAGCGGCGGGCATCTTACGAGGTAAAAAGTCCAAGCGTGACGCGCAGAGCGTGTAGTCAAACATATGAAATTACAATTCGCAGAGCATCCAGTTGTACGGTTGCGATTTGCTCCGAACCGAATCCAGCGCCTCCTGAAATGTCGGCTCTTTCTCCTCCATCTCGCTCGACCCGTTCGATTCCTGTTCGAGTGCCTCGGGCATCTCCTTCTTCAGCATCTCGGTGTCCTCTTCGCACGACACCATGTACGATTCCAAACTATACAAATCGTCGACGTTGTCGGCGGCTTCCCCATCGAGGACCACCTTGGCCTTGATCTTCTCAATCAATTCGCGAGGGTCCAATTCATCCTGCGTCGTCGCGAAGTGACTGATGTTAACGCTCCCGACGAGTCTTCGAATCGCGTCCTCTTGCGCGTTGAATTGTCCTCGCTTGAGCGGATTCACATTCTCCGGAGACCAGTGCACGAAGATGTATTTCACGCGTCGCAGCGCGCCCTTTCCAAAGCCGATCCGCGTCAACGCAAACATCACCTCATCAGTCGGCAGCCATTTCGTGAGTTCATCGAGCGAACCCGTCCCAGCGTTCGCCACCTCGCTCCCTCCGTTCGCGTCCGGGCGCAGCGCGTACCAATTAAACGGTCCAGATTCCGCGCGCACCGCCTCGGACGCCCGGCGCAGACTCATATCCCGTCCCATCTCCTTCAGCGTCAACCGTCGCATCTTCCCGCTCCCTCGACTCCCTCGCGCCTCCTCAAACAATCGCTTCGCCTCTCTCAACTGTTCCTCGATGTCAGCCTTCATGGTCGTCATCCTCTCGACGAAATCTTTCGGCGTCTCTCCTCGTTGCAACCGTTCCCCGTCCGCCGCCACCGTCCTCGCCAATCGCTCGACGATTCCATCCACATCGCACTCCTCCCGCGACGAAAACGTCACGCTCGCGCTACACGGTCCCATGTTCTCCTCCACGCCGTTTTTCCTCGCGTTCGCGCGTCCTCTTCGCACCACCGGACACGCGCTTCCGTTCCAATGCACAAAGACGGATTTCCATCGCGCGAACGTTCCGCGCCCGAAACAAAACCTGAGAAGGCCGAAAAACACGCGATCGTCTCTCAGGTGCGCGCGAAGATCCTCCACGCCTCCGATCCCTCGCGCGATGAATCTCGGCGCCGACATCGATCGATCGCGCGCGACCGAGAGTGACGCGAATGGGTGCGCGCGATGCATTGAATCTCCGCAGATCGGCGCGCGGGGCATGTCGACGCGCGCGCGCGGGGATCGTCGCGCGATGGCGCACGCATCGTCGCGCGCGATGCGATCGTCGTCGCTCGGTGGCGGTGGACGACGGCCGCGGTCGGTGCACGAACGTGGCACGCGTCGCGCGCGCGCGTGCATCGTGTGGGCGACGCTCCTGTTGCTGGCGCTGAGTCTGACGCCGCGCGCGTGGTACGCGCGATACATCGACGTGTTCGGGGAGAGGGGTGAACAGAGCATCGGTGAACGGATCGAGGCGCGGATTCGGGCGAGGGAGACGGAGCGAGAGGCGGCGAGATTGGCGGCGATGAGAGAGAGACGGGGAGCGGCGCGGTTTTGGGAATGGTTGGGGACGTCTCGACGGGACGACGATACGGGGTGGAGGGGAGGGAGTGAGAGGGTGGACGCGCGAGAGAGAGGAGGTGTGTCGGTGGATGGGGGTGAGAGGGGGGTCGATGGGAACGTCGCGTCGGGGAGGGATGGTGGGGACGACGGCGAGCGGCGGCGCGAGTTGGGCGAACGAGAGCAGAGCGTTTTACGCGCGCTCAAGGAAAGATTGGTGAAGATCAATCAAGAGCGCGATTCAATCATTTATTTAGTGCGCAAGATACAGGGTGAATCGTTGGATTCGGCGGACGGTGATTTTAGGGAACTGACGGAGAATGAAATAGAAGAGTTGAGCGAAAAGATGGCCTTGCGCAGCGAGTCCAAGTCGTTGCTGAAGACGATTATTCGAGGTTGATCTAGGGGTGTGGAGGACGATTGTACAATACAAATGATTATCAATTAATACACGTCGCACTATCGTTACGACTGCCGCTATTATGTTTCGTCCATGCTATCGAGATATTTGTTCCAGCTGTGACGCATGTCGGCTTCGATTTCAAACGCCTCCGCCTCGGCGCGCGCTTGAAACGTAAAACTCGACTCTTCCGTGATTTTCGACTCCTTCGACGAACCGAGATTGGTGGTGTCTCCGTCGTTCGTGATGTTTATCTGCACGCTCACGTTGACGACGTCTTCGATCCAAATTGAACTGACGTCTGACCACGCGATGTACCACAAACAGGTCGAGTCTCTGGGTGAGCGCTTCTCGGTCTCCACCGTTTGCACGCACATGACTCTTCTATTCGTGAGTATGAGTTTGAGATTTCCGAACACCGTGTGCATCGATGCGAATAAATCGTCGAGGGCGGGGTAGTAGGAAATTCCGAGAGCTCGACTGCTCGCCCTACTCGTTCGCATCAAGTACACGGCGCGCGCACTCTTCTCGTCCCATCGTCGAATGATTCCATCCGAGAAAGCAGCGAGAGGTAATCGTCTGATCCGCGTTTTCGACGACTGGTCGGTAGAAACGATGTCCCACGCGGCGCTCTGCACGTCTCGAGCGGTGTTCGCCACGCCCTCGACAGTTCTTGATGCGAAATAAATGACGCCGGCGACGGGTTTCGCGACCAAGTTGGTGATACCCTTCGCGCATCCTTTACATCCTCCGGTGATGCCTCCACTCTTGATACCCTTAAAAGGGATGATGAATAATCCGACCACACCTTCGGTGACGCCTTTACTGAGTCTGCTGAGACCGTTGACGACACCGCCGAAAATTGTGTTGCGCATCCGTTTTCTTTCGATGAGCGACGACGGTAAGCGCGCCAGGTTCGACGACGACTCAAGCACGCCGAAACCGGTTTCCACAGCCTTACTGACGGCATCCAGACCGGTGGACACGTTTGTGAGCGTGTGCATCGACGTCATGATGTTCAGTGAATGCGCAATCATCTTTGATTTGACGGAACTCACAAAGTCTCTCCTCAAGACCGATTGCAGCGTGTTCACTTCAAATTTGTTAAACCCATCGAGCAAAAGATGCAGGCGATGCATGCTCGCAAACGTCATAATGGCGACTATTTTGGCGTTCGCATCCGAAGGCCTGATTCCAGAATTCGGTGTAAAGGTCACGATGAACGTGATGGGTTGAATCGATAAAGACACAATGTGCAGCAAAGAGTCTTTCCCAGTCTGCCGTTTCGCCATTGCGATTGCGGTTGGATTTTCTTCCTCTGTCTTCGCGTCTTGACCCGGAATCTGAGCTTTGAGGATTCTGCTAAACTCAATCAATCGCCAGACGAGTTCTTCACCGGCTCGGATCACTAAACCGTCCTTTGGCGTACACAGATTGAAACAGTGTACGATCACATTATTCGAAAGACTCTCGCTCAGCGTCGCATACAGCTCGATGAATTTCCCGACGGACGGGTCATGCCACGTAAAGACTGGGTAGGTTGCTTCTTTCGTGGTAAAATCTACCTGCAGTGAACCGACACCGATGAAATTATACATAGAACGCCCCAACACTAAGTTACGTCCGCGTTGCACGCACACATCATCGATGGAGGTATGCAAGAGTTCGACGCAATCGTTGTACAAGCGATCGACGAGCGTGATGGAAAAACCAGCCAAAGTTGTTGATAGATGCTTTTCTTTCTGAATCTTCTTTCCCAACTGTTCACGCCTCTGTTCAAGTATTTCTTTTCTGATCGAGAATGAATCGAAACTGGCCGTTCTGTGCATGAGAAAGATGTAAAAAGTACTCTCCCGCCACTCTCCGACTATCGTCGTTTTCATCGCTCTTCCGTCGCGCTGCGAGAAGAAGAGCTCACCGAGATGCATGAAACCCTTAAAGTGAGCGTTCAAAGTGTTGATTTCAATGACACATTTTTCACCTTTACTTGTTGACACTTCCAAGAATTTATGCGCGTTGCGTTGTTCGTCCGCCACGGCATTTCTCCGTTTTTGACGGAGGCTTTTCATGGGAAAGCTCGGCATGCTCCAAGCCCAGCACATCGCGGACTGTGCGCGCAAAGCATATGCGTGACCGACGCCTTTCATGACAATTTGATCCGCCGTAATTCGTTTCAAAGACACTCTCGTCGACTTAATACCGAGATCACTCTCTTTGACTTGCCGAACAATGACGGGTTCGGTTATATTATTCTTCACGATGATCGGCGCATCTTTCAATGACGCACCATCGCCTCCGGTGAAGAATATTCGGAAACATCCCTCATGCGTGCGCTCGACGATGAATTTGACGATTAACGGTTTGACGTAATCGATAACTTCACCATCCTCGTTCGTTCCTCGTAGTTCTCTGAAGGCGTTGATGTCTTGCGTAGAAGGATTCGCAGAGTTCGGTATAGCCCACGAAGCGCCAGAATAACTAACCATATGGTGTAACGGACAGCTCCACTGTATGGGTTTTTGATCAGAATGTGAACTCAGGTCGGCGATTTGAACGGTTGCCGAATTGAGCGCATCCTCAATGTTTTGCAGTTCTCGAGAGTTGAAATCCAACGAGAAAGGAGTGGGATGCGAGCCCGGCTCAAGCTTGACATGCTGCATGTAATTGGAACGTATGCCCAGTGGGATTCGCGTGAGATTGATCGCCGAGAGCACTGGTTGTATGGTGACTTGTATTGTTGGCCACGTGTCCGTCACTTGATCTTCACCCCAAATCGTCGCAGAACAGTTGAATGTGAGTTTATGGCCAGAAGCCGTGTTGATGCACACGTTCACGGGTTCAGAACGCGCCGATACCGTCACATGTACCGGCGTTGAATCGACACAAATTCCAAGGTCAAACTCTTGTGTCGTTATTTTCTCAACGTTTTGGACGCTCGACTTGAGAAACATGCCAGGATGCGTTTGGCCGCTCGGTATCTCGACGAACGTGTCTGCGTGAACATTTTTCTCACCGGTGCTCTCCTTCATCCACGCTAAACATTTTATGCTACACGCGGAAGAATTCGTTACCAACAAAACGCTTCGATACGACACATTTAATAAGTGTTTCAAATCATCGCCATCGGGTTCATCTTTCGTCAGACGCGTCCTGGTCGCGTCGACGAGCAGCATCGAACACACGTGAGGATAGCCCTTGACGTCCAACCAACAGCAATTCGGCACCGGAGTGTTGCCAACCTCGGAGACACGGAGTGGCATTGGCTTGTTTTGACTGAGCGTGAGATGATTACTGAATAATGAAACGTGAAACGCGAGTTCATGTTTCGTGTCCACGGAAGTGAGACGTTTCTTTTCGTGTGCGAGCAACGAATGACTCAACGCAAGTCTATCGTCGGCGTACACACTCACTTGCGACGCGCAGTGCATGGAAGATGTGACGTGTAGAGGCGCAACTATGCGAATTCGCATTCCTGGGAGCGAGTCAGACGCACTATCTTGTATGTCTTTGTGATGATCTTTCACCAAAATGAAGAAATCTGACCCGTTATTGTAAGAGCACGCGGCGTCATTCAATTTGAAGAACCATCTCATATCGAATGCCTTTGCATCATCCAACTCCTCGGTGGCCAAAGGCTGCTCATCGTTTGACTTCGCTTTCAGCACTAAAAGATGCGACTCAGTCCTCGAGAAAGCAGGCAAGACCAGTTGTTGGTCGGCTTCGACCTCGCCGAATACGTCTTCCACGTCGTCTCTCCTCGTGTTTTGGAAAACAATCTGCTCTGTGAGATCATCGATCGTTTTCACGCGAACGATGGGACGAACCCAACGTCTTCTTCGCGTAGCTCGAGCCTTGCGCTTCGCGGATCCGGCCGGAGGTGGCCATCTTGTTAACCAAACAGCTCCGTACGCCCAGCCGTTCTCGTTCACGACATCCTCCGGCATGTCGAGTTGCCAGGGTCCGTTGAACTTGAACCCTTTCGGTGGCTTGACGTCCGGGAAGAACGCGACTGATCCACGGCCACTTCGGCGTGCGCTATAACGTGCATTCATGATGGCATCTTTCGGCGCCGACCATCCAGCGAAAGGATAAAATCTCTCAGACTCGAACACTTCGACCTCGTCATCCGTGCCTCCTTCGTTCACGCTCGTTTGAATGCTACTGACGCTGATGGGACTGCCGAGAGATTCATGATGCGTACCTACTTTTGTGAGAATGGTGTCGTCGGTCTCATTTTCACACGCCAGATAGCTGAGAAGCTTTCCGCGTTGCGCATCAAAGACTAAACCATGCGTTTTGTGATGCACGACGTGCGACGCTCCCAGTTGCAGATGGATCGGTTCGAACGGTCCTTTCGATGAAAACGAGATGATGAGCGTTTCCTTGTCAGATTGCATCTCCCTCTTCAAGCGTTCGACGTGAGATACGGTATCGAACCATATTTCTTTGACACTCTCGTCATGGATCGAAGGAATGCACAACTGTTGATTGAGTTGGCGCATGGGCGGAACAACGCTTGTGATTTCTCCACGCTTGCTACGCGCGCATTTTTCCTGAATGAAACTCCAGCCGCCGGTGCTCATCTCACCATTTCGAATGATAGAAAATCTTCCATTTCCGATCGTTCTGAATCGTCTACTCGATCGCCACGCGGCGGCTGGAGGCATCGGCGCCGTCTCAGTCAAATCTTCGCGAATGCACACGACTGAGTCGAGACAAGGCTTTGTAGAATCCTTCGTCACTACGTTACCGATGGCGACGTAACCATCTGGAGCGACGGGTTTCCAGAAAGTAACCGTATCTACATCTGCCGCCCAAATCATTTCAAAATCGATGGGGAAAGCAGTCGGAGAGATTTGATTCTCCTCGTACTCGAGGACCAGCGCCATGAGCGCGCTGCGAGGGGCGACAAGACCTGGAACGATGATCGTTCCAAAAGGCACCAGTCTGTACTCATTTTCCGATTTGGTTTTACCGAATGAAAACCGTGCTTCAATTTCCACCTTTGAAGGTTGACGGGGCGTCCAAGCGCTGAATGCACTCTTCACGCTCTTGTACTTTGTCCACCACGTTTTCACGAGATCGTTCGTCCTGCAAACAATCAGAGGTGGCGCTTTCACTTTGGTCCTCTTCACCATACTCTTGGTCGGACTGTTTAAGATTCGATGCACTTCTTGCGTCTCGCAAATCGGATATAGCGTCAAACCTTCGACCACTCGCGCGCGTAGTTTCACTCTCACGGATGCGCGATTTGGCGCTTCGCACGTCACCCAGCAACCGTCCCAACTTCCGACCCATCCACGTCTTTGCTGCTCGCTAGGAGCCTTGAAGACGCCCGTGACGAGAAGATCATCACCCTGAGGTCCGACGTACGATATCTCGACGACGACGTCCACATCGTCGTTGTGGGTGTAATCGCTACTATCTTTGCGGTGGAAAAGTGGATGCGGCACGGGTACCTTAACGGCGCCGCTGAGAGTGCCAATCGGTAGCGAGTCTGTGTGATACCTCTGCAATCTACGGTCCCAAGTTTTGATCGTCAACTGGGGGTACGACAATCCATCGATGGGCTCAATACTGAAGACATCGAACGTGAGGTACGATGTCACAAGACTCTCATCGCCGTGATGAATCATATCGTCAAAGACGTCAGCCATTCCGCGAGCGGCGTGCAATTTTGTTTCAACCTGGTGTCGTCCCCCCAAGGATTTTTCTTCGTTCTCACGCGCTGACGATACATGAAATATCGACAAATTTTGTCCAGGGAGCACTTCATCGACAGTGCCGTTGTTTCTTTGAATCCATAACGATCGACCGGTGGCGTTGACGACGACGTTGTCTTGCACCGCTGCGTAAGAGACCAATCTCGCAATTTTTGAATTTTCATCGTTTGGCTTGCGCAGTTGCATCACCGCCTCCATGATGTCGGCGATCGACGATTGATTGATGATCGCTTCGAGTTTATCGCTACTCTTGATGTCTATCCAAAGACCCGTGGGTGTGAAGCTGGTGATGTCATTTTGCCGTTCTCTCAACGATACGGTGGACCGCCAAGGCGCGACGATCGGTTCGAGTGCGTGCCCGTGTCGTTGATTTCTGTGATTCAAAGCCAACGAAGATTGGACAGAAATATTCATCGACTCGGGTCCCTTGTCATAGTTCACGATAACATTAGTCAACTCACCAGAAAATAAAACTTCATTTCGCAGTCTCCGTTCAAACGCGACGCCCACTCGGATGGCCGGCGCGTGAAACTTGACCATCGCGCTCGACAACCTCGATTGATTCGAGAAATCGTCAGGCATGTAGAACACTCCGAAACCAAAGTCTGGCGAAGATCCGTGGGGCATTGAATTCACCACGAAATTCTTGGTCGAGTCGTTCGATATCCAGAAATGCGTCGCAAACGCAGAGGTCTCGTCGTCCACCCAAAACGCGTTCTCCGACGTCCACGTGCCTTTATCTATGTACGTCACAAGATCTTCTCGCACGCACGCGATAGATCCACGCGTCGCAGGATCCTCATCATCGATCGTCACGACGTACCCCACGCTTGCGTAGCCATCCGGCGCGACAGGCCTCCAGAATGTACATCGTTGGGACGTGCCGTAGGCGCGGGGTGGCGCAATCCGCTTGAACGATGCAGGCGGCTGAAAGATTGATTTGTCCTCGCCGAACACGCACGCGTGCAAGGGGGGCAAATCGCCCGTCGAGAGACAATCTCCGGTGGACACGAATCCCGCGGGAGTCACGACCTCCCAAAATCCAATCTTATTCTCGCCGCTCTGCGCGAAACCAATCTCTTTAAACTCGACAGCCGTGGAACACACGGCTTTTGGGGGCGCCGGCACATCCTTCCTCTCCAGCTTGTGTTGCATCGTTCGTTGAAACCCGGGCGGTTGACGGATATCGTGCACCAAAGGTCTCTCTTTGTCTCCGACCTTCGAACACAAAAAGCCGTTCGCCATGTTATTGGTTCGCCAGAGAGAAATTTTCGGCATTTGATAGTCGCCGTACAGGCGAAAGTTGACGTGGGTGGACGCCGTCCCGATGTTCGTCACAATCTGTTCTCGAACGCAACGAACGACGTCAAGCGAAGGTTCGTCCGCCTGGGACACAGATGCGATGAGACCCAAGCTCACGAAACCCTTCGGCGCGATCGGCCGCCAAAAACAGGGACAGTCGCTCCCTTCAACGCGTTCAAATTTTAATGGAATCGCGCACAGCGCCGGGACATCGCGTATAAGGCAAGCCTCTACTTCGGGCGCGCCGCCTTCAGACTTGACGACATCCGCGAGCATGGCGTATCCAGCCGGAACGACGGGCCTCCAGATGGTGTAAGATGTATTGCTCCCCTCGCGATTTTGCACGAAAACTTGTTCCAAGTCTGTCTGCACGTTGCTCTGTCCGCCGGCCCAAATGCACGTGTAGAGACTCGTACGCAGCAGCGGTGCGATTGCGAACGCACGAGCGATGCGTTCGACAAAAACTTTCAATATGTGCATTCTGTGTGGACTCAACTCGATGTTGATGGGCGTGAACGTACCGTCACACGTCGTGACGCCGGAGTGACGGCGAAGTTGCAACGTCATGCCCGTCGGCCCTAAAAGAGGAGGCTTCATCGTATCCTTCGTGCGAAGTCGAATGAGCTCGACTGCCGCCGTCGCGTTGTCATGATTGTCTCGTTCCGCATAACAGGACAGGCCAAACAACACGTTGATGTGATCCGCCGGGGAGACGTCACCGATGACCACGTGTACACACATCACGTTTACATCAGTCGTCACCGTCTTCTTCTTGATGTCCGTGATTCGTTTGTCTGACCGATCGCGCACCTTCGCCTGAACCGCTTTCACCACGGGAGAACTTTCGGAAGAGTCGCCAGTTTCAACCGCCAACGGTTCATCACCCAAGTCCGTGACGAAACAAACGTTGGAGCCGAGCACGTAACTGCCCCCCGGAGCGATTCGGAAGAATTTTGAAAGCGCTGATTTATCGCAACAAAACGTGATGTTATCGATTTTCAGCGTCGCCCCTTGTCCGATAATGATTCTTGGCATAGTTTTACGACGAGCTTCGTGGTGCGAGTGCGTTCGAATAACGTTGCCCTTGCTGATGAATTTAATCGAATGACCGCACCCATTCAAGCCGTACACGGCGGCGTGGACGTACGGATCGTCTGCGAGTATCCTCACGCTCTCGGTCAGCTGTAAATCATCATCCAACTTGATTTCATCTCCAGGAAGACATTTTACATCCTTGGGAAGAATGAGGTCGGCCAAGTAGGCACCGCCCAAGCTGCGAGGGGCGAACGTTCGCACAGTGTCCAATATGATGTCCATTCGAAGTAGCAATTCCACATGCTGTAGCGAAGCTCGCGTCTGAATCTTTTCTTCATCTTCTCTGTAATTCAATCGAACGAATGGCATGTTTGACGCTCCAGCGTAGAGAATGTGCTTAACCTTGAGGTTCCTGGAGTGGTATGAATCATCATCTATACCGATGACTTGAACCGTCGCGTCCAGCGCCACGCCAAACGTCCTGTTCAAGTTCTTTACAGCGAATACATCAACACCTACCACTTTCGCGGTGGAAATTGGACGGATTTGCATAGGAAGTCGGAAAACTGTCAACTGTGCACTACTCAGATTGATCGTCACTTGCATCGATCGTAAAGATGCGGGCTCACTCACTTCGACTTTGAGGACTGGATCAACGTCTCCCCAACGAATTGGATTTTTCACTTGCACGTTTGGTCTCACTTTTCCAGACTTGACATTCTTTAAAGCGTCGTGTATGCATCGATAATCGCTCCCACATATGTCAAAAAATATGGGCTTCACTTTGATATCGCTCTTGTCGTCGATTTCATGCACCACAACGGGCCCGTTATCAATTCTGGTGTGTTTAGATATGCTCACCTCTATGGGTTTGCGAGTGATCCTTGAAACCTTTGGCTGCTTCCCAGACGTATCGATGATGGTCATGTCCAGTTCGTGAAGATTTATCGAGGTCGTTTCCAAAACAATTGGAAACCCTTCGTCAGTTGGCTTTGAAGAAAATCCACTCGTCATTTCCACGCTTCCCGGAACGATGATGAAATCATGACCAACGCTGTGACCGTCAAGAGTTGTCGCAGGTAGTGTAATCCTAGGTGCGTCAACTTTTATCGCACTGCGCACCTTCAATTTCGTGAAACCAACGCGCGCGCGATTGCACGGGTGAATAAACTTCTCGATGTGATCAGGCTTTTGCGCTCGAAAGAAGGAAAAGAAAGGACCAATTTCCTTGAGTTCGGGTGTCACGAGGATATCCAGACTTGCAAGCTCAAGCTCTATCGAATGATTCGCGCCGTCCTCTTCCTCTCCATCATCGTACACACGATTCCGTAGCGCGAGAGTGGAAGCGGCATCAGCTGCAGGTTGAACATTCCATTTTCCTTGGGCTGCCATCTTTCCAGTCGCCAACTTGATAACGCCGATGCTCACGCTCGTCAATCGACTTGGAGGGCTTATTGATGTATCCCACGAGAAGTCCGTAACATCTAAAACACCCACTGGCAGAATGTCTTCTTTGGTATGGTCGTAGAGTAAAGTTGCAGTGACCGAGGAAAAACTCGTTCGGATCTCTCGAGCGATACGCTTCAACAGCTCATCGCCAACCATGACTCGCGCAGTTTTTGTGGGCATGATTTTCACGAGCTTGAAACCTCGAGGTCGCAATCTAAAGCGCAATGAAATCAATGCGAGAAGAGTACTGCGGCGCAACTCGAGCTTCAAATTATCGTTCACGCGGATATCGATGAGTTTATCAAGTCCGTCGTACTTGGGATTGTCTTGGCCGCGAATCGTCACTGAAACTGAAACAAACTCTCCATTCTTTTTCTCTCCCGAAGCCGCAATACACTCGCGACCGATCGCATCACTCGAGTATCGATCGTGTAAACGAAGTCCCTCAGCCGCGACCCGTATGTTCTTCTCAGTGCTCGCGAGCGCTGTATCGAAACCAACACGCGTCAGGTACAGAGATGCGAGCGCGCGCTCTGCATCCACATCCAAATCACCGCTCAGATCCTGCGCATCCAATTCGCATGGATGTGCTTCCAGTGGCGCAGATACGTGCAGACCAAACGTGTGAATACTAATTCCGACATGAACTTGTGTCTTACTCGTCTTCAACTCTTTTCGAGAGTCGACAAGGCCGGCGATATTTTCACGCGCTGCGCTATTGATGCGCGCGTACCACGAATCGAATATAGCCGCTTGATCTCGAGTGCTCATCTCATCTCTGCCATCGAATGTTATTATGACTCTCTTATCTTTACGGAGCGAAGAGTGCAAGTCATCGACGGAAAGTACCACTTCTCCGATAGCGATGATGTTCTCATAAGGAGCCAACTGCCCGCATAAATCACTCCGCAGCTTGCTTGCTCCTGCACTCTCAAGCAGGTCAAGACGCATAGATCTGGTGGCTTTACTAGCATCGATGAGCGTGACATCGAGTGCCATGGTGTGCTTATCTTTAATCAGTGATATTTTACCAGGTATCCACGAGAGCTTTGTGTGTTCGTCGACTTGTAAAATCATCGCATCGGCTGTGTCAAGCGAAGTCGCCTGTGCAGGATTCGATTTTGAATTTGTCTGAGGTTTCAACGATTTAATCAATCGTCGCAATTTGAATACTCGCTCGGGAGAAACAAAAAAATCGAACGTTGGAAATTCGGTTCTCATGGACAAGTTTGGAGATTCCGACGCACGGCTCAGGCTCTGCATCACGGTCACTGTGTACGCAGGCACATCCAACATCGGGAGAACGACGGGCTCGTATTCTCCCGTCCGAGTCGAGTTTATACTCCAGTCGTTACAGATAAATCCGGCGTGGAAACCATCGGAGCACACTCTGAATGTGTTGCACGCATCTCGCACGTCGGCGTCTTGCGATGCTACTTCAACTTGCCCAACTTGCAACCGGAAGTTCGCATCGTCTGAAGCCAGCATGATGACCGACTTTTCCATCTTTACATCCAATCGGAGTTTTGGTTTCACCTTGAATGCACCTGCATGCTTTTCGATGGCGTCTGTATGAGACTTTTGACTAGTCTCATCTTCGTAAATGAAAGATTGGAGGTACCCCGAGGTAACCTTGTGCCGCACAGCCACTTGCGCGACTCTATCCACGGGTTCTCTGAGTACGTGCACAATCGACTTTTTCAGCAGAGCCTTAAGATAAATATCCTCCTTGGCGCTGGAGTCACCCTTGATCATTTGCACCTGTATCGCACTCGATGAGACCGCATCGCTCCACGAGTCTACCTGTGATATGCGCGACGCGTTGCAGTCTGGGCTCAAAGTCTCTTCTGCCTTCATGTTCATATCTACCAGCGTGCCTTCTGGACTCAACACGGCAAGACTCCGAATTGCAGCGCGCAACTCCGTTCTTTCCGTACCAAACATTCTGGAAAAAGCAAGTTGATTAATGTTGATTCGGAATATTTCATGCTCCGAAGTCGCCAAGCTGGTAATTTCATCGTCCACCATAACGATCAAGACGTTCTTAACACTGACTATGGTGGCGATTTCGACTGACGATGTCACAGCACAGTTTTCCAACTCCATACTGCGCTTACTCAATTGCATCGTAGTTTCCAAATCTTCCTGCCACGTCGCCGGCTCGTCCTCTCTCTGAGCCTGTCGAGCGCGCTTTTGTTTGTGAACCAAATCGAGCGAATCACGCTTACGCACGGCGCGCGCGATCCCTCTGATGGGATTTGTGAGTCCTTTCAAGACTTTCACGGTATTCTTTGCTCCTCCACCAGCAAGACCAAACATTGTTTTGACGACCTGCTTCTGATGAAATCGTTGAGTGCGCTCTCTTTTGACCGCCTGTTGTACGCCACCAGATTCCCTATATTGGGAATGAGCCAAAGTCCTGAAAGTGAAGATGGCGTGCACAGGCAAACTCTCTTCAATCTGATCGATTTCTTCTAAAACACCGAGTTTGAGCTTCGGCGGCCAGCGCTTGTTACGCTGGTCCACGCGTTCGGCGACTAAACACTCCGGAGGGGGAGGCAATTCTCGCAGATAACGCAAGTACAAAGGCACGTAGCGCTCGCGAGCGGCGCTGATGCGGACCATATCATTGACGCTCGAAGCGAAATCTAGACCACGATGTCGTTTCATCTCATTGACGTGCATTTGTACACCTTGAATGGCGAAGCGCCACCAGTCGGCGGCGTTTCCACGCACGCTCGCGCGCGGACGAATGCTTGCGTACGTGTACCGCACGCGACTGGCGCGTAATTTCGCGTACATCGCGTAAAACACTCTCAACTGTGTCGACCTAATGCTAACGTGCACCGATTTGACATCCATCTGAAGGTTATGCAAGGGTTCGTTTTCGTCACCGTTCGGACTTCGTCTTGTGTACATTGCGGTTGCGCGCATCGGTCCGAATATGTAACACTTCGGAACTCTGTGACGAGTGCCGTTGCTCCCGTTACGCGGCACATCGTCGATTCTGAACACGGACGACATTTGAGAGACGAAATATTCATCGCTCATGCCCACCCAACCCTTGGGATGGTCCGCCGCAACGGACGGTGAACCGGCGTCAGTGTACACGCCAATTTGTTCCAAATTGATCACCTTTCTCAATCCCTCCGCAAATCCCCCAACCTGAAACGCGACTCTCATGTCCTTGTCCACCGTCGTCAGCGCCATTCGTTTGAGCACGAATCCCATCCCACATGGCGCGCGATTGTCATCGCACTCGCCCTCGATGCGCACGTGCACCTTCGCGACTTCCACCATGGTGTTCGCAAGCGCGACGTCAATCAAACCCGCTATACCGCTCCTCTTTTTCATCATACTGATTCGTTTCACCGTCTCATCTTGCGCCTCTAAAGTATCCGCATCAACAATCGGATTCCATCGCAACCATGCCTGTTCCGCGGCGTCCACCGCGCGTCTCGTCGCCTTGAGCGCCTTGGCTCGCCTTCGCTCGGCGCGTTCGCTCTCGCTCCCCTCCGCCGTCGTCCCTTCACCCTTCTCATCGATCTCCGCCACGACGTAGACGCCGTGAAACGTCACTTTGATTGCATCTTTACCCAAATTTCTCCACGGTATCTGCAATCGCAGTTCATCGACGAATCCGTATCGCACGCGAACGCTCGGCTCGTCTAAAATTTTCGTCAGCGCCGACGCGCGCACGCGCACCCGACGTATCCGCACGTCCCCGTTCAGGACGCCGACGCGGACGTCGCCCTCATCGATGCCCTCGAGAAAAGCGCCGAGCCTGGAATTCAGCGCATCGGTCAGCTGTTTCTCGAACATGGCGGCGTCGAGCGCGCTCGAGGAGGAGGAGGATTTCGCGCTCGAGGTCCGTTAATCCACCCACGCACGCACGCGTTCGACACCGCCGACGACGCGTGAGACGTGCGCGCGCGCGAACGAGCGCGAAAATAGATACGAACCGGCGTGCTGCGCACTCGAGATGGACTCGCCGCCGGTCTCGTCGCGCCGCGCGCGCTCTGTCGCCGTTCGCGCGCGGTCGCCGTCGCAATCGCCGACTTTTTCCCGAAAGCACGGGTATAAAATAACGGACACATGATCAATATTTAAATATATATAGATAGATCAAAGTAGCATAATGAGCATACAGTTGATAGCTTAAAACTCTTCTCAATGCGGTACACGTGCCTTTTATGCGTGCGCTCCACCGTTGTCTCGGGAGGGGACCGTTGCATGAATCGCGGGCACCCCGGCGACGGAAGACGCGCGCGCGCGACCGCGACGAGGAGCGCGACCGCGAATCGACGCGCGACGAACGCAAACGACCATGTTACCTCCGCCTCGAGGACCCGGGGGCGGTGTCTCGCGCGCGGGCGCGTCGAACGCGTGCGGAGGACTCGGATGGCGAGGGGACGCGAGCGGTGCCTCGGGACGGCGTCGCCGCGCGTCGACGTCGGGACGCGCGCGCGGACGACCGATGGAACGGAGAGGAGACGCGCGCGGTGACGCCGCGGGACGCGCGCGGTCGATCAAAGAGCCGAACGGGGCGACCGGTGGGACGACGGACGGGAGGGGAGGCGCGAGCGGCGGAGGCGCCGGCAAGCAAGGGGGCGGCGGCGGATTCGGGAGTCTGTGGGACAAGGCGGCGGAGCTCACGAAGAAGGCGTCGGCTTCAGCGTCGTCGTTGGCGTCGTCGACGCAGGACGTGGTGACGAAGCAGTTGGACGAAAAGGCCAAGTTGATTCAGCCGTCGATGAATGTGGCGGTGGACCACTTTGGGCCGACGGCGAGGCAGATTAATAACCTGTTGAAGCCGATCACGACGCCGATACGCAACGAGTGGATGAATCTGAAGCCGGAAACGAGAAGAGTGTTGAAGGGTGGGTTTTTTGGTGCGTTTTTCGGGAATCTCATCTTGGGATGGCCGGCTCGCGCGGACCGCAAGCGTTTGAGACGCAAGGTGGAGCAAATGCACCTCGAGCGCACGAAGATGCTCGTGGATGACTTTTCGCTCGAGCGCGAAGTCTTATCGCTCAACGCGGAAAACAGACGTCTCGAAAAGCGCACGCTTCGCGCGGAGATGGCGTTGAATGCCATCAAGCGACGTCTGGGTGAGTACGTCGTCCAACCATCTACGGATACGAAATTCGCCGACCCAAACTTGCAAGGAGTGATGCCCGGCGCGCCCTGGGCGAACGATTTGCTCGATGCCGTGGGCGCCCGCGTGGATGGAACGGCCAACGGGGGTGACGCGAATCCCACGGCTGTGAACGCGGTCTCGAACCGCGGTGGTGATTCCAAGGATGCGTGGAGTCGGCGCGACGAGGCGTGGGCGCACGCGTTCACGCTCGCCTCCGAGGAAGCGTCGAGCGATGGTGGTGAGCGCCCCACGAAGTGAGCGCCACGATGTCTTTATCGGCATTTCACGTGCGAAGAAAACCGATCGAACTCTCGCATTTGCTGCTACGTACTCAATTTCACATCACATCATCAAATCAACAAATCTACAACTACCGACCCACCTCTATCTACTGTGCCAACTTTAGCGCTTCCAATACTTCGACATCTTCGGTCTCGAGTAAATCGAATTCCGCCGCCTCCTCGAGTTTCACCACGGCCTGAGCTAAACACTTGGCCGGCAGAGGTATCGGACCGTCACTCTCCGCCGTGAGAGAAACGAGACACATCTCGGACACGGCACGATACGCCGTCGTCTTCAAAGCCGCGCCGAGCATGTAACTTAAACTCTTCGCGTTCGCCCCTTCACACGCGCCAAAACTCTCACCGTAATACCAATTGAAACTCTCCAACGTTTTGAAGTCGCCATCACCCTTGGCTTCCGCGAACAACACCAGCGCGCGCTCGAGTCGCGTCTCCGTATGCCGCCGTCTCGCCGCCTCGAACTCTCGCAGCGCCGCCATGACGTCTGGGTGCGCCTTGTATCCACGGCTCTGATCCCAACTCGGACTCTCTCTCGCCGCCGTTTTCAACGTCTTCAACGTCTCCGCGCGCGCGCACAACTCGGCGTGCGCCTCCGCCACTCGCGTCGTCGCCTCGGCTTCCGTCGTCGCCGCCGCCTCGGGCGCGGGCCTTCGCTCCCTCGCTTTCGCCTCCCTCTCCATCTTCCGACGCTCCGCCTCCGCTTTAAACTCCCTCACCTGTTCGCGTTTCTCCTCTTTCCGTTTCTGTTCGCTCGCGCGCGCGTCAGTCGCCGCGTCGCGTCTTCTCCGTCTCGAGCGCGAGACGGTCGCTTTTACGAACTCGCGCCCATCGACGAACGCGCGCGTCGACGCACCTGCCGACTCGCCGGGGATCTCTTACACACGACGCGCACCGCGCCGCGCGCGACGATGGACGCGACCGCCATCGCGCGCCGTCGTGTGACGACGCTCCCGCGCGCGCGGCGAGCGAGGAAATGAAACCTACGCAATTTGGGGGCGCGAGTCTCGACGTCGCCGTGCGATGACTACGGGATGTGATGCTACACGTGGACTAAGAAACGATCGAGCGCGCTCACTTGCCGCCGCCGACGACGCGCTCGACGTACGGACGAAGCGACGTCGTCGCGAGTCCGCTCGGGACGATGTAGTCGGGACGCTTCCAGGGGACGAGCTTGTAGGCGCCGACGCGCGTGCGCACGCCCGGGTTGATGGCGCCCTTACCCTTGTAGAAACCCTTCTTGGCCATCTTCGTCGTGAGCGTGTTGAATCCGACGCGACGCGCGCGTCGGGCGAACGCGACGGCGGCCGTGGCGAAGACCATGCGCGTACGGTTCTGAGGCGCCCGGCGCCGGCGCCGAGGGTCGCGGTACTCGCGAGCGGTCGGTCACGAGCGGTTGATCAACTCTTGATTAATACATAATAGTTTAAAAACGTCTACGAGGCGGCACCGGCTCCCGTCCGCGAGGTTGCTGTGATGTACACCGTCTCTCGTCTCTCACTCGACTGTGGTCTTCGCGTCGACTAAACACAGCTGTCTAAATCTGTTGGCCATGTTGGTTTGCTGATTTTCGGATCTATCGAGTTTCCCCTGCACGCTCACCTGAGGAAGCACGTAGACTTGCTTGCGCAGGGCGCGTAAAGCCTGCATGTCGATGGTGCTGCCCGACTTGACGGAGTGGCGAATGGAGTTTGCTTGACTCATTCGCACGACGTAAAAGTCGCTGCTTCGCATATCACATCCAGCATTTTTTATGATGCAGGCGTTTTGAGACAGTTGTTCGCACGCGCACGACGCTGGGCATCTAAATGTGACCCCCTCTCGCCCGCCTGCCATCGCTTGTTGCTCGAAAAAGTACGGGCGGTAACCCAGGCGCACCGTGTTCCAAGACACGGTCGAGTTCAACATGCTCAACAACCCGTCGACGTTGATGTCCTCGGCGGTGAGATCTTTCGTCATCGCGTCTTCTTCCATGATCGTGATGGTCTCATAACCGTTCACTTTCGCATCGAGCATCGCGTGCACGTGCGACATCGACGCCTTTCGCCAGTGGTCGGCGCCGTTGCGACTGTAGCACGGATCGACGTCCGTCCCGTGCACCGTCGTGACGCGCCCGGCCCACTCCGGTGGAATTTCTAATCTATCACACTTCATGCAAATTATGTACACGTGCTGACCCAACAACGCCAAACGCGCGCCCGAGTTTGAAACCTTCAAACACGAGTTTTCGTTTCGGGCGTTGCACCCGGGGGACCACTTGCTGCCCACGTGCTCTTCAAACTCCGCCTCTCTCCTCCTTCTATTGCGCATCGCACACACGTACTCGTTCGGCTGTCCGATCCACGCCGCTTCGGAAGGATCCTCCGAACCTTTGAAATCGATCGCTTTCCTCGCGCGCCACGGTTGACGCGCCGGCGGCGTCTCCGTCGCGCCCGCCTCCGCCGCCGCCTCCCTCCTTCGCGCCGTCCACCGCCGCCCCAACTCCGCCTCATCTTCCCCCCCCAAACGCGCGACGCCCGCGGTACTCCCACCACCGGTCGTCGAATACAACGCGTACGCCGCGCACCCGACCACACCCACCATCACGGCGACGACGCCCGCCGTCCTCGTCGTCGCCGCGCCTCTCGTCGCCGCGCGTCTCGTCGCCCCGCGCTCTTCGTCAAACTCCCCTCCCCCCGCGTCCGACACCCACCCCGCGCGCTCGCCCACCAGCGCGTCTCGCTCACACGCGTCTTCGCACGTCTCCTCCGCGCCTCCTCCGAGCGCGACGTCCAGCGCGCGCGTCGCCCACGCCGACATCGCGTCGTCCAACACTATAGTCGGTGGCGCGGATGTCGGACGCGCGACCGCACGAGCGCTCGCCTCCGCGTCCGCGCTCGACGAACGAACGCGACGAGACGCACGCGAATCGCGCGTCCGACGCTCGCGGCGTCCCGCTCGAACGCGCGAGTCGCGCGCGTCGAGCTCTCGAGCGCGCGCGATCGACCGCCCGCGCGCGCCCGCGGGCCCGCCACACGCGGCATCCTCGATCGCATGCAATGTACCTCGAATACGGCATTATTCTACGTAGTGTAGCGTACATGTGATCATAGTATCCGATAGTACCTGGGTGTAGGTTTCCCCACAAAGTCGGACGAATGTCCCACTGTTCCATCACAACGAACACCATGAAATCGCGGAAACGCACCATCGAGCCGCGCGCGCGCGAGGCCGTCCCCCCGGATGCGGCGCGCCACCGCCGGTGCCATTCTTTCTTTCGTACGCGTGATCGTGTATTCGTCGTGCGCGTACGGTCCGTATGTCCGGTCGCGTGTTGTGGAGACGGTGCGCCCGCCGACGCGATGGCGCGTGGCCTCGGCGCGCGCGCGGCGCGTTCGCGCGCGCGGTCGTCAGAGCGCCTCGTCCATCGGTCCTCCGGCCGCGGACGGCGCGGATGTCGGTGATGTCGGTGGTGCGCCCGTCGGCGTCGGTCGCGCGCGCGGACGCGCGCGTGGAGGCGCGATGCGGGAGGTTGGGGCGCGCGACGACGACCGCGGTGGGAGTGGTTCGTCGACGACGCGGGACGTTCGCGCGCGGGGGAGGGACCGGCGCGAGCGTCGCGAGGGAGGAGGGGGCGGTGGTGGACGCGTCGTCGTCTCGCGCGCGCGTCGCCGTGGTCGTTCGGGCGAAATCGTCGCGCGATGGTGAGGAGGTTTGGGCTCGCGTCGGCGCGGGGACGCCGACGCGGCGTCGGGATGTTCGCGCGCGTCACGCGTCGTGTTGCGGTGGAAATGAGAGTACGCCTCGATCGATGGATGTGGGCGCGTCGCTGAGCTCGGATGAGGATGAATTCGTGTCGCAGGCGGGGATGTTGGCGACGAGCGGCGGCGAGGGTCAAAGGTCGGCCGTCGAGCGCGTGTTGGACGCCGTGTTCGAGGCGACGGGCGTGCGTAAGGTGGCGGATTTCTTGTATGGGAACGCCATGGTGGCGGTGTTGGCGTTGGTGTTGTTCGCCGTCGGTGGGATCGCGCACTTGGGGGCGCACGGCGGAGGCGCAGGGTTGGTGCAGACGTCGATGGCGGCCCAGGTTTCGAAGGTGTGCGTGGCGCTCGTGTACTTCTTGGCGGGGACGCCCGAATTTGTGAACTTGGCGTACGATCTCGCCGCGGGGCGCGTGAACATACACGTGTTGACGATTTTAGCCGTGTTGGGAACTATCTTGCTCGGATGCGCCATGGAAGGGGCATTGTTATTGGTGTTGTTCGCGGCGGCGCACTTCGTCGAGAACCGTTTGACATTGCACGCGAGAGGTGATTTAAAGGCGCTATGGGGCACTGTTCCGACGACAGCGGAGATGGTGACGATGAACGCGGATGGGAATCCAGATCTTGGGAGCTTGCGTGAGGTTCCGGCGGCGGATGTAGACGTGGGGACGATGATTTTCGTCAAGGCGGGACATCAAGTTCCCTTGGACGGCGTCGTCGTGCACGGAAGCGCTTTGGTGAGTATTCAACACATCACGGGCGAAGCGTTACCGGTGATGAAGAGATACGGCGACGAGATCCCCGCGGGGGCGATGAACACTGACGGCGCGCTCGTGGTGAAGAGTTTACGTTCGAGTGAGGAGAGCACCCCCGCGCGCATCGCGCGTCTGACTGAGGCGGCGCAAGCGCGTCGGCCGAAAGTTTCGCGGTTGATCGATGCCATCGGTGATCGGTACAGTAAAGCCATCTTGGCCATCACCTTTATCAGCATGATTGTTGCTCCGCTAGTGCTCGGAATTCCGTTCCTTGGTCGAAGTGGCGCCATGTATCGTAGCTTTGCATTTCTCACCGCGGCGGCGCCCTGTGCGTTGTTGATGTCACCCTTGGTGTACGTGGCGGCCATCGGCGCCATGGCTCGCCGAGGCGTGCTCATTCGCGGTGGGTTGACCTTGGACGCGCTCGCGGAGGTTGGCGCGGTGGCGCTGGACAAAACCGGAACCATCACCACCGGTCAGATGACGTGCTCGAGCATCACACGATTTGAAAACGGTGCGCGTCGGAGCGACGTCGCAAGCGCATCGCCAAAGGCGTTGGCTTATGCTTTGAGTTTAGAGCGCGGATCGTCGCATCCCATCGCGACGGCGGTGACGCAAACCGCACGCAGCATTGATTTACCGGACGTCGGTGCCGTCAAGGATTATAAATTAGTCGCCGGACGCGGTGTCGAGGGCACGTTCGAGGGCAAGCGCGCGAGATTCGGAAGTCCCGATTTCGCGCTCGAATTGTGCGATAGCGGTGCGGACGAGTGCTTGGCCGAAGTGAGTGCAAAGGAGGGTGAGATTCTCTCCGTGCTTACGATTGAGGGCGAGACTCCGGTGTTGTTTAGCTTCAAGGATACGTTGAATCCACAAGCGCCGGAGGTGGTGGAGTCTCTTCGAAGCGGCAAGTGTCGAAGAAGTTGGTGGGAGTCAGAGAGCAAGGCTGTGGGCGTGGACGTCGTCATGCTCACGGGCGATACCGAGACAAGCGCTGCAACCATGGCGGAGGCGATCAAACTCGAGCCCAAGGACGTGCATGCTGGTTTGGCGCCTTCGCAAAAGTTGGAGCTTGTGGAAACGATGCGAGAACGCGTCAAGTCGACGCGATACTCTCGAGTCGCCATGGTGGGCGATGGTATCAACGACGCGCCGGCGCTCGCCGCCGCCGACGTTGGCGTTGCCATTGCGTCGACTCCTAGCGATGCCGCGGCGAGCGCCGCCGACGTTCTCTTTCTCACCAAGGACGAGGGCGTTATCTCGCAATTGCCAGAATTGTTTTCAGTGGCTGAGCGTACGAGACGAGTGTTGCGACAAAACATTGCCCTGGCAGTGGTGTCCATCATCGGATCCTCTGTGCCCGCCCTCTTCGGCGCGTTCCCGCTTTGGCTGGCGGTGCTCTTACACGAAGGCTCAACGCTGATGGTGGGGATGAACTCAGTTCGTTTACTCGTTACGTTCGGTCGTCAACCCCTCTCCAAGGGCACCAAGCTCGCGCTCACCGGTTTCACTGTGTTTTGCTGCTTGGGCGCCGCATACACCATGTGCAGCGAGGCCATCGCTATTTGGATCAGTCACTTGCACTTGTTGCATTGGATGAACGTGGTGACGGCGTTCAAATCTGCCTGGGCCGGTTTATTGGCCGGTTGTTTGCATACCCTGACCGGACCGGATCACTTGGCGGCGCTCACGCCATTAACTGTCGGCCCAAGCCGCGCGCAAAACGCCCTCATGGGCGCCCTGTGGGGATTCGGTCACAACACGGGTCAAATCCTCTTCGGTTGTATCTTCATTCTCCTCAGAGATAGGTTGCCGCTGAACATGGAGGTGATCGGTCAGTTCGGACAGGGCATTGTGGGCTTGACGCTTATCATCATCGGCGCGTTGGGTTTCTGGGAGATAGTGGGCGGACACTCGCACTCGCACTCGCACTCCCATTCGCATTCACATCCGCACTCGCACTCTCACGGCACCGATACGCCTGTGAAGCGCGATAGTAGTTTCATCTCGTGGACGTACATCACCGGTACCATCCACGGGTTACAGCCAGATTCATTATTTCTCCTCTTACCCGCGCTGGCACTTCCGCGCGTCGAAGCCATTTCATTCTTGGCGATGTTCTTCATTGGAACTATGATCTCCATGGGCACGTACACATATTGCATTGGTGCGGGGACGGCTGCGCTCGAGAAGAATAACCCGAAGTTTGTGAGCTACATTTCGCGCGGTTCAAGCGCGGTCGCGCTCGGCTTTGGTGTGTTATTCGTCGTCAGCGCAATCTTTGGCTTAGACCTCATTTAAGCGCAACGATAGAATTGTAAGTGACTGTAGGCTGGAAAAACAACGAGATTAAAGAAACAACGAAAGGACTAGTTCATATTTCAAGTAATCTTAAGCTCTCTTAGGCACGTACGGGGCGAACAATACCGCGGAGTTGTGTCCACCAAATCCGAAAGAGTTGGACAACGCAACCTTCACATCAATCTTTTCCCGAGTCGGGCCGACTAACATAGAGGTATCGACGCCTTCATCCGGAGTTTCCAAGTTGATGTTCGGGTGGACCTCTCCGGTTGTGATCGCCTTGATGCACACGACAGCCTCGACGGCGGAAGCAGCGCCGAGCAAGTGGCCTATCATGCTCTTCGTGCTATTGATTTTAGCGCCCGACGCCTTGAACTTGTTCTGCAACACGCGGAGTTCGGCAAGATCGCCAGCCGGAGTGGATGTTGCGTGCGCGTTGATATAGTTGACATCTTCAGCCTTCACATCAGTCAATTCGAGCGCCTTGTCGATGGCAAAGTTGACACCCACACCGTCGGGTCGCGGCTCTGTCATGTGATGCGCATCACACGTCGCGAATCCACCCAAAACTTCCGCTACGATCGGCGCGCCACGCTCGAGCGCGCTCTCCAAGGACTCGAGAACGAGCACACCGGCACCTTCACCCATGACAAAACCGTCACGATTCGCATCCCACGGTCTGGAGGCAGCCGCGGGATCGTCGTTACGTGTACTCAGCGCCTTGGCGGCGGAGAATCCAGCCATACCGACGGGAATGACGCACGCATCGCTCGCCCCAGCGAGCATCAAATCGGCCTCACCGTTTTGAATGTGCATAATACTATTTAAGATGCAAAAGTTACCCGTCGCACACGCGGACGCGATCGAGTAGTTGGGTCCCATGAAGCCAATATCCATAGCCGTCAGCGCGCTCCCCATGTTGGTAATCGCGAACGGAATGCAAAACGGGTTCATCTTCCTGTGCCCAATCGTCACCAAATTCTCCGTCGCCGTCGCAAAAGTCTGCATACCTCCCAACGCGCTCCCGATGAGACATCCAGCCTTGGATTTATTCACGTAATGCGCACCCGCCTCGTCGTTCCAATTCACCCTTGCATCCTCCAGCGCCCGTTTCGCCGAGACGATCATGTACGAAATGTACGGATCCACCCGTCGCGCCATCTTTTTATTCATGTACTCCCCCACCTCAAACTCCTTGATCTCACCGGCAAACTTGGTACCGATCTCGCTCGCGTCCCACTTGTCGATGTTCGCGATGGCGCTCTCGCCTCGGCACAGTTTTTCATACACCTCATCCACGTCGCAGCCGTGCGCCGTGACCGCGCCCATGCCCGTGATCACCACGCGCTTCTTCCCCCGATGATTCAACAAATCGACGTCTTCGCTCGACGCGCGCGTCTCGACGCGTCGAGCGCGTCGTGCGCGCGTCGTTCGTCGTTCGATCGCCGCGCGCGCTAATCCTCGCGGTGGCGCGGACGCGCGAAGCGTCATCGTCGCCGCCGTCGACATGTTCGCGTCGCGCGGGCGCGAGAGTGCGCTCCGTCGTCGTCACGTGTCGCGACGCTCGATGGACGCGCGCGAGCGTCGTCGTGTGTGGAGACGCGCGCGATCTATCCGCGCGCTCGATGGATAAGTTGGCCCAAACCCTCGGTGGGACGGGACGCGCGCGGAGGCGCGGAGAGGCGCGGAGAGGCGAGATGAACGCGATTACACGGTGAGAGAGGCTAGTGTTCGTCGTCCGAATCGATGTCACCGTACTCCCACACGCCGTGGTGGGCGCGACGGGCGAATTCCTGGGCGTCGAGCATGTCGTCGAGGAGCGGTTTGGCGAGTCGGCGAGACGCGGCGCGGACGTCGACGCGCGCGAAACCGGCTTTGAGAACGTCGATGGCGATGGATTCGGTGGTATCTTCGTCGCGGAAGAGGGTGACGGTGAAGGTCGGGGGAGCGTCGGCTTGCCACGGTTTGGTGGTGGGGGAACGATCGCGAGCGTCGATTTTGGCGTAGAAGACGCGGCCGGAGAGGAGGTCGCCGACGCACGTCGCCGCTTGGTACCCGTAATCGGAATCGATGCGCGGAATTTTGAGGTACGAGAGCGCGCAAAAGTTTGCCATCGGTGGAATGGTGGTGGTGGTGACGCTCGCGTCCTTTAACGGGCGCAGACGGCTGAATGGAACCTCTTCACAGTTGCCGAAATCGCAGTAAAAGACGCCAACGGGTTTGTCGCCGACGCGCCGCTCCGTGACGATGGCTCTGGACCATTTATCATCGCCAGTGTACTTGGCGGCGACCGCATCGCCAGGTTTCGGTTCGAAGACACCGTCGAACGGCTTGGTCGCGTCCTCGCCGTCGTACAGTTCGGCGAGTTTCTTGGTCACCTCATCGATTTTGCTTCCGTCGAGTTTCTGCGCGTAGAAACGACCGCCGGCGACGCACTCAGTGACACCGACACGCAAGACTTCTTCGCTCGGACTCTCGTTTTCGACCTGTTTCGGCGCCGCGACGGGAGGGACCCAATCTCTCCAGAGGCCAGCCTTGAGCTCCCGCGCGGCGGCTTCTATCTCGACGAGCGTGCGACCGCCGCGCACTCGATCCGCGGGGAACGACGGATGTAAACTGCCCAATCCCGCGCGAAGGATCTCTTCGCCCAGATTCAATCTTCCTTGATCGGCGATCAGAGTGCCGAGGAAAATACCACTTCTATCTACGGAGTCGACCTCGATCTCTACCTCTCTTTGAAGGATTTTGTTTCGCGTGTACGCCAACGCCTCGGCGGCGTGCGGCTCGTCGCGCTGAGGACAGCGAACGCCGGCGAGGCAGAACGCGATGACGGCGCCTTCCTTCGGAATGGACACGCGGATCTTGTGACCGGCAGCCACGTACTCGACCATCGCGTGGCACTTGCCCGCGCGCTGAAGGAACGGAAGGAACGTCTTCGCTTTGTGCGCGTTGATGCTAAAGTCATTCATCCTGTGCACTGGAGGGTCGCGGTTCTTGTTGTGCATCCCTTTCTTACTCTCCACTCCCTTCTTCTCCGCCGCGATGAGATCATCGTAATCCGCCGCGCGCTCTTCCTCGGAGCGGTGACGAATGCAGGCGGCGAATCCGCGAACGAGGAGCAATTCTGCGACGTTGAGTACGTTGCCGTTCGGCGTGCCCACCTTCACCGTGGCAAAGTGCAGCGTGCGCTCGTTCGCGCCCTCGCCAATCTTTCGCGCGTAGTCCATATTCACGGACACCACCTGGCCGATAAGGCGAGAGATTAAGAACTCCTTTGCCTCGATCGCCCAGGGTTCGTGACGCGCCTTTTCGTCGCGAGAGTTTGAAATTCTAGGGGCGCGAATGGAACTCAAGTTGATTCTTCTCTCCGACACGTCTTGGCCCGACGTCGGAACGACAGAGATGCAATCGCCGGAGATGATCTCCACCACACGAGCGTCGAACGTTTTCACCGTCATGGAGTTGATGGACGACACGGGCGGCACGTATCCGCGCCAGATTCGGAGCTGTTGTTCCTTGGCGGTTTTCTCAGCGGCGCGAAGCTTGGACGCGCCGCCGATCATGGCCGCCGCGCTCGCCTCGTGCACCTGCGCCAGACCGAGTCGACATAAACTTTCCCCGACGTTGACGAACTCGGCATCGTTGACGTCCGCCGGAAGAATGGACCCGATGAAATTATTCCTTCGATCCACCCCCTCCAAAATGACGCGCACGTCTCGATGAAGCAACGACATCTCCGTGAAATGTTTCGCCTCGATCGCGAACGGTTCGGGCGTCTGTTCTGTCCCGTCCTCATTCTTCACCCCCTTTCTTCCCATCGACGGCACGGTGATTCCCGCGATGCACACGGTGATGCTCTGATCGCGCGTCGCCCCGTCCGCCGTCAGCGTCATCTTCACCGTCGCCCCGTTGAGCACGTACTCCACGGTCGCCGGCGTCGGTCGCATCTTCAGCGCGTCCATCACGTCCTCCGCCTTCATCGGCGTCCCCACCGTTCTCTGACTCCCCATCGCCATCACCGCCGGGTCTTTACTCCACATCCCGACCTCCTCCGCCTTGGCTCGCAGCTCCGTCTCCTCCAACTCCTTCGCGTTCCCCGCTCGCTCGCTCCCACCCTGTTTCACCCTACACAACCCTTTCGCCACCTGTGACACGCTCACATTCTCCCCGTTCTCCGTGAACACCACCCCGAACGATCGATTGATGCTCTCCACCTCGTACTCGACGGAAAACGTGACGGTTTTCCCGGCGAGCGCGCGGCGCAAACCGTCCCTCGACGCGCGCGCGAAAGGTTCATCCTTGACGCTTCCATCGCGTCGACCGAGTCTCGGCGCGACGATGGAGGCGAGCGTGAGGGTTTTCTCCAACCCAGGCGGCGCCTATCGTCGCGGAAAGCGCGCGCGCATCGTCAGTCTTTGTCCGATCATCGTCGGCTCCTGGATGTTTTCGGAGCTGTGTCGTCGCGACGCCGTGCGTCGATTGCGCGCGACGCGGGTCGATCGACGCACTCCTGGGGCGGCGGGAGCGGCGATGACGACTTGATCACCGCTTGGGACCGCCTTGACGACGCCTCGAAGCCAACCGGTGGGCATGGCGAGGCCTAGACTGAGGACGGGGTCGAGGGGAGGAAAGGCTCGGGTCGACGCCGACGACGGGACGGGACGGGACGGGACGACGCACTTTGTGTTTGCGTTTTACACGGGCGCGGTGATGACGCGCATGTATCTAGGTACCCTTGAGACGGTACTTTTCGTTGCGCTTACGACGACGATCGAGGGCTTTGAAGATGGATTCTCGCACCGACGCGTCGACGTGCATGTTTTCCAAATCCGTCATGGTGAGGTAGTTGAGGACGCGGCGGGAGACGCCGTACGCGGCGAATGCACCGGCAAAGTGTCCCCAACCGTGGTTATCGAGCCATCGTAAGACGGTCTTGTCGCCGGCGTACTCGACGTTGACGATTTTGTTGAGGGCGATGCGACGTTGGTCGGCGAGGGGGGTGGCGGAAACGTCGGCGTCGACGGGACCCGAGGCGTCTGCGGACGCGTTCGGTGGTTGAGACGACGTCGCGGCGTCGGTGACGTCGGTGGCGGCGGTGGCGGCGGCGACGGGGTTGTTGACTAAATCGCCGCCGGATTCGCTCTTCGAGCGCTTCATCTTGAGGACTAATTTCGGATTTCCATCCGCGTCGAGACTCTGCACCGAGGTGGCGCGCTTCAACTTTTCTTCGGCGGCGCGCGCACGCAATCCTTCGAGTTCTTCCAAAACCTCTTGTTCCGTCGGTACGTTCTTATCTTTCGGCCACGGTGCGTCGTAATTTTTCGTTTCGATCGGATCGTTCGCCTCGTCTTCCGGAGGTTCTTCCTCTCGATCGCTCTCCGCCTCCGCCTCGTACGTCCCGTCCACGACGGCTTTGTGTAAATCTTCGCGAGTCACTAAATCCCGCATCGGGTCTCCCTCCGGAAACGCCCTGGCGAGTATGGCGTGCATGACATCGACCGCTTTAAACGCCGCGCGTCGCACTCCCATCATGTACCCGAGTCGAAACGTTTCGCGTCCCTCGTGCCGTTCGCCCGAGAGTTCGTACAAACCTCGCGCCGCCTCTCGGCAGTTCATGGCTTCGAGAACCTGCTCCATAGATATCGGCTCACGCATCGTCTCGTTCTCGTGACCGCCGTGGTACTCGAGTGCTAATCGTCCGGGCGCGCCACCGTCCACCCCGCGTCGCGAACTCGGTCTGGGACGATACACCAAGCCGTCCTCGTCTTCGTCTAGACATTCACAAATTTCATTGGCCAAATTCAACACCTCTTCGTCGCCGTCGTCGTAATCAATTTTACTGTACACTACACCCTCCGGAGTGGTCTCTTGCATCACCACCATTCCCGAGTACCACGTGTCGTCGCTCGGCCAGTACACGCGCACGCGATTACCGATGGAAAAGTTGAAATTATTCCCTCGGCGAGGCGCGACAGCCGCGCGAGGACGCCCTCGTCCCCTACCCGAGCCTCGCGGTCGACCGCGACCGCGACCGCGTCCACGACCGCCTCGCGGGTCTCCGCTCGCGGGTCGCTTGCGCGGTGCACCCGTGGATAGTTTCACGCGAATCGTCTTCTCACCGCGCGGAATGGCTGACGCGACTTTCTTGTTCAAACCTTCCGTGTGCACGTCTTCGGGATGATTCTCTTCGTAATCGAGCAAGTATTTTTTGTAACTCTGAATCAAATCGTGCCCGACCGACGTGCATCGATTATCGATGGTATAATTCGCCATGCCCTGGAAGATCTCTCGACTCCACGACCACGGAACTTTGGAGGCTGAGCCATTCGTCTCCCTCGGAAACCCGCCTCGAGCGACGACATTGTGATACAATCCAAACAAATCGAGCTTGTACCCATTAATCGTGCGTTGCGGGAACTGCGACAACTCTGCGTCGACACAAACGAACACACACGACAGTCAAAGTCAGTCCCCGGGTCGATTCATTCGCGCGCGATGACTCATTCACCATCGAAACGCGGCGCTCGCGACTCGAAACCGCGGCGCCGCCGATCGCCGTCCTCCTCAGACGCACCCATATTCTCCGGGCACTCGTGCGCGATCGCCGGATTCGTTCGTAAAAACTTCATCTACGCACAACACACGCCCGTCCCGAGACGCACGCATCGTCAGTCTCATCGCATCACGCGTCACCTCTACCCCGCGCGTCTCCGCGCGAGGTTCGCGGCGGATCCTCGCAATTCGCGATTCGCCAATATCATCCCTCCGTCCCCCCCTCCATCTTCTCCGCGCGCGCACGCACCAAATCTCTCAAGAAATCTCCCTCCACCATCTCTCCCAGAGGTCCGCGCGTCGTCTCCTCGCTCATCGCCGCCATCTCGCGCCGTATGTCTCCGAACACCGATCCTTTTTCCCTCTCGTCGACGTCGCGTAATACTCCCCCTCGTCGTCGCCCTCGTCCCCCGTTCACGACGCGACGCGTCGCGACCGACGACACAAACTTTTCTCGCCCGTCTGCGCCCCCTCTTCCGCGCGTTCGCGCGACACCGCGCGCGCGGTCGACGACGCGGTGTCACCACCGCGGTCGGTCCTCGGCTCGTCTCTCGGCGGTCTCGCGCGCGCGGTCCAATTCAAACGCGGACCTTTCGACCGTCGCGGTCGGTCGGACACACACGCGAGAGAGAGCGCGAGAGAGAGGGACATACATACATACCCTCTCTCTCGGCTTCACTACGTAGAGAGAGAGAGAGCGAGAGAGCGAGAGCGCGCGGGAGAGCGCGAGCGAGAGAGGACTCGGGGACGAGTGCGGACTCAAGAGATGCGCGCGCGTGCCGATGACGACCGCGCGCCAATCAAAACGCGCCGTGGGGGGTGCCGAGGATGCCAGGCCGTGCGACGACGCGCGCGCGGCGCGACGAACGACGGACGGCGACGCGCGCGGAGAGGGTGCGCGCGCGCGAGGGCGAGGGAACGACGGGACGCGGGACGCGGGACGTCGGTGCGCGCCGAACGCGGACGAGCGCGGGAAGGACGCGGAAGGATCCCATCGCGTCTGATTCGTGCATTCATTCATTCGCATTCATTCTCATTCATTCGTCACCCTTCGCTCGGACGCGGGGATGCCGTGTGAAGAGGCGCCGGTGATGGAGGAGGCGGAGAGACGGCGCGTGAAGCGGTTGCGGGCGAATCGTGAGGCGTCGGCGGCGTCGAGGAGGCGGAAGAGGGAGTTGGAGCGCGAGATGAGGGCGCGGGTGGGGCGGTTGGAGCGACTGACGGCGGCGCTGGCGAGCGAAAACGCGACGCTGAAGAGCGCGCTGTTGGAGCTGACGTGCGGGGTGCGAGTGGGAGCGGGGGAGGTGATGATGGATAAGGTGCCGTTGCCGAATTGGGACGGGAGGGGGGTGACGGGGAGGGTGGAGGAGAGAGGGGTCGGCGGGAAGACGTCGACGGCGGCGTCGCCGTCGTCGAGCGAGGACGCGTTCGCGGACGATTATACAGAATTTGTGCTTCGGACTAAGCGCTCGAATTCTCAGCGCGTCGCGAGGGCTATCGAAGATGCGAAGATGATGCGGGGAACCGCGCGTCGACGCGTCGGAGAGGGCCCGACGCGCCGAGACGAGCCGCGCGCCGAGCGTACACGCACGATTCATATGCTTGCGAACGCGCTCTCGAGGACGACCCGGTACCGTTGGGAAATCTCGCCGACGAAGACTTTGGCCTCTCGCTCGACTTTTCGGAAGATGACGAGGACTCCTTACTCCGCGACGCGTGTTTCGACGTGCTCGGCGCCGTTCCCGACGTTAGTGAGAACGAGGAGGCGGCGTTCCAAGCGCTTCTCGAGTGCGTCGCCTGAGCGCGCGGGGCGCCCATCTTCGTCGTCGACGGACGGTGTCGACGCAGAGAAGGACGACACGTAGTGTTATGTCATTTTACAACGCCCCGTTTTTCGTCTCGCGTTGTCATCAAATTTTCTACTACTTACTTAAACGATCGCCTCTCCGTCGCGAAATTTCTTCTCCTTTGACTCGGCGTCATTTGCTCGCGCTTCGGCCGAGGGCGACGCCGAGCAGAACGGACAATTTATCGCTCGAGCTTCGACGTTTCCGATCCGACGTCGAGGCTGGAGGTGCGGTCGCGTGGGGAGTTTTAACGTAAGGTATCGATTCGACTTTGTTCCCTTCGTCGTCTCGCGCGCGTTTACGCTCCGTCGGCGTCGCCGAGGACGCGTCTCTCCACAGCGACATCGGATCCATCGCCGTCGACGCGCGCACGGGCGTTCGAGTCTGCGCGTGTTGATGGTGCGCATCCACGCGTCCCACCGACGGCGCAGACGTGCGCGCGCTCACTTCGGCGAGGATTTGTCGAAACGCCGGCGCGCCGGGCGTCGGCGACAACGACGCCATCGGCGGCGTCACGGCCAATCCCTCGTGATCGGAAAACCTTCCATTCGCGCGTTCTCTCCTCGACTCCTCTCCCGTGCGCTCGCTCGTCGTCGATCCATCTATCTGAAACCACCGCGCGCGACACTGTTGCGCCGTTCTTCCCGGAACGCTTCGACAAATCAACGACCACTTCGGTCCGAGCCGATTGTACAAATCGCGCAACGCGACGTCCTCCTCCGCGCTCCACGCGCCTCGCGTCACGTTCGGATCCAAGTGTCGCCTCCACCGTCCCATGCACTGCTGATCGGTTCGTCCACCCATCTGACGCGCGATGAGCGCCCACTTGGACCCGTGTCTCTCCTGTAACGCGCGCAACTACGAGTCAACGGCGCGCGGTCAATATCCCGACGCCGATCGCCGTCGACGTCTTCGCGCGCTACTTCGACGCCGATCGACGAGCGATTCGATCATCCGACGCCCACACGCACCTTTGCATCCTCTTCCTCACCCCACCGTTCGCGTCGTATGTTCGGATTCACCTTGTGCCTCCACCGCTGCGCGCACTGTTGTCCCGTTCGCGTGCCCATGACGCGCGCGATGTCGCTCCATCGATTTCCATGTTCTCGCTGTAACGCGAGTAAATCTTCATCCTCGCGCGTCGACCACGGACGCGTCTCGCGCGCGTCTTCCCTCGGCATCGCGAGAGGGAAAAAGCGAGGAAATTAAATCACCTCACGCGCGTCCGCGATCGTCGCGATCGTCGCGATCGTCGCCCTCGCCCTCGCGTCGAGTCGAGTCGATTCGATTCGTCTTCGCGATGACCGACGACTGCGAATCAGAATTCTGATTCGACGCGCGCGCGGAACGCGACGACGACGACGACGCGATGCGACGCGGATTCGACGCAGTTTATTTTTCTCCACCGTTCGCGCGATGGAGATGGATCGTGGAGACGGACTCGCGCGCGCGCGGGTCGACGAGACGATGTGACGCATCGCATCGTCCGAGACCGACGTGACGTGACTCGTCGTTGACTCGCGCGACGAGAGGGACGCGTCGACGGGACGGCGTTCCGATGGATGAAAGGTTTCTCAGTGGGCGTTGAAAGCGTCGAGGGAGTGGATGAGATCGACGGCGAGCGCGCCGTCGTCGATGCCCTCGGCCAATCGACGGAGAACGGGGGCGATGTCGAGGATCGGGGTGAGCTCGCGCGGCGGCGCGCGCGGGTCGGCGGCGCGCGCGGAGAGCGCGCGGCGGAGCAAGACGGCGGCGATGCCGAGACCCGGTGAGACGAATTGAGCGACGTTTCGCTCGTGGGTGTACGCGCACACGGCGGCGACTTTGCGCGGTGCGTCGTAGTCGTAGAGGGAGCGCGTGCTGAGGGTCTTGCATCGAGCGAGGGTGAGACAGAGGTGGATGTTGTGCTCGTTGTTGTTGGTGTGCTCGAGGGAGAGAAAGTTGAAAAATCTCGGCGCCAAGCCGAGGGCGATGATCTCGCGACAGAGGGCGGGATCGACGGTGACGGTGCCGCTGAGGAGTTTGAGGGCGTAGAGTGGAATCGGATCCTCGCTGTCGAGCAACGCCGGACACATGGGGAAGAGGTCGTTCATCAAGATGTCGTCCAACTGGTGGGCGATGACTTTTTTGTCGGCGCCGGCGCGCGTGGCGATGTCGAGATCCATGCGAAGCGGAACCAAGAGCTCGTAGATGAGCTTGAGGGCCAAGAAACGAGTCTCGAGATCGACGCAGTCCTCGAGTAACTCGCACAGGGCGGGTAAGAGGTGTTCGGTGAGAGCGTCAACCTTGTGAAGGAGTTCCGCGGCGCACTCGGCGCACGTCTCGAGTAACGCCACAACGCCGACGCGAAGCTCGGCGCGGCCGGGGAAATCGCGTTTGGATTCCGCGGCGCGAATGTACTTGGCGATGTTGACGACGAAGGCTCGATTGAGTATCTTCGGTCGCATCAACGTCGATTGAAGCAAGTGAATGAGCACCGGGAATAACTCGAGCGCCGGAGGCTGTTGCGTCGGCTTGGACGACGCGCTCGAGAGCGCCGCCTCGATGGGCCTCAAGATGCCGTCGTTCACAGTCGGCACGAGCGTCGCGATGGTAACGACGAAGGCGTCAAAACACTTTTCCAAGTACGGATCCATTCGAGTCGGTTGACGATCGAGATTCGGCAACACGCGCGCCTTGCACAGCTCTTGCAACCACTTGGGGTGCGCGCGAATCAAAAGCGCCAACGCGAGCAATGCCTTGGCCTTGATGATTGGCGTCGGACTGCGTTCGTACAGCGCGGAGAGCACGGGCAACAAGACGTGAGCGTGCATGATCGAGGCAATGAGTCTCGATTTCTCATCCACGAGCGCGCGACATAGGACGTTGAGCGCCGCCTGTTGCACCTTGCGTTCGCGATGGCGAAGCATGTCAATCAACCCCTCGCGCACGCCCTCGCACTTGGCGCAGTCGACCTCACCGACGAGCGTCTGGAGTATCTTCGGCTCGAGTCGAACGATCCTCGCGAGCGCGCTTGCGGCGGTGCCGCAGAGTTGATCGTCTACCTGACGATCGGTGGCGATGGAGAATAAAATTGACGCCACGCGACACTCGGCGAACGCCTCGCGTATCCACGTCGAAGCCTCGTGCGACACTATGTTTTCTATGCTCTTGCACGCGTAGTGCTTCGTTACTTCATCCTCCTCGCGCTCTAACGTGTCGATGAAGACATCGATGACGCGGTCCGTGATCCCCCACACCTGTGGCGCGTCTGGCCGTTTTTGCGTTGCGACGTAAAACGACAATTCTCCGAGCGCCGCCATGGCGCGTCGTCTCACCTTGGAGGTTTCGTCGCTCATCGTCTCCGCTAAAACCTTCGCCGCCTCGCTCTTCGCGAATTCATCGCTGATATGCGTCGCGTGACGCATCAACAGGCCCAAGATGCTACAGAGTTTGATCTTCAAAGGCGCTGATCGACTGCTTGCCAAGACACGCACGAACATCAACATCAACGAAGAATTCGCCAAGACGTTGGCGCTCGACGCCTCGGTGCACAACGTCTCAAAGTAGGCCAACGTGTTGACTTTTTCCTGAACATTGGACGGGTGCGCGACCGAGCGATAGATACGCGTCAAGAATGCCTCTAACTCGCTCGTCGACGTCGCCAACATTTCATCCACGCTCAAATCTTTAAACGGCAGCTTCTCCGCGTCGTGCGGCGCGTCTTGTACCACCTCGATGCGATGATTCGACACGATCGGACGCACCGTGATGTCGCTCGCGTGATGACACAAATCCTTGAAGTCGGCGTAGTCGATCGGCGGCGGTGGTTTGTCGTTCACGCCGAACGCCTCTCGTCTTCTTCTCTCCGTCGGCGCGTCGGGCACCGCGGGCGTCTCCGGGGGACGCGTCTCCGCGCTCTGAAACGACGACGACACGTCCTCGAAATCATCTTCCGCCGTTTGCATCGATCGAGTCGCCGACACCGGTGAACGCGTATCTACCAGCATGGCCTCGCCCTCGGGAGGCATGAGCATGATGCGCATGGCTTCGTTGCTGTCCGACGCCGATGCGTCCTCCGACGCGACGTTTTCATTTTCAGCCTTATTTTCATCGCCGTACGCGTCGTCGTTCCCGCGCTTACGCGGTGGAGTCTTCGGCGCGACTGGAATCTCTACCTCCTCGGTATCTACGTCCATTTCTAAATCTTTATCTCCACTCGGCGCCGTGAAATTGAGCTCCGCGTCTGGATTGTCCAACTCGACATCGTCGTGCGTGCTACTCGTCGGCGGTGCGTCATCCTTTCCCGTTCCCGATCCACCGTTCGGTCCGTACGAACCCACCTCCTCGCGCTCCATGTTCGAACGCGCGATTCTCGACAGTCTCAATACGTTCACACCATCCCTCAGACTCTGCGTCAACAACGGCATGACGGAGTCGCGCACGCCCGGCACGGCTGACTCGCGCACGTTGCCCATCATTCTCAATCGCATCGCGAGATCCTCGCGCTTGAGTTTCTCGGCCAACGCCTCGAACGCAGGTTGCGAAGGAAGCTTGACCGTCGCTAAATCTCTGATGTCGTCGAGAAACTTACCCCGGTGCTCCGTCCAAAACTCGTGTTGAATCACTTGGTCCCACGTCAGACGCGTGTGCGGACGCTTGACGAGCAATCCAAAGACGAGATTTCTAAAGGATGAGCTGCACGACGGCGGCAGAGGCGCGGGCTCTTGACCTAAAATTTGTTCGATGAGCGACGTCAGGGATGTGCTCATGAACGGTGGACGTCCCGTCGCGCACTCGTACAAGACGCATCCGAGCGCCCACAAGTCGGTGGCGTACGAGTGCACGCCCTCCGGCGTGAACATTTCTGGCGCCATGTAACACGGAGTTCCGCGACGAGAGAGCTGCGTCGGCGTGCCGCTGGAGGTTGTGATTGTAGAAATCTTCTGACTGAGACCTAATCCACACACCTTGACGCGACCCTCCTCGTCCAACAACATGTTACTCGGCTTGAGATCGCAGTGAATGAAACCGGCGCCGTGAATCTCTCGCGCGGCGACGAACATGTCTCGCGCGAAAATCATGATGGACGACTCCGGAAGCTTCACATCCTGCGATAAGAGCGTCAAAAGAGCACCACCGACGCAATACTCCAAGATTAACCAAAAATGCGCCGACGTCTGATAGTATGAAACGAATTTTAAAATATTCTCGTGTGACAGAGCGCGCACCACCTGTACCTCGTGCATGATTCGCGCGCGCTGCGATTTCTCCACGCTCTTCATCGCGTAATACTGAATCGACCGTTTCTTTCGCGCCTTGTACACCGTGCTAAACTTCCCTTTCCCGATCGCCTCATACGTGTGATAATCGCTCTCCTGACTCTCCCTCGACGCCGCCATCGCGCCCGCGACGTCCTTCACCCCTTCTCACCGAAACGCTCCACCGTTCGCACGCTCACCGTGAGTAAATCGTAATATCCAGACACCGCGCTTCGCAACGGTTTCAATTCGCTCGCCTCGAACCTCGCCACCACCGTCCACGTCCCGCGCGCGTCCGTCTCCGCCGTCACCGTCTTGCGCACCACGTTCGGTTGCAACTCTTTATCCACCCCAAGCGCTCCAGCCACACCGCGCGCCAGACCTTCCGTCTCAAACGGCACGACAATAGTCCTACACCGAGTAAAACGCGTCGCGACGACGCGCGTCAGTCATCATCGCCACCGCTCGATTCAAACATTCATTCAGATGATTCACCATCTCACATCTGACATCTCGCGCGTCCACACCGCGCGCGCGTCCACACCGCGCCACCTCGAGACGAACGAACGAAAAAACACGCGTTCGCACGCACGTCGCGTACGGTTTATCGGCGCTCATGCACCGACCACGCGTGCCCGCGCGACGATGTATGACGATGTATGACGATGCATGACGATGGGTGACTCGGTCCCCCGATGGATGCGGTGCATGAAATGAGTGATACAATCGTCATTAATCGGGCGCGTGATGGACGCCGGCGCGACGACGACGTACTGGGACGCCTTCCTGCGATGGCTTCGACGAATGTTTTTCGGTCGCGAGATGGAGATCGTCGTCATCGGGCTGCAAAACGCCGGGAAGACGTCCTTCGTCGACGCGCTCGGTGGTGGGGTGTTCGAGGAGGACATGATCCCGACGGTCGGTTTTAACATGCGTAAGCTGTCGAGGGACGGAGTGAGCGTCAAGACGTGGGATTTGGGTGGGCAGGAACGGTTTCGTGGGACGTGGGAGCGGTACTGTCGAGGGGTTGATTGCGTGGTGTACGTGGTGGACGCGTCGGCGCCGGAGACGTTTGAGACGGCGAGGAACGAGTTGCACGGATTGTTGAAGCGAGAGACGTTGGGGGGGATACCGCTGTTGGTTTTGGGGAATAAGTGTGATTTAGAGGCGTCGGTGCGGGTGCAGGAGGTCGTGGAGGCGATGGAGTTGAAGAGGGCGACGGGAAGAGAGGTGTGTTGTTACAACGTGAGTTGTAAGGATAAAACCAATCTGAGCGTGTGTTTGAAGTGGTTGACGGCGCACGCAAAGTGAGGAACGTCGTCGTCTGCCGTTAGATTGTTGTTTGAATTTATGTACTACGCTATGTGAAATCTACTAGTGAAGCCGGAGATACTCCACCTCGACGCGGAAGAGCGACCATAGGAATCGACGCGTCGCCTCAGCCATGGTGACGAGCCAGAGCACCGCGCTGTGATGTCGTAAATGCGACGCGAGTTTGTACGTCCAGACGATGCGGAACGCAAAGTTCAGACATATCGCTCTGTAGTACACCCTCGGGGCGCCATATAAGCGTCGTTCGCGGAGACCGAACGGTATTTTTTCTTCGGTGCGGCGGGACGCGTCACCAAACAACGACAGCGCCCAGTCGTGCTTGATGTCCCAGTAAAAGCTAAAACACGTGTTGAAGACGCAGAAACCGATCCAGAGTGGACGCCAGAAAAAGGTCCAATCGTCGTGGTCGATCGAGTGTCGAACACCAGATATTATGATGACCGGAAACGCACTCATGTATTTTAACGCGTTGTACAGACACTTCGTCTCTCGCGTGTCGCTGTATTGTCGCAGACACTGTAAAAAGCGTATCACGGAGGGCACGATGAGCACGGCGGGAATCTTCCAGCTTCGATCGCCGCAGCGTCCGGTGCTCGTGTGAATCAGGATGATTCCGTGTCGCACGCTGCACACGACGCGCTCCAAATCGCTCATCGATTTCGCCAGCGAACACAAAATATCCGCAAAGAAAAAGTCGGCAAATCCCACCGGTCGCGCCAGCGGTGTCGCGCAGTTGTAAATCAACCGCCGCAGATACGCGCGCAATTGACCGAAACCTTTCGTTTTGTTCGGCCAGAGAGCGAAGACCATGGGCAGGACGTACGTGATCATTAAGATTGACGTCGCCGCGAAGGGCTTGTCCACGTCGTACGTGAACAAAAACAAAACCATCGACGTCAGTAACGCCACAGCGCTCGCCTGTGCCAGGCGATAAATGCGCTCAAACGTCATCGAATCGTCGTGTTCAACGCCGAAACAAACCAACGGCGAAGGTGTCAGGTGTAATCGATGCCACACTTGCAAGTTGTGCGCCCACAACACGCACGCCACCGTCACCACCACCGGCGCCTGGTAATACACATTCAGCATGTGCACGCGCCGCTCGTCCAGACCCTCGTACATGCCGTACACCAATATCAACACGCACACCCATCCCCAGACCTCGAACGCCAACCTGATTGTCGACGACGCTCTGTTCTTCTTCGTCGAACGACCCGCCGCCGCCGCCGTCGCCGAGCCCTTGTCCCTCGTCGACGTCTCCACCGCGTGCGTCGCCGGACCCGCGCGCGACACCGCGCCTCTCGGCGACGGCGTCACCATCGCGACACGCGTCACCTCCCTCGAACAGCCTCGCCCTCTCCCGCGTCGCTCGGCCGAATGGGAACGAAGAAATCAAACAAAAGATCGATCGAATACTCCCCCCTAATCCTTCTTCTTCAGCGCCTCATCGCGCAGTTCCTTCATCGCTTTACCCGCGGGCGTCTCCCCGAGCGTTTTTTCCGCCCCTTTCGCCGCGTTCGAGGTCCCGTCCTCGACCCAGCGTCGGATCGTTTTCAAGTTTTGCCGAAGCATTCGACTCGACTGTCGAACGTCCGTGCGCATGAGCGACGCGACGGCGAGCAAACCGGTGGCGGTGAGGATAAAGTTCGTCCACGCCATCGTCGCGTCGTCGTCTTTGAGCGGGGTCTCTCGCGTGCGCGCGTGCGCGCGACTTTGTCTGCGGTCGCGCGCCGTATCGCTCGGCACCGCACTCCTCGCCGAGGTCCATCGCGCGCCGTATCGCGACCGATCGACGCGAACGCGATGTCCGCGATCGCGCGCGTCGTCGCGCGCCCGCGAACGACGCGCGACGCCGCCGTCGCGCGCGCGCGCGTCGGCGAAGAGAAGATGACGTCGAGAAGGATGTCATCGTCATCGTCGTCGTCATCGCGATCCACGATCGCGACGCGCGCGCGATCGCGGGCTACGTCGGCGCCGTTTGATCCGACGACGTCCGCGTTCGACGCTCGAGACGCGCTGCGACGCGCGGACGAGGCAAGGGTGTTGGTGAGCGAGATCACCGCCATCGCGGCGAGCGCGGGTACGCCAGGCGCGGCGAGAACGGCGAGCGCGGTGGAGTCGTTGGCGCGACTCGTGATGCGTTCTGCGCGGGAATTAGACGTGCAAAATCCACCGACACCGCCGGAGATGGTGCGGAAGACGTTCGAGGCGTTGGGGGCGACGTATGTGAAATTGGGACAGTTTATCGCGAGCGCGCCGAGCGTCTTTCCGAAGGAGTACGTCGACGAGTTTCAAAAGTGTTTAGACGCCACCGAACCGACGGATTTTAGCGTCATCAAGCGCACGATCGAAAAGGATTTGGGACGTTCCATCGATGATGTGTTCGCGACGATCGATCCGGTGCCCCTGGCGAGCGCGAGCGTGGCGCAGGTGCACCGCGCGACGCTCTTGAAGAGCGACAAACAAGTCGTCGTCAAGGTTTTAAAACCGAACGTCGAGGACACGCTCAAGGCGGATCTGAGCTTCGTGTTGATCGTGAGCAAGGTTTTACAATTTTTAAACCCAGAGCTCTCGCGAACGTCCCTCGTGGACATCGTCGGGGACATCAGGGAGTCCATGTTGGAGGAGACGGATTTCAGAAAAGAGGCGGCGAACGTCGACGCGTTTCGTCGATACCTGGAGGACTCGAACCTGACCTCCATCGCCAAGGCGCCGTACGTGTACAAACAGTTTAGCGGAAAGAGAGTCATGGTGATGGAATACTTTTCGGGAGTGCCTCTGACGGATTTGGACGCGATTCGATCGGTGAGTCGCGACGCAAATCCTGAGACGACGCTCGTCGACGCGCTCAACGTGTGGTTCGGAAGCGTCTTGGCGTGCGAGAGTTTCCACGCCGACGTTCACGCGGGGAATTTGATCGTGTGCGACGATGGTAAGGTTGGATTCATCGATTTTGGCATCGTCGGAAGGATCGCGCCGTCCATTTGGGGCGCCGTGCAAGCATTTTTTCAATCCACGGCGTCAAGAGATTACGAGCGCATGGCGCTCGCGTTGGTCACCATGGGCGCCACCGACGGCGACGTCGACGTCCCCAAGTTTGCCGAAGATTTACGCCGCGTGTACGAAACGTTAGACTCCATAGAACCCACGGTCACTATCGAGGAGGACACCGTCGGCGGCGCCGCTCGAGCCGCCGTGAGCGTCGATCAACAACAAGTCGCGCAGCTCGCCTCCGACTTGCTCGTCGCCGCCGAGGAGAACAAAATCAAACTCCCCAAGGCGTTCGGCATCCTCATCAAACAATTGATTTACTTTGACCGTTACGTTCAGCTCTTGGCGCCGGATTTAGACGTTATCGACGACGATCGCATGGCTTTCGTCGACGCCGTCGCCGTCGACGTCCCGCCGCCGAGACTAGCGTGATGTAACGCCCACGCGTTTCCCACCCTCACATCATCATGCGCGCCTCTGCATCATCACGCGCGCCGACGACGTCCTCGCGCGACGCGAAAGTCCTCTTCCCCGCGTCCGCGCGACGACGCGTCCGCGCCCGCGCGCGTCGAAACGTCAACCTCCCGGAGATCGTCTCTGATGATTTGTCGAACGCCCTCTTCGCGTCGAAAGACTTATGGAACACGACGATTCACGGCGTCGTCCTGCGTCGATGCGCGTCCGCGCGCGACGCCACGCACTGGTTGCAGTACATGCCGATGCGAAATCGCGCCGAGTTGGCGAGATTGATGCTCGAGTGGGCCGAGACGCCGTATTGTTTCGAGGTGGTCGGATACGAAGCGTGGGCCCGGGTGAAACCGACGACGACGTTTGGGAAAACGCCCAGTTTGGTGGATTTCGACGGTAAGGGGAACGATCTGTCGCACGAGATGACCATCGTGCGATATCTCGCGGATGAACTGGGATTGGCGGGCGAGGACGCGTTCGAGCGCGCCAAGTGCGACGAATTGTTTTCCCAGTGGTGGTGCACGTGTAGAAACTTTGGATTGACGCACGAGGGCGAGCAATACTCGGCGAGAGAGTTGCGATGCGTCACGGAGGACGACGTTCGGTGTCCGAGATATCAAGAGACGCATCGCGTGAACGATTTATCCGTCGCGCGGCGTTCGATTCAGGCGCTGCGCGTGTTCGAGGAAATTTTACGAGCCAACGGGACGGGACATCTCGTCGGCGATTCGATGACCTTCGTCGATCTCGCCCTGTTCGAGACGTTATTCGAGCTCGCCGAGCCCGAGCACGCGCCGGATTTCGCGGAGACGCTGGAACTTCCGCGATGCGGCGAGTTTCTCAAACGCGTCTCGCGAATGGATTCCATCGCCGCGTACGTCGCGTCGCCGACGCGCGTGCCGCGGTACGAGAGACCGAGCTACGCGTACATCAACGCGCGCGGTTCCATTCCGAAATAGTCCTCACCGGTCTCCTCTCTCACTCCCCACCCACCCCGAAGCCTCGAAGAGGAGAAGAGGAGAAAAAGTAACCCACCCAGACGGAAAGTAGTTACCCGCGACACTCCGACGCGCGCGCCTCGTTCGGCGCGCGCGACGGCGCATGTCCTCCGACTACCCCTCGCCGACGCTCCGACCCGGTCCGCCGAGCGAGGACGCACGCGCGGTCGAGCGCGCGCGCGCGGAGGCGTGCGAACGCGACGCCGCTCGAGGCGAGCGTCTCGACGCCGTTCGCGCGCTGTACGTCGACGACGACGTTCTCGTCGTCGATAAACCGCCGCAGACGTACGCGCACGATCTCGAACGCGTCGTCGCGCGCGGTGACGTCGTCGTGGACGAGGAGACGCGAGACGAACGCGCGTCTTCGAGAGAGGAGAGCGTCGCCGGCGCGACGACGATGCACCGACTCGACCGGGACACGAGCGGTGCGTTGGTGTGTGGGCGAAACGGTGTGGCGACGACGAGTCTGTCGAATCAGTTCAAGGCGAGCGGGGTCGTGCGCAAGCGGTACGTCGCGCTGTGCGCCGTCACGGACGCGTTCGAGGAGGAGGAGACGCGAGAGGAGTATCGCGTCGTCACGGGACACGGACGCGCGAAATTCGGTTTGTTTCGGTTGTATCGTTTGGAGGATGTCGATCGCGAATTACCCGGGAAGAGCCGCGTCAAGAGGTGCGAGACGACGATCATCATCGAGCGAAGGCGCGACGACGGCGCGCTCTTGGCCGAGTGTCGACCCGTGACCGGGCGAACCCATCAAATTCGGTTACACGCCGCGAGTCTCGGGCTTCCGCTCGTCGGAGACGTGCGATACGGCGGACCCCCCGTATTTCCGGGCGTCGACGCGCGAGGCGCGCTGCTTCACGCGGAGACGATCGTTTTTAAGCATCCGAGGACGGGCGTCGACGTCCGCGTCTCCGCTCCGCGTCCGCCGTGGGCGCGTTGATCCGAACGCCGGATCGTTCCAAGTATTCGTTTTCGAGATGGTGTACGATCCCATGGCATCATTCACCACCGTCGTCGTCGCCCACATTCGTAGTTTCTCGCGCGACGTCGCGCGTCGCCGCGACCCGCGGCGTCGCGCCGCGCGGGTATCCATCTGTCCGGTCTCTCCTCCGTACGACATAAAATCTCGTACTGCACGCTTTTTAAAGCCATCATTGCAACTCGAGTGCACGCGATCGATCCCACGCGACCGGGACGCGAGACGCCGCAGACGCGGACGCGGACTCCCGCGCCGCGCCCCCCGCGCCGCCGTCATGGTCTCCGCCGTGCACGGCGTCCTGATCACCGCCGACGTCCCGCTCAAGCAATACATCCTCCACCTGAACGACCTCGCCCCCGCCGAGGGAAAATTTCTCATCGCCGACCTCGACGACCGACGCGTGCTCGTGCAACCGTCTCGCGCGGACGCGATACGCGCCGAGATCGAGCGGTATCAACAGAGCACGCAGTACGTCGCGCCGACGACGATGACGAAACAGTGAGCGAGCGAGAGAAGGGGCGCTCGATGTGTAACATTAATTCATTCATTCATTCGATTCTCTCGACACACGGCGACGCTCGTGAACCCCGCGCGCGCGTCCACCTCGCGAAACGAGAAGAAAAAAACACTCGATCGATCGTGCCCGCCATGTCGTCCACGGAAGGGAAACCGATCGCGTGCAGAGCGGCGGTGGCGTTCGAGCCGTGTAAACCATTGGAACTCGTGGACGTCGTCGTCGCCCCGCCGCAGCGCGGAGAGGTGCGGGTGAAGATAACGCACGCGGCGTTGTGTCACACGGATGCGTACACGCTCGGTGGATTCGATTCGGAGGGGAAGTTTCCGTGCATCCTGGGACACGAGGCGGCGGGCGTCGTGGAATCCGTCGGCGAGGGGGTGACGTCGTGTAAAGCGGGCGATAGGGTGATTCCGTGTTATCAAGCGTACTGCGCGGATATCTCGGCGAATCCGTGCGATCATTGCGTGCATCCAAAGTCGAATCTGTGCCAAGCGGTGCGAGCGTGGACGGGGAGAGGGGTGATGAAGACGGACGACAAGTCTCGATTTACGCTCGCGTCGGACGGGTCGGAGATTTTTCACTTCATGGGCACGAGCACGTTCAGTGAATACACCGTCTTGCACGAGGTTTCGGTGGCCAAGGTGGATAATGACGACGCGCCGTTGGAAAAGGTGTGTCTGCTGGGATGCGGCGTGAGCACGGGATGGGGCGCGGTGCACAACACGGCGCAGGTGGAAGCCGGGAGCACCGTCGCCGTGTTCGGTTTGGGCGCGGTTGGTTTGGCGTGCGTTGAGGCCGCGGTCGAGGCCGGGGCGAAGCGAGTGATCGCTGTCGACACGAACGATGAGAAGGAGGCGGTGGCGCGCGAGTTCGGGACGACGGATTTCGTCAACCCCACCAAGTTTGAGGGGAAGAATTCGCAAACTGTCATCGTCGAGATGACGGACGGCGGCGTCGATTACTCGTTTGAATGCGTTGGTAACGTCAACGTCATGCGAAGCGCGCTCGAGTGCTGCAGAAAGGGATGGGGTACGTCCGTCATCGTCGGTGTCGCCGCCGCTGGCACGGAAATCGCCACGCGTCCGTTCCAACTCGTCACGGGACGTACATGGAAGGGAACCGCCTTTGGCGGATACAAGAGCCGCATCGCCGTGCCGAAACTCGTCGAAAAGTACATGGCTGGTGGAACCAAGTTGGATAGGTACATCACCCATCGCATGAAGTTTGACGAAATCAACAAAGCCTTCGACTTGTTGCACGAGGGTAAATGTTTGCGTTGCGTGTTGTCCTTCTAAACGAATTAAAACTGATGAAATCCGATAATTTACAACTTTAAGCGAGTGCCTTGGCGTGAAATTCAATGTGTTCGCGCATGAACGTCGACACGAAGTAGTAACTGTGATCGTACCCGTCGTGCAATCTGTACGTCACGTCGCATCCCTTTGCTTTCGCTGCGTCGACGAAGCGCTCCGGGTAGAGCTGCGTCGAATAAAACGAGTCCGCCGCCCCTTGGTCGATGAGAATAGCCAACGGAAACGTCCCATCGAACGCTTTCACGAGTTCAGTCGCGTCATGTCGCTTCGCGACTTCCGAATCGGCGCTTCCCAGGTACATCTTCAACGCCTTTTGACCCCACGGACAATCCTTCGCCGTCGGGTTGCTCACCGGCGCGAACGCGCTCACGCTCTTAAACGCCTCGGGATTCTTCAACGCCAACGTCAGCGCCCCGTGACCACCCATCGAGTGTCCCGTGATGGAACACCTATTGCAATCGAGCGGTAATCCACTGCTCCGTCGCAACACCTCGGGTAATTCACGCACGACGAAGGAATACATTCGATAGTGCTCGGCCCACGGCGCCTCGGTCGCGTCCAGGTAAAATCCAGCCCCCTTGCCCATGTCCCATCCGTCGTCGTCCGCGACGCCGTCGCCGCGCGGGGATGTGTCCGGCATCACCATCGCCACGCGCGCGCGGGAGAGGTGCTCGAACGCGCATCCCTTTTGCGCGACGTTTTCATCCGTGCACGTCAATCCGCTGAGGTAGTAGAGGATCGGAAACGTCTCCGACGGACTCGACGCGTCCGGGACGAATACGGAGAACACGGTCGCGCATTTTAGGGTTTCGGACTCCAACTGGAATCGGTGGAGGGCGCCGTGGTGCGCGCGGGTGACGCTGAGCGCCTTCAACGCCGTCATGAGCCGACGCGCTTCGTAAAGTGAGGGGCGTGTAATCGTACAACAACGCGAGGTGACGTGCCTACTACTGATGGAATCAATCCACTCGTATCGCTCGATTCTCTTCCGCCAGATCGCTCTGATACCGCGCGGCGACCGTTTGGATGTCTTGGCTCACCGTGTACGCCGAAGCGGCGATGAGAAGACCGCACGGAATCCAAAAGAGAACGGAGAGCAGGAACGCGAATTCGCGTCCGAACGCAGCGATGAAACCGGCGACGACGAGTGGTCCTAATCCTTTGCCTAAATCGTCGGTGAGCATGAATAGGGAGAAGGCTGTGCCGCGATTGATTGGATGCAACACGTTGAGCAACACGGCTCGAATGTTGACGCCGACGCACGACGCGATGAGACCCGCGAATAGAGCGATGATAAACTTGAAGGTGAGGTCGAAACCGCTACGGTCGTAATCTGCCAAGACGAGATACGCGCACGGAATCACCCCCGCGATGGCCGTGGCTCCCATGAAGAGGGAGACTTTTTTCGGAGATTCGTTGTAAAGCATTTGACCGTACCAGCCCGCCAACACCGTTCCGATCATGCCGCCGACGCTGAACGTGATCAGTAACGTCGTGCTATGTTTGACCCCTAATCCTTTGTCTTGCGCCAAGTAATCGTTTAAAAACGTGTTAATCATGCTCCACGGCACGCAACCGGAAATTCCTTGCATCAGAAATAACGCGACAGTTTTCACCGAAACGATGCCGTGCACCTTGCGCAGGTACATCATCACGGCGCCGGTGCTCGCGTTCGCTCCTCGCGGCACCGGAGGCGTGCTAGGTCTAGACGAAACGAGAAACTCTTGCTCTGAACTCTGTTCTTCATCCGGAGTCTCCTCCATGGCGCCTCGAACCGGTTCATCCACGAAGAACATCAACAACATCGCGACAAAGATTCCGGGAATCGCCACGACGGCGAACGGTAATCTCCAACCGTAGTGCTCCCCCACGTACCCAGCGATGGCTTGTCCGCTCACGACTCCGAATGTCATCGACAGTCCCGTCACCGCGCTCATCTTCGTCCGCTCGCTCGGCGGAAACAAATCGCTCGAGAGCGAATACGTCAACGGCGCGGCGCCGCCCACCGCGATGCCCGTGAGCGCGCGCAACAGATACAACTGTCCAAACGTTGTCACTCCCGGAAACCACGCGAGGACGTTCGGACACGATCCCAACAAGAGCGTCCACGCGAAGAGTTTCGTCCGAGGATAATAATCCGCCAACGAACCGATCAACACCGCCGCCGGCGCGCCGAGCAAAAAGAACGCGAACGCGATCTGTCCACCCAATTTATAATCCCTCTCCGCCTCCGAGAGATTCAAATCCTCCGCGATGGCGGTGAGATTAGGCGCGAGTAAATTCTGGTCGGCGAACACCAATCCGAGGCCGAGACACATGACGACGTACGTGCGCTTCATGGCTCTCGACAGCCTCCTTCGGCCCCGTCTCTCGGACCTCAACGCGCGCGTGTTCGCCGAGACCGCCTTGCGCATGCGCGCGCGCGGCGTTCGCGGCGCGATTCAAGTTTCAACCGTTCGATGCGTTCGAGCTCGAGACGGGACGGGACGATGTCGCGCGTCGCGCGCGCGCGCGAACCCGCGCGCGAGACGACGCGATGCGCGCGCGCGTTCGACCGCGTCGGGACGCGCGTCGCGTCGGGTCGCGCGTCGTCGCGCGGCGTCGTGTGTCGTCGGTTCTCGTCGCGACTCGCTCTCTCTCTCTCGTGATTACTTTACATTCCCTCGACGCGCCACCGCGCGCGACGCGACGCCTCGACGCTCACATCGCGCGCTTGACGTTCTCTCGAAACGACGCGCTCAGGACGCCCAAGACGGGCCAGAGTCCGATCAACGCCGCCTTTTGCGCGGGAGACGCGCTGAAGGTGGTTCTGTCCCAGCCCACGAGCAACTTTATCGCCACGAAGACGTACGCGATCGTCGCGACGGGCGCGGAGAAGACCCATCCGACGAGCGGGAGACCGCTGAGCACGGGGACGCCGCGCGCGAGGGTGGACCCGCGCGTCGAGGGGACGCCCCGCGCGAGAGATGGGGCGCACGCGGTCGAACCGGGACGGTGTCGAGACGAAGGGACGGCGCGCGCGGTGACGACGCGCGCTCGAGGGGAACTCGAGGACGCGCGCGCGCGCGTCGCGCGCGTCGTGGGAACGCGCGCGAGAGAGACGGACGCGAGGGGCATGGGCACACTGACGTCGGGGACGAATGGATGGAAAGGTGTGGGTTTCACGTCACGCGTCGAGGCGCGCGTGCGCTTTTTGTCCGAGGAGGTACGCGACGCACCACAGAGTGATCTCGCGACCGGAGTTGAGGACGAGATTCACCAGACCCGGACCCGGGCACACGCCGGCGAGGCCCCATCCGATGCCGAAGAGGGTCGCGCCGAGGAGAAGCTTGTCGTCGACGTATTTCGGCGCGGACGCGAACGCGCGCGCCATGGATGGACGCGCGACGCCGAGAACGTTTTGTGAGAGGAATTTGGCCGAGACGACGAGCGCTAACGCGCCGCCCATTACGAACACGAGCGACGGATCGAACGCCTTGGACGTCACGGCGAGGAAACCGGCGACCTTGGCCGGGTTCGTCATCCCTGAGATGACGAGACCGAGACCGAAAAAGAGACCGGCGAAGTGTTCGCTGACGAGCTCGAGTCTCTTGATGAAGTCCGTCACGCCGCCACCCTCTCGCTTGGCGAGCGTGTGGAGACTGGCCTGTACGGCGACGCCCGCGGCGAGCACTTTTCCGTAGAGCACGCGCTTCGCCTCGGGAGAATGCGCCACGGCGTCGAGCGTTTTCGTCGCCTGCGAGACGTGTAACTCGTCCAGCGTTCCCGTCACCGCGACCACCAACGCACCGACCACCATGAAGACGCACGTGTACACCATGGAACGCACGCGTAGCTGTCCGTTTCCAGAAATTCCGTGTCCGCTCGTGCACCCGCATCCGAGCGCGCTTCCGAAGCCGACGAGCGCGCCGGCGACGATTGCTCGCGGCGCCTCCACCATGGGCACCGCCGCCTGCGCGCCCAAAATCATCGGCGCGATGTATCCCGCGGCGACGAGACCGAGCAAAAACGACGCGTTCGTCGCCTCGCCCCGTCCCTGCGCGAAGGCTTTCGTCTCGCCCGAGACTCCCAAATTCTTCCCGGCGTTGAGTCGCTTCGCCACCACCATCGATCCGAGAACGAGACCGCCCGCCAACGCCGAGTCCGGCGTGAATTGTAAATTCATCACCGGTCCGTGATGCGCGGTGACGACGGCGCGTCGATCGCGCGCGGGAAAACGCGTCGGTCGACGGGATGTGGCGAATTGTCTCCTCTCGGGAATTCTCAGAGAGAATGCGAATCGACGCGACGACGTCGATGAGACGGCGCCGATGGACGCGTGCGCGGCGTGCATGTCGACGATGAACGGTGGGGCGCTCAGCGCGCGTCGGACGCGAGCGTTCGTGTGAGGAGAGGCGGTGTCCCGTCTCGGGGACGAACGGTTGGGGACTCGTTGGATAATCCTAGTCATCATTCGTACAAGAGGTTTCGCGGCGGGCTCATCGAACGAGGAACACCTCTCGAAGATCTCTGAGCGCTTTCTCCAACGCGTTGAAGACGTGTCTGTTGCTCACGGCGACGGGTCGAAGAGAATCCGAGACTCGGCGAAGACACGCGTCCAAGACCTCGGCGGAGGCGCCGTGGTCGGCGCACGCCTTTACGGTGAGCGTCGCCTGTACGATGGCGGTGATGAGCTGTGTGACTTTAACCTTGTCTGGATCGGCGTCGGGAGACGCAGAGGTGGGCGCAGAAGCGTTCGCGGCCGATGAGCCGGCGGCGAGAGGTTCCTCGAGACTCGGGTTGAGCACGACGGTGCTCTCGGCGCCGGCGGCGCCGGCGCGTTGCGCGCGGTAGACGATGCGTCTCGCGCCCATGCCGGCGGTGGCGACGATGTCTTCGGCGGTGGACGCGAAGACTTCGTCGGATGTCGGTAGCACGGACGGGGGCGCAAATCGCGAGAGATTACGCTGACTATCGCCGACGTTTTGACTCTTAATCTTGCGCCACAGGGCGAGCGGTCTGTCGTGATGTCCCTGTTGCTGTCGCAGACGCAGCAAGGCAGCCTCCAACTCGGCGTTGGCGTCGCGTAGGCTGAGTACAACGGCAGCGTATTCTCGTTGAAACTTGAGCGCCTCCCCGTTCGTCTCCGCCGCCAATCTCACGCGCTCTGGTTTATTCTTAAACTCCTCCGCGGCGTCATTCTTCTCGCGAAGCGCATCGACGAGCTCTCGTTTCCTCTCGATGGCTTGATGCGCTTCGTTGAGCAAACGAACGTCAATCTCTCGCATTTGCGCGGCGACGGCGACGCCGGCGCCGTACGCGTGACCGTTCGCCGCGGGCATGGGATCGAGCGTTCCGCGAAAACCGGCGGTGAAGGCTTCGTTCTCGACTTGCTCGGCGGTGCCGGCGGCGATGAGATCCATCTCCTCCGTCGTGACGTTCACGGGCATGATGTCGATATCTCTGACGAGTTCAACGCCGAGTTCAGGTCTCGCGAATTGCACTCGACACCTCGAGCGCTCTACTATCAAGATGTTGCCCATGTACGGCGAGTGAAACCTCGGATGAACCGCCAACACTGTCTGACCCACCTCGAGCGGCGGCGCGACTTTGAGTCCGCACGTCCACTCCGCAATCTTCGTTTCGAGCTCTTCCGTCATCCCTTTACCCTGTAATTTTAATCTAGTCAATTCACGCGCGGCGTGTCTACAATACTCCAAGTCGAGGCGCTCATCCTTCAAAAACTTGAGCGACAGACGCCTCGCCTTGGGTAGTTTTTTACGAATCTTCCTCCACTCGCCGCGCGTCGCCGTGCGCACGTCTCCTTTACCGATGCTCTCCAGCCACCGCGCGAAACTATTATCGTTGAACCAAGTCTTGTCCGTACCAGCCGTGAAAAAGTTCGCGTTCGCCCACCGCTTCGTCAGAGGATCGTGTGCACCGATCAGCAGACGCGCGCGATTATCGCCTCTCGAATCCGTTGTCCCCGCAGTCTCGCTCAGACGATGATCCCCGAACAACGAAGACGCGGCTCCGAGACCGACGGACTCGATCTCACGAGAGATGTGTCGTCGCGGTCTGATCATCTTGAGCATCTTCTTACCCACCGGCACGGGCAAAGGCTTATACTTGGGCAAAGGCGGCAAATGACGCGATGGCGACGCGTTCGGCGCTCTCGATCGACCGACGGACGGCTTTCGCTTCTTCTTCAAAGTATCCACCTGCTCCGCGCTCACGTTATCGGCGAGCGTCATCAACCCATCGAGCGCACCGAAGAGCGTATCCTCGTCCGTCGTCAACGATTTCTTCCCTCTACCTGGCGACCCGTTCTTCGCCGCCGGCGCGGAACTGAAATCTTCATCCGGAAACAGCGCTCGTGCACGCTTTCGTCTGGGCGTCACTGGCTTCCCCAACGCCAAGTCTATGATTTGATTTTTCGCATAATTCCTCGCTGGGCTCGCCTGTTGCGCCGCGCGAACCGCCTCCCGATTGATCTGAGGCGAGAGCGACACCAAAACCTCCGCTGCCCTCTCAAAATTCGCGTACGCGCTCGACGGTTTCCTCGGTGTCCGCCTCCCCGCCACCCGCGGCGCCTCCACCCCGAGCACGCTCACAATAGCCGACTTCTTCGTCGCGCCGTTCTCTCCTTTCCCATCGGACGTCCCATTCACCGCCTCCTCTCGCTCGATGGACTTCCCTCTCTTCGGCGTCCGCGAACCCGCTCTTCCCGTCGTCGTCGCCCCTCCGCTCTTCGTCTCCGCCGATCCCGCGCGTTCGGTTCGCGCGCGTTTTCCTCGTCCCAGCGTCTCCTCCGTCTCCGTCTTCACCTGCGTCGTCGTCGAATTCGCGCGCGGTCAGTCGGTGTGGACGCCTCGCGCGCGCGCGCCGGGACGCCCGTCGAGACTGAAAATTTAAAATTCCACCCTTCGCGCATCCGTACCTCAGCCTTGGCGCTCGCGCGCGATCTCGCGTCGCGACCGGGCGAGCGCGAGACATCAAGCGCGGAACCGTTCTTTTCGCCCGCGTTTAGCGCGGACGCGCGTCGACTCGAGCGACGCGACGGCGAATCGATCATCGCGTCGACCGACTGGCGAATTCGGGTCCTCGCGCGCGCGGCGTCGATGAGGGCGCGAGACGACGCGCGGATCGGTGGAGAGGCGAAGCGCGCGAACGTGCGTCGCGTCGCGGGCGCGAGCGCGAGCGAGACGACGCGCGCGCGTCTGTGCGGCGGCGACGGTCGAGTCGGTGGGTCGCCTGTCGTGGGACGTTTGAAGTGGTGTATGGTTATAGTTTAAGTATGTATGTGTACAACCATCTGTCCGGTCGTTTTTTGTGATAAAAACGTGTCCCCAGGCGGCGACCGTCGACCGTCGACGGCGATCGACGCGCGAGAGGACGACGGCGGGCGACGCCATGTCGCTCGACGACGCGCGACCGGGCGAGAGCGACGTCGAGCCCGTGTTCTCGCGCGTGAGCGCGGTCAGATCGGACGCGCGCGACGTCGACGGTGATTTTCACGACGACCACGCGCGCGGTGGGTTCTCGGGACGGTCCGGGACGCCGACGATGAAAACCGACGTCGGGGCGAGCGGTGACGCGCGAGAGGGGGACGGGGACGTTCAAATTCTTGGGTTGGACGACGAAGATCACAGGTTCAACCTGAAGACGCTCTGGCGGTTCATGGGACCGGGGTTTTTGATGTGCATCGCGTACGTGGATCCGGGCAACTTTGAGAGCGACCTCCAGGCGGGGACGCTTTTCGGGTATAAACTGCTGTGGGTGCTCCTGTGGGCGACGTTGGGCGGGTGGTACATTCAGGGATTGACGGTGCGCCTGGCGTTGGCGACGGGATGGGACCTGGCGAGGTGTTTCAGGGAGGAGTACCCGGACCCGGTGCGATACGCGCTGTGGGTGATATCGGAGCTCGCGATCATCGCGAGCGATGTGCCGGAGGTGATCGGGACGGCGTTGGCGCTCAAGTTGATATTTAATATTCCCACGTGGGTCGGGGTGGTGTTGACGTCGATGTCGACGATGGTGTTTTTGGGATTGCAATCGTTCGGGGTGAGAAAGTTGGAGGCGTTCATGGCGTCGCTCGTGGGGGTGATGTCGCTGTGTTTCTTAGCCGAGGTGACGTTCGTGGACGCACCTGCGTCGTCGGTCGTCGCAGGAGTCGTGTTGCCGCGATTGCCGGGCACCAAGGCGCTGTACATTGCGATTTCCCTCGTCGGCGCGGTGGTCATGCCGCACAACTTGTTCTTGCACAGCGCGCTGGTGTTGAGTAGAGGTTTTAGTCTAGGCGAGAGGAGCTTGAAGATGGCGTACAAGTATAACATCGTGGAGTCTGGTCTCGCCTTGGCGGTGTCGTTATTCATTAACTTCGCCGTCATCATCGTCGGCGCGGCGAACTACGCGCAATTGACGGATCCGGTGCAGATGCAAGAGGTGCGCGAACGGCCGCTGCAGTACGCGCCGGAGATGTTGAAACAAGTGCTCGGATCGTCCGCGAAGGGATTCTTCGCCGCGGCGCTGTTAGCTTCGGGTCAGAGTTCAACCATCACCGGCACGTACGCTGGACAATTCGTCATGGATGGCTTCTTGGAGCTTCGAGTCAATCCTGTGCTTAGAGCCGCCGTCACGAGAATGTGCGCCATCCTTCCCTCTCTCGCCGTCGTTCTCATCGCCGGCGACTCGTACTCCGAGTCTCTGATCGTGATTTCGTCCACAGTCTTAGCCATTCAGTTGCCCTACGCGCTGATTCCACTCATCAAGTTCACGGCGAGTCCGAACATGATGGGTCCGATGGCGGTGCCGACGAAGCAACTCAAATTCACCCAGTGTCTCGCGGGTTCCGTCATCGTCGCCAACGTCGTCCTCATCATCATCATCGTCGCCGAGTCCGGTCTCGTCACCGCCACCTTCGGCGGGGTCTTCCTCGCGCTCGTCATCACGGCGACGCTCGCCGCGTACGTCGTCTCCCTTCTCTACCTAGCGCGCAGGCCCGTGCACCAAAACTTGACCAACCGCTGGTCGAGACGCATGAAACTCGACACCGCCGACGACGTCAATCTCGACGACACGTCGTGGAACAACGACGAATTGCTTCCAGATCCGGACCGACCCGCCGTGTACTCACTGTGACCCCTCGCGACGCTTGTAATGCCCATCCGCCGCGTCTTCGAGACGCGTCTCCAAAAAAGTGCACTTTTTCGGGACACCCATCGTCTCGTCACTCCCGCGCGGGAATGCACCGCGCGGCGACGTCCCCGGCCGTCACCTCTCCGACCGTGCGCGCGCGACGACCGACCGTCGCGTCTCGCCCGTCGTCTCGCGCGTCCACGGTCGCCATGGACGCGCGCGTCGCGAACGATCGCGTCGTCGACGTGCGCTTTTTCCCAGACGACGACGACCCGCACGTGACCCTGTCGCTTCGATTTCCCGACGGCAAGGAGACGCGGATGCGACGGAAACTGCGCGAGACGATCGGTGCCGCGTTCGCCAGGCTTCGGTCGACGGCGGCGAAGCGTCGAGGGTGCGGCTCGGCGACGACGGCGCCGACGGCGGCGGCGTTGTCCCGAGACGACGGCGACGTCTCCGAGGACGTCCCGCACGTCGACGCGTGGACGGAGGGAAGCGTGATGACGATCGATGGAGTGAGGTATCGCGTGCGCGTGAACGCGCCCGAGGTGACCGGGGTGGTGAGCGTGGATTTTCCGATGGTGGGGTACCCGCTCGCCGCGACGGCGACGGGGACGACGTTTTGCGAACAAGACGATGTCGTCTTCGCGTGGAGCGTCGACGGCGAGGAGGTGGGCGAGACGGGGAGGTTTTACACGCCGACGTCGGCGGATGTGGGGAAGCGGTTGGTGGTCGAGGCGCGAGGCGCGCGACATCGTGAGACGGGTGAGGTGTGCGGCGGCGCGGCGACGTTTGAGTTTTCCGTCGTCGTCTCTGAGCTCGGCGTCGACCGACGAGACGCGACGGAGAGACTCGCGCCGGCGTCCGCGAGTTCGTCCGCGGCGACGACGTATCGAATAATGACGTACAACGTGCTCGCGGACGCGTACTCGCACACGTGGAGCACGATGTTTCCGTACTTTGCCAAAGATTTATCGAAAGCCGAGCGGCGGTTACAACTCGTGTGCGAAGACATCTTGTTCGCCGACGCCGACGTCGTCGCGCTGCAAGAGGTTGATAAGAAGTGGTACGAATTGTTATTCGAACCTCTTTTGACGTCGCGCGGGTACATCGCGACCGAGTGGGCCGGAAAATCAGGGAAAACCGCGGAGGGATGCGCCGTATTTTTTCGCGCGTCGACGTTTCCCGCCATCGTTTCGGAACGCGTCATTCAGTTGACGAAGATGCGAGACGCGAACGTGGCGCGGTGGATCGAGGAGGAGACGAACGTCGAGCTCGCAAAGGCGCTCGACAAAATCACGTCCATCGCGCAGTTGATCAAAGTTCGAACCGCCTCCGGAGGCGCGTTGTGCGTGGGCAACACGCACTTGTTTTTTCATCCCGGCGCCATGCACGTGCGGGTGCTGCAGGCGCACGAATTCGTTCGACGGGCGAACGAGCACGCGGGAGAGGACACACCGCTCGTGTTATGCGGTGATTTTAACGGCGAACCGGAGGACGGCGTGATTCGGTATCTGCGGTGCGGGGAGATCGACGCGTCGGACGAAGACTGGGTTCGCGGTAGTCTCTTCCGGTGGGGCGGGACGAGCTCTCGCGACGCGGCCAAGGATATATACTACATCTTGGACGACGGTCGCGGGTACGCCGTCGATGCAAACGTCAAAGTGACCAACGCGCTCGAGCTCCAGCGTCTGAACGAACGCTCGATCGCGATGAGTCTGTGCGCGAGAACGCTCGAAAAGGACTGGGGCGCGACGTGTAAATGCGACGAAGTCACGGAGTCGACGAGCCCCATCGTCGACGTGAAAAAGCACGTCAAGGCTGGGTGTACTTTTAAAAATTGTCACAAGGTGGCCGCGTTCACCCTGCGACGCGAGAGCGCCCTCGAGCCCGGATTAACGATGACCGACGACGACCTCGCCGCCGCGAGGCGCGCCTTCGCCGACGTAAAGCGCGCCGCCGACGCCGGGCTCGAGGATTTGACGAATCGACAGCGCGTCCTCGCCGATTCCCTCCGCTCCGACGACCCCTCATCGAGCGCGCATCCGATCGGATGCGGCGCCCGCCTCCGCATAGCCCGCGAACTCGTCTCCGCGGGCGGATTCCCCGAGTGGACAAACTACGTGGAAGGCTTCGTCGGCGCGCTCGATTACGTCTGGGCGTCGGCGCGCGATTTCACCCCTCGCGCCGTCTCCCCGCTCCCTCCTCTCACCGCCGTCACCGAGAACGTCGCCCTTCCGAACGCATGTTTTCCCAGCGATCACGTCCCGATCGTCGTGGACGTGGAGAGAAGAACCGACCGAAAAGAGGCGCGCCTTCGATCCGCGTCCCGCGGGTAAAATCTTTCCCACTCGGCTCGAGAATCTCTCCCCAATCTCTCTCGACGCCCTCCTCCGCAGTTGACGACGCGTCGACGCGCGCGCGACCGAACGAGATGTTGGCGACGTCCTCGAGCGTTCGCTGCGGCGCGCCGCGCGCGCGAGCGCGCGACACGCGACGCGCGACGGCGCGCGCGCGCGTCCTATCCACTCGGGCGCGCGCGACGCGCGGGGACGGGGACGCGGTCGCGAGCGAGCGAGAGACGACGAGACGGCGGACGCTGGCGACGCTGGTGTCCGTGACGTGCGGGGCGACGATCGGGAGGGCGACAGAGGCGCGCGCGGGCGAGGGCGAGGGGACGAACGAGGGGGATGATGCGATCGAGCCGCGGGCGCCGCCGAGAGCGCTGTCGACGAAACGGGTGCGGAGCGAGTCGCTGGCGTATGAGTTCTCGTACGCGATCGAGGCGGAGAGCGGGAAACCGATCAGTTGGGCGGTGAGTCGCGAGCGGGATACGTACTCGAGCGCGGAGCCGATGTCGCCGAACGCGCGTCAACGCATCGTGTACGAGCTCTTGAGCTTTAAGGGTCCGTTGACGACGGTGGTGACGGTGAGCAACACGCCGCCGGCGCTCGAGTCGAAGCCGGTGAAGGAGTGGACGGCGAAGCGGGTGGCGAACGCGGTGTTGTCGGATAAGGCGACGGGACGCGTGGCGAGCGGCCAACGCGTGAGTCTGGCCGAGGTGGACAACGCGCGCACGGAAATCATCGACGGTACGCCGTACCATTACTACGAATACATCTCGCAAGGCTCGCCGAACTTGCGCGAACCGGAAGCGACGACGTTTCGACACAGCTACGGGGTGACGGTGGAACGGGATGGATATTTGTACACGTTGAGTTCGAGCGCTCCCGAAATTTACTGGGACGAACTCAGCCGCGGCTTTGATGAGACCATCAACAGCTTTAGATTGACGAAGCCGAACAAGAAGAAGTACAGACAACCCGGGAACGAAGGTCTGGGGATTTCTTTGCCATTCTAAGTTTGTTTGCCGGCTCGCTATTTTTTCTAAGATGCTACAGTAGTGCTAAAAGTTGGTTGTGATCCAATTCTCCTTCCATAGAGTTCAACGCCTGTCTCGCCTCTGTGACCGTCAATTCTTTCGCGTTTTTCGCGAGCGCCATCGCTATTCGCCACGCCGTCGTGCGCAGTGCTTGATCGAGCCCGTTCTTCTGTCTCGACAACGACTTGAGGCAAGCCTCCTGCAGTTTGTCGAATTTATCAGAGGACAGCGCGGCGATTTTCGCTGGCGTCGTGAATCCGGCGCTGTACAAGGCTCTCGCTCGAGCGCCGGTCATACCTTCGAGACGCATGAGTGGTAGCAGCTCCCGCCGCGCACCAGCTTGCAGCTCTTCGCTGGCGTTTTGCAACAAGCCTGCGAGAGCGTGCCATCCGCACTGTTCGCAAAGCACGCTCGCCATGCCCGCCGACGTCGCCGCGGCGGTCTGGAGAGTTTCAATCTTGCCGCGATCCACGCCGTCGTTCGTCAGCGCCGACCATTTTCGAGCCAATTCCACGTTTGTGTCTTCGCCCCTTAACAAATCGTCCAGAAGCAATGCCGCGGCTAAACGCTCGTGTCTCGCCATCTTTGCCTTCGACTCTCTAGACACGAGCTGGCGATGTTGCGCACGCTCTGCGAAATGCCGCGTCACGTCCAAGTGTTTCTCCCCGAGCTCGTAGAGATCGGGATACCGACTCATCCAGTCTCCCCAGACTCGAAGATTTAGGTTCATGACGAACGGATTCGTCTCGGGCCAGACACAGAAAAACAACAGATGCGTCTTCGTCGATAGATTCAAACCATTCACCATAGCTTTGGCCAATTCGACGCGCAGTATTTTCGCGCGTTCGATCGGTAAAGTACACTTGTAAAACGCGAAGCCCTCGGGCGTGGAGCACCATTCGGCGCTGCGATCCACGCGTCGAGCCTCAACCAATCCCTTCTCATAGATTTCCTTCAACGCTGAATCTTGACGCGCGAGAATAGAAGCGTTGTCTCGTCCAGAAGACCACGCAAACGTCCGACAGGCGAGCTCACCGGCGTCTTCTTTCGTTTTAAGTATGCCGCACGCGATCGACTCGAGATAAAAACGACATTGGCTGGTCGAGACTTTCGGATTCTTCATCGGAGGAAACAGACGCGATTCGAGCGGAGGGAGCTCTCCGCACACGAGATTTTGCGCCCATGTCGTATGTTGTCGATTCGAGATTAGCAAGAACGACTCACCAAAGTCACTCTGGCCCTTCCTACCGGCTCTGCCGGCCATCTGCTTGTATTGAGCCATCGAAGGCGTCGGAACTCCGCGAATCGAACCTCGCAGAATGACGCACCGTCTCGCCGGAAGGTTAACCCCTGCGGCGAGTGTCGTCGTGCACGTCATGGCTAAAATGGCTCCATTCCTGAAACCCTCTTCTATCACTTTCTTCTCCGCTGCCGTCAGACCGGCGTGATGCCACGCGAGACCGGCGCGAGCGCACGTCACTAAGTCTATGTTCGGTTCACCTTCCGCAGCCTCGTACAATTTTTCGACGCAGGTCTCTCGAAGCCCCGCAGTCTGCGGATTCGGAGGGAACATGCGCGAGAGCGCCAACGCGAACGTCGCGCACTGTCTCTTACTGATGCAGAAAATCAACGAACTGTGCCCTCTGACGTACACCGCGCCCACCAACTCCGCGATGACGTCGATCTCCGCCGAGCTCCACGGTGCGTCTCCCACTCTTGACAACTCGGCGCTCTCGCCGTCTCCGCCCTTACGCTTCACGAACATACCGTCCACACTCACCACGTGCTCCTTAAGTTCGACCGGTCTAGAATTCCCCACGTACGTCTCCGCGTCCAACCACGTGGCCAATCTCTCCAACGATTCTCGTCCGACGGTCGCCGACATGGCGACGATTTGCGGTCCTCCGCTTGCCAATCTTCCCGACTTGACCGCGTGTCGAATCTTCGCCAACATCCCCTCCAGCGTCGCCCCGCGCTCGTTCTCGCTCACCATGTGTAACTCATCCACGACCACGACGGCTAAATTCTCAATCTCTCCCCTCTCGAACATTCTATTCACGCATCCGCTCGCCTTTTCGATGGTGGCCACGGCGACGCGCTCTCGTCCCGCCAGCGGCGCGCCCTCGCACTCCGTCCCCGCGTACCCTCGCACCTCGGCCTTGATCCCGCGCAACGCTTTCTCCAACGACTCCACTTTCTCGCGCACGAGCGCGACGTACGGGAGCACGACGAGCGCCCGAGCGCGCGGATTCGCGTCGAGGCGTCGTCGAAGCAATTCGTCGGCGACTCGAGACTTCCCACCGCCCGTGGGCGCGGTGTAGACGAGCGAGCGGCCGGTGGAGGCGACGAGATCGATGGCGGCCGCCTGCCACGGGTAGAGCGGCGGCGGTGCGCCCCGCATGGCGACGGGGCGCGTCGCGAACTGGGACGACAATCTCGGGACAGGGACAGCTCGCGTTTCAAAAATGTGTCGAGCGAGCGAGCGAATGAATGAAAGAATGCGTAAGTTAAATCGATCGATGGACGCGCGATCGATGGACGCGCGGGTGTGGGCGTGAGGCGCTCACTTTTTACCGGTGATGGCGCGGTAACCGCTCTCGTACGTGTTGGAGATGAGCATGGCGATGGTCATCGGACCGACGCCGCCGGGCACGGGAGTGATTTGACTCGCCACTTTCTTGACGTTGTCGTAATCGACGTCACCGACCAAACGGTAGCCCGACTTTTTTGTCGCGTCGTCCACGCTGTTGGTGCCGACGTCGATGACGACGACGCCGGGCTTACACCAATCCTTCTTGACCATTTGCGCGCTTCCGGCGGCGGCGACGATGACGTCCGCCTCTCTGCACACGCGCTTCGGATCCTTCGTCTTCGAGTGCACCACGGTCACCGTGCAATTTTCCTTCATCAACAACAACGCCGCCGGCATGCCCACGATGTTCGAACGTCCGACGACGACGGCGTTCTTCCCGGACAGCTCCACGCCGCTCCTCTTCAAGAGTTCGATGCACCCCTTGGGCGTGCACGGCGCGAACAACGGTTCGTGTCCCTTCATCGCCAATTTACCGATATTTTCCGGGTGAAACCCATCGACATCCTTCTCAAGAGAGACCTCCGCCAACACTCGCTCCTCGTTCATGTGTTTCGGAAGCGGCAATTGCACCAATATCCCGTGCACCTTCGGGTCGGCGTTAAACTTTCGCACCGTCTTGAGCACCTCAGCCTCGGTCGCCGTCTCCGGGATCTCCGCGTGAAAACTCGCGATCCCCGCCTCTTCGCACGCCTTGCGCTTCATTCGCACGTACGTCTGCGAGTCCTTGCGCTCACCGACGATCACCACCGCCAGTCCCGGCGTCTTCCCGTGGGAGCCTCTGAGCTCGGCCACCTTGTCCTTGATCTCACCTCTGATCGTCGCCGCGATCGCCTTACCGTCGATGACGGTTCCCTGCGCGCTCGGTCCGGCCCCCATGGTCGTCCTCGTTCGGTCGTCGAGCGTCACGGCGCGAGCGGCGCCGAGTGACGCGCGCGATGGATCGGATGATTAATCACGACGAACACGGGTCCGAGCGTCGCGATGGGACGCGACGCGCACACACCGTCGCGCGAGAGAGCGCGCGCTCGGCGAGGAGTCGCCGGTCGCTCGTTCGTTCGCGGATCGATGATCGGCATCGCGCGCGCGAGCGCGTGGACGACGGAGGCGCGAGGGGCGCGCGCGCGGCGTTCGGCCGATGGGCGATTACGCGCGGACGTCAACGATCGCGCCCGCGCGGCGCGCGCGAGGACGGGAGGGGTTCCGGGGAGCGAGAGGGGGAGGATGGTTCCCGCGCGGGGGTTCCTCGGCGATTGGTTGTCGAAGAACGACGAGCGTGGGAAGGAGAAGAATGGGCGGGGGAAGAAGCGGCGCGAACCGGCGAGACGGCGACGACCGCCGCCGGTGAACAAGGTCGAGAGCCCGTTCGAGGAGTTTACGAACGAAGAGTTGAGACCGGATTTTGGGTTTCGACGGGATCTGCACGAGCTGTACGATGTGCCGAGCCTGGATGAGGAACCGCTCGGGGCGGGATCGTACGGAATCGTTCGCAAGGCGACGTCGAAAAAGACTGGAGAGACGTTCGCGCTGAAGACGCTGAAGAAGGCGCCGTGGAAGACGGCGCCGCAGTCGATCGCGGCGGTGAAGTATTATCACGGCAAGTTGAAGAACGAGGTTGAGGTGATGAAGACGATCGGGGCGTCTCTGAGCGTGGTGTATCTGTACGACTCATTCGAGGACGACGAATCCGTGCACTTGCTCATGGAATTGTGCTCGGGGGGAGAACTGCTCGATAGGATCTCTTTGGGAGGGTCGAGCGATTATCGCGAGGCCAAGGCGGCTAACTTAGTGAAGAGCGTGTTGAGAACGGCGGTGCAGTGTCACAGTCGAGGGATCATCTATCGCGACATCAAACCGGACAACTTTTTGTTTCAGACGGAAGATGAAGATTCGCCGCTCAAGGCGACCGATTTCGGTCTGGCGGGTAAGTTACCACCGAAAGGTGAAGTGCTCGCGCGTCGATGCGGTACCCCGAGCTACATGGCGCCCGAAGTCATCGAGCGCAACTACGGCAGTCAAGCCGACGTGTGGTCTGCGGGTGTCGTCGCCTACCAACTCTTGAGCGGTCGTTTGCCTTTTGTGGATACGAAGAACGCTCGACCGAACGCGAAAGAGGTGTTCAGAGCGATTTTAGAGGACGATATCGATTTGGTGTCCGATCCGTGGTCTTCGGTGAGCGATGAGGCGAAGAATTTCGTGCGCAAGCTTCTCGATAGAGATCCCGAATCGCGTCCGACCGCGCGCGCCGCCCTTCTTCACCCGTGGCTCACGCAGAGCAAGGCGAGTTGGAGAGCCAAGGCGGCCAAAGGACAGGATTCGGCTTTGGATGGTCAAGTTGTGTCGAGATTACAACGATTCGCCACCCAAGGTTTGTTGAAGCGTTCGGTGCTGCGTCTCATCGCAAAGGAGCTCCTGAGTGAGGACGAAGGTGACACGAAGATTCTCCCCTCGAGGCAGACGGACGTGACCACCCTTAAGGAGTTGTTTGCAAAGTTGGATACCTCTGGAGATAACATGGTTGAACTCAGTGAGCTCGAAGTCGGACTGCGGGAGATCGGCTACGACGTCACCGGCAAGGAGAGCAAACAGTTGTTGGGATCGTTGGACACTTCGGGAGACGGCTTGATCGACGTCAACGAATTCATCGCCGCTCTCTTAGATTGGGAAAAGATTGAAAAGACGTCTGAGTACCCCAAATGGGTCGAACGCGCGTTCAAAATCCTCGACAAGGACAGCAGCGGACAAATCGACGCCGAGGAAGTGGCGCAGTTAATCTTCGAGGAAACCACCGAGTCTAACGATTCCGTCCGTGCTTCCGTCGTCAAGGAGTGCATCAAGGAAGCAGACATCGATGGTAACGGTAAAATTGACATGGCGGAGTTCGCCAGTCTTCTTCAAGCTGATCCGATGGATGATTTGGATCAATACGATTCCCGCGAGCTCTAGACGAGCTACACCGAGGACGAATAAGCTCGAGCATGAGCGCTCGCAATGCTCTTGCGCTATAATAGCAATGTAACAACAACAAGATCGTAATATTACCTCAACAAACGTGTGTGTGAGTGTGTCTTAAAGCTACGTTTAGTCTACTATTGTGTCTACTTTGCCTTCTTCACGGAGCCGTCTCGCGACAAGTTGGCGAAGGCTTGCTTGTGCGCCGCCATGTATCGCTCCGTGTCTTTTTGACTCCAATACGCGTCGATCTGTCTCGCCTTTCGCCCCAAGAGATCTCCAAAGATCACTCTGAGCATGTACGTCACGATGAAGAACGCGCACGTCGGATTCATCGCTCGAGGATCGGCGCCCTCGCCCATTCCGCAGAGAAATCCAAAGCGCCGCGGGATTTCAAAAGGTAACAACAACCCAACCTTCTCACCGTAAAACGCGCGCACCGACAACGTCCCGAGGAACATTACCAACGTAAACGTTCGTCCCGTCGTCATGCACAACTGTTTGAGCTTCGCCTCAGCGTGCACGAGCGCCACCTGCGCTTGTTCCAATCGCGCATTCTTCCGTTCACCCTTGGCCGCGACCTGCGCCTCGGCCTCCTCAAGGCGCTTCTTCGCGAGTTCGATGCGCTTCTTGGCGATGGAGTACTCGTCGGTGCCGTAGATGGCCTCCGTTTCGAAGACTTCGCTCACCAGGCACGTACACACGGCGGCGAGGACGAGATTGAACATGGCGCGAAAATCTGCGCTGCGCCTCAGAGTGACGCCGCGATTCGCGAAGAGATCGAAGGCGGACGCGTCGTCGTTGCCATGGGCGCGGCGCTCGAACGCACAATGGAACGTGCATACAACTGGCGCGCGCGCGTATCGTCACAATGTTTACGACGTGTCGAATGTTATTCATTCACAACGCTATCCCCAGACTAGTGTTTCTGCGCGCCGTCGCCGCGCAAACGCGAGCCGCTCTCGTCATTTACGCCGTGAGCAAGCACGCACCGCCAACCTCCTTGATCTTCTTCTCAGCGAGTTTGCTAATGTATCGGCACTTCACCACAACCGGTTGGTTCGGGAGCTGACCCTTACCGAGGAGCTTGAAGATGCCGTGGTCGGTGAGGTCGATGACCGGGGCTTGGGACGTGTTCTTCGCGCACTCCTCGCGCTTCTCCTCGCCGACGAGCGTCCAGAGCTTGTCGATGTTAATCGTCGGGCAGTGGTAGTGGTTCTTCAACTTGTGGAAGTGACGCATACCAACCTTACCGAAGTAACCCGGGTGATACTTGTCCATCATGATTCTGTGATGGTGCTGACCACCAGCCATACCGCGGCCAGCCGGGTGCTTGCGGTGCTTACCGATGCGGCCGTGACCGGCGGACACGTGGCCGCGCTTTTTGCGGTTCTTGTGCAACTGCGAGCGGGAAAACACAGAGATTCAACGGTCAGTACGCACACTCTCACACCATCGCGCGTCTAGCGTCTCGAAACCCGAGACGAACGCCGCCTCTTCCCCGCGCGCGCGCCCGCGCAGAGGAAAACCCTAAACCCATCGCCTCCTCGCGCGCATCACGCCTCGCCACCACCGTCACGCCCTCCTTCGCGCGCGCTCATCGGCGACGAAACGATCAAAAACATCCCTCACGACGTTTTCACCCCCCCTCCACACCCTCCGCGCGTTCGCGCGCGTCCACGGTTTCCTCTCCAACCGTGCACACTGGGGTTTCTCACGCGCGATCCGTCTCTCGAGCGTGCACGCCCCGACTCGTCCCGCGTTCGCGTCCGCGCGGTCGCGCGTCCACCTCGGCGTCCGCGCGCGCGTTCCCGCATCGTTTCCCCTCGCGCATCGCTCGCATCGCGGTCGCGCACGCACTCTCGTCGGCATCCTGCGAGTCGCTGAAAGGCGGATCGAGCGACGCGCGGTCGCGCTCGAGGCGGTCGAGGCGACTGGACCGGACCGATGGACTCACGGTCGGGTGGCTGTTCGTCAGGCTACAAAGATGTACACTACGGTGGTGGAGACACGCGGTGCTCGACGACGCGACGCGCGGGAGACGACGACGCGCGAGCGGCGACGAGGACGACGCGCGCGCGCGAGGGCGATCGAGCGCGGCGCGCGCGGCGTCATGCGTCGCGCGGTCGTCGCTCTCGCGCGCGCGATCGAGCGCGAGCGCGGGTTGAAAGCGGCGGTGGCGACGGGCGGCGCGGACGCGCGCTCGTTGATGACGACGGCGACGGCGACGGGTGGCGGGGCGACGGTGGCGACGACGCGCGCGAGAGGGGACGCGTGGGGGTTGACGGCGCAGATGGTGGCGAGGAGAGGGTGGAAGAAGGCGAACAGGCGCGTGGAGGTGATCCTCAAGGAGTCGATCCCGGGGCTGGGAGAGACGGACGAGGTCGCGAGCGTTCGGCCGGGAAGGGCGAGGAATCATCTCGTGCCGTGTGGATTGGCGACGTACGTGAACGAGGAGAAGTTGGCGGCGGCAAAGGAGCGATTGGCGAGGCGTGAGGCGGAGCGGGCGATGGAGGAGGAGGGCGCGGAGGGCGCGAACGGGGACGCGATTTCGGCGGAGGAGGAAGAGAAAGAACGAAAGGTGCGGCGCGCGTGCGAGGTGTGAGAGGTGTTGACGGTGCGGTGGTGGTGATGATGATGATGGTGGTGAAGATACGCCTGCGGTGATGACTGGAACTTTCTACGGACTAGAGTTTCTGAAGATTCGAGTTTCGGCTCCGGTGTTTACAAAACGTTTCCCTTGGCTGTCTGAGCAAAGTATCTGGGCACTCATCGATCAATCACCTCAATGTGGCATCTCCACGCGTGGCACACTCGACCTGTCGTTCATTTGTTTGACGATTGGAACGCATCACTCGCGATGTAGCCTTGCGCGACGCGTTTTACTGACGGATGACATTTTTTTGCGACATCGCAGGCAAAGGAACTGGTGATGAAAATGCTCACCGCCGATCCTCCGATCGCGTTCAGGAGGATCATCGACAAGAAAACTGGAAAACCGCGCCTCGCGGTCACGCGTGAGAACATCGTCGACGAGGTGCGTCCTACGTCTTCGCCGAGCGCGCGCGTTTCCGTTTCGCGTCCGCCAGCCGTCGTTGCGAGTGATGAGAAATTGTCACCTGATAGCATCGCGCCTCCGTCTGAATGGACGGATTCATGCCTATAACCCGTGAGGAGACTTTATTCTGACGCAACACACGACCCGGTGGACGAGAAACACCGCGCGACGACGACGAGAGACTGACCGACGGGACGGACCGTTTTCCCGCTCTCGACACAGGTTCGCCGACAAAAGGCGCTCGAACTCAATCCAGCCTCGCTCGTCCTCGAGCGTCCGATCGCCGAGTACGGCGAGTACGAGATTCCGCTCTGGATTCGTGGCTACGCTCGAGGCCAGTACGCGTTACCCGTCATCGTCCGCAAGCGACTCTAGACAATACCACGGCGGCGTCACCACCTCTAGCCACTAGATAATGATACTGTACACCCAAAAGTCCAATCTTTTCTCGCCACCCACATCACGCCATCGCGACGATTAAACATGCACAGATATGGTAAATACCCACTCGACTATGAAACACCCCCCTCCGCGAGTGCCGACCCCTCGGCGAGTCGACGCTCGCCCGACGCGACGACGCGCGCGCGTCGATATCGCGTCCGCCTCTTTCCGCGGCGTTCGCACGAGGTCGCGCACGAACAAACATGGGCAAGCGAGCGAAGAAGAGGCGCTCCCAATCCGTTCTCAAGACCAACGCGTACTTCTCGCGCTTCCAGGTCAAGTTTGCGCGCCGTCGAGCGGGTACGTGATGCGATCAAGCCCTAGACGCGGCGACCGGCGATGCGACCCGCGATGGACGCGTTCGAGCGATCCCGACGACGACGTCGACGTCTCGAGACGGTCTCGCATCGCGAAACGCGATGAACGAAATCGTTTCGATCGCGTCGACGTCATCGCGAGCGTTTGTTCGAACGCGTTGATCGTCACCGTCGTTCCGATGATCACGGCGCAGAGGGTTTTTTCCCAGCCCTCTCCCGCCGCATCCCGATGATCGATGATGATGACGTCGCGTGTTCGTCGCGTCGAGTCGCGCGACGCCGCGCGCGAGCGAGTGTACTGACAAAAATGCGTCTCCTCGTGCGTCTCTCTTCGCAGGTAAAACGGACTACTACGCCCGTCAACGCTTGATCACGCAAGACAAGAACAAGTACAACTCGCCGAAGTACCGCTTCGTGGTGCGCTTCACCAATCGCGATGTCATTTGCCAGGTGGTGTACGCCACGCTCGCCGGCGACGTCTGCATCGCGTCTGCGTACAGCCACGAGCTCCCGAAGTACGGCATGAAGGCTGGTTTGAAGAACTACGCCGCCACGTACGCTACCGGCTTGTTGTGCGCGCGACGATTGTTGACCAAGTACGGCTTGGCGGATGCGTACGAGGGCAAGACGGATGACTTGGGCGAGGATTACCACGTCGAGCAAGAAGAAGGCGAAGCCCGCCCGTTCAAGTGCTTCTTGGACACCGGTTTGGTGCGAACGTCGACTGGTGCGCGTGTTTTTGCGGCGCTCAAGGGGGCTGTCGATGGTGGTTTGGACATTCCGCACAACGAGAAGCGCTTCGCCGGCTATGATCTTCAAGACAAGTCGCACGACCCGGACACGCTCGAGCGATACATCAAGGGTGGTGTTGTCGCGGAATATGCGGAAGAGATGCAGGAGGAGGAACCGGAGAAGTACGAGCAACACTTCTCCAAATACTTGGAGGAGGACTTCGACCCGACCGAGCTCGAAGACGCCATGGAGGACGTCCTCGACGCGATTCGCGACGACCCGGTCTTTGTGAAGAAGGAGCGCGTCAAGCCGGCGGATGCTGGTCGCAAGTTCAAGCTTCCGAAGCTCACGTACGAAGAGAAGAAGGCCAACCTCAAGGTGAAGCTCGAAGCTCTTCGCGCTGCCGCTTAATTGCCTTGGTGTGGTCGTGCACTTGTCTATTCAAAAACCCTTCGTCACTCGACGCGTAGACAAACTAGTCTCCGTTTGTCGCGAGACAATTCGCCTTTTGAGGTGAATTATCGCGCGGTTGTAATAACCTTATCGCGACAGAACATTCACAAAGGTTTCACTCACGAGATGCGCGCGACTCGAAAAGTATTCATCTATCAATTCCTACATTACATACGAGCTCTTAAGTTAGTGAATAGTGAGACTAGACCAACCCTCGAAGGTACCCGGCGACCTCGGCGTCGGCGGCGTTCAGCGTTGCTTGTCGGCGTTCGGCGTTGTTTCTACTATCCGGCGCTGATGTCTTCAACATTTCCGACGTCTGGGTGAGCCCTGCCGCGGAATTCACTGCATCGGCGTCGTGTCCATCCGTGGAAGTACTCAACACGCGGTCGCCGTCGCCGCCCTCTCGATGCGCGGAATGTCCCAAAATATCTTCAGTCGTCGCCTCCTGACCCTGCGTGCGAAACTGGTGAATGCGCTTCACCATGTCCTCGACTCGCGTGCGTTCAAGCTTGTTCGCGTGTAGCATGGAAAGCTTTTTGTGTTTAAGAGATCCGCTTTGGCCCTTCAACTCGAGCTGAGACGCTTGAACAAAGTTCTCTGCTTCGTTCGACGTCGGATGGGCCTGTTGAACAAACCTTGGCACAGAGCCGAGACTTGCCTCGGAGGCTTCATTTGAAAATTTGAAGAAATCCTTCACCTCCTTGGCGGCGTTTGGCTTTTTCTTTTTCTCATCGTCTTTGTTCGAGGATTTACTCTTGTCTTTCCGCCCGTTGCTCTTGCTATGTTGAGCCGCCTTGTCGTCGGGGCGCCCGCCAGACTTTTCATCATTCTCCTTCATCTTGTCTTTCTGGTTCTTCTCGTCCTTATTCCTGCGGCCCTTGGAACTAATGTCTTTGCTCTCATCGTCTTTCTTCGCCTTCCTACCATCTTTCTCCGCGCCCTCTTGATCCTTCTTTGAGCCCATTTTGTGCTCGTCATTTCGGAACTCGCTTTCTTTTTTGGCGGCGCGCTCTTTATCCTTTTTCACATCGTCGATGAGCGCCCCCGCGACGCCGAGCACGTCTTCTTCGTGCGATGAAGAACTTTGCTCTTCTTTAGACGCCTTGTGCGCGTGTTTCGCGAAACCGTGGTCGATGACACCGTACGCGCGATAACACTTGAGCAAAGGTTGCGTCGCCGTGAGCGCATTCAATCCGACAATGTTCCCGGCGGCATCGCAGGACGGGTGCGTGCACAGCTCGTCGACGATCCACGAGTCCAAGTACCCCGCACCTTTCTTCGCCGCGTATTCGAACACTCTGTCCGGGAACGTGGAAGAGATTATGTACGAGCTCAGTCCCGTGTGTCCAGGTGAATCCCACGTGGACAACTTCAAATCGTGACCTTTATGATCCGGGAACTCAGCCACCGTGTGTGAGCCGGTGACGTCCGGGTAGGCGTTGAGCAGGATGACGTCAAAATCTTCCGGCGCATGATCGACGATGGCGCCGAACGAGGACACGGGAACGCCGAGCGTCGACGGAGACAATCCACCCGTGTCGACGATGATCGTGTGGTTGTTCCCGGCGTCCTTGGCCAACTGCCACTGGTACATGTGACCGAAGAGCGTGCCGACGTGCTTGGACAGCGCGGCCCAGGCACCGGCGATCTTTCCGTCTAAATCACGCGAATTCGGCGCCTCTATCCAGTCCAGACCCTTCAGCGCGGAGAAATCTGGATGCAAGTAATCGTATCCGAGCACCTCGAACACAGTCTTGAGCGCGTACACGGCGCGGTCGAGTCCCTCGGGCCACATTTTCGGGTTCACGCTGGCGGTGATCTTCACGTTCTTCGACACCAACTCCACGTCGTGGTTCGTCAATAGCTTACTGAGCGTCACTTTGAGATCGTCACGATCCTTGTGTGAGCCCGGTCTCGCCATGAGGTGCGTCGGTGTGTCCCACGTATTTTTAATCGCGAGCTCATCCGTCCCGAGACCACCGACTTCGGCGCTCTTGTCGTGACCCATCTCCCGCTTGTGCTCCTGCTCCTCGTGTACGATGTTGACCGCCATTTTAATCGCCTCCGCCACCTCTTGTCTACTGTGTCCGGCCAAGCGAGGGTCGCTCTTCGTCACGTCGTTTGGCGGAGAAAGCGGTTCAGCGCGCGACGCCGAGTGTTTTGTCTCGGTCGACGCGTGCGAGTCCTGCGATGTCAGCACCGCCGACGGAGGCTCGGCCGACGGAAAAGACTTCGCACCGACCGTACCCAACAATCCACCGTCCCAGTACCCGCGCGTCGCCACCACCGCCACGCTCGCCACGCTCGCCACGCCGATCAGCGCCCACAGCGAGCTCACCCGTCTGTGTCTCCACCCGCCTCGATCGCGATCGAGCACGGCCGCGTCATCATCGCTCACAATCGTCGGCGACGACGGTCCGGTGCCGTAATCCTCGTCCTCGACCTCCGTTCGGTCGTCCGCGACGCTCTCGACGCCGTCCGCCCCTTGAGCTCGCATCGCTGATCCATTCGCCCCTCCCGACGCGCGCGCCTTCGTCGATCGGCCCCATAGCCGCCGCGAATCTACGTGCGTGCGTTCTTCGACGTCCGCGACCGCGCGCGAGAGCAGCGCCGCGCGCTCGTCCATCGCGCGCGCGCCGATTTCTCCCGTAACACCATCATCTTCGCCCGTCCAAAAACAAAATGGCCAAATGGGCGCCCGATCGAGAATCCACACTCTCGCGCGCGCGAGCGAGAGCGAACGCCTCGTGAAGGCGCGATTCGAACGGTGAGCGAGAGTCTCGTCGAACGCGCGCGGGTTGACGGCGACGGTGCGACGCGAACGTCAACGAGACGTCATGCCGCAGCGGCGAGAGATTTTCTCTCTGCCGCCGCTGCGGTGCGAGATCGCGCACTGTCGAGACGTGCTCGCGGCGATCGCGCACACGATCGTTTTTACTCGCGCTCTCGGGTGCGGGAGACCGCGAGACGAGCGAGGGGAGAAGTTGGACGTGCATTACGTCGCGTGCGGGGACGCGGCGGCGGATGGGAAGATTCGGGACGCCGCGAACGCGGTCGTCACGTGGGCGCTCAAGACGGGCGGCGGGGAGGCGGACGTGACGTTGAGTTTTTATGAGAGAGACCGAGGGGCGTCGACGCCGACGCGAAGCCTGAGGGACGCCCTGGCGAGGTCTTCGGGGTCGTGGAAGCGAGACGGCGGCGCGAGCGGATACTGGGAACAGTGGAGGATAGGGTTAGAGATTTTTAGAGGGGAGGAGCTGGACGACGAGGCTCGCGCGCGGGCGAGCGAAGCACTTCGAGATCAGGTTGTGGGCACGCAGCGACACGTGTTGAGTCTGGTGAATGAGATGAAGGCGCACGTGCCTCCGGTGACGACGAGCGACGTGTTGAGCTTTCCGTTTGAAATCACTGTGCCCGTGGCGCAGATAGAGTCTCCGGGAAGCTTCGGAAGGGGAATATTAGAGCGATTGGCGAGTTTATCCTCGACGCCTCCCTCGATGATGTGATCGAGCGAGTTCTTTGTACGATTGTAGTCGCGCCGCGAACGCCGACATGTAAAACGGAATACAGCATTCAATCTTTATATAACTACGCGCTAAATTCTACGACTACTTGGCGTCGATGAACGACGACGACGACGACGACGACGCATCGTCTTCACGAACGTCCGCTCGACGCTCGACGCATCTTCCACTTTAAGAAGTCCTCACGCGTCTGCGCCTCGTCCTTCGCCGACAACTCGCCTCGCATCGCCGCATCCATCCTCGCCCTCAATTCACCCTCGTCCACCGGATCCTCCTCTCGCACGATCTGTATCGGACTCCACGACGGAAATTCAAACCCTCCACCGGCCTCCGTGCCGTCGCCATCCTCGTTCATCGACGCTGAAAAATCAATCGCCGCAGCCGCAGCGAGCGCCGCCGCGCCCCCGGCGAGCGCGCCCGCCGCCGCCCCGCCGCGACCTCGATACGCCCACATCGCCCCGCCCCCCGTCACCGACCCCGCCAACGCGTTCGTCGGCGCGTCCTTCACCCCTCCGTTCGATCGCGCGAACGCCTCGAGCGCCGTCGCGTACGTCGTCCCGACGAGCGTAAAGTTGGCGCACGTGTTCAGCGCGTACGTAGGCAACACGCTCGCCGGACGACCTCGCGCGAGCGTCAGCGCGCCGCCGACGAATATTCCCGCCAGCGCCGAACTCGCGCACGCGTTGGCGATGTTCTCGCACGCCTCGCGGTCGACGTCGAGCGATGGGAACGACGACATGGATTCTTCAGATTTCTGAATTCGTCGCGCAATGGCGCGCGGCACACGACGACGCGCGCATCATGGCGCTCGCGGCGACGCGAATCGAACGCATCGATCGCGCTCGGACGTTTTCGACGTCTCGACGCGCGCGCTCGACGCGCGCGGTCGTCGGGGCGGCGACGCGACGATGTCGACGACAATATTCCACGAGCGCGAGCCTCGGGCGAGGGCGACGCGACGCGCGCTCGACGGTGACGATGCGCGCCGAGCGAGGCGGTGAGGACGGCGATGATGCGCGCAAACGAACGATCGCGCGGGCGAGCGCGGCGTTGGATGCGACCGATCGACCGAGACGGGTGGCGATCTTCGTGGAGCCCAGTCCGTTTTCGCACGTCAGCGGGATGAAGAACCGGTTCTTGCGATTGATTGAAAACTTGCGAGAGATGGGCGATGAGGTCGTGGTCGTGACGCCGGATCGTAATCCGCCGGAGGAGTACCACGGCGCCAAGGTGATCGGACTGCGTGGTTTCGTGTTGCCGTTTTACGGGACGGATACTCTTTTGTGCTCGTTCGGTTTCGATAAGCGCGTGTGGGACGAATTCAAGACGAATCAACCCGATTTGGTGCACTGCGCGGTGCCGGGAGGGATGATTTTCGGCGCGATGTCGTACTGTAAAGCGCTGGACATCCCGCTCGTGGAGTCGTATCACACGCACATTCCGCACTACATTCCGAGATACACGTGGGCGGGACTCGTCAAGCCCATGTGGGATTTGATTCGATTCTGGAACGGTTACGCCGCGACGACTCTGGTGACGTCGAGCATCTTGGAGAATGAACTTCGAGAGGAGGGATGTAAGAACTTGCAAGTCTGGGATAAGGGTGTCGACACCGTGTCGTTCAACCCGAGTTTTAGAAGCGAGGAGATGAGAAAACGACTCAGCGGCGGTCGGGATGGTCCCATCATCGGATGCGTGGGCCGCCTCGGTGCGGAAAAGAGACTCGGCGACCTGAAAGATATACTCGAAAAGTTACCGCCGAACGTGAATTTGGCCATCATCGGCGACGGTCCGGAACGTCAAAATCTTGAGAAGCACTTCGCCGGCACGAACACCGTGTTCACCGGCATGATCACCGGAGACGATTTATCCGCGGCGTACGCGTCCTTGGACGTGTTCGTCATGCCGAGCCCGAGCGAAACACTCGGTTTCGTCGTTATGGAGTCGATGGCTTCCGGTGTTCCCGTCGTCGCCGTCGCTGCCGGTGGTTTGCTTGACATTCTGACCAAGCCCGGAGACGTCGGGTTGCTCTACCCGGAGTACAACTACGACAAGGCGGCCGAGCACGTCAGGATGCTTCTCGAAGACGATGCCGAACGTAAACGCATGGGCGACGCGAGCCGCAAAGACGTCGAGAAGTGGGGATGGATGTCTTCTAATAGAAACCTCCGCGACAATCAATACTCGAAGGGGTTGGCGAGATTTTTCAAGTTGCAAAGCCTTCGCGCCGCCATCAAAGCCATCGCCGTTCGTCGACGCACGGCCGCTGCGCTTGACTTTATCATCACGGGTCAACATATGTTGCAAATCGCCCTCTTCGGCGTCGCTTTGAGCACGCTCGTCTTCGCCAGACAGGCTGGACCGATGGTCACGGCTACCAAAGTCAAGGCTGCCTTCGGCGCGGCGAGCTGGCTCAACGCGGTCGAAGCCGCCATCACCGAGGCTGGTCCCACGCTGGCGCCGATTATTTTCACAGCCATCACCACCGTCGCGGCTGTCATTCCTTTTGTACCAACTCAACCGCTGTTCATCATGGCTGGATTATTCTTTGGTTCGACGTACGGAGCCGCTCTCGGTTTGCTCGCTGTGGTGAGCGCGACCATTTTGGCCGCCTTCGGTAGCCGCACGCGAGGTTACAGACAGTTCAGCGATGATGTCGCCCAGCGCGTCGGCGGCGCTCCCGCTCGCCGATCTGTTCGAGCGCAGTTGCAAAAGGTGAACCGAGCCGTCAGCGGCCAAGGCAATCCCGTCGTGCAAGCCACCAAGGTGGCCGTGCTGCGCCTCCTCCCGCACGCTCCATTCACGGTCACCAACTACTTCTTGGGATTGACTCGAGTGTCCATGCGCGCTATCGCGTGCGGTACCGTCCTCGGCATGGCCCCATGGGTCGCCTTTTACGCCATCGTCGGCGCCAACGCGCGCGCCCTCGTCGCCTCGGGCGCCTCCCTCAGCGCCGTCGTCCGCGACGCCATTAGCACCGGCGCTGCGCGCATTCCATCCCTCCTCACATCCACAGAACTGGGCATCGTCGTCCTCTGCGCCACCCTTTTGCTCCTCAGACCGGCCGCTCCGGCTGAGAAACTCCTCGAATCCCGCTGAGTCGCCGCCGCCGCCGCCGCCGCCGAGTTGTAACCACGTCGCGAAAAAGCGTCCCCAGCCCCCAGTGCGCGACCCGTCGCCTCGCACCGTCCGCCTCGCGCCATGCGCGCGCGCGCGGCTCGAGCGTCGACGACCGCGTCCCCGTCCACCTCGGGTCGTCGCTCGCGCGTTCACCGCCCTCGCGCGTCCCTCCGTCGCCGCGCCTCGAGCGCGGAGGGCGAGGACGCGGACCTGGACACGTTTTTTAAAACCGTCGAGTTCGACGGTCTCGAACCCGAGCGCAAGGCGGCGAGCGCGCTCACCACCCTCCTCACCATGGCCGCCGTTCGCGTCGTCCTCGACCAGATGTGGGGCACGCGCCATCGCTCGCCCATGGCGCCGAAACTCATCGATTATCTGCAGACGAATCCGCTGCGGGACGGACACGCGTGGCTCGCCGAGCTCATGTCGCACGACGAGTTAGATTACAGACTCGTCGCCGTGCGCGTCATCGAGACGCGAAAGGTGTTGGCGGAGACACCGGAAGGGTTCGATTACGATTGGATGCGGGAGGAATCGTTGGAAGGGATCGCGAAGGATAACCTGGACCTGTCCCGGGCGTTGCTCGCGTGTTCGTTGGCGTCGGGCGACTGCGAACCCGATTTCACGCGCGAGGCCTAGGCGAGGACGGGCGATGCGTTCGGAAGCGTGGGTATCGATTGTTTCATGTAGTAGAATTTTTTTTATCTCGTTCGTTCTTCGTTCATTCGTTCGAGCGCGCCGTCCCGTTTCGCGCGCCCGCCCCGGCTCGAAATGAGACAAAAATGAGCGCGCGTCCGCAGACGGCGCCGCGCGCGATGGCGTCGTCCTCCGACGGCGCGTCCATCGTCGTCGCGGACTCCGTCGACGGGATCGTCGCGGGCACGTCCGCGACGGCGGTCGTTCTCGCGTCGCGCGCGCGCGCGAAAAACGTCGCCATCACGCGCAGTTTCGCCGCGCTCGCGGGAGCGTCCACCTCCGCCGTCGCGCGCGAGCTCTGTCGAGCCGTCGGACCGACGGCCGAATTCGCGAGTTACGCCGCGCGCGTCGTGTGGTTGCGCAAGGCGCGCAGGCGTCGAGGACCGCTCGTCGCCGCGTGCGTGTGCGCGGGAGAGATTGTGCGAAGGCAACGGTTCGCAGACTGGAGCGCGCGCGCGCGGCCGGGCCGATTGGGGAAGCTCGAACGGTGGAGTTTGCGAGCGGTGGGGGCGATCGCGCGAGGGTTGGCGTCGAGTAAACCTCTGCCCACGATCACGGGGCGAGTGGCCCTGCTCGTGGCGGCGGCGGCGCCGTATAAATGTTTCGTGAGAAAATTCGCTAAACTCGCGGCGAGAGTGTGCAAGATACCGGTGGTGCGCGTGAAATTGCAGCGACACGCGAGGCGGTTGGGGAAGCTGTTGGCGAAGAATAAGGTGAAAAATGAGGTGAGTTCGTATAGGATGGCGCTGAACGAGGCGTGGGAGGTGTTGGAGGAGACGTTGCCGAGGGACGTGTTGTACGCCATGAGACACGCCGAGGGACAGTTGAGCACCATCGCGCGCTTTACGGGGGCTAAGAATAGAAGACGACGAAGGCGAGGGAGAGCGTCGTCTTCGCGCGCCGGGAGCGATGCAGAGGGTGAGAGCGACGAGGAGAGCGAGGACGAGCGCGCGCACATCGAGAGGGAATACATAGGAAACAGTAGACACGTGTTGCTCAGGCCGGTGGGATGGGTCAAGGGCGGGATGAATAGATTGCAGCGCTTACCGGCGGTCGTGTACGACAGCGTCGTGGCGACGGACACGGGGTACGGGAGCGCGCTCTTGATTCCGCGAGAGTACGAGATTCACGCGCTGAAGAATAAGTTATCACCGATGGCGAGGGTAAAGTTTACGGATACGCAGCTCGCTGCGTTTTTGTTGCAGTGGAAGAACGCAACCGTCGCGGCGCAGGCGATCGAACGATCCATGCAATGGCGCAAACGGTATGAATTTCTCAACGAAGCAAAGTTAAAGCAATTTTCAAACGTCGTCTTCATTCACGGGCCGAAACAGAGCTGGAGCGGTGGGTATCAGCTCGTGTTACGACTTCGAGCCGCCATGGACGCCGTGGGCATGGAGGGACTGGACGAAGTCGTCTCCGCCGTGATGACTCACGCCGAGCACGAGTGGACGCGATTGAAGCAATCGAACGGTGTCATGCGAGGTCGATTGGTGGCGCTCGTCGATTGCTCGGGCATCGATTTGACGTCGCTGCCCATTTCCCTCGTCGCAACGACGCTCGTGACGCTCGACGCCAACTATCCGCAGTTGGCTTGCGAAGTCCACTGCATCAACATCTGGTGGCTCATGCGTCGAGCCTTGCAGATACTCTTGGAAGTCGTGAGTAGCGACACAAAGGAGAGAATTTCAATTTATCAGGCGGATGACGACGGCATCGAAAAGCTGCACGAAAAATTCTCTCCGCACATTCTTCCGCGATGCATCGTCGGCGGAAAATGTCACTGTTTGAAGTGTAAGAATGAGCCATACGTCGCGCGTCCACCGAGGCGCGCTTTGGCTGGCTCGTGGCGAGGTCTCACGTGGCAGCAGATGTCGAGTTCACAGCGCCGTCAGTATTTACGACACTTGGTGGTGTACACCACTGCGCTCGTCGTCTTCTATCCCATGTTTTATTTCAGAATGACCCTCCACCCGATCATGGTGACGACGTTCGCGATGATTCGACGTTCAGGCTTCCGCGAGCGCGCTTTCGTGGCGAGCTTAGTCGTTTCTCTCGTCATGATCTTCTTCACGTGGCAATTCATCACCACGACCGGTTTGTTGGAGGACTACCTGCCGTGGATCATGCGAGACGATCACGGAGCGATGCTGGAACTCGTCGACTAAATGTAGCAAAGTGTAATCATATCTTTTTACATGCGTGTTTATACTCTATCGTCGTCATCAATGGTGTCAGTTGCGTTTACCAATTGTAGTTTCCGTTGCCGCCGTAGTCGCCGTTGCCACCGTAACCACCGTTGCCACCGTAACCACCGTTGCCACCGTTACCACCGTTGCCACCGTAACCACCGTTGCCACCGTAACCACCGTTACCGCCATTACCACCATTACCCATGTACGCAGCGTTCGGACAGTCGCGAGCCCAGTGGCCTTCGCCTCCGCACTTGTGGCACGCACCTTTTTTACCGCCGCCGCCGCCGTAACCGTCGTTCGTGTTTCCACCAAACTGGTTGTAAGAGGAGCGACCGCCGCCGCCGCCACCGCCGCCTTTGTTCGGGCAGTCCTTCGACCAGTGACCGCTCTGACCGCACGAAAAGCACGTGCCTTGCGCGGCACCTCCACCTTGATCACCCATCACCGGCTGCGGTTGCGCGCCGGCTTGGTTCCAGCCGCCATTCGCCGGCATCTTGTTCTCTTGTTCATAGCTAGACGTGGACGCGCGTTTCTTCGTCGGCGGGATGTACTCTTCAGAGTCTTGGCCCATTTCAAGCTTTTCGATTTTCTCGAGTAATTTCTTGGAAGCTTCAACGTAGTTGACCGGAGCGATTTCCACCAAGCTCGCCTTGGCACGCGGCATGTCTTGGTACGTATCGACAGCCATCTTCAAGCGCACCGAGTACTTTCTGAACATGGCTTGATCCACGCGCGCTTCGAAAGCCTCGGCCTCCTTGGTGTCATAGAATTCTTTCATTTCGTTGGCGGAGAGTCCGAAGATGGTATCGCCTTTATCGCCGAACACGCTCATCCATTGCTCGCCGCTGTGATCGGCGAGTTGCATTGAAAACATATATCTCCAATCTGCGGACTCGATCGTTTCACCGCTGTGACGCTCGCACGTCCACACGCCCGAGTGATCGTCTCTTCTCAACTTCTTCTGGCACACGCGTTCGCCGTTTTGAAGCGGACACGCCGGGTAACAGAGTCCGTGGTCACCGTTCACCTTGATGAATTTGATGGTACAGATCGTGTTCAAGTACGCCACGCCTTCGCCCGCGTTGACGAGCTCGTCTCCGATCGACTTGATTTTGCCGAGACAGAGCGTGTTGGAGCTTCCGCCCCCGCCCGATCCACCACCTTGACCACTCAGAGAGTTGAACGTTTGGTCACTACCGCCTTGATCAAACCACATGCGCATCTTCATCGCCTCGGGAACGTCTGGGTTGATTTCGACATTTGTGCCTCCTACGGTGCCCATGTTTTTGCCTTGGAATTCACCGACGCGCGCATTCTTCACCGCCACGACGGGTTTTTCACCGCTCGCGATCAATGTTTCAATCTGTCCGCCCAAGTTGATGGAGTGCGGCGCCCAGAGAGTAAACTCGATGGCGGAGCCAGAGTCGTCGCGGAGCATAACCGAGCGCTTGGACGTCTCGCTTCCGTCGCGCTTCATGATGGTGGTCAAATCCCCGACGCCGTACGCGATGCCAACAACGTCGACCATCTGACCGCTCGGAGCGTCATTCAGAGTGCCAATCTTCTTGAAATCGTACTTGATCCTCGCGATGGCTTCTTCCGCCTCGGGGCACGGCACGAAGGTCGTGTTCTGGTCGACTTTGATTTCGTATTGACTGATGGCGAACCTTGGATTGCGCGCTTGCGTCACTTGACCCTTGGAAATCTCGTACACGGCGCCCTGACGCAACTCTTGCGAGAAACGAACGGCGGCGTCGCCGAAGCACACGCACTTCATCTCGCTACCGTCCTTGTCGAGAATCTCAAAACCGAGCACCTTGCCCTCGCCGCGCGTGTTGGTGTACGAACGCAACTCCAACTGACTCGTGATTCGAGCGCAAATAGTCCATCGGTTCTGGTACGGATTCAGATCAGCGATCATGCGCCTTGCCATCGGCGCCTCGTTGCGAGCGACGGGACCACCGTCGCGACGATACTGACCCTGCGCGCCGCCGTCGACGCCGCCGCCGTACCCGCCGTACCCGCCGCCGCGCGGTTGTTGCTGCTGCTGGTGATGCTGTTGCTGCTGCATCGGAGAGGCCCCGTGACCACCCTGCGGCGCACCGTACCCTTGTACCTGCGCCTGTGGCGCGCCTCCGTACGCGTTTCTATGTTGTTGCTGGTGACCACCGCCCTCGATACCGCCCACCGTCGGCGGCGACGCCGCGCTCCACACCCGAGGTTGGCCCACCGCCGCGCACTCCTTTTCCACCACCGTCGCCTCGATGACGACGATGATCCTGCGTTCACGAACCGAGACGCGACGGCGCACATATTTTCGTCAGTCGTTCGCCCGTCTCGCGCGCGCGTCGTTCGCCCATCGTGCGTCGTCGAGCGCGACATTCCCCTCGCTCGCGCGCGCGAAATCTCGCGTCGTGGTCGAGCGATTCGATTCGATCCCCCTTGAAACGCACTTTTTGTCCCCTCTATCGCCCACTGGCGTGATCTGATAGTTCTCCAAACGAAGGATGGAATAACGTTTGATCTCGTCTCGCTCGCACTTCGCGTTCAGATCCCCCGCGAACAGTCCTTGGACCGCGTGCGCGCCGTCCGAGGCGAGCATGCGGAATCGCGGCGACTGCCCGACCTCCTCCTCCTTTTGTTTGAACGGCCGCAGGTCGAACACCTGCACCAACGGCCTCAGCTCGTCCGGCTGCGCGCCGCGCATTATTCTCGAGATCGCGTCCGGGGTGAGCAACGGCGGCATGACGTTCGCGCGCCGTCGACGAGAGTCGCGGAGTGCCGACAGCCCTTCGGGAGATGATTCAAATCGGAGCGCGCGCGCGTGGTCAAATCTCGGCACCTCGGATTCTCGGCACCCTGTGGGGGGTCACCAGGGGTCGGGACTCGTGGCGAGTGGACGGAGTCCCTCGGGCTCGAGTCGAGACCGGCGAACCATTGATTGGATCGGCGCGCCTCGGCGTGGCGTCGTCCCACGACTCGCGGGCGTCACTCCATGTCGACGCGATTCATCGCGCGCGCGTCCGTGCTCGTCAAGGATCTCGCGCGCGCGTGTGCGCGACAGTCGCCCTCGCGCGCGGCGCCGCGCGTCGCGAGCGCGAGCTTCAGACGGTCGCGCGGCGGCGAAAAGACGCACGCGACGATGGCGGCCGCGGCGCCATCCATCGAAGACGCCCCGCCGGGCGCGTACGATCGCTACGGTGGTTACATCGTGGACGACGCGCACGAGGCGTTTGCGCAGAGCGCGGTCTCGCCGGAGACGTTCGCCGACGCGTTGGGGCGGTGGATGCGACGCTGGCGAGAGGAGGGGACGCGAGGCGTGTGGCTCAAAATCGCGTTGGAGCGAGCGTCGCTCGTTCCGGTCGCTCGCGATCACGGATTCGAGTTTCATCACGCCGAGAGGGAATATGTGATGATGACGTGTTGGCTACCGGAGGACGAGCCGTCGACGATTCCTGCGAACGCGTCTCATCAAGTCGGCGTCGGGGCCTTCGTGTTCGACGACGCAAACGAAAAGGTGCTCCTCGTGCAAGAGAGACGAGGACCGGCGAGCGGAAGAGACCTATGGAAGATGCCGACGGGATTATTAGAGGCGGGCGAGGACATCCCGATCGCCGCGATGCGAGAGGTGATGGAAGAGACGGGCATCGATACCGAGTTTGACGCCGTCATAGGCTGCCGACACGGCCACTTTGGACTATTCGGCAAGTCTGATTTGTTCTTCTGCGTCGCTCTGCGCGTCAAGGATGGAGCGTCGAGAGAGATTAAGATTCAAGAGACCGAGATCGAGCGCGCGAAGTGGGCGAGCGTGGATGAATTTCTCGACAACCCAAACATCGAAGCCGGTTCACACGCGCACGTTTTGCACACGCGATGCGTCAAGTGGTCCGCGCGAGAGTACGCCGGTCTCTCGGCTAAGCACCTCCCGTTAGGATTCGGCAGACCGGGTAAAGTGTACACCTACGTCACCGAGTGATCGCTTCATCTCTTCATTGTTGTTATGTCATACCCCTTAGCGCTCAGAGGGTTGAACCCTCGTTCGAGCAGACGCGAGCCCCCACCGCCACTCCGCGACGACGCGCGCGCGAGACCTCTTCCCGCGCGAACGCATCGACGGGAACGATCATGCACGACGTACTCGCGCTATCCGCGGCGCGCATCGCGCACCGATGCGTCGCGTCCGCGTCTCCCGCGCGCGCGCACCAACGGCATCTCGCGGTGCGCGGCGCGCCGACGTCTTCCGGCGCGCCGCGCGCGCGCTACGTTCGAGTCGAGGCGAAGAAGAGCAAGAAGGACGTGGCTATGTCCGAGGCGGCGTGGTTCTTGGATCAGTTCAAGTATCAGGCGAGATACAAGGCGGAGACGAACGTGTTCAGCATGCCCACCAAGGAGCTGCCGGGCGGGGACAAGTTGACGCCGGAGGGCGTGGCGGTGGGACTCGTCTTCGGGTTCGTCGCGGTGTGGTTGGCGATCGTGAGCATCAAATTAGTCAGCGTGACGTGGGCATTGATCTTCACGACGTTGAAATACGGCGCGATCGCGGGCGTGCTCGTGCTGTTAGGAGTGTTGGCGAGCTGAGTTTGTAGTAACATTTTAGAGAGATTTAGCGCACGATGTGCTCGCTTCTTCCGTCTTCGAGATCTTGATCTTCGAGGTGTACGCGCAACATGTCCGCTTCCGCTATACTGCGCGATTTTTCGTTCGCGAGCGACGCGGTGAGTGCTCGATACATGGCGAGCTCGGAGACGACAGCGAGGAGCTGTCGCTCGATGGAAGAGAGTTGGAATTTTGAACGATTTAGCGATGAGACCACCTCGAGCGCCTCGTCTGCGTTTTGTGCGATCGTGGTGCGCAAGTATTCAATCTGTTCGTCCGCGTCATGGCATCTCAGGTCGTAGTTTGCCGACTCGTATTCTTTATCCTCGAGTCGCGCTCCCACGCTGGAGAGCTTAACATTGAAATCATCGACGTCGATATCGTTCCCCTCTTCGCCTTTGGGGCCGTGCACGAGCCTCCAACGAGTGTGCTCTTGAGGTTCTTCGAGTTGGTGGCTCAAGTTTTCGGCGGCGATTTGCATCTCGTACAACATGGTGCGCTTGCTCGAAATCTTGGCTTGGTATTCCGGCACGGCACCCGCGCGTCGGCGCGCTATGGCGAGAGATCTCTCGATGTCGTGCGCGTGTCGACGGAGTTTTTCACACTCGACGACGCGTAAACCTAGTTCTTCTTCGCACTGACGAGTGACGTCCTCCGCCGTCGCCACTCGATCACACAATTGACAAAGCTCGTTGTTTCTATCCAATAATTCAATGGCGACGGCTTCCCGCGACTTGATGATGGCCCTCGATTGCTCGAGCAACAAGCTCTGCTGACGCTTACCAGCCTTGAGATCATCTTTAAGTTTTCCAAGCTCGGTATCGCCCACCTCGACGTCCGCTCTCGCGCTCATGATGGCGTGCGCGACGCCATCGTTTTGACCGCGGCGTCTGTCCCTCTCGAGCTTCCTCGCATCCGTCTCGGCGCGAGCCGCGGAGACCGACGCATCCTTTTCGCGAGTGTGCTTCTCGAGGTCTGAGACTTTGGAATCTAAGCGCATGTGACGTTCGTTCGTCGTCTTCGCGACGACGAACGACTTCTTCACGACCGCCGCGAAGGCGTCGCTCTGCGTCTTTGTAAACTCTTGCAATTGCTTGAAATGCTTCTGTTGCTCCCTCGCGCGTTGTATGTTTGCCTCGTAGTCTGCGATCTCCGCTTCTCGTATCCTCAGCGTCGATCGCAACGCACTCGCGGTGTTTTTTATCCTGTGATGTCGTAGCATCGCGCGAAAGACTCTGTCGGCGACGTGCGCGTGTACCCTATCCCTCACCGACTCCTCGCGGCGAAGACACTTCACCTCCTCTTCCAAATCTACAATTTCCCCGCGCAGGCTGACGCTCACCGTGTGCGCGACCAAGTCGCTCTTCGCGATCGCCGTCTTACACGTCTCGCGTTGCTCGCGGATTTCAATCTGCAGAGCGTTTTGTTCCTCTGAAACGCGCGCCGTCTCGCTCGCGGTCGAGGCGATCTCTCGCTCGAGCGACGATTTGACTTCTTTGGCGTCGTCGATGATTTGTCGCGCCGCGGATTCCTTCGTCAGCACTTCGTCCACGCGGTAATCGAGCTGTGCGGTCGAGCGAGTCTCTCGAACGTTGAGTTGTTTCGCTCGAGTCAATCGTTTTTCGCTCGCGCGTCGATCGATCTCGCACCGCACGCCCTCGCCGGCTATCTCGTCTCCCTTCAAGGATTCGCGTTCCAAAAGCGCCTCTAATTCGTGCAAGCTCGCGTTCGCCGTCGCCAATCGCTCGTCGAACTCGGACACTCGCGCGCGCACACGCGCGACGTCGTTTTCACGTCCGATGAGCGAGCTCTGCGTCTTTTTCTCGGCGCTTCGAAACGATTCGAGCTCGGAATCGATCGCCGCCGCCGTCTCGCGTGCGCGAATGGATTCGGCAAAGGCGACGTCTCTCTCGCATCGCATCGCGCTCGGCGCGCGCTCGCTCGCCTCGAGCGTCGCTCGCTCGCTCGAAAGCGCACGCCGTAAACGCTCGGACGCATCTTCGACCTCGCGCGCTCGCCGCGCGCGTTCATCGCGCGCGCTCGCCAACGATTCCGCGCGTCTCGCGCTCGCCTCAATCTCCTCTCGCAACGTTTCACATTCTTCGCGCACACCCACGAGCACGGGCGCGAGTCTCTCCGCCTCCAGCCGCTCCTGCCGAGCGCGCTCTCGCATCAACGCGTCTCTCTCCCTTCGCAACGTCTCGACCCGGTCCTCGCACCTCCTCTTCGCCGCCTCCGCGTCCTCCCTCGCCGCCTCCGCCGCGCGTCTCGCCGCGCGCGCGTCCTCCTCCGTCCCATCCTCCCTCAACGCCGCCATCCGATGCGCCAACGCGCGCCGACGACGCTCGTACCGTTCACACCGCCGCCTCGCTCGCGCGCTCGCCTCCACCGCCGTTCGCACCGCCGTCGACCTTCCCCCGCGCGCGCGCCCGCTCGGACGACACCAACCGTCACCCTCCACCGCCACCACCGCGTCCTCTTCCTCTTCCCGCGTCTCTCCTCCCGCGTCCACCATCGCGCGATCGCTCGACGCGCGACCGCGAGACGCACGACGACCGCCTCCGCGTCTCGCGGTCCTCGCGTCGGTCTTCGCCGCGCGCGCGCGTCGAGACCGCGCGAGAGAGACGCGTGGATATTTTTAACTCTGCACCGTCGCCGCGCGGACGCGCGGACAGAAACACGCCACGTGGCGATATATCACATCGAATCGAATCGAATCGAATCGAATCGCGACGGCACTCCGCGACGCGCATGACGCTCGCGACGCAGGATTCTCTCAATCGATGGGCGCAGAGGATCGTGCCGCAGATATCCGGCGTGGATGATCCCGCGCTCGCGCTCACGCTCGAAGACCTCGCGACGACGACGACGACGACGATGGATGAATGCGCGAAGAATCGCGATGGAGGACGGAACGTCCCGACGACGACGACGACGACGACGACGACGAGCGTGAGGCGAGGAGGTCGCGCGAAGGGGAAAACGACGGAGTGCGTCGAACGCATGAACGTGCGAGAGGTGACGACGATGCTGAGACGGCAGACGAGTAAGGTTGACGGGAGCGTGTTCGAGCGCGTCCCGGACGACGTCGGTCGGTTACGGCTCGGCGAGGTGTGGGCCAAGGTGAATGAGGGTGGGGGGAGCGAACGAGGGCGAGGTGAGGGTGGGATCGGTGCGGACGATGGTGGTGGGATGTTCAGTCTGCCTCGATTGTCCTCGCTGACGTTTTTACAGCTCACGGAGGCCATCGCGGCGGAGCCGACGAACGCGGCAGAGAAGGAAAATCGAGGCGTCTCCGCGAGAGGGAAACGCGCGGCGAGGACCGGAGGAACCGGGCCGACGAGGACGAGGAAGGCAGCGACGGGGACGAGGAAATCGGGACGAGGCGCGAGTGGGACGAAGAGGTGCGCGACGGATGTCGCGTTGGTCGAGGTGGAAACCGTGCCGGGGGTGTCGTACGAACCTAAGAAACTCAAGATACGCAGCGGCGTGCCAACGCCCGCGGTTCGTCGCGCGCTCGCGCCGCGTAAGATGGGTCGTCGTCCGAAAGACGCCCCGGAGGAGACCGAAGCCGAGAAACGGATGCGCGCGGAGGAGCGTCTGTTTCGCAACCGCGAGAGCGCGGCTCGCTCTCGCGAAAAGAAACAAAACGCCATGAAGACGCTCGAGGACGAAAACGGGCGCCTTCGCGCCGAAATTCAAAAACTTCGAACGAAACTCGCCAAGTTGGAGAAACAACTCGCCGCTCGATGATCGCGACGTGTAACTGAAATTTTTGTACGCGACGAACAACGAGACATCTTATACCCCACACGCGGTCGCGCGTCGTCACCGTCGTCTCGCCCGACGCGCGACGTCCGTGCGCGCGGTCGATGACGGAAGTCTCGTCGCTCGCGCTCGCGGTTCCGAGGAACGACGGCGACGACGACGACGATGACGGTAGTCCCCATCGCGTCCCGCCCAACGACCGTTCCTCATCTTCCTCTTCTTGTTCTTCCTCCGAGCGATGGCACCGCTACGCCGTCGTCGCCCTCATCAACGCCACCTCACTCTTCCTCTACGCCGACCAGAACCTCATCGGTCCGAACATGAGCGCCATCGCGGACGAGTTCGGGATGAGCGAGGAGGAGAAGGATGTCAAGCTCGGCGGTTTGCTGCAGTTGGCCTTCTTCGTCGTCGGATCGCCGGCCTCTCTCGTCATCGGGTACTACGCCGATCGAACGAACCGCGTGCGGTTATTTTTCTGGACCACTCTCATCGGCGAGGGGCCGTGCATGGCGACGTATTGGGTGAAAACGTATTGGCAGTTGTTTGCGCTGCGAGCGATGACGGGCGTGGCGGTGGGCGGGTGCCTACCTCTTTTGTTTTCGCTGTGCGGAGATTTGTTCGCGAGTCACGAGCGGAGTTATGTGGCGAGCTTTTTGACGATCGCCACGGGTGCCGGGGTGGCGCTGGGACAGGTGGTGGCGGGGACGGTGGGACCTGCGTACGGGTGGCGACTGCCGTTTATTCTCACGTCGGCGCCGGCGGTGGCGCTGGCGACGGCGATGGTGATCTTCGTGGATGAACCGAGGAGAGGGGCGCAGGAAGAGGAGCTTAATCGGTCGTCTCGATCATCGGGCGAGAGAGAGGGTGAGGCCTCAACGACGAACGGAGGCGAGGAGATAACGTACAGGGCGCACACAAATTGGTCCAAGGTGAAGAGACAGCTGTGCGTGAAGACAAACATACTGGTGCTCATGCAAGGCTTGCCCGGAACTGTGCCTTGGGGGCTGTTTAATTCATACTTTGTGGACTTTTTGCACAAGCAAAAGGGCATGACCGTGCAGAACGCGACGGCAGCCATCGCCGTCTTTGGCATTGGCTCGGCTATTGGGACCGTCGTCGGCGGGTTCGTCGGCCAGAGAATGTACAATAGGAAAAAGGCGCGACTACCGATTTTCATGGGAGTCACGACTGCGATGGGAGCGATTCCGTCGTATTATTATTTGAATGTGGTGAATTACGGGCCTGAGAGAGTGTGGCTTTACATCACGTGCTTCGTAGGCGGCGTTTTGTGCTCCATGACGCCGCCCAACGTGCGCGCAATCTTGTTGAACGTGAATCCACCAGAGACGCGCGGAAGCATGTTCGCCGTGTACTCACAAATAGATGACGTCGGTAAAGGCGGAGGACCTGCATTGGTGGCCGTCCTCATAGTGAGCATGGGTAGAAGAGTGGCTTTCAACGTAGCGTTTAGTTTTTGGTTTTTGTGCGGGATTCTGCTCACGTGCATCACGTTCACGATCGATCACGACTTAGAACTAGAACGACTCGCGGTGCTCGAGGCGCTTGAGCATCGTGTCCCGGAGAACGGTGTTGAGGGGCGCGAAAAGTGACGATCGAGATAGACTCGGACGAATCGACATGTAGCTTAAATACTATTGCAACTTGAGGGTTGTGGATTCTTTTGTACAGGCCTACTCCATGCGTATTATGTATTAGGACTCATCCATGTGGGCGTTTGCCTCGTTCCATTCCGCAGTCACCTTTGCCGCGCTCTCAGGATGAGCTACGGGTTTCGTAGTTTCCAAAGAAGAAAGTCTGAGCGACCGAGAGTTGGCGGTACGAGGATACACAATGATGTAAAGCACTTCATCTTGAAAGATGCACCGACACGTCTGCACCTGCACGAGAGACGGAAACTGACACAGCAGCTCGAAAGGGCGTCCAACTTTGGGATTCGTGTACTGCTGCTGCGGCGCCGGGTCGGCTCGAACGAAAGTTCGACCTTGATCGTCGATCGCCATCGAGAAATCGACCGCCGTGTGACCGAGAGCGCGAATGGCGAGCACGTGATATTGCACACCATCCGTCGATTCAGCCACTTGAAGCTGTACGTCAGACTTCGGAATCACCGGATACGGTTCTCGTTCATCCGCCAGATACTTGCCGACCGCGCGCAGCAAAAGCGTGCGAAACACAGCCTTGGACACGTTCGGTCGCAGGATGAACGGATCGTGCACTCGTTTCCCAAATATTTTCGCCTCGACGTACGGAATGCCATCCGCAATCTGGAGGTTTTCCGCGCTTTGTATCGCTCCAATCGATTGGATGCCTTGCTGTCGAGACTGCACCGAGGTCAAGCCAATGAACGTCTTCATCTCCATGACCATGTATTGCGTATTGCTATATCTTGGCGCTGGGGCGATATTTCCGTGTCTCGCGACGTACCAAACCTGAGTGTCCAACGGCACTTCGAACGACTCACCCAGGGCGACGCCCACCGGTAATGAGAGCGTTCTCCTGTCGTTAGCATGCGGTAAGTTACGCTCTCGATCTCTCCAACCCCTCGCCTCGCCCTTGATTCTCGTCCAATTGGCAAAATATTCAGCTCTGTGGATGGCGTCCCGTACCGTCTCAAACGGCGCCGTCTCCACGACCACCTCCGCCACCCCGTCCACCGATATTCCCACGCCCCGAACGACGACGTACCCCGCGTGTCCATCCTCCTCTTTCCGCCTTCGTTTCTTCCCCGTCCCGTTCTTTTTATCCGCGACCACCATGACGCTCGATTAGTTGAAACCACTCGAATCACTCAAATCACAGGCGCTCCACCCTCGCGCGTCGCCCTCGTCGCCCTCGTCGCCCTCGCGATCGCGATCGACGTCCGAACCGACGCGCACGCCTCCCGCACGCCTCCCGCACGCCTCCCGCGAACCTCGCGCGGGTCACTCACCGCGCGACGCCGACGTCCCGCGCGCCCGAAACCGTCTCCGGGCGCGCCCGAAACCGACCGTCTCCGCGCGCGCTTGCCCGCGTTTCCACCGCCGCGCGCGCGCGACGTCGACCGATGCCTTCGCTCCGCGTCCCTTCGAATCTCTCACTCCCGTCGACACGCGCGTGTGACGCCCCCGCGCGCGTCCGCGCGCGCTCGGGAACGAATGATTGGCATCCCAAAAAATCGGGGAACGGTCGGTCGCCGCGCCCGTCTCGCGATCGATCCGCGCCGACAAAGACGCCGACGCGACCGCGCGATGGACGCGACGGGCGACGCGACGCGGGCGCGATATTTTGATATTTTTCCGCGTTCCCTCGCGCGCGTTCGCGTCGACGCGATCGGGCGCGACGGTCGTTCGTCCGCGCGTCTTCCGCGCGTCTTCCGCGCTTCTTCTGCGGAACGCGGAGTCTCCGGGAACCGCCCCGAAAACGCGCGAGAGCGGGGAGAGAGAGAGAGACGGACGCGACGAACGTGGAGACGCGAACGCGCGGGGTAGACGACGCGCGTCGCTGGGCGAGCGCGCGCGACGCGCGCGTCGCGGGGGGCGGAGGCGCGCGCGCGATGGAGGGGATCGATCGTGCTCTGGGAAGTCTGATTTTGTGGCGATTTTTCGGAGATGATTAGTGTTTGTCCATATGGAAGTACATGTGTCGGCGCGACAGGCGACGGGA
>CEUM01129283.1_pt1 | contig 92835 bp, 102 predicted proteins | sample 356421 | NCBI WGS metagenome assembly CEUM01 (sample SAMEA2622716, study PRJEB7988) | marine metagenome | biome: marine biome (ENVO:00000447); feature: surface water layer (ENVO:00002042); material: "saline water (ENVO:00002010), including plankton (ENVO:xxxxxxxx)" | depth 5 m
GAGACTTGCGAAGCCGCCGCCATTCGAGAAATGCGCGAGGAAACCGGGCTTGATGTTGTGCTCACCGGCCTGTTAGGAGTGTATTCCGATCCGCGCCGGGACCCCCGTCAGCATACGATGAGTGTCGTTTATACCGGCGTGGCAAAGGATATATCCACATTGTCGGCTGGAGATGACGCCAAGAAGGTGATAGTTGTGCCGATTGGCAAGTGGCCAAAGCTGGTTTTTGACCATGAACAGATTCTTGGTGATTTTAAAAGACGTCATGATGCCATGAATGGCATCTCTGCATAATGACTACCAATAGAACTCTTTTCGGATAAATCTATGCGTACTGTTTGTATTACTTTGGGGGACCCTTGCGGTCTTGGGCCTGAGTTGGTCGTTCGGCATTTTGCCAGGGAATCAGCTCGTCGCGATGAGAAGGTGCTGATCATTGGACCGGAGTCAGCTCTTGTCAGGGAGATGGATCGACATGGAGTTCATCCTTTTTATGTGCGACTCGACAAGCCGGAGGATATTGAGAATCAGGACGCAGACGTCTTTCTCTATGAGCCTCCGCAGCTTTCCCGTCTAGGATTTGTGGCTGGCGAAGCCACCCGCGAAGGAGGGCTTGCAGCCGGTGTTAGCCTGGATGTGGCTGTATCGCTTTTGGCTGATGGAAAGGCTGACGGGTTGCTGACCTGCCCGTTGAATAAGGCCATGTTGCACAAGGCTGGCTTTGATTTTCCCGGACACACCGAGTTTCTGGCTGAAAAGTTGGGAGTCGGTAAGGAGAACGTGTGCATGCATTTGTGCGGGCATGCTCCCAAGGAAGATGGCAAGCCAAAGCTTCGAGTGAGTCTCGTGACCACCCATCCCCCTATCAGTGAAGTCCCCAAGCTCGTCACCAGTGAAAGAATTCTCCACTGCTTGCGTTTGACCAATGACTTCGTGCAGGCAATGGGTTTTGGCAATCGCATTGCTGTTTGCGGCTTGAATCCCCATGCAGGGGAGGGGGGCCGGATTGGTCTTGAGGAAGAGACTGTCATTACTCCTGCCATTGAAGCTGCACGGAGCGAGGGGATGAACATCAGTGGGCCGTTGCCAGCGGATACGGTGTTTCATTTTGCTGCCAAAGGTGAATATGCCGCTGTTCTTGCCATGTATCATGATCAGGGGTTGGGGCCGTTGAAGCTGCTCCATTTCAGTGAGGCAGTGAATGTGACACTGGGACTGCCTTGTCCTCGGACATCTCCAGATCATGGAACCGGGTATGACCTTGTCGGTACCGGACGTGCTTCAATCAAGAGCTTTCAGGCTGCTTACGACATGGTTCGCCGTTTGGTTGAATCCAAAGGGAAGTAACTATGCCTAAACGATTTGTGTTGTTGGACCGGGATGGGACGATAATTGTCGATAAGCACTATCTGCATGATCCAAATGAAGTCGAGCTGCTGCCCAATGCCGCCGAGGGCCTCAAGCGCATGCAGGACATGGGATTCGGGCTGGCTGTCCTGACCAACCAAAGTGGCGTGGGGCGTGGATATTTCAGCGAGGATGAAGTGCGCGCGTGTAATGCCCAATTGCAGAAGTTGCTTGAGCCTCACGGGGTTGTGATCAGTGGGTTTTTCTTTTGCCCTCATGCCCCGGATGAAACTTGCGACTGCCGTAAACCGGCTCCGGGTTTGATGCGTCAGGCAGCGAAGGTGTTGGGGGTCGATCCCAATGAATCATATATGATTGGGGATAAGAAGGCGGATATAGGGGTTGGACAGGCTACAGGTGCTGTGTCCGTGCTTGTTCGTACCGGCTATGGTCGGAAAGCTGAAGCCGATTGTGGTGAACAGGCAGACTATTGTGCTGATGATTTGTTGGACGCTGCAGAGTTCATTCGTCTGAACGAAGGCTCCAAATAGTAAGCCCAATGGTCTGGCTACTTCTTGCGCTTATCCAACCAGTAAGAGCCATAACACATCAAAAGTGTGAAGCCGATTTCAACCAGGGTCTTTGGAATGAGCACCCAGCCAAATTCTGTCCAGTAGTTCATTAATAACTCCTTTTTATTCGCAAAGTTCGGAGCTATTAGCAACTAGTATCACTTTTGTAAAGATAGTTTGATAGAGGGTGGGCGATAAAAAAGAATCCCCGGCTTTTTCAGCCGGGGATTCTCATAAAGGCAGGTGGTTTATCCTAACTTTTTCTTTGCGAACTTCAGCATCTTTGCTGCTTCTGCAAAGTCCGGATTAATACTGATGGCATTTTGCGCCGAGCGTGCCATCTTGCTCCACTTTTTCCAGTCGTAGTACAATCGGCCTACATTGTAGTGAAGGTACTCGTCGTCTGAACTCAGGGTCAACGCCTTGAGGTAGTACTTTTCTGCGGTTTCATAGTCTTCCATCTTGCGAAGGACCATACCGATTCTATTGTACAGATGGATGGCGTTGGGGTCGTCCTTCAACGCATCGTCCAACATGTGGAACGCTTCTTTGTACCGACCGGCGTTAAGATATCGATCGGCAATATCCGCTTTAAGGTCGGCGTCAGCGCCATAGTCAATGATCAACTGGTCAAATACCGATTTGGCGTTATCCCATTCCTGGCTGTCCAGGTGCTGTTGCCCCTTCTCTACAGCCGCTTTCTTCTGGGCAAGGATCGCTTGCATCGAGTCATTGAGAGACTGTTGAAGTTCCTGCAATAATTCATGCATGGCTTCGAGAAGTGCTCGCTCATCGCCAGGATTGTATTTGATGACAAGGGGATATACTTCCCGAATCTTCGGGTCACTGTTCAGTTGTTGTGTCACCCGTTCAAGGATGTCCTGAAACTCTTCCCGCTCATTCTTCATGACAGGATTCTTCAGGAAAAGGATCAGACCGTCATGGATCGCCTGAACAGCGGCCATATACTTGCCCTTCTTGAGCATGGTCGATACGGAATTGAGCTTCTTCCTTGAAGTAATCAGATCATTGGACATGACAGTTGCTCTCTTTTTCGAGTGATCCTCAGTGGGTTATTTCCCCGTGGTTTCCTTCACCATATCACGAAAACGCTTAAAGAAATAGCGGCTGTCGTGTGGTCCAGGGCCAGCTTCAGGGTGGTGCTGTATGGCAAGCATGGGGTAATCCTTGTGCTTGAAGCCTTCCAGCGTGTTGTCATTGAGGTTCATATGGGTTTTCTCAAGGAAGTCCAACCCTTCAATGTCAACACAGAACCCGTGGTTCTGCGAGGAGATTTCGATTTTTTCTGTTTCAAGATCGATAACCGGATGGTTACATCCATGATGTCCGAACTTGAGTTTGTATGTTTTTCCGCCCATGGCCAGACCAAGGATCTGGTGACCAAGGCAGATACCGGCGATGGGGTAGTCCTTATACAGGTCTTTGGTTGCTTCTACAGCGGTTTCAACGGCAGCCGGATCACCGGGGCCGTTTGAAAGGAAAATGGAATCAGGGTTGAGTTCCCTGATCTGGGCTGCAGTAAAGCTGGACGGCAGGACGATCATGTCGAACCCTTCGGCTTCGAGAAGGCGCAGGATATTCCACTTGATTCCAAAGTCATAGACAGCAAGCTTGGGGCCGGTGCCTTTCCACTGAAAGTCTTTGAGGTTGTCGATGAAGACGCGCTTTTTGCCATCCCATGTATAGGGTTTTTCGCAGGACACACGATCCGCGAGGTTCAACCCTTCCATATTTTCGACTCCACGGGCCTTTTTAACCAGCTCTGCAGGGTCGACATCGCCAGTTGCCATAAAGCCTCTCTGGGCTCCATGAAGGCGTAAATGGCGTGTCAGTGCGCGAGTGTCAATCCCCTCGATTCCCATGACGCCGATCTTTTCCAGGTACTCTGGCAGCGACATGGTTGAGCGCCAGTTGCTTGGCTTCTTGCAACATTCCTTGACGATGAATCCTCCGACCTGAACCTGATGCGATTCGATATCTTCGGGATTTACGCCGTAGTTGCCGATGAGCGGGTAGGTCATCGTCACCATTTGACCTGTGTACGAGGGGTCGGTCAGGATTTCCTGATAACCGGTCATGCCGGTGTTGAAGATAACTTCACCGCTGGCTTCGCCCTGTCCGGTGAAGCTTCTCCCCTTGAAAATGGTTCCATCTTCCAGCGCCAGTATTGCTTTCATCAAATGTTCTCCAAAATTTCCTTCGCATAAGCGAGATCTTCAGGCCGATCCACCCCATGGCAGGTGTGATCGGTTTCCGTCACGTAAATATCGATACCGTCTTCGAGCAGACGGAGCTGTTCCAGTTTTTCCCGCAGCTCCAACGGGCTTGGCGGCAATTGTCCAAAGCGTTTGAGTACGTCCATTCGAAATGCATACAAGCCTATATGTAACAAAAATGAATGTACTTTTTCATCTCGGTCGAACGGGACAAGGGAGCGCGAGAAGTAGAGTGCTCGACCGTTGTGTGCCCGAACCACCTTGACGCGATCCGGGGACGATGCCTCCTCTCTCCCGATGGGAGTGGCAAGTGTTGCAGCCTTCACTTCACTAGAGGAGAAGGGCTTGAGTAAATCCGAAAGCATTTCAGGGGCGAGACAAGGCTCGTCACCCTGGATGTTCACAACGACGGCGTCGTCGTCCAAATCGAGCTTCATGGCGGCTTCCAGAACCCGGTCTGTACCGCTTTGATGATGCGAACCTGTCATCACGACAGGAATATCCAACTGCTGGGCAGCCTCGAAAATGCGTGAATCGTCGGTTGCCAGCGTCACACTACTGAGCAGAGGACACTGTGCTGCACGTTGTTGAACATGCCAGAACATAGGTTTGCCCCCTATAATAGCAAGGGGTTTGCCTGGAAAGCGAGAGGATTCATATCTCGCTGGGATGATGCCGTGACACGTGGGGAAATTGCTCATTGTTCTGCGTCGTGGTTAATTAAACATTATTGAGGAATTCGGCAACCTGTTTGGAGACAGCTTTCGCGCCGCCCGTTCGGTCCTTGATGTACGCGTTTGCCTTGGCATAGATTTCCTTGCGTGGAACGTCCTCGTCAAGGATTTCAATCAGCAGGTTGAGGACATGCTCGGCGTCTTCTCCCATGCGCGCCAAGCCTGAATCAAAAATATCCTGACCAATCCAGGTAAAGTTTGACCAGTGTGGTCCAATAACCGGGGTCACGCCGCAGGTCAGTGGCTCAAGAAAGTTCTGGCCGCCAAGGGGGGCAAGAGAACCTCCGACAAACGCTGTATCCGCCAGTCCATAGGCCGGGACCAACTCTCCAAACGTGTCCCAGAGAATGGCTGTTCCCGGACGTGGAGGCGCGGTCATTGTTGAACGAAGTGACCATGTGAGACCTACTGAATCCAGTGCTTTTGACCAGAGCGGTACGTGATGCATGTGTCGCGGGAAAAGGCCGACAACGGTTTTGGTTCGATGCCGGACGAGGGCGGCTGCGATTTTCTTGACCGGCGTCATCTCTTCCTTGCGAACAGAGCCAAGGACGATAAAATTCATATCTTCAGGAATGAAGCTGGCAAGCGGGTTGTCTTTCCGCTGCATGGGACCGGCTCCGGCCATGCGGTCAAATTTGATATTGGGCATGACCCATACGCGATCACGACCGAACAAGGTGCCGAAGCGTCTTCCATCGGTTTCGGATATGGCCATAATCCTGTTGGGACCGAGCTCGCGAAACAGTGACGGCCATGACAGGTAGCCGCCAAGGGATTTGGTAGACATCCGCCCGTTGGCAAGCAGAGTCTTGACGCCAAATTCCTTGCAGGCATTGAGGAAGCCGGGCCAGATTTCGGTCTCCATGATCAGTGCAACTTCCGGACGAACATGGCGCATCATCTGGCGCATGATGTCCGGGGCATCGAAGGGGAAATACCGTGGCTGAACAGCGATGCCTTTTCGGTCGGCATTGATCTCATCGGCGGCGCGTTGCAGTGTCTCAAACCCCTGCAGAGTATTAGCCGTAACCAAAACCCGTAATGTCGAGTTCTTCTTGTTCTCAAGGTGTTTGAGTACTTCCCATGTAAGGTACGCCTCCCCGCCACTGGCTGCCTGAATCCACAGGTGTGCATGGGCGGGGTAGCCGCCGGAAAGGGTGCGTTGCTCCCAACCATCCTTCAACCGATGATTGAGCTTGAGAAAAGGAGTGGCTGCTTTCCAGCCTAAATTGTAAGCGGACAGAGCTGTCTTGATGAGTCCTTTCCCCATGCTATTGGTCCTTCCCGGCCATGCCCAGTTCCATGAGGCGAGCAATAAGGTCGGTGAAAGAGAGGCCGATTGCGGCAGCTGCCCGCGGGAGGAGGCTGGTCGGCGTCATGCCCGGCAGTGTATTGACCTCCAGCAGGTAGAATTCACCGTCCGGAGTCATGATGAAATCACCACGGCTATAGCCGGTCAGCCCAAGCGCTTCATGTGCTGTGCGCATTTGAGCCTGAATTGATTTGGTGACGGAATCATCAACCGGTGCCGGACAAATCTCTTCGGCTCCATCGGCTGCATACTTGTTCTCATAATCAAAGAATTCCGAATCATCGCGCGGAGTGATCATCACGAGTGGGAGCGGCTCTTCGCCGAGTATCCCACAGGTCAACTCCACACCGGGAATGAACTCCTCAACAAGAGCTGACTGACACATGGCAAACACCTTATCCAGGGCAGCGGGAAAGTCTTTGGCCTCTTTTACCAGCGACATGCCGAGGCTGGAGCCGCCTTTGTTCGGCTTGACGAAAACAGGCAGATCAAGCTTGAGCGGTGCCTGTCTTCCTTGGGTCGGGGTAACAAGTTGCCATTTGGGAGTATTGAGATTCCTGTCTTCGAAGATTTCTTTGGAAGCGGCTTTGTTCAGCGCCAGATAGGATGCTGCTGCTCCTGCTCCCTGATACGGGCAACCAGCTTTGTCGAGAATAGCTTGTATCAGACCGTCTTCACCGGGGGTTCCATGAAGGTTGATAAAAGCAAACTCAGCGGTTCGGGCAATGGTCAGCAGATTTTTGAAATCTTCAGCCGGATCGAAAAACGTAACGGTATGCCCCAGTTCTTCAAGAGCTTCATGAATCTTTTTTGCTCCTGACAACGAGACTTCCCGTTCGTCAGACCATCCGCCCGCTATCAAAATCACATGCATTGAGATCTACCTCAAGAGAGTCGCTAAGCAGCGTTTCCAGTGCCACCGCTTGTGAGCGGGTGACTTCTATTCGCTGCCGAATATAATCTGTGGCGCCGTATCGCTTGGTCAGGTCCCTGAATCGTGATTCGATGGTCACGATGGTGTTGTGGCGGACGCGTTTGTCCGCATAAATGACCGCGAGTGGCGTGAAGTACTTGTTGATATCAACCTCGAACGGCCAGAAAACATGGTGCGTAACCCCGGTGGCAATGGTCGGGTTACCGGTAATCTCTGTCGTCCATGCTCCGCCCAACTGGCTGTGGTTGCCACCATGCAGGATGGAGTAGGTCTTGGCAATATCGTGCATCAGGGCTGATGCGCGAATCGTCGGTACATCGATGTCAAAGCCCAGCTCGCGTCCGCGCTTTGCGACAAATGTCGCCACTTGGGCCACCTTCATGCTGTGCTCGGCAATATTGTCGAGCATGGAGAAGTGAGCCCAGTGCTCTGCGCACTGACGGTCGTTCGGGACATGGAGAGAATCATCATGGCGCACCGGGGGAGGTGGCGGAAGAGGGGACAGAGGCTGTTCCTCGGCGATTTCGGGTGTCTCGTTGGTGCTCATGGACATCTTGTGGGTTGGGCGTGCCGCTTCACTGCGACACCATTCGGGAGCATACCAGTAGACCGTACAAAAATAAAGCTGTGGATGCTGTTTGTCTTATGTGTCCTTCTGGCTGAACAATAAGAGGAAAAGCGAAGAATCGAAGTTGTTTGTTCAATCAACTTGGGTTTTTGTTTGAAGAGTTTATTAAAGAAGTATATGGAAAGTTCTGATCATGTAAAAAGGTTGTGACAATCATAGCGAGGATGCTGATTTGAGCTTCGAATTATTGGAAAAATTTCGTGACCCGGCACTGAGTCGAAAAATTCTGGACAAGATGCAGAGCGAATTGACCGGCGGTCTGCGATTTATGGAAGTATGTGGAACACACACGGTCGCCATTTTTCAATCAGGTCTGCGTTCCCTCCTCCCTGAAGAGATCGTTCACTTGAGTGGCCCCGGCTGTCCTGTCTGCGTTACCCATGAATCGGAAGTGAATGCTTTCATCGATCTTGCGGGCAAGGACAATGTCATCATGGCTACCTTTGGCGATTTGATGCGGGTGCCCGGGCACAATGGTCGCAACCTGAAAAAAGCTGCTGCTGATGGTGCGCGTATCAAAGTCGTGTACTCGCCGTTCGACACCCTCAAGCTCGCGAAAGAAAACCCCAATGACACTGTTGTCTTTATTGGCGTGGGATTTGAGACCACGGCTCCTACCATAGCGGGAACCATGAAAATGGCCCGGGAGCAGGGCATCACCAACCTGCGAGTCCTCTGTTTTCATAAAACGGTTCCAACGGCGCTGGAAGCCTTGCTGACTGACGCCATGAGCAACATTGACGGGTTTATTCTTCCCGGTCACGTATCCGCTATTATTGGACTTGAGCCATATAAATTCATTGCCGAGAAATACGGGAAATCTGCTGTTGTAGCCGGTTTCGAGCCGTTGGACATCCTCCAGTCGCTCGATCAGATGATTGGCTGGCAAAACAAAGGCGAAGCGCATGTGGTCAACAACTACACGCGTATCGTTTCGGATGACGGTAACGCCAAGGCCCGTGAGATCATGTACGAGGTCTTTGAACCTGTGGATGCCCTTTGGCGCGGAATTGGCTTGATTCCTGGCTCTGGTTTGGAAATCCGTGAGGAGTGGGAACTCTTTGACGCGAAAAAAGAGTTTGGCATCACCATTGAAGACAGCCCGGCCTTACCCGGTTGCAAGTGTGGCGATATCCTCAAGGGAATCAAGCAGCCTGATGAATGTCCGCTGTTTAAAAAGGCGTGCACTCCGGCCAATCCGGTCGGTCCGTGCATGGTTTCCACCGAAGGAAGCTGTGCCGCTTACTACAAATACAAATTGGATTAGGCATGAGCGATAAAGTCTTATTGGATTACGGCAGTGGCGGTCGCGCTTCACAGCGGCTTATTTCGGACCTCTTTCTCAACTATCTGGGCAATGATGAGCTGAATCGGCTGAACGATGCAGCGGAGTTGACCATGTCAGGGCGTGTTGCCATGTCCACTGACTCCTTTGTGGTGGACCCCATCTTTTTCCCCGGCGGAAATATCGGCTCGCTGGCCGTTCATGGAACAGTGAATGATGTTGCCATGATGGGCGCCATTCCGCGTCATATTACCTGCGCGTACATTCTTGAAGAAGGGTTACCCATGGATGATCTGGAGAAGATCGTCAAAGCCATGGGGCAGGCCGCGGAAAATGCCGGTGTGACCATTGTTTCCGGTGACACCAAAGTCGTCCCCAAAGGAGCGGTGGATAAAATATTCATCAACACGACTGGTGTGGGCGATATCATCGCAGATCCCGCGCCCAGTGGTGACGCTGCTCGTCCGGGGGATGCCGTACTGATCTCCGGCACCATTGGTGACCACGGCCTGACCATCCTCGGCACCCGCGAAGGATTGGACTTTGAAGCCAAGGTCGAGTCCGATTCTGCAGCCCTGAATCATCTGCTGGTCAGACTGGTGCAGGAGTTGCCGGAAGTACATGTTCTTCGTGATCCAACACGTGGTGGGCTTGCCACCACCTTGAACGAGATAACCGTCAGCTCCAATGTGTGTTGTGAACTGGTGGAGAACTCGCTGCCCATTCGCCCGGAAGTGAAGGGTGGATGCTCCATTCTGGGGCTGGATCCATTATATCTTGCCAATGAAGGCAAGTTCCTCTGTATTCTGCCAGAAGAGTACGTAGAACAGGCTCTTGAAATCATGCAGTCCGATCCGCTCGGCAAGGATGCGTGTCAAATTGGGAGAATGACGGATGCCAATCCGGGCAAGGTTGTTCTGGAAACACCGCTTGGCGGCAAGCGACTGCTGAACATGCTTGAAGGCGAACAACTGCCTCGTATTTGCTAGATTGAAAAGATTCCAAACAAAAAAACCTTCCGACATACGCCGGAAGGGTTTTTTGTTTTTAGTACAAAGTATTTAGGAAGTCTTTTTACGTTGCTCAATGAGGCTGGCAGAGCGCTGGGCGAGTTGGGTGATCTCCGGCTTGGAAATCTGATCGTCCGCGCCGACGGTTTCGCCTCTGTGCCGTAGCTTTTCCGTAATCAGAGAGGAGAACAGAATGACCGGCAGATTCCTGAGAACCGGGTCCTCTTTGATGCGTTTACAAAGATGGTGACCATCCATCATGGGCATCTCAATATCTGAAACGATTACCTGGACATAGTCGGTAATTGGTCTTCCATCCTGAGCAGCGTTTTCCTTCAGCTCCTGAAGTCGATCCCAGCACTCTCGGCCATTGTTGGTCTTCTCGACCCGGAATCCGGCCTGGCCCAGCATGTCATGTATCATTTCTCGAATGAGCGGGGAGTCGTCAGCAATGAGCGCCTTGTAGCCACTGGCACCTTCCAGTTGAAAGTCGTCATCCAGCTTGAGGCGCATTTGCGGGTTCAACTCAGAAACAATGCGCTCGAGGTCGAGTATGAAAACGATCCGGTCATCCAGCTTTACCACGCCGGTGATGGAATCACTGGAGAGGGCAGAAACATATTTGTTCGGGGCTTCGACGTCTTCCCAACTGATGCGGTGAATACGTGTGACGCCTGAAACCATGAAAGCGGAAGTGACCTGGTTGAACTCCGTTACAATGACCTTGGGCGGTTCGTTCTGAACTCGCTTCTTCTTCAGCCAGATGGAAAGATCAAGCAGGGGAATAATGCGCGAACGGAGATTGAAGGCGCCAAGTACTGATTGGTGAGATACCTCGGGCATCTCAGTTACCTCAGGCATCCTGATAATTTCCAGTACCTTGGCGACATTGATGCCGTAATAGCTTTTACGGCTGGGCTTTCTCTGTCCATCTTTTGATGAAGAGGGATCTGTTACTTCCTCGTTCAACTCACCATCTTCATCCGCCTTGGGTTCTTCTTCAAGGTAGAACTCGACGATTTCAAGCTCGTTTGTACCAGCTTCAAGTAGTATTTCAGTGGACGACTGGGCCATGAGAGTATTTCTTCCTTGTTGAGGCGTGATTAAATCATGATTTTATTAGGCTTGTACCTGTTACTGCTGAATGTCGTCAATGAGAGTTTCATTCGGCAGGCCATCTGCCTGCTCAAGGTCAGCGATGACCGCTGCAGCTTTTTCAAGTTCTTCCCAGTTTTCACATTCCAGCAATGAAGCCCGGAGCGTACGAATGCCTTTCAACCCTTTGGCATACCGTGGGATAATAGAACGAATTTTACGGAAAGAGCGACCGTCACCCTCGTACTTTCTCGTAAGTCGGATATGTTCACTTACAATTTGTGAAAGATGTTCGCCGGTTCGAGCGGGGAGTTGCTCTCCCTTCCGCAAAGCCACAAAACGAGCAAAGATTGAAGGATCATACAAGGCACCGCGAGCAAACATCACTGCATCGATGCCAGTTTCCTGTATGCAACGGACACCGTCTTCCGCAGTGAACAGATCACCGGAGCCGACAACGGGTATTGAAACGGCTTCTTTCAATAATTTGAGTTTGGACCAGTCTGCTGAACCAGAAAACATTTGTCGACCGTATCGGGGGTGCATCGTGATCCAGTCTACACCAACGTCCTGAAGGCGTTTGCCAAGGTCAATATATACGTCCTCGCCATTGTTGTATCCCAACCGGAACTTGATGCCGACCCTGCCGCCATTCGGATGTTCAGCGGCCTTTTTTACCATGATTCGAGCCAGGTTCACCAGCTTGTCCAAATCCATCATCAAAGCAGCGCCACTGCCAGACTTGAGAACCTTGCGGACAGGGCAGCCGGAATTGAGATCGAAATTGCGGTAGCCAAGGCCTACAAGTTTTTCCATGACCGGTTCGTAATAGGACGCTTCGGCACCAAAGAGTTGGAGCACCATAGGATCATCTTCCGGGCAAGTGGCTATCAGGCGTTTGGTTCCTGCATTTTTGAAGGCAAGGCCTTTGACACTGACCATTTCCGAACAGCAGACACCGCATCCATATTGTTTGGAAAGGAGTCTGAAGGGCAGGTCGGAATATCCGGCCAAAGGAGCCAGCCAAGGGGAATCTGGGGTGATGTTGAATTGATTCATTGTGAGATGCACATAATTGCAGATGGTGGATGCGTCAAAGAAAAAGGCGGATCAAAGTAAAATTAGTAGAACAACAATAGGGTCAAAGGAGCATGGGGATGGTATGGTTTGTCTTGAAGGAGGGGCGCTATTTATTATATTAGTAATGGGTTGGGTGTGATTATTTTAATTAAAATGATGAATAAGGGTTGACAAAACATCGGTTTCCAACTTAAACACGCCCGTCTTCGAGCGAAAGCTTGAAAGCAAAACCACCTCAGGGTGGAAGAGTTGAAAAAAAGTTTAAAAAACTCTTGCTTTTTGAAATATTGGTGGATAAGACATCTGACTCGCGAGCTGGCGTAGCTCAATTGGTAGAGCAGCTGATTTGTAATCAGCCGGTTGCGGGTTCAAGTCCCATCGCCAGCTCCATAGACAAAAGAATAATGGTGGGGTTCCCGAGTGGCCAAAGGGAACAGACTGTAAATCTGTCGGCATACGCCTTCGGAGGTTCAAATCCTCCCCCCACCACCACATATTTTCTTAAGCCGCGCTGTAGGAGATGCCCCCTTGAGGGGTGTTGGTGACTACGGGAGTGAGCGGGAATAGCTCAATTGGTAGAGCATCAGCCTTCCAAGCTGAGGGTTGCGGGTTCGAGTCCCGTTTCCCGCTCCAGCTTCTGCTCCTCTTAACGTTACATCCTCCTTAGTATATACAGTCGGCACTGTGTCCTTGATTTAGGACGCCGATACCGGTACAAGCCCGGTCATGGACGTAGATCGTTCATGGCTTTGTTAATTTTGATAGTAATAAAACCTACACAACTTTTACGTTAGGGGGATCACAATGGGTAAAGCTAAATTCGAACGTAGCAAGCCTCACGTTAACGTCGGTACCATCGGTCACATTGACCACGGTAAGACCACTCTGACCGCCGCCATCACCAAGCTCGCCGCTATGGCTGGCCACGGTGAGTTCGTCGCTTTCGACGAAATCGATAAGGCTCCTGAAGAGAAAGAACGTGGTATCACCATTGCTACTTCTCACGTCGAGTACGAGACCGCATCCCGTCACTATGCACACGTGGACTGCCCCGGTCACGCCGACTACATCAAAAACATGATCACCGGTGCTGCACAGATGGATGGTGCTATCCTCGTTTGCGCCGCTACCGACGGTCCCATGCCTCAGACTCGTGAGCACATCCTGCTCGCACGTCAGGTTGGCGTACCTGCAATGGTCGTCTTCCTTAACAAGTGCGACCTGGTTGATGACGAAGAGCTGCTCGAGCTGGTCGAAATGGAAGTTCGTGAACTCCTCGACAAGTACGAGTTCCCCGGTGACGACATTCCGGTCATCCAGGGTTCCGCTCTGAAGGCTCTCGAAGCCGAGTCCGCTGATGATGAAGCTGCAAAGCCCATCTACGAGCTGCTCGAAGCCTGTGACACCTACATCCCCGAGCCTGAGCGTGACATCGACATGCCGTTCCTCATGCCCGTTGAAGATGTCTTCTCCATTTCCGGTCGTGGTACCGTTATCACCGGTCGTGTCGAGCGCGGTATCATCACCGTCGGCGACGAGATCGAGATCATTGGTATCAAGGACACCATGAAGACCACCTGTACTGGTGTTGAAATGTTCCGCAAGCTGCTTGACCAGGGTCAGGCTGGTGATAACGTCGGTCTGCTGATCCGCGGTATCAAGCGTGACGAAGTTGAGCGTGGTCAGGTTGCTGCTAAGCCCGGCTCCATCACCCCGCACACCAAGTTCAAGGCAGAGGTCTACGTCCTCTCCAAGGACGAGGGCGGACGTCACACTCCGTTCTTCTCCGGCTACCGTCCTCAGTTCTACTTCCGTACAACTGACGTAACCGGTGTTGTTACCCTCGACGATGGTGTCGAAATGGTCATGCCCGGCGATAACGCCACTTTCAACGTCGAGATGATCGCACCGATCGCCATGGAAGTTGGTCTCCGCTTCGCTATCCGCGAAGGTGGCCGTACTGTCGGCGCCGGTGTTGTCACCGAGATCGTGGAGTAACACATGCGCATCAACATTCAGCTGCAATGCACAGAGTGCAAGCGTAAAAACTACGCTACGCAGAAGAACAAGAAGAATACTACCGGTCGCCTGGAAGTGAAAAAGTATTGTCCCTGGGACAAGAAACACACGACCCACAAAGAGACCAAGTAGTTTCGATAGAGCAGGGGTATAGTTCCAACGGCTAGAACGCCGGTCTCCAAAACCGGATGTTGGGGGTTCGAATCCCTCTACCCCTGCCAATTAAGTCTTTGAAAGCGCGTAGCGGGGTTTTGGCCTAGGCGGCCAAAGCCCCGCAACCCGCTCAATAATTCGGGAAAAGAAGTTATGGCCAAGAAAAAAAGCAAGAAGGCTGCTGAGAAGCAGGCCGCGCAGGCAACTGCAACCGGTCCCGTTGGAAAAATCAAAGAACTTATTCAGTTTTTTGAAGAGTCCAAAGTTGAGATCAAAAAAGTTGTCTGGCCGACCCGCAAGGAGACTATCTCCACATGTGTGGCCGTGTTGGTCGTCAGCGTTGTCATCGCTCTGTATCTGGGAGTCGTTGACCTCGCACTCTCAAAGGTCGTCGAGGCCATACTGTCCTAAGTCCCTTTTACGAGCAAAGGCTGGATCACATTATGGATGCCAATATGGAACAAGCTTCCCCCAAAGCCCGCTGGTACATTGTTCACACCTATTCCGGGTTTGAACAACGAGTCGAGCAGACCGTCAGGGAGATGATACGTACCGGTCAGGACAAAGGCCTCATTGAAGAGGTTGTCATGCCGACCGAGAAGATCGTCGAGATGGTCAAGGGTGAACGCAAGACGTCCACCAGGAAGTTTTATCCTGGCTATATCATGATCAAGATGATCCTGACCGACGACACTTGGCACCTTATCCAGTCAATTCCGCGAGTTACCGGATTCGTTGGCGGAAAAAATCGTCCGACACCCATGCGTGACAGCGAGGCGGAAAACATCCTCAACATGATGGAGAGCCGCCAGGAAAAACCTCGTCCCAAGTTCAATTTTCAACGTGGTGACGAAGTACGGGTCATTGATGGTCCGTTCAGCGGTTTCAACGGTGTTGTGGAAGAAGTCAATTACGACAAAGGCAAATTGAAGGTTTCCGTCTCTATCTTCGGACGACAAACTCCCGTCGAACTGGATTTTGTCCAGGTGGATAAAGGGTAGCCAGGAATATACTCGCTAACTGCGAAATTTCTCATCGAGGAATACAATGGCCAAGAAAGAATTAGGAAAGATCAAACTGCAGATACCTGCAGGTGGCGCCAATCCCTCTCCGCCGGTTGGTCCGGCACTGGGTCAGCATGGCGTCAATATTATGGAATTCTGTAAGGCGTTCAACGCCCAGACGCAGGACCAAAAGGGACTCATCATCCCTGTCATCATCACGGTTTACCAAGACCGCTCTTTTGATTTCATCACCAAAACCCCCCCCGCAGCAGTTCTTCTGAAGAAAGCCGCAAAAGTCGAGAAGGGCTCCGGTGAACCGAACAAGGAAAAGGTCGGTACAGTTACCCGCGCTCAGGTGCAGGAAATCGCCGAATTGAAGATGGTTGATTTGAACGCCAATGACATTGAGAATGCTATGCTGCAGATTGAGGGCACCGCCCGCAGCATGGGCATTGAAGTCAAAGGCTAGTGAGGATATAAGCAATGCCTAAGCATGGAAAAAAATACCGCAATGCCGTCGGCGATCGCGACACTGTTGTCCGCGTTTCCGTTGAAGAGGGTGTTAAGACTGCTGTTGACAGCGCTTATGCCAAATTCGACGAGACCGTGGATGTCGCCATCAACCTCGGTGTTGACCCTAAATATTCCGATCAGATGATCCGTGGAGCTGTTTCCCTCCCTAATGGCCTTGGAAAAGACGTCCGTGTGGCCGTTTTTTGTAAGCCTGAGAAGGAAGCTGAAGCCAAGGAAGCCGGTGCAGATTTCGCTGGCTCTGATGAACTGGTCGAAAAAATTCAGGGCGGATGGCTTGATTTCGATAAAGCCGTCGCAACCCCTGACATGATGGCTGTAGTCGGTAAAATTGGTCGTGTACTCGGTCCTCGCGGATTGATGCCTAACGCCAAAACCGGCACTGTCACCATGGACGTTGCTAAAGCTGTTTCCGAACTCAAGGCCGGTAAGGTCGAGTTCAAGGTGGACAAGGCAGGTATCCTGCATGCCCCCATCGGAAAAGTATCTTTCGGTGCTGAAAAGCTGTGTGAAAACCTTCGCACTCTGCTTTCCACCGTGATGGCGCTGAAGCCTTCGTCCGCAAAAGGTACGTATCTTAAAGCTGTTGGTGTTTCCACTACCATGGGCCCCGGCGTTAAGATCGATCCCCTTACCGTCCGTCGTTTCCTGGACGCGTAACCTACTGGTATGCCGGGTGTCTTTCGGGACACCCTGTGAATAATGCACGGAGAGTTGAGTCAGAGACGGCAGGTGGGACTGTGTCCCATAATCCCTGCTTAGACAACGCTTTGACCTGCTTTCCGGGCCTAAGACGAGGAGTGGTAGATGAACAGGCAAGAAAAAGCCCAGATCATCGAGCAGCTGAACGAAAAAGCTGCGCGGGCGAACATTGCCGTCGTCACCGACTTCAAGGGACTGACCGTTGAGGAGCTGACTGTGCTCCGCGCTAAGTGCTTCGAAGCCGGTGTTGACTACCAAGTCGTCAAGAACACCCTGGCCCGGTTGGCTCTCAAGGACACCGATCACGGTGAATTGAGCGAACATTTCAAAGAGAACTGCGCTGTAGCGCTCGGGTACGACGATCCTGTCGCCCTTGCCAAGGTGCTGGCCGATTTCGATAAGGAAAACAAAAAGTTTACCATTCGTTTCGGTTCTCTTGAAGGGAAGTTTCTTGATAACGACGGCGTGAAAGAACTCGCTAAAATGCCCAGCAAGCCTGAGCTTTTGAGTTCTGTACTCGGCACCATGCAAGCCGTACCGCGCAATTTCGTTTGCTTGTTCGCAAACATCGAACGCAAATTCCTGTATGCCTTGACTGCGATCAAGGATCAGAAAGAGTCTGCGTAAACAAGGTTCAAAGCGAATCAATTTCTTAAGGAGAATTTATCATGGCAGATATCACCAAAGAACAAGTTGTTGAATTCATCGGCAACATGACCGTCCTGGAACTTTCCGAATTCATCAAAGAGCTCGAAGACGTCTTCGGCGTAGAAGCTGCTGCTCCTGCTGCTGCTGTTGTTGCAGCTCCTGCTGCTGGCGGCGACGCCGGTGGTGCTGAAGAGCAGACCGAATTCGACGTAATTCTCGCTGGTGCAGGCGGCAACAAGATTGCAGTCATCAAGGCTGTTCGCGCCATCACCGGTCTCGGCCTCAAGGAAGCTAAAGCAATCGTTGACGAAGCTCCTAAGGCTCTCAAGGAAGGCGTTTCCAAGGAAGAAGCTGACGAAGCTGCTAAGCAGCTCGAGGAAGCCGGCGCCGAAGTTGAAGTTAAGTAACTTCAGCCTTTTAAGCTATTCATAGCAAAGAGCGCTCACCCTTTAATAAGGGTGTTGCGCTCTTTGCTCTGTCTATGTATATACTGGGTAATTCTTTATTTTCTGGGTTTAAGCATACGTAGACGTATGTAAGCGTCTGCTCCTCGTTCAACATGTGCTCGGAATTGCATGTCCGACCATGGCTTAGCACCCAATTTCCGCAGTGATCGTTTCGAAGATTGCTGCACCGACAGAGGGCAAGAGTCTCCACGTGACTCTAACGTCCCAACCATCAACCACTCATACATGAGGGTACAATGGGTCATTTCAGAAAACAATTCGGTAGCATCGTCAACACGCTCTCCATCCCGCACCTGCTTGAATTGCAGGTCGACTCCTACAAGCGTTTCCTGCAAGAAGGAACGCCACCGGCGTCGCGCGGCGACTTTGGTTTGGAAGGCGTGTTTCGGTCAGTGTTTCCCATTGAAGATTTCAACAAGACCGCTAGCCTTGATTTTGTCAGTTACGAAATCGGTGAACCAAAATACGACGTCGATGAGTGCATTTCTAAGGGACTCACCTATGAAGCACCCATTCGTATTACCGTCCGTCTCGTAGTTTTCGACGTGGATGAAGAGACAGACAATCGCACGATTCGTGACATCAAAGAGCAAGACATTTACTTCGGTACCATTCCGCTGATGACTGAGAAGGGAACGTATGTCATCAACGGTACCGAGCGTGTAATTGTCAACCAGCTCCAACGTTCTCCCGGCATCATCTTTGAGCATGATTCCGGTAAATCCCACTCAAGCCGCAAAGTGCTTTACTCCTGTCGTGTCATTCCCATGCGCGGCTCCTGGCTCGATTTCGACTTTGATCATAAAGACATTTTGTATGTCCGCATTGACCGTCGTCGTAAGATGCCTGCAACCATCTTGTTGAAGGCTATGGGTCTTTCCCGTTCCGATATCCTGGAATACTTCTACGATACTGAAACCTACAATCTGTTGAAGACCAAGGTTCAGCGTCATGTTGTAGAAGATCAATTTCGGAAAGAGATTGCTTTCGCAGATATTAAAGTCGGCGACAAGGTTCTGGTCAAGAAAGGTGCTCCCATCACCAAGGGTGCATGGAAGAAGCTTGTACGAAATGAGGTCAAAACCATTGAGGTTGATCCCATTTCACTTATTGGCTTGTATCTTTCCGCTGATTTGGTCGACAATACTGGTGAAGTTTTGGCAGAAGCAGCTGAAGAGGTAACTGCAGAGCTCATCGAAAGAATGCGTGAATTTGGTATCAAGGAACTCAATGTCCTTCATACCCGAGGTATGGACGTATCTGATGCACTCCGTAACACCTTGTTGCTTGACAAGACCACTGATATGGAGACTGCGCAGATTGAGATTTATCGTCGTTTGCGCCCGAGCTCTCCGCCTACTCCTGAAATTGCTTCAAACTTCTTCGAGAATCTTTTCAGATCTTCCGACTACTATGACTTGTCTAACGTTGGTCGTTACAAGCTCAATTCTCGTTTGAATCAGGATGTAGACCTCAATACACGGACCCTGACCAACGAGGATATCCTCCTTGCGGTCAAGGAGCTGATGCATCTTAAAGATACTCACGGCCCGGCCGATGATATCGATCACCTCGGTAACCGTCGTGTTCGTCCGGTTGGTGAATTGGTGGAAAACCAATACCGTATTGGGCTTGTTCGTATGGAACGAGCTATCAAAGAGCGCATGTCCTTGCAGGAAGTCGCTACTTTGATGCCGCATGATCTGATCAACCCGAAACCGGTTGCAGCAGTACTGAAGGAATTCTTCGGAACCTCGCAGCTCAGCCAGTTCATGGATCAGACCAACCCGCTCTCCGAAGTCACTCACAAGCGTCGTCTTTCGGCTCTTGGCCCCGGTGGTCTGACTCGAGAACGTGCAGGCTTTGAGGTTCGTGACGTTCACACCTCTCACTATGGCCGTATTTGTCCCATTGAGACTCCTGAAGGACCGAACATTGGTCTGATTGTCTCTTTGACCACCTATGCGAAAGTCAATGACTTCGGTTTCATTGAAACCCCGTATCGTATGGTCAACGACAAGAAGGTGACTGACGAAGTCTACTACATGGATGCTTCCAAGGAAGCCAAGGAAGTTGTGGCACAGGCCAATGCTCCCTTGGATGAAAATGGCGTCTTCTCCAACCCGCGTGTCAATGCTCGCCTTGCTGGTGATGTCCAGTTGACCGCAGCGGAAGAAGTCACCTGCATGGACATCAGCCCGAGCCAGACCGTATCTATCTCGGCAGCCTTGATTCCGTTCCTTGAGCACGATGATGCTAACCGCGCACTTATGGGATCGAACATGATGCGTCAGGCCGTTCCGCTTCTTCAGGCAGAGCAGCCGTTGGTTGGTACTGGAATGGAAGGCCCGGTTGCCCGAGATTCCGGAGCATGCGTTATCGCCGAACAAGACGGTGTCATTCACTATGTCGACTCCGAACGCATCATCGTTAACTACGAAGGTGGCGTTTATGGTGATTCGGGTGGCGCAAAACACTATGAATTCCAGAAATGGCACAAGTCGAACCAGAACTCCTGCTTTGGACAGCGTCCGAAGGTTCAGGTTGGCCAGGTAGTCAAGAAAGGGGATATCCTCGCGGATGGTCCTGGTATTGATGACGGCGAACTGGCTCTTGGTAAAAACCTGCTTGTTGCCTTTATGCCCTGGTGTGGCTTCAACTTTGAGGACTCCATCCTCATTTCCGAGCGCATGGTCAAGGAAGACGTGTTCACCTCGATTCACATTGAGGAATTCGAACTCGTTGCTCGTGACACCAAGCTCGGACCCGAAGAAGTTACCAGAGATATATCCAACGTTTCTGAAGAAATGCTGCGTAACCTTGATGAATGCGGTATTATCCGCATCGGTGCACGTATCAAACCCGACGATATCATGGTCGGTAAGATTACGCCCAAGGGTGAAACGCAGCTTACTCCTGAAGAAAAACTGCTTCGTGCGATCTTTGGTGATAAAGCCCGCGATGTTAAGAATACTTCCCTCAAGGTTCCGCCAGGAATCTCCGGTACTATTGTTGACGTCAAGGTCTTCAACCGTCGCTCATCCGATAAGGATGATCGTACCAAGGCCATCGAAGATGCAGAGCTTGCAGCATTTGATGCCAAGGAAACGAAGCACATTGCTGCTTTGACCGATGCTACCCGTGAGAGAATCTGGGAAGCTGCTGCCGGTTCCAAGCTGAAAAAAGACATTGTCGGCTCCAAGAAAATCGTTCTTGGAAAGTCCGGTGAAGTTGTTGAGCGTGAAGCGATTGATGGCGTACCGGTCAAGAAATTGATTGGTGTGTTCGACCGTGAGATCAATGACCAGCTCAAACTGATCATTGCTGATTACGAAGCGCAGATCGCCTTCATCAAAAATATGTATGACATCAAGAGGGAAAAAGTCACTGAAGGTGATGATCTTCCTCCGGGTGTTATCAAAATGGTAAAAGTCTATGTCGCCGTTAAGCGTAAACTGAGCGTTGGTGATAAGATGGCTGGTCGTCATGGTAACAAGGGTGTTGTCTCCTGCATCTTGCCGGAAGAGGATATGCCTTTCTTCGATGACGGTACCCCCATGGACATTGTCCTCAACCCGCTGGGCGTTCCCTCCCGTATGAACATCGGGCAGATCATGGAAACCCACTTGGGTATGGCCGGCCGCAAACTTGGACAGCAACTGCATGCAAAGATGGAAGAGGGTGTTTCTGACCTGCGCGATCAGGCAAAGCACATCTTCGACTCCAAGGAAATGGATGACTTCATTGATTCCATGTCCGATGAGGAACTCATCAACTGCATCAAGAAGACCCAGAACGGAATCGTTGCCAAAACCCCAGTGTTTGATGGTGCCGAGGAAGAAGAAATCTGGAGCTGGCTGACCAAGGCTGGCTGTGACGATGACGGCAAGTTCATTCTGTACGATGGTCGTACAGGTGAGCCGTTCCACAACCGCGTTACTGTGGGCATCATGTATATTCTCAAACTGCACCACTTGGTCGATGAGAAGATTCACGCCCGTTCCACAGGTCCTTACTCGCTGGTAACCCAGCAGCCCTTGGGTGGTAAGGCCCAGTTTGGTGGTCAGCGACTCGGTGAGATGGAAGTCTGGGCTCTTGAAGCCTACGGCGCCGCATACCTCCTGCAGGAATTCCTGACCGTCAAATCCGATGACGTTCAGGGCCGTGTCAAGATGTATGAGAAGATCGTCAAGGGTGACAACTTCCTGGAAGCCGGCTTGCCGGAATCCTTCAACGTCCTGGTTAAGGAACTCATGTCGTTGGGTCTTGATGTGACCCTTCACTACGAGGACCGCAAACGTCCATCCGGCCCCTCTTACGGTGGCCCAAGGCCGCTTAATCCGTAAGGCCAGGACTGTTTAAAGGTTTATAGCCTGGCCGATCATGGATCGGCCAGGCATCAGATAACATTTTACGATAGGGGATATCCATGACGTTGGACGATCTGTTCACCTTGCGTGGAGCGCCGAATCAGGCGGCCCAAGGCCGTAACTTAAAGGCTATCCAGATATCCATTGCCGCACCTGAAACCATTCGTGAATGGTCTTTCGGTGAGGTGAAGAAACCCGAAACCATCAACTACCGTACCTTCAAACCGGAACGTGATGGCCTCTTTTGTGCCAAGATTTTCGGCCCGGTGAAGGATTACGAGTGCAACTGCGGTAAGTACAAACGCATGAAGCACCGTGGTATCGTGTGTGAAAAATGCGGCGTCGAGGTCATTGCCTCCAAAGTACGCCGTGAACGCATGGGCCACATTGAGCTTGCTGCTCCTGTTGCACACATTTGGTTTCTGAAAACCCTGCCTTCCAAGATCGGTACACTCCTGGATATTACCATGGCCGATCTCGAGAAGGTTTTGTACTTCGATTCATTCATCGTTCTTGATCCGGGCGAAACCCCGCTCAAGACGCACCAGGTCGTTTCCGAGGACCAGTATTTCCAGGTCATCGATCACTTTGGTGAGGACGCTCTCGAAGTCGGTATGGGCGCTGAAACCGTTCGTACCATGCTGGAAGCTTTGGATCTGCCGACCCTTCGCACTGAATTGCGTGAAGAGGCAGCAACCACTCGCTCTCAGACCAAAAAGAAGAAAATCACTAAACGCCTTAAGATCGTTGAAGCATTTTTGGAGTCTGGCAACAGGCCCGAGTGGATGATCATGGAAGTTATTCCCATCATTCCGCCCGAGCTGCGTCCTCTCGTCCCTCTGGACGGTGGCCGTTTCGCCACATCCGACCTCAACGACCTGTACCGACGTGTTATCAACCGTAACAACCGTCTGAAGCGGCTGCTGGAGCTCGGTGCACCCGAGATCATCATCCGTAACGAAAAGCGTATGCTGCAGGAGGCTGTTGACGCCTTGTTTGACAACGGTCGCCGTGGTCGTGCCATCACCGGCACCAACGGTCGTCCGCTGAAATCCTTGTCCGACATGATCAAGGGTAAGCAAGGTCGTTTCCGTCAGAACCTTCTCGGTAAACGTGTCGACTATTCCGGTCGTTCCGTTATTGTTGTCGGTCCGAAGCTGAAACTGCACCAGTGCGGTCTTCCCAAGAAGATGGCTCTGGAGCTTTTCAAGCCATTCATCTACGCCGAGTTGGAAAAGCGTGACATCGCCACGACCATCAAATCTGCAAAGAAGATGGTTGAACGCGAAGATCTGGTCGTGTGGGACATCCTTGAAGATGTTGTTCGCGAATACCCGATCATGCTCAACCGTGCACCGACTCTTCACCGCCTCGGTATCCAGGCATTTGAACCGCTTCTCGTAGAAGGTAAAGCTATCCAGCTGCACCCGCTCGTCTGTTCCGCTTACAACGCTGACTTCGATGGTGACCAGATGGCTGTTCACGTTCCGTTGTCTGTTGAGGCGCAGATCGAGTGCCGTGTACTCATGATGTCTACAAACAACATCTTGAGCCCTTCAAACGGATCTCCCATCATCAATCCTTCGCAGGATATCGTTCTTGGTCTGTACTACCTGACCACGCCGCGATCCTTCGACAAGGGTGAGGGTATGGTCTTTTCTGATCCTGCTGAAGTTATTGCAGCTTACGATCATGGCGCTGTTGGTCTGCATGCTCGAATCAAAGTCCGTATCAACGGCAAGATCGAGGAAACCACCACCGGTCGCGTTATCGTCAGCGAGCTTATTCCGAGCGAAGTGCCGTTCGATATGGTCAACTGCGTTCTGAATAAGAAGAACATCGCTGCACTGGTAACCGGTGCATATCGTCAGGCTGGAACAAAGGCCACTGTTATCCTTTGTGACCGCATCAAAGATCTGGGATATGAATTCGCTACTCGCGCCGGTGTTACCATTGGTGTGAAGGATCTGAGAATCCCTGATGCCAAGGCTGGCATGCTTGATACTGCTCACGCCGAAGTGGACGAAATCGAAAACCAGTTCCAGGACGGTATCATTACCCGTACTGAGAAATACAACAAGGTTGTTGACGTCTGGACCAAGGTCACCAATGAGATCTCCAATGAGATGATGCAGGAAGTGTCTACCGACATCCTTACCGATCCCAAAACCGGTAAGACGGAAGTCAACTCCAGCTTCAACCCGATCTACATGATGGCCACTTCCGGCGCTCGTGGTAACCAGGATCAGATGCGCCAGCTTGCTGGTATGCGTGGTCTGATGGCCAAGCCGTCTGGTGAGATTATTGAGACTCCCATTACCGCTTCCTTCCGTGAAGGTCTGTCGGTTCTGCAGTACTTTATCTCCACTCACGGTGCTCGTAAGGGTCTGGCTGATACCGCACTGAAAACTGCAAACTCCGGTTACCTGACTCGACGTCTTGTCGACGTTGTTCAGGATGTAACCGTATCTGAACTCGATTGCGGCACTGTCGATGGCCTTGAGCTTACCCACCTTATCAAGGGTGGTGAGATCAAGCAGCGTCTGGCAGAACGTGTCCACGGTCGTGTGACGATGTTTGATATATATAATGAAGATAATGGTGAGCTGATTATCCCCAGCAACACTGTGATCGATTCCGAATATGCGAAGAAACTTGACCAGTCCGGCGTGAACTCCATCACGATTCGCTCCGGTTTGACCTGTAAGTCCAAGCAGGGCATTTGTGCCATGTGTTACGGACGTGACCTCGCTCGCGGTCATCTGGTCAACGTTGGTGAGACTGTCGGTATTATCGCTGCTCAGTCCATTGGTGAGCCTGGAACCCAGCTTACCATGCGTACCTTCCACATCGGTGGTACCGCATCCAAGGAAATTGAATCGTCTGCCATTGAATCCCAGCACAACGGTCGCGTTGTCACCTCTCGTATGCGGACTGTTGTCAACTCCGAAGGGCACAAGATGGTCCTTGGTAAGAGTTGTCAGGTCGGTATCGTGGATGACCAGGGACGTGAAAGGGAAAAATACGTCCTGCCCTCCGGTGCCAGATTGCTGGTCGAAGATGGACAGGATATTAAGAAGGGTACACCGCTTGCCGATTGGGATCCGTATATGGAACCCTTCATCGTTGATGTTTCCGGTACGATTAAGTTCAAGGACATCATCGAAGGCAAGACTGTGCAGGAAGACCGTACATCAAAGGCTTCCTACACCATTATGGAATACCGGACCACGAACTATCGTCCTTCTGTCGGTATCTTCGACGAAGAGGATAATGCAGTTTGTCGTCCTGGTACTGACATTGCGGCGAACTTCGCTATGCCTGTCGGCGCTATTCTGATGATCAAGGATGGCGACACGGTTAAGGCCGGTGACGTTATCGCACGTAAGCCGCGTGAGTCTTCCAAGACCAAGGATATCGTTGGTGGTTTGCCGCGCGTTGCAGAACTCTTCGAGGTTCGCAAGCCCAAGGATATGGGGGTTGTCTCCTCCATCGATGGTATTGTCACATTCGGCCCTGAAACGAAGGGTAAGCGTAAAGTCGTAGTTACTCCTGAGATTGGTGACGCCAAGGAATTCCTGATTCCGAAAGGTAAGCACATCACTGTACAGGAGTCCGACTTCGTTGAAGCCGGTGATCTGCTGACCGAAGGCTCCCCTGAGCTGCACGATATCCTGCGTATCAAGGGTGAAAAACACCTTGCTCGCTACCTCGTTGAAGAAATCCAGGATGTTTACCGCTTCCAGGGTGTTAACATCAACGATAAGCACATCGAGATTATCGTCCGCCAGATGCTGAAGAAGGTTTCCATCCTTGAACCTGGTTCCACCTCTTTCCTTATTGGCGAGCAGGTCGACAAGCTGCGGTTCATGGAAGAGAATAACAAGGTTCTGGCTGAAGGTGGTAAGCCCGCTGTTGCCGAGACACTTGTTCTCGGTATCACTCAGGCTTCACTGTCTACCGACTCCTTCATCTCAGCTGCTTCCTTCCAGGAAACCACCAAGGTTCTGACTGAAGCTTCCCTGAAGGGTAAGTCTGATAACCTCCGTGGACTCAAGGAAAACGTAATTGTCGGTCGTCTTGTTCCGGCTGGAACAGGATTCCGTAAATACACCGATTCCGGTATTATCGTACCAGACCAGACTGAGCGTCCTGACAAGTTCCTCGAAGAATTAGAGGAAAGTCCGCTTTTGGTTGAATCGGAATAATAATAACACTATCGCAGATAGTGTCTAATTGCCTGTAAATATGGGAGAGGCCTCGCCTCTCCCATATTTTTATGTTCCAAGAGAGGCCATGTTTTTCGAAAGGGAAGGGTAAATCACTTGACAACCCGTGAACTTTTGGATTACTTGCGGTCCTCTTTGCGCATTAGTGCGCGTGGTATTGTATTAACTATTGATTGGAGGATGAATGCCTACCATTAACCAGCTCATCCGTAAGGGGCGCAAAGCGCAACTCAAACGGAAGAAGACCCCGGCACTGTTGGAATGCCCTCAGCGTCGCGGTGTTTGCACAAGGGTTTACACCACGACTCCGAAGAAGCCGAACTCCGCTCTTCGTAAAGTTGCTCGTGTCCGCCTGACCAACGGCATCGAAGTCACCGCCTACATCGGTGGTGAAGGCCACAACCTGCAGGAACACTCCGTGGTTCTTATCCGCGGCGGTCGTGTAAAAGACTTGCCCGGTGTCCGTTACCACATCGTTCGCGGCTCCCTCGACACCTCCGGTGTTGATGATCGTCGTCGTGGTCGTTCCAAGTACGGCACCAAGCGCCCGAAATAGGTTGTAGTTTTTCGTAATGCCCGGGGTGGGATGACAAAGTAGGGCGGAGGCTGCCCGAAATAATGTCCCCCCGGTGAAACTCGAAGGAGAAAAAAATGCCTCGTAAAGGACCTGTCGCCAAGCGGCAGATACTGCCGGATCCAGTTTACGGCAGCAAGCTTATTACTCGGTTCATCAACCGTCTCATGCTTGACGGTAAGAAGAACACCGCTGAAAGAATTTTTTACCAGGCTATCGAAGTCCTGGCAGACAAGACGAACGAAGATGCTCTGCGTGCATTTGAAAAATGCCTGGATAACGTTCGTCCGGCCCTGGAAGTCAAGTCCCGCCGCGTTGGTGGTGCGACCTACCAGGTACCCATGGAAGTCCGCCCGGACCGTCAGACCGCTTTGGCCATTCGTTGGCTGATCGGCTACGCACGTGGTCGCGGCGAAAAGGGCATGGTTGCCCGTCTTTCCGGCGAGCTTCTTGACGCTTTCAACAACCGTGGTGGCGCAGTCAAAAAGCGCGAAGATACCCACAAGATGGCCGAAGCCAACAAGGCTTTCGCTCACTACCGCTGGTAGTCACGGAGAAGAACAGTGCCAAGACAAGTTCCCAGAGAGAAACAACGCAATATTGGTATTATGGCCCACATCGATGCGGGCAAGACCACGACCACAGAGCGTATTCTGTTTTACACCGGTGTTTCCCACAAAATTGGTGAAACCCACGATGGTGAAGCTACCATGGACTGGATGGTCCAGGAGCAGGAGCGCGGAATCACCATTACTTCCGCAGCAACCACCTGTTTTTGGCGTGATCACCGCGTCAACATCATTGATACCCCGGGTCACGTTGACTTCACAATGGAAGTAGAACGTGCCCTGCGTGTACTTGATGGTGCCGTAGCTGTCTTCGACTCCGTTGCAGGCGTTGAGCCTCAGTCTGAAACCGTATGGCGTCAGGCTGATCGTTACAATGTTCCCCGTTTGGCCTTCGTGAACAAGATGGACCGCATCGGTGCCAACTTCTTCCGTAGCGTTGAGATGATGAAGACTCGCCTTGGAGCCAAGGCTGTTCCTCTTCAGCTGCCTATCGGTGCTGAAGATGAATTTGAAGGCGTAGTCGACCTGCTCGAAGGTAAGGCATACATCTATGATCATAAAGATCATGGTGCTAGCTTCACCACCGTCGATGTTCCTGCTGAACTGCAGGATCAATACGAAGAAATGCGCGGTGAAATGATTGAAGCCATTGCTGAGGAAGACGAAGCTCTTCTCGAAAAGTACATGGCTGATGAAGAATTGACCGCTGAAGAACTTCGTGAAGGCGTACGTAAGGCTACCATCAACCTGACCATCTGTCCGGTTTTGTGTGGTACCGCTTTCCGTAACAAAGGTGTACAGCCGCTGCTGGACGCCATTGTAGATTACCTTCCTTCTCCGCTTGATATTGATGCCATGAAAGGTGTCGATCCTTCTTCTGGAGAAGAAATCGAGTGCCCCTGTGACGATGACAAGCCGCTGGCTGCATTGTCCTTCAAGCTCATGACCGATCCGTTTGTTGGTCACTTGACCTTCCTGCGTCTTTACTCCGGTAAGATCGAATCCGGTGCCACCTTCATGAACGGTGCCACTGGCAAAAAAGAACGCATTGGTCGTCTTTTGAAAATGCACGCTAACAAGCGTGAGGAAATAAAAGAGGCATACGCCGGTGACATCGTCGCCGCTGTCGGCCTCAAAAACCTGGCAACCGGTGATACTTTGTGCGACATGAAGCACGCAGTAGTTCTCGAGTCCCTGGATATTCCGGACCCGGTCATCGAAGTTGCCATCGAACCCAAGACCAAGGCAGACCGCGATAACCTGTCCAACGCCCTCGTCAAACTCGCTAAGGAGGACCCCTCCTTCCGTGTTAAGACTGATGACGAGACTGGTCAGTGCCTGATCGCCGGAATGGGTGAGTTGCATCTCGAAATCATCGTTGACCGCCTCCTTCGGGAATTCAACGTCAACGCAAACGTGGGCGCCCCCCGTGTTGCATATCGAGAAACCATTTCCCAAGCGACCAAGGTTGATGTTAAGCATGCCAAACAGTCCGGTGGTCGTGGTCAGTATGGCCACGTTGTCCTGGAAGTCGAACCCAACAGCGAAAAAGGGTACGAGTTTGAGGACGAGATCAAGGGCGGCGTAATTCCGAAAGAATACATCCCCGCTGTTGATAAGGGTATTGTTGATGCCATGAAGAACGGTATCGTCGCCGGTTTCCCGGTTGTCGATGTCAAGGTAAAGCTCGTCTTCGGTTCCTACCACGAGGTAGACTCCAGTGAGCAAGCCTTCTACATTGCCGGTTCCATGGCTATCAAGGAAGCCTGCAGGCAAGCCAAGCCTGTGCTTCTTGAGCCTATCATGTCCGTTGAAGTCGTTACTCCGGAAGATTATCTGGGTGACGTCATGGGTGACCTTAACGGTCGTCGCGGTCGTGTCGGCGAAATGGAAGCACGCCCAGGTGTACAGGTTGTACGTTCGTTTGTGCCTCTTTCCGAAATGTTCGGATATGCAACTGACCTTCGTTCGAAGACTCAGGGCCGTGCAACTTTCACCATGCAGTTCGATCACTACGAAAGAGTGCCGAACAGCTTGGCTGAAGAGTTGATGACACAGAAAGATTAACGACGAGCCGGGATTTTACCTTCGCTTGACATTCGAAGCGTGTTGGGAGTATATCTCCCGACCGCTTCGATAATTGTGTGTCCGTTTTGTTGCGGACAGTGAAGATAGATCCTTTGAGGAGAAAGCACTATGGCTGCTTCGATGGCGAGCGATCGCATCAGAATTAAACTGAGATCATACGATTACCGTATTCTGGACAAGGCTGTCACCGAGATCGTTGACACCGCCCGGAATACTGGTGCGGCAATAGCTGGTCCTGTACCGCTGCCCACCCGCGTACATCGTACCACCATTCAGAAGTCTGTTCACGTTGACAAAAAGTCCCGTGAGCAGTTCGAAATGCGCATTCACAAGCGCCTTCTGGATATTCTTGAACCCACTCAGCAGACAGTTGACGCTCTCGGCAAGCTTTCCTTGCCCGCTGGTGTCGATGTCGAGATCAAACTCTAGGAGTACTAGTTATGGCTAAAACTCTTGGAATTCTCGGTAAGAAGCTGGGTATGACCCGTATTTTCAAAGACGATGGTACCATCTGCCCTGTGACCGTTATTGAGGCAGGTCCTTGCCCGGTTATGCAGATCAAGACATCGGACAAGGAAGGCTACAACGCCCTGCAGATCGGCTATGATGTCATCGCCGAGCGCAAGGTGAACAAGCCCATGAAGGGTCATCAGGCCAAGGCCGGCAAAGAAATGTACCGCACCCTCAAGGAATTTCCTCTTGATGCAGTGGATGAGTACGAACTCGGCCAGGACATCACTGTTGACATTTTCTCCGCCGGAGAAAAGGTCAAAGTAACCGGTACCTCCAAAGGTAAAGGTTTTCAGGGTGTCATGAAGCGTCACAACTTTGCTGGTTCCCGCGCATCTCACGGTGCGGAGAAGGTTCATCGTGTACCCGGTTCCGTTGGTAACGCAACTTTCCCGGGCCGTATCTGGAAGGGCAAGAAAATGCCCGGCCAAATGGGTAACGCCCGCGTGACCGTCAGCAACGTGGAAATCATTGATGTCAGGCCCGAGGACAACGTCCTGGTGGTCAAGGGCCAGATTCCTGGACCCACCAATGGCCTCGTGATGATCCGCAAGAACGGTTAGAGGTAGATATCATGGCAAAATTGCAAGTAGTTGATCAGAATAATACGAAAGTGGGCGATATCGAACTGGCCCCTGAGGTTTTCGAGGTTGAAGTTCAGCCTGAAATTCTCAACCTGGTTGTCCGCTCCCAGCGCGCTGCAAAGCGTCAGGGTACGCACGCAACCAAGAACCGCGCCCTTATCACGGGCGGCGGACGCAAGCCTTGGCGCCAGAAGGGCACCGGCCGCGCTCGTGCTGGTTCTTCCCGTTCGCCCCTGTGGCGTGGCGGTGCGACCACCTTCGGTCCCCAGCCCCGTGACTATTCTTTCAAAGTGAATAAAAAGGTCCGCAAGCTGGCTTTGCAGATGGCTCTTTCCTCTCGTGTTTCCGAAGAGAAACTCACAGTGGTTAAGTCCATCGAACTTGATGAGATCAAGACCAAGGCTTTCGCAGCAGTTGCTGAAAAGCTCGGTCTCGGAAAAACCCTCATCGTGGCAAAAGACGCTGACGAAAAGCTGGTACTTTCCGCACGGAACATGCCTCACGTCAAAGTGATCGAAGCCGCTAAGCTGAATGTTTACGACGTGCTGCTGTACCCTGAGCTGGTTATGCTCGAGGCTGCCGCCCAAGACGTTCAAGAGAGGTTGAAGTAATGGATTATTCCCAAGTTTTGCTTAAGCCCGTTGTGTCTGAAAAGGCCAACGACGCTAAGGAGCAGTCCAATCACGTCACCTTCTTCGTCCACCCTGATTCCAATAAAATCGAGGTGAAGAAGGCAGTTGAGGCAGCGTTTGACGTTAAGGTCGAGTCCGTTAACATCATTCGTAAAAAAGCCATGCCGCGCAAGCGCTTCGGTCGTGTCACCGGTCGTATCCCCGGTTACAAGAAGGCCTATGTGAAGCTCGTGGAAGGCGATAAGATCGAAATCTTCGAAGGAGTGTAACAAATGGCAACCCGTAAGCTGAAGCCTACTTCTCCGGGCCGCCGGTTCCAGACGATCTCGGATTTTGCCGAGATCACCCGGACCACTCCCGAGAAGTCTCTGACCAAAGGCCTGACCAAGAAGGCCGGTCGCAATAACAATGGTCGCGTAACCATGCGCCGTCGTGGTGGTGGGCACAAAACTCTGTACCGTATCATCGATTTCAAGCGTAACAAGATTGGCGTTCCGGCCAAGGTTGCTGAGATCGAATACGATCCGAACCGCAGTGCTCGCATCGCACTCCTGCATTATGCAGATGGTGAAAAACGTTACATTCTGGCTCCTGTTGGTCTCAATCAGGGAGACCGCATTCTTGCTGGTGAAGGTGCTGACATCAAGCCCGGCAACGCAATGCAGCTCTCTCAGGTTCCGACTGGTACCGTCGTTCACAACATTGAGCTGCATCCTGGAAAGGGTGGTCAGTTCTGTCGTGCAGCCGGCACCTACGCTCAGTTGGTAGCTAAAGAAGGCAAATACGCACTCCTGCGCATGCCTTCCGGCGAAGTCCGCAAGGTCCTCGTCACCTGCTGCGCAACTATCGGCCAGGTTGGTAACATTCATCACGAAAGTATTAAGATCGGTAAAGCCGGACGTGCTCGTTGGCTTGGCCGTCGCCCGAAGGTTCGAGGCGTTGCAATGAACCCGATCGATCACCCGCTTGGTGGTGGTGAGGGTCGTAGCTCTGGTGGTCGTCACCCGGTTTCTCCGTGGGGCGTACCTGCTAAGGGTTACAAGACTCGCAACAAGAAGAAAGCTTCTTCGAAGCTCATCGTCAAACGCCGCGGCCAGAAGTAGGAGTATAACTAATGCCTAGATCTCTTAAGAAAGGCCCGTTCATTGACGGCCACCTTATGAAGAAAGTCGAAGCCGCTGCTGAAAATCAGGATCGCCGTGTCATCAAGACTTGGTCGCGCCGCTCCACGATTTTCCCTGAGATGGTCGGTATGACCTTCGCTGTTCACAATGGACGCAAGTTCATCCCGGTTTTCGTGACCGAAAATATGGTCGGTCACAAATTAGGTGAGTTTTCGCCCACCCGTACCTACTTCGGCCACGCTGCCGACAAGAAGAAGTAGGGGAGGACATTATGGAAGCTAAAGCAGTAGCTAAATACATTCGTGTATCTCCGCGCAAGACCCGCCTTGTCGCTGATAACATCAAGGGTAAAGGCGTTGAGGATGCCCTCAACATTCTTCGGTTCACCCCGAAAAAGTCTGCCCAGATTCTCAGCAAGGTGCTGTATTCTGCCATTTCCAATGCAGAACAGATGCCCGGAGTTGATGTTGACTCTCTGATCGTTGATTCGGTCACAGTCAACGAAGGACCGACTTGGAAACGTATCCAGCCGCGTGCCATGGGCCGCGCCTATCGTATCCGCAAGCGTACCAGCCACATCACCATCGTGGTGAAGGAGCAATAGTATGGGACAGAAAGTACATCCTTACGGTTTTCGTCTTGGTTATAACAAGAACTGGGTGTCCCGCTGGTACAGCAAGAAGGATTACCCGGCATTCGTTCTCCAGGACGATCAAATCCGCAAATTCGTAAAGAAGAAACTTTACCAAGCCGGTATTGCACGTCTCGAAATCGAACGTGCCGGCGGTAAAATTCGACTGATCATCCACACCGCACGTCCCGGTATCGTTATCGGACGCAAGGGTGTTGAGATAGAAAAGCTGCGCGAAGAACTCCGCAGCAAGTTTCAAACCGAATTCACCATTGAGGTCAACGAGATCCGTCGACCGGAGGTTGAAGCTCAGCTCGTAGCTGAGAACATTGCCCAACAACTCGAACGTCGTATTGCCTTCCGCCGTGCCATGAAGCGCACGGTGGGCCTTGCCAGGAAATTCGGCGCCGAGGGTATCAAAGTCGCATGTGCCGGTCGTTTGGCCGGAGCTGAAATTGCACGCGGCGAATGGTATCGTGATGGGCGTGTGCCCCTGCACACCCTTCGTGCCGATATCGACTACGGTTTTGCCGAAGCAGCTACCACCTACGGCGTAATCGGTGTCAAGGTCTGGATCTTCAAGGGTGAGATTCTTGACAAAGAGGTTGAACAGTAATGCTTGCTCCAAAAAGAGTTAAATTCAGAAAGCGGCAAAAAGGCCGCCTCAGAGGCAAGGCCCAACGGGGTAACAGCGTGTCCTTCGGCGAAATCGGCCTGAAGGCATTGGAGCATGGAAAGATCACCAGCCAGCAAATCGAATCCGCTCGTGTCGCCATCATGCGTCACATCAAGCGTGGTGGTAAGGTCTGGATCCGTATCTTCCCTGATTTCCCCGTCACATCCAAGCCCGCGGAAGTCCGCATGGGTAAAGGTAAAGGTGCTCCCGAAGGTTGGGTTGCACCGGTGAAACCGGGTCGTATCATGTACGAAGTCAAAGGTGTTGACATTAACCTTGCTAAGGAAGCTCTCAAGCGTGCTTCCTACAAGCTGCCCATCAAAACGGCCATCGTCGTTAAGGAGGGTGCGTAAATGCTGACTACTAAAGAACTTCGTGAACTGGATGACGCCGCTCTCAGCGAGAAGCTTGTTGATACCCGCAAGGAGTTGTTCTCCATGCGCTTCAAGCATGCTACCGCTCAGTTGGAAAATACCAAGGCTCTCAGCGGCGCCAAAAAGACTATCGCCCGTATCCTGACTATTCAGAAGGAACGACAGGGAGCGTAGAGAAATGGCTGAGTTCAAATACAAAGGCAACAGGCGTGTGCTCACCGGCCTGGTCGTCTCCGACAAAGCCGACAAGACAATTGTCGTCCGCGTCGAGACCCTGGTCAAGCACCCGCTGCTGAAGAAGTATATTCGTCGCCGCAAGAAGTTCATGGCCCATGATCCGGCTAATGACTGCGGTGTTGGCGATAAGGTGCAGATTGTCGAATCGAGGCCCATGTCCAAGCGTAAGCGCTGGCACCTGGTGCAGATCCTCGAAAAGGCCGTCTAAGGGTTAGGAGGAAATCAAATGATACAGGTTGAATCCAAACTCGACGTGGCTGACAACTCCGGGGCCAAGAAGGTCCAGTGCATCAAGGTGCTTGGTGGATCCAAGCGCCGTTACGCCAGCGTCGGTGACATCGTAGTAGTATCCGTCAAGGAAGCCATGCCTCACTCCAAAGTGAAGAAAGGCTCCGTCATGAAGGCGGTTGTTGTTCGCACCAAAAAGGAAATCGGTCGTCCCGATGGTTCCTACATTAAGTTCGACAACAATTCGGCTGTTTTGCTTAACAACAACATGGAGCCTGTAGGTACCCGTATTTTCGGACCTGTTGCTCGTGAGTTGCGTGCGGCCGGCTTCATGAAGATCGTTTCCCTCGCTCCTGAGGTCCTGTAAGAGGATATGATGATGAAGACGAAGATTCGTAAAGACGACAAAGTCATGGTCATCGCCGGTAAGGACAAGGGAAAGGTTGGCAAGGTTCTCAAGATTCTGACCAAAAAAGACAAACTCCTCGTTGAGAAAGTCAATATGGTTCAGCGTCATACCAAGGCCAATCCCTATGCCCAGCAGCCTGGCGGGATCATCGAGAAGGAAGCCCCGATTCATGTATCCAATGTGGCCGTTGTATGCGATGCATGCACCAAGCCCACGCGGATCGGGTACAAGAAGACTGAAGACGGGAAGAAAGTTCGCTTCTGCAAGAAGTGCAACGAGATCTTCAAATAGGAATCAGTATGACACGTCTCGAAAGTGTATATAAAGAAAAAGTAGTCCCTGAGCTTCAGAAGGAGTTCGGCTACAGTTCAGCAATGGAGATCCCACGTTTGGTGAAGGTCTCCCTGAACATCGGTCTCGGTGAAGCTTCGCAGAACAGCAAGCTCATCGAGCCCGCTGTAGCGGAACTGACCGCAATCGCCGGTCAGAAAGCTGTTATCACCAAAGCCAAGAAGTCCATCGCTCAGTTCAAGCTGCGTGAAGGTATGCCGATTGGTACGCGTGTAACGCTTCGCGGCGAACGCATGTGGGACTTTTACGATAGGCTCGTGTCTTTCGCGCTGCCCAGAGTCCGTGACTTCCGCGGCGTTCCCGATCGTGGTTTCGACGGTCGCGGCAACTTTACTCTCGGCATCAAGGAACACACCATTTTCCCTGAGCTCGAAATCGATAAGGTTGATTTAGTGAAGGGCATGAACGTGACCATCGTCACGACCGCAAAAACTGACAAGGAAGGCAAGATGCTTCTTGATCTCCTTGGCATGCCCTTTAAGAAATAGGAGGACGGAAAGTGGCCAAAACAAGCATTCGCGTTAAGGCTCGCCGCAAACCCAAGTTCAAGGTTCGCGCCTACAATCGTTGCCCGATTTGTGGCCGTCCTCGTGCTTTTCTGAGGCGTTACGGTATCTGCCGTATTTGCTTCCGCAACAAAGCTCTTGCCGGGGAACTTCCTGGCGTCCGCAAGGCGAGCTGGTAATTAAGGAGAAATGAAATGGCTGTTGTTGATCCTGTAGCCGACATGTTGACCCGCATCCGGAATGCGTACGGTGCATATCATACCGATGTTGCCGTCCCCGCTTCCAAGATGAAAGCTTCTATTGCGGGTATCCTGAAGGAAGAAGGTTATATCACCGACTACGCTGTCGAGGACAGGGACATCAGTATTACCCTCAAATACGCCAATGGCAAACCGCTTATCACTGGTCTGAAAAAGATCAGCAAGCCGGGTCGTCGCGTATATGTTGGTGCAGCTGATATCCCCCGAGTCCAGAACGGTATCGGTATTTGTATCGTGTCCACCTCAAAGGGGCTGCTCGAAGGTGCCAAGGCCAAAGAGGCCAAAATTGGCGGCGAGCTTCTGGCCGAAATCTGGTAGAGAGGTTCCAAATGTCTCGTATAGGAAAAAATCCCATCGACATCCCTGCGGGTGTCGAGGTATCCGTCGGAGCCTCCGAGATCCAGGTCAAAGGTCCGAAAGGTTCTTTGACTACTCCGGTTCATGAAACCGTTGAGTACAAGGTCGAGGATGGCAAGGTTTATATCACTCGCACTAACGATTCCCGCAATGCTCGTGGTCAGCACGGCCTGCGTCGAACCCTGCTCGCTAACTGCGTTGAAGGCGTATCCAAAGGATATACCAAGGGTTTGGAAGTCATTGGTGTTGGATACAAGGTGTCCGTTCAGGGCAAGAAAGTCGTTTTGAACGTTGGATATTCTCATCCCGTTGAATTCGATCTGCCCGCCGGTATCGATGCTAAGGCGGAAGGCATTAAGCTGACCATCGAAGGCATTGATAAGCAGCTTGTCGGTGAAGTCGCGGCTCAGATTCGTCGCGTACGTCCGCCCGAACCTTACAAGGGTAAAGGCATTAAGTACGCTGAAGAAGTCATTCGCCGCAAGGCCGGTAAGTCCGGTTCCAAGTAGGGGGAGTAGCCATGAGTAAAAGCAAGAATGCAAAGCGGCTTACTCGTAAGCCCCGCATCAGAAAAAAGGTCTCCGGTACTGAAGCACGACCCCGTTTGGTCGTCTTCCGCTCCAACCAGCATCTTTATGCTCAGTTGGTTGATGATGTAAACGGTGTGACTCTCGCTTCTTCCAGCACTCAGGTGTTGGCTAAGGAAGGCGAGTCTCTGAAAGCTAACAAAGAATCCGCAGCCAAAGTCGGTAAAGACATTGCTGCGAAGGCTTTGGAGAACAAGATCGAAACCGTCGTCTTTGACCGGAATGGTTATATCTATCACGGCAAGATTAAATCCCTTGCCGACGGTGCCCGCGAGGGCGGGCTGAAATTCTAGGCAGCTAGGAAAGTACAATGGAACAAAATGAAAGTGGACTGATCGAAAAAATCGTCTACCTCAATCGCGTCGCCAAAGTTGTTAAGGGTGGCCGCCGTTTCAGCTTCAGCTGCCTGGTGGTCGTCGGTGACGGTGAAGGTGGGGTAGGCTACGGACTGGGTAAGGCCAACGAAGTGCCTGAAGCCATCCGTAAGGCTAGCGAGCGTGCTAAAAAGAACATGATCCAGGTTCCTCTTCTTGATGGCACTTTGCCGTATGAAGTACTGGGTCGCTACGGTGCTGGCCGCGTTATGCTCAAGCCTGCATCCCGTGGTACCGGTATCATCGCCGGTGGTCCTGTGCGCGCGATCATGGAAGCCGTAGGCGTTCATGACATCCTGACCAAAGCAATTGGTACCAACAACCCGCATAACGTGTTGCGTGCTACCATTGCCGGTCTCGAATCCCTGCGTAGTGCCGAGGATGTTTCCGCTCTTCGCGGTGTCCCGGTTTCTACGCCGAGAAAGTAGAGGAGATCGCCGTGTTGAAAGTAAAACAGATTAAAAGCAAAATTGCCTGCAAGCCTGACCAGGTGAAAACCCTGGCAGCGCTTGGTTTGCGCAAGATCGGACAGATCAAGGAACACGACGACAACGCTGTCATTCGTGGAATGATCTATAAGGTCAGACACTTGGTGGAGGTAGTTGAATCATGAGACTTCATGAACTCTATGCTTTCCCGGAAGAGTATAAGAATCGCCGTCGTATAGGCCGTGGTTCTGGTTCTGGCTGGGGTAAGACCTCCGCAAAGGGCCACAAGGGTCAGAATTCTCGCTCCGGTGGCGGCGTTCGTCCCGGGTTTGAGGGTGGACAGATGCCTCTGGCGCGTCGTCTTCCCAAGCGTGGCTTCAAAAATCCCTTCCGTGTGGAATACGAAGCTGTTAACGTTGGCCAGTTGATCAGCATGTTTGAAGGCAAGGATGAAATCACCCTTGCTGACATCTATGATCGTGGAGTTGCCAAAGAAGGCGCTCCGGTCAAGGTTCTCGGAACCGGTGAAGTGGAAAAAGCTGTCACCATTGAAGCACATCGCTTCAGTGCATCCGCAGCTGAGAAGATTGCCAAGGCCGGCGGTAACGCCAAGGCCATTGAAGGCTAACCTTATAGGGTATCGGAAGGGTTATTGTGGCGATGTCAGGAGTTGAGAATCTTGCCCGATTACCAGAGCTGAAGAAAAAACTGCTCTGGACGTTCGCACTGCTTGCTGTCTACCGGATCGGCATTCACATTCCCATTCCTGGGGTCGACAGTGCAGCGCTTGCCGAGTTTTTCGCCCAAGCGCAGAACACACTCTTCGGGATATTCGATATGTTCTCGGGCGGTGGACTGTCCAACATGTCCATCTTCGCCCTGGGTATTATGCCATACATCTCGGCTTCAATTATCCTTCAGCTCCTGACCGTCGTGTCTCCCGAGTTGAAGCGTCTTCAGAAAGAAGAAGGCGAAGCCGGTAGAAAGAAAATAACTCAGTACACCAGATACGGAACCGTGCTCATTACCGTGGTGCAAGGCTTTGCCATTGCATCCGGTCTTGAGTCGGCTGCGAGCCCCACTGGGGCTCCCATGGTCCTGATTCCTGGTTGGGGTTTCAAGTTGATGACCATCTTGACCCTGACTGCAGGTACCGTGTTTCTGATGTGGCTGGGTGAACAGCTGACAGAAAAGGGAATTGGGAACGGTATTTCTCTCATCATTTACGCAGGTATTATCGCCGGACTTCCTTCGGCAGTAGTTAATACTGTACAGTTGATGACCGTGGGAGAAATCACCCTGTTTGTCCTTCTTTTCATTGTATTATTCATGATTGCCACATTGGCATTCATCGTATTCATGGAACGTGGACAACGCAGAATTCCCATTCACTATGCTAAACGTCAGCAAGGACGACGCATGTTTGGAGGCCAGACCACACATCTGCCTCTGAAGATCAATACCGCGGGTGTTATTCCCCCGATTTTTGCATCGTCCATCCTTATGTTCCCCGCTACCCTCGCACAGTTTTCCAACGTGCAGTGGTTGCAGGACATCTCGGCTTTCATGAGCCCTGATTCCATCGTGTACAACTTGTTGTTCATCGGAATCATCATATTCTTCTGTTATTTCTACACTGCGATCATGTTTGATCCCAAAGGAATCTCAGAAAATATTCAGAAGCAGGGTGGTTTTATCCCAGGCATTCGTCCTGGCGCCAGAACTCGTGAGTACATTGATCGCGTACTGGCACGTATCACTCTGTGGGGTGCATTCTATGTGTCCCTTGTTTGTGTAGTTCCTATGTTCCTGATCTCAAACTTCGGTGTTCCGTTTTACTTCGGTGGAACTTCATTGTTGATTGTCGTAGGCGTTGCTATGGACTTCATGGGACAGATCGAGTCTTATCTGATTTCGCGTCAGTACGAAGGCTTGATGGGTAAAGCCGGAAAAGGTAGGTAGCCTTGAAGAAGTTCAGGGGTGTCTTCCTAAAGAATGATAAAGAGATTGGCCTCATGCGTGAGGCCAATCGTATTGTTTCCCGAATCCTCGATGAACTCGGTGAAAACGTCAAACCTGGCGTTCCCACTATTCTCTTCGAGGAGATTTGCCAGGCTCGCTGCAAAGAATTAAATGTACGGCCTGCCTTCATGGGGTATCAGGGTTTTCCCTTTGCTCTGTGTTGTTCTGTTAATGAAGAAATTGTTCATGGCTTCCCTTCCAAAGAACGCATCCTTCAAGAGGGTGACATTGTCAGTTTTGACATGGGAGTTGTGTACAAAGGATTTTTTGGAGACTCTGCCAGAACTTTTGCCGTAGGTAATGTTTCTCCAGAAACAAAAAAACTCATGGACGTAACCCGTGAGTCGCTTTACAAGGGTATCGAACAAGCCGTACCTGGTAACAACTTGTATGACATTTCCGCGGCAATCCAGTCATATGTTGAAGGTTTCGGTTTCGGTATTGTCCGTCGTTTTGTCGGGCATGGGATTGGCAGTCATTTACATGAAAAGCCTGAAATCCCTAACTTCATTCCCAAGGGCATGTCCGGCGTTCCTCTCAAGGCCGGAATGGTGCTTGCCATAGAGCCGATGGTCACTGTTGGGAGCTATGAAGTTGAAGTGCTTGATGATAATTGGACTGCTGTTACTAAAGACAGGAAACTGTCAGCTCATTTTGAGCACTCTGTAGCAGTTACAAGTGACGGCCCCAGGATATTGAGCTTGTCTGATTAACCACTTGGCTGGTGCAAAACAGACTTGCACTTTATCGGAAATCGCTGTATGAGATACAGCTTCGTTTAAAAGGCCACCCCATTTGGGGTATTGGCATTATTGTTATTTAGACAGTTTGGAGACGGTCATGAAAGTCAGACCTTCTGTTAAGAAAATGTGTCCCAAGTGCAAAGTAATCAGGCGCAACGGTGTGCTGCGGGTTATCTGTGACAACCCGCGTCACAAGCAGCGTCAAGGATAAAGGGTAATAACTATGGCACGTATAGCTGGTGTTGATCTGCCGAGAAATAAGCGCATGGATGTTGCGCTGACCTACATTTACGGCATCGGCCGGACCATGGCCCTGCAGATTCTCAATGATACTAAAATCGATTGGCAGACCAACAGTGACAACCTCACTGCTGATGAAGTCAACGCGATTCGTAACGAGATTGAAAACAACTACAAAGTTGAAGGTGACCTCCGTCGTGAGATTACCGGCAACATCAAGCGACTGATGGACATCGGCTGTTATCGCGGCCTGCGTCATCGTCGTGGACTGCCCGTTCGCGGTCAGAAATCCAAAACCAACGCTCGTACCCGTAAGGGGCCTCGCCGTTCCGTCATGGGACGCAAGAAGAAATAGCGTCGGTACCTACAGACAATTCACGTAGCTTTTAGAAATGAGTTACGTATGTTTAGACTTTTATTAAACGGAGATTTAGGCCATGGCTAGACCTCGTCGAGCTGGGAAGAAAAAAGAGAAAAAGAACATTCCCGTAGGCATTGCTCACGTTAAAGCCACGTTCAATAATACGATCGTGACCTTCACTGACGTTAAGGGCAATGTTGTCAGCTGGGCTTCCGCAGGCGCTCATTTCAAGGGTTCCCGCAAGTCCACCCCGTTTGCAGCGCAGATGGCTGCCGAATCCGCTGCCAAGCGTGCTCAGGATTCCGGAATGCGTACAGTTGGTATTTACGTCAAGGGCCCCGGCTCTGGTCGTGAAGCCGCAATGCGCGCCATTAACAACGCTGGCTTCAAGGTGACCTTTATTCGCGATATCACACCGATTCCGCATAATGGTTGCCGTCCGCCCAAACGCCGCAGGGTCTAATTAAGGAGAAGTATCGTGGCAAGATATACTCAAGCTAAATGCAAGCTGTGCCGTCGCGAGGGAGAGAAACTCTTCCTGAAGGGCGACCGCTGCTACACTGATAAATGCGCTTATGAAAAGCGTCCGTACCCTCCGGGACACTCCGGTCGCATGCGTCACAAAATGAGTGACTACGCAATCCAGCTTCGTGAGAAGCAGAAAGTGCGTCGCATGTATGGAGTTCTCGAAGGACAGTTCCGTGATTACTACCATCGTGCCGACGGCATGAAGGGTGTAACCGGTCATAACCTGTTGATGCTCCTCGAGCGCCGACTGGACAACGTGATTTTCCGTCTTGGTTTTGCTAATTCCCGTGATCAGGCTCGTCAGCTTGTACGTCATGGTATTTTCATGCTGAACGGCCGTCGCGTAAACGTCCCTTCCATGCAGGTTAAGCCCGAAGACGTTATCGAGGTCCGTGAAGAAGCTCGCAAGATCCCTGTCATTGGTGAGGCCCAGGAAGTTATCGCTCGTCGCGGTTGCCCTGAATGGCTCGAATCCGATGGTCCCAACTTCAAGGGTACTGTCAAGGCTATGCCTAGCCGGGAAGACATTCAGTTCCCGATCAACGAGCAGCTCATCGTCGAATTGTACTCCAAGTAAATAGGGGACTTCATGCTTATTGAGAACGGCGACAAATTAATCAACACCCGCAACTGGAGTGAACTGGTCAAACCTGAAAAGCTCACCCGTGACCCAAAGTCCGGTGAGAATTACGGCAAGTTCATCTGTGAACCCCTTGAGCGCGGTTATGCTACTACCATTGGTAATGCCATGCGCCGGGTCCTTCTGTCCTCTATGCAGGGGTGTGCCATTGTTGCCGCCTCTATTGAGGGCGTGCAGCATGAGTTCACCACACTTCCTGGTGTGCTCGAAGATATGACCGAGGTCGTATTGAACCTGAAGCAGGTTCGTATAGCTATGACCACTGATGAGCCTCAGCGTTTGGTTCTCGAAGCCAACAAAAAAGGCCCGGTCACAGCGAGCATGATTCAGGAGAATCAGAATGCAAAGGTTCTGAACTCCGATCAGCTTATTGCCACTCTCACTGAAGATCGTCCGTTCAAAATGGAGATCGAAGTGCGCATGGGCAAAGGTTACGTCCCCGCTGACATGCATGAAGGTTTGACCGATGAGATCGGTTCCATGATCCTTGATGCGAGCTACTCTCCTGTAAAGAAAGTAGCTTACTCTGTGGAGCAGGCTCGTGTCGGTCAGATGACGAACTATGATAAACTCATCCTTGAAGTCTGGACCGACGGTTCCGTGACTCCAGAGGATGCCTGTGCATACAGTGCCAAGATCCTGAAAGATCAACTCTCTGTGTTCATTAACTTCGATGAGCTGTCTTCCGAAGCCCAAGAGGAAGAAGAAGATTCCATCGATCTGAACCCCAATCTCTTCAAGTCCATTGATGAGCTCGAACTCTCTGTTCGAGCAACCAATTGCTTGAAGGCTGCCAACATTCAGTTGGTGGGAGAGTTGGTCCAGCGTACAGAACAGGCCATGCTGAAGACCAAGAACTTCGGTCGTAAGTCTCTTGATGAGATTCGTCGAGTCTTGGATGGAATGCAGCTTAAGTTCGGTATGACCGTTGAGGATTTTGACAAGAAATACCAGGAATGGTTGAAGAGGAAAGAGAAAAATGAGGCATAGAAAGTCCGGTCGTAAACTGAATCGGTCCAATACTCACCGCGCTGCCATGTTCAAAAACATGGCCCGCGCGCTCATGACCTACGAGCAGATCCGAACCACTGAAGCCAAAGCTAAAGAACTGCGTCGCATTGTTGACAAGCTCATCACGCTGGCTCTTCGCAATGACCTGCACACCCGCCGCCAGGCTTACAAAGTCCTTGGTAGCCATCAGATGGTGCAGCGTTTGTTTGACGAAATCGGTCCTCGCTTTGAAGGCGGAACCGGTGGGTATACTCGTATTATCAAGCTCGCTCAGCCCCGCAAAGGCGATTGCGCTCCGATGGTCATTATCGAACTGACCAAAAAGGCTCAAGCCGAAGCTCCTGTCGAAGAAGCTCCTGAAGCTCCTAAGACTGAAGAGAAGGGCGAAGAATAAGTCATTAAGGCGGACGGTAACGTCCGCCTTTTTTTGCTTATAGCTATCGATCTTTTCAATAGGTTAAATCGAGTGGTATATGGATATTCGAAAGTTAGATGCTTTTTGTAAAGTGTATGAGATGCAGAACTTTTCCAAAGCCGGAGAAGTCATGTTTTTATCTCAGCCAACTATCAGTTCCCATGTGGCAAACCTTGAAGAGCAGCTTGGTGTACGACTTTTTGATCGTTTAGGGAGAAAAGTCATTCCAACCCAGGCTGGCCATGTCTTGTATCGTGGGGCAGTTGCGATATTTGAGAATCTTGATCAGGCAAAGGCTTCTATTGAGTTGCTTCGAGATAAGGTAGTGGGTGAACTAATAATTGGTTGTAGCACTATCCCGTCGTTGACTATAGTTCCTGATGTGCTTTCAGGATTCTCTGCAAAGTATCCTGATGTATCTTTTTCCATCAACACGTTGGATTCCAGTGAAATCATGAAACGTGTTTCTGATGGCGAGTTTCCCGTTGGCATAGTTGGGCAAGAACCTGACGATGACCAACTTGAGTCTTATTTGATGTCAGAAGATGAAGTCGTGGTCGTAGCTTCTCCTAACGCGCCTTGGAGCGATTCCGGTACAGTCTCCCTTGATGCGCTTACCGCAATGCCCTGGGTGATGCGAGAAAAAGGATCTGGCACACGTAATGTCCTGGAGAATGCTTTGATTAAAGCGGGGATGACCCTCAAGGATCTGAACATACGCTGTCAGGTTAATGGGACCTGCGAAACAATCGCACACACTATTAACGGGGTTGGTGTCAGCATAACTTCCTTGGCAGCTTCAAAGCACTTGATCGATTCTGGAAGATTGATACGGTTACAAGTGCCGGAACTCGAAGGTCAGCGACAATTTTATTTAATCTACCACCATGGTAGACACATGTTTCCAGCTCTTAAAACGTTTATTGAGTACATCAAGAATTAAAAAAAGCCCGGTAATCCGGGCTTTTTTTGATTATAAGGACAGGAAGTCCATCGGTGGAATCTTTTCCAATAATCCATTTCTTTTAAGATAGTGGCAGAATTCAGTGAGTCCTTTTAGTTCCTGCTCTCCAAACTCGTACACAAGGCCGTCGAAGTAGGAACACATTTCTGTTTGATTCAAGCAACTGCTTTCGGAGGCTAGCAAACAGATATCGCGAATATTCTCTTCACCCCACAACCTAGCTTCGACCAACTTTTTACATCCCTCAACCGTAGCCGATGGGTTCTCTTCAAAGCTGGATCGTTGTGCGATCCACACACCAAAAATGAAGGGCAGCCCCGTCAATTCGCGCCAAGCCTCGCCCAAGTCCACTCTGTGAGGGAAAGAAGGGTGGTAACGAAGGTTCAGCGCTTCGTCACCTATAGCCAATATTGCATCAAACTCGTTACCTGATTCCAGTTGGCTCGTCGCATCGCCCGTTACAAAATTTGGAGACACTTTCCATAGTTCAGCCAGCAACACCTTCAGGAGAGCCGCCGAAGTGTGGGTTTGGGAGCTGACAAGAATTGTCTTATTCTCCAATTCTTCGACAGGATATTTGCTCAAAAGCAGGACGGACTGAACCGGCCCTCTGCTTCCGATTGCTATGTTGGGTACCAGCAGGTATTTTTCTGGATGGCGTGCATATTCAATGCTGGATGCTGCTGATATATCGAGTTCGCCGGCGTCCATGAGCTTGTTCAACTCTGAAGGCGGTCCACTGACTATTTCAAAGTCATGATCAATCAACCCGTTTTCAATTGGGCGATATATTGGAAGCACATTAAGGTAGCTGATTTTGCCAAGCCTAAGAGACATCTATTTCGCCTCCAGAGGGGGTGTAATCCATAGTGCGTTGTTGCGGGGCGAACCCTGCGTCAATGACCAGTCTGTGGATTTCCTCTTTTGACAGCCTGAAGGCTACCCCAGCAGCTTTTACGACGTTTTCTTCGATCATGGTCGACCCAAAGTCGTTCCCTCCGAAATAGAGGGCGAGTTGCGCGATTTTCGGACCCATTGTTACCCATGACACTTGAATGTTGTCGATGTTATCCAAAACGATTCGCGAAACAGCCAGCGTTCTGAGGTACTCGGTGCTGGTCAGTTTTCTGCACTCTGGAAGCTCGGTATAATCAGGCTGAAATGTCCAGGGAATGAATGCGGTAAACCCACTTGTACGGTCCTGGGTCTCACGAACGGCAAAGAGGTGCTCCAAACGTTGCTCGGGAGTTTCCTTATGCCCAAACATCATGGTGGCAGTTGTGCGCAATCCCTGGTTGTGAGCCTCTTCCATGACGCCAAGCCACTGGTCGGCTGGGCACTTGTTGGGGGCGACTTCGGAACGCACTTCATCGACCAGAATCTCAGCACCGCCACCAGGGATCGAATCCAGTCCGGCGTTGCGAAGTCTCGAAATCACTTCAGCGACGGGAATCTGTTCCAATTCGCTCCAAAAAACGACTTCGGGCGGAGAAAAAGCATGAATATGGATATTGTAATTCGATTTGATATGACGCAGCATATCTTCGTACCAGGAAAGTGGCAGGTCGGGGTGGTGTCCACCCTGCATGAGGATTTGCGTGCCGCCCAGTTCTATGGTCTCGGCTATTTTCTGGCCAATTTCTTCATAGCTCAGCACGTAGCCGCCATCCTGATCCGGCTCCTTGTAGAAAGCGCAGAACTTGCAACAACACACGCAAATATTTGAGTAGTTGATGTTTCTGTCGATCACATACGTGACGGTTGGTTCAGGATGTTTACGAAGGCGAATCTGATGTGCCAGATAGCCCAGATCGTAAAAATCAGCCTCATTATACAGTGTACGAGCTTCATCAAAGCCAATGCGCTCGCCGTTCAAAATCTTTTGGTAAATTGATTGAAGGTTCATGACTACACCTCGTTGAAGAAGCCATCTCGTTCCACAGGGGTGCAGCCACACCCGCGGATCATGTCTTGCAGTTCTGTGTGGCTCAGCCCCTGCTCACTGGTCGCCCCGGCTTCATGGCCGATTTTCTCTTCGACAACCGTTCCGTCGAAATCATCCGCTCCGAACTTGAGGGCGGCCTGTGCTTGTTTCACTCCAAGCATGACCCAATACGCTTTGATGTGAGGAATATTGTCGAGCATCAGTCTGCTGATGGCGATGGTGCGAAGCTCTTCCAGCCCGGTTAAAGGCTTCTCGATGGTCAGTTGGCTGTTTTCAGTGAGAAAGGGGAGAGGAATAAAACAGGTGTAGCCACCGCCTCGGTCCTGCGATTCCCTCAGTCGAATGAGATGGTCGAGTCGGTCTTCCTGCGATTCAATATGCCCGAAAAGCATCGTGCAGTTGGTTTTCATTCCGATGGAATGAGCTTCCTCGTGAGCAGCGAGCCATTCATCGGCAGTAGACTTACGTGGGCAAATCTGGCTTCGAACGGATTCTGCAAATATCTCAGCTCCGCCACCTGGCAGCATGTCGAGACCGGCAGCATGTAGTCGGGTGAGTACATCAAGCGTGGTAGTGTTTTCAAGCCGAGCAAAATGAGCAATTTCAACGGCAGTAAAGCACTTGAGAACCACTTCGGGGAATCGGTCTTTCACGGAAGACATGACATCTTCGAAATAGGAGAGAGGTAGCTTGGGGTGACACCCGCCAACGATATGGATTTCACGAGGGCTTAAGGCTGCCCCTTCGATCTTGGCAAGGATATCTTCTTTGGTAAGGACGAACGTACCATCCTGTCCTTCTTCGCGCTGGTAGGCACAAAAAACACATCCGTTGATGCAGACATTGGTATAGTTCACATGCTGATTCACAACATAGTAAGCTTTGTTGTCATGTAATCGGGTCCGAACTTTGTGTGCCAGGGCGCCAACAGCCAGCGGCTCAGGACATTCAAACAGTGTGACGCCGTCTTCAAAAGACAGGCGTTCACCTGCTTCAACTTTGCCATGAATTTCCTTGAGACCCATGTTGGCGAAGTAATCGTTACTCAGCAGTTGCATTGATATATCTCCTACGATGACGTGTTGCCTAAACCATGGCGTAGAAAATCCGTCATGGCCCTGGCTTTGTCTTTCAAACGTTGTTTTTCTGGTTCAATCCCTTTGTCCAGCGAAGGGACTGCATGGTTTTGCAGAAAACGATCAAGGACCGAGTGAAGGATGAAAACGGTTTCATCAACATCCAACTCAGGCCGCATTTGCCCGCTTTCAATGCCGTTTTGAACCAGTTGACGTAAATACTTTGCATGTGCACCCCGGATCTCCCCAAGGAAATGATCGCGCATGGGAAAGTGCTCGTTAAACAGCATCTTGAGGTAGATACTATAGAGGTGCGGGTGCGAATCGATGAATGCGGCACTGGCAAGGAAGCTGTTTTCGATGCGTTGAAAAAAATCCTTACCTGACGTGTCACGAATGGCTTTCAGTGGTCTTTTGAATTCGGCAAGGGCTTGTCCGAAAAGGTATTCAAATAATCCTTTCTTATTCCCGAAATATTTGAACAATGACCCCTTGGCAATACCGAGTCGTTTGACCATACGATTGATGCTGGCCTGTTCATACCCGTGGTCAGCAAATTCTCGTGTTGCTTCCTGCAAAACACGGTCTCGTTTTTCTTCAGGAAGATTGTCAAAAGTGGGTTGTACGCGGGACATGTTTTCTTGCTCTTTAAAATGCCTTATTGTAATGGTGACCAGGTGGTCATTAGATGTATAGGCAGTGAGCTTCTCTGTCAATGTTAGTTAAATGTGTATTTATATAAGATGGATAGGTTGTAGATGCTGAAGCTTGGTTATTCTCCATGTCCCAATGATACGTTTATTTTTCATGGTTTGGCGTCAGGAAATGTCAACTGGCCCGGTGGGTTGGATATATTGCTTGCTGATGTTGAAGCTTTGAACACCATGGCTGCTGAAGAAGCTTTGGATGTCGTAAAAGTGTCTGTTGCCGCTGCTGCCACCATACTGGATAAATACGTTCTGCTTCGGGCCGGTGGGGCCATGGGGTACGGGGTTGGTCCCCTCGTGGTGGGAATTCAGGAGCAAGACATGACCGCGCTGGATGGAAAAACTGTAGCTATCCCCGGCAGGAACACAACTGCAAACCTGTTGTTCGGGCTGTGCTGCAAGGAGAAGGGGATATCTGTCACTCTCAAGGAAATGGTCTTTGATGAAGTGATGCCGGCTGTAAAGTCCGGTGAAGTAGCCGCCGGTGTGGTCATCCACGAAGGGCGATTTACTTTCGAGGCTATGGGATTACATCGCATGATGGATTTAGGTCAGTGGTGGGAAGAGCACACAGGGCTGCCTATTCCGCTTGGAGCAATTGCTGTTCGCCGTTCCCTGGGGCCTGAAGTCGCTGCGCAGATGAATGAAGCTATCCGTCAAAGCCTTTTCGCTGCTAGAAAGAATCCGGAAGGATGCAAAGCATATATTAAAGAGCATGCTCAGGAAATGGATGATGCGGTCATTGAGGAGCACATCCGTACCTTCGTTACTGACTACAGCCTGGATGTTGGTGAGGGGGGGATGAAGGCTGTTGAGCGCTTGTTGTCTGAAGCCGGTTTTAGTGACGGTGAGGCTTTCGTCGCACTTTAAAGATTAAAGGTTTTTCCTCGGTTCTTACGGAGCAGCAGGTGTGGTGCTTTTCTCGGGAACCGGTTCCTTCTTTTTATCCTGGCTGATGTATACGCCTGCCAACACGAGGAAAGAAGCGGCATACTGAATCATGTTCAGGCGTTCACCCAGCATGAGCCAGCTGAGGAAGAGGGTGATGACCGGAATAAGATTGACGAAGGCCGAAGCTTGACTGGCCGGAATTTTGGACATCCCATAATTATACAGCCCATAGGCTGCCAGAGTTACGAAAACTCCGAGATAAACAATTGCAGAAATGCCAATGAATGAAAATTCGGTGGGCATAGTTGTTGTTGGCAGGAACAGCAATGGGAAATAGAACATGGTCCCGATGAATGCCTGAACCATCGTTAAAAACCATGGATTGTACCTGGGAGTCAGCCCTTTCAGGGTGATCATGTAACCTGTCGCACAGATCATGGCGATGAATTCGAGGAAGTTCCCAAGTATCGGGTTGGGGGCATTTGAAGAACTTTCCGCTGCTGCAGAAAGAATGATCGCACCGGAAATAGCCAGACAGAAGCCACTGAGTGTTTTTCTGGATACCTTTTCTCCCAAGGTGAAGCGGGCTGCCACGGCAATGAGCAGCGGGAGCAGGGCGCAGATCATACCGGCTTGGGAGGCGTCCGTATATGTCAGGGCGAGCGCTTCAAATATGAAATAGAACCCTGGCTCACAGACCCCCATGAACAGCAGCAGTTTCCAGTCTCCTGCGCGGTAATCAATGTTCTTCAGTGACTTGAATACGAAAAGAAAGCAGATGGAGGCGATAAGCATTCGCCCGAATATGACAATCATCGGATCGAAGTGCTGAAAAGCGATTTTCAGCGCAACAAATGAACTGGCCCAGAGAAAAACTCCGGCGCAAAGTGCGAAAAACGCTTTACCTTTTCCTTCCGTGACAGTCATGGCAGCTTCCTTAATAAATCAGTGAGGAAAGAGGTTTACCACCCTTTTCATCAATAGGGAATATCCTAACCAATCGAATATTTCCATGGTGGTCTTCGGAAAAGGTGATGAAGGTAGACACAAAAAAACCCCGCATGACGGGGCTTTTTCGTGGTGTTCTCCGGACTGGCGTTGCTTAGTGAGGGCAGACGGCCAGTACGTTTACAGGCTTGTAACCATTTTGGGGATTGAGCGCATATCGGCATCCAAGGTGTGAACCTTCACGCTTATGCGCGATCTCTTCTTCGCTGCCAAGGTAGAAAGGACAGCTATTGGAGTTGCAAATGAGAATGACATCCCATCCGGTTTCCGGCGGCGGAAGCCACGGTTCCATAGGTTTTCCGCAATGCGGACAATCGTGATCTTCCAACTCGGTGACGATCCCGGCATATTCGTGAATTACCATGTTATCTCCTTTTACGGCCGATTAGGAGCCGTTTCATGCGTTAATAGGGAAATAAGTATATATTCAGGGGCGTCAAGAGGCCGGAGAATCTTTTTCCGGCATAGGTGGCAATTTCTTGAGCATTTTGAATAAGGCTCGGCTGTTTTTGGGAGGCTGACCTTTCAGCTTTTCCCTTCTGGCTCCCAACACCAACTGGCGCAAGCGTTGACCATCTTCTGGGTACGCAGTGAACATCGACTGGAGGAGATCGTCGTCGCCATCGACCAGTCGATCCCGCAGTTGTTCCATTTGATGGAATTCAGCGGTTTTGATCGCATGGCCTTGTTGGGCGGCTTCGACAATTTCCCGAACCCGTGTGGTATCGAACGTGCGCATGAGCTTGCCCACATATTGCATATGTCGACGCCGAGCTTCATGTTTGGTCAGCTTCTTAATGAGGAGGAGCGCTTCTTCAACTTCCGGGGGGAGGTCGGTTTCCTTGATGACTTTATCACCTAGAGCGGCAAAATCGCCACCGAGTTTCTGCAGTTCGTGCATTTCCCTTTTGAGTTGCGAGCGACTTGGCCCTTCTTCAATTTCATCAAACTCTTCAGGGGCGTAAAGGTCTCTTTTTTGTTTTTTTCTCATGTCTTATTGCAGTGGCGTTTGGGCCAGGTCTTTTTCAAGTTCTTCGAATATAAGTTGAACACCGGTCGTCATTCCTTGAACCAGCTTTTCGGGCGTAGGCTCAGTCAGAGGGACGCGTTGCGTGTAGTCTTTGGAAAAAACGATAGTATTGTCCGGCGTGTTTTCATCCACAAGGAAAAACTGCATGGCTACAACAGCCACAGGTTCACTAGTGGCATAGTCGCCATACAGTGAATTGACAACACCTTCGAGGGTCAATCCGGGAATAATCATGGAGCCGGGTTCGATTATGCTGGCGAAAATATCTGCCTCTTTCAGCCAGGACCGCAATTCCGTAGTAAGCATGGACCGCGGTGAGACAAAGAACATGTTGTAGAAATCCGATTCCACTCGTCCGTTATCCAATTGATAGACGAGTTCTCGGGTGTTGTAGATTTCAGATATGCTCAATCGGCGTACTTTAAGAATCAAATCTCTTTTGACATGCGCCGTTTCTGCACTGCGTTCGGGCATCAATCGATAAAATTGCTTGTCTAACGGTTCGCTACCCAGCTTTACGCAACCAGCGCTGAGCATGAGCAGTACGAGCAAACAGGGGATGGTGGTTTTATTCATCATATCTCTAATCCGGGTTATTCTGTGTCCGGGGTTGCTTTACTCGGTGGTTTTCCAAAGAAGACACCGGAAGGATACCGTTTGGCATCACCAGTCAACTCTTTCACATTTTGCATTATTTCACGTGTATCTTCCAGAATGCTGTGAATCGTCCCTTCTTCACTGGCTGCAATGGAATTCAAGCGATTAGCCAATGCATGGACCTTGGCTACAGCTGCTGCCAAGTCATTCGATGCTTCTGATATGTTGATCAGGGCAGGGCCAATTTGAGCGATCGCCTGCTGGGTTTTCTCGTTTTGGATCTCTTTGCTAATAATTGCCGATGTCTTATTCAGGTTTTCCATAGCCTGCCGCGCTTCTTTAGACGCAGCAATAAGGTCGTCCGAAGATTCGTTGACGATACGATTCACGCCCGAAATGGCGCCAACGACTTCTGGTATCAGCCGTTCCGTTTCCGGTGATGCCATGAGTGTGTTTACGCGAGAGATCAGTCTGTCTGTGCTAACGAGTATGCTGAGCAAACGGTTACCGGCTTCTCGGCCACCTTCGGTACGCATGAAGTGATCAATGGTATCAACAATGGATTTAACATCTTCGATGATTGAGGTGATGTCTTCCTGTCGTATGCCGCTGAGTGTTTTGGAAATGGTTGTCACGGCACTTTCCACGCGTCCCAATGTGCTGGGTACAGATGGAATATAGGCAACGTCCGGCTCCCATCCAATGGGCAGCGGGCGATTCTGGGTAGGATCGGTATACACGAAGTTCAGGAACAGCTGACCTGTCAGTCCCAGGGAAGTCGGTCGGACTCGAAGACCTCGTTGCACTTCCTCGTCTATGGATTTTAAAAATTCATCATCGTCCATTTCATTGAACAGCTGCGGGTTGATTTCTGTGGTTACCAATACGTATCTGGCTGAGGATCGGGCTTCATCGTACTTGTTGGCAACGAAATTGATGTCCGAAACCCGTCCGACGTTCACGCCTCGCAACTTGACAGGTGAGCCTATTTCCAGCCCGTTGACTGACTCATTAAAATAGCTTTCCACCGTGTAGCTCTTGCTGAAATATCTACCGGCTCCCAGCACGATAATGATGGCAATCAGCATGCAGGTGCCGATGATGATGAAGGCTCCGAGCCTGAAATAGTCTTGTTTACGAATCATTATGGTATCCTATTCGGGCATTGGACATTTGTCTGTGATGTCCGATTTGCCAAGTGAAGGCATGCGGTGGAAGAAGCGCTTCACGAGGACATCCTCTGATGTGTCTCGTAAAACTTTGGGATCGCCTTCGGCAACAATTGATTTTACGGACTTGTCGAGCATAATCACGCGGTCGGCTGTTTTATAAATGGATTCAAGCTCGTGCGTGACTATAACGAACGTTATTCCAAGGGATTTGGAAAGCTTGAGGATGAGTTCATCCAGTTCCGCGGAGGAGATCGGGTCCAGGCCGGCTCCTGGTTCGTCCAGAAATAATATTTCAGGGTCCAAAGCCATTGCTCGGGCTATGGCTGCTCGTTTCTTCATACCTCCCGACAAGGCGGCAGGCATCTTGTATAAAGCGTTTTCCAAGTTGACCATTGCCAGTTTTGACTTGGCTGTCATCGCAATGGCTTCGGGGGGGAGATCGGTAAATTCTTCTAGTGGCAGCATCACGTTTTGCAGCAGTGACATGGAGCCGAACAGAGCACCCATTTGATACATCACCCCAAACTTGCGAATGATCTGCGCTCGTCTTTCCTCATCGGCAGAAAACAGATCCATACCATCATATTCAACGCTCCCTTGCATGGGAGTTCGCAGGCCGATCATGTTTTTGAGGAGGGTCGACTTCCCGCAACCTGATCCGCCTAAAATAATGAAGACTTCGCCACGTGCAACATCAAATGATACATCGTCTATTACAATAGTATCACCATACCCGCAGGTCAGGTTCTTTACGGAGATGATAGGGGCGCTCATGGTATCCATTTTTTACCATCCCAGCACATAAAAGACCATGGCGAAGATACCGTCTGCAAAGGCAAGGAAGATGATTCCTGTTACAACGGCACTCGTGGTGGAGAGGCCGACAGCACTGGCGCCACTTTGTGTTTGCAGGCCACGTAAACAGCCAACTCCGGCAACGATTATCGAGAAAATGACAGCTTTGAGCATCCCGCCCCAGAAGTCCACATAATCAAGATAAGAGAACACTCGGCTAGTGTAGGTGACCAGCGGGAATCCCAGGGAAAGCATAACCACAGCGCCACCGATCAGGCTTGCCATATTGAAGAATATGGTCATGAGGGGGACCATGGCGAGGGATGCCAGCAATTTGGGAAGGACCATGAAGCGCATGGGAGAAAGACCCATGGTCGACAATGCGTCCAGTTCTTCGTTGATTTTCATTGTTCCGATTTCTGCGGCAAAAGCCGAACCGGATCGAGCTGCAAGCAGGATGGCGGTAACAAGTGGGCCCATCTCCCTGAACATGACCAGCCCCAACATGTTGGGAATGAATATCTCGCCACCGAATCGCTCCAGCGTAACGGCTGACTGGAATGACATGATGAGTCCCATCAGGAAGCCGATGAGCGTAATGATGAAAATCGAATCGACGCCGACGTTGACACAGGCCATGAGAACATCTTTCCAGCGGACCTGCCGAGGGTGGAGCACGGCATGAACGATCATGGTCAAAGACTCACCGATGAATGAGACCATCTCGCGCATTCTGATCAGAACGCCGCTGGTAGCCATGCCCACGGACTCTGTGAAGCTCCGCCGTTCATCTGCTTTTGGCGCCCAATCAGGGATGTCGCAATCCCATGTTAAATCTATGAGTTGTTTGTATTGATCGTCCAGGTTGACGAGCTGCATCTTACCGCCAGCACGGGCTGTTTCTTCTCTTATTTTGAGAAGCAGGGCGATACCTGATCCATCCATCGCTCTGACGTCTGAACAGTCAACAATGACTTCCGTAGTATGTGTGTTCTTTACAGGATCAATGGCAGAATCCCACACGGAAGCCGTCCCGGCAGCGTCAAAATTTCCATGGAATGTCAATCGAAGTTCCATGGAAGTATGGTGCGCCTGTACTGTGGCTCGGTGACCGTGGTCGTCAAATTTATTCTTTGTCATTATGAAAGATCTCTTGGCGCCATTGGATTTGATCAATATGGAATAGTAATGATTTCTGGTGGCTGTGGCAATGGTAAGAGGAAGCTTTTAAGTAAAAAGGGGTGCATACGTAACAGTTGACAAAAAATCTGTAGAACATTATTCCTTATTGTTATGAATAACAGAAAGATTGACGATTTAGACTTGGAGATACTGAATATTCTTCAGGCGGACGGCAAGGTTTCTAATGCCGAAATAGCCCGTAAGGTAGGGAAAGCGCCTTCTGCGGTGCTGGAGCGGGTTCGCAAATTGCGCAGAAGCGGCATTATCAAGGGGTATGAATGTATTGTCGACCACAAAAAGCTTGGGCGTGGTCTGACGGCTTTCACCTCCATTCGAGTGGAAGAGGGGGTTGGTGCGACCGAGGTGGGCGAAAAGCTGGCCGAACTACCTGAAGTATTGGAAGTTCACTACACCGCCGGACGGGATTCATACCTGGTCAAAGTGCGCGTGGAGGATACCGAATCACTTCAGGCAACGCTCGCCAAGTTCGGGACCATTGCTGCGGTTCGCGACACGAACTCGACCATCGTTCTTACTACGGTGAAAGAGTCTCGCATAATCCCGCTTCCTTCATCATCTGACTAAAAACATCAAGGAGCTGTCAATGTCTACTGAAATACACTCCCTGGACCCGAAGATTATTGCTCGGGGCAGGGAGTTTTTTGCGTCCATTTCCGGTGAATCTCCTTCAGTATTCAACAAGGGATGGTGGACTGGGAAGGTTATGGACTGGGCCATGAAGAATGAAGACTTCAAGGTGCAGATGTTCAGATTCGTTGACGTGCTGCCTTACCTGAATACCTCTGAATCGTTATCACGGCATATCGAAGAGTATTTTTCCGGTGACGATTCCAATATTCCTGACGTGCTCAAATGGGGCGCAACAAAAACGAAGATCGGTGGCGGACTTGTTGCCAAAGTCCTGAACAAGACCATTCGCTCCAATATCGAGACAATGGCTCGACAGTTCATCATTGGCCAAACCTCGAAGGAAGCGGTCAAGGGTATCAAGAAGCTCCGTAAGGATGGTTTTACTTTCGTACTCGATCTCTTGGGAGAGGCCACAGTGTCTGAGGTTGAGTCCCAGGCTTATGTAGATGGGTACCTGGAGGTCCTCGATGCCATCCACAAGGAGGTTGGCAAGTGGAAGCCGGTTGGCGCTTCTTCCGGCGACATGGACTGGGGCCATGCTCCCATGGTTAATGTCGCGGTCAAACCTTCCGCATTCTACTCGCAGTCCAAGCCCGTTGATGTTGATGGCACGGCGCAGGGAATGATGGAACGGATCGAGCCTATTTACCGCAAGGTGATGGAGATGGGCGGCTTCATGTGTATTGATATGGAGTCTCTCAAGTACAAGGAAGCCACTGTCGAACTCTACAAGCGCCTGCGCACCAAGTATGCAGACTACCCACACCTTGGTATAGTTTATCAGGCATATTTGAGAAGTGTGGATGAGGATGTCCGTGACTTGATTGACTGGGCACGGGAGAAGGAACTTCCTGTCTCGATTCGACTTGTCAAAGGCGCGTACTGGGATTTCGAGACCGTTATTGCCAAGCAGAATGGCTGGCCGATACCAGTCTGGGTCAATAAGCCCGAATCAGACATGGCATTTGAACGGGCATCCAAAACCATTTTGGAAAACAGTGATATTTGCCACTATGCCTGCGCATCGCACAATATTCGCTCAATCTCTTCGGTAATGGAAATTGCTGCCGAGCTTGGCGTGCCCGAAGATAGATATGAGTTCCAGGTTCTTTACGGCATGGCCGAACCGGTTCGTAAAGGTCTCAAGAATGTGGCCAAGCGGGTTCGCCTATACTGCCCGTACGGCGACCTGCTGCCCGGCATGGCATATCTTGTCCGCCGCCTGTTGGAGAATACAGCCAACGAGTCGTTCCTCAAGCAGACCTTCGCAGATGAAGCGGATATGGATCGCTTGCTGGAAAATCCGGAAGACACGCTGCGCCGTCAGTTGGAAAACAAGCCAGCTCCCAAGTTGAAGGCTGAGGGGATCGGAAAGTTCTCCAACCATCCATTTGCTGATTTTACCATACCGGAAGAGCGCGACGCATACCCCGCCGCCATTGAACGTTTTCGATCCAATATCGGGCGCAAGGTGCCTCTGTTCATCAACGGAAAAGAAGTGGAAACTTCTGACACACTCGATTCCTACAACCCGGCGAACCCCAATGAGGTCATTGGTTCGGTCTGTCAGGCTGGCATATCCGAAGTCGATCAGGCTGTTGAAGTCGCTTCGGAAGCATATCTGTCCTGGCGAGATGTGCCGCCCAAGGAGCGAGCCGAAGTCCTGCTCAAAGCGGCTCAGTATCTCAAGGACAACATCTATGACCTGTGCGCGGTTCAGATTCTCGAAGTCGGCAAACAGTGGGATCAAGCCCAGGCTGATGTTGCCGAAGCCATCGATTTTCTCGAATACTACGCACGCGAGATGATCCGTCTTGGCGATCCGCGTCGGATGGGCAACGCCCCCGGTGAAATGAGTCATCTTTTCTATCAGGGTAAAGGTGTGGCGGCTGTTATAGCACCGTGGAACTTCCCGCTGGCGATTTCCGTTGGAATGGTTTCTGCCGCCATCGTTGCCGGTTGTCCCGTGGTGTATAAGCCTTCGGGAATCTCTTCTGTTGTCGGTAACGGCCTGGTTGATATGTGGAAGGCGGCAGGTCTGCCTGATGGCGTTTTCAACTACTGCCCCGGACGTGGCTCTGTGATGGGCGATCACCTCGTTGATCATCCGGATGTTTCTATCATTGCCTTTACCGGCTCCATGGAGGTCGGATTGCGTATTCAGGAGCGGGCAGCCGTTGTGCAGCCCGGGCAACAGCAATGCAAAAAGGTGATTGCTGAGATGGGCGGCAAAAACGCCATCATCATTGATGACGATGCCGATCTCGACGAAGCTGTCATCGGGGTCCTGTACTCCGCATTCGGATTCCAGGGGCAGAAGTGTTCTGCCTGTTCAAGGGTGATTGTGCTTGATTTGATTTACGATCGTTTCATCAAGCGACTGACCGAAGCGGCCGAATCCGTTAAGCTTGGTCCTTCCGAGAATCCGGCAAACTACATGGGGCCAGTGGCTGACAGGGCTGCACAGGAAAACGTGTTGCGCTACGTCAAGATAGCCGAGGAAGAGGGAACTGTGCTGGTCAAACGTGAGGTCTCCGACGACTTGAAGGCTACAGGCGGATGTTATGTCCCGATGACTATTGTTGAAGGAATTACCAAAGAACACCGCATTGCTCAGGAAGAGGTCTTTGGCCCAGTCCTTTCAGTTATGCGCGCCAAGGATATGGATGAGGCGCTCGACATTGCCAATTCCACCCGTTTCGCTCTGACTGGAGCGATATACTCACGCAGCCCGGCCAATCTTGAACGTGCTTACAAAGAGTTCAGAGTTGGCAATCTGTATCTCAACAAACCGTCTGTCGGCGCCTTGGTCGAGCGGCACGCTTTCGGTGGGTTCAAAATGTCAGGCGTTGGTTCCAAGAGTGGTGGCCCCGATTACCTCTTGCAGTTCCTTGATCCTCGACTGGTCTGTGAAAACACCATGCGTCGTGGATTTGCACCTATCGAAGATGACGACGATTGGCTGAACTAAGCTAACCAATAAAAAAAGGCCCGTCAGAGATAATCTCTGGCGGGCCTTTTATTGTGCGTTTCACCTTATGAAATCTGAAGTGGAAGAGCCATCTCATGCCATTCAGCTCCACCATGGTTGGACTCGGAGACTCCGGAATCCTTGAAGCCCAGACGACCGTAGAAGTCGATAAGCTCTTTCTTGCAAAGCAGTAAAATCTGAGACTTGCCCAGCTCTCTGGATTGTTCGATGAAACGTTCCATCAATTTGTAGGCAATGCCGCGCTTACGATACTCCGGATGCACTGACAGCGAAAAGATGACAATGTTGTGCCCATCGGGATCGTGTCCGATGAGTTGCTTGAATTCCTCGTCCGTGATGTCGTCTTTATTGGTGGAACCACTGTTCACCTGTGCGACAATCTTACCGTCGCACTCTGCTACGAAAAACCCTTCAGGGTAGTCGTTGATGCGATTGCGCAGCGAGGAGGTCCATGCCGCTTCAGAGGGCGGAAAAGACAGACATTCTACAGTGTGGCAGGCAGTAAGGTCGTCGGGCTCGACCATGCGGATGGTAATGTCAGACATGTGATTAATCCAGATCTACGCCTTCAAGGGCGGCTTCAAGTTCTTCCCAGGTTTCGTAAGCTGTTTCTAGCTCCGTTTCTACCTCTTCCAAACGACGCTGATCAGCGGCCATTTCATCGCCACTGTGTTTGAAATAATCGGGCGCGGACATTTTTGTCTGCAACTGTTCCAACTCTTCTTCCAGGCTTTCTATGAGCTTGGGGAGGGTATTGAGTTGTTCGCGCTTTTTTTCGAGCTCATATTTTTCCTTGAAGCTCAGTTTCTTTGATGCGGGCTTCGCCGGTTTCTTCTCAGGCTTTGGCTTGCACGCTTTTGCTGGCTCAGGTGTGGTGTCAGGGCGTTGTCTGACCCAGTCGTCATAGCCGCCAACATACTCGGCCACATGACCATTCCCTTCAAAGGCGATAGTGGATGTGACGACGTTGTTGAGGAAGGCTCTGTCATGGCTGACCAGCAGCAGGGTGCCGGGGTAATCCATGAGCAATTCTTCCAACAGGTCCAGTGTTTCGGCATCAAGGTCGTTGGTCGGTTCATCCATCACCAGCACATTGGATGGTCTGGTGAAAAGACGAGCAAGGAGCAGTCTGTTGCGCTCGCCACCGGAAAGGACCGACACGGGAACAGTGGCTCTGTCCGGGGTGAAGAGGAAATTTTTGAGATGGCTCATGACATGGCGTCGATGACCATTGATTTCAACGAAGTCATTGCCGTCCGCGACATTGTGACGAGCGCTTTTGGTCTCATCAAGCTGCTCGCGTAATTGATCAAAATAGTTGATCTGAAGATTGACGCCATGCCTGATGGTACCGGACAGGGGGTCGGCTTCTCCCAGCAGGATATTCAGGAGGGTGGTTTTGCCGATCCCGTTAGGACCGATCAACCCTATTTTATCCCCGCGCATGATTGTGGTCGAAAAGTCGCTGATGAGCATCGTGTCCGAATAGCCGAAACAGATGTTCTGGGCTTCAACCACCATTTTTCCTGTCCGGTCGGCTTCCTGGATCACCATCTTGACCTGACCGGTACGCTCACGGCGCTGCCTGCGTTCTTCACGCATTTTCCTCAGGTCGCGAACACGCCCCATGTTTCGTGTTCTGCGGGCTTTGATGCCCTGACGAATCCATGCCTCTTCTTCGGCCAGTTTCTTGTCGAAATTGTGGTTCTGTTTGGCTTCCGCTTCCAGGTCGGCTTCTTTGCGTTCCAAATAGGTAGCGTAGTTACATTCCCAGTTGAATAAGCGGCCACGGTCCAGTTCCACAATGCGCGTGGCAATCTTCTGTAAAAAGGCACGATCGTGAGTTACGAAAAGAAGGGCCGTATTCTGGCGAAGCAAGAAGTCTTCAAGCCATTCAATGGATTCGACATCCAGATGGTTGGTGGGTTCGTCCAGAATGAGCAGGTCTGGATGCGTTACAAGGGCACGCGCCAGTAGTGCTCGACGCTTGGTGCCCCCGGAAAGCGAAGCGAATGCCTCGTCGCCATCCAGTTTCAGATGGGACAGCACGGTCTCAATGGTTTGATGATGTGGCCATCCGCCGGCTTCCTCCAGCACATGCTGCGAACGCTCCATGCGCGCTACCAATTCGGCCTGATTATCCTGGGCCGTACTGAGCGCACGAACAGCATCGTGATATGCGGAGAGGTGTTCACCGACTTTACCAAGCCCTTGTGCGGCAACGTCATACACAGACCCTTCCAAATCCTGTGGAATCTCTTGGGGGAGCATGGCTATTTTTGCTCCCTTGGCATAATCGACGCTGCCGGTGTCCGGCGCAAGAGAGCCGTCGATGATGGACAGCAGTGTCGATTTTCCCTCACCGTTTCTGCCGAGCAGGCAAACGCGCTCGCCTGGCTCAATTTGCATGGAGACCCCATTGAGTAGAACGGTGCCAGTGAAGTTGATGGATATGTCGCGAAGGCTGATGACGGCCATGGTTCCCTTGGGAGAAGGGGGAAGTAATCCCCCTTACACTTGTGCTGTATGAATTATTTGCAGGCTTCCTGAAACGTTTTGAGGCGCTCTGCGTATGGCGGGTAGCCGAAGAAGGCTGAGCCGGAAACGAGAACATCAACGCCTGCAGCGGTCAGTTCCCCGGCGTTTTCTGCAGTCACGCCGCCATCAATCTGGATGAGTGTGTCAGCACCGGCATCAACAATCATTTTCTTGAGTTCCTTGACCTTGTCGAGACAGAAGGGAATGAACTTCTGGCCCCCGAAGCCCGGGTTGACCGACATGATCAGAACCATGTGAAGCTGCGGGAGCAGGTACTTGATGGTCTCAAGCGGCGTGTGCGGATTGAGAGCCACAGCCGGTTTTTTTCCTGTTTCGGCGATCTGGGAGCAGACACGCTCCAGGTGGTCGCACGCCTCGGCGTGAACGCAGATGAGGTCGGCGCCGGCATTGGCGAAGTCAGTGATGTATCGTCCCGGATCCTTGATCATCAGATGACAGTCGAAAAACAGGTTCGACTTTTGGCGCATCGCCTTGATGATTGGCGGACCAAAGGTGATGTTCGGTACGAAAACGCCATCCATAATGTCAAGATGGACCCACTCGAGGCCAGCTTTCTCTAATGCTTTCAGCTCGTTTTCCATATTGGCGAAATCGGACGAAAGCATGGAGGGGGAAAGAATCATGATAGAGCTCCACTGCTGTGATTTGATTGCTTGGATTTGTGTAACGGAGACCGTCGCGGTACGCAAGGTGGAAACGTATATTACAGCCGCAAGATAACGGGCTTGCAATAAATCTGCATATCAATAAGGTTGAGCGACTTTTGATCGATACAGTTTATAATATTGAGTGGTGGGGATGGTTACTCATATTTGTAGATACCTGATGGTATTTTTGCTTTTCCAATGTGCGCTTGTGAATGGGACCGCCCGGGCGAGTGAATTCAAGGCATATGTCGGCGAAATTCCACCTTTGATTTATCTTAATGATGCTGGACTTGCTCGTGGAGCCGTCGTCGATGTTGTTGTTGAAGCCATGGAAATGGCTGGGATCCCCCTTGATCAGGATAGCGATATCACGTCCATCAGTTGGGCCCGGGCTATCGAGGATGTAGAACACACACCTCGCACAATGATCTTCTGCATGGCGAGGACAGAGCAACGGGAAAACCGCTTCAAATGGGTTGGTCCCGTTGCCGAATTGAATGTCGGGTTGGTTGCCATGAAGCACTCGAGTGTCTCCATTTCTGACAAGGAAGATGTTCGCAAATATCGTATTGGCGTCATACGGAGCAGCGGTCCGGTTGATATCCTCGAGAGTGAGTACGGTGTGCTGAAGGAGAAGTTGACGCAGGTTGCTTCAGATGAACTGCAATTCAGGATGCTTAAAGCCGGACGAGTCGACTTGATTACTCAGGCTGATATTGCAGCCCCGGTATTGATTCGCGAGATGGGCATGCCTTCTGGTGCGTATGAGATGGTGCATGTCCTGCAACACCTGTATCTTTACGTTGCGTTCAATAAACAGACGGACGATGAACTGTTGGAAAAGGTGCGGGAGGCCATAGGGGAATTGCGGTCGTCGGAAGATGGTGCCCCGAGTCGCTATGATCTTTTGTTACGAAAACATGCTCCAGAAGAGCCGTTGTCATATCGGGCAAAATAGTGAAACGCCCTCAGTATTTCTACTGAGGGCGTTTTTTATTTCTCAAAAACTATCTTGTTTCGGATTGAACCGATCAAACAACCGAGTACCACTGATATGATAAGTAGGTATACCCATGCTGAAGGAGCTTGCACTGAAACCAGCACCATCAGGGGGAGTGAGGTCAATCCGCCGATAATGGCCCCGGAGAGCCAGTTGTAGGTTGGCAGTTTGGTATGAGTGACCAATATGCCCAGTACCAGCCAATGAAGAAAGGCGGCGATGAGCGTCTGCCAGTTCAGATTTTGGAAGGCCATGGGGATACCACCGATGATTCCTGCGGCTGATCCCAGCATCAGTGATTTTATGAACCGTTCCATACCTTGCTCCCAATCTCTTACTTGTTCATCTTGAAATCGACTTTGATCTTGAACAATTTTTCTGCAGGAAGGTTAAGAATCTTGATTCCAGTTTTAGCGGTGATGGAATCAAGGATCGATTCCACGGCATCCATATCCGGTGCGATGAGTGCGAACCAGATGTTGAATTCGTTTTCACGCAGATAGTTATGCGTTACGCCGTCGTGTTTGTTCACCTCGGCAACGAACTCTTCCATCTTGTCCTCGGGGCATGATGCCGCACACAGAGTGGACTGCCAGCCAAGTGTCTTGGAAGTGAAGTTCGCTCCCATGCGACGGATGACACCGGACTTCTTGAGATCGCGGACACGTTCAAGTACTTCGGATTCGGATAAACCGACCTGTTGACCGACTTCTTCATAAGGACGTGACGCAATAGGGAAGTGTGATTGGATTATATCGAGAATCTGCTTGTCGTAGTTGTCCATCGGAACTGACTCCAGCGGCTTGCGGGGCTTTCCTGAAGTGGAATTATTGCCCGGTACTGTTAAGCGTGGGGAAGAGGAGGTGTCCCCCTCTTCCCCGCGGCGAATGCTATTTACTTTTTGGGCTGTTTCTTGGGCGTGTACGAACAAAGAGGTTCTTCCTTGAGGTAGTGCCCCTTCATTGTTTGCGCTCTTGCACGACAGCCGCCGCATACCTTTTCATATTCGCAGTGACCGCATTTCCCGTCATATACGTCGGGATTACGCAGGTTAAGAAACTGCTGTGACTCCTTCCAGATATCCGGGAAGGGTATCTCTCGAACATTGCCACAATCCAGCTCCAGGTAGCCGCAAGGCTGCACCTGTCCACGGTGCGAGATGAAGCAGAAACCGATGCCGCCGAGGCAACCACGGCTGACAGCGTCGAGACCGAAGTTCTCAAAGTTGACAGGCGTGCCTTCTTCCTTGGCGCGCTGGCGGAGGATGCGGTGATAGTGCGGAGCGCAGGTTGCTTTAAGCTGCATGTCCGTGGTTTTTCGGAAGTCATAAAACCAGTTGAGTACGTCTTCGTATTCTTCAGCGGTGATGACTTCAGTTCCCAGTTCGACGGCTCGGCCGGTTGGGACCAGAAGGAATATGTGCCAGGCGGCTGCACCGATTTCTTCACAGAGGTTGAAGATGTCCTTGAACAGGTGGAGGTTGTTCTTGGTAACAGTCGTATTGATCTGGAATTCTATTCCGACATCCTTGAGATGTTGGATGCCACGCATGGAAGCATCGAACGCGCCGATCTCACCACGGAACGTGTCGTGCTGGTTGGCTTCGGGGGCGTCGATGGAGATGGAGCAACGTTCAATCCCTGCATCCTTCATCTTCTGGGCGGTCTCAGGAGTGATGAGCGTGCCGTTGGGAGCCATGACACAGCGCAGCCCTTTGGCTTTGGCGTATGCAATAAGCTCATACACGTCGGGGCGCATCATGGGTTCGCCACCGGTGAAAATGATGATGGGGGAGCCAACATCGGGGAACGTGTCGATGAGCGCCTTGGCTTCATCGGTTGACAGTTCTCCTTCGTAAGGCTCCGGGTGCGCCTCGGCCCGGCAGTGCTTGCAGGCGAGGTTGCAGGAGCGGGTCACTTCCCATGCAATAAGACGGCAAATCGGGGTGACGCCATCATCAAGGAAGCGCTTGGGTGCGTGTTCTGCTCCAGGGTGGGATTTGCCGTGCGGATGCCCGCCCGGGTGCCCTCCCTTGGAGTGATCAGGGTTGGCGCCGGGATGACCTTCTGGAGGGCATCCAGCCATACCACCGGGGTGTCCGTTGTGTTCGCTCATAATATATCTCTATTTGTTGAGGACTTTTAAAACATCTTCAGTGAAATACGTCAGAATGAGGTCGGCTCCAGCCCGTTTGAAGGCTATCAGCGATTCCATGACCACAGCTTCTTCATCAACCCAGCCGTTGAGTGCCGCGGCCTTGATCATGGAATATTCGCCACTGACCTGATAGGCGGCGACCGGTGTGTCAAAGTTGTCGCGGACCTGCCGGATAATGTCGAGATAGGGCATGCCAGGCTTGACCATGAGGATGTCGGCTCCCTCTTCCAGGTCAGCAACTGCTTCGCGCATTGCTTCGCGGGAATTGGGCGGGTCCATCTGGTATGTCTTGCGATCGCCGAATTGGGGAGTGGACTCCGCAGCCTCGCGAAATGGGCCATAAAAAGCAGAAGCATACTTTACCGCATAGGACATGATCGGCGTGTTGGTGAATCCTTCTTCATCAAGGGCATCGCGGATGGCAGCCACTCGGCCATCCATCATGTCGGAAGGCGCGACAATGTCAGCCCCGGCGCGAGCCTGGGCAACGGCAGCCCGAGCAAGCAGATTAAGGGTCGGGTCGTTCTGAACATAATCGTTCTTCACAATGCCGCAATGTCCGTGGGAGGTGTATTCGCAAAGGCAGGTATCTGCGCAAACAATCAGGTTCGGCCAGCGATCCTTCAAGAGACGAATGGCTTTTTGCACAATCCCGGAATCGTCATACGCCTGAGAGCCGACATCGTCCTTTTCGGCTGGAATGCCAAACAGGATACATGACTTCAGCCCGTTGTTTACAGCTTCTTCCACACGCTTTTCAAGCTGCTTGAGGGAGAGCTGATATTGCCCCGGCATGGAGCTGATCTCTTTTTTGAACTCTTCATCGTCGGTTTCGACAACAAAGTAGGGCATAATCAGGTCGCTTGCCGAGACATGGTTTTCGCGAACCAGTTCCCGCATGGTCAGGCTGGAACGAAGTCTGCGACCTCGGTAAAAATCGTTGGGAATCATTTTGTATCTCCGTGCAGAGTTATTTCAGCCACTCTCTACTTGTTTTTATCGGTCTCGCCAAGCAGGTGCAGCTTTTATCTCAGGCGTGCAAACGTCAAAACCGCCTGTGACTCCGAGTCTCCTCGTCGCGGCAGGCGGCGTACAGGCTATTTGCCAGATCAGAAAATCCGGGGAAACCTCAGATGAGGTTCCCCCGGTATTTCTGTTTCAATCTTTACAGAGGCTCGCCGCTGATCTCTTCGTCTGTGAGATAGCAGGCAGGGTCCTGAGCCCAGAAGTCGTCGTAGTAGGCTTCGGCGCGGGCGCGGAAGTTACCACCACAGACGTTCAGGAAGCGACATGTGGCACAACGGCCTTTCACATGGGGGCGCTTGTCCTTGAGCTTCATGAGCAGTTCGTTTTCCTTGTCGGTCCAGATTTCGGAGAACGGACGTTCCAGAACGTTACCGAAGGTGATGTGGCGCATGAACTGGTCGGCATGAACCTGACCGTCCCAGGAAATACAGCCAATACCACGACCGGAGGAGTTGCCTTCGTTCATCTTGAGGAGTTCAAGCACTTCCTTGGCGCGCTCAGGGTCTTCCTTGAGCAGGCGGTGGTAGACGTGAGGACCATCAGCGTGGTTGTCGACAGTCAGGACTTCCTTGGGAAGGCCCTTGTCAAACAGCGCTCTGGTGCGATCCATGATCAGGTCGACCACTTCGCGGGTTTCCTGGTGATTAAGATCTTCCTTCATGAGGTCGGAGCCGCGTCCGGAATATACCAGATGGTAGAAACAGATGCGGGGAATATCCATGTCTTCGATCAGATCGAAGAGGTGGGGAACCTCGACAGCGTTACGCTTGTTGATGGTGAAGCGAAGGCCGACTTTGAGGCCTTCGGCCATACAGTTCTCAACGCCCTTGAGCGCCTGCTTGTAGGAGCCTTTCACTCCGCGGAACTTGTCGTGGACTTCTTCTGCACCATCAAGGGAGATACCGACATAGGAAAGGCCGACTTCCTTGAGCTCACGGGCTTTGGACTTGGTGATCAGAGTTCCGTTGGTGGAGATGACGGCACGCATACCTTTGGAGGTGGCGTACTTTGCCAGGTCAACCAGATCTTCACGAACCAGCGGCTCGCCGCCGGAAAAGAGCATGACCGGTGCGCCGAACTGCGCGAGGTCATCGATGATCTCTTTAGCCTTTTCGTGGGAAATGGGATCTTTATGGGCGCTTGGATCGACAGCGTGCGCATAGCAATGCACACATTTCAGGTTGCAGCGCTGGGTCATGTTCCAGACTACGACCGGTTTTTTGTCTTTGGCGAACTGCAGGAGATGAGAAGGCAGTTGGCCGGATTCGCGATTGTAACGCAACGCATCCGAGGGTTCGACGGCGCCGCAGTAGAGTTTAGAAATACCTATCATTGGGTGTTAACCTCTCTTATAAAGTGAAGGTCTGAGGTATCACATAAAAGGGTGAGTGTAAAAGACGAAAAAAGGGGCAGACAAGCCCCTTCCCTTTCAGTTTGTTTCAACTGTGTAGTAACTGTTCTCAATTGGGTCAAGTTCTTATTTACTCAGCAAGCCGTATTTCGACCCGTCGGTTCTTTTGCATGGCGTCCTTGTCGCTTCCGATGGCGATAGGTCGGCTTTGACCATAACCGACAACATCAACCTGACTTGATTCGAGATTCCAGTTCTTGATCAGATACTGCTTCACAGATTCAGCCCGTTTTTTCGACAACTCCAAATTGTACGCAGCTGAGCCTTTGGCATCGGTGTGGCCGGCAATAATAATCCGGCGTCCCTTGAGTTCTGGGGAATTCATGGCTTCACCAAATGCATCAAGTGTCGGATAGGATGCTTTTTTAATGACAGCCTTATCGAAGTCGAATTCAATGTTGAGATTCACACCGTTGATTTCGGGGCGATTGGTTTTTTCTTGGTCTTCCTTGTCATTGCCGAGGTCCATTTCTTTCATTGAGGATTCAGCGTCGGGGGGTGTTGCCGAATCCGTGGCAGTGATGGGGACCTCCGCAGTCAACGAGGCCTTTACTTCTTCCGTGCTGTTGGCAAAGCGGTAGGTTGTATCCGGGGAGGGAAGCCAGCTTTTCAGGGGGATGCTCATGTCTTTGGCAATATCACGAATGATTAAATTGAAGGGTGAGTCATTCATTCTGAATTCATGGCGGACATAAAAGTAGTCGTCCGGCAGACGGCTTTCGATGCGGGCAGACTGCATCATGGTCCAAAGCAGGGTGCCGTCCTGAACCGAATAAATATTCATCTGGATGGTTATTGCCGTGTCATCCAGGGTGTGTCCGGCATAAAAATAGGGAACCATGCCGAAGATGAGCAGGTCGGCTCCTCTACGTTGGGCATGCTCCAAGGCAGAGCGCAGACCACGGTATGGGGTGCCGGGTTGGAATTCCTGCACTGGAAAGAGGCGCTCCTCTGTCCAGACATTATGGAAGATTTGTGCAAATGCGTCGGCCAGGTGGCGATGGTCGCTGTTTTCCTGCTGTATGAGAAATGGTTGGAAGTAGGCCGTCAGTGGACGGTACTGCTTATTCTTGGGATGAACGGAAACCTGTAATGACGATTTCCTGACAGGGGCATCGGTGTATACGACTGTCTGATCCGTCAGAGATGGATCAATGTAGCCACAAGCGCCCAAGGATAATAACAGTATGAATAATATTGCTTTTTTCATGACATTCACCGGCTGAAAGTTGTTTCGGATCGTTAACACACGCCAAGAGGCTGACGAAAACGATAGCAGTGCCACTGAATGAGCAATATGTGTGCCGAGAATTATTGAATCGTCTGTGTGGGGCTGGGGGCAGACTCAATGGAGTCCAACAACTGTTCGCGTGATTCCTGCAATCCTTGCCTGAGCAGAATTTTTTTGCCGGTGGACAGCTTTCGGAATTCCGGCCGATCAGCCAATTCCGAAAGTCTGTCCATTTCGGTCATAACATTGCGAATCAATTTTCTGATGTCTTTCCCTTGCGGGTTCAAGTGGGATGCAAGGACGGCAAGATCGCGTATCTCTTGAGCCAGCCGTTTGAAGTTCTTTGGCTGGATCTGTTTAGCCAGTTTGCGCTGTGCTTTGAATCCTTCGATCTTGTCTTTTATCCATCCCATAATACATCCTCACTAAACCGTCGCCATTCCTCCCTGGAAGATGGCGAGTGCTGCAATCATTCCAAGCAGGAGCGGAATGAGAGCGACTGGTATTACCTTGGCAAATGAAGTCTTGTGAATATGCTTCAGGCCGGTAATGGTCAGGAACAGTCCCCAGATTGCGGCTACGGCCATCCATACGACTTCGATTTCCGCTATGGGCATAGGGAAAATGCCTAATATGATTGGCGCGTTGGCATATGCAAGGGCACGGAATGTTCCTTCAAAGCCCTGGTTGTCTGCTCGCATCAAAATGAGCAGAAGATGGTAAATGCCGGTAATGACGAACTGTCCTGCTGCTATCAGTGCAGGCATGAAAAGGAGCATGAGTATCGGCGCAAGAGCGCTGGAGACTCCTCCAATAGGATCATTGCCGGGCTGAGCCGAAGCAGACAATCCAACCAAACCCCAAAAATACTGAACAAACCCCTGAATCATGGTCAGGAGAATGGTGAAAGTCAGCGGTTTAGAAAGGCCTCCGCCAACTGGCATCACCGAGAAAAAGAGGCGAGGGGATGTGATGATCAGCTTAACTGTCATGTACAACCCGTGGAAGAAACCATACCGATCGAGTTGCTCGAAAGGAGGCGGTACCAATGGGCTGCTTCCGCGGTTTTCGTCCTCTGCATCATCGTGCATTGGGTCCGGGAAGTCCTCACTGAACTCACCGTTCCAGCCGGGGATTGGATCAGGCTCATTTTGCTGAGGCAGCGTTTCCCTTTCACTTGCCTGGTTGGATGGCTGTGACTCAGCTTCGGCGCGTTCTTCACGTACCGTTTTCTGACCACCTGCTGGGGGAGTCATGCGACCAAGCTTGTCCCAAAGTGCTTCGTTGCGATTTGGAGAATCGCTGGGCAGATTGGGAAAAGCAGATTCTTCCTGTTTTGCTTCTTCTGATTCATTAGGCTCAGAAGGTGATGCTTCTACAGGTTGCTCTTGAATTTCTTCCTGTTCAGGTACCGCGGATTCGGTTGGAACGACTTCTTCGACGCTGGGCGGTTGAATGTCTTTTTCCTGTTCTTCCTCGTGTATCTCGAAGTTCTCTTCTTCAGGGAGTTCGCGAAAACGAAATTTCGTTTTGCACTTCGGACACGTAGCTACTTGAGATTTTGCGGGTATTTTAGATTCGTCAACCTCGCGGCTGAACTGGCATTCTGGGCAGAGTATTTCCATCGTCATTCCTCGAAAGACGTTTAATTCAATGAAGGTCGGTCCTATCTATTTTGTACTGACAAATCAAGCTGACTGCAAATGGTTGCACGACGCTAGGCCGGGTTTTCTTCAAGAAGCATGACTTGCAGTGCTCCGGCAATAAACGATGCTTCAGAAAATGCCGAGCGGTTCAGGTTTGGATAGTCTTCATTGAGAAGGTGTTGAACATGTTTGTTTCCGACGGTGTCAAAGCGCTTGAGCTTTGCCGTCAGGGTTTCCGGTGTTTTGCGCAGCCTGCTGTAGTGCAGGATGGGCGCATCGAGAGCCAAGGCAACTCTGCCTTCCACTCCAGTGAGTTTTTCATGGATGGGGTTCTCGAAACGGACGGACTCCCTGTTGCGGAAAAGGCGCAACTGGAGGTCTGGCCATAAGCCGAATCCGACCTTGCAGCTGTTCTCATCCGGGTAAAAAGTCATTCTGGGGAAATAGCATGCTTCTAGTCGTTTGATGAGAAGGAGCGCGGTGAAGAGAGACCATGTGTCTTCGCTGAAAAGCTCGTCCCCATCCAGGTAAAGAATCCATTCACCGGAGCATTCTTTCACCATCTTGTTTCGCTGGCTAGAAAAATCAGTCAGTGGACTGGCTATATTCTTGATGGGAGCCGCGCAGTGGTAGTCTGCCTCGGGGACTGTTTCACTGTCCCATACAACGACGACCTCTTTTATCCAGTCGGGGAACTGCGCAAAAAAAGTATCGAGATCGGGTTCAGAGGGGTCGAGAATCACCCCTACACTCAGATCTGGAGCCTGAACTGCAACGTGGCTCAAGTACGCACTGTTTATGGCCTGATGTGAGCGGGCGCTGACAAAGAGCTTTTGGAGTGAGCGGAGTTGTTCTTTCTCGCTGACTGGCAGCTCGGGATTGAGAACCGTATGGGTGTTTTCCGAAGATGCACCGGCCATGTTCAATAAGTAGAACTGTGCCCATGATGACGTGTCGGCAAGCACCATCGCTTTGCCAGATTCGTTGTTCCAATCGGAATTGTTTTCCAGAAAAGTACGAATGTTGGTGGTATTCGTTTCACAAACAATGAGTGTTTTGTCTGTGGGTAAGGCTGATGCAAGGGCTGATGCAGTCGTGCCGTTGCCCAGCCCAAAGAGTACCAGGTTATCAGCTCCACTTTTGGTGAGAAACTTCAGCGTACGCTTGACGAAGGTTTCGATATCATCATTGTTGAGTGTCTCCACATGGTAGGGGGGAGTCGGGTTTTTGAACTCGAAAGAGAGAACCGCATCGGTGTATCGTGATATCAAAGCTGTATTCATGTGCGTATTCCTTTTTGTTTCAGGAGTTCGTCGTATATCGATTCGAGGTCGCTGACAATATTTTGTGTGCGATAAAGGCGTCTGGCTTTTTGTTGACCGTTCAATCCCATTCGCTGCGCTTCATCCGGATTGTTAAGCAGGTATTTGATTGCGTTGGCATACTCTTCAGCCGTCTTTGCAATAAGGCCTGTTTCTCCGTGGTCAACAAGTTCCAGTTGCGCGTTGTCTTTAAGCCCTTCACACGGGTGCGTTATTACCGGCAGCGCGCAAGCCATTGCCTCTGCAATGACCAAGCCGAATGATTCCCCTGTATCATTTGCGTGGGCCAGGAGTGACAGTTCGCCCATGAAGGAAGCTATTTCCTCATCGTGTGACACGGGCGGGAGAAAAATGACGTTGTCTTGCAAATCATGCTCTTTGACATAGGCATGTGCTTCCGGGATTCCACCGATGACATGGTAACGAAAATCAGGGAAATCGCGGACAACAAAGGGGAGAAACTCAAACCCGAGCCTTGACCATTTTCCTGGATCGACCCTGGATATGCGGCCTGCGATGGGGCGTGCATAGTCCTTTTCTTTGGGTGTGTTCGCCATCAGTCGGTCAACATCGACGGGATTGTATAAGGCTCGGTAGCGGGGGGCTGTGGCTTTGAAGCCGGCTAGCTGGCTGTATCGATCGAGGCAGAAGTGGGAAACAAACAGCGTAGCGTCAATGATGCTGGCAGAAGGGCTCGGGTCATGTCTGCCAAAGACATTGGTTTCCACCACTATTGGAGTCTGCGCCAACTTCATCGGTTTGAGAAGGTTGGGGTCGGGCCATCCTGCTCGGTGAACATGAACGATGTGTGGCTGAAGTTTAAGCAGAACGGAAAGCAGGTCGCTTCCGATATAGGTAAGAATGTTCTGTTCTCGAAGTTGTTTGCCTCGTTCACCATCCCTGAAGCTGAAAACAAACGGTTTGAACCGTTCCTGATTCAGGTTGGTGACGAATTGTTGCATCACTTTCTGAGTGCCGCCAATGCCAAGGCTGTTGACGACATGGAGAACTCGAAATGAAGGTTCGGACATGAAAGGAAAGGTGACACAAGGCGTGTCTCTTGTAAACACCCCAACTGTTTAACGTTACGGTGTATTGTGGTGCCGCTTTCCCTAAGGGGAGCTGGATGAAGAAAAACCGGCCCGATTGAGTCGGGCCGGTTTTTTTAGCCATTGTTGTTGCTGTAGGCGTTGGCTGCTCTGAATTTGGCCGCATTGACGGCCGTTCTGAGCTTGGGTGGGGCTGCCGGAGTTACAGGCTTCGGCGCAGCCGGTTGTTGCTTGGTTGCCGGATCCGCTGCAGGTGCCATGTTTTGATTCGGTGATGCTGGTTCTTGCGGTGAACTGGCCGGTAGAGTTGCCTGCATGGCCGGGGCTGGAGTTGATTGAGTCGAGATGGTGCGTGAGTCACCCGGAGCAGCCTTGCCGTCCATGACCGGGACAATCTCTGCATAGGCCGAACAGATGCCTTCCAGAATCTTGATAACGTCATCAATCATCTTTTTGTTCATCCGAATATTCGCCTTGATGAGATGGGACGTGCAGAACTGATAAAGAGAACCCAGCTTGGGGGTGATCTCTCCTCCCTTCTCCTTGTTCAAACTCTCCGATAGCTCATGAATAATCGCCATGGCCTTGGAGATGTATACTCCCTTCTTGGCGTAATCCTTATTGTCGATTTCAACCTTTGCACGCTTGAGAAACTTGATCGCGGCTTCGTAAAGCATGATCAAGAGTTCCCCTTGCGTGGTCGTTTCGACCTGTGTGGCGAGATAAGCCCTAGCGGGATTGGCCATTAAGTCATCCTCCTGTCGTTACTACGCAAGTTGGCTCAGTGAGTTTTCTAACTGACCCTGTCTGAGCTCATATTGACCGAGGAGCGCATCAAGTCGAGCGAACTTGAGCTTGAGGTTACGCTCCATCTTATCAATACGAGTATTTTCGTATTCGATCTTTTGATCGATACTGTCCATAATATCGTTGTAATTATCCTGAAGGACAGCCAAGGGACCGCCTTCATATGTGTACTTGTTGTATGGCTTGGTCAGCTCCGACAGTTCGTCGATCATCTGACCGGTCTTGCCTTGCTTGACCGAAACTGAGCCTGAATATGTCCCGGCATTTGTGTTGTCGAGGCGTATTGACATACCAGTCGAAGTTCCTGACTGACCGGTTATCTCCCAGCCCGAAACAAGCGCCGGCTCACCATTGATTGTTGCACTGGTGATGCCGTTCCCATCGCTGACGATCTCGACATCATACACTCCAGGCTTCGTGGTTCCCTTGATGAGAGAGCTGAATGTGAAGTCCGGGGAGTTGCTTTCCGCCTTGCTGTCGGCGGAAAAAAGCTCTGCAACAGCGTCAGGGTCTTCTGCCAGCACCTTATCAAATACTTCATGGTCGATCTTCAGCAGGCCGTAGGTTGGCGAACCTTCTTCCGCATCGGTCAGGATTCCGAGTTGTGAAAGGGCAGTGTACTTGTCGCCCGTAAGTTTCTCGGCATCCCAGTTCACAAAGCCCAGCCCCATTTCAGCGGTAATGTTCTTGAGATTTTGGGAGACCATGTCCACACCGTAGTTACCAGTGAGGATGGATCCCTCTCCTTCTTCGTTAACAGAAGTTATCGCTTGTATCTGGGCACGAATTACGTTGACCTGCTCAATGAAGGTCATGACGTTTTCCTTAACGCCCTCTGGTTCTGTCGCGATGTTGAGCTTGATGGTTGAGCCTGGGGCCGCATTCTGCAAATTGAGCGTTATGCCGTTGACCACATCATTGATGGTGTTTGAGGATCGTTCGATCCAGCCCCCGGCGGCCGATGGGAATCCGTTTACGCGTATTTGCGAGTTGACAGCATTTTGGGTCTCGTTGAAATCCGAGGCATTGAAAATAAGGCTGCCGGTGTTGGATATGACGAGCTGGTTGTCTGCACCTAAATCCATTCCATTCAACTGAAGATGGTAGGAAGAACCATCATAGATGGTCGAGGCCCGAATGTGGGTTCGGGAGTCAGCGTGGTTGTTAATGATATTAACGAACCCTTGCAGCGTGGTGCCTGCAGAAATATTGCTTATGGTATGGCTTTCGCCGCCATAGGAAAAGGTAAACGAAGAGTTGGCCGTGAAGATTGCGGCATCAAGAGAGCTTGCTCCGGAACTCGTGATGAGTACATCGTTCGTGGCGAGCTGCCCGACTTCGATGGTATGGGATGCCTCTTGCGCATTACTGTCGGCTGTTGCCGTCAGAATGGATGAGTCCGTTGTCGAAACGGCCTTTGATAAAAATTCACTGACAGTATTGAATCCCTCAAGGGTCGTCTTGAGAGAAAGCATCTGGGTATTGAGAGCCTGAAACTGTTCGTTCTTCAGCTCCCATGAAGCACGCCAATTCTCCAGTCGGCGAACACGATTCATCTCAATATCGACGAGTCCATCGATAATCTGATTGAAGTCTGTGCCGTTACCTAACCCGGTAAAGTTGATAGCTCCTGATGTGTATGTTCCGTCAGCCATGGCTTTATCCCTGCGTGGAAGTTTTTTCCCCTTAAAATGGGTCGCCAAGAATCATGCAAACCTAATGCCAGATGCTGGTGCCATATCCTTCTGAAATCAAAGGGCCGAGCTCCATGAATGGAGCCCGGCCAAAAGAGTGCAGCAGATGCTACGTGATCAAGATTAACCGATAAGGGACAGAGCCATACGAGGCAGGGAGTTAGCCTGCGACAGCATGGAAACTGCAGCCTGGGTCTTGATCTGGTTTCGGACGAACTCGGTCATCTCGGTTGCGACGTCGACATCAGAAATACGGGATTCCGCAGCCTGAATGTTTTCAGCCTGGATTTCCAGAACAGTTACGGTGTTCTCGAGTCTGTTCTGCAAAGCACCAAGGTTAGCACGAATCTTATCCTTGGAAATGATCGCATCAGTGAGCGCATCCAGGGACTGCTGTGCCAACTGCTGGGTGGAAATGGATGCACCTGCACCGGTGCCACTAGCAAGGCCGACGCCCAGAGCGGAAGCAGTGGATTCGTTGATCTGGATGTAGTAGTAATCCTCGGAAGAATCGTTACCTGCACCAAAGTGAACCTTCAGCTTACCAGTGGACTGGAGACCAGCACCGCTGTGGGTGGAGGCGGAAAGGTTACCATTAAGCAGGTAAATGCCGTTGAAGTCGGTGGAGTTGGCGATACGGGTAATTTCCGAAGCCATGGCCTGATACTCGGAGTCGATGATCAGACGCTGGTCAGAGTTGTAGGTACCCGTGGATGCCTGCATTGCCAGTTCCTTCATACGAATCAGCTTTTCATCGATAATGCCGAGGGCGCCATCTGCCGTCTGGATGAGGGAGATAGCATCGTTAGCGTTACGAATACCCTGGTTCAGGGAGCTGATGTCAGCACGCATGAGCTCGCGAATTGCAAGACCTGCTGCGTCATCAGAAGACTGGGTGATGCGAAGCCCCGAAGACAGACGACGGGTCGAGGTTTCCAGATCACCGAATGCGCTACCGAGGTTACGGGATGCATTCATTGCCATTAAGTTGTTGTTAATAACCAGAGCCATAATTTCCTCCTTGAAATTGTTTCGGCTTCCATGCCTGAGATTGAATGTTCCGATTGTAGGTTTACCGGAAAAAATCTCTCACTTGTGCCTTACTCATCGTCGGGTTGGCGAAAAACTTTAGGTTCAGCGAACGATTTTTTTTGTACGAAAATCTAGGAGGATATGTTGGGTGGTAAATAAGGCGGAGCAACAAAAAATGCCATGCGCATTTTGAGTTGAAAACGGTGAAAAATGGGGTGTGTGCTGGAACTTTTGGTTTAGGCAAAAGTTTTGCGCATAATATCAATTATCGATGACAACCGAACTTCATAAGTGTGTTTGGCAAGTATTCTGCGTCGGGCTGCACTGGTGATTACGGCGCGTGCGGTGGGGTTTGACAGATATTTTTTTATGAGGCCTGGAATTTCTTCTGGATTTCGGTACACCACGACTTCCGTTCCGATATCAAATAAATTTTCTATTTGCTCACGGTGATCCGTTATCAAAAAGGAGCCGGTCGCGGGTACGTCGAATACTCGCTGATTGACGGCGCCTTTCATTTGCTGACTGGTGCAATTGAAGTTGATTGAAGACTGCTGATAAAAAGCAGGAAGCTCTTCGTAGTAGTCGATTGCACTGAGGTGACGCCAGCGCGGGGTTTGAGGAAGTTGTGATTTCCAACCGTTGTCACCAACAATCAGTGGACAGAATTCGAGTAATTGGCTGACGCAGTTGAGCCTGTATTGGCGGGTGGCTTCCCAGGTCAGAAGGGATTCCAGGGCCAGTCGTTTGCCTGTTGTCTCCATCTCCTTGAAAGCCTTATCCCATTCCGGGTAACCAGATGCCAGAAATGACGCCACATTCAGTTCGCCCGATTTGCCAAAATCCGCCGCTACTTTCTCGTATTGCATCTGAAGTTGCGGAGGCAGCACAGCGTCCTTTAACGAGTTGCTGACAGCAGAGAGCATGGAGTTGCCGACAAACGAAACGTCGCAAACCCAGTCGGCAGGTGTTGTTTTGGATTGCTGTGGAGCGAAGCGATGCGGGTCTGTTGCCAGTGGCATGTAATGCACATTGTCAAACCCCTTGCGCCGTAGCATTTCTTCGTTGCCTGCGTCATACGTAAAAATTACCGTATTTTGCGTTGCTGGATGAGCGTATTCATGCAGGATCAAGTGGGGGTTATCAACGAACCATGAAGCGAGTGGAAGTTGTAGCTCCTGCAATAACTGAGCAAGTTTTCCTTCACGGTCCAATCCGAAATGATTCACAGTAAATACATAGTCAGGCTTGAAATCGACGACAGCGCGCAGAAGCGACTCAATGAAGGATTGTGTTCCTACATCGGTGTTCCCAAGTGTGAGTAGCTGGAAGGGGACCTCCAGTCTTTTGAAAGCGGCAGTGATCTCGTCACAAAGGAAGTAGTCGGAATCAATGAAGAGCACCCGAGGTTTGGCTTCTTGGAATTTGGGATAGCGAGCAGCCTCCCAGAAGTTGTTGGTCGAAGAAGATTCAATGGTGTTGACCAGGGCGCCATAATACTCCCTGTTTAAACGAAGATATAGAGGAATGGCGATAGGTTGAAGTGGGGCTGAGCCGTGATCTTTTTGCCACTGCCTCAGTGCGTGCATGGCGTTTTCAGCAGATTCCTCTTTGACCCAGAATACATATGGGTTGGCGGAGTATTTCTTGTGAAGTCCAGTTGCAGTATGGATTGCTGTTTCCTGGTCAACCACAGCCACTGGTCTGCCTTGATCAACCAGTATCGACAAGGCTTCACCAATCCCAGAACCGATGAGCACGGGCAGGCTGTCATCATGAATACTCTTCACCAGAGAACTTTCGCGTTCAAGGCTTTTGCGTCCCCACATATGCCACGTTTTACTGTCGATACGTATGCGAACATCGGGGGCGGAGCTCTCTTCAAGGTATTCTGCTGTATAGGTTTCGCGCGTCATGTTGTGTGAACTACTGTATTTTGTCCCTTGAGAGCAAGTCGACATAGTATATAGTAATGAACGGTTTCATCAGCTGATGTCAGGATACGGTGTTTTAGAGAACGTGGTCATTCCTGCCGTTGGGACTCTTTTCAGGCCGGAATCCATGGATGGGCCTGTCTGGGGGAGGTTGATAGCTCGCCTAGAGAATACATCATCTTCAATCTGTAAACAGAGTTCAGCTGCCTTTGTTGCTGCCTGGTCAATAAGTTCTGACAGGGTTATCATCTTTTCTTTGCGTGTGACCGGGTGGCGAAAAGTAATGGATTCCTGAAGTTTATCTCCCTGATTGAGTAGCTGGGGGCAGTAGAACAGCATGGTTAGCTCTGTGAAAAAGTCGGGAGTCACTTTCCGCAATGAAAACAAGAGCCTTGCAAGGTAGGGGATGGGGAACAGTCTTTGTAGTGTTTGGTAAAGCTGCCAACTCTTTTCGAGACCTTTTGTCACCTCTTCAGGGGACGTATGTGTCTCCTGAGCAAGCCTTTTGATCGGCAGGCCATTGGTAATTATATCAGGCGTCTGTTGAATAAGTGTGCGTAAGTAATATTTTTTGTTCCTAACTTTTTCAGGGCAGGCAACCATGTCCATGAGCGACTCAAGTGCCCTGTGCCTCTGCCTGGCCAGCGACTTCCTTTTATCATTGTCGGCGTAGTAATCGCCTGTGTAGTGCCAGACAAATGGGTGCATGACGGAATCGGCATAAAGATGCGAAATCAGCCCAACGAGGATGGCGCACGCGAGATCCTTGTTGGCACTGGATGAGATATGATCAGCCTGGAATCGAATAAGGTTGAACGTGTCCTGCCCCCGTGCGCCATGCAGTTTATGGGCAAGTTTCTCCAGTGGGTGACATCCCGGAAGGACGGCATAAAAGAGGGCATCGTGGAAGACGGAACCAAGCAGCAGTCCCTCTTTTTGATTGGAAACAGGTCGAGCCAATCGAGAGCCTTCGAGCCGTTGTGCGGTTTTTTCCGCAATGGTGAAATGGATCAATTCCTTTGGCATAGAATGTTGTTTTTTAAAGCTGGTTGCCGTACTTGAGTTGTTTGCAATACAAAGTAGCTCTTGCCACAAGGAATTCAGTATGACGAAATATTTGATTAATGAACAGTATGATGTTGATGATCCTAATGTCAGTAAGCAATTCGGTAAAGGTGATCGGCGCGAAGATTTTGCCGATGCCTGGCAGCAAACAGGTAATGTGATTCTTGTTGGCTTGACCGGAAGCGGAAAGCTGGCACTGGCTCACCTCCTGGCCGAGCGCACGGGATTGCCTGTGGTCGTGCCGTCAGATTCCCGAGAGGCTGTCGCCGAAATGGGGGCTGAAGGGCAGATCATTGTTTTGCGCGATAAAGTGCTGGAGCAGGAAGAAGTTCGGTCTATTGTGCATGGTGCTGGCAAGGTCTTTTACTTGATGGTTGATTCCAACAGGCTTGCTGAGCGAGTGGTCGACAGAGATGGTGTGGAAGATCAGGAAGAATTGTGGCGCCAACTCTCAGCTCGACTGGCGTTGATGGAGCCGGTATTTTATTCCACCTTGCACTTTATACTGCAGGCCTCTGGTCAACCGGAAGACATGCTGGATGATGCACTGGAAAAAATAGCTTTCTAGTGGAATTTAGTTAAGGGGCATGGAGTTGGTGACACCCCGTGCCGATTGCGCTAGAAGAGCGCATCTTGATCACCTTTAGCGTATGGAGCTTGTTTGATGCCGGAAAAGAAACTCAGGGTCGAGTTCATGGCCATGACCCCCGATGCTCTTTCCCTTATATATGCCGCTTTCCGTCAATGTTATCATGCCGGATTTGTTGCCGACATGCTGCCCAAATTGATGTCAGGCGAGATATCCAGGGATGTTCAGGCTGATTTTGTCAGCAAGGTAATGGAATCGGGTCACGATAGCCCGATCGAGCATGTTTCGCTGACTTTCGCCATCGAAGGGATATCGCGGGCATGCTCTCATCAGATAGTTCGGCATCGGATTGCTTCGTATTCACAGCAGAGCCAGCGCTATGTTGCAGAAACGGATATGGAATACATCATGCCTCCTGCCATTGCGAAGATACCGGAGGCGCGTGAGCGCTTCGAGCGATTCATGGAAGAGGTTCAGTCTGCTTACGGAGATTTGCAGGATATTCTTGTTGCCCATGGTCGTAAGTCCAAAGCCAATGAGGATGCGCGTTTCGTGTTGCCCCAAGCCGCAGAGACCAAGTTGGTCATGACCATGAATTGTCGTTCGCTCCACCACTTTTTCCATTTGCGTTGCTGCAACAGGGCGCAGTGGGAGGTTCGGGCAATGGCCGATTCGATGCTTTCAATCTGCAAAGAGAAGCTTCCAGCCATTTTCGCCAATGCAGGCGCCCGGTGCGAACAGCTCGGTTATTGCCCGGAATCGCCGAAATTCGCATGTGGCAAGTATCCGACCAAGGAAAAAATCTGCACATAATTTTCTCACAGGTCGGGAGTCTTTCCTTGTCTCAGGATGCCTTGAAACGCTTGCCATAATTATGTCAAGCGTTTTTTTTGTAACCTATTCAGTAGGTTATCGTTGTTCAAATGAGTAGGAAAGCCCGGAGCCTTTGTGGGATAAGGGTTTCGGACGATCTGTTGGATAGTAAGATAATCAAAGAAAAAAGGTGATAATCACTGTTAACAAGATAAATCCTTTTATATTGGTGCTTTAAGATCAAATATGAATAAATCGTAGTTTTTGAGTCAGGTTTACTTGACAATAAATTAATGAACACATGGAAGCATGATCGCAAAAAACTACGTTTTTAGTAGTAATCTGGAAAATAGCATGTGGAAAAGTATCTAACACCATGTTGAAAACATGTGATTCTAGACTTCTTCATGAGGCGCTAACCCTTGTAACTCCGCTGTTTCATGGTAGACCTGCCGGGAAACGCCAAACTATGTGGTCTGTCGCAAAAGTCTAGTGTTTTTAGTGTGTTAAAGTGGTTAGGGGGTGTAGATAACCTGAACCTGTTTTTCCTCGTACGATTGATTTTCAAGAATTGTGTCTCTTGAGACAATCAACTATCTCCACCTACATGATGAAGACTGCGTGGAAGCAAATACTCCGATCTCTCGAAAAAAGCCTTAATCCAGGTGTATATTCTGTTTGGATCAAGCCATTGTCCGGTAAGGTAGATGGCAATCGATTGGTATTGACTGCACCAAATGATTTCGTAGCCAATTGGGTGCGTGATCGCTTGTTGCCTGTCCTTTCTGATACTGCTGCCCAGGTTATGGGCGGTGAACCGAAGATTACCATCGTAGCCAACACAGAAAAAACTGTGGCTCCTGTGCTCAAGTCTTCTCCCAAGCCCAAAGTGCGCGCTCCGCAACCCCGACAAGAGCACCTTGGTCTTCCTATTGCCGATGCGCCCCGCCCAATCGCTGCAAACAACTGGCGATTCAGCTTTGATGATTTTGTCATCGGGCCTTCCAACGAATTGGCGTGCGCGGCAAGTAAATCTATTTCGCATTCAGCGTTTAACTCTGATCACCTGTTCCTCAGTTCAGAACCGGGACTTGGTAAAACGCATCTCCTGCATTCCGTTGGGCATCACCTTTGTGCAACATCCAACAGAAAAAATGTTCGGGTGGCATGTCTTTCTTCTGAAGACTTCGCAACACGCATGGTGCTTGCTATCAAAGGGCGTCAAGTTGATCAGTTCAAAGCCCAGTTCCGTGAGAACATAGACGTACTCCTGTTGGAGGACGTGCACTTTTTCCAGGGCAAGGAAAAGATGCAGGAAGAGCTTCTTTGTACACTGGGTGCTTTGCGGGAAAGAGGGTGCAAGGTCGTGCTGACCAGTTCTTTCATGCCCAAAGATTTTTCCGGGATTGATAATCGACTGGTGTCTCGATTCTGTTCTGGCTTCTTGGCGCATATCGATCGCCCAGACCTGGAGACCCGGCGTCGTATTGTGCAGGAAAAAGCACGCAAGCTGCAGGTAAATGTGCCTGTCGAAGTGACCGAGCTTTTGGCTGAACGCATTACGACTGATATCCGCCAGCTTGAAAGCTGCCTCAACAACATGGTGCTGAAAGCGCGTCTGTTGAATCGTGCAGTAACAATGAATCTGGCGTGGGAGGTGCTGGACAACTATGCTGTTCAGAATCCCTCTCCTGACTATGCGCACATCATCGATTTCGTTTGTAAAAGCTATTCCCTTTCAGAAGACGAGCTCAAATCCAAAAGCAGGAAGCGACAGATCGTTCTTGCTCGCAACACAGCTTTCTACCTTGTCCGCAAGCACACGGAGTTGTCCTTGAAGGCCATCGGGGAAAAGCTTGGACGCCGCCATTCGACCGTACTGAAGGGGATCACCAAGGTTGAGCGTGAAATCTCGCTTCAGACCCCGCTGGGACGTCAATTAGAGCAAACTGCGGAACGTCTTACTCCGTAAAAATGCCCCCCACAGTTCCCCCGGAGTTTTCGGTATCATTCGTATGATGCAGATAATCCGGGGGTGCTTTTTTGAAAAACAGAGATCGGCGATTTAACTGTTCTGAAGTTCAGTTAGTCGCCGTTTTGCTTTTTCAGGATCAATTCCACGTTTTTTGGCAATGTTGGGAAGGTTGTCCTCGGCATCGGTTGCCCGGACATAGATGGGATCAATGGATGATTGGGAATAATCGGCGGTAGCAGCTGCTTCGAGAAGAAGCTCTGGGGATGGATTGTCCCAGCGCGAGGGAAGCAGAGTACAGTGGGTGGTATTTTTTTCAAATTCTTTGAAGAATTCACTGTTCTTGCGAATCCCAGTCCCAACCAAATAGCACGGAGTTCCACATTCAGTGATTCGTGTAGCTGCCTGATCGAACGTAACCGAAGCAAGCGGTTCAAGCTCGGTCATGGCTGGCGCACTATAGCTTTGAATGTAGACAAGACCGCGTCGAGCGTATGTCATTACATGCAGGACTCCGTCGAGCAAGGAGCCCGGTCCCGAGGCCAGGAGCGAGAGGTAGTCCATCCCGGCAAGCTGAGCACCGGAACCTGCCGCCATGCCTTCGGCCGCAGCGAGCACCAGACGAAGGCCGGTAAAACTTCCCGGACCACGGGTGCACGCAATTCGGTCGATATCAGCGACATCCAGGTCCATGCTTTGCAGTGTTTCCTGAATGCCGGGAGTCAGAAATCGAATAGACTCTCCCGGGACCGTCCACTCCCGCGATGCGAGTACTGTATAACCAGTGTCTGCCGGGCGTCCTAAAACAAACTGGAGCCGTTCTTCCGTGCCGCTCATGGCGAGCAGCAGGGTAGCTTTACGAGAGGATTCTACGGAAGTCATTGAATATAGCCAACGCCATGAGCATGAGTAAGAGCATGATGCCAATACGCATCGAAAAGGCTTTCCACCGCTCGTTTAATGGACGCCTGATAACGGTTTCAATCGCAAAGAACAAAATGTGTCCGCCATCGAGTACAGGGATGGGAAGCAGGTTGATAATTGCGAGATTGATGGAAATGATTGCGACCATTCCGAGAAGGTCAAAGAATCCTGACTGAGCACTGGTGTGTACCATCTGGGCCAACATGATTGGCCCGCCAATGGTCTCTACGGGAATGAGGCGTTCAATGATGGAAACAAATCCTTTGACGACCACTCTCGACATGTTCCAGGTATGCTGGAGCGCTACGGTAAAGCCGGTTCCTTCTACAGGAACATAGGCAACATTTCCGCCTTGGGTTATTCCCACAAGCGGGGCGGTAACTTCCTCCCCAAAGAGGTTTTTAACGGTATTCACTTCAGGAGTGATGTAGAATTTTTGCGTGGTCCCTTCGCGCTCAACGAGAAATTCAAGTTCGTTTTCACCGCGCTGCCTAATCGTTTTGACCAGTTCGGACCAGGATTGAATGGATTGCCCATCGATGGCCAGAACATTGTCACCGGGCTGAATACCGGCGGATGCTGCGGGTGAATCTTCCATAACCCCACCGACAGTGGGAAGACTGATTCCTTGCCCCTGCATCAAGACGATGAACCAGAAGATGAGAAATGCCAGAAGGAAGTTGAAGAACGGCCCTGCTGCTACAACAAACATGCGCTGCCAGGCAGGGCGATTGGAAAAGAGTTCATCATCGGCAAACTCTTCCGCTTCTTCCTCTTCACCTGTTTCGCCAGCTAAGGCGACATATCCTCCAAGGGGGATCAGTGAAAGCTTGTATTCAGTTTTTCCTCTTGTGAATCCAAATAGTTTGGGCCCAAAGCCGAGTGAAAAGGCTTTGACTCCCATGCGAAACATTCTGGCTACGGCAAAATGACCGAGCTCGTGAAAGAAAATAAGTCCGCCGAGTGCGAGTATGATGGCAATAGCGCTGGTCAGCATAATTTCCTCGTATGGCCGCAGATGAGGTGCGGCGTTAAACAACGGTTGCGTAATAGTCCGTTGTTATTGGTTCCCGGCCAACTTGCGTGCTGTTCTGTCCAGATCAAGCACGGCCTCAGGGGTGGATACATCCACCGGGACATGTTGCTCAAGTGCCGTTTCAATCATGGCCGGAATATCAAGATAATCAATTTTTTCATCAAGGAAAGAAGAAACAGCAATTTCGTTGACCGCATTGAGAACTATCGGATGGCTTGGGCCTGCCTCGAATGCCTCTCTGGCAAGGCGGAGACACGGAAAAGCGGTCAAGTCTGGGGCTTCAAAAGTCAGGTTTCCTATCTCGGCAAGGTTCAGTTGTGGTACATCTACTTCCACACGCTTCGGGAAGCAGAGGCAATGGGCAATCGGAACCTGCATGTCAGGATTACCAAGGTGAGCGAGCTGTGAACCATCTATGTATTCAACCAAAGAATGGATGATGGATTGCGGGTGAACAACGACGTCTACAAGATCAACAGGCAAGCCATAGAGATGACATGCTTCGATGACCTCAAGTCCCTTGTTCATGAGTGTGGCCGAGTCGATGGAAATCTTGGCTCCCATGTCCCAGTTGGGGTGGGCCAAGGCCTGGTCACGGGTGACAGTCTTGAGAAATTCTCGATCTTTGCCTCGAAACGGACCACCGGATGCTGTCAGAATAAGACGCTTGAGCTCGTCGTTTCCGTTGTGGCCTGTCAGTCCCTGGAAAAGCGCGTTGTGTTCAGAGTCAACAGGCAGGATTGTCGCGCCGGAAGCATGACACGCATCCCTGATGATATGGCCACCAAGTACGAGTGACTCTTTGTTTGCAAGGCCGATCATCTTGCCAGCTTTTGCCGCTGCGAGGGTAGGAATAAATCCGGCAGCTCCCACTATGGAAGAAAGAACATAGTCTACCTCTTCCATGCTTGCCAATTCAGCGTATCCTTCGGGGCCAACCAGGATCTCGGGCTTGTAACCACAGGGGACGTAGGCGATGAAAGCTTTTCTTACTTCATCATTGAGGACGCCAACATATGGTGGACGAAAAACGGTGCAAAGCTGGGCCAACCGTTTGGCATTGGTACCACCAGCCAGAGCCGTGACCTGAAAGAGGTCAGGGTGCTTTTTGATGACCTTCAGTGCGCTTGTGCCAATTGATCCGGTTGCGCCTAATATGCAGAGTGAACGGGGAAAAGCTGGGAGCTCCGCGTTGTCAGGCCAGGTCGATATATATGATTTCACGATAAATCCGAATTACTGGAAGAAAGGATGCATGGCACTGAGCAGCCCATATACTGGAACGACCAGAAGCAGAGAGTCCACCCGATCAAGCAATCCACCATGACCAGGAAGAAGACGCCCGGAATCCTTGATTTCCAAAGAGCGTTTGAGTGCTGATTCAAAGAAATCACCCATTTGTGCTGCAATGTTCAGTGCTGCTCCGAGCAGAATCCACTGCCAAATGGCTGCGGTTCCCAAGAAGGATCCAAAAATGGTAGTGCCGATAACACAGGCCGTGAGACCCCCAAGGCTGCCTGCCCAGGATTTTTTGGGGCTTACCTTAGGCCATATCTTTTTCTTGCCCCACATGGAGCCAGCGTAAAAGGCGGCAGTATCGGATACAGCGGCAGCACCAATGACAAGGATGCATTCAGCAGGTGAAAAATTCAGGAAAAAGTGCAGGTTGACTGGGATATAAATAAGTCCGGACAGGAATATCATGGCCTGTACGAACGAAGCAGTCATGTCCGTTGAATAGCGGAATAGAAAAATGAATGCAGCAACCCAGAAGGCGAAAACAATAACCACGGCAGGGTAGATGAGGTCTCCCGTGGTAAAGGCACCCAAAAGAAGGAAGGCGAAAGCGGTGCCAAGGGATTTTACAGTCTTGATACCCTGATGTGAACGAAAGAGGTCATAGTACTCCCATAATGCGAAGGAGCACAGGACTGCTAAGGCTGTGAAGAGCACCCATCCTTGAAAAATGAGAGCAAGTGCGGGGATTATGGCGAGGCCTATGCTGGTAGCTATGCGCTTTTGGTGAGCGGGGATATCCATATATAGTACTTTGAGCGGTTATTTTATTTATGATTAAAAGGCTTGTATGCTCTTGTTTACGCTATTTATATACCGGGGGCAACACGCCTTGTTCAAGGTGCTGCACTATGTGGAAACCTGGTCTCCGGTTTTTCCAAATCGACGCTCCCTGTTGCCAAGCTCTGAAATCGCTTTTTCCAGTTCGTTCGGGCTGAAGTCCGGCCACAGTATGTCTGTAAAGTAGAATTCGGAATATGCACATTGGAACAAGAGGTAGTTTGATAGCCGCAACTCACCACTTGTCCTGATGATCAGATCCGGGTCCGGTTGACCATTGGTCCAGAGTTCCGCAGCAAATGATTCTTCAGTGATTTCTTCTGGTGAGACACCTTGCTCTACCAGGGAGCGAGTCGCACGCAATATTTCATCGCGCCCGGAATAATTCAGAGCCAGGTTGAGTGTCATGCCATCGCAGTCTTTGGTTTGCCGCATAACGTGCTTGAGCACTTGACGAACAGCCAGGGGCATGTCGTCGATTTCTCCGAGAACGGACAAACGGATTCCTTGCTGCTTGAGGCTTTTCTCTTCCCGCTTCAGAAAAGTGGTCAGCAGGTCGAAAAGCGTCTTCACTTCATCTTTCGGGCGTGACCAGTTTTCTTTGGAAAACGTGTAAAGCGTGAGGTGTTTGACCCCTAATTCACGGCAACGTGTGACGACGGCGCGGGCTGTCTCTGTTCCGGCCTTATGGCCTTCTGTCCGAGGCAGCCCGCGCTGTTTCGCCCACCGTCCATTGCCATCCATGATGATGGCGATATGAGCTGGAATAGTGGATTTTTCCAAGAGTAAAACCTTAGATTTCAAGGATTTCTTTTTCCTTGGCTTCAAGGGTGGATTCGCTGAGTTTTACGAAATCATCAGTGAGCTTCTGAACGTCAGCTTCACCTTTTTTCTTTTCGTCTTCGCTGATTTCCTTGTCTTTCTCCATGGTCTTCAGAGAATCGTTCAGGTCACGGCGAACGTTGCGAATGGCAATCTTGCAGTCTTCGGTGTACTTTTTCGCGACTTTGACAAGGTCTTTGCGGCGCTCTTCTGTGAGCGGGGGAATCGAAATGCGAATGATCTTGCCGTCGTTTACCGGAGTCAGGCCGAGGTCGGAGGACATGATTGCTTTTTCTGTAGAAGCAAACGCACCCTTGTCCCAAGGTTGGATGGTGATGGTTTTGGGATCAGGGACGGAAACGGAAGCCAGCTGGTTAAGCGGGGTGGGCGTTCCGTAATAATCAACTATGATATTATCGACAAGCGCTGTGGTCGCACGACCGGTGCGGAGTTTGTCGAACTCTTTCTTCAGTGCACTGATGGCACCGTCCATTCGTTTCTTTCCATCATTAAGCAGGGATTGCATTTTAGTCTCCTCCTTGAACAATCGTTCCTATAGGTTCTCCGTTGGCTGCCTTGCGAATATTACCTTCTTCATACAGATTGAACACAACTATAGGCAGATCGTTGTCGCGGGCCATGGAAATTGCTGTGGAATCCATAACGCCAAGGCGTTTTTCCAGTGTTTCCATGTAGGTGACGGTTTCATACTTTACAGCGTCGGCATATTTTTTGGGATCTTTGTCATAAACACCATCGACTTTGGTCGCTTTGAAAATGGCATCGCATTTCAACTCCAAAGCTCTGAGTGCTGCACCAGAATCGGTCGTAAAGTAGGGGTTTCCGGTGCCTGCTGCACAAATGACAACGCGTCCTTTGTCCATGTGGCGCAGAGCGCGGCGACGAATGTACGGCTCCGCGACTTCAGCCATAGATATGGCGGTAAGGACTCGAGTGTCACAGCCGCATTTTTCCAATGCGTCCTGCACGGCAAGGGCGTTCATGATGGTTGCCAGCATTCCCATGTAATCGCCTTGTGCGCGATCCATGCCTTTGGCGCTGGCAGCCATTCCGCGGAATATGTTGCCGCCACCAATTACGAGCGCAATTTGAAGGCCCGTTGATGCGACATCTGCGATTTCTTTGGCAAATTGACCGATTGCTTCGGGTTCAATTCCAAAGGTTTGTTCTCCGGCGAGTGCTTCGCCGCTGAGCTTGAGTAAGACCCGGTTGTACCGTGCTTTGCTCATTGTCACCTCGTATGGTTCTTATTAAAGTAATACGAACTCGCCAAAAGGCGATAGCATGTTTCAGGCTGTCGATAAAGAGCGGAGTGACTGGTCATGCAAGAAAAACATGAACAGTAGCTTGATCCGCGATTACCAGAAATATGGGTCGCGTGTCACCGCTCGTATCAACAGCCTGTATAAATAGCTCAAAAAAAACGGGCCGTGAGGCCCGTTTTCCTTATATTTAGTCTTCGCTCTCTTCAGCGGCGGCCCCTTCGCCTAGGGCGAGTCGGGCCATGCTGACGACGTTGGCGCCGTTGAGCACGTCCTTAATGGACTTTTTGTCTTCTTTGATGAATGCTTGGTTCACGAGGCAGACTTCGGAGTAGAACTTGTTGAGGCGTCCCATGACGATCTTCTCAGCAATGTTCTCGGGCTTGCCTTCGTCCATGGCCTGCTTCAGGTACAGAGCTTTTTCCTTTTCCAGAACCTCGGCAGGAAGTTCATCGGAAGTGAGGCAGGTCGGGTTCATGGCAGCAACATGCATTGCGATGTCTTTTGCCAGGTCTTCATCTCCGCCATCAAGCTCAACAATGGAAGCAAGCTTGTTGTTGGAGTGTACGTATACGCCGAGAACGCCATCGGTGGTTACCTTGGCGAAGCGGCCGACACCCATGTTCTCACCGAGTTTGGCGATGAGGTCGGTGACGTCGGTGATCTCTTCGGGCAGGTCTTCAGCGGTGCCAGCGGTAACATCCAGACCGGCAATCTTCTCGGACAGAGCGGCAGAGAAAGCCTGGAAGTCGTCGCCTTTGGCTACGAAGTCGGTCTCGCAGAGCAGTTCAGCGATGACAGCAGTCTTGCCATCTTCAGAGATGTAAGGAGTAATAAGTCCTTCAGAAGTGGCGCGTCCGGCCTTTTTGGCCGCTTTGGACAGACCTTTTTCGCGAAGGTACATGATTGCTTTTTCTTCGTCGCCACCGGACTCTACCAGGGCTTTCTTGCAATCCATCATGCCAACGCCGGTCTTCTCGCGCAGTTCTTTAACTTGAGATGCGGTGATACCCATTATAATTTCTCCTCAGTGGCCGGAAGCTTACGCTTCTGCCTTTTCTTCGGTTTTAGGGGCTTCTTCAGCCTTGTCTGCCTTGGCAGCTTTTGCTTCTTCAGCAGCTTTTGCAGCGTAGTCTTTCTGCATGGCAGCACCTTCGATGCAGGCGTCGGCCATGTGAGTGGCAAACAGCTTGATTGCGCGGATTGCATCGTCGTTACCGGGGATGATGTAGTCGACAACATCCGGGTCGCAGTTGGAGTCAACGACAGCAACTACGGGGATACCGAGCTTGCGGCATTCCTGGATGGCGATGTGTTCACGCTTGGGATCGATGACGAAAGCTGCCTTGGGAGCTTCGGTCAGATCCTTGATACCACCAAGAGCGAGGTTCAGCTTCTTGATCTCGCGGTTCATTCCCACTGCTTCCTTCTTGGTGTAGCGGGAGATGGAGCCATCTTCGAACATCTGCTCGAGGTGCTTCAGGCGGTCAATGGAGCGCTTGATGGTCTGAAAGTTGGTCAGGGTGCCGCCCATCCAGCGGTGGGTGACGTAGAACATGCCAGCACGTTCTGCTTCCTGGGATACGGCTTCCTGCGCCTGGCGCTTGGTGCCGATGAACAGGACCTTGCCGCCCTGAGCGACAGTGTCCACGATGAAGTCGTGGGCAGTAGCAAACATTTTGACAGTCTGCTGTAGGTCCATGATGTGGATACCGTTGCGGGCGCCGAAGATGTAGGGGCGCATTTTGGGGTTCCAACGGCGGGTCTGGTGGCCGAAGTGGACGCCGGTTTCCAGCATCTGCTTCATAGTTACGTAAGCCATGATAATCTCCTGGGTTTTTCGTCCATTCCGCGTTCATTTAGGAGTCCGTGCCATCACGGACCACCCGGAGTTATGGGCGGAATGTGTGAATTTGAAGTCGGGGGTACTTATCGTATTCTTTCGGGGATGGCAAGTTGGACATCCCTTTTTTTTCATATTTGTTATGAGGCGCTTTCGCTCATGAGAGAGTTGATTTTGTCCATCTCTCCTTCAAACTGGTGGTAGAGCTTCATGTCATTACCCATGACTTGTCCTACCTGTGCATCTGTCATGCGTCGTTTAAAACCACCACCTGTATTTTGGTGGTGCACACAGGTCACCAGTCCGCAGTACCTGATTACACCATTGTTCACGCGTGTCTTGATGTCGTGGGCGATGTCGTCAATCTGGCTGGGCGAATAACGTATGTCGAAATTGATTCCCTGAGGGAAATGGTCCATTCGTAACAAGTGACAACACCCCATGACATGATCGGTCGTGCGGATGAAATTGTATTGACCGCGATCAGACTCGGCTATCTGATTCGGGTTCGACAGCTTGATAAGTCCGTTTTGCGCCAATGAGAACGTCCTGTGCAAGTACTGCAGCATGTTCGTATTATTACCATATACAACCTTGCACCCAACCACGGACGTATCCGGGTATTGATACATGACTGTCAGGAAGTGAGCCAGCCAATCTCGTGGCAACTCCACATCATCATCTATATACGCGACAAAATCAGACTCACGCACATCGGAAAGAGAGGCCAGCCAGTTGCGTGCTGCAGGAGCGCCAATATTGACCGGTATTTCAATCCACTTGAAATCATTATCCGGGAACAGTGTCTGTGCTTCCTTGACAATCTGAAGGCTGTTATCCGTGCAGCCATTCAGCAGGATTCGAATGCACGCTGATCCGATGTCGGTTTGAGCGAGGCTGGCAAGTGTTCTTTCAAGGTCTTCCGCTTTGTTCCATGTGTATACACAGATACAGACGCGATCGATGTTGATTCGCTCATTGTCTGGGACAAATGGGGTTTCCAACTCAGCTAACCGGTGACGAACAGGCAACTGGTGTGGATCGAGTTTCAGGGATTCCCGGTAGCAATGGAGCGCCTGTTCTGTTGAGCCACTGGCTGCGTATAACTCGGCAGCAAGATTCAACTGTATTTCACTGAGTGGGGATTGCGCTATTCTCGGGAGCAATTCCATGGCGCGGTCGATGCTGCCGACAGACGCGTGATGCTGAAACAGGCGTTGAACCCATTCCGCTCCAAAGAATTTGGGAATCGTCACCTTTTCCAACCATGGACTTTCCATGTGTCCTTCGTAGGCGTCCAGTTGAAGGAGTTGAGAGGCTGCCAGCACGTGACCTGGCATACGGTCAAGTGTTTCCTGAAGTAGCTCCCGCTTCCTGCGCATGGCTCGTTGGGACGACATGACAGAACGAAAATCCAGCATCTCGGGGGGGAGGTCGAAATAGCGTAACCGTTCCAGGCGGGCATCAATATCCTGATCGTTGGTTAGCTTGAAAGCCAGCTCCAGGCCTCGCCGATTAAAGGGGCCATGGTCTCGAATTTTACGGATGAGGTGCGTCACCCAGTCCCGTGTATCCGGGTGGTTGGCAGCATCTTTGTCCCGCAATATCCGCAAAAGGAACACGAGACATGATTCGATGTCCGGTTGAAAGTTGGCGCAATGGATTTTGAGGACACCAAAAACCGTGTTCAAGTCAATGTGATCCAACTCTTCAAAGCGATCGGTATGAATGTAGGGGGTGGGCATTATGATGCTTGGTCCTGATTCATGCTGTTTGTGTGGCGCAAGGTAACGGGAAATAGGTGTACCCTATTCGCCGAATGCCTGTGCCATGAGATGTTTCCCAAGCCCGCCATAATCGCTGGGGGCGTAGCCGAACACTTCTTTCCATACCTCTGTTGATTCCATGCAAAAGTAGAGCTGTTTGTCCATTCCGTGTGAGCGAAGTCGATTTACCATGAATTGGAATTGTTCCACCCGCAAGGGTCTGAGCAGGCGGGCCTTGCCGTCCAAGCCTGAGACAAACTCATTGTATATGTACGTTGTATCAGGGAAATTGTCAGCAATGA